>Ga0070741_10000259_pt1 | contig 203215 bp, 187 predicted proteins | sample Coa_R1_4_FD_66440 | JGI IMG/M metagenome (GOLD analysis project Ga0070741, IMG submission 66440) | Surface soil microbial communities from Centralia Pennsylvania, which are recovering from an underground coalmine fire - Coalmine... | ecosystem: Environmental > Terrestrial > Soil >... | reverse complement strand
GCCGGTCGCGGCGCAGTACAACCTCGGCCTACGCAGCAAGAGCCGCATTCTCGCCAATCCGGACAACGGCAAAGGCGGCGAATGGCTCGACATGAACATCAACTGGCGCTACGTGTTCTAAACACGAAGCGCGAAACGAAAAAGGGGAGCCGGAAGGCTCCCCTTTTTTTTTCTTGTCGCTTGTTATAAATTCGCTCGAAAATGTACCGCGCCCCATATTCCGCTCCGACAAATATCCTCGTTCTGCTCGTAAGCTTCCTGCTGCTCGCTTCATGCGGCGCCCAAAAGCCCGCGGAGGAATCGGCTTTCTATCCCGGCAAGCTCGGCATCGCGAAGGCGAAGAATCTCTCGCCGCGCGGGCGTGAAATCGAGGCGCGGTTTGCGGCCTATCTTGAAAGCCATACGGATGAAGCGATCGACCGCTACAAGCAGAAGTACGGCAAGGAGATCAACACCGACAACGCGCGCGAGCTTTCGCCCGACTACGCGCCCGGCGGCATGGATGCGGAGGATGCGCCGACGCGCGCCGCGCGCGCGCAGTGGAGCGCCGCGGTCCATGAGCCTTCGAGCGCGTTGACCAAAGAGATTTACCGCCGGGAATTGCAAAAGCGCGCGGCGGCCAACGAGCGTAACCAGGTCGTCTTTACGGCGGGCGGCGCCGGCGTGGGCAAGACAACGAGCATTCATCAGATCGCCGGTCTCGAGCGGGCCGTCGACGCGGCGCAAATCGTCTACGATACGACGCTTTCGGGGCTCAAAAGCTCGCTCGATCGAGTGCGTCAAGCGCTCGACGCGGGAAAAGAGGTCAGCATCGTTTATGTCTATCGCGATCCCGTCGAATCGTTTGTCGGCGGCGCTCTGCCGCGCGCGGAGAGGAACGGGCGCACGCTGCCGCTCGACGCCTACATCGACACGCACTTGGGCGCGCCGGAAGTGCTGTTGAAGATCGCAGAGCTTTACAAGGCCGACAAACGGGTGGAGATCGCGGTTATCGACAACAGCCGCGGGCGCGGAGGAGCCGTAGTCTCCGATCTGAAGTTCGTCGGCTCCATTGCAGGAAAATACACGCGCGACGAGCTCAAGACAAAGCTTAGCCGTGCCTTGGAGGATGCTCATGAAAAAGGCCGGCGCGGGGAAAAGGAAGGCATCTCCGACATCATCTACCGCGGGTTTAAAGGAGATGCCTCTTAAGGATTTCACGCGGCTGCTGGCGGAGCGGATGGCTGGGAAACTCAATCGGAAAACGAAAGAAAGGAAGACTCGAAGTGATAAGCATTAGCCGTTTTTCAGCGACAAAAGACGTCGGCATATTCCCGTTGATGTTACAGTGCGTGCTGCTCGCCTGCCTCTCGGCCTACGCGGCCGGCTGCGGCGGAGATATCTTCCGCCACGACATTCCGCGCGTCGGCACTGCCGGCCACTACACCGAGGCGCGGCAGCAGTTCTTGAAGGGCAAAAGCGGCAGCATGGAAAAGGCCATAACGGATCTTTCGGTCATCGTCCGCGATGATCCCACGTACAAAGACAGCCTGACGCTACTGGCGAGAGCCTACTACAATCAGGGCAACTACGAAGCTTCACGGCAAATTATCCAGCGCGCGCTGCGCGTCAACAACGAGGACGAGATAGCCTGGATGACCTTGGGCATGACGCAGCTGCGTCTGGGAGAAGATGATAAGGGTATCGAAACCCTGCAAGGGGCTGTCACGCTGGTCAGCAAAGTCTCCAAACCGGGCTACCGCGGCTACGAGGATTGGGACGGCAAGGGGCTCGTGCGCTCGTCCATCTCAAGAACGGTCGTGGAGCTTAGAAAAGGCATCGATGCGAAGCCGGCGCTTTTGCGCACCTGCGAAGTACTCCTCAGCCGTCTAGACGACGAAGAATATTTTCAGAATACCACCGGCCGCTCGGTCAGGTCGCGGCAGGACACGCGCTAGGGCTGCTTGCCCTCGCCTTCCAGGCGCCATTCTTGGCGCTCGTCGAAACGCGCGCGATCGATTTCTTCTTCCATCTGACGGCCGACCCATTCGCCGCCGGCGATGAGCTGCGGCCAATTCACGCCGGGGCCGATCATCGCGAGTTGTGTGCGGATCTCTCCGCGGATCTCTTTTCTGGGATCCCAGTAGATGCCGAGGGTGTACGGTCGAGACGTTTCAAGCCAATCCAGCCAGTCACTGATGCCCATCAAGCCGCTTTCGATGTCCTTCAAGCCCGCAGGGCGGTTGCCCTCGCGCGCGAGCGTTAAGCCGAGGTAAAGTCTGGCGAGGCTATCGTCGCTCGAGCGCATCACCGCACGCTCCAGCGTCTTTCGCGCTTCGGGCAATCTGCCGGTCTCGTAATAGGCGCGGCCGACGTACGTCCAGGCGCTCTGCGGAATCAGACTGAAATGAAGGGCGTCGGGCCTCGCCGTGGCGGCGGTTTGAAAATGAACGAGCGCCACGTTCGGATCGCCGTAAAGAAGCTCTCTTCTGCCCGCCTGAACTTCTCCTTGCGCTGTGACGCAGCCGGAGACACCGAGGCCGAGGAGCGCCAAAATCGCCAAGAGCATTATGGGCTTCATAGTGCAATAAGGATAGGCACAATAATCGGCCGACGCAAGTAGCGCTGACAGGGCCGATTAGCGCCCGGGAGCGGCGAGAAAAACGTCGAGCGCCGTCGCGGCGAGATAGCCCAAGCTGACGTACGCGTTGACGTCGAAAAACGCCTTGTTGATGCGCGATAGATCGTTGGGCGACACGAGGCGGTGCTCCCAGATGAGGACCCCCGCGACAGCGGCGATGCCGATCCAATAAATGGGTCCGAGACCGGCGCTCAGACCGACGAGCGCGAGAAAGACGACCGTGACGAAATGAAAGACGCTCGACACCGCGAGACTTTTGGCGACCCCGAAGCGCGCGGGTATGGAAAAAAGTCCCTGCTCGCGATCGAAGCGGTAATCCTGGATCGCGTAAATGATGTCGAAGCCGGCGAGCCAGAAGACGACCGCCAGCGCCATCAACGCGGGAACCTGGATGTCGCCCGCTTCGCGCGGCGCGCCGCTCACGGCGAGCCATGCGCCGAGCGGCGCGAGCGACAGGGCGAGTCCGAGAAAAAGATGCGATGTCCAGGTGAATCGCTTCGTCAGAGAGTAAAAAAAGATCACCGCCAGCGCCACGGGCGAAAGATAGAAGCAGAGCGGATTTAATCGATAGGCGGCGTAGACGAAAACGATCGCCGCGGCTCCCGTCAAAAACACGGCTTCGATGACGGCCACTTTTCCCGCCGGCAGCTCCCACGCGCGGGTGCGCGGGTTCAGGGCGTCGAACTTTCTGTCCGCCAGGCGATTGAATCCCATCGCCGCCGTCCGTGCTCCTACCATCGCGACGACGATCCATCCCAATGCGGCGGCGCTCACCTGGTAGCGGGTTCCGGCGAGCGTCAGCGACGCGAGGGCGAACGGCAGCGCAAAGACGCTGTGCGAGAACCGCACCAGGCGCGCGTAATCCGCGAGTTTTTCGCCGACGGTCATGGATTAGAGGCCGAGCTTACTCCAAATCGAATCTATGTGGCGCTTGGTTTTCTCGTCCATGACGATCGGATCGGGCCAGCCGCGCTCGAAGCCTTCCTCGCGCCCTTTGGCGGTGGCGTCGATGCCCATCTTCGAGCCGTAGCCGAGGGCCGGCGCGGCGTGATCCAGCACGTCGACGGGCCCTTCGACGAACGTTATGTCGCGCTTCGGGTCTATGTGGTTGCCGACCACCCACGCGACTTCGGCAAGGTCCTGCACGTTGACGTCGTGGTTGACGACGATAATCACTTTCGTGAACATCAGCTGTCCCAGACCCCAGAGGCCGTGCATAATCTTGCGCGCGTGCGCGGGATACTCTTTCTTGATCGACACGATCGCAAGGTTATGGAATACCCCGTGCACCGGCAGGTTGATGTCGACGATTTCGGGGAATGTCAGGCGGATGAGCGGTAGAAAAATCCGCTCGGTCGCTTTCCCCAGGTAAGCATCCTCCATCGGCGGGCGGCCGACGATCGTCGTGAGATAGATCGGATCTTTCTTGTGCGTCACGCAGGTGACGTGAAACACCGGATAATCGTCCGCCAGCGAGTAAAAACCGGTATGATCGCCGAACGGCCCTTCGCGCCGGAGCGGCTCCGCTGGATCGATGTAGCCTTCGATGACGATATCCGAGCTCGCCGGCACCTCGACATCGACGCTGACCGCCTTGACGAGCTCCACCGGCTTTTTGCGGACAAAGCCGGCGAAAAGGAGCTCGTCGATTTGATCGGGCAGGGGCGCCGTGGCCGCGTACGTAAGCGCCGGGTCGCCGCCGATGCAGGCGGCTAGCTCCATGCGTCCGCCGCCCTCTTTCTGCCGCTTGTAATGACGCGCGCCGACCTTGTGCGGATGCCAGTGCATGCCGGTCGTGCGCCGGTCGAAGACCTGCATGCGGTAGAGACCGACGTTGCGCCTGCCCTCGGCGGGATCGCGCGAGAAGACCAGCGGTAGGGTGATGAAAGGTCCCGCATCGCCCGGCCAACAGGTGAGCACGGGGAGAGACGACAAGTCCGGATCGCGGTCGATCACCTCCTGGCATGCGCCGTCGCGCTGGAGTTTCGGAGCGACGCCGGCGAGCCGCAGTAATTGGGGAAGCAGTTGAAATCGCTCGCGCCACGAGCCCGGCGGCTTCAAGCGCGTGAGGCGCTCGATATCGCCGGCGATATCCCCGACATCGTTGACGCCCAGCGCCAGCGCCATACGGCGCGCCGAGCCGAACGCGTTGATGAGCACGGGGATCGTTTGCCCGACGACGTTCTCGAACAGCAGCGCCGGGCCGCCGCGCTTCATCACGCGGTCGGAGATCTCGGCGATTTCGAGCTCGGCCTTCACGGGATGGCCGATTCGCTTCAGCTCGTTTTCGCGCTCTAAAACTTGAACGAATTCCCGCAAGCTGTTATAAGCCATCAGCGAAGGTCCCGCCCCGTCGATCAGGTGAGCATCTTTAATCCGAGTGCTGAAGCGAAGTCAAGGATTGGACTCGCGCGCTTTCTCTCCGTCGAATCGGCTCAAACCGCCTCCATCGTCCTTCTGATCCTCCTCTGCGTCGCGGCTTTTTACGCCTCGCTCCACAACGGCTTCGTCGACTACGACGACGATACGCTGTACCTCAAAAACCCCTACTTCCGCGGCCTCGGATGGGAAAATCTCCGCTGGATGTTCACGACTTTCCTCATGGGACACTATCAGCCGCTGACGTGGGTGACGTTGGGGCTCGATTACGTAATCTGGGGCATGAACCCCTTCGGATATCATCTCACGAATCTCCTGCTCCACACAGCGAATACGGTTCTCTTCTATGCGCTCGCGTTTCGCCTCCTCGCTTACGTTATGCCGCGCGGCGAGGACCGCGCGGTGATCGTCGGCGCGGCCGTCGCGGCGATGTTGTTCTCGATTCATCCTCTGCGCGTCGAGTCGGTCGCATGGGTAACGGAGCGTCGCGACGTGCTCTCGGGCCTGTTTTTCTTTTTGACGGTGCACGCCTATTTGACTGCGGCCGAGGCGCCGTCGGCGGCGCGCCGCAAAAAGTGGCTTCTCTGCGCGCTGATCTTGTACGTTGTGTCGCTCCTCTCGAAATCGGTCGGCATGACCCTGCCCGTCGTCATGGTCATTCTGGACGTCTATCCGCTCGGCAGGCTCGGTGGCAGCCGCGAGCGTTGGTTCGGACGGGAAGTCTGGAACGTTTGGCTCGAAAAAGTGCCGTTTCTCGTGTTCGCCGCCGGCGCCGCGGCAACGGCGGCCCTCGCGCAGTATGAGACGAGCGCGATGGTGACGCTAGCGCAGTACGGGATCATTCTGCGCGCGGCGACCGCTTTCTACGGCTTTGTTTTTTACGTGTGGAAAACATTGCTGCCGACGAAACTCTCGCCGATGTACGAAGTGCCGGTCGATTTCGATCCGACACAGTGGATTTATTCCGCCTGCGCGCTGGGGGTCGTCGCGGTCACGCTGGCGTTGATTGTTTTCAGAAAGGCTTGGCCGGCGGCACTCGCGGTGTGGCTTGCTTATATCATCATGGTGCTGCCCGTATCGGGCATTGCCCAAAGCGGCCCCCAGCTGGTCGCGGCGCGCTACAGCTACCTGCCGTGCCTCGGATTTGCGCTTTTGGCCGGCGGAGCGGCGGCGCATCTCTGGCGCCGGCGCACGGGCGCGACGGTTGTTGTCGCCGCGAGCGCGGCCGTAGCCGTGTTGTTAATCGTGCTCACGCGCCAGCAGGTGAGCGTGTGGCACGACAGCGAAACGCTTTGGAGCTATATTCTCAGCGTCGAGCCGCGCACCAGCGTCGCGCACAACGATCTCGGCAATATTCTAACCAAACGGGGCGACGTGAACGCCGCTCTCGAGCATTACCGCGAAGCGATTCGCCTCAACCCCAGGGCCGGGATGTTCCATTACAACTATGCCTATGTGCTCGCGCGCGTCGGGCGGACGGACGAAGCGATCGAAGAGTACCGGAAAGCAGCGCAATATGCTCCGCAGTATGCGCCGGCCTCTTATAATCTGGGGTTCTTCCTTGCCGGACAAGAGAAGTTCGATGAAGCGATCGACGCGTACACGCGCGCGATCCAGGCGGATCCATCCGATTGGCGCGCCTACAACAACCTGGGAAATATCCTGGCGGCGCGCGGCAAGCTCAACGAAGCCGAAGCCTATTATCGCAAGGCGGTTGCAATCGAGCCGGATTTCGCCATGGGATATGCGAACCTGGGCCACACGTTGGCCCTGCAAAATCGTCCGGACCAGGCGTCCACGGTCATCGACCGCGCGCTCGCGATCAGCCCGAAGCTTCCGACCGCGCACTACGCCCGCGGCAAGGTATTCATGCAGCAGAAGCGATTTGCCGAGGCCATCGCGGAATACCGTCAGGCGATCGAAGGCAACCCGGACTATAAGCCCATGGTCTACGAAATAGGCAACGCCTACTACGAGCTCGGCCGTTTTGAAAACGCCGCCGACGAATATAAAAAGTTTCTCGAACTCCACCCGAAACACGCTGAGGCGCATTACCGTTACGGCAACGCGTTGTTGAAGCTGGGAAAGGCCGCCGCTGCGGCGGAGCAGTATCGCGCCGCCGCGACGCTCGATCCGAAAAATGCCCAGGCGCACGCGAACCTCGGCGGCGCATTGGATCTCAAGGGCGACGCCGCGGGGGCGCTCCGGGAATTCCGCCGGGCGATCCAAGCCAATCCGCGCCATCCCCCGGCGCATTTCAATCTGGGCAACGCCCTATGGAAAGACGGCGATCTGGAGGGCGCGATCGCGGAGTACCGCCGCGCCGTCGAGCTCGATCCGAAATACGTGGAGGCGCGGACCAATCTGGGTACCGCGCTCGACTCGGCAGGAAAGCCGTCCGAAGCCGCCGAGCAGTACCGCGAGGCGCTGAAGCTCGACCCGAGCTACATTCCGGCGGAGTTCAGCCTCGCGACGCTGCTGGGCGAACAGGGGCAAGTCGACGCCGCGATCGTCCGACTGCGCCACGTGATCAAGCTCAATCCGCGCGACGCCGAGGCGCACTACCATCTCGGACGGTATCTCGCAGCGCGCGGCGAGCGCGACGCGGCGGAGCGCGAGTTTCGCGAAGCGCTCAAGATTCAGCCCGAGCTCGCGTCGGCGCGGGAGGCGCTGGAGCGTTTGCCGCGCCGCTCGGAGAAGCTGCGCTAAGTGGCCGCTTTGAACCCAGTTGTGGAGAGCGCTGTGCAGGAAAAAGGACCGACGCCGCTCCTGCGCTCCGCGCCGTTTTACGCCATCGCTTATTTTATCGTCATCTTTACGCTCGTCTCGGTCTCGGTTTTGTTGCAGAAATCGCCGACCGTCGACGAGCCGATCCACCTTTTCGCCGGCTATTCGTATCTCAAGTTCGGCGACTTCAGAGCCAACTCGGAACATCCGCCGTTGGCAAAAATGTGGGCCGCGCTTCCGCTGCTCGCCTATCCGATCAAGGACTTTCGCACTTACCCTCAATGGGAGCGCATCACCGACGGCCGGGTCGCGGAGACCGCCGAAGCCGCTCACGACGCGATGTTCGTCGACAACGAGGCGGAGCCGCTCTTCTTTTTCGCCAAGCTGCAGATGATTGCGGTCGCGATCGTCCTCGGCCTGTTCGTCTATCTTTGGGCCGCGAGACTTTTCGGGCGCGAAGCCGGCGTCGCCGCGCTCGCCATTTTCGCCCTGGATCCGAATATCCTGGCGCATAGCGCGAACATTCATACCGATGTTCCATTCGCCGCCAGTTTTTTCGTCGGCACCTATTTTTTATGGCGCTTCTTGCGCGAAGGCGTGTGGTGGCTGTTGGCCATAACGGCGCTTTGCTTCGCCCTCGCCGCCGCCACGAAATATGCCGCGCCGGGAATTCTCCTCGCATGGCTTCTCCTCGGCATATTGTGGATTTTTTCGCGGCAAGACGCGGCCGCCGGCGCGCTAACCCGAGCGCAACGGTCGTTTCGAGTCGCCGCGGTTCTGTTCGCCGCGCCGGTTGCCGCGTACGCCGTCGTCTGGGCGCTCTATGGATTTCGCTACGACGCCGTTCCCGGCGGCGCGCATCATTTCCATTTCGAATGGTTCATGCCGGGCGAAGCATCGCTGCTGCGCGCGCCGGCGCTGTTCGCTTTGCGCCATCATGTTTTGCCCGAAGCATGGCTTTACGGACAATTGTCGATCCTGGGCACATTGCGGCGGCCGGCTTATCTGCTCGGGCAAATGTCACCCGTGGGCTTTTACGCGTATTTCCCCGTCGCATTCGCGGTTAAAACGCCTCTACCGACGATAATTCTTTCAGCCGCCGGTTTGTGGCTGGCGGTGACGGGCATGCTGAAGCGCACCGACGCGGCATTTCTCATTGTGCCTCCGGTGCTCTATTTTCTCCTCGCCGTCGCGACGGGAATCAATATCGGCCTCCGGCACATTCTGCCGGTCTATCCGTTTCTATTCGTGTTGATCGCCGGCGCCGCCGTTCGTCTGTGGACGCCCGGCCGCTTATGGCGAGCGGCTCTGGCGATTCTTGCCGTATGGTACGTGAGCACGGCGGTGCGGATGTATCCCGATTATCTCGCGTACTTCAATGAAGCAGCCGGCGGTCCGAGAAACGGATACAAAATTCTGAACGATTCGAACCTCGACTGGGGGCAGGATCTGAAGGGGCTGAAGGTATGGATGCAGCGGCACGGCGTTGAGAAAATACGCTTCGTCCATTTCGGCTACGACGATCCGGAATATTACGGTATCGACGCATCGTACCTGCCGGGAACTTGGATCCTTTTCGATCCGCCGGCGACTCAATCCCCGGGAGTCTCACCTTATATAGCGATCAGTCCGAGCCTTTTGTACAGCCCTTTCATCAAAGGACGGCAGCCGCAGGTTGAATTTGTCGAGCAGTTTCGAGGCAGGGAGCCGTTGGCGATGATCGGCTATTCGATTTTCATTTTTAAGACCGAGGACGCTCAGGCTCATGCGCATTGACAGTCCATTCCTCGCGCTGCGCCTGCCGTATCCGCCGGCGGCTCCAGTGCATGTCCTGATGATCGGCGTTGTCATCGCGCTGTCTTTCGTTACATACCAGGAATTCAACCGCTGGATTCCGAGCCGGCGCGAGGCACGTCACATCCTCGCAGCGAAGGAGCGGTCGACCTTTCTGCGCGCCGCTTTTTGGGCCCGCGAGGGCGACCGTCTCCGGCGCGAAGGCCAGGTCGACGCGGCGGTCGAGCGATACGGCCGCGCGCTGGCGATTTATCCGGCTTACGTCGAGGTGGTCAACAATCTCGGCGCGCTCGCCGCCGCCCGCGGCAAAGTAGAGGAGGCGCTGGGACATTATCGCCGCGCCGTCGAGATCGATCCCAACTTCGAAGTGGCGCAGAAAAATCTCGCCGATACCCTCGCCGCCACGGGTCGGATAGAGGAGGCGATCGAGCATTACCGCGCCGCGGTGCGCATCTATCCGCGCTACGCCGCCGCGCAAGCCGGCCTGGATTTCCTGCTGGCGCGGCGCGGTCCGGCGCATTACGACATCGCCAACGCGTTATTGAAAGAAGGCAAAGCCGATCAGGCGATCGAGCACTATCGCGCCGCGCTCGCCGCCGAGCCGAAAAATGCCGCGGCGCATTCGAATCTGGGCAGCGCGCTCGAGCTGCGCGGGCAGCGGGAGGAAGCGATACGCCACTATCGCCGCGCGATCGAGATCGACCCGAAGTATGCAGCCGCGCATTTCAACCTCGCGAACGCGCTCTGGAAATCTCAGGAGCTCGAGAGCGCGGTTAAGGAATATCGCCGCGCAATCGAGATCGATCCGAAATACGTCGAAGCGCGCACGAACCTGGGCGGCGTTTTGGATGAGCAGGGGAAAACAGGGGCTGCGATGGCGGAATATCGCGCGGCGCTGAAAATCGATCCAAAGTACGCGCCTGCGCTTTTCAATCTTGCGTTGCTGCTGGCCGAAGCCGGCGACGTCGGCGGCGGCATCGAGCACCTGCAGCGCTTCATCGCTTTGAATCCGCGCGATGCCGAAGCCCATTATCAGCTGGGTCGATTCCTGGCCGCGACCGGCAAACGCGACGACGCCGCGCGCGAGTTCGGCCAAGCGCTCAAACTCCGGCCGGATATTAAGGGCGCCAAAGAAGACTTGCAGCGCTTGGGGGTGAAGCCGTGAACCCCGTATTGAAATGGGACCGGGAGCGAATTCTCCGCGCCGCGCTGCCTATTCTCGTCGCGGTTGTAACCGCCGCCGTTTTTCTCCCGGTCATCCGCAACGGTTTCGTCAATTGGGACGACGACGCCACGCTGACGGAAAATTTATCGTTCCGGCAGGCCGCGGGGCCCGCCTTGCGCTGGATGTTCACCACCTTCTATCTGGGGCATTATCAGCCGCTCAGCTGGCTGAGCTTTGCCGTCGATTATCGCATTTGGGGTTTAAATCCAGCCGGCTACCATCTAACGAGCATGCTCCTGCACGCCGCCAATGCGGCGTTGTTTTATCTCGTATGTGTTCGCTTGCTCATGCTGGCGAAGCCGGCATGGGAGGAGCGCACGATACAGATCGGCGCCGCGCTCGCGGCGCTTTTCTTCGCGCTTCATCCATTCCGCGTCGAATCGGTCGCATGGGCGACCGAGCGGCGCGACGTGCTCTCCGGATTGTTTTTCTTCTTGACGATCCTGGCGTATCTCAAGGCGGCCGCCTCTACGATGTCGAACGCGTATCGCAAATGGCTCGGCGCGGCTCTGATCGCTTATGCTTTATCGCTGCTCTCGAAAGCTACCGCGATGACGCTGCCGGTCGCGCTGCTCGCGCTCGATTTCTTTCCGCTCCGGCGGATCGACAGCAACGGCGTCGGACCGCGGTATGTATGGCTCGAAAAGCTGCCGTTCCTCGCGCTCGGCGCGGCTGCGGCGGTCGTCGCCGGCCTGGCCCAACACGACACCGGAGCGCTGGATACGTTCGAGAAGCATTCTGTGCTTCAGCGCCTTGCGCAGGCGTCGTTCGCCGTTTGCTACTACGTCGAGAAGACGTTCTTCCCCGGCGGCGGTTACCCGATGTATGACTTGCCGATGCGCTTCAATCCGTGGGAGACGGTTTACGTGGCGAGTTTTTTCGCCGCAGCCGGCGTCACGCTCGTTCTCGTGCTGACGCGCCGCCGTTTCGCGGCCGCTCTGGCCGCCTGGGTTTATTATCTCGCGCTGATCGCGCCCATATCGGGCATCGCGCAGAGCGGCTCACAGATAGTCGCCGACCGGTATACCTACCTGTCGTGTCTCGGCTGGGCTTTGCTCGCGGCCGGCGGCGCCGCGGGACTCTGGCGCGCACGGCTGCGTAAGGAAGCCTTCGGCCGCTATCTTGCCGCCGGCGCCGCGCTCGCAGTGATCGTTGCGCTCCTGTTCACCACGCGAAGGGAGATCGCGGTTTGGCGCGATTCGGAAAGCTTATACGAGTATGTGCTTGCCAATACCCCTCGGCCGTCGCGGATCGCGTACAACAACTATGCCGGGCTCCTGGCTGACCGCCGCCAGTACGATCAGGCGATCGCTTATTATTCCCGTGCATTGGAAATCGATCCCGATTATGACGATGCGCGCTCCAATCTGGGGAACGTCCTCGCCGAACAGGGCAAGAACGCGGAGGCCATGGCGCAATATCGCGAGGCGCTCCGCCGGAGACCGAATTCTCTGGTCGCCCACCACAATCTCGGTCTCGCGTTAATGAGGGAGGGAAAAATCGACGAAGCGATCGAGCATTACCGCAAGGCGCTCGAGATCAATTCCGGTTTTCTCGAAGGACAGAATAACTTGGGCCTTTTACTGGCTGCGCGCGGCCAGTACCCCGAGGCGATCCTGCATCTGCGTAAAGCCATCGAGATCAGCCCGGAATTTCCGCTGGCGCACGTCAATCTGGGCGACGTGCTCATCGCCCTGGGCCACCGCACCGAAGCGATCGCCGAGTTTCGCAAGGCGTTGGAGGTCGATCCCAATCTCGCCTCCGCCCAAGCGAGCCTGGACAGGGCTCTGGGCGCCGCGCCGAAACGCTAGAAAACACGGCCGCGCTTTGAAGGCGCCGCCGCCGAATTCTTGCCTACCCGAACGATTTGGGATATCTAACTTGAGGGCCAAATACACCTCGCAGTTCCAAGGAGGCCGATATGCGGTACCAAGGGCAGCAAGAGCTGAAAAAAAGCCTTCAGGGCGTCATCGAGAGCAACGGGAAAACAAGCGTGGTCGATGCGGAGAAGCTCCGCGGCGAGGTCATCGACCGTCTGGTTTTCAACGGCGTTTTCAGCGAAGACGCCGCGGTCAAGGCCGCCGCGCGCGATACCGTGCGCCGGGCGGCGCGCGCACTGGGCATCTATCCGGCTTCGATCCAGCGACTGTACGACGCGATGGGCCGCGGGGAAGTCAAAGGCTTCACGGTGCCGGCGATCAACATTCGCGGCCTGACGTTCGAGACGGCGCGGGCGGTCTTTCGCGCCGCGCTCCGCAATAAAGTCGGCGCGGTAGTCTTCGAGATCGCGCGCTCCGAGATCGGTTATACGTTCCAACGACCGGCGGAATACGCGCATGTCGTGACCGCGGCCGCCATCAAGGAGGGCTTTACCGGCCCGCTCTTCATCCAGGGCGACCATTTCCAGGCGAGCGCGAAGAATTTCGCGAAGAACCCGCAGGCGGAAATCCAGGCTCTCAAGGATCTCATCAAAGAAGCGATCGAGGCAGAGTTCTACAATATCGACATCGACAGCTCGACGCTCGTTGATCTGAGCCGGCCCACGGTGCGCGCGCAGCAGCAGGACAACTGTTGGGTCGCGGCCGAGCTGACCGCGCACGTGCGCGGCCTGGAGCCCAAGGGCATCACGATCTCCGTCGGCGGCGAGATCGGCGAGGTGGGCAAGAAAAACAGCACGGTCGAAGAGCTCGAGGCCTACATGGACGGTTACCGCGAAGAGCTCGACAAACGGGGCAAGGGCCTCAAAGGCATCAGCAAGATCAGCATTCAAACCGGCACGTCCCACGGCGGCGTGCCGCTGCCCGACGGAACGATCGCGCGCGTCAAGCTCGATTTCGACACGCTGGAGCAGCTCTCCCAGGTCGCGCGCGAAAAATACGGCCTCGCCGGCGCGGTCCAGCACGGCGCATCGACGCTTCCGGAGGAGGCTTTCGATCATTTCCCGAAGCGCCGCTGCGCCGAGATCCACCTGGCGACGGGATTTCAGAACATGCTCTACGACGATGCCGGCTTTCCTCCGGAAGTCAAAAAAGAGGTTTACGACTTTCTGCGCAAGGAATGCGCCGCCGAGAAGGTCGACGGCGAGACCGACGAACAGTTCATTTACAAAACACGCAAAAAAGGCTTCGGCCCGCTGAAAGAGCGCTTTTGGACGCTGCCGGAATCTTTTCGCAAAGAGATCGGAAAGAAGCTCGAGGAGCGCTTCGAATTCCTGTTCAAAAAACTCAACGTGGTGAACACCGCGTCCATCGTGCGTGAAAAGATTCCGCACGACGACCGGGAGCTTCGCGTAGCGTAGGGCGAAGCGCTCGCGACACGTTCTTGCGCCCCCGACTGCGCTCGGGGGTTTCATTTAACTTTTGCGATGGCGGCAGGGGACCTGATGGTCTACGTTTACGCATTGATCGCCGGATCGAGCGATTTCCTCTCGGGTTGGCTCGCGATGCGCGTCGAGCGCGACAGAATCGAGCCGAGATATGTGATTGCGTTCGCGGCCGGCGTGCTTCTGGCGGTTGTGTTTTTCGAGATCCTGCCGGAAAGCAATTTGAAAACCGATTCCGGCTATCTCGCCCTCGGCTTCGTCACGTTCTATGTTTTGGAAAAACTCGTCATGATTCACGCCTGCGGCGAGGCCGAGTGCCATACGCACCAGATCGGTCCGGTCGCCGTGCTCGGGATGGCGCTCGACAACGTCGTGGACGGAGCGGGGATCATGGTCGGATATTTAATCGATCCCTATTTAGGGCTGACCATCACGCTCGCCGTCGTCCTGCACGAGATCCCCCAAGGCATGAGCTCGGCGCTCATTATGCGCGAGGCGAAGTGGCGCCGCGAGGGCACCATGCTCGCGCTAATGCTCGCGGGGCTGCTGTATCCGATCGGCGCGCTCCTGGCCGGTTTCATTCCCTCCGACTTTCAGCAGAAGCTTCTTGCGTTCATCGCCGGCGACTTCATTTACCTCGGCGCCAGCGATCTCCTGCCCGAAGCGCATCGGCAGTTCAACTGGAAAGTCGTCGCTTCGACTCTCTGCGGCATGGCGTTTATGCTCGCCATCCGCTTCATCGTTCCTCAGGTCTGAGGCGATCCCAGGTATCGAAGCCGTGCCCGGCCCGCGGCGAGCTTCGCCTCGGCGCTCCGAATGCTTTCCGGCGTTCCGAGATCGTGCCAGAAGCCGTCGAACGCAAAACCTTGAAGATTGGCGCCGTCCAGGAGCATCTTCGGATACGTCGCGGTCGTCGTCCCGAAGCGGCGCGATGTTTCGCTCTCCATGTAATCGAAAATGCGGGGCTCCAATACTTGAACGCCGGTGAACATGAATTTGTTCAGCGGCCCGGCGGAGCCGCTCGACGCAGCTACATGATGCAAAAACTTCTGCACGCGGCCGTCGCGCGACAGCTCGATCGCGCCGTAACGATCGGCGTCGGGATCGGCGCGCAGCACCAGCGTCGCGGCGGCGCGCGTTGATAGATGGCGCTCGATGACGGCGCGCAAATCGAGATCTATCAGCACGTCACTGTTGACCACGACAAAGGTGCCGCCGTCGAGAAACGGCCGCGCCTTCAGCAGCCCGCCGCCGGTGTCGAGCAGCTCGGTCTCGCGCGAATAACTGAGATTGACGCCGAGCCTCCGACCGTCGCCGAGGTAATCCTCGATCATCGCGCCGAGGTGGTGAATGTTAACGACGATGTCGGTAATGCCGTAGTGGCGCAGCAGTAACAGCGGATATTCGATCATCGGGCGGCCGGCGACGGACACGAGCGGCTTCGGCACGCTGTCGGTCAGCGGCGCGAGGCGCGTGCCCCGTCCGGCGGCAAAGAGCATCGCCTTCACCGAAGCTCCTCGAAATGAGCCTCCAGCAGCGGGATCAGCTTGCGGTAGCGCGGTGCGCGCTCGAGGTTGCGCTTCAGACGCTTTAGCGTGGGCGAGATGTATTTTTTGTAACCGGGCTTTCCCTTCACCACGTCGAGATAATAAAAGCGACCGACGACTTTAAAATCGCGCTGCAGCGCCGAAAGGATGTAGTCGTCGAAGAATTCGGCGCGATCCGCGGCGAGCCCGAGCGCTTCGCGGCGCTCGAGATAATAATCGATGAGCCGCGCTTCGAGCCCGGCGTCGATGATGCGATCGGTTTCACGATCGTTCAGCAGCGAAGCGAGATCGTACTGCGGCGGCGCCAGCAGCGCGTCCTGAAAATCGATGACCGCGACCTCGCCGTCGAGCGCCATCAAATTCCAGCTGTGGTAATCGCGGTGGCTGAGGCACGGCTCAAGCCCTTCGAGGCGCCGCGCGATTGCGTCGAAGCTCTCGCGCAGGCGGCTTTTGTCGGCGTCCGAGACTTTCCCGCCTGGTCTTTTTTCCAAGCCGTATTCGATGAAGTGCTCGAATTCCCATTGATACAGGCGAAAGTCGAATCGCTGCTGAAACGCGACGCAGCGGTCGTCGCGGCGGCGCATGCCCTCGACCTGAAGCAGCAGCAGCTGATCGACGGCTTTCCGATACCAGGCGAAAATCTCGTCGGAGGGAAGCGCCTGGACTGCGTCCCAGAGCGCGCGGTCGCCGAGGTCTTCAAGGAGTAGAAGCTTCCCGCCGGCGGCGATACCGAACAGCGCGGGCACTCGGACGCCGAGCGTGGAAAGAAAGCGGTGCACGTTGATGAACGGCAGCTCCGTCGGAGGCTCTTTGAAGATCGCGAGCTCCTCGGAAGACAATGGCAGCGCGCTGCCCGCGAGCTCCATCACGATCGACGAATCCGCTCGCGGCGAATTTTCCAGCCGCGCGCGATAATAGCGGCGGCTCGAGGCGTCTCCCGCCAGCGGCGTGAGCGCGGCGAGGCGCACCGCCGGTCCGAGCGCGCGACGGATCTCCTCGGATATCTGTTCTTGTAACAATTCCGTCATTTTGCGCCTTGTTCGATTTGGCGGTTTCCGTTATATTACTTTTCTGTTGTGAATTTTACGAGTCCTCGCGTGCCTTTTTTTCTTCTTATCGGTCTGTACATCGCTTGCCAAGTTTATCTTTTTCGCTGCGCCCGGCGTTATATCGGCGACAAAATTCCAGATCCGAAACGCGCCGCGCTCCTGATCGCAGCCGCGGCGGGTTTTCTGATTTTCATGTTCCTGCCGCTGGTTTCCATGGGCCTTTATGGGTTGGTCGCACGACAGCCTTATCCGTGGCTCGTTCGCGCGCAGATTGTGCTTTTTGCCATTTGGGCGCTGGGCTCGACCGGCTCGACGCTCGTGCTGATCGGTTACGATTTTGCCCGCCGCGCGATGACGCGGCTTTCGCGTTTGCCGACAGCGCCCGATATCCAGCGCCGGGAATTTCTCAAAACCGGCCTCGGCACGATTGCCGCGGCGCCTTTCGTTCTTTCGGGCTACGGCGCTTTGATGGAGCGCCGCCGCTTCGAGATTGAACATTTCGAATTTCCGCTCGACGGTCTCTCCGGCGCGCTGCACGGGTCGACGATCGTTCAATTGACCGATATTCATGTCGGCCCGTTCATGCCCGGAGAGGAATTAGCGGCCTACGTTGAAGCGATTAATCGGCTCGAGCCGGATTTCGTGGCGCTCACCGGCGATTTCGTCGCCGGCAGCCGTACCGAGGTCGAACCCTGCGTCGAGGCCTTGTCGCGTCTGCGCGCGAAGCGCGGCATATACGCCTGCCTGGGAAATCATGACGTGTACGCCGGCATCGAAGACGAGATTACGCGGCGCTTCGCCGAAAACAACATCCGCATGCTGAGGAACGAGGCGGTCGCGCACCGCATCGGAAACAGTTCGCTGAGCGTGCTCGGTATAGACGACCTGCGGTCGGGCGAGCCGGATCTGTCGCGGGCGCTCGCCGCCGCCCAAGCGCAGCCGGGCGAGGTGCGCCTGCTGTTATCGCACCGGCCGGAAATCTTTCCCGCGGCCGCCGCGAGCGGCGTCGAGATGGTGCTCTCGGGTCACTACCACGGAGGGCAGGTCAAGCTCGGTCCTGAGGCGGCGAACCTCTCGATCGCGCGGCTGCTAACGCCGTATGTCGACGGCATGTATCGCCTGCCGCGCCGGAGCATCGCGAAGGCTGACGCGAAAAGCTCGATGCTGTTTGTCGGCCGCGGCATCGGCATTACCGGGCTGCCCGTCCGCATCAACTGCCCTCCTCAGATCGCGCATCTCACGCTTAAGAAAGCGTAGTCGCGGTCTCTGGCTCCGGCTTTCAAGTAAAGAAGCGTGGATTTCACTTTTAGCGATTGGTTTTTCCACCGCCAGCCCGGCTCGAAACTCGCAACCCGAAACTCGTAACTGCTACCGCCCACGCCGTGGGCGATTTAGACCGATCAAGTGCCGCCGAAGCCGACCGTCACTTTGCCGGCTTCGAGGATGACTGGAATGTCGCGCTGATTATCGTTGAGCGCGAGCATGCGCTTGAGTCCGTCGGCATCGCTCAGGACATTGATATACTCGAAGGGGATGTTTCGTTGTGCGTAAGCCTCACGGGCTTTGCGCGTGTAAGGTCAGAGATCCTGGCCGAAGATGAGAACTTTTTCCATAAAATAAACCAGGCAGAGAGAGATAGAAATCTCGCAGCGAAGTCTTTATCTGTCTTTTCTCTATCTCTGTCGCAATTCTCTGTCTCCTCAGCTTAAATTGCAAGCGTTTACCCCCTGTGTTAGCCTTTCCGTGAGGCTGATGTGGCGTTTCGAGTCGCTATCGCGCAAATAAATCCCCGCCTTGGAGATGTCGCCGCCAATCTCGCGATCTACGAGGAGCAAATTCGCCTCGCGGCGAAGCGCGGCGCCGATCTTCTGCTCTTTCCGGAACTGAGCCTTACCGGATATTTCCTTCGCGACATGGTGCCGAACGTCGCGCTCAGGCTGTCGGCGCCGGAGATCGACCGGTTGAAGAAGCTGAGCCGCGATATGGCCTTTGTCGCCGGTCTGGTCGAAGAAGGGCCCGACTACCGCTTTTACAACGCGGCGGTTTACTTCGACCGCGGCGAGGCGCGTCACGTTCACCGCAAAGTCTATCTGCCGACGTACGGCATGTTCGACGAGCAGCGCTACTTCGCGCGCGGCGACCGCGTGCGCGCGTTCGATACGCGCTTCGGGCGGCTCGCGGTGCTCATCTGCGAAGACTTGTGGCATCCTTCGACGATTTATCTCGCGGCGCTCGACGGCGCTGTCACCGTCTTGTGCCCGTCGACGAGCCCGCTGCGCGGCATCAGCGACGGAGAGCCGCAGGACGACAACGCGCGCTACTGGGAGATGATCAACCGCGCCTACGCGGAGACATTCAGCCTCTTCATGGTCTACGGCAACCGCGTCGGCTTCGAAGACGGCGTCGGCTTCTGGGGCGGCTCGGAGATCGTCGATCCGTTCGGCCGCCGGATCGCGAAAGCCAAATACTACGAGGAAGATTTTATCGCCGGCAACATCGCGCTCGACGCCGTCCGCAGAAAGCGCGCGGCCGCGCCGCTGCTGCGCGACGAAGACATCGATCTCACCGTGAACGAGCTGCTGCGCATCCGCGAGCGGCCGTCGAACGTGAAGCCCGCGCGTCTCGTCAAGGGCCTGCGCGTCATCAGAGGCAGCAAGGGTCTCGGCGGGCGCGGCAAGAATCCGAAAAAGAGACGTTGATGGGCGGCGAGATCCCCACCAACGTCGCGCTGCTCAGAAAGATTCTCACCAGCTTCATCCGCAACGAGGTCGAGAAGGTCGGCGTCAAGCGCGTCGTCGTCGGGCTCTCGGGCGGCGTCGACTCGAGCCTCAGCGCGCTGCTCGCGGCCGAGGCGCTGGGGCCGAAGAATGTACTCGGCATCATGATGCCGTACAAAACTTCGAGTCCGGAAAGCCGCGCGCACGCCGAGTTGATCGTGAAAAAGGCGCCGATCGAGTCGCTGACGGTCGACATCTCGCCGCAGATCGACGCCTATTTCACGCGCTTCCCCGACGCCGACGCGCGGCGTCGCGGCAACAAGATGGCGCGCGAGCGGATGACGATCCTTTACGATCACTCGGCGCGCTGGCAGGCGCTGGTCCTCGGGACCAGCAACAAGACGGAGCTGCTCCTGGGCTACGGAACGCTTTACGGCGACATGGCGTCGGCGATCAATCCGCTCGGCGACCTCTATAAGACGCAGGTGTGGGCGCTCGCCGAAGCGGTGGGCGTGCCGGAGGTCGTCGTTAAGAAAGAGCCGTCAGCCGATCTCTGGCAGGGGCAGACCGACGAAGGCGAGCTTGGCTTCAGCTACCGCGACGTCGACCGGCTGCTCTACCTGATGGTCGATGAGCGTTATTCGCGCGCCGAGCTCATCGAGGCGGGTTTCGATGAGCGTTTCGTCGACCAGGTGAACGACCGCGTCATGAACTCGCATTTCAAGCGCCGCCTGCCCGTCATCGCCAAAGTCTCGCAGCGCACGATCGACCGCGACTTCCGGTATGCCAGAGACTGGGGAAAATAAAACAATCTTGAATTTTGAGTTTTGAATTGAAATTCATCGTTCAAAAGTCATCATTCAACATTTCCTCATGACCGGTACCCTCTACATCGTCGCGACGCCCATCGGAAATTTAGAGGACATTACTTTGAGGGCGCTGCGCGTTCTCAAGGAAGCCGATCTTATCGCCGCCGAGGACACGCGGCGGACCAAGAAGCTGCTCGCTCACTACGACATCTCGACGCCGCTCACGAGCTATTACGACGAGATCGAGCGCGAGAAAGCAATGGAGCTGATAAAACAGCTCCAAAACGGAAAAACCATCGCGCTCGTTTCCGACGCCGGCACGCCGACGCTGTCCGACCCGGGCTTTCGCCTGGTGCGCGAGGCGATTCGCGCCGGCATTGCGATCGTTCCCCTGCCCGGCGCCTCGGCGCTGCTCGCGGTTTTGAGCGCGAGCGGCCTGCCCACGGATCGTTTCGCCTTCGAAGGCTTTCTACCGGCGAAGCGGCGGGAGCGGCGCGAGAAGCTGCAAACGCTCGCCACAGAACCGCGAACGCTGGTCTTCTACGAAGCGCCGCACCGATTAAGTGAGACCCTGGGCGATATGCTGGAGATTTTCGGCGACCGCGAAGCGGTCTTCGGCCGCGAGGTGACGAAAGCGTACGAAGAATTCGTCCGCGGGAGCCTGAGCGAAGCGCTCGCGGCCGTCGCGCGCAAAGAGCCGCGCGGCGAGATCACGCTCGCCGTCGCGGGATTCGCCGGCGAGGCGCCGGCCATGGATGCGGAGATCGACAGCGAGATCGCCAATTTGCTCGACAGAGGTCTGCGCGTCAAAGAGATCGCCGAAATTCTAGGCGAAAAGTTCGGCCATCCGAAAAAAGATATCTATCGCATGGTCTTGCAGCGGCAGAAGTGAGCCGCCCTTAACGCGACGTGCGGAAGCCGGAGAATTCGCCGCTGGCCTCGCTCCATTCGACGTCGAGCCGATCGACCTGCGCGCGCGGCGGTCCGTGGCGGCACCAGGCGGCGAGCTCTTCGAGCGTAGCCTTAGGCCCTTCGGCGACGACTTCGACGGATCCGTCCGGGCGGTTTCTCACCCATCCGGTCAGGCCGAGGCGCCGCGCCTCCGACTCCGTCGAGGCGCGAAAAAACACGCCCTGAACTTGTCCGTAAATGCGCAGGTGCGCGCGCGCGTTGTCGCCGCCGGCCATTTCAATGATCTCCTAACCCACTGCGGATAGAGGCGCAATCGCGTCATTGCCTCGCGCCAATCGGGATTTGACAAGAACCCGAATCGCGGCTAAGCTTGCGCCGTTTTTGTCGGGCCCGAGAAGCCGGTTAAATTCGGCGCAGGCCCGTCGCGAAGGAGGGTCAGGCAAGATGGGCGCGAAATTGTACGTCGGGAATCTCCCATATTCGGTCGTCGAGGCGAAGCTGCAGGAGCACTTCGCCAAACACGGCAATGTGGTGAGCGCCCGGATTATCACCGACAAGTTCAGCGGCCGCTCGAAGGGCTTCGGCTTCGTCGAGATGAGCTCGGACGACGAGGCGCAGCGCGCGATCTCGGCGCTCAACGGCACCGACTTCGAGGGCCGCAACATCGTCGTCAGCGAAGCGCGCCCCCAGGAGCAGCGCTCGGGCGGCGGCGGCCAGCGCCAGAACCGCTGGTAGATCGGCTCAAGCGCCGATCAGCTCGAGAAATTCCTTCTCGTCCAAGACTTTCACGTCCAACTTCTTCGCCTGGGCGAGTTTCGATCCGGGATCCGCTCCCGCGACCACGTAATCCGTATTACGGCTCACGCTCGAGGCCAATCGCCCGCCGAGCGCCTCGATCCTTTTCTGCGCCTCGTGGCGCGACATCGTTTCGAGACCGCCGGTCAGCACAAAGCTCCGGCCGCTCAGCTTGCCGTCTTTTTTAGCCGGCGTCTTCAGGCGCAGATCCGCGGCCAGCAGCTTTTCGATCACGCGCCGGTTCTGCTCCTGGGCGAAAAAGCGCGCGATGCTTTTCGCCACCTCGGGGCCGATCTCCCGCACCTCCATCAGCTGCTCCTCGGTCGCGCCCATGATCGATTTGAGATCGCCGAAATGCTCGGCCAAGAGCTTCGCGGTCGCCTCGCCGACATGCCGGATGCCGAGCGCGGTCAAGAAGCTCGGCAGCATCGCGTCCTTGCTCCGCTCGAGCTCGCGTTTGAGATTGTCCGCGGATTTCTCCGCCATGCGGTCGAGCCCGGCGAGCTCGTCGGTTGTGAGCGCGTAAAGATCGGCGATGTCCTTGACCATGCCCCGCTCGACGAGCTGGTCGATAAGCTTCTGTCCGAGTCCCTCGATGTCCATCGCGCCGCGCGATCCGAAAAATTTGAGGCTCTCTTTCAGCTGCGCGGGGCAGGAGAGGCCGACGCAGCGATAAGCCGCTTCGCCCTCCTCGCGGTAGACCGAAGACCCGCACACGGGACAGCGCTCGGGCATGACGAACTGGCGCTCCGTGCCGGTGCGCCTGTCTTTTAATACTTCGACGACGTACGGAATCACATCGCCCGCGCGCTCGACGACCGCCATGTCGCCGATGCGAATGTCCTTGCGCTCGATCTCGTCCATGTTGTGCAGCGAGGCGCTTTTGACCGTGACGCCGCCGATGCCGACGGGCTCGAGGCTCGCGACCGGCGTCAGCGTTCCGGTGCGCCCGACCTGAATCTGGATGTCGAGAATTTTCGTCGTCGCCTGGCGCGGCTTGAATTTGTACGCGATCGCCCAACGCGGCGAGCGGGCGATCTCGCCGAGACGCCGCTGCAGCGCGAGATCGTTGACCTTGACGACGATGCCGTCGATCTCGTACGGAAGCTTCTCGCGCCCCTCCTCGGTGCGCGCATGGAGCGCGAAAATCTCGTCGACGCCGTGGCAGACGCCCAGCACCGGCACCGGCTTGAGGCCCCATTCGCTCAGGGTCTCGAGGAAGGCGGCGTCGGTCGTAAAGCTCGCGCCGATGACCTCGCCGGCGCCGTGGCAGAAGATGTCCAGCGGCCGACGCGCCGTAATCGTCGGGTCGAGCTGCTTGAGCGAGCCGGCGGCGGCGTTGCGCGGATTCGCGAAAAAAGGCTCGCCGGCCTCCTCGCGCTCGCGGTTGATCTTTTGAAACGCCGCGCGCGTCAGGAAAACCTCGCCGCGGACTTCGAGCCGCTCCGGGACGGCGTGTTTCGAGCTCCTCAGCGTGAGCGGCAGCGCGCGGATCGTCTTCAAATTCTGCGTGATGTCTTCGCCGTTGACGCCGTCGCCGCGCGTCGACCCGACCGCGAGCCGGCCGCGCTCATAGACGCATTCGACGGCCAGGCCGTCGATCTTGGGCTCGACCATGTATTCGATCGGATCGCTGGCTTTCAAGAAGCGGCGGATGCGGTCGTCGAACTCCGCCATCTCGTCGCGGTCGTGCGCGTTATTCAGCGAGAGCATCGGAATCGTATGGCGGACCGTGGCGAATTTCTCCAGCGGCGCGGCGCCGACGCGCTGCGTGGGAGAGTCGGGCGAAGCGAATTCGGGGTGCTCTTTTTCGAGCCGTTGAAGCTTCTGGAAAAGCTCGTCGTATTGCGCGTCGCTCACGAGCGGGTCGTCGAGGACGTAGTAGCGATAATTATGCTTCTCGAGCTCGCCGCGAAGATGAAGAATTTCTTTTCTTATGGATTCCTTCGACATGACCCGTCCGGAAACGTCGTCGCCGTAAACTTTAAAAAAATAACACAAAAGCGCGCGCCGCGGAAAGCGAACGAAGCGCTTTACATTGACCCCTTGAGGGCAGTGTGTTAACTAGATTCCGATGAGAAGCTCCATTATTGGAGTCGTTTCTCTAGCCTTGCTCGCCGCCTGTTCGTCGAAGCTCGCCAAGGTCCAAGAAGCGCCCAAACAGATCAGCGTACAACCGGAAGCGCCGTTCCAGCGCGAGCCCAAAGTCGAAGTGCCGCCTGAAGCGGCGGGACTGGGCCATTTCGTCAAGGGACAGTATCTGCTCTTCGAGGGCGATTTCGATCAGGCGCTCACCGAATTCGCCGCGGCCGCGGCGGCCGACCCCGGCAACGCGTTTCTGCGCTTTCGTCTCGCAAGCCTCTATTTGCGCAAAGGCGACCTGAAAAAGGCGCTCGGCGAAGCCGAAGAGGGCGTCCGCTTGGCGCCCGATGCCGCCGAAGGCCATCTGTTGCTCGCCGGGCTCTACTCGGCTCTCGGCGAGGATGCCGGGAGCCTCAAGGAATACGAGGCGACGCTGCGCGGCGACCCCGGCAATCAGGAGGCTCTGCTCTATCTCGGCGCCCTGCAGCTCAAGCTCGGCGATTACGAGAAGGCGACCAAGACCCTAGAGAAACTTTTAGCGATCAACCCGAATTCGGTGTTTGGGTACTATTATCTCGGCCGGGTGCGAGCGAAAAGCCAGCTTTATCTCGCGGCCGAAGAGAGCTATCGCAAAGCGCTGGAGCTGAATCCGAAAGCCCAGGAAGTGTTGATGGACCTGGCGCTCGTCTACGAGCTCGAAGGCAAGACGGACGAGGCGGCGCAGACCTATCAAAAAGTGCTGCAGGTCGATCCCAATAACGTGTGGGCGACCAAGCGCTTGGGCGACCTGTACGTCGGGCAGAACAAGCTCGACGATGCGCTGTCGCAGTTCCAGACGCTGGAGCGCGTCGAGGCCGATCCGCGCGAGGCGCGCACCAAGATCGGACTCATCTATTTCGAGCGGGGCGATTTCGAGCGCGCGATCACGGAATTCAACCTCGTCCTCGCGACCGACCCCGACAACGACCGCGTTCGATACTATCTCGGCAGCACGTATGCCGAGATCAAGGCGCCCGACCGCGCGGTCGAGGAGTTCCAGCGGATTCCCGAGAAGAGCGAATACTTCGGCGATTCCCGCTTGCAGCTGGCATTCATTTACGATCAGAAAAACGAGCTGCCGAGCGCGATCGAGGCGGTGAAGGCCGCGTTGGCGAGAAAAACCGAGCCCAAGGAGCAGAAGGACGTCCTCAATCTGCTGGCGTCTTTATACCGCAAGGGCAAAGATTACCCGAAGGCGATCGATACGCTGCAAAGCCTCATCAAGCTCGACCCCAAGAACGACCAGGCTCATTTCCAGCTCGGCGCGGTTTACGATGAAAGTCACAACAAGGATAAGATGCTCGAGCAGATGAAGCTCGCGATCGACTTGAATCCGCAGAACGCGCAGGCGCTGAATTATCTGGGCTACAGCCTGGCCGAGAAAGGCGTGCGTTTAGAAGAAGCGGAGAGCCTCATTCTCCGCGCGCTCAAGGTCGAGCCGAACGAAGGCGCATACATCGACAGCCTTGGCTGGGTCTATTATCAGAGGGGCGATTATCAGCGCGCCGCCGAGCATCTCGAGCGCGCGAGCGAACTGATCAACGACGATCCCGTCGTCATCGAGCATCTGGGCGACGCCTACGACAAGCTCGGAAAAACCGACTCGGCGCTCGGCCGCTATCGCGAAGTCGTCAAGCGCTCGAAGGAAGAAGAGCAACTTCACAGAGTGAAGGAGAAAATCAAGCTCCTCGAGCGGAGAATCTGAGGCGCGTTGCTTTCCGATCCCATCTCCCGCCTGCTCTTCCATGCTATTGCAACCTCGACTCAGACACCTAATTTTCTGCGGTTTCGCGGCGGCTCTGCTGGCAAGCTGCTCGACCACGCGTCCTCCGCTGCTGCCGGAGAAGCTCCCGGAGGAGCGCCGCTCGGTAGACGAATTGCTCCAGCCGCTCGCGCGCCGCAACAGCGAGCTAAAGTCGCTGCGATCGCTTGCGAACGTCTACTACTCGGCATCCGACGGCAAGCATAATTTCCAGGAGATCGTGCTTGTCCGCCGGCCGGACCGCCTGCGTCTGGAGACGCTTTATCCGCTCGGCGTCCTCATGATCGTGACCGCTTCGCCCGACGGCCTCACGGGCTATGCGACGCGCGAGGGGGTTTTTTACCGCGGGCAGAGCTCGCGCGAAAACCTTTGGCGCTTCACCCAGATTCCGCTCAGCGTTGACGAGGCCGCCTCGCTGCTGATGGGCCTGCCGCCGAGGATCACCGGCGAGTGGCGCCGCGAAGGACCTTCGCTGGTTCAGGACGCCGGCGGCGGATGGAAAGAGGCGCTGACCTTCGATCAAGCGCAGCCGCTGCCGATCCGTTGGCAGCTTTTCAATCCCTCCGGGCAGGTCGAGCTCTCCGCCGAGTTCGGCGACTACACGCAGTCGAGCGCCGGACCTTTCCCCATGCGTATCGCGCTCGAAAGCCCGCCGCAGAAGCGCCGCGTCGAGATTGTCTACAAAGAGCCCGAGGTGAACGTTGATCTCGCCCCGGCGCTTTTCGTGCAGAAAAAACCCGACAACGCCCGCGAGGTGGCGCTCGATTCGATCGGCAGGTGATCACGTGCGGCTCTCGGTTCTTCTGGCACTCGTTCTTTTCCTGACGCTCACGTTTCGCGGCGACGGATTCGGCCAGGGCGGTGCCGAACAGCCGGTCACCGGCGACTGGCTGCTCACGCACTCGCTCAGCGATCCCGAGCAGCTGAATCCGCTCACGAGCAACGACGCGTCCGCGAGCGAGGTCCTGGGCTACATTTTCGAAAGCCTTCTCCAGCTCGATCCGCGCACGCTGCAGCTCAAGCCGCTGCTCGCCGAGTCTCGGCCGGAGATCTCGAAAGACAAGCTCTCCTATACTTTCAAGCTCCGCCGAGACGCGCACTTTTCCGACGGGCGGCCGCTCACCGGCGACGATGTGCTCTTCAGCATCAAGACGATCAAATGCCCGCTCGTCGACGCGCCGTTTCTGCGCGTGTACTTCGATTCGATCGTCGACGCGCAGCTCATCGACCCTCACACGATCCGGTTCACAACCAAAGAGCCCTATTTCATGAACGAGGAGCAGCTCGGCTTTTTTCTTGTTCTCCCGCGTCATATCTACGATCCGGAAAACCTGCTGAAAAACATCGGCGTGCGCGATCTGCTCGGCAATCCGGCGAAGCTTCCGGATCAGGTGAAGCGTTTCGCGGACAATTTCAATAAAAATTTCAGCCGCAATCCGGTAGGCAGCGGGCCGTATAAATTCGCGTTTTGGAAAACCGGACAGGAAGTGCAGCTCGTGCGCGATCCGAGCTACTGGGCCTACGGCAAGGCCGGCATCGATCAGCCCCACATCGACCGCGTGCGTTTTCGCGTCATCAATAATCCCGATGCGGCGTTGATCCAGCTCAAAAGCGGCGATCTCGATACCATGGACCTGACGCCGATCCAGGCGACGCGCGGGACCGGCAGCGACCGCTTCAAGCGGCAGTTCGCGAAATATGAATTTTACGGCGCCGCTTACTCCTATATCGGCTGGAACAACGCGAGCCCGATCTTCCGCGACAAGCGCGTGCGCCAGGCGATGACCTACTTCACCAACCGCGAGCAAATGGTGAAATCGATTCTCTTCGGCTTGGGAAGGATCGTCGAGAGTCCGATTTATTTTAACCGCCCCGAATACTACAAGAACCTTTACAACTATCCTTTCGATCCGAAGAAGGCGCTCGCGCTGCTCGCCGAGGCCGGCTGGAAGGATACGGACGGCGACGGCATACTCGACAAGGTGATCGACGGCAGAAAAGTGCCGCTGCGCTTCGAGATCAAAGTGAACTACGGCAACGACGTGCGCGAGGCGGTGGCGCTGACGCTGCAGGACGAGCTCAAAAAGCACGGCATCGCCGCATCCGTAAGGCGTCTCGACTGGACGATTTTTTTGGACGACGTCAAGAACCACAAGTTCGACGCGGTGATTCTCGGCTGGCAGATGTCGTTCACCGAAGGCGACAACTTTCAGGTCTGGCACTCCTCGCAGGCGGACAACAAAGGCTCGAACGCGATCAGCTTCAAAAACGCGCGGGTCGACCAGATCCTCGAAGCTTACCGGCGCGAGTTCGACGAGAAGAAGCGCTTCGAGATGGCGAAGGAGTTCCAGCGCATCTTGAACGACGAGCAGCCGTATACGTTTCTGTTCGCGCGGAAAACCGTGAGCGCCGTCGACCGCCGCTTTCGCGGCGTGGAGGTTCTCTCCACATCCACGGGGTTTAATCCATTCGAGTGGTGGGTGCCGCGGCCGCTGCAAAAATACGGAACGCGACAGACCGCAAGCCAGACGGCGAACTGAAGTGATCGCTTACCTTGTCCGGCGGTTTCTTCTCATGATCCCGACGTTCATCGGGATTACCATCCTTTGTTTTTTGGTCGTTCATCTCGCGCCGGGCGATCCGGCGGAGCTGATGGCGGGCGGCGGTCTCGCCGCCGCGGGGGGCGCGGGCATTTCGCTGCAGAAGCGCGGCGCCGTCGATCAGGCGCTCGCCGAGTGGCGCGCCCTCTACGGCCTCGACAAACCGCTCCACGTTCAGTACTTCGTCTGGCTCAAAAATCTCGTCCGGCTCGACCTCGGCAGCTCGTTCAAGGACAACCGCTCGGTCTGGGAAAAAATTCGCGAGCGGCTGCCGGTGACGCTCAAGCTCGAGTTCTTCTCGCTGCTGCTCGTCTATGCGGTCGCGATACCGCTCGGCGTCTACTCGGCGACGCACCGCGACACCTTCGGCGATTACGCGACGACGGTCGCGGCGTTCGTCCTTTTCGCCGTGCCGGTCGTCTGGGCGGCGACGATGGCGCTCGTCTTCATCTGCGGCGGCGATTTTCTGTACCTGTTTCCGCCGGGCGGGCTCACTTCTATCGACTATGGTCGCGAGTGGCCGCTGTGGGAAAGGATCAACGATCAGACATGGCATCTCTTTCTCCCCGTGGTGCTGCTCTCCTATGCCGGCTTTGCGGGCCTCTCGCGCTACATGCGGTCGAGCATGCTCGAAGTGCTGCGGCAGGATTACATCCAGGTCGCGCGCGCTAAGGGGCTTTCAGAGCGCATTGTCGTCTTCAAACACGCGGTCAGGAATTCGCTGATTCCGCAGGTGACGATTTTGGCCGAGCTGCTGCCGGGCCTCATCGGCGGCAGCGTCATCATCGAAACCGTTTTTTCTCTTCCCGGCATGGGGCAACTCGGGTACGACGCGGTGCTGGCGCGCGATTATCCCATCGTGCTCGCGCTGCTGACGATCACGGCGGTTTTGACGCTGATCGGCATATTGCTCTCGGACATTCTCCTTGCTGCCGTCGATCCGCGCATCGCTTTCGGCCGGAGGTCGGAATAGTGGCAGCGAAGAGCCCCGCGGCGGCCGCCGCCGCTCCGGCAGCCGGACTTGCGCCGATGGAGGTCCCGAGCGGCGAAGGGCAATGGAGCGCCGTTTGGAAGAGCCTCAGGCACAACGGTTTGGCGCTCGTCGGTCTTTACACGATCTTGTTTCTTTTTACGGTCGCCGCCGGAGCGGACTTTCTCGCCAACAACAAGCCTTACTACATGATCTATCAGGGGCGGAGCTACTTCCCGCTCGTGCGCAGCGGTCTCGTGCGCTTCGGTCTCGCGAAGTGGCAGCCCGAGCTGCTCAACATGGACTTCAAGACGGTCAATGCGGAGCGCAAGATTTTCCCGCCGATTCCGCACCTCGCAACCGATATCGATCTCAGGGCGCCATTCGAGACCCCTTCGCCGCAGCATTGGTTGGGCACCGATAAGCTCGGCCGCGACGTTCTCGCCGGCCTGATTCACGGCTCGCGCATCTCGCTCTCGATCGGCTTTGTCGCCGTTGGGATCGCGCTTGTCGTCGGCGTCGTTTTGGGCGCACTCGCGGGCTATTTCGGCTCGTGGGTCGACCTGCTGATCTCGCGAATCTTTGAGGTCATGCTGACGGTGCCGACATTTTTTCTTTTGATCGCCATCGCCGCGATGTTCCCTCCGAGCATCTTTCTCACGATGGCGATCATCGGCCTCACGAGCTGGGTAGGGATGGCGCGCTTTACCCGGAGCGAGTTTTTAAGAATCCGCGGCCTCGACTACGTTACGGCGGCTTTGGCCCTCGGCGTCTCGACGCGAAAGATCATGTTCCGCCACATTCTGCCGAACGCCCTGGCGCCGGTGCTCGTGTCCGTCGTGCTCGGCGTCGCCGGCGCAATTCTCACTGAATCGAGCCTGAGCTTTTTGGGCATAGGCGTGCCGCTCGAAGCGGTGACGTGGGGCTCGATCCTGAACGAGGCGCGCAGCGCCACATTCGCATGGTGGCTCGCGGTCTTTCCCGGCGCCGCGATTTTTATTACAGTGCTGGCGTATTATCTGCTCGGCGAGGGGCTCCGCGACGCGCTCGACCCGCGGCTCAAAGGCACGCGGTAAGGAGGTTCCCATGAAGCGGCTTCTGGTCGGTCTCGGCTTTCTGCTGCTCGCAGCGCCCGGCGCCGCGCAGATCGCCAAGCCGGTCTACATCTCGCTGCCGAGCGCGGGAAACATCCAGCACCTCGCGCTCACCGCTGCAAAATACAAACATTTTTACGAGGATTCCGGTCTAGCAGACGCGCGCGTCGTTTATCTCCGCGGCAATTCTATCAACGTGCAGGCGATCCTTTCCGGCAGCGTTCAGTTCGCATCCGCTTTTGGGCCCTCGATGCACGCGATGTTCCGCGGCGAGCAGCTGCGTGTCCTGGTGCAGATCTTCAACCAAATCCCGATGGCGCTGATCACGCGCCCCGAAGTGAAAAAAATCGAAGAGCTGAAAGGGCAGAAGATCGCCGTCACGTTCGGCGGTTCGACCTACAGCGTCTTGCTCGCGATGCTGAGCCATTTCGGCCTGCCGCAGAACTTCGGCGAGTATTTGAACATGCCGGGCGACCAGGCGAAGGCCGCCGCGCTGCTCCAGGGAACCGTCTCCGCGGCGCTCATGGCGCCGCCGGCCGACGGTCCGGTCTTGAAGGCCGGATTCAAGCGCCTCGTTTACATGGGGGACGTCTTCAAAGGCGTGCCGTTCAGCGCGATGCTGACGACGGCGAAGATCATCCAGGAGGAACCGGATTTGGTCGAGCGCACGGTGCGCGCCGTCGTGAAGGCGATGCTTTATCTTAGGCAGAATCGTGAGGGCGGCATCGAGCTGGTCATGAAACACGGCCAGGTCGACCGCGATATCGCCACCGCGCTCTACGATCTCTCGCGCGACGCGTTCGTGCCGGCGCTGACGGCGGACGGGATCATGAAGCGCGCCGAGCTCGAGATCGCGACGTTGAAAGAGCGGCCCAATTTCGACCCGAAGCAATTCATGGACGACCGCTTTCTCAAAAAAGCGCTTGCCGCGGAAGGACAGAAATAGGCGGAGCATGCGCGAGTTGAGTTACGCCGAGCTCAAGCAGGAGATTCTCCGGCGCGCCGGCAAGGTGAACCCGTTCGAGCGCGTCAAGCGAGAAGACGTCGAAGAGGTTTTGTCGCACCTGAGCAGCCTCGACGCCGACTCCTGGGGACGAGAGTGGGGCCGCGTGGCCGCGCGCTACGAAGCCGGCGCCGAAGAGGCGGAGCGAAAAGGCGCGCGCGAGGCGGGCGAAGAGTATTATCTCGCCTACGAATATTTTCGCATCGGCCGCTACCCGGTGCCGAGCAGCCCGGAGAAGGTGAGCTGCTACCGCGGCGCGATGCGAACTTATCTCAAGGCCGGCCGCTATTTCACAGCGCCCGTTGAGCGAATCGAAATTCCCTTCGAAGGCAAAAAAATCGTGATCTATCTCCAGGTTCCGGGCGGCGTCGCGCGGCCGCCCGTCGTCATGCACTGGGGCGGCGTCGACGGCTGGAAGGAGGACTCGCGCGGCCAGAGCGAGGCGCTGCATCGACTTGGACTCGCGACGGTTACGATCGACATGCCGGGAACGGGCGAGAACCCGCTGCTCGGCCAGGAGCCGAACGCCGAGCGCACGTTTTCCGCCGCCCTCGACCATCTCGAAACGCGAAACGATATCGACGGCAAGCGCGTCGCCGTCATGGGCCGGAGCTTCGGCGGCTATTGGGCCGCGAAGCTCGCCTATGTCGAGGCGAAGCGGCTGAGGGGCGCGGTCAACTGGGGCGCCGGCCTTCACTATACGTTTCAGCCGGAATGGCTGCGGCCGGCGCTCACCGAGACCGCATCGCAGTATCTCATGGGACCGGCGAGCCTGCTCGATTCGAGATCGTATATTTTTCGCGCCAAGACGCTCGACGAAGTGTTGGAGATCGCGCCGCGCTTGTCCCTTGTGACGCAAGGGTGGATCGACAAGCCGAGCGCGCCGCTGCTCTTCGTGAACGGCAAGCACGACGACCAGCACCCGGTCGGGGATATTTACTTAGCCATGGAGCATGGTAATCCCAAAGAAGCGCGAATCTTCGCCGACGGCGGCCACATGGGCCGGGTGCCGGGTCAGCGCAACGACGAAGCGCTTCGAGTCGCGACCGAATGGCTCAGGCGGAGGTTAACGGAAGAGCATTGACGAGGGACGAAGGGAGGGTAGGTGTATGGTCATCACGGCGGCGCATATCAGTCCGATACTTTCACTCGTGTTCGGGATACTGATTCTGATCTTCCCGCGCATCTTGAATATTCTCGTAGCGATCTTTCTCATCATCCAGGGCCTGCTCGGCCTCGGCCTCGTCCGCTAGGCGAGCTCGCTCTTCAGCCAGCGCACGATCGTCGGCAGCGTCTGCGGCGTCTGTCCCATGTGGCCGCCGGGAAAGACGCGCGCCGATTTCGTCGCGCCGTGCTCCAACAGAATATACAAGTCTTCGATCGGGGTCTGTTTATCGTCCTTGCCGTTGACGATGAGCATGGGACACGACGGCTTGTCGAGCCAGTCCTGAGCTTTGAGCGACATAGCGGGGAATATTTTCGCCAGCTCGTCGAGCGTTTTCACGCCGAAGACCGAGCAGCGCGCGATATCGTGATCCAATAGATAGCTGTCGGCGTGCGTCGATTCCCTCAGCCATTCTTCCTGAAAAAAATAATGTACGCCGCCGCCCCAGACGACGGCGGCGCGGAGGCGACTCGCCTCGACATGCGCCAGCTTCGCCGCCCAGTAGCCGCCGAAGCTGCGGCCCATGATCGCGATGCGCTTCGGATCGATGTCGGCGCGTTTCTCCAAATAATCGATGGCGGCGCTGAAAAGGCGCTCCGCCGTCGTCGAGGCCTTGATCGGACATTCGCCGACGCCGGGCATATCGATCGCGAGCGTGCCGAAGCCGGCGGCGAGCAGCGCCTCGTCGTACTCGAAGCACTCGGCTTTGAACGAATCGATGCCGCCGAAATTAATGACGACGGCGCTGTTCCCGTCTCCTTGAGGAATACGCAGATAAGCGGGGACGGTCTGCGCGCCGAAGGGTATCTCGACGCGCATGAGCGGCGGCGTGAAATAGCGTCCCGCTTTTTCGTAGAGCTCGAGGCTTTTCTCGAAGCAGAGTTTTTTCCCTGTCGTGTGCGGCACCGGGTAGCGGCCAATCGTGTAATAGGTATAAGCCATCAAGTCCGCTTCCATCGCATCGCGATGTTGCCCCCGGCGCTCGCGCTCGATCCCGGTATTTTCATAATCCGCCGCGACGCGCGACCACTCCGCCGCCCAGCGCTCCGGATCTTTGTCCGTCAGCCGCTCCAGCACGGATTCGACGTCGGCCTGTTGCGCGCGCCGGAAGACGTTGCGCTTCCCCGTGCGCGCGCGGATCATCGTCTTGATTTCGTCGAGCGTTTTAACCTGTCCCATACCGCCTCACGATGACAGATTCATATTTCATACTGTCATATGAGATTTGAGATGTGAAATTCGTCGCTCGGCGATGACGCCCCGCCGCTTTGGAAACGGCTTCCGCCTATGATATTTACCATTCATTGTGCCGGCCCTGATTCAGGTCAAGCAACTTCGCACCTCTTTCTTCACCCCCGAAGGCGAAGTCAAGGCGGTCGACGGCGTGAGCTATGAGATCGCCGAAGGCCGGACGCTCGGCCTCGTGGGCGAGTCCGGCTGCGGCAAGAGCGTCACCGCGCTCTCGATCATGCGTCTGGTTCAGCCGCCGGGAAAAATCGTCGGCGGCGAGATTTTCTACAAAGGCAGCGATCTTCTAAAACTCGACAGCGAGGCGATGCGCAAGATCCGCGGCAACGAGATCTCGATGATCTTCCAGGAGCCGATGACCTCGCTAAATCCCGTCTTCACGGTCGGCGATCAGATCGGCGAGGCGGTGCGGCTGCACCAGAAAGTCGGTCGGCGCGAGGCGCGGCAGAAAACGATCGAGATGCTCCGGCTTGTGCGCATCGCCGACCCCGAATCCCGCGTCGACGCCTACCCGCACCAGCTCTCCGGCGGCATGCGCCAGCGCGTGATGATCGCGATGGCGCTCTCGTGCAACCCGAGCCTGCTCATCGCCGACGAGCCCACCACCGCGCTCGACGTGACGATTCAGGCGCAGATTCTCGAGCTGATCGAAGAGCTCAAGCGCAAGCTCGGCATGGCGCTGCTGCTCATCACGCACGATTTGGGCGTCGTCGCCGAGCGCGCGGACGAGGTCGCGATCATGTACGGCGGCATCATCGTCGAGCGCACGAGCGCGCGCGAGATTTTCCGCCGGCCGCTGCATCCGTACACGGTCGGATTATTGAATTCGCTGCCGGGGACCGGCGGCGCGAAGAAGACGCGCCTCGCGGCGATTCCCGGCGTGGTGCCGAGTCCGCTGGATCTGCCGAGCGGTTGCCGCTTCCGCGATCGCTGCCCGCGGGCGCGTGACGTCTGCGCCGGAGCGCAACCGCCGCTCGCCGAGCTCGAGCCCGGGCACTGGGCGGCGTGCTATTTTCCCGGGCCCAGCGCCGAAGGCTACCAGACGTCGGAAGCGCCGGCCGCCGTGCAACCATGAGCCTGCTCGAAATCCACAACCTGAAAAAATATTTCCCCGTCGGCGGCGGCCTGTTCTCGTCGAAGAAGGGCGAGGTGCGCGCGGTCGACGGCGTCGACCTGAGCGTCGAGGAGGGCGAGACGCTGGGCGTCGTCGGCGAATCCGGCTGCGGCAAATCGACGCTGGGGCGGACGATCCTGCGGCTCATCGAGCCGACCGAAGGGGAGATTCGCTTCGAAGGCAAGGATTTGTTGAAGCTCTCCTCGCGCGAGCTCAGGCAGATGCGGCGCGAGATGCAGATCATCTTTCAGGATCCTTACGCGTCGCTCAACCCGCGCATGCGCGTGGGCGATATCGTGGGCGAAGGACTGGAGATCCACAAGCTCGCGCGCGGGAGGAAAAAGCGCGAGCGCGTGATGGAATTGCTGCACCAGGTCGGGCTGCGCGAGGACCACTACGACCGTTACCCGCACGAGTTCAGCGGCGGGCAGCGTCAGCGCATCGGCATCGCGCGCGCGCTCGCCGTCAACCCGCGGTTCATCGTCGCGGACGAGCCGGTCTCGTCGCTCGACGTCTCCATCCAGGCGCAGATCATCAATCTGCTGCAGGAGCTGCAGCAGAAGATGCACCTGACCTATTTTTTCATCTCGCACGATCTCCGCGTGGTCGAGCATCTGAGCCACCGCGTGGCCATCATGTATCTCGGGAAGATCGTCGAGATCGCTCCGAGCGAGAAGATTTACCACGACGCCAAGCACCCCTACACGCGCGCGCTGCTCTCCGCCGTGCCGCTGCCCGACCCCGAGCGCAAAAAGGAGCGCATCATGCTCCAGGGCGACGTGCCGAGCCCGGTGAACCCGCCGTCGGGCTGCAGCTTTCACCCGCGTTGCGCTTATCGCGAAGACGTTTGCGATAAGATCGAGCCTGAGTTAGAATCCGCCGACGGCCATGCAGTATCGTGCCATGTTTTCGGTCCGAGTAAGCGCTCTTAACTCCTTATTTTCCTTCAAAATTAAACGCCTCGGGTGGATCGCAATTGTGGTTTCAGCCCTGGGAGCAGCAGGCTGCGCCGTTGCCGATCATCGGGGTCGCGTAGATCCAGCGGCACAAACGTCAAAATCCGACGTCCGCCTGCGGACATTCGGGCAGATGCCGCTCTATTTCGTCGAGAACCGCGGGCAGGTCGACGCGCGGGCCGCCTATTATCTGCAGGGGAAGGATAAGTCGCTTTATTTCACGTCGGCGGGGATCACGTTCGTTCTCTCGCCGCGGTCCAAACAAAAATCGGACATGCTCGTGCGCGTGTCGTCCGGCGATCGGCCCTCGGGACAGTGGCTGCTGAAGCTCGATTTCCTGAACGCGAAGCCCACCACGCCGCTAGCCCAGGAGCAGACGCCGGCCACGATCAGCTACCTCAAGGGACCCCGCGAAACATGGAAAGCCGGTCTTAAAAGTTATTCCAAGCTCGTCTATGCCGATCTCTGGCCCGGCATCGATCTCGTTTATTCCGGCACGAGCGACCGTCTGAAATATGAGTTCGTCGTTAAGCCTGGCGCCGATCCGAGGCTAATTCGCCTCGCCTACAGCGGCGCCTCGTCCGTCGCAATCACAGACGGCGAATTGGAAATCGCGACGCCCGCGGGAACGTTTCGCGACGACAAGCCGTATGCGTATCAGCAAATCGCCGGCCGGCGCGTCGAAGTGTCGATGGCGTATCGTCTCGAGGCGGAGCCCGGCGCCTACGGCTTTCGCATCGGCGCGTACGACGCGACGAAGCCGCTCGTTCTCGACCCGGCGATTATCATTTATTCCGGCTTTATCGGCGGCCTCGGCGACGACGTGGCGCGGGGCGTCGCGGCCGACGCTGACGGCAACGCCTACGTCACCGGCGAGACGGCGTCCGACCAGACGACCTTTCCCGAGACGACCGGCGTTTTCGACCGCACGCAAAACGGCGGAGTCGACGCGTTCGTAGCGAAGGTCAAAGCCGACGGCACGGGACTCGTTTACGCGACGTTTATCGGCGGCGATGGCGACGACCGCGGCAACGCGATCGCCTTGGAACAGGGCTGCGCGCCGCCTTGCGCCGCCTATATCACCGGCGAGACGGATTCCGACGAGACAACCTTCCCGGTAACGACCGGCGCGTTCAACGAGACGGCGAACGGCGGAATCGACGCTTTTGTCGCCAAGGTGAGTGAGGACGGCACCGATCTTTTATACGCGACGTTCTTCGGCGGCTCGGGGACCGACCGCGGCAAGGGCATCGCCGTGGACGGTAGCGGTGCCGCGTACATCACCGGCGAGACCGGCTCGACGGAGAACTCTTCGCCCAATCCGTTCCCGGTCACGGTCGGACCCGATCTCACGCAAAACGACAGCCTCGATGCATTCGTCGCCAGGATTTCCGGCGCCGACGGCGGCACGCTGGATTATGCGGGATTCATCGGCGGCGCGGGCGACGATCGCGGCAACGCGATCGCGCTCGAGCCTTCCTGCGGTTCGCCCTGCGTGGTTTACGTCGGCGGCGAGACGAGCTCGTCGCAGGTAAGCTTTCCGGTCACATCCGGCGCATTCGACGAGACGCACAACGGCGGGATCGACGGCTTCGTTGCGAAAGTTTCGTCCGACGGCTCGGATCTGGAGTACGCGACTTACATCGGCGGCAGCGGCACCGATCGCGTCAACGGGATTGCCGTTGACGTAAGTGGATTGGCCTACGTCGCGGGCGAGACGAATTCCACCGAGACGACTTTCCCCGACGGCAACGGCTTCAACGGCCTCGACGGATTCGACAAGGTTCAGAACGGACTTTTCGACGCCTTCGTCGCGCGCGTCAGCGCCGACGGCGGGGATCTCGATTACGCGACTTTCATCGGCGGCGACGGCAACGACCGCGCGAACGCCATCGCGATCGCTCCGGGCTGTGCGTCGCCGTGCCAGGCGTTCGTCGCCGGGGAGACGGACTCCGATCAGACGACGTTTCCGGAAAAGACCGGGCCGGACACCACGGCAAACGGCGGCGTCGACGGCTTCGTCGCCGTCATTGAGACAGACGGCGCGACGCTTGTCTCGGCGGGGTTCATCGGCGGCCCCAGCGACGACCGCGCGCACGCGATCGCCGCGGACGATAGAGGCGGCGTCTTCCTCGCCGGCGAATCGGACGCCGTGGTCGTGGGCACTACAACACGCTTTCCGACCAAAGGCGGGCCGGATACGTCGCAGAACGGCGGCCTCGACGCCTTCGTGACGAAAATCTGCACCGGGGTCTGCAACGACGTGCAGTTGAAAATGACGGCTGCGCCGAAATCGGTCACCAACGGCGCCCCGATCACCTTTACTTTGACCGTGACAAATAAGGGACCGAACGACGCGAATAACGTAATCGTCACGGATGTCTTCCCGGTCGGTGCAGGCTTCGATCCTCTCGTCAGTGGCTGTTTAGGATCCGGCTCTCCCATCACGGTGACCTGCAGCCTCGGCACGCTTGTAAAGAGCGCTGTCGTCACTCGTAGCTTCAACATGACCTCGGCGACCGGCGGCTCGGTTACAAATACCGCGACCGTTTCGTCCGATGAGACCGATACTGTACCGAGCAACAACTCGGTAACGATCAAGACGAAGTCGATCTTTCCGGATCTCTCGATAAAGAAGGTTACTTTGGCATTCCCGCCCCCACTTAAGAACACCATACCGGCCGGTGGGTCGTTTACCGTAACGGATACCACGGTGAACAACCAGGCGGCTTCCACCGTCGTCGGTTCGACGACGGCGTTTTACCTCTCGGCCGATAACAAATTCGACGGCGGCGATGTCCTGCTCAGCAGCCGATCTATCGGGATACTCCCTGGTAAAGGACCGGATGGCCCAACCGGCACCGGTCTGATCATACCGGCACTCACGACACCCGGAACCTATTTCATCATAGCGGTGGCGAACGACGGCGGCGCCGTCGACGAGGGCGGCCAGGACACGAACAATGTCAAGGCCTCAAAAAAGTTCACCGTAACGCCCTGACCCACGCCAAAAATTCGGTTGATTTCCCCGTCCTAGATGGTAAAGTGCATTTAGTTTGCTTGTTTCCGACTTCGAGCCTCCCGGCGGTCCGGGAGGTTTTTGTTTTTAAAGGAGAGCGATATGGCAACTTCGGACGCGCGCGTACCGATGACGCAAAAGGGTTATCAGACCTTGATGGAAGAGCTGAAACGCCTTAAGAGCGTAGAGCGTCCGAAGGTCGTGCGCGAGATCGAGGAAGCGCGGGATCACGGGGACTTGTCCGAGAACGCGGAATTTCACGCCGCCAAGGAAAGACAGTCGCTGCTCGACGTCCAGATCCGCGAGATCGAGGACAGAATGGCGCGCGCGCAGGTGATCGACGTCTCCAAGCTCTCCGGCGAAAAGGTCGTTTTCGGCGCCACGGTCTCGCTCGTGGACGAAAATGGAGATAAGGTTGTCTACCAGATCGTCGGCGACCATGAGGCGGAGCCCAAGAACGGTAAAATCTCCATCAGCTCGCCGATCGCGCGCGCGCTCATCGGCAAATCCGAGGGCGACGAGGTCGAGGTGCAAACGCCCGCCGGGGCGCGCGCCTTTGAAATTCTCAGCGTGGAATTTATCGACTAAGCTTTTTTCATTTTCACTCGAGGCAGTCATGTCCGCACGGATCATCAAGGCTGCTCTCATCGCTCCACTGCTCCTGCTCCTTCCGCCGGCCGCTCCGGCGGCGGAAATAACTCTCAACGTCACCGTCGGCTATCACGGCGTTTTCCAGCTCGGCCGGCCCTTCCCGATCAAGATCGAAGTTACGAATACCGGGCCGCCCGTCGAGGGCACCGTCGAGGCGACGGTGTGGAAAGGGGGCGGGCCGAAAGGAATCGGCGCGTTTCCGGTTCATCACCGGAGAACTCTCCTGATCGGCGCCGCGGCGCGCAAGAGCGCGATCTTCACCGTCGATCCGGGGTCGGTCAGCCGTCCGCTGGTTGTAGGTTTTCATGGTCCCGGCGCCGCCGTGGCGCAAGAAATCGATCTCAGGCGCCATTTCGTTCCCTCCCCGATCGTCCTGCTGCTTACCGAAAGCGACTTTTCCGTTCTGCCCGGACTCTCGACCCCGGCGAATCCGCTCGTCGCGATCGCTCCGGAAGAGCTGCCATCCGATCCGCGCGCCTACAGCGGCGTCGCGGCGGTCGTGCTCTACGAGCCTTCGCTGCGTGAAATCTCCGGTGCGCAGAACGCGGCGCTGGAGACGTGGCTCGTTTGCGGCGGCAAAATCGTCGCGCTGGGGAGCCTGCGCTATGCGCTTTATCAGGAAGCCGCGCTCGGTCGCTTCCTGCCCGTGAAAGTTTCCGGTCTCAAACAGTTCGCCGCGCTGCCGGAGCTCGCCAAGCGCTACGGCGTTCCGCCGGCCGGCGCCGTCGAAGTCCAGGACGCGACGATCACAGACGGCAGGGCCGTCGTCGCCGAGCACGGCAGTCCCATTGTGGTGGAGGCGGAGCGCGGTAAAGGGAAAATCGTCTACCTCGCCGTCGACATCGGCCGGCCGCCTTTCTCCAAATGGGACGGCGCCGCGCGGCTGTTGAAGGAACTCGCGGCGGCGCCCGCGGAGAGCCTCAGCGCGCCCGCGGCGGCCTGGGACGACACGGTGTTCTCGCAGCTGCTTCTGAACCGCGCCGTGTCTTCGATGTATCTGCCGGTCGGCGCTTTCGCCGGATGCATCGTCGGTTATCTCTTGGTGCTGGCAGCGCTGACCTGGTGCTGGGACCGGCGGCGGCTCGCGCCGCGCACGCTCGGCATCGGTTTCTTGACGGTGGTTTTTCTCTCCTCGTCGCTGGGCTATTTCTACTTTTCTCGCGCCGACGGCATCCCCGACGGCGTGCTCGTTACTTCGACGCTGCTCGACGCGCTGCCTAATGGCCAGGTCGAGGCGAGCTCCAACGCGGCCCTTTTCTCCACGATCCGACGCGACTACGATGTATCCGTGGAAAAGGGCTGGACCGACTTCGATCCGCTGCCGCGGCGCTCCGTCGCCGCCGGCGAGAACAGCTTCACTATGGAGGAAGAGGGCGGACGGCCGCGCCTGCGCATAGCGCTGAAGGCGTGGGATTACCGCCTGTTCCGCTTGCGTTCCGTGGCGCGGCTGCCGGTGCGCGTCGAGCTCGCGACCGAGGCAGATAGGCGGGTCGTTAAAGTGTCCAATGACAGCGCGCAGGATCTTGCCGATTGTTGGGCCGTCGTATCCGGACAAATCCTCGCGCTCGGCGATATTCCCGCCGGGCGGACGCGCAGCCGCGAATTGCCTTACGTAAACGATGCGGCCGCCGTCGGCGGACGCGCGTACCGCTCCGGCCTGCGCGACGTGCATTTCAAAGACCCCGTGCGCGAGCTTTTGCTGCGCTATTCGTATTTTCCGCAGGAGCAAACCAGCGCATGGGGCGGGGCGGGTCTGTTCTTCGGCTGGCTTCAAGCCGCACCGCGCGGCGTGACGGTGGCCGACGGCAGAGTGCGCGAGCGCGAATACGCTTTTTTTCGCGCCGCGTTTCCCGTCGACGGAGAGGACGAATGAAGCCCGGCGCGCTGTTTCGCGAGGGCGTCGAGGTTAATATCGCCGAAGGGCACGGCTTCGCCGCCTACTTCTATCTGCTGGTGCTGCTCGCGCCGGTCGTCTTCCTAGCGCTCTTTTTGCCTGCGCTCGACGCGCAGATCTGGATTGCGCCGGCGGCCTTCTTTAGTATCTCGACGGTCGCGGCGATGATCTTGATCAGCTATTTCGGCTTGCGGCTCGCGAATCAGGAGTTCGCTCCCTGGCGCTTTGTTCCGCTGCGTCGGCGGCTGAGCGAGGAAAAACTCAGCCCGGCAGAAGTCGCCAAAGGGCATGCCGCGCTGCTCTGTCTGGAAACCGCCGTTTTGGTCCTGCTCGCCGCGCCGCTCCTGGTCTGGGCGGGAGCGATCGCGCGCATTCCCTCGCGCGTGATGCTCACTGTGCTGATGCTCCTTTTCTTTTATGGCTTGGCTTACGGCGTGTGGGGCCTGACCGCGCTCGCCGCCTGGGAGCGGAAGCTCGAAGTCCGCCAGGTCTTCATTCGCGCGTTCTTCATTTCCGTGATGATTCTGACGACCGTCTTTTACGTTCCGATGAATCCGGTCGGTTATTTACTCGGGTACCTCGGCGACAAGGAGATGGCGCCGCTGCTCCTGTGGGGCCGGCGCTGGTCGGCCGGCACGGCGCATTTCACGTTCCATTTTTTGCTTTTCGGCGCGGGCGCCTGGATTTATTATCGGGCGCTCAAAAGGGAGATCGGCCCTTGAGCGAAGACGCCGCGGTACTGCGAAAGAAATTTTCCGAGCTGATCGCGTGGGAGCGGGCCAAGCGAACGGAAAAGATCCTGCTCGAGGCTCTCGCATACGCATTCCTCGCCGCGCTCCTGCTGTTGCCGCTCCGGGGAATTTTCTCACGCGTGAACCCGTTTTCTTATCCGGCGGCGGCGTTCGCGCTCGCTGCGGCGGTGATCTTCTATTTTCGCCGATGGCGGCAAATCGATTCGCTCAAGGCTGTCGCGGCGCTCGACTGCGCGCTGCGCCTCGATGCGCGCGCCGTCACGGCCGCGGAGGTCGTGGAAAAGCCCCAAATCACAATTGCGGAACACTATCTGCTGCGCGACGCCGCCGAACGAATCGAAGGCGTTCAGGTCGGAGCGCTGTTCAAGCGCGAATGGTCCTGGCCGGCGCTGGCGGCGCCGGGGCTGATCGCGCTCTGGCTCGCTCTTCTCTGGCTGGGCGTCGGCGGCGCCTCGCCCACGAGGAACCCGGCGTCGCCGGCCGAGAAGCTCAAGCAATTTGCGCAGGAGCTCGAGGAGAAGTCCGAGGCGCAGCGGCTGACGGAAAGCTTGAAGCTTGCCCGCGCACTCAAAGCCCTCGCGCAGGAGCGCATCGGGCGTAAAACGAGCGAAGAACAATTCGCGCAGGGTGTCGCCGCGATGGAAATGCGTCTCGACGCGCCCGCTCCGGCCGCGCAAGGCGACTTCGATCTAGGAGCCTATACCCGGGAAGAGCTGGCGGCGCTGAGGGCCGAGCTGGACGCGGCGAAAAGGGTCCGCGCTCCCGCGGGCATGCGCGAAAGGGAATTTCTCGACCGCCTCCAATCTCTGCCGCGGCTCGGCGAAGCCATGAAGCGCGCCGGAGGGATGACCGAGAACATGGGACCGGGAGACGTGCAAAAGCTGCTCGACCAGCTCGACCGCGAAGCTACCGACGAGCTGGACCAGCGCACGCGCGCCGACGCGCAGCAATTTCTTTCTATGCTCATGCCGGGCCGCGAAGGCGGCGACGTCCCCGCCCAGGCGCGAATTCCCGGACGCGGCGCCCCGGACCGCGCCGAGGATGACCAGAAAAGCGACGGCAAAGGCGAGCTTCCGGGAGACCAGCCGGGCAAGCAAGGCGAGCGGGGGCAGCCGCCGGTCGCCAACGCCGGCGCCGCCGGCCGTGTCACCGGCCAGCTGGGAGCGGGCGGCAGCAGCGGCATGACCTGGAGAAGCGAAGCGAAAGCGGGCGAGAGCAAAATTCCTGAACAAGAGGCGCCGGCATCGTACCGGCGACAGATGGAAGAAGACCTGGCGGCCGAAAAAATTCCGCCGGCGCTCAAGGAAACCGTCAAGCAGTATTTTTCATCGCTGGGCACCGACGAGAACAAGCGCCGATAGAGGAGACTCGATGGAAAGTTCAGCCGAAGTGCCGGAACGGATGGCGCGCGCGCGCCAGTCGTACCAAGCCGTCAAAGCGGAGCTCGCGCGCGCGGTCGTCGGCCACGACGAGCTGATCGAGCACGTCTTTATCGCGCTCGTTTGCGGCGGCCACTGCTTGCTCGAAGGCGTGCCGGGCTTGGGCAAGACATTGATGGTGCGAAGCCTCGCCGCCGCGCTCAATCTCTCGTTCTCGCGCATCCAGTTCACGCCCGACCTCATGCCCGCCGATATCACCGGCACGCAGATGCTCACGGAAGACGCCGCCGGAAGGAAGATTTTCGATTTTCAGCGCGGCCCGATCTTCGCGCACATCGTGCTCGCCGACGAGATCAACCGCGCCACGCCTAAGACGCAGTCCGCCCTGCTCGAGGCGATGCAGGAGCAAAGCGTCACCGTCGCGGGCAAGGGCCATCGGCTCGAGAGCCCGTTCATGGTGCTGGCGACGCAGAATCCGATCGAAATGGAAGGCACCTACCCGCTGCCCGAAGCGCAGGTCGACCGGTTTTTCTTCAAGCTGCTGCTCGAATATCCCGGCCGCGAGGAGCTCGCGCGCATCGCCGATCTCACGACCAGCCCGTCACCGGCGGAGCTCAACCGCGTGCTCGACGCCGAGACGATTCTCAAAATTCGCGATTGGGTGCGCCAGGTGCCGATCGCGGCGGCGGTGAAAGACTACGCTGCGCGGCTCATTCTCGCGACGCATCCGCACAAGAACGGCCGCGACGCGGCGGCGGAGAAGTACGTGCTTTACGGCGCGAGCCCGCGCGGGCTTCAGAGCCTCGTGCTCGCCGCCAAGGCGCGCGCGCTGCTCGGCGAGCGGCCGAACGTCTCTTTCGACGACATCCGCGCGGTCGCGCCGCACAGCCTCCGCCATCGCATCATCTTAAATCTCGAAGGCGACGCGGAGGGAGTGACGGCGGAAAAGATAGTCGCCGATGTTGTCGCCGGCGTGCCGGAGATCGAGTGAGGCACATGTTCTCATCGATTAAAGACGGTGCGTTTATTCCGTCATTTCCGCGAAAGGGGGAAGCCAGTGTTTTTTTTCCAAATCGGGAATCAAATACTGGACCTCCGCTTTCGCGGGGGTAACGGGAAAAAACAAATCCCTTTGTGATGACGCCGCAAACGCCGATTTTCTTAGAGCCGGAATTTCTAAAAAAGCTCGAGCGGCTTCGGCTGATCGCCAAGCGGCTCGCGTGGTCGGCCGCGAAGGGCGAGCATCCGTCGGCGCGCCGCGGCTTCAGCCTGGAATTCTCCGATTATCGCAAATACCAGAGCGGCGACGACCTGAGATACGTCGATTGGAATATCTACCGGCGGCTGGAGCGCCTCTGGCTTAAGCTGTTCACCGCCGAAGAGGAGATGAATATCTATCTCCTCGTCGACGCGAGCCGATCGATGGCCGAGGGAAATCCGCCCAAGCTCGAATACGCGAAGAAGGTCGCTGCGGCGCTCGGCTACATCGGTCTCAAGAACCTCGATAAAGTCGGCGGCGCCGGTTTTACGGAAGATCTGGTCGCGCCGCTCTCGCTAGGCCGAGGAAAAAAGCAGATCCTTTCGCTCTTCAGCTTTCTCTCGGCGCTCTCCAGCGAAGGCGAGACGGGCTTCAGCGCGTCGATGCGCTCGTTCACGCGGCTTTTCCCGCGCCCCGGTCTCGTGGTCGTCTTGAGCGATCTCTTCGATCCGCGCGGATGGCGCGCCGGGCTCGAAGCGCTCCTCGCGCAGCGCCACGATCTGCTCGTCATCCACGTGCTCGATGACGGCGAGCTGTCCCCCGCAGCGCGCGGCGATCTGTCGCTGTTCGATGTCGAGAGCCGGCGCGAGCGCAGACTCTTCCTCGATGCCGCGCTCCTCGCGCGCTTCCAGGCCGAGGTCGAAGCTTACTGTGGTGAGATCGAGTCGTTTTGCCGCGGCCGCGGCGTCGATTACCTCCGCGCGCGCACCTCGGTGCCGTTCGACGAATTTGTTCTGTTGACGCTCCGCGAAGGACGCAGCGTTAAATGATGCCTTAAACCGGTTTCGCGATGAGCTGGGGTTTTCCATCCGCGCTGTTTCTTCTCTTCGCCGTCATTCCGGCGATCATCATCCTTCATACCCTTCGGCCGCGCGGCGTTCGCGTCGGAACCAGCGCGCTGTTTATCTGGGAACGGGTTCTCAAAGAGCGGCAGATGGGGCAGTGGCTCGGACGCCTGCTGAGGAAAAATCTCGCGCTGCTGCTGCAGCTCCTCGCCGCGATCGCATTGATCGCGGCGCTCGCCGACCCGCGTGTGACGTGGCTCGGCGGCCGCGCGGCGGACACGATCGTCGTGCTCGATCAGAGCGCGAGCATGAAAGCGAAAGGGCGGAGCGGCAGCCGCTTCGACGACGCGCGCGCGGAGCTTTTGAAATTGATCGACGCGCTGCCGTACGGCGGCAACATGATGATCATCGGCGCCGGACCTCGTCCGCAGATCCTTTCGACCTGGAGCGGCGACGCCGCCCATCTCCGCGCCGTGGCGCGCTCGGCGCGCGCGACCGACGCCGCCGCGCCGGTGAAGGACGCCGTGCTCTTCGCCCATTCGTTCTTGAAGCGCGGCGGGGGCGACCGCGTCATGGTCGTGAGCGACGGCGCCTTCGACGGCGCCGAAGAGCTGCCGTGGAATTCCGGGCATCTCGCGCTCGTGCGCGTCGGCGCCGGCGGCGAGAACGTCGGCATCACGGGCTTCGAGCTGCGGCGCTTCCCGGGCGAGGCGGATCGTCACGAGGTGATGGTGGCGGTCAAGAATTTCACATCGCATGCGGTCGCCGCGCCGCTGACCGTCAGCGGAGAAAAAATATGGGCCCGGGAGACCGTCGAAATCGGGGCGGGAGCGACCCGCGTCCTTGCGTATCCGCATTCGGGCGCTTTGCCCGACCGTCTGGAAGCGCGGCTCGACATCGCCGACGATTTCACAACCGACAATCGCGGCTATCTCGCGGTGAAGAGCGCCGCTCCCCTGCGTGTGCTTTACGTCGGCCGCGGCAATCCGTATCTCGACAAGCTGTTTCGCTCGCTGCCGTATCTGCAAATCACGCATACCGATCAGGCGAATCCCGAAAGCTTTCGCCTTTTCGATGCCGTCGTTCTCGACGGTGTCGCGCCGCCGGCGCTCGGCGAGGGGAATTTTATTGTGATCAACGCAGCACCGAAGCCGTTCGAGGCCCGCGGCAAAGTCTCCAAACCGCGGCTGTTGCCGGCCGCGGCCCACCACGCGCTCGCGGAGAGCGTCAGCCTGAGCGATATTTCGATCCGTGAAGCGCTTCGACTCGTGCCGGCGCCCGGCGCGACGGTGCTCGCCCGCGCGCCGGAAGGCCCGCTGATCTTCGCGGTCGAGCAGCCGCGCTTGAAAGCGCTGGTCGTCGGATTCGATCTGCTCGCCTCCGATCTGCCCTGGCGCGTCGCCTTCCCGGTCCTTTTCAGCAACGCCTTCGAATGGTTCCGGCCGCGCGGAGTGGAATTTCCCGGCGCGCGCGTCGAGGCCGGCAAGCCCTACGCGATCCAGCTCGCCGCCGCGGACAATCAGGTCGAGGTGACGAGCCCGTCGGGCACTCATGAGACGCTTCGCGCCGCGGCGAATCCGCTGTCGTTCAGCGAAACAGTCGAGGCGGGCTTTTACACGTACAAGACGCCGAGCGGCGCGGGGCAATTCGCGGTCAGTCTGCTGAATGAATCCGAATCGGATATTCGCCCGCGCGTCGGCTCCGCCGCCGGGCAGGGTCAACGAGCCCAAACGGCCGGCGAAGCAGTCGAGGCGGGCGTTTCGCTGTGGCCGTTCCTCCTGCTGGTGACGACAGCGGCTCTGCTCGCGGAGGCGTGGCTCGTTTTTCGCGGCGGCGCCGCCTTCTATCCGCTGGCGCTGCGCTTCGCGGCCGCCGCGGCGGTTTTGCTCGCGTTGTGGAACCCCAAGCTTTTTCACGCCGCGCAGGCGCTCGACGTCGTTCTCGCCGTCGATGCCTCGCGCAGCGTGGGACAGGAAGGAAAAGAAAAAGCCGTCGAGGTCCTGCACGAGGTCCGTCGCGTCCAAACCGGCGACACGCGCACCGGACTGCTTTTCTTCGGGCGCCAGCCGTCATGGGAATTCTTTCCGCGCCGCGACCCGCCGCCGGCGGATTTTTCACCCGAGATCGGCCGCGAAGAGACCGACATCGAGGCGGCGCTCGAAGCGCCGGCGGCGCAGATCGGCGCCGGCCGCGAGGGGAAAATTTTGCTCATATCCGACGGCAACCAGACGCGCGGCGAACTGGCGCGGGCGCTGCCGCTGCTGCGCTCGCGCGGCATCGCCGTATCCGTGCTGCCGGTGAGCCTCGCCGGCGGCAAAAACGAGGTTTATGTCGGCGAGCTGCTCGTGCCGCAGCAGGCGGAGAGCGGCGCGACTTTCGAGATCAAGGGCGCGATCGAGAGCTTGGCCGCCGCAGACGCGCGCGTGAAGCTTCTGCGCGACGGCGTTATCCGACGGGATGAGGCGGTTGCGCTTCATGCCGGCGCGAACTGGCTCGCTTTCAAAGAAAATCTCGCCGAGCCCGGCACCCACACCTACGAGCTGTGGGTCGAATCGGCGGCCGATACGCTCGCTGAGAACAACCGCCTCCAAGGCGTCGTCGATATCAAAGGACCGCCGCGCGCCCTGTATATTCGTTCCGCGGCAGGCGCGCGCCCGGCGTTTGCCGCCGCGCTGACGGCTCAGGGCTATGCGGTCGTCGAGACGGCGCCGGAGCAAAGCCCGCTCACGCTCGGCGATATCGCATCGTTCGATCTCGTCGTGCTCGACAACGTCCCGGCTTATCGGTTGACGCAGGCGAAGATGGAAACGCTCGAGACTTACGTCCGCGACTTGGGTGGCGGCCTCGTCGTGATCGGCGGGCCGCAGAGCTACGGCGCCGGCGGTTATTACCGCACGCCGCTCGAGCGCATTCTGCCGGTCGAGATGCGTCCGCCGACGCGCATCGAGATGCCGCACGTCGCGCTGCTGTTCGTGCTCGATAAGTCGGGCAGCATGGCGTCGGGCCCTGAGGGCGCGACCAAGCTCGATCTCGCGAAGTCGGCCGCGCTCGCCGCCGCCGATCTGCTCAACGCGCGCGACCAGGTCGGCATTCTCAACTTCGACGCGAACTGGACATGGCTGCTGCCTTTCCGCGCCGTCGGCAAGGGCGAATGGATCTCGGACCGGCTCGCGGAGGTGCAATCCGACGGCGGCACCGATATGTACAAAGCCATTGTCGAGGCCGAGCGCGCGCTCGCCGCCAAAGAGGCGTCGATCAAGCATGTCCTAGTGCTTTCCGACGGGCTCACCGACAAGGCGGACTTCCCCGGGCTCGTCGGAAAAATGGCGCGCGAAGGAATCACGGTCTCGACGGTGGCGATCGGCGAGGACGCAGACCTGGGGCTCATGGCGGCGATTGCGCGCGACGGTAAGGGCCGCGGCTACGCCGCCGTCGATCCTCAAACCGTGCCGCAGATTTTTACCACCGAGACGCTGCTCATCTCGCGCGATCTTTTGGTCGAGAAGGCCGTCCGGCCGACAATGAACGCGGCGATGGGCGCGCTGAAAGGCATCGCGCCCGAGCGGCTGCCGCCGATTCTCGGTTACGTGCTCACGCACCCTAAGCCTCAATCGGATCTGCTCATGCAGGCCGGCGACGACCCGCTGCTCGTTTCTTGGCGGCTCGGGCTCGGCAGGGTCGTCGCATTCACTTCCGATCTCACCGGACGGTGGGGCCGAGAATGGATCGCGTGGCGCGATTTTCCCCAGTGGGCCGGGCAGCTCGGACGCAGCGCGCAGCGCGCTCCCGCCGCCGGCCGCGTCACCGCCGACATTCGCCAGGAAGGCGACCAGATTAAAGCCGTTGTCGATCTCGTGAATCCGAGCGGAAGCTTCGCCGACGGATTGAACCTCCGCGGGAATGTCACGGCGTCGGGACGCGCGACTTCGGTCGCGGCGTTCCGGCAGACGGCGCCCGGCCGCTACGAGGGCCGATTGAGCGCGGGCCAGCGCGGCTCGTATCTGTTGACGCTTCACGAAGACGGCTCCGGCTCGGCGCCGGCGGCGATCGCAACGGTTCCGTTCGTCGTTCCCTACCCGCGCGAATACCACGAGCTCAGGCCGAACCTGCCGCTGCTGAGCCGCGTCGCGGAGGAGACCGGTGGCGAGCTGTTGCGCAGCGATCAATGGGAACAGGGAATCAAGCGGCTCATGACGCCGCATCCGTCAAAGGCCACCGCGGCGCGCGCCGTCTGGCACCCCCTCGCGGGTCTGGGTCTTTTGCTTTTTCTCGCCGATCTTGCCGCGCGGCGCTGGCCGAGGGCCGCCTTATCGCGGCGCGCGCGCTTTGCACAAGCCGCTCCGATCACATAGAATCATCGAACAGCGGCTTTTCCCGCCGCCGATTTCATAGGAGGAAGCTCAAGGCCGATGAGAAAATGGCTCATGCGGGCGGGTGTGGTTTTCGCCGCGACGCTCGCCGCGATTCAATTGGTTCCGGTCGAGCGCGCCAATCCGCCGGTGGAGAGCGATATCGCGGCGCCCGACGACGTGAAAAAAATCCTCCGGCGCTCGTGCTACGATTGCCACTCGAACGAGACGCGCTGGCCGTGGTATGCGCGCCTCGCGCCGGTGTCCTGGCTGATCTCGAGCGACGTCTCGGAAGGCCGGCGCGAGGTCAATTTCTCCGCCTGGAGCCAATTCACCGGCGGACGCCGCGCGAGAAAATTTAAGGAGATCGTCGAGCAGGTCGAAGGGAACAAGATGCCGCAGTGGTACTATGTTCTGATGCACCCGGACGCGAAACTCGCGCCGGGCGAGAAGGAGATCATTCTCAATTGGGCCAAGCAGGCGCTGCAATCATGAAAAAGCTGTACACGGCTCAGAGCCCGCTCGTCATCAGCCATTTGAAGAACCTGCTCGAGAGCGGCGGTATCCGCTGCACCGTAAAAAATATTTATCTAGCCGGAGCGATGGGCGAGCTGCCGCCGATCGAATGCTGGCCCGAGCTGTGGGTGCTCGACGATCAGCGCTACACCGAGGCCCGGAGAGTCTTAAAGCGCATGCTTGCGCCGCTCAGACCGGCGGCCAAGCCGTGGCGCTGTAAGAAGTGCCGCATCGAAGTCGACGGCCAGTTCACCGAATGCTGGAACTGCGGCGGCGGCCGGCCGCTGTTCCAGGATGCGCCCCGTCAGAAGGTCGGTTAGGCGGAGAAGTTGCCTATGAGTCCTGAAAAACTCCGCGTTCTGGCATTCGCCGGTAGTTTGCGGCGCAATTCGTTCAATCGCGGCCTGATCCGCGCCGCCGTTCAAGTCGCGCCCGAAGGCATGGCGATCGAGACCTTCGATCTCGCTCCGATTCCGCTCTACAACGCCGACGTCGAGGAGCAGGGATTGCCGCCGCCGGTCGCCGAATTTAAGGATAAAATTCGCGCCGCCGACGCGCTGTTGATCGCGACGCCGGAGTACAACTACTCGGTGCCCGGCGTTTTGAAAAATGCGGTCGACTGGGCGTCGCGGCCTTCGAACCAATCGCCGCTGCAAAAAAAGCCGGCGGCGCTGATGGGCGCGTCCGGCGGCCAGATGGGGACCGCGCGCGCGCAGCTCGCGCTCCGGCAGTCGTTCGTTTTCACCGAGACGCTCGTGCTACCGAAGCCGGATATCTACGTCTCCCATGCGGCGAAGAGCTTCGACGCCGAAGGAAACCTCATCGACGAGAAGCTCCGCGAGCGCATCAAAATGATGCTCGACGCGCTCGCCCGCTGGGCCGCGCTCCTGCGCCAGGGCGCGCTTTGAAAGCTCCGCCACAGCGCCGCCGCTGTTTCTGGGCGAAATCCGACATTCTCATCGCCTACCACGACAACGAATGGGGCGTGCCGCTCCACGACGACCGGGCGCTGTTCGAGTTTCTCGTTCTTGAAGGCGCGCAGGCCGGCCTCAGCTGGGAGACGGTGCTCAAGAAGCGCGAGAATTACCGGCGCGCGTTCGACCGCTTCGACCCCGCGAAGGTCGCGCGCTACGACGCGGCGAAAATCAAGAAGCTGCTCGCCGATCCCGGCATCATCCGCAACCGGCTGAAGATCGCGGCGGCGGTCACGAACGCGCGGGCTTTTCTCGCCGTGCAAAAAGAATTCGGCACGTTCGACCGCTTCATCTGGCAGTTCACCGGCGGAAAGACGAAGCGCAACCGCTTTCGCACCGTAAAGGATATTCCGGCGCGCACACCGGAGTCCGACGCGATGAGCGGCGAGCTCAAGCGCCGCGGCTTTACGTTCGTCGGCTCGACGATCTGCTACGCGCACATGCAGGCGACCGGCATGGTGAACGACCATGTGGTCGGCTGCTTTCGCCGCGACGAAATATAGACCTTGCTTCTTGGCCGAATCGAACTTAGCATTATTTCCGAGCAGCGGAGGTGATTATGGCGCGGCCGATCGCGGATATTCGGGGCTATCACGCACATATTTATTATACGCCGGAGACCAAATCCATCGCTGCGCGCGTGCGCGAAGGACTCGCGGAGTTCAACGTCAAGCTCGGCAGCTGGCACGACGAGCTCGTCGGGCCGCATCTGAAACCGATGTATCAGGCGCTGTTCGCTCCCGAGGAATTCGAGAAAGTCGTGCCGTGGCTCATGCTCAACCGCGAAGGGCTCGACGTCCTCGTGCACCCCGAGACCGGCGAGGGCAAGGGCGATCACCTTGACCGCTCGCTCTGGCTCGGCGACAAGCTCGGCGTCAATCTAAACGCCTTCAAGAAATAGATTGAGGTGAAGATGCCCGCGATCGTGCAAACATCGTTTCTGCTCGTCTGCTCGAATATCTTCATGACCTTCGCGTGGTACGCGCATCTGAAAAATTTGCAGGACAGGGCGTGGTATGTCGCCGCGCTCGTGAGCTGGAGCATCGCGCTGTTCGAATACCTGCTCCAGGTGCCGGCGAACCGCATGGGCTACACCGAGCTCAGTCTCGCGCAGTTGAAAATTATGCAGGAAGTCATAACGCTCGCAGTTTTCGCGCCGTTCGCGGTATTTTACATGCAGCAGCCGATCAAGCTCGATTATCTCTGGGCGGGGCTGTGCCTTGTCGGCGCGGCGTATTTCATCTTTCGCGGATAGCAAATTATGGCGGCAGAAGACGCGGCAAAGACGCCGCCCGGCCATCGCTCGGGCTACGTCGCGATCGTCGGGCGGCCGAACGTCGGCAAGTCGACGCTGCTGAACCGCCTGCTCGGGCAGAAGATCGCGATCGTCTCGCCCAAGCCGCAGACGACGCGCAACCGCATCGCCGGCATACGCACGACCGATAGTTCGCAAACGATTTTTCTCGACACGCCGGGTATTCACCGCGCGCGCTCGCTGATCAACCGGCGCATGGTCGACGTCGCGCTCAACACGCTGGGAGAAGTGGACGGCATTCTGTGGCTCGTCGACGCGCGCGAAGGGCTGCGCAAAGACGATGAGGAGATCGCCGACCGGCTGAAGCCGCTCGGCGCCCCCGTCATCGTCCTGCTGAATAAAATCGATCTCGTCGCCAAAGGAAAGCTGCTGCCGGTTATGCAGCGCTTGGCCGAGCTCCTGCCGGAGCGGGAGATCATTCCTATCACCGCGCTCAAAGGCGATGGCGTCGATCTCGCCCTCGATCGCATCGAGAAGCTGCTGCCGGAGGGACCGCGCTACTACACCGAGGGCGAGATCACCGACCAGACCGAGCGTTTTCTCGCCGCCGAGATCGTGCGCGAGAAAGTCTTTCTCCGCACGCGCGAGGAAATTCCTTACGGCACGGCCGTGACGATCGACGAGTTCACGGAAAAAACGGAGAAAAATCTCGTCGTCGTCAAAGCGACGATTCACGTCGAGCGCGAGACGCACAAGCCGATCCTCATCGGCAAGCGCGGCGCGATGTTGAAGGAGATCGGCACGCAGGCGCGCGAGGAGCTGGAAAAAATTCTGGCCTGCAAAGTTTTCCTCGAGCTGTTCATCCGCGTCGACCCCGGCTGGACGCAGGACCCGAACGCGCTGAACGAATTGGGATTGTAATGGCCGAGACGATCGAAAATATTTCTGCGAGCGCGGCGTTGCCGCGCCGCCTGCCGGTGCTGGCGCTGGTCGGACGGCCGAACGTCGGCAAGTCGACGCTCTTCAATCGCCTCACGCGCGAGCGCAAGGCGATCGTCCACGATCTGCCGGGCGTGACGCGGGACCGCAACTACGGCACCGCCGAGTGGTCGGGGAGAAAATTTCTCGTCATCGATACCGGCGGCTTCGAGCCCGCAGCCGAGACGGCGCTGAAAAAGCAGGTACAGGAGCAGACGCGGCTCGCGATCGAAGAGGCGGACGCGATCCTATTTCTCTTCGACGGCAAAGCCGGTCTCAACCCGCTCGACCGCGAAGCCGTCGATCTGCTGCGTAGGGTGCCGAAGCCGGTTTTCTTCGCCGCCAACAAGATCGACAGCCGGGCGCGCGAAAACGGCCTCTACGAATTCTACGCGCTGGGCGTCGAGGAAATCCTGGCCGTGTCCGCCGAGCACGGCATCGGCGTCGGCGAGCTGCTCGACCGCGTCGTCAAAACGTTCCCCGGCGAGGAGACAGAGACGTCGACAGAGAAAGAGACGAAGCCGCTCGCGCTCGCCGTCATCGGCAGGCCGAACGTCGGCAAGTCGACGCTCGTGAATCGCCTGCTCGGCTACGAGCGCTCGGTGGTCGACGCGACGCCGGGCACGACGCGCGACGCGCTGGATACGCCGCTCGAATTTGCCGGCAGGTCGTACACGCTGATCGACACCGCGGGCATCCGGCGCAAGGCGCGCGTCGCCGACCGCCTGGAGCAATACAGCGTCGTGCGCTCGCTCGGCTCGATCGACCGTGGCGACGTCATCGTTTACATCATCGACGGCCCCGAGGGCGTGACGAGCCAGGACGCGCAGATTCTCGCCTACGCGGCCGAGCGCGGCAAAGGGCTGGTGCTCGCCGTCAATAAATGGGACGCCGTCGCGGCGGATAAAAAAGAGCCGCGCGCGTACCGGCAGGAAGTCTACCGCAAGCTGCCGTTCGTCGACTTCGCGCCGGTCAAATTCATTTCCGCGGCGACGGGGCAGGGCGTCGGGAAGATGATGGCGGCGGTCAAGAGCGTCGCGGCGGCCTACAAACTGAAAATACCGACGTCGCCGCTGAACCAGGCGCTGCGCGCGATCTTCGCGCAATATCAGCCTCCGCTCGCGCAGGGGAAGCCGGTCAAGTTTTTTTACGCGACGCAAATCGCCGTCGGCCCGCCGACGTTTGCGCTCTTCGTTAACTTCGCCCAAGGGATCGGCGCGGCGTACGAGCGCTATCTCGTCCACCAGCTTCGCCAGGCGCTCGGTTTCGAAGGCGCGCCGCTGAGATTGGTGATCCGCGGGCGGCGCGAAGAAGGCACAAATGTGCAAAGCAGGAGACGAAAATTGAATCCCGGGAAACGCCGCGGAAGATCGCGAAGGCGATCCTGAACGCGAGCGGCGAGAAAAATGCCGTCGATCTCGGCGGAAATCTTGACTTATTGCTCAATTCACCGTAGTCACACTAGACGCAACCTGCCAGCCTTGAGGGCCGCGGCTGGAATTTGGCGCGTTTTTCGCATACCATTATAAGGCTGTGCTCGGCGGCCGGCATCTCCGGTACACGCGGGCAAGGTAAAATGGAGACAATCGCCGACATCGCGGCGTCTTCGGCGCCGCATGCGAGCGCGGCCGCGCCGTGGCTCGCGCTCGCGCGCGTTCGCGGTCTCGGGCCGACGACGTTCAAAAAGCTGGCGGATTTTTTCGACGATCCGATCCGCGCGCTGTCCGCTCCCGCGGAAACGCTCGCGAGAGTTCCGGGACTCGACCGGCCAGTTGCCGAAGGACTGCTGCGCTTTTCGGAATGGGACGAGATCCAAAAAGAGCTGACGCGCGCCGCCGCGGCGGGTGCGAGCATCGTGCCCTATAGCAGCCCGTTGTACCCAGCGCGGCTGAAGGCGATCGCCGATCCGCCGCCGTTTCTCTACGTCAAAGGCGAGCTCGCGGGCAGCGACGAGCGCGCGGTCGCAATCGTCGGCACGCGCGCGGCGAGCGAATACGGGCTCGGCCTGACGCGCGAGCTGAGTCGCGGACTCGCCGCGCTCGGCTTTACGATCGTAAGCGGCATGGCGCGCGGCATCGACGCGGCCGCTCATGAAGCGGCACTCGACGCCGGCGGCCGGACGATCGCCGTCCTGGGCTCCGGCATCGACGTGATTTATCCGCGCGAAAACGAGAAGCTCTACCGGCGCATTTGCGAGCGCGGCGCCGTCGTCTCGGAGTTGCCGATCGCGACGCCGCCGCTCTCGTTTCATTTTCCGGCGCGTAACCGCATCATCAGCGGTTTCGCCGTCGGCGTCGTCGTTGTCGAGGCCACCGAGAAGAGCGGCTCGCTCATCACGGCGGCGCTGGCGCTCGAACAGGGCCGCGAGGTTTTCGCGGTTCCCGGCGCCGCGGGCGCGAGCCGCAGCCGCGGCCCGCACCGCTTGATCCGCCAGGGCGCCAAGCTCGTCGAGCGTGTCGAAGACATCATCGAAGAAATCGCTCCGCAGCTGGTTCCGCGAGCCGAGACGGCGGAGAAACCTCAACCGGTGTTGCCGGCCGATTTGAGCGCGGAAGCGAAAAAAATATTTGCGCTTGTCGCCGGCGCTCCGCGCCAGATCGATGAAATCATCGAGCAGAGCGGCATCAGTCCGGGAAAAACTTCCGAGATTCTGCTCGATCTCGAGATCCGGGGATTGCTCAGGCAATTGCCGGGAAAAAAATTTCAGGTAATGTAACGACCGGGGCTTAAAACAAATCCCCGCGATTATTCATTAAATTTTTATGGCAGCTAAGAATCTGGTCATCGTAGAATCGCCCGCAAAGGCGAAGACGCTCGGCAAATATCTCGGCCGCGATTTTCAGGTAAAGGCTTCAGTCGGCCACATCGTCGATCTGCCCAAGAGCAAGCTTGGCGTCGACATCAAGAAAGACTTTAAGCCGGATTTCCACGTCATTCAGGGGAAGAAGAAGGTTGTCGACGAGCTCAAGTCGGCGGCGAAGGGCAAAGACAATATCTATCTTGCCTCCGACCCCGATCGCGAGGGCGAGGCGATCGCTTGGCACATCGCCGATCAGCTCGGGAAAAACCATTTCCGCATCCACCGTGTGCTGATCAACGAGATCACGCGCAAGGCCGTACAGGACGCGATCGCCAACCCGAAGAAGCTCGACAAGCAGAAGTTCGAAGCGCAGATCGCTCGCCGCATCCTCGACCGTCTCGTCGGCTATCAGATCAGTCCGATCCTGTGGAAGAAAGTGCGCCGCGGCTTGAGCGCCGGCCGCGTGCAGTCGGTCGCCGTGCGGCTCGTGTGCGAGCGCGAGCGCGAGATCAAGGCGTTCGTGCCGGTCGAGTACTGGTCGCTTACGGCGAATCTCGAAGGGCGTCTGCCGCCTGCCTTCACGGCGCGGCTGACGCAGTGGCGCGGCGACAAAATCGACAACAAGGACAAGCGCATCGAAAACGAAGCGGCGATGCGCGAGATCACCTCGGGGCTCGAAAGCAAATCGTGGACGATCACCGACGTCGAGAAAAAAGAGCGCCGGCGTTTCCCCACGCCGCCGTTCATCACGAGCAAGCTCCAGCAGGAGGCGTCGCGCAAGCTCGGCTTCCAGCCGCAGCGCACGATGCAGATTGCCCAGCGTCTCTACGAAGGCGTCGAGCTCGGTGACGAAGGCTCGGTCGGCCTCATCACGTACATGCGGACCGATTCGACGCGCGTCTCGAACGACGCGATCAACGATGTGCGCCGCTTCGTCGAGGGACAGTACGGCAAGTCGTATGTGCCGGAGAAGCCCAACGTCTACCGCTCGAAGAAAAGCGTGCAGGACGCGCACGAGGCGATCCGCCCGACGTCGATGGATTATCCGCCGGAGCGCGTCCGCCGCTTCCTCAGGCGCGAGGATTTCGCGCTCTACTCGCTCATTTGGGCGCGCTTCGTCGCGAGCCAGATGGGTCCTGCGGTCTACGATCAGACCGGCTTCGACATCCAGGTCGGCGACGCCTTGTTTCGCGCCACCGGACAGCAGCTCAAGTTCGACGGGTTCATTCGCGTCTACACTGAAGGCCGCGACGACGGCGACGACGAACAGGACGCGACGCTGCCCGACCTCAGGCCCGGCGATACGCTGAAGCTGCTCGGCCTCGAGCCGCGCCAGCACTTCACGCAGCCGCCGCCGCGCTTCACGCAGGCGACGCTGATCAAAGAGCTGGAGGAGGACGGCATCGGCCGGCCGTCGACGTACGCGAGCATCGTCTCGAATATCCTGAACCGCGAGTACATATCGCTCGACGAGCGGCGCACGCTCGCGCCGACCGAGCTCGGTTTTCTGGTTACCGATCTGCTCGTCGACGCTTTTCCGGATATTCTCAACGTCAAGTTCACCGCCGGCATGGAGGACGTGCTCGACAAGGTCGAGGAGGGGAAGCAGGACTGGCAGAAGGCGATGAAGCGCTTCTACAGCTCCTTTTCAAAAGACCTCAAGAAGGCCGATAAGGAGATGCGCGACGTCAAGCGGCAGGAGGTGCCGACCGACATCGCGTGCGAGAAGTGCGGCTCGAATATGGTGATCAAATGGGGCCGCAACGGCGAGTTCCTCGCCTGCCCGCAGTATCCCGAGTGCAAAAATACCAAAAACTTCACGCGCGGCGAGAACGGCGAGATCGAGGCCGCCAAGGAAGAAGAGATCAACGAAACCTGTGAGCAGTGCGGCCGGCCGATGGTGCTGCGCTGGGGCAAGTACGGACGGTTCCTCGGTTGCAGCGGCTACCCCGAATGCAAGAACATCCGCGGCCTCGAGAAGCCCATCGACACGGGCGTGCAATGCCCGGAATGCAAGCAGGGGAGCCTGCAGCAAAGAAAATCGCGGCGCGGGAAATTGTTCTACAGCTGCGAGCGCTACCCCGATTGCAAGTTCGCGGTTTGGGACAAGCCGGTCGCCGAAGCCTGCCCGCAATGCGGCTTTCCCATCACCGTCGAGAAGATCACCAAGCGCGCGGGCCGCGTGCGCCAATGCCACAAAAAAGAATGCGGCTACAAGCTCAAAATCGAAGACGCGCCGGTCGAACACATTGAGGCGCAAGTCAAAAGTTAAAAGTAAAAAGTTCCGGCTTTTCGCCTTTTTTCTTTTGCCTTGACGGCATCGTCATTTTCCCTTTTCATATTCTCACATGACACGTCCCGTGGTTATCATCGGCGGCGGCCTGGCCGGCGCAGAGGCTGCCTGGCAGCTCGCGCGCCGCGGCGTCGGCGTCGAGCTTTATGAGATGCGCCCGCAGCGCGCGACGGAGGCGCATGCGACCGCGGATCTCGCTGAGCTCGTGTGCAGCAACTCGTTACGCTCCGCGTCGCTGACCAACGCCGCCGGCCTCTTGAAAGAGGAGATGCGGCGGCTCGATTCGCTGATCATCCGGACCGCCGAAGCGTGCCGCGTGCCGGCCGGCAGCGCGCTCGCCGTCGACCGCGATCGCTTCGCCGCCGCCGTCACTGCGGAGGTCGAGTCGCTGCCGGGAGTCAAAATTATCCGCGCCGAGTTAGAAGCCGTTCCCGCCGACGGCGTGACCATCGTCGCTTCCGGTCCGCTGACTTCGCCGGCGCTGTCGCGCTCGCTCGAATCGATGCTGGGTGCGCGCCAGCTCTATTATTATGATGCCATCTCGCCGATCGTCACGGCCGAGTCGATCGATAGGTCGATCGCCTTTTCGGCTTCGCGCTATGACCGCGGCGGTGACGACTACATCAACCTGCCGTTCACGCGCGAGGAGTACGAAGCGTTTATCGACGCGCTGCTCGCGGCGGAAAAAGTGCCGGCGCACGATTTCGAGGACTTGCGCTACTTCGAGGGATGTCTGCCGATCGAGGAGATGGCGCGGCGCGGGCGCGAGACGCTGGCCTTCGGACCGATGCGGCCGACCGGTCTCACCGATCCGCGCTCGGGGAAAAGGCCTTTCGCCGTCGTCCAGCTGCGCCAGGAGAACCGCGAGCGGACGCTTTACAACATGGTCGGATTCCAGACGAAGATGACCTATCCCGAGCAGAAGCGCGTCTTCGCGCTCGTTCCGGGCTTGGCGCACGCGGAGTTCGTCCGCTTCGGCAGCCTTCACCGCAACACGTTCATCGACGCGCCGCGCCAGCTGCGCCCGACGCTGCAATGGCGCGCGCGACAGCATATCTTCTTCGCCGGACAGATCACCGGCGTCGAGGGCTACATCGAATCGGCGGCCTCGGGTCTTCTCGCCGGCATCAATGCCGCGCGTCTTGTGCGCCGCGAGCGCGCCGTCGCCCCGCCCGCGACGACGGCTTTGGGGTCGCTGCTCGCTTACATTACCGATCCGGAGCGCAAAGACTTCCAGCCCATGAATGTGAATTTCGGCATTTTGCCGCCGCTCTCGCCAGCACCGCCGAAGAAAATAAAAAAAGAGCTCATGGTCGAGCGGGCGCTCGCCGATATCGAAATCTGGCTCGCGGCAATCGGCGAGCAGCGCGGCCCGTCTCCCGCCCTGAAAGTTCAAAGCCATTAGGTATATTCTCGACTTGCATCCGGACACGTGAAACGGGTAACTGTTTCTCGTTATGTCCAAATTCGCTGCCATCGACGTCGGAACGAACACGATCCTGATGCTGGTCGCCGACGTCGCTGCCGACGGCTCCTTCACTGTCCTCAATGATCGCAGCGAAATCCCGCGACTCGGCCAAGGCGTCGACCAAACGCGCTCGCTGTCGGGCGCGGGGATGGAGCGCGCGATGGCGGTGCTGCGCGAATACATGCGCGAATGCCGGCAGTGCGGCGTGGACGAAGTCGTGGCAGTCGGCACCAGCGCGCTGCGTGACGCTGTTAACGCCAAAACTTTCATCGAGCGGCTGAAGCGCGAGTTGAAAGTCGACCTGCGGGTTCTCTCGGGAGCGGAAGAGGCGGCGTATTCCTATCTGTCGGTACGTAAAGGGCTGAATATCGACGCCTCGCAGGTGCTCGTCGTGGACGTGGGCGGCGGCAGCACCGAATTCATCTGGGCGCGCGACGGCAAGCTCCAGGGCTGGGCCAGCATCGATGTCGGCGCCGTGCGCCTGACCGAGCGTCACTTCCGCAGCGATCCGGTCTCGCCGGATGAATCCGCTCGCCTCGTCGCGGCCGTGGATCAATCGCTCGGAAAGTTGCAGGCCGACTGGGGCGGAAAGATATCGGCTCCCGTAATGGTCGGCATCGCCGGAACCTTCACCACGATGGCTGCAGTGCAAAAGGGGCTGCGCCATTATTCGCACAGCGAGGTGCACGGCTCCCGCTTGCGCCGCGCCGAGATCGAGCGCCAGGCGGCGCTGTATCAAGCGAAGACCGTCGCCGAGCGCAAGCAAATCGCCGGCCTCGAGCCGATGCGCGCCGATGTCATTCTCGCGGGCGCGCTTTTGATCGAGAGGATTCTGAATCTCTTCGGCGTCGACGAAGCGATCGTCAGCGATCAGGGCATACGCTACGGAGTGCTGTACGAAAAAATCGGCAACCGACTCTCTCCGGCAGGCAATCAGCAGAGAAAAAAAATTTGATGGCGCTAAAAGCCGAGGGCTCGCTGCTGAAAATTTTTTTCCAACTTTTTTTGTTGACATTTCTTTGCGGATTCGGAATTATGGCGCCTGTTTTTCAAAAAATTTTTAGCGACAAATTTTTAATCGTCGTCACACGAACGTAGAGGGAGGGACGCATGACGAAAGGGGATCTCGTCAACGCGGTGGCGAAAGCGGCGGGGCTGAACAAGTCGACGGCGGGAGAAGCCGTGGACGCGATCTTCGACAGCCTTGCGCGGGCCATCAAGAAAGACAAGCGGTTTCAGGTCCCGGGGTTCGGCACATTTACCGTGCGGTCGCGTAAAGCGCGAAAAGGCAGAAATCCGCAGACGGGCGATGAAATGGCCATCAAAGCGAGCCGCACGGTCGGTTTTAAACCGGCGCCGGACTTGAAGCGCGGCTTGTAACCCCTGGGATTCATTATCATCAGGGCCGCCACGCGCTGTGGCGGCCCTTTTTATTTGGACTTGATATGAGTACAATGACGCAAAAGATACTCCGGAATTGCTAGGCAATTTATGGCGTTAACCGGCAAGAAAATCTGGCTCGACGGCGAGATGATGGACTGGGACAAGGCGAAAGTTCACGTCCTGACTCACGCGCTCCATTACGGAACGGGATATTTCGAGGGAATCCGCTGCTATGCTCTGGAAGACGGCCGCTCGGCCGTGTTCCGGCTCGACGAGCACGTCCGGCGATTGTTCGATTCGGGAAAAATCCTCGGTTTTCCTCTTCCGCGCAGCTTCGAGGAGATCAAAAAGGCCATTCTCGACGTCGTGCGCGCCAATGGGCTGAAAGAATGCTACATACGGCCGATCGCCTTCGTCGGTCTCGGAGAGATGGGGCTTTACGCGCCGGACAATCCGATCCATATCGCGATCGCCGCTTGGTCGTGGGGCGCCTATCTCGGCGATGACGGCATCAAAAACGGCATCCGGGCCAAGGTGTCATCCTACACACGCCACCACGTGAATGTCATGATGACGAAAAGCAAGGTGTCCGGCAACTATATCAACTCGGTGCTGGCGAAGAGCGAAGTGAAAAACGCCGGCTATGACGAGGCGATCATGCTCGATCCGGACGGATACGTAGCCGAAGCTAGCGGCGAGAACATCTTCATCGCGCGCGGCCGTCGCATCAAGACGACCCCGCTGACTTCGATTCTCGCCGGCATCACGCGCGATTCCGTGGTCGAGCTGGCGCGAGACAAGGGTTACGAAGTCGTGGAGGAGCGGTTCACGCGCGACGAGCTTTACACCGCCGACGAGGCTTTCTTCACGGGCACGGCGGCGGAGCTGACTCCGATCCGCGAAGTGGACAACCGCAAAGTGGGAGAACGCTGCCCCGGGCCGGCGACGCACGAGTTACAGAGCGCCTTTTTCGACATCATCAAGGGAAAAGACAAGAAGTATTCCCGCTGGCTTGCCTACGTTTGAACTCACGATCGTTGTCGCCGATTGAAAACGTTCGCTGGGGAAGCGCCGCATGGCCGAGAGAAAGCTTGCGCTTAAGGTCACCATGCTGCCGAAGGACACGAACGCGCGCGGCACGATCTTCGGCGGGATTATTTTGAGCCACATCGACCTCGCCGGGGCGGTGACCGCGCGCGAGTACGCGGCGAAGGATTTCGTTACGCGCGCCATGCACGAGGTCGGTTTTATCGCTCCGGTTTACGTCGGAGATGTGGTAAGCTTCTATACGGAGGTTGTAAAAGAAGGCAGGACCTCGGTCACGGTGCGCGTTGACGTCGAGGCAGAGCGCTATAGCGAGCCGAATAAACGGGTGACTGTCACAAAGGCGGAGGTGGTGTATGTGGCGATTGACGACAGCGGCAAAACAACGCCGTTACGTTGAGCGATGAAACAGGCGCTCTCCGGCACCCTGTTTTTCATTGTCCTGTCGGCGGCGCCTGGCGTGTATGCCGCGCAGCAGTCCATCGGACGCGTCGGCTGTCCGCACTGCATCAACGACGGCTCGGAAACTTCCAATCTGCTGCAGCAGGCCGATTCTCTTTACGCCGCGTTCAAAACACGCGAGGCGTTGCACGCGCTCGCCCGTGTACTCGAACTCGAACCCAACAACTTCGAAGCGCTGGCTAAATCTGCGCGCGGCCACATCGACATCGGCGACTTGATTCCCGATTCGGACCCGAACGCCAAGGAAAAAAAGCTCAAGGAATTCCTCATCGCCGAGGAATTCGCCCGCAAGGCGGTAAAGATCGACCCGCACAATACCTGGGGCCATTTTTACGTCGCGGCGTCTCTTGGCAAAATTGCCTCGCAGTCGCCGACGTCGAAACAGATCGATCTCGCCGGCGAGATTCGCGCCGAGGTCGAAAAGGCGATCGAAGCCGATCCGCAAAACGGCTTCGCCTATCACATTTACGGCGTATGGCACCGGCGCATGGCGGAGGTCGGCGGCGCGAGCCGGATGTTCGCCTCGGCCTTTATGTGGCGCTCGATACCACGCGGTGATTTAAACACCTCCGTCGATTATTTGAAAAAAGCGATTTCAATCAACCCGACGGTGATCTCACATCACCTGGAACTGGCCAAGACCTACGTCGATCTGGGCAAATACGATCTCGCCCGGACGGCGCTCAAAAACTCGCTCGGCCAGCCGATCCAATTCTCGGACGACGCCAAGCACAAACGCGAGGCGGAAAAACTTCTCGCCGAGATCAGCGACCGTTAGCGGCGGCAGCCCGTACCGACATATTCCTGCAAAAAGGAAAACACCGCCTTGGCGATTCCGTCGAGCGGCAGGCGGTGGCCGGCGTCGGGGAAGATCACCGTCCGGTGCGGCAAGCGCGCGGCGGTCAGACTTTGATCGAGCATCTCAGCCTGATTGACGGGAAGCAGCGGATCTTTCGCTCCGTGCAGCACCAGCGTCGGAACACCCCAGCGACCGACTTCGGGAAGAACGTTGAAAAGCTTGGGCTGCGCCATACCGGTCGGATTGAGGACTTGCCGAATCCATTCGGCGGACGTGTCGCGATAAAGCTCGCCGAGGTCATAAGCCCCCGAATGGAGCACGACGGCGCGCAGGTGCGGCAGCCGCGAGATCGCCGCGGCGGTGAAGACCGCGCCGCGAGAAAAGCCGTAGAGTACAATTTTTTGCCTGTCGATCCACGAAAGCCTGGTAAGCGCTGCAATGCCGTCGTTGAGCACGCCGGTGACCACTTCCCGGTCGGCGCCGTTCGCGACTTCGGTGGCGCCGTATCCGGGAAGCGAAACGGCGACGGCCGCGTAGCACAGATGCTTCGCGAAAAGCTCCGCGACGGGGGTCAATACCTCCGCGCCTCTGCCGCTTCTGCTGTGGCCGTGCACCAAAACGATGAGCGGGAAAGGGCCTTTGCCCTCGGGTCGCACAATAAACGCTTCGGCCTTGCCTCCCTGCGTTTCATAAAAAAATCGTGTCGCCGCCGCCGGCGCGGCGTTTTCGAGCTGGCTCAACTCCGCATTGTGCACGCCGCCGCAGCCGGTGAGACCGGCGAGCGCAAAAAGAACCGTGATCGGTTTCCACATGAAGCTATTTTCTAGACCTATTTGCGCGAAATCAAACGCGCGGTTGCGCGGGCGCAGAGCATCGAGTATTTATGCGTGAAATGAGAGCGAGCCGATGGCTTTTTGTCTTGCTCGTCATCGCAGCCCCGACGCTCACCGGCTGCGGCGGGGCGAAATCCTCGAAGGGTGTTCTCCGGGTCGGCTTCGTGCCTTCCGAGAACGTCCAGCAGGTTGCGCAAAACGCCCAGCCGATCGTCGACATTCTGCACAAAGAGCTCGGCATGGACGTCGAGCCGTTTGTCGCGACGGATTATACGGGCGTGGTCGAGGCGCTGCGGGCGAAAAAGCTCGACATCGCTTTTTTAAGCCCTGCTTCCTACGTCCTAGCGAAGAACGAGGCGAACATCCAGGTCGCGCTGAAGTCGCATCGCAAAGGCCGCGCCGCGTATTACGCCGCGATCATCACGCGGTCGGACAGCGGCATCAAGACGCTGAACGATCTCAAGAACAAGACCTTCGCTTTCGGCGACCCGCTCTCGACGACCGGCCACATCATCCCGCGCAAGATGTTTTTGGAGCAGGGCATCGATCCGGGCAAGGACTTCGCGCATGTCCTTTATTCCGGCGGCCACGACGCGACAGTCCTAGCGGTACTACACCGCAAGGTCGACGCCGGCGCGACGTTCGCCAATTTCACCGACGGCAAGGACGCCGCCTGGATGCAGTATTTGAAAAATCCCGAAGAGCAGCAGCAGATCCGCGCGATCGCCTACTCGGAGCCGATTCCCTCGGACAATCTCGTCTATCGCGCGGATCTCGATCCCGCTGTGGCCAAGAAGATCACCGATACCTTCCTGGCTCTCGGCAAAGATCCAGCGGGACAGAAGATGCTGCGCGACCTCTACCAGATCGACGGTTTTATGCCCGCCAGCGATCAAGACTACGATTCGGTGCGCGCGGCCTTCAAGAGCGCCGGCATTAATCTTAAAGAAGCACTCAAGAAAAAATAACTATAAAATAACTATAAATGGAGTGATGGAGTAATGATAGTAATTACAACACTCCGATACTCCAGCACTCGAATACGCCTGCACGGGCATGTCGATTTTAGAGATCAGGGGGCTGCACAAGAGCTACGGCGCGACACAGGTGCTCGCCGGCATCGATCTCAGCGTCGAAAAGGGCGAGTTCGTGGGCGTCATCGGGCTGTCGGGCTCGGGAAAGTCCACGCTGCTTCGCTGCGTCAACCGCCTCGTCGAGCCGACCGGCGGTGCGATTTACCTGCCGCGCGCGACCTTCGCTCCCGCCGCCGACGGCGCGAAGATCGACGTTGCAAAGCTGGGACGGGCCGACATGCGGCTCTACCGGCGCAGAGTCGGCATGATCTTTCAGCACTACAACATCGTCAAGCGCCTGACGGTGATTGAAAACGTCCTCTCCGGCGCGCTCGGCTACCAGTCGAGCGTGAAGAGCTGCCTACGGTTTTTCAGCCGTGACGAGCGCCGTCAGGCACTCGTCAATCTCAAGCGCGTCGGCCTGCTGCCGCACGCCTACAAGCGCGCGGACCAGCTTTCCGGCGGCGAGCAGCAGCGCGTCGCCATCGCGCGCACGCTGATGCAAAGCCCTGCGCTTATTCTCGCCGACGAGCCGGTGTCGAGTCTCGACCCCAAGCTCTCGCGCGTCGTACTCGATATTTTAAAGCGCGTCTGCCGTGAGGACGGCATCACGGCGCTCGTGAGCCTGCATACGCTCGACCTGACGCGCGAGTACGCCGACCGGGTCGTCGGTCTCAAGGAAGGACGGGTTTTCTTCGACGGCCCGGTGAAGCAGCTGACCGACGCGGTCGTGGAGGACATCTACCAAAGAAAATAATTATCGGAGTCGCGAATGAAAACGCATCCCGCCCTGATCCTGCTCGCGTTTTTCTTTCTCTCGTTTCCGCATTCAGGCGGCGCCGCCGATGCGAACGGCACGGCGGAAAAAGTCACGCTCAAATGGCTCGGTGTCGTCGGCTGGGACATCCGGGTCGGCAAGACGACCATCCTGATCGATCCGTTTCTCACGCGCCGGACGGCCGCCCGCGAGCGCGAGTGGCAGTCCGACGAGGCGGCCGTGCTGGAGCAGATTAAGGCGGCCGACTACATCTTCGTCGGCCACAGCCATGCCGACCATGCCGCCGACGTTCCGTTTATCGCGAAAAAATTCGGCGCTAAGGTCATCGGCTCACAAACCACTGCCAACCTCATGCTGAGCGCCGGCATCGATCGCGCTCGATTGACGGCGATCAAGGGCGGCGAGAAATTGGACTTTGAGGATTTTTCCGTCGAGGTGATCGAAAGCCGCCACGGCGTCCCGCAGGGACAGTACGAAGTCAGCGAGACGAAAGAGCTCGTCTCGCCGGTGAGCCGGATCCTCGGCCGGCATTTCGTCGAGGGCGGCAGCTTCGTCTACGTCTTCACCTTCGGGAACCGCAAGGTGCTGCACCAGAGCACGGCCAATTTCGTCGAAGCAAAGCTGCCCGGTCTGAATCCCGATTGGGCGCTGCTCGCCGAGCCGGGCCGCGCTTACGATCTGAAGAGCGCTCTCAAGGCGCTCAAGCCTAAGACGATCATCATGCAGCACTTCGACGAGTGGCGCGCGCCCTTTTCTCAGGCGCTGCCGCCTCCTAGGCGAAAACGAGCCGAGCGCTTCAAGCGCGATATTCTCGCGGTCGAAGGCGCGATCAAAGTCATTATCCCGGAGTTTTTGAAGACCTACACGCTGGAATAGCGAGCTAGCCGATCAATCCCAGATATCTCCAGAAGGGAATCGCCGCGATCAGCGCGAGCAGGTAGGCGACCGCGTAGATCGGATTGATCCGCCCCATCAGGCGGTAGGAAAATCCCTTTCCCTCGGTCGTCGCCATCGCGAGGGTGTGCCAATCGACCTGGAACGGGAAGAACCACACTTCGGTCGCGATCAGAATCAGCATGATGATGATCCACGGGCTAATTTGCATGTCGACCGCGAGCGGGATCAAAACGATCGACAGCGTGATGACCGCGAGGCCGCTCGTGAAAAAGAGCTTCATGACATAGATGAACAGCGCAATCATGATGAACGAGACCGCCGGGTAATCGACATACGGCATGATTACCGGCGAGATGAAGCCGACCAGCCACTGGTCGATCTTCGCCTTAGTGAGAATCGAGGGAATGCTGAGCGTCGCCCCGAGATAGATGAGCATTTCCCAGTCGATGCCCTTCTTCACCATGCCCCAGCCGAGCACGCCGGAATTGATCAACACGCAGAGGCCGATCAGTGAGATCCAGGCGCTGTCGATCTTGTGGTACGGCTGAGTCAGCCATCCGCCGACCATGAACACGAGCATCGTGAGCGTGATCCACTCGTTCTTCGACACCGGTCCCAATATTTCCAGTTGGTTCTCGACCATCTTGTACGAGATCTGCGGCTTCGACTCCGGCGGATACAGAAAGACGATCGCTACGACCATGATAGCGATCACGACGAGCGTCGGCGGCAGCGCGGCGACGAACCAGTAGCCCCAGGTGAACTGCGCGCGCACGTCTTTTGGCAGAAGGCCCCAGGCGAGCAGGTTCGAGGTCGACCCGGTGAGGTACAGAAAGCCCAGCTGGCCCAGGCCTAAAAACGTTGCGGCGAAAAGACCGGTCGAAGCCCTCGAAGGCGTCTTGTAACCCAAGCTCTCGGAGAGGTTCAGCAGCATCTGGCTGCTGATCGCCGTGCGCGCGGTCTGCTGGGGAATCAGCGCGGTGATCACGACGCCCATGAAGCCCAGCGCGGTAATCTGCCAGTAGTAGGTCAGCGGAAAAAAGCGCACGAGGCCGAGCGAGAGCCGATAAAATAATCCTGAGCTCGTGATTGCCGCGCCGAGCCCCAAGACGCCGAGTGTCATGAACCAAGTTGTGCTCGCGAAGCCGCCCAGCGCCTCTTCGGGAGGACTTAAGCCCGTCAGGATCATGGCGAGAACGAAGATGAGCGCCACGCCGTAGTCGGGAAAAACCCAAAACGCCCAGAAAATGAGCGTCAGCGCGAGCAGCGCAAACGGCCGCATACCGTCGGCCTCGAGACCGATGTCGGGCTGGACGAACCAAAGATAGGCCCAAACCGTGACGCCGAGGATGCCGCCGATCCAGCGGCTCATCGAGGGGCGGCGAAAGCCCGAAAGCGCCGCGTAAGCGCGCGACCAGCGCCGGTGCTCGGCGGTATCTTGCGCGCCGGCGGCCAGCGCACGCGGCTCCGGCTGTTCGCGAAAAGCTTCGCGCATATCGGTCGGCATCGACACGTCGCTTTTTTCCAGCAAATTGAGCGCGCCGCGCAGATAGTTCAGCGCCTGCGCATAATCCTTTTTCTCGACGAACGCGTTTGCCATCTGCTGATAACGCGCGACGGAGGCTGGCGCAGTCGACCCGGCGCGTTGCGAGAGGATTTCTTTGTACGTGCGCACGGCGCCGGTGAAATCTTCGAGGCGGGCGAGCGTATCGGCTTTGGTGTGGACTAGGCGGAGGTCGCGGTAGAAAATATCCGGCGGCATTTTCTCCAGCGCCTGCTTGAGAAGCGACGCCGAATCCGTCAGCAGATCGTCTTTGTGCGCCGCGATCGTGTCGGCGGCCGCGGACCATTCCTCGGCCTCTACGCGCTGGCGCAGCGCCGCGGCCCAATCCTTCAATTCCTCGAAGCGCGCGGCGAGGTGGGAATGAAGCCGGCGTTTGGCATCGTCACCTTCCTGCGCCACCAGCTTCGAGATCAGGAGATCGCGGAAAAAGCCGTGGAGTTGGCGGCGTCCGCCGTTAGTCGCGTGAATCAAGGGCGCGTGCGACGCTTCGATGTGCGCGAGGTAGCCTTTCGACCCCTCCATATCCAGCACAAATTCCATCGTCTCCGGATCGATGGTCTCCAGCAGCGCGGCGTGGCGGAAGAATCGCTGCTCTTCGGGCGGACGCGAGCCGTAGAATTCCTCGGCGAGGGAGTTGAAGGCCTCGCGGCCGGTCGAATAGGCATGCTCGACGCGCGCCAGACGCTTGCTCAAGACGGCGCAGAAATGCAGCGGCCACTGCGGGTGTTTTTCAATCAGATCGTTCCACGCGTCGCGCGAGAGGCGCCACACCGTCGTATCTTTGACGGCGACAACGGTCGCCGAACGCGGATCGCCCGAGAACAGCGCCATCTCGCCGAACGCTTCCTGCGGCCCGAGCACCGCGAGTGACTCCGATCGCCCGCCGAAGCCTTCGAGCACCACCTCGACCGCGCCGGAGTGGATCAAGTAAAACGCGTCCCCCACGTCGCCCTGCTTGATGATGGTCGTGCCGGGCGCATAGGTAAGCTCTTCGAGCTTTCCCAGAACTTTGGCGATGTCCTCGCGCGAGAGCGACGAGAAAATGGAGATTTTTTGTATCGTATCGGCGAGATCGGCCATGCTAGCGAACGACCTTGTCGGCTTTCTTCAACGTCTCGGGCGGGATCACGAGACCGATCGCTTTCGCCATGCGAAGGTTCACGATAAGGTCGTATTTGTTCGCGCGCTCCGCTGCGACGTTCGCAGGCTTCTCCCCGCGAAAGATGCGGTTGACGATACGCGCCGCCTGCCGGCCCATCTGGTAATAGCTCGCACCGTAGCTCAGCAGACTGCCTTTGATCGCCCAGTCGGCGCCTTCGAACATGCTCGGCATTCCGTTCTGCCGCGCCGCATCGAAGAGAAGCTCCGCCTGACTCTCGATGAGATCGTCCGAGACTTCGAAGATAGCATTCTCGTCGCTTTTCGTCAGTGAGGCGAGGGCGGTCTTCAGCTCATCCGGAGTCTTTATCGAATGCTCGCTGACCTCGAGGCCGTTGCGCTCGGCCGCCTGCTTCGCCGCGACGAAGTTCTCGCGCGCGAAAGCGTTATTCGGGTCGTAGAAGATGTGCACGCGGCGCACGCGCGGCGCGAACGTTTTCAAAATCAGCACGCGCTCCTCGACCGTGCGGCCGGAGAAGGCCGCGATCCCTGTGACATTGCCGCCCGGCCGCTCCATCGATTTGATGAACCCCATGGCGACGGGATCGGCGGGGTGACGGAAGACGATCGGAATCGTTTTGGTCGCCGTCATCGCCGCGCGCGTGGCACGCGTGCCGTTGGTGAAGATGAGGTCGATGCCGCCCTTGCGGGCGAGCTCCGCCGCCGCCGGATCGAGCGCCGCACTTTTGCCTTTCAGATCGTTGATCTCGATGACGACGTTCTTGCGCTCGGCGTAGCCCAGATCCTTGAGCCCTTCGCGCAGACCGCGGGTCGTCTGGTCCTCCGACGGACCCGACTGCGCGAGCAAAATCGCGATTTTCCAGGGGCGCGGCGCCGGGGCGGCGGCCGCTGCGGCGGCCGCGAGAAGCAGGGCGATGAAGCAGAGATGGAGAGCGATCCTTTTCATCGAGTCCGGTTTCCAGCGAGACTAGCCCAGGTGGAAGTTTTGGTCAACGTCGCCAACCGGCGCTTCGATGGACATTGTGCGGCCGTTGGAGTATGCATTTTTCTTCGAGAACCCATGAAGTTGCGCCTCCCGATCGCGCTCGTAATCATCGTCTTCTACAGCGCGACGGTCCGCGCCGCCGAGCTCACGATACTCCATACGAGCGAGCACCACGGCACGCTCCAGCCGATCGACGACGGACCCTACAAAGGCCTCGGCGGTGTCGCTCGTCGTGCGGCGCTGATCGAAAAGATCAAAGCGGAAGTCAAAAACGTCCTTTTGGTCGACAGCGGCGATCTCGTGATCGGCACCGCGATGTCATCGGTCTTTCGCGGCGCGCCGGATATCGAGGCAATGAATCTCATGGCTTACGACGCGCTCGGTCTCGGGAACCACGACTTCGACTTCGGCCTGACTCACTTGCGCGAGCTGAATACAAAGGCGCGGTTTCCCTTTCTTTGCACCAATGTGACGCCCAAAGAGAGCGGCATCTGCGACCATTACGTCATCAAAAAAGTCGGCGGATTGCGCGTCGGATTGCTCGGCCTGATCGGCCGGAAGGTCTTTCCCGATCTATTCGCGCCAGCTGTGACGAAAGACGTGCAGTTCCGCCATCCTTTCGAGGCCGCCAGAAGCGCGATCGCGGAGCTCAAGGGCCGCGCCGACCTGATTATCGCGCTGACGCACGAGGAGACCGACGAGGACCTGGAGCTCGCCCGGGCGGTGCCGGAGATCGATGTCATCGTCGGCGGCCACACGCCGGGATTTGGCGGACTGATTCTCGCCGGCGCTGGCAGGCCGTTGGGCGGTCGCGTCGCAGTAACGCCGCGCGCGCCCATTTTCGTCAAGAGCCATCAGCAGGCGCGCACGCTGGGGCGGCTCGACCTCGTCGTCGCGAAAAACAAGCGCAGCGCCGAGGCGCAAAACATCTTCATCGATTCGACGCTCGCCGAGGACCCGCGACTCGCCGCCCTGGTGCGCGACTACGCGCAGCGGCTCGAAGTCGAAACCAGCCGCGTCGTAGGATTCTCAGCGGTCGACCTGGAAGGCGAGAGTGTCGACGTGCGCTCGCGCGAGACCAATTTCGGCAATCTCCTCGCCGATCTCGCGCTAAAGCAGTCCGGCGCGGAGATCGCGCTCATCAACGGCGGCGCGATCCGCGGTAATATTCCCGCCGGTTCCGTGACGCTCAAGCAAATCATGCGTACGCTGCCTTATAACGATCCGCTCATTTCCGTCAAGGTGAAAGGCGGCGAGCTGCGGCAGGCGATGGAAAACAGTGTGAGTCGGATTCCGGAATCGGGCCGCTTTTTGCAGCTCGCCGGGCTCGAACTCCGCTTCGATCCCGCCGCGGCGCTCGGTTCGCGCGTCAAAGAGCTGCGCTTCAAAGGCGCGCCGCTCGAATCCGGCCGCGAGTACACCGTCGTCGTCAACCGCTTTGTCGCCGACGGCGGCGACGGCTATACGATGTTTCCCGGCGCGCGCGGCCGGGTGGATTTCCAGACCCCGTTGCGCGATCTCTTTTCCGAGGCGCTGGAGAAGGGTCCCGTGAGCGCGAAGGAAGAGGGGAGAATTCAGCGCGTGGAGAGCAAGTAAACCTCCGCGTCCCAAGAGATCCCGGAGGGCCAAGTGGCACAATCCGCGGGAGCCGATAACGATATATTTTCCGAAGCGCCGCCCGAGCCGCGGCGCGGGCCGCGCTTTTTTGTGGGCGCGGCCGCCCTGGTGCTCCTGCTTTTGTGGTCGTTCCAGGGCGCGAAGATCCGGCCCGCCGAGCTGGTGCGCGGCGTACCGCAGATCGTCGATACGATCAACCGCATGCTGCCGCCCGATTTCTCGAAGGTTACGGACGCGCAAAGCTACTTTCTTCCCGAAGGTCTCTCGCTTCCGAAGCTGCTGCTGCCGCTGCCGATGTCGGCGGAGGAGCAAAGGATCAAACGGCGCTGGTGGGAGGCGACGTTTCCCCAGACGATCGTAGGCGCGACGCTCGAGACAATCCAGATGGCGCTCGCCGGAACTTTCCTCGCGCTCATCGTGGCGTTTCCGCTCGCGTTCCTCGCCGCGCGTAACACGACGCCGCATCCGCTGGTGTACTCGGCGGTCCGCGGCATGCTCAATTTTATCCGTACGATTCCCGACCTCGCGCTCGGTCTGCTCTTCGTCGCTGCCGTCGGTCTCGGCGCGTTCGCCGGAACGATGGCGCTCTTCATTCACACCGCAACCGTCCTCGGCAAGCTGCTGTCGGAATCGGTCGAGAACATCGACGAAGGCGTCGTCGAAGCGATCCGCGCAACCGGCGCCGGCTATTCGCAGGTGCTCGCTTTCGCGGTCGTGCCGCAGATCCTGCCGGACCTGATCTCTTTCACGCTGTACCGTTTCGAGACGAATATTCGCTCGGCATCCGTGCTGGGCTTGATCGGCGCGGGCGGCATCGGTTATCTGATGAACACGAGCTTCCGCACGTTTCAGTATCAGGAGGCGGCCGCGATCGTCGTCGTCCTGATCGTTCTCGTCATGCTCGTCGATTACGGCAGCTCGCGGCTGAGAGAGTGGGTCGTATAAATCAAAAGTTTCGAGTTTCTAGTTCTAGTTTCGAGTAAATCGGGCCAGTACGAAAAGGCGATACGTCTCGAAACCCGAAACTCGTAACTCGAAACTGGAGTAGCTCAGACGAAAGGAAGTCATGATGAAATTGAATGTAGTCGGCGCGCCGGCACCGCGCATCGAAGGCGCGGAGAAGGTCGGCGGTAAGACGGTCTACACAGCAGACGTGAATCTCCCTGGGATGCTGTGGGGCCGTTGCCTGCGCAGCCCTTACGTCCACGCGCGCATCCTGCGCGTGAATACCGATAAGGCGAAGAAGGTAAAAGGCGTTCAGGCGGTTCTCACCGGCGCGGACCTGCCGCCCAATCGCGTCGGCTTGAGTCTTCAGGACACGCCGGTGCTAGCGCAGGGAAAAGTCCGCTTCATGGCCGAGAAGGTCGCCGCTGTCGCGGCCGAGGGCCTCGAAGCGGCCGACGAGGCGTTATCGCTGATCGAAGTCGAGTATGAAGAATTGCCCGCGATCTTCGATCCCGTCAAAGCGATGCAGCCAGGCGCGCCGCTCGTGCACGAGGAGCTGCCGTCGTATAAAGGCTTTCACGCGCCGCCGGAGACGCTGCCCAACGTCTTCGCGATTCAGAACTGGACCGCGGGCGACGTCGAGGCCGGCTTTAAAGAAGCCGACGTCGTCATCGAGCATACGTTCAAGACCGGCCTCGCGCATCAGGCTTACATCGAGCCGCATTCGGTCGTCGTCTCGGTCAGCGATGGAGGCGGCGTCGATATCTGGGCCTCCTGCAAGGCGCCGTTCCGCGTCAAATCCCATTTGTCGCGGCAGCTCGAGATTCCCAAAGACCGCATCCGCGTGCATGTCGTCGCCGTGGGCGGCGACTTCGGCGGTAAGGGCGCGCTAATGGACATTCCCATCTGCTACCACCTCTCCAAGGTGTCGGGGCGGCCGGTGAAGATGGTCATGACCTATAACGAGGAGCTGACCGCCGGAGATCCGCGCCATGCTTCGGTGATCCGCATCAAGAGCGGGGTCAAAAAGGACGGCACGATCGTCGCGCGCAGCGCGGATGTGATCTTCAACAGCGGCGCATACGCATCGTTCAAGCCCGGCGAGGTGCCGAACCTGGGCGGCGGCACGCACGCGACCGGCGTCTACCGCATTCCCAATTACGCGATTCGCTCGTACGGCATTTATACCAACGGCGTGCCGTGTGGCTATTATCGCGCGCCCGGCCAGCCGCAGACCGTCTTCGCCTGCGAATCGCACACCGATCTGCTCGCCAAAGCGCTCGGTCTCGACCCGCTCGACTTCCGTTTGAAGAACCTTATCGCCGACGGCTACAAGCTGCCCGGCGGCCGCGCCGTCGACAAGGTGCGCTGCCGCGAGACGTTGCTCGCGGCCGCGAAAAAAGCCGGGTGGGGCAAGCGGCGGGCCGAGGGCACGGGGCTCGGCATCGGCGTCTCGTTCCGCCATGTCGGCGGCTCGGGGCTCGCGAACGCGGAGATCGCCGCCGCGCCGGACGGTAAGCTCACGATCCTCACTGCCGTGCCGGACATCGGCACGGGAACGCACACGCTGCTCGCGCAGATCGCCGCCGAGGTGCTGACGATTCCGGCCGCGGACATCCGCGCGGAGATCGGCGATACCGAGACATTCGAGAACGACGCCGCGCCGGGCGGCAGCAAGATCACGAACATGAGCGGCCACGCGGTGCTGCTGGCCGCAGAGGCGCTGCGCGAGCAATTGACTGCTATCGCCGCGGCGATGCTCGGCTCGGCGCCGGACGACGTGAAGCTCGCGCGCGGGAAATTTTCCAACGGGAAAAAATCGGTCGCCTTCGCCGAAGTCTGCCGCCGCGCGTCCGGCGGGAACGGCGGCGTGCGTGTGCGCAAGAGCTACGAGGTGAAAGGCCGGTCGCCCGTCGCCGCTTTCGTGGCGCAGATCGCCGAGGTCCAGGTCGACCGCGAGACCGGGAAGATGGAAGTCAAACGAATGATCACCGCCCACGACGTGGGCACGGTCATCAACCCGCTCACGCACCAGGGACAGATCGAGGGCGGCCTCGTCCAGGGATTGGGTTATGCGCTCATGGAGGAGGTCGTGACCGAGAACGGCAAGGTCCTAACCGCGAGTTTCGGCGACTACCGTATCCCTGCGATTGCCGACATCCCGCCGCTCGACACCGTCCTGATCGAGGACCCCTCGGGGCCCGGTCCGTTCGCCGCCAAGCAGATCGGCGAGAACGGCATCATCGCGACCGCCGCGGCGGTCGCCAACGCCCTCGACGCGGCGGCCGGCGTGCGGGTGATGGACCTGCCGCTGACGTCGGAGAAAATTTACTTTGCGCTGAAGTCGCACAAACCCGCGGCGTAGAACCCAACGGTGCTTCGACAGGCTCGGCACGAACCGAATTGCATGTTGTCATCAAACGACATTCTTATTCCGTTCGCCCTGAGCTCGTCGGAGGGCTCCGAAATTAATGGCGGAGATACCATCGCTCCGCTCCCACCCGCCTATAAATCATAGACATTATTTTCTTCGCTGTGGTAAGGTCGAGCGGGGTTTCATTTCGATGATCCGCGTCGTCGGTCTGGTCGCCAAATACGAAGAGCCGAAAGCCGCCGAGATGGTCCGCTGGCTGGTGCCGTGGCTCAAGGAAAAAAAGCGCCACGTTCTGGTCGAGACCGGCCTGTATAAAAACGGAGCGCGCTCGTGCAGCAAGCAGCAGATGGCGAAAGGGGCCGATCTCATCGTCGTGCTCGGCGGCGACGGCACGCTGCTCAGCGTCGCGCGGCTGGTCGAGCGGCCCAACGTGCCGATCCTCGGCGTCAACATGGGCGGCTTGGGCTTCATCACCGAAGTCGCCGTCGACGAGCTCGAGAACGTGCTGGAGGAAACGCTCGACGGCCATTTCACCGTCGAGAAGCGCATGACGCTCGCGGTGAATCTCTATCGCAAGCGCAACAAGCCGAAAAAATTCCGCGTGCTCAACGACGCTGTCATTACCAAAGGCGCGCGCTCGCATATCATCGACCTCGAGACCTACGTCGGCAAGGAATATCTCTGCACCTACCGCGCCGACGGCCTGATCATCTCGACGCCGACCGGCTCGACGGCTTACTCGCTTGCTGCTGGCGGGCCGATTCTTTATCCGTCGCTCGGCGCGGTCTTGCTCTGCCCGATTTGCCCGCACACGCTCACGAACCGGCCGATCGTCGTGTCGAGCAAATCGACGATCCGCGTGACGCTCCGCTCGGCCGGCGACACGGTTTTTCTGAGTCCCGATGGGCAGCAGGGCATGCAGCTGCAGGACGGCGACGTCGTCGAGGTCTTGGACTACGGCGTGCCGGTCTCGCTCGTCCGCATGCCGTCGCGCGGCTACTTCGAAATCCTGCGCAACAAGCTCAAGTGGGGCGAGCGATAAGCCCGGTTCTTCCGTGCTGCGCGAGCTAAGAATCAAGAACTTCGCAGTCATCGACGAAGCGGCGCTCGAGCTCGAGGCGGGCCTGGTCGCGCTCACCGGCGAAACGGGCGCGGGGAAGACGATCGTACTCGGCGCGCTGGGCATCGCCGCCGGTGCGCGCGCTTCGACCGAACTCATCCGCCACGGTGAGGACGAAGCGAGCGTCGAAGCGCTGTTTGAATCGTTTCCGCCGGCGCTTGCGGAAAAACTCAAACACGCGGGGCACGATGTCGACGACGAGCTCGTGGTCAAGCGCGTCGTCAGCCGCTCGGGAAAAAATCGCGTTTACTTGAACGGCGGCTTGTGCCCGCTGGCGATTTTATCCGACATCGGTCCGGCGCTGATTCATATCTACGGCCAGCACGAACATCAGGCGCTGTTGAAGCCCGAAAGCCATCTGGAACTGCTCGACAGCTACGCCGGTCTCGACGAAAAAGCGGCGGACATGGCGCGCAAATACGCGGCGCTCGCCGCGGCGTGGAACGAGCTCAGCCGCGCGCGCGAGTCGCTGGAGAAGACGCGGCGCGAGGAGGAATGGCTGCGCTCGCAGATGGAAGAGATCGCGCGCGCCGCGCTGGAGCCCGGCGAAGAGGAGAAGCTGAAAGAAAAAAGAAACATTCTCATGCACGCCGAAAAGCTTTACCAGGGCTGCCAGGAAGGCGAGGAGCTGCTCTACGAAGGCGACGAGGCCGTGGCGGGCCGCGTCGGCCGCTACGCATCACGGTTGCGAGAACTGGCGCGCATCGACAGCGCGCTGAGCCCGGCGGTCGAGCTGCTCGATGCGGCCGCCGCGCAGCTCGAAGAGGCGGCGGCTCTGTTGCGTCGGCATACAGGTCAGGTCCGCTTCGATCCGGCGGAGCAGGAGCAAATGGAATCGCGGCTCGCGGAGATCGGCCGGCTCAAGCGAAAATATTCCGGCACGATCGAAGACATCGTCCGGCGCGGCGAGGAGATCGCCGCGCAGCTAAAGAGCCTCGAGCACGGCGCCGAGGAAATTCCGGCGCTGGAGCACGCCGTCGAGACGGCGCGCCGCTCTGCGTGGGAAGCAGCCGAGGCGCTCGCGCGCGAGCGCCGCAAAGCCGCGGGAAAATTCAAGAAAGAGATGGAGAAGGAGCTCGCCGCGCTCGGCATGGCGGGCACGAGCTTCGAGGCGCGCTTTGCCGACGATGCGGAAACGGCGGACGCGCCGCCATTCGCTGCCGGCGGGAAGCAATTGACCGAGCGCGGTACCGACGAGGTCGAATTTTATTTCTCGCCCAATCCCGGCGAGCCGGTCAAGCCGCTCGCGCGGATCGCCTCCGGCGGCGAGCTCTCTCGGCTCATGCTCGCGATCAAGTCGCTCACGCTCGCGCGCGGCGAGATCCCGACGCTGCTCTTCGATGAGGTCGACGCCGGCATCGGCGGCCGTGTGGCGGAAATCGTCGGACAGAAATTGAAGAAAGTCGCCGCCGCGCACCAGGTGATCTGCGTGACACACCTGCCGCAGATCGCCGCGCTCGCGGATGCCCACTACGCCATCGAGAAGGAAGTCGCTCGCGGGCGGACGTTCACGCGCGTCAAGCGTCTGGGCGAGCGCGAGCGCGTCGCCGAGGTCGCGCGCATGCTCGCCGGCGTCAAGGTGACCGACAAGGCGCTGCGTCACGCCGAAGAGATGGTTAGGAGCGGACGGTAAGACGCGGAAAAAAACGGGCCTCTGCGCCGCTGCGGCGCGGAGGCCCGTGATTGCTTGGCTGGAGACGACTTTACTGCGGCTGCGTCGTCAGAGTCGTGCAGAAACTGGTGCCGACGCTCGGATGCGGCTTCGCCGCCGCCGGGACGGAGACGCTCACGGAGCCGGCGAGCCCGACAGGAGCCGCTCCTTCGCCGAAGATCCTGACGAAATCGTCGACGCCCGCGGTTCCGCCGGCGGCCTGGGTGAAGGCGAACGATGTGCCGGCGGGAATCTGGTAGCGCGCCATCTCCTCGCCGTCGGCGTACAAAACTCTTAGAACTTTCGTTTCCGTGCTCCAATTCGAGACCGTCACATAATAGGTGAACTGGACGGCTTGGCCGCCGCCGAGCGTCGCGCCGCACTGCGCGCCGAACTCGACTTCAGTGGGGTTGGTGCCGTCGAACAGCGCGAAATCGGTCCGACCGCCCCCCGCGGCAGGGGCACCTTTGTTGCCGCCGGGGCCTTTGCCTTTGTCGGCGGCAGATGCGTTGGCGGCCAGAGCCGCAACGAGTAGAAAAGTAAAAAAGGCGATTTTAAATTTCATCAATCACCCTCCTTTCATAAGCTGCCAACCTATCATCCATATAAATTGCGGTTCAAGACCTCGGTCGCATTTCCTGAACGCTAGGTCTCGCGCCAATTTGGGATAGTACGCGTTAACGTCATCGCCATCATCACGGATTTGACTTTTTATCCTCACTCTCTTACCTTTGTCGTAACGCTCGAAGCATCCGATCAGCACATCGCGGGGCCGTAGCTCAGTTGGGAGAGCGCTTGAATGGCATTCAAGAGGTCGTGGGTTCGACTCCCATCGGCTCCACCAATTTCAGTTCCACTGCCGGCCAGCCACGTCCAGAATTACCCTGCAAGCACGGGGTCGGACGAATAAATCTTTCGAAGCCCGTACAAAATTAGACAGCCCCCGTTCCTCCGCCCGTATACGTTTACAGGTCGTATACTCGGAGGATGCAATGTTTCGAAAAACACTCGAACCATCCGCGAAAGCTTTAGCGCCGCGCACCGAAGATAACAACGAGGAGTTAATCAAGCGTAACGCCGATCTTTCGCACGCGCTGGAAGACAGCAAGCAGCTGCGCGAGCAGCTGCGCCAGTCGCAGAAGCTCGAGAGCATCGGCACGCTGGCGGCCGGACTCGTGCACGACTTCAATAACATTCTCCATATCGTCCAAGGATACGCCTCGGCCCTCGTCGAGCACAAGGTCGCGCCGGAAAAGGTCGTCAAGGCCGGCCGGGCTATCGTCCGCGCGGTGGAGCAAGGGACAGTCTTAGCGCGACAGCTGCTCGCCACCGCCGGCAAGAGCGAAGCGAAGCACGAGCCGACAGACGTCAACGGTTTGCTGCGACCGCTGGTCGACTTCATGACCGAGGCTTTTCCCACGACGCTTACGATTGTCTCGGAGCTCGACGGCGAAATACCGAACATCATGGCGGACGCGAATCAGATCAACCAAGCCGTGTTGAATCTTTGCGTCAATGCCAAGGATGCGATGGCCGGCGGCGGCAAGCTTACGGTACGGACCCGAACAATAGCCGGCATGGAAATTCGCAAACGCTTCCACGATGCCGAAGCGGAGCGCTATGTAAGCATCAGCGTGGCCGACACGGGGTCCGGCATGGAAGAGGCGACCAGGCGCCATATTTTCGAGCCCTTTTTTACCACCAAGGCGCCGGGCAAAGGAACGGGGCTCGGTCTCTCGGTAACCTATGCCATTGTCCAAAGTCAAAACGGCTTTATCGACGTCGCGAGCGAACCGGGGCGCGGCTCGACCTTCAATATCTATCTACCGATCCCGAAAGAACCGGCGGTATTAGCGGAGGCGGCGGAAACATTCGCCGCCAAGGAAGCGAAGACTCCAGCCGGACACGGCGAGACGGTTCTTTTCGTCGAAGACGAACTGGAGCAGCTGAAGTTGATGGAAACTTTCCTGACCGACGAAGGTTTCAATGTCCTGACGGCCAGAGACGGGGCAGAAGCGGTCGAAGTGCATCGCCGATTTAGAGACGCGATCGCCGTGGTGGTTCTCGACTTGGGACTGGCGAAGTTGAATGGCTGGGAAGCGTTTCGGATCATGAAACAAATGAACCCCAAGCTTAAAGGCATCCTCGCAAGCGGGTTTCTATCTGCCGAGGTAAAGTCGCAATTGGCAAATGGAACTTTAAGTGCACTCGTCCCGAAGCCGTATGAACCCCGCCAGCTGCTCACAAACATCGAGCGGGCGATTCACGCTTGATACGAGGATATTAGACATCAATCAAACGGTTCAAACGTAAATGGAGGTAATGCATCTTGGAACTCTTTATCCTTGGTATTTTGGCTTTATTAGCGGCGGGCGGCTGGCACCGCTGGAATAAACGTTCTTCGAAGGTCCACGACGGTGGATTTCATTGACGATCTACCTCTGACCCGCAGCTTTTCTCTGCACCCGGCTTCCTCGCTCGGTGAATTAGAGCGATCCCACGCCTCGAGATATTCTTTTCAGAAACGTTCACGATTAGACAGCTATTCCTGCACGGCCAGTCTATGGTGGCGCAGTCGACGGCTCTAGGCATAGGGTTTTTTACTTCTGGTGGTTGCTTGGAATGTTCCGGTAAGCCCGACTTAAACCCTCTAATCAGTTCATCGAGGAGGTTTGTGATGAAAAGAACGATATCAGTGATAGCGGCAGCCGGATTGCTGGCGCTGCCCATCGCAGCGGCGGCTCAGCAGCAGGAAGGGCCGCGAGGTTGGTGGGGCGGATGGGGCGATCATAGCACCGACTGTCCGCAGCCAAAGATTACGAATGAGAAAATAACCGAAGATGAGGCGAGGGATTTGGCCCAAGCTTATGGGAATAAAAATCTCCCGGGCTACAGGGTGGACAGGCCCTACGGCTACAGCGGCGGCTATAACACAACCTGCTACCAAATGACCAGTAATGGAGGATATCAAATCCTCTATTCCGTGGAGTATTCCATCGATCTCACGACTCCAAAGGGCGACCGGCGCAATGTTCGCGTCGATCAGTTCGGTAAGGTGACTCCTTTCGGCGGCCCCTTTGGTGTTGCGGGCGTGCAAGGCCCCGCCGGCCGGGACGGCGCAGCCGGTCCCGCAGGCGCGCAAGGGCCGATGGGACAGATGGGCGCGCAAGGCCCAGCCGGTGTGGCAGGCGCGCGCGGCGCCGCCGGCGCCGTGCAGCAGTGGGCTTCGTTCAAGGATTTCCACTTCGATACCGACAAGTCCGACATCCGGTCGAACGACATGAACAAGGTATCTGAGATCGCGGCCTACATGCGGCAGAATTCATCCGCGACGGTCGGAATCGACGGCCACGCGGACCCGCGCGGCACGGACGAATATAACCAGGCCCTGAGCCAACGTCGTGTCGACGCCGTTCGTGACGCGCTGGCCAAGGCCGGAGTGCAGAGCGACCGGATCAAGACGGGAGCCTTCGGGGAACAGCGGCTCCAGTGTGGCGAGTCCAATGCGGCGTGCTGGCAGCGCGATCGGCGCGTCGAAGTGCTGATCGGCACCGACACGGCTAGCAGGTAGCAGGCAAGATCCATCCGCATGCTGCCGTCGGGCGTGCTTTGCCGGAGAACTTCCTCCGCGGCCGACCCCGTGGAAGGGTTCTCCGGCGAAGCGTCCCGGAAGGAGAGGGGCCATGAAAATAGAAGCTGACAATAAAATAACCGGGGCTACTTTCAGGAAGTTCCTTGCGGAAGCGAGCGATTTGGCCTTTGAGTTTTCCGAAAACGGCCGGGAGGGTTATAAGATCACTCGAGAGGCGTTTGTCGAGATGCTGCGCGAAGGATTGCCTACGAAAAACTTCGTCGCGGCGCCCGTTCAGGGCCCAGCGCGCATGAATTGATATAACTGCGCCAATGACAACCGGCCAAGCGATTTTTGGCTGTTACGTCAGATATTCCAGTAGCCGAGCAGATCTTTTTCTTCCAGCTCGCGGTTCAACTCACGAGCTAAATCCTCTTCAATAATTTTTTCGAAAGCGTCCAAGATTGGACGGCAATCCCTTACCGAGTCCGTCTATCATGAAGCCGTCAAAGGGGTTTTACGGCATAGGGTTTTTTTTCTGAGGTTACTCGAAATTTTTCAGTAAGCCTGACTGAGCCCTCTAAAACAGTCCAACCCAAAGGAGGTTCGGATGAAGAGAATAATGTTAGTGGCGGCCGCGGCGCTGTTTGCCGTGGGTTGCAGCACTGCGCAACCGCGCAATACCGAGGTGCAGCGAGGGCCCAGCCTGGTCGGTCCTGCCGGTCCTGACGGACCAGCCGGTCCGATGGGCGCACGCGGTCCGGCCGGCGAGCGCGGAGCTGCGGGATATAGCATGTCAGGTCCTGCTGGCGTAGAAGGTCCCCCGGGTCCCGCCGGCCTCCGCGGCCAGACCGGTGAGACAGGCGCTCCAGGCGCGGTCGTTGTCGGCCGTGCCGGTGTGACAGGTCCTGCCGGCCCCGCGGGCGCCCAGGGCCTGAGGGGTGAGACGGGAGCCCAAGGCTATAGCATGGTCGGTCCTGCCGGCCCGGCCGGCCCCGCCGGCCGCGCAGGCGATCAAGGCATTACCGGAGATAAAGGCGCTCAGGGCGCGACGCTGGTCGGTCCCGCTGGTCCAGCCGGCCGCGCCGGTCCCACAGGTGAGCAAGGGACAACCGGACAGACGGGCGCGCAAGGCAGCCTGACCGCCGGTAGCGCCGGTCCGGCCGGTCGTGCCGGTCGCGCAGGCGAGCAAGGATCAATTGGTGCGATCGGCAGCCAGGGCCCCGCGGGCTCGGTTGCCCTATGGACCTCGTTTAGGGAGTTTTGGTTCGACTCCAATAAAGTCGACATTCAGGCTTCCGACGCGAGCAAGGTCTCCGAGATCGCCGATTACATGAAGCAGAATCCATCGCTGCGAATCGGAATCGACGATACGAACACCAACCCGCGCAGCGACGACCTGAGCGAGCGTCGTGTCAGGGCCGTTCGTAACGCCCTGATCAAGGCGGGCGTGCCGTCTGCGAAGATACAGTCGGGTTCATACGGCGACGCGAAGCTGGCGCAAGACCGACGCGTCGAGGTGCTGGTCCGCAGCGACTACTAGACAACATCGATCCCACCTCGACTAATGCCTTGCCGGGGCGTCTCCTTCGCGTGTGCAACACCGAAGGAGATTCCTCCGGCAGGCACGTCATCGGCCCCAATAATTCTTTTCAAAGCGTCCATTATTAGACGGCAATAACATGGGGGTAAACTAAGCTTAATATCAACTGGGGGTACCTGACGATGGGACTATTACTGCTGATTATTCTGGTTCTGTTTCTGATAGGCGGCCTCCCCGGCTGGGGTTATCACTCGTATGGTTATACCCCATCGGGAGTCGTCGGCATTGCGGTAATCGTATTGGTCGTTTTGCTCTTGGCCGGCCGACTTTAACGGGCTGGCGAGAAGGAGATTAAATCCGATGAAGTCCATGTTTCTGGCGGTGATCAAGAACTTTCTCGAGAGCATCCAAGGCCTGTCGAGAAAGGCACAGAAGATTAAAGATGTTCGGAACCAAGACCTGGTCCTAACCGACGCTGAAGCCGAACACCAAGCCTATCAGGAAGAGAAACGGCAGCATTCAGGCGGATAGGCGCTTTAACAACAAAGCTCAACACAGCAAAAGGAATTTATGCGTATCACTCGAAGCATGGTTGTGGGTATCGCGGCAATCATCCTCGGAATCACGGCCTTTGCCTATCAGGGTTTCAGCATGCAAACCACGGCCGGGGGCCAAAATATCTGGCAGGTGCCGCCGATGGTGGCCACGGCGATGCTGCTCGCCGCAGGTGTCGTTCTCGTTACGGCGGAAGCCAGAACAATCTGGCTGAAAGTGCAACCACCCGGGAGAAAGTAAGATCGACCTTTTTGGTCGTATCCGAATCCAGAACCTGTCGGAGAGGCGTCCATGCTCAAGCAAGTCGAGATCAAGGGCCAGAGCTTCGAGCTGTACAGCGCGGACCACGGGCGCACCTGGTCCAGCAGCCCGCGTTCCCTCGTTGCTTATGAGCGCAGAAAGAAGACGGCGCGCTCTAAGTTGCAGGAGAGTTTTGAACACTTAGGCAACATACAGGACGCTGACACTGATGAGTTCAATGTAAATTGCCAATTCCCCCAGGGCAGCAGTAGAGATTAGAGAGTAACGGCTTTCAACAAAACGGAGCGGTCCATGAGTCAAATAAAAAACGATATCTCGGAGCAAAAGATCTCGCGACACGCCAGCATGAAGGTGCGCCGCCAGGAAGCGTCGGCCGCCGAGGTAAAACTGATCCTCGTTCCCTGCCTTTGCGACTTGAACGAAATGAGGGCCTGGACGCTCAGGGCCGACGCAAAGCGCTGCCGCGAAGACGCTCCTTAAATCGACGAGCTCTCGGCCCCGCGTTAATGTTGTGAAACGGTCCAAGATTGGACACCGGCGTGGCGCGGCCGGTGGTACGCTGGAATTGATAGTCACCAAAATGAGCTGGAGGTTTTAATGGCAAAATTAGGAATAATCATGGGCGCAATAGTCTTGGCCGGCTCGATGCTGGCTGCGAGCGCGTGTGAGTGGAACTACCGCGATAACGACGGGCGGTATTCGAGGGACAACCGCGGATACTACAATCGCTATGAAAGAAGCGACCGGCGCGACGATCGGGATCGACGCGGGGATTACGACGGGCGTGGGGATTCCGACCGGCGCGGCGACTCGCGTTAAAGGGTAAAAAATTCCGCTCGTATAGTATATGATGGATGGATCATGATTGAAGAGTATCCCCAAGTGGACGCGTTCAAGCAGAAGCTCCGCGATTCGCTCAGGCTCGAAACCGTGAATTCCACCGCTATCAAGATGGCGGCGAATGCAACCGTTTACAGCCACGGCGATAAGGACGAAAAAGTTTATTTCATCGAGAGCGGGCAGATCAAGCTGCTCATGCTCGCCACGGAAGGCAGGGAGTGCATCCTCGCCATTCATGCCGCGGGAGATGTTTTCGGCGAGCTGTGTTTGTCCGGCTTGGACGCGCGGGCGGAAACGGCGGTCGCGATGCAGGAAACGGTTTTAAAGCAAATACCTTGCGATCGCTTCTTTGCGCGGTTGAAAGACGAATCGCTGTTCGAGGGGTTTGTCCAGTATCTCGCGGTGCGCATCGCCGACCAGCAGCAGATCATCTCCAATCTGGTGACGGTCGACAGCGAACAGCGGCTCGGCAAAACGCTGCTCCGGCTCGCGCGGACGATGGGCAAGCGCGATCCCCACAGCATTCGCATCGAACTGAAAATAAGCCACGAAGAATTGTCGCGCATGGTGGGCGCGACGCAATCCAGGGTCAGTATTTTCATGCAAAGGTTTCACAACCTGGGGCTGATCGAGACGAACCCAGATGAGTTTCTCGTCATCAAAGAGGTGAAGCTCGCCGATTATGTGGCCAACCTCGGCTGACAGGCCGCACGCCTAAAACAAAGCCAAGCCAAGCATTGGTGAAGCGAAGCGCGCAGCGAGGATGGAGATGAAAATGTTCGCAACGATCGAAATTCAACTTTGGGCGGCGATCTCCGCCGCCATCTTGCTAATGGTCGCCGTGCGCGTTTTCTGGTTCCTCATGCGAACCAGACCGAATCGAAACCGCAAGGACGGGCTGGAAATCCGTCCCCTAACGCCGACGGAGACGGCGCGATTCACTGAAGCGTGGGAATCGTTACAGCGCCGCTTCGTCACGAATCCCGAGTGGACCGTCGGCGAGGCCGAGCAGCTGGCGCGCGACATCATGCAAAAACGCGGGTATCCCATCGGGGATTTCGAAGATCGGCCAGCCGCCGTTGCAACGGATCATCCGGACATCATGGCTAATTACCGCGCAACGCAGGCGCTCGCCCTGCGCGAGCACCCGGACGGCGTCGCGCTGCGCGAGGCGGTTGTGCACTACCGCGCTCTGTTCGATAAACTTCTCGACGTGAGCACACCGGGAGCAACCGATAGGTTGTTCGCCGAAGAGCGTGCCTAAATGAGGTTATTTTGGCGGGTGTAACGACCGATACACCGGAGCGGCCGGGGATCTTTAGGCTGACGAGGACTCCTTTGCAGACTGTCGTTCTGGTGCTGTTGCTGTTGTTTTGGGCTTTTTCCTGCCTGCTTCCGCTGCCCTCGCGATGACCCCTCGGACCTGCGGATTCGTCCGGCACCAATCGGCCGGCTGCTTTTTTCGCGCCGCCCGATAGCTTTTTTTCGATTCCGTCCAGTACAGGACAGCAATGTCTGCCGAGTCCGAGTAAGCTGAGTGCCGATGGTAGTCAATCACGGAGGATGAAATGAAACTATTATTGTTGGCGCTTGCATTCGGTACGCTGCTCGCCGCGGGCTGCAACACGATCCATGGCATGGGACAAGATATCGAGCGCGGGGGCGAAGCAACCCAGGACGCCGCTGACGCCGTGCAGAGAAGCAGATAGCGGGCGCCCGGCTTAAGTCCATTGTCTTTGAGCGCTTTCGAACGGACAGTGGCGGTAAGGCGAGACCCATCTAGGGCGGGCTATGCTGTACCTGTTCCTGTTTGTGCTGGCTGTGGCCACCGGACTGGTGGGTCTCGGGATCGTCCCTCACCCGGGACCGTATCTGCGCGCGTGCTGGGCTTCTGTGAGTTTCGCTCCGGCCTGGTCGAGGCGCATGGGTCGCGCTGCGCTGGCGGCGGCTCCGAGCGTTGGTCGTATCCGCCTGACCGGACTCGGATGGAAGAGCGGTGTCGTTTATGTCCTGATCGGCGTCATGGCGATCGTGGCGCTCCTCGTTGCGATCGGATTCTCTCACGTCTATTTCGATCGTAGGGATCTGCCGGATGTGCGCGCCTTCGCCGCCTTCGAGTTTCCCACGATCGGCCACGTCTACGATGTCCATGGCTTGCCGCTCACCGAGCTAGCCAGGGAACATCGGCAGATCGCCGAATATAAAGGCATTCCCCCCATTGTCCGCGATGCGATTCTCGCCGCGGAGGACAAAAACTTCTTCTCGCATAGCGGTGTCGACTACTCCGGAATTCCCCGCGTTTTGTGGAAAGTCAGGCTGCGAACTCTTCTGGCCCGCCTCGTCGGGCTGTCGAGATCGGACGGAGTCGATGATCCGATCATTTTTCCGCAAGGCGGATCGACGATCACGCAACAGCTCGTGCGCGGATATTTCCTTAACGCGCTCACGGCCGAAGAAAACAGCAGCCAGCTCCGGCACCGCGGGCTATTGCCGCGCATTCTGTCCTTCGCGATCGGCGCGCGAAACGTCAATATGGCGTTTCGCAAGCTGGCAGAAATTCGCCTGTCTTTGTGGCTCGAGACAGAAATGCGGCAGCGTTTCGGTTCGAAACGCCGAGCCAAGGAGGAAATTTTCGCCCGCTACGCGAGCTTCATTTACATGGGACGCGGGCAGTACGGATTCGCCCGGGCGGCGGAATATTATTTCGGCCGGCCGCTCGGCGCTTTCACCGCGGATGACGCCGACAAGGCGGCGCTGCTCGCCGGCATCGCAAAGTCGCCGCTCGCGTACGCGCCCAACGCGGCCCGGACCGACAAAGTCTTACAGCGCAGAAATCAGACGCTGATGCTGATGGCGGCGAATGGTTTTATTTCCCGAGCGGCCGCGAGCGCGGCGGTCCGGCGCCCGATTCGGACAGTCGCGGGAAACAAAAACAAGCTGCAGACGGCCGCGGTCGTTGAAAGCGTTCTTCAGGAGATTAAAGATCGGCATCTAGAGGTCGGTCTCGAAGACCTGCTCCAAGGACGCATTCAGGTGCACTCGACCGTCGATGCCGGAGTGCAGCGAATCACGAACGATGCGCTGGAGCGCGGTCTAGAATTTTATGAACGGCGGCACCCGAGCGCCAAAGGGGTCATCCAGGGCTCGGTGGTCGTGTTGAAAAATAAGGACGCGAGCATCCTCGCCGAGACCGGCGGCCGTCGCTTCTACCGCAACCGCGCGGCGGCATACAGCGACTTCAACCGCGTCACGAAGTCCCTGCGCCAACCCGGCTCCGCGATGAAACCCATGGTTTATCTCGCGGCGTTTCAACAGGGAACATTCAATCTTCAATCCATAGTGCCCGACGAGCCCATCAGCGTCCCGGATGGAGCGGGCGTGAAATGGATCGCGAATTACGACGGCGAGTTCAAGGGAATGATTCCGCTGCGGGAGGCGCTCGCGGAGTCGAGAAACGCCGTCGCGGTTTGGATCGCGAAGCAGGTCGGCATCGCCAGCGTGCTCAAAACCTCGCGAAGCTTAGGAGTCCGCACGGCGTTGCATCCTTATATGACGACGGCTTTGGGCGCTTCCGAGGTTAATTTGCTCGAGCTGAGCAATGCATACCGCACGATCGCGTCGGGCGTTCTTGCTCAACCCCACTTGATCCGACAACTTGTCGAAGATTCGGGGGCTGTGTTGTTCGACATCGACGACGACGAGCTGCCGGTCGATCTCGGCGAGGAGGCGCTGCCGCTCATTCAGGAAGGCCTGCGCGGCGTCGTGCGCATTCCCGGCGGCACGGCCCATGCGCTCGACTCCAGAGATTTCCCGATCGCCGTTATAGGAAAGACGGGAACGACCAACGACTTCAGGGATGCGCTGTTTGTCGGTTCGACTTACGGTCCCGAAGGCATCACTATCGGCGTCCGCATCGGCTTTGACGATAACCGTTCCCTCGGAACCAAAGAGACCGGTGCCAGGGTCGCGCTCCCCGTGTTCAGAGAAATCATGCTGACCGTCTACGGCGACAAGCTCGTGGGACCCGTGCCGCAGTTTCCCGCCCAGCTGGAACAGGGCATCAACTATTACTTGACGGCCGAATCGCCGCACACCGCGGCGATGGCCGAGGCCCCTAGATGATTTATTCTTCATCGCGCTTTTCTCGCTTCGCGAAGTGGACCGCGCGCGCCACTGGGCATCCGGCGGCATTCATAGCCGCCGCTTTCATCGTTGTGGCCTGGGCGCTCGCAGGCCCAATATTCAAATTCAGCGACACCTGGCAGCTCGTCATAAACACCGGCACGACGATCGCCACATTCCTGATGGTTTTTTTGATCCAGAATACGCAGAATCGCGACAGTCACTCGGTCCAACTGAAGCTCGACGAGCTGATTCGCGCCATCGAAGGGGCGCACAACGCTTTCCTCGATCTCGAAGGGCTGGAAGAAGCAGACCTCGAGCGCTTTCGCCTTCGGTATGAAAACCTCGCGCGGACGGCGCGCGCTGCGATCGGTCGAGGGGACTTGGATACCGGCACTCCGGAGATCGGAACGGATTAGTGGGGGCACCGCATGGCCGATAAATTCCTATTTCACAGCGTCCAATATTGGACGTCAATCTCTCGGCGCTCCGTGTAAGTTTGAGGAGAGTATTAAAAACGCGGCGAGAGAGAGTCTTGAAGGCGCTGGCTGGAGTGGTTGAAGGGCTCCGCAATATGAGACCTTTGAGGTTACGAATTCGACCTCCCACTAGACCGCTGCTAGCGCGGTCGAACCGAACACGCCTTCCGATCCGAAGAGGGGCATGTCCCCTCTTCGGGTCGTGCTAAGATCATGGAGGCTCCATGAGCGGTATAGCGTGGATCTTCGCCGGCGGAATCACGGGTTGGTTGACGGGGAAGGTGATTGGAAAAAAAGGCTACGCGGATACTCGCCTTCCAGGCTATGCAAAAGTCTTGGATGTTTTCTTCGGGATAATCGGCGCGTCGATCGGCGGCTATTTATTTTTCTGGATCGTCATTGGAGAAAGCACCCCGTCGAGCAATATTGCCACCGCAGTTCTCGGCGCCATCGCTGTTGTTGGCCTCATGCGGCAGTGCTCCGCGTTTTGGTCCTCGAGAAAAACAATTTTGAGAGCATAGGTATCTAGCAGGTGCGGTCCCCGCCGGGTAACCGCCTTCTTTCGTTTATTTGGACCGTCGGAAAGGGAGCATCGTCATGGAAGACACCGTGTCGGAGGCCAATATCAATCGAATCGGATTTATCGGCAACTACATGCCGCGCCAGTGCGGCATCGCCACATTCACCACCGATTTGTGCGAGGCGATCGCCGCGGAATATGCCGCGACGACGTGCATCGCCTTGCCGGTCAACGATCAACAGGCCGGTTACGACTATCCGTCGCGCGTCCGCTTCGAGCTGACCGAACAGGACATCGACTCTTATCATCGCGGCGCCGATTTCCTGAACAGCAACAACGTGGATCTCGTCTCCCTGCAGTTCGAATACGGCATCTTCGGCGGGCGTGCGGGCAGCCATATCCTGGCGATGCTGCGCGCATTGCGCATGCCCGTCGTCACGACTTTGCATACGATTCTTCGCGAGCCCGACACCGACCAGCGGCGCGTGCTGGAGGAAGTCGCGGCCCTTTCGGACCGGCTGGTCGTTATGAGCAAGCGCGGCGCGGAGTTCCTGGAAAAGATTTATCGCGTGGTTCCGGAAAAAATCGATTTGATCCCCCACGGCATCCCCGACCTGCCATTTGCCGATCCGAGTTTTCATAAAGACCTCTTCGGCGTGGAGGGAAAAACAGTGCTGCTTAGCTTCGGGCTACTATCGCCGAACAAAGGCATCGAAAACGTCATCGCAGCCCTTCCTGCCATATTGTCGCGCCATCCCAATGTCGTGTACATGGTCGTCGGCGCGACTCATCCCCACGTCAAGCGCAGCGAGGGCGAAACTTACCGATTGTCGCTGCAATGTATGGCGCGAGAAAAAGGTGTGGAAGGTCAGGTGATCTTCTATAACCGATTCGTAAGCCTCGAGGAGCTCGTCAAGTTCATCGGCGCGGCGGATATTTACATCACGCCCTATCTCAACCCCGCGCAAATCACTTCCGGCACGCTCGCCTACACGGTCGGCGCGGGCAAGGCGGTCATATCGACGCCGTATTGGCATGCCGAGGAGATGCTGGCCGAGGAGCGCGGCGCGCTCGTGCCATTCCGCGACCCGGCGGCGGTGGCGCGGCAGGTCATCGACCTGCTCGACAACGAGGGCAAACGCCACGCCATGCGCAAGCGCGCCTATCTTTACGGCCGGCAGATGATCTGGCCTCAGGTCGCCGCGCGCTACATGGAGAGTTTTTTACGGGCGCGCGCCGAGCGGCATCAATTCGCCTCTCCGGGCATCGCGGTCAGGACGTTCGATCAAGGTCCGGTCGAACTGCCGGCGCTGAATCTCGATCATTTGCGCCACATGGCGGACGAGACGGGCATGCTGCAGCACGCGATCTTCACGGTGCCCAACTATCATCACGGCTACTGCACCGACGACAACGCCCGCGCGCTTATGACCAGCACCCTGCTCGAGGAATCCGGCGCCGAAGGGGCCTTCGACTTGGCTTCGCGCTATCTCGCATTCGTCTGGTACGCCTTCAATGCCGAGACCAAGCGCTTTCGCAACTTCATGAATTACCAGCGGCACTGGCTCGAAGAAAACGGTTCGGACGACTGCCACGGCCGCGCGCTGTGCGCGCTCGGCACCGTTTTGGGTCGATCCAATCTGCCCGCGCTGCACAGCATGGCCAGTTGGCTGTTCGAGCAGGCTCTGCCCGCGATCCTCAGCACGACCAGCCCGAGGGCGTGGGCGTTAGCGCTCATCGGCCTCCATGAATATCTCAAGCGCTTCGAAGGCGACCGCATGGCGAGCCAGGTGCGGGACGAACTGGCCGGTCGGCTCCTGGAAATGTATCGAAGCCAGCGGTGCGACGACTGGCTCTGGTATGAAAACAGCCTCAGCTATTGCAACGCCTTGCTGCCGCATGCCTTGCTGGTGAGCGGTCAGTCGATACCGGGCGACGACATGATCGTCGCCGGCGTGGAGTCGCTCGCGTGGCTGGTCAAGCTCCAGCATGCCGGCGGAGAAGACAGTCATTTCGTCCCCATCGGGTCGAACGGTTTTTATCAGCGCGGCGGCGCGCGCGCACGCTTCGACCAGCAGCCCGTGGAGGGTCAAGCGATGATCTCCGCGTGCCTGGAGGCGGAGCGGATCACGGGCGATAATCGCTGGCGCAAGGAGGCGCGGCGCATCTTCGAGTGGTTCCTCGGGCGTAACGACTTGAACCTCTCGATGTACGATCCGACCACCGGCGGATGTCGCGACGGTCTGCACGCCGACCGCGTGAACGAGAATCAGGGGGCCGAGTCTACGCTCGCTTTTCTTCAGGCGCTGCTGGAGCTTCGGCTGGCCGAGAACAGTCTCCAACTTAGAAGGACCGAACAGAATGAACAACCGGCAACCCGAGCTCTTCTCGCGTCATAAGCATAATCCCATCCTGACCGCGGCCGACTGGCCCTATTCGGTCCACACCGTTTTCAATCCGGGCGCGACGCTGCTGCCGGACGGGACGACGCTGCTGCTCTGCCGCGTGGAGGACCGACGCGGTCTTTCTCATCTCTGTGCTGCGCGCTCGGCCAACGGCGTCGACAATTGGCAAGTCGACCCGCAGCCGACGTTGCCCGCAGATCCCGAGCATTTTCCCGAGGAGATATGGGGCATCGAAGATCCGCGCATCACCTATGTTCCCGAGCTGGGCAAATATGCGATTGTCTATACTGCTTACACGCGCGACGGGCCCGGAGTTTCTCTGGCTGTGACCAAAGATTTCCACGAGTTCGAGCGCTATGGCGTCATCATGTCGCCGGAAGACAAGGATGCCGCCCTCTTTCCGCATCGCGTCAACGGTCAGTGGCTCCTGGTCCATCGTCCGGTAAGCGCCCCCCGCGCCCACATGTGGATATCCTACTCGCTCGACCTCCGCCACTGGGGTGACCACAAGCTGATACTAGAAGCGCGACACGGCGCGTGGTGGGACGCTAATAAAATTGGCCTATCGCCGCCGCCGATCGAAACACCGCAGGGCTGGCTGGTGATTTATCACGGCGTGCGGCAGACGCCCTCCGGCTGTATTTACCGGTTGGGCCTCGCGCTCTTCGACTTGCGCGAACCGGAACGATGCTTAAAGCGCACCGACGAATGGGTGTTCGGCCCCGAGGAAATTTACGAGCAGCGCGGCGACGTCGACCACGTCGTCTTCCCTTGCGGCGCGACAGTCGCCCCGGACGGGGATACGCTGCGGTTATATTATGGCGCGGCCGATTCGAACATCTCGCTCGCCACCGGCAGTATTCGCGCGATGCTCGAACGTCTCGACGAGAAAAAATGAATCTATCCGAAGGAGTAAAAATGAAACCCAGTGTTTCCTACAGAGGTTACCTTATTCAGGGCGAATCGTTTCAGCGGGAAAAAAACGGCGCATGGATTCCCCAATACGTCTGGAAGCGATTTGAAGCGGACGGCGAGTCGGAAGTAAGCACTTTTTCAAGGGATCAGTATCAATTCCATGTAGCTTTTGCGACCGAGATCGAAGCGGACGATTATGCGCTGCGACGGGCCAGGGAGTGGATCGACGGCCGCTGAAGTCCTCACAACTGTTCTTTTATCGGGCTCGTGAACACTTCTTTGATTTTGTCCCACAGGGGACGCGAATTCCACGATTCGTAAGTCAGCTTTTTGGAATACTTCAAATCTTCCTGAAAAGATTTTTCCAGCTGCTGAGCAAACGCAGTATCGTATACGACGAGATTGAGCTCTTCATTGATCGCGAGAGAACGGTAATCGAGGTTCGCGCTTCCAACCGTCGCCCATACGCCGTCCACGACCATTGCCTTGGCGTGCATGAGAGCCGGTTTATATTCGTAGATTTCAATGCCTCCGCGCAGGAAGGAGCCAAAACCGCTGTGGCTTGCCGCAGAGGTCGTTATATGGTCGCTTTTTGCCGGAGTGAGCACCACCACCCGCACGCCCCTTTTCACGGCGTTGATCAGCGCCTCTTCGATCCTGGGATCCGGGAAGAAATAGGGATTCGCGATGTGGATGCTTTTTTGCGCCGACGCGATCGAGAGCAGGAACAGCAGATAGGACCCGAAGCTGCCGCCGAGCGGCGAGCTTTTGACTACCTGCGCATAAACTTTTCCCGCCACAGCGAACGCGGGAAAATACCTCTCGTCGCCGAGGACGTTCCCCGTCGTCCTCCGCCAGCTTTCGACGAAAGCGGCTTGCAGTTGCTGGACGATCGGCCCTTCGACTCTGACGTCCGTCTGGCGCCAGTGCTCAGCCGTCCGCCCGTCGCCGGTCCAGGCGTCGCTCAAGCCGTGACCGCCGGTGAAGCCGATTTTTCCATCGATCACGAGGATGCGGCGATGACTTCGGTGATTATAATTTAAAAGCTCCCACGGCGTGATGAACTGATAGACCTTGATACGCTCGAACCACTCCAGCTGGCAGCCCGCGTTTTTCCATAGATCCTTCATCTCTTGAGAAATGCTGCCGCCTCCGAGCGAGTCGATCAATAATTTTACTTCGACGCCCGCGCGGCAGCGCTCGGCGAAGGCCTCGGCGAACTCGCGGGCGACGGCGCCGTCTTCGAAAAAGTATTGCTGGTAAGTAATGCTTTTCTCGGCGCTGCGGATCGCTCGAAGCATCGCGGGAAATATCTGCTCGCCGTTGAACAAAAGCTCGACCCGATTGCCGCTTATAATCGAAGAGTCGGTGTGGGCCGATAGCGTGGGATAAAATGAGGCTTCGCCGAGCACGATATGCGGCATCTCGTTGATCGGCGTAATGGCTGCGCAGGCCGAAAGCAGGAGCACAACCAGAAACGACAATTTTAGATACTTCATTACTTAGGCACTTAAATTCTGAGATTGGGGCATCCGGATAATCTTTGCTTTTACATGAAAGCGGACCGGGCCTCTGTTCAACATTGGACATCTTTTTTTAAAGCAAGACCCAACTTGGCAGTCGCCTAAAGCGCAATAGTTTCTTGTCTAACGTACAAAAGTAGACAGCAATCCTTTCTCCATTCAGTCATCCTCTCGCCATGCGAAAGTCGGTCCGCCGCGATCTTCCCTTGCGAAAGATCGAACACGCAACCGGGAAGCGGTAAGTAGCCGCAAAGAAGGTTGGGTAAGAAAGTGCGGAGAAATTAGGCGGATAGAGAGAATCATACCGAAGGCAGCAGACGGCAACGGAGGAAAAATCATGAGTGCAACATTACGGATAAAATACAGCGTGCTCGCGATCGTGCTGGCCGCTGCCATGACAGCGCCGGCCGATGCGGCCGTGCCGGACGCTTGGATCACCACCAAGACCAAGCTTAGCCTTCTAACCGCGGAGGGTGTCGGCGGGACCGCCATCCACGTGGACACGATCCTCGGCAAAGTCACCTTGCACGGCAAGGTGCGTACCGCTGAGGAGAAGGCGAAAGCAGAGAGCGTCGCCAGGAAGATCGACGGCGTTATGGAGGTTCGCAACCTCTTGCAGGTCGTTACCCCGCCGCGCGAAAAGGCGGTGCAGCTATCCGATGACGCACTGAAGCAGCGGGTTGAAAAGGCATTGCAGGACGATGCTTCACTTAAGGACAGCAGTATTTCGGTAAAGTCCGTCAACAAGGGCGTAGTGCTGCTGTCCGGCACGGCAAAGACCTTGAGCGCTCACCTGCGCGCTGTAGAGGATGTAGCCTGGGTGCCGGGAGTAGAGCGGGTCGCGTCTGAGATCAAGAGTCCCGATGCGCTGGCCGATGCGGAGATCTGGCATGACCCCGCGGCGAAACGGTCCAGCAAGGACTACGGAATTTGGGGTGCCGCCAGCGATCTATGGATCACCTCGGCAACCAAAATGCGTTTGGTGACCGACAGCCGGACGCCGGCGCACGACATCAACGTGGAAACGCGGGCGGGGGTCGTGACGCTCTTCGGTATCGTGCATTCTCAGGAGGCGAAAAAGGCCGCCGCCGAGGATGCCCGCAAGGTGAGCGGCGTAAAACGCGTCGTGAACGAGTTGCAGGTGATGACGAGAGCGAAAGAGGCGGCGGTAAAAGCGCGCGACGAGGACATCGAGCGAGACGTGAAGAAGGCCTTTGAAAAAGCTGAATTCAAGGACATCGGCGTAGAGGTGAAGAACGGCGTAGTGCGGCTGACAGGGACCGTCTCGACCGGGCCGCGGCGCCTGGACGCGGCAGTGCTTGCGCGTTCGATCGAGGGCGTACGCGCGGTCAAGGACGACCTCCGTGTCGCTACACCGGTGAGTTAAGTGTGCCGCTCGCCGCGCTGAAAAGAGAAGAGAACGGATAACGGACGGAAAGTGTGGAGCTGATCCAAACAAGGAGATTGAAATGAAAAGATTATTGCTGGCACTAGCAGCCGGTGTGTTGCTGGCCGCGGGCTGCAACACGGTCCATGGCGTGGGGCAAGACATCGAGCGCGGGGGCGAAAAGACTCAGGATGCCGCGGACGCAGTGAAGAGACGCATGTAGTCCGGCCACTGAATTGACCGGAAGGCCTGGCGGCGGAGCCGCCAGGCTAAGCCGGGCCTAAAAGCTCGGGCAGGGTAGTATTAATTTCAAGGTTTCGGAATACGAGGGGTGCAATATGCCGCTTATCAATCTTGTCGTTGTACTGGTCGTAATCGGGGTAATCCTCTGGCTCGTGAACAACTATATTCCGATGGACGGAAAGATAAAAAATATTATCAATATCGTCGTCGTGATTGGAGTGGTGCTGTGGCTGCTTCAAGTCTTTGGGGTTATAGGGAACCTCCAGACAATCGCGGTTAGGTGATGCCCATGGCGGGCCTCAGGATAATGTTTTCAAAAGCATCCAAGATTCCTGCTGTCGCCGTATTCCGGTCGCAGATTGAACGCTTGTAAATTAGTCCATTTGTCCCGCGTAAGAAGCGCGACCCGCATCGCTGAGGTGCCGCACCTAAAACTTAGTATCCAACAATGAGGGAGAACGAAATGAGAAATGTTGCCAAGCTAGTGGTCGTCACGCTGTTCGTCATGCTGCTGGGTACGCTCACTGCAGAGGCTCAGGTGAGAGTGAGCATCGGGATCGACCTCCCGGTCTTTCCACGACTGGAGGTGATTCCCAATTACCCCGTTTATTACGCGCCGAGCGTGCGCGCCAACTATTTCTTCTACGACGGTCTATTCTGGGACTTCAACGTGGAGGACGGCTACTGGTATTCCAGCTCCTGGTACAACGGACCGTGGGTCTTCGTCGAGCCGGTGTACGTGCCTCAGGTCATTCTGGTTATCCCGTACCGCTACTACCGCGTCCGGCCGCGCTACTGGAGCGGCTGGGACAACGATCGACCGCCGCGCTGGGGTAACCACTGGGGTCCCCAATGGGAATCCAGCCGGCACGACTGGGAACATTGGGATCGGGGAAGAAGCTATGCCGCGGCGCCGTTACCTGTATACCAGAAAAAGTACGACAAAAATCATTACCCCGCGCCCTCGCAGCAAATAACGATTCGCAACGAGCGCTATCGCTATGAGCCTAAGGACGATTATGTCCGGCAGCGGCAGACGACGATTCTCGAGCGGCAGTCACAGGGAGGCGAAAGGGCGCGCGATAAGGCGGAGCGGGTCGTCAAAGGCCCCGACCCTAAGGAAAAAACGCAGCGCCAGGACAACCTCCAGCCGCAAGAGAAACGACAACGCCCGACGAAGTCGCAGCCTCAGGAGAAAGCCCAAAGTCAGGACAAGTCGCAGCAGGAGAAATCGCCGCGGCAAGAGAAAGCTCAGCCTCAGGAGAAGTACCAAGAAAAAGGCCAAAGTCAGGACAAATCGCAGCCCCAGGAGAAGAAAGCCCAGCGTGAAGAAAGAGGTCAGTCGCAGGATAAAGGCCAGCAGGACAACGGCCAGGAAAAGGGCCAGCGTCAGGAGAAAGGACAGCCTCGGGAGAAGGGACAAAATCAAGAGAAAGAGCAGCGCCAGGGGAAGGGGCAGGAAAAAGCTACGTAAAGAAGTCGAGCAGCTTAAAGCTGCCTTTCAAAAAGCGGAGAAGACACGCACTCAACCTTCGGCGCGTTCCGATGAGACAGTATGATGACTGTTTTCGTGTTCATCGGAGCTTGAGCATTGACGCCTGCTCGATCGATCCGGGTACGCTCGATCGCTTATGAGCGATAAGAAAGAAGAAGATGGCACGTCCGAGCTGCAGGGAAAAATTTTCATGACGTAGACGAAGACCGGCGTACCCGGATCAATCACAGTAGACCGCAAAAGATCTCATCGAACGGCCTGATCGGAACTAGAGCGCCCTCAGCAGTTTTTCGATCGGGCCGGTGCCGTCGTGCATCCCGCACGAGCCGGAAACTCTATAGATTCAGCGAGTTGCATGCTTAAACCCGCTGAGTTTCGCTCACGCCTGAAGCGGGATAGCTTCTTGCCGTAACGTTCAATAATAGACAGCAATCATTTTCCGTCCCTGCCATCCTACCAACATGGAGAAATGTGTCCGGTGCGAGCTTCTCTCGCGCGGTTTTTTGTTGGGGCCCGACGCCGTAGAGCGATCCGCGGTCAATTAAGACAGGAGGATTTATGGAAATTCCCAGGGACATCAGCGGAAAAAGCACCGCCGTGCTCGTGAGCGGTCTGATTCTGATCTTGTTCTTCGGTTACCGGGCTTATGTGAACTCTCGTAACGCCTTGCAGGTTCTCGATCTGCAAGTCCCTAACATCACGCGCGTTGCGTTCGAGACGCAGGTATTTGCCCTGACGCCCGCCAACCTTCAGCCGGTCTTAGCCGGCGCCGCGCCGCAATTCGGCGGGCCGGACGGCAAGACGGAAATGGATAAGTTCAAGAAGGAATTCGCTTCGCATTTGTGGATCGCGGTGCTGACGCGAAACCGGGGACTTCAATCCGCATCGGACGTCATGACGCAGATCCGCGTCACCACGCCGATCACCGCGGTGCAGGGATACAGCTTAACCGGCTACGCCAATATGGAAGTCAAAGAAGGCGGCATGGGAAAACAGACAGTGTCCGTCAACTGGAATTACATCGAGCCGGGCGTCACCGCGATCACGCTGATCGGCGTGCAGCCGAAAGACTTCCCCGGCCATGCGCCCTATTCGGAAAAAGACAGCCGTATATGGGCGAGGGATTACAAGCTGTACTTCGAGCTCGCCGAGGTGAAATCGAAAGATGCGGTCGCTTATGCCTATTGAATGCGCGCACCGCAAAGGCGAGTCGCGTGCAAGAAACTTACGGCGCGGTAAGCGGCACGAGCGTAGGAGTTGATTTATGGCCGATGTAACCGTTGAAGAACCTTTATTAGACGTGCGGCTGGCCGAAGCTTCGTGGCTCCACAAACTTTATCTCAACCAGGAAAAGAAAATCCTCGGGCTGCTCTCGGTCAGCGTTTTTCTCGCAGTGTGGGAGTTCATGGGCGGCGCATGGAGCGTCTATAATCCAATTCCCATGCTACGCGTCAACCCGATGTTCATGAGCGCGCCTTCGCTGGTCGCGAAGGCCGCGTACGGGATGTTCGCCGAAGGGGAGATCTATCACGATCTCTACGTCAGTGGGACGGAATTTTTCTGGGGCTATCTGCTTTCGGTCGTAGTCGCCGTTCCGTTCGGGGTCGCCGTCGGCTGGTACAAAAAAATGAGCCACATCTTCGATCCTTTTATTAACGCCATGAACGCGACACCGCGCGTCGCCTTGCTGCCGCTTGTCATTATCTGGCTCGGCATCGGCATTTTATCCAAGGTCGGCATCATTTTCCTCGGCGCAGTTTTCCCGATCCTCATCAACGCGCGCGATGGGGTGAAGACTACGCCGAAGAGTTTGCTGAACGCCGCCAAGAGTTTCGGCGCTTCGGAATGGAAAATCTTCGCCACTGTGGTGCTGCCTTCGACCGTGCCCTTTATCCTCACGGGACTGAGGCTCGGCGTCGGGCGCGGCCTGGTCGGCGTTATGGTCGGAGAGCTTTACGCGGCGACGGCGGGGATCGGTTTCATGGTCACGGTTGCCGGCGCCACATTCCAGACCGACAAGGTTTTCGTCGGCGTGCTGATCTTTGCCATTACCGGCATGATCCTGACCGAAGCCTTGAATAATCTCGAACGCCGCTTCGATGGGTGGCGGCCGAAAGTAGGAGCATCTGCGTGATGCATTAACTGGACTTCTAGAGTTGAATACGATCAGCTTCCATGGGTCGCCCGCACGTCTTTATCGACTGAACGGTTTGCCGGGCGCACTCACGACTGAGACGAAGCATGGAAAACGAAAAGAATCGTCCGGGCAAGAAAGACGCGTTCGCCGAGCGGGGTGCCGAAGACTTCTATTTCGCCGAGAAAGACCGAGAGTTGATCGGAAAGGCAAGGACCGACATGCAAACCGCGGCATCGGCGGTGCGCGAGGAGCGCGCACGGATTTGCCCCAAGTGCGCGGGGAAATTCGAAAGCTACAACTTCATGGAATTAGTCCTGGATCGCTGCCGCCAATGCAAAGGGATTTGGCTCGATAACGGGCAATTGGAGCTTATTGTTAAACGAGCCGGACGAGGCCCGGTGGGCGATTTCCTCGACCGATGTTTTTCCAAAGGCAAAAGCGGGCACAATCCGATCTAGCGCCGCTCTAAAGGAAGAGTACAGTGCACACACATAGTCCCTCGAATCAGACACGGCCTTCGCCCGCTCGCTCCGGCCGCCCGGAGCTGTTGCGAATACGGCCGTCGGACGGAGGGCCGGAGCTTTTTTTTGGCGCTGAAGCCCATCCCGCGGTGTGTCCGGAGACCGCGTTGCTCTGCGCGGTGCTGGAAAACGCCTTTGTTTGTTTTCAGAACCGGTTCGATATTGGCGAGGCCCAGGCCGCCGAAACTTGGTTCTTTAGCGACGATGGGCGGGCGATTTTCTCTTTCGTCTCCATTTGCGCGGCGCTCGGACTGGAGCCGGGTTTCATACGCAAGCAGCTTCGCATATTGAGCAGGGGTAATTTGGACTCGGAGCGTGGAAGGGGGTAAGATACTATCGGCCGAGCAGCCGAGGGCGAACGACCGACCAGACAACTACGCCGACGTATCTTCAGGTCGGTTTCGACAACAAGAAACGCGATCATGATTCAAGAGACTCCACAAGCCGACCTGTTTAAAAAACAACTGGGTGAATCGCTGCTGCGCGAGACGCGGAATTCCCGCGCCGTGAAGTTTGCCCGGCATGAGAACGTCTACACGGTCGGCGAACGGGACGAGATGGTCTATTACATCGAGAGCGGGCAGGTGAAGCTTGTCATGGACTCGCCCGAGGGCAAGGAATGCCTTCTCGCCATCCACAGCGCGGGCGACATTTTCGGCGAACTGTGCTTGTCCGGTGTGAGCGGGCGCGTGGAAACGGCGGTCGCGATGAAAGTCACGATCGTGAAACGCATCCCCGCAAGTCAGTTTTTCGCGCGGCTGCAGCGCGATGCGCTGGTTGAGGGATTCGTCCGCTATCTGGCGGTGCGGGTCGCCGACCAGCAGCAGGTGATCGCTAACTTGGTGCTGGTCGACAGCGAGCAGCGGCTCGGCCAGACACTGCTGCAGCTGGCCCGTACCATGGGCAAGAAGGACCCTCGCAGCATTCGCATCGAGCTCAAGATATCGCACGAAGAGCTATCGGAGATGGTCGGCACTACGCGGCCCCGAATCAGCATGTTTATGCAGCGATTCAAAAACCTGGGGCTTATCGAGACGAACAAAGAGCACTTTCTGGTTATCAAAGAAAATAAGCTTGGCGCCTACCTGGCCCAAATCGCCTAAAAGCCTAGCTATATTTGGAAGCCCGTTCCCTGGGCGTATGCCGGCGGCGAAGGGAGTTTTTGCGTAACGGCGGCTTGTATCCGGACACCTGGAGTTCCGCGATCCAGGCGGAGGTCTTCGATGATCACTCGAATTGCCGCGTTCTTGGTCATCGCTTCGTTCCAGGTTCTTTTCGTGCCTATTCATGGCGCGCGCGGCGCGAGCGTCGAGGACGCGCTAAAGACGTTGCGCGGCTTGTCTCCCGCGGAGCGGCTGGCGCGCGTCGAAGGCGAGGCGCGCAAGGAAGGCAGGGTGCGCTGGGCCTCCTCGACTCCGCAAGCCTGGTCCGAGCCGTCGCTTCAGATTTTTCGCAAGCGCTATCCCACAATCGAAGTCGAATATGTCCGCCAAAGCGGCAGAGTGCTCGCGGAAAGAATTCTGCGCGAGCATCGCGCCGGCAAGGACGATATCGATATCATCGGCACGAGCGCCGTGACGTTTGCGGGCATGAAAGACGCCGGCGTTATCATTCCGTATCTGTCGCCGGAAGCCGCCCAGCTGCGAACGAACATGAAAGACGCCGCCGGCTGGTGGGTCGCATACTTCGGCAACGTGCAAGCGATCATCTGCAATAAACCGCGGGTGAAAGCGGCGCCCGGCGATTGGAAAGATTTTTTGGACCCGAAATGGAAACGCGAGTTTTCCATCGACGACACGCGCTACGAATGGTTTTATGCGCTGCAGCAGAACTACGGCCGGGAGGAAGCGGCAAGGCTGATCGCGGGCTTCAGGCAAAACGGTGTGTTCCTTCGGCGTGGAAGCACGCTGCGCGCGCAGCTCGTCGCCGCCGGCGAGGAACTGTGCGGCCTCGGCGTCTATCTCAACAACGTCAAGGACCTGCTGGACCTGAACGCGCCGGTCGTTTACTCCGTGCCGGAGCCGGTGATCGTCGTTCCGGTCATCAACATGATGCCGAAAGTCGCCCCGCATCCGTACGCGGCGATCTTGCTGTACGATTTTATCCTGACGTCCGAATCAACCGGCCAGTATACGCGCGCGAACGCGATGGCGCCGGCGCGCGACAATCTCCCGCTCGTCAAGGAAGTCGCGGCGCTGCAGGGCAAGCGCAGCTACGTCGTGGACGTGGAGGCCTCGGGCCGCGATTACGACAAGACGGTCAAAGAATACACTGCGCTGCTGAAGTAGATATGCTGCTGCAACGCGGCGGCATCCCGGATCCATCGGACCCTCAACGAACCGCTTCCGCCGCTTTCAGCGCCGGCGTGAAATCGAACACGCGCTCTGCGGGCACGGCGGGCGGCGGCTTCAAGCGTCGCGCGGCGGTCGCGATCATCTCGCGCTGCAAGCTTTCATCCACCGCGCCAGTCGCGAGATATCCCTGCGCCGCGGCTTCGTAAATCCGCTCGACGAAACGATCCCGCTCTTTGCCGAGCTCCAGGTAGGGGCCTTTCATGAAGTCGAGCGCATACTTGCGGTCGCTCTTGATCAGCCGCACCGCGCGCAGCGCGGCGCGAATCATTCGCACGGCGAGCTCGGGACGCTCCGAAAGCACCGCCCGCGTCGTCGTCAGCCCGCCCTGCACGACGCGGTAATAGTCCGCGCCGGCGGCGAGCTTGCGATAGCCTTCGTCCTGGGCGAGAAAAGTCGGCGGAATCTGCAGCATCGCCGCGTCGATGACGCCGGCCTTGAGCGACGGATACGTGAGATCGCTCGCGTTGAGCGCGAGGAAGGTGACCTGATCGAGGCTCACGCGATTGGACGTGAGAATCTGCCGCACGATCGTCTCCGACAGGCCGCCGATGCCGCCGTAGCCGATCTTGCGGCCGCGGAGCTGCTGGATCGTGGCGATCGACGGATGCGCGATGAGATCGAACGACGGGCGGTCGGTCATCGCGAAGATGACCCGCACGTCGGCGCCGCTCACCGCGGCGCTGACCGCCGTGCCGGTCGCGGTCGCGAAGGCGATGCTGCCGCTGAGGAGCGCCTGGACGGAGAGGCTCGAGCGCACCAGCACGATCTCGACCTCGAGTCCTTCCTCACGGAAAAAACCCCGGTCGCGCGCGACGTAATAGGGCATGTCGAGTGTGCTGCGCGAAACGACGCCGATGCGCACCGGTACAGCTTTAACGCTTTTCTCCGCAGAAAAAGATTTCTCTCCGGCGGCGAAAATCAAAAAACCGACGGACAGCAGAAACGCAAATGTTGGACGGCGCATGTTTCATCCCCGAGCGGGATCGTTTATAAGACGACCATGAAAGTCGTCCTGGTGCAACCGCCCGTCGAGGACTTCTACGACACCGACGTGCGGCTGCAGCCGATCGGCCTCTGCTATCTCAAAGCGGCGGTCGAGAAACATCTGCCCGGCGTCGACGTGATCGTACGCGACTATCACCGCGGCGGACGGCGCACCGCCGCGATTCCGCCGCCGCTCGCCGATTTGAGGGAATACTATCCGGTCGCCGACCGCTCGCCTTTTTCCACGTTCCATCACTACTATCACTTCGGCGCATCCTTTGACGACATCGAGGCGGATTTGGCCGCGTTGAACGCGGACGTCGTCGGCGTCTCGTCGCTGTTTACGCCGTATTACCGCGAGGCGCTGGAGGTCGCGCGCCGCGTGAAGCGCCGCTCGGCCGCCGCGGTCGTCTTCGGCGGCTCGCACGCCTCGGCGGCGCCCGAATCGCTGCTCGCGTCGCGGTTCGTCGATTATGTCGTTCGCGGCGAAGGCGAGCGGCCGTTCGTGGAATTTCTGCAATTCTTCCTCGGGCGCCGACCTGTCGAGGCGGTGCCGAATCTCGCGTACAAAAAGGACGGCGAGATCGTTTTTAATCCGATCGAGGAGAATTTCCCGATCGACGACTTGCCCTTTCCCGATCTCGGCGACTTCGCGCCCGAGCGTTATCGCCTCGGGGCGAAGCCGATGACTTTCATGATCACCTCGCGGAGCTGCCCGCACCGCTGCTCGTTCTGTTCGGTGCATACGACGTTCGGCACGAAGTACCGGCTCCGATCGCTGGAGAACGTCCTTGACGAAATCGACGCGCGCTACCGGCAGGGTTATCGCGTCATCGATTTCGAGGACGACAACCTGACGTATTATAAAGCCGCCTTCAAAGAGCTCTGCCGCCGCATCATCGCGCGCTATCCCGCCGGCGCGCTGGAGCTCGTCGCGATGAACGGCATCAGCTACCTGAGTCTCGACGACGAAGCGCTGGAGCTGATGGCGGCCGCCGGTTTCTCGCGGTTGAATCTCGCGCTGGTGAGCTCGGACAAGACGGTGCGCGAGACGACCAAGCGGCCGCACACGCTGGGAGCGTATTTAAAGGTTGTCGATAAGGCGCACCGGCTCGGTTTGAAAATCACCTCATACCAAATTCTCGGGCTTCCGAACGAAAGCCTCGCGAGCATGATCCAAACGCTTGCGTTCAACGCGCGGCTGCCCGTGCTGCTCGGCGCGTCGCCCTTTTATCGCACGCCCAACGCCCCGATCGCCCGCCGCGAGAGCTTTACCGACGCCGATTACATACGATCGCGTCTCACCGCAATGGCTTTCAACGGCAATGACTTTGAGCGCGAAGACATCTACACGCTCTTCGTCGCGACGCGCATCATCAATTTTCTAAAAGGGCTGCCGCTTTCCGCGCCCGCCGCGCTGCCGGACTTATTCGAGCTCAAATGGCCGGAGGAGCGCAAACGCATCGGCTTCGAATCGCTCAAGCGGCTGGCCGACACCAGCCGCTTATGGTCCTTCACTAAGATGGGCTGGGTCGAGAATTATAAGTTCCGTCCGGAACTCTTCATGCGCGTTCTGCGCGAGATGAAATATCTTACCACGCAGCGCGGTGTACGAATCGCAATCGCTTCAGGCGTTGAACTGTTACCGCCTTCCGTCACCCCGCTCGTTAGCTGCTCCGAGGCGTAACGCCGTTTCGCCCGCTGTAAGTTTTTGGTAACTCGCCTCGGGTGATTACCCCCGCACACGACTCGGGTAACTACCCTCGATTGCACGTGCTCGGCATGGGGTAAACTGTAGTTATGAGAACCGTACCGATGCCAGATTGGATGGGCGAAACTCTGCACCGGCGCTGGTTTCTGTGGACTGCGGGCGTCATCGCATTCCTGCTGCTGCTTTTATTCATCTTGGCGTATATGATCGACGAGCCGCTCCGGGGTAAAGTTGAGCGCGACATGAACGCGCGCTTGACCGGTTATAGTGTGCGAATCGGGAAGCTCGACTTCCATCCGATCGGCCTGTCGCTGGATCTCGAACAGATGTATTTGTACCAGCAGGCGCATCCGGACCCGCCGATCGCCTACATTCCCGACATGCATGCGAGTGTGCACTGGGGAGCCTTGCTGCACGGCCGGCTGGTCGGCGACTTTCAGTTCAACAATCCAAAGCTCTATCTAAACTTGGCGAATTTCACGGCCGAGGCGAAGAGTGACACGTCGATCAAGGACAAAGGGTGGCAGGACGCTCTCTACGCGGCATACCCGCTTTTGATCAACCGCTTCGCGATCAGCAACGCGGATGTCACCTACGCCGATCGCGGCCCGTTCAAGCCGCTGCATCTCACGAAACTCAATTTCGAGGCGGAGAATATCCGCAATGTAAAGTCCGAGAAGGGAGTGTATCCTTCGCCCGTGACTTTCAACGCCGTCGTCTTCGATAGCGGTAAGGCGACCTTCGACGGCCATGCGGATTTTCTCGCCAAGCCTCATATCGGGCTAAAAGGCGATTTGGACCTCGAGCAGATCACGCTCGACTACTTCAAGCCGATCACTCAAAGATATGAATTCGATGTGCGCAAAGGTGTGCTCTCGGCGAAGGCGGCGTTCGAATACAACGCCGAAATCGCCAATTTTCAGATCGGCACGGTGTCTGTCAAAGGCCTCGACGCCGACTATCTGCACCGCGACGTGAGTACGGCGCCGACGGAGAAGGCGACTAAAGAGGCGGGCAAGACCGCGCGCGAGACGGCGAACAAATCGGACCTCGAGTTTAAGCTCCAGCGTCTCGAGCTCGAAGGCCGCATCGGCTATGTCAACCAGGTCGCGCAGCCGAAGCCGTACCGCATCTTTTTGGATAATGCGAAGATCGTCGTCGAGAATTTGAGCAACCAGTTTAAAGAAGGTCCGGCGCGGGCGCATATCACGGGCCGGTTCCAGGGTAGCGGACCGACGCGTATCGATGTCGCCTTCCGCCCCGAGGACAAGGGGCCGAACGTGGACCTAAATCTCGCGATCGAGAACACCGACATGACTACAATGAGCGACCTCATGCGGTCCTACGCCAACTTCGACGTGGCGGCGGGAAATTTCTCGATGTTCTCGGAAATCAAGATACGCCAAGGAAAGATCGACGGCTACGTCAAGCCGCTCTTCAGCAACCTCCAAGTCGTCGACCAGCGGCCGGGTCAGGAAGAGAGCTTCTGGCATAAGACTTATGTGAAAGTCATTCAGGGGCTGTCAAATATATTGAAGAACCGGCCGCGCAAGGAAGTCGCGACCGTCGTGCCGATCAGCGGCGACGTCGAGTCGCCGCAGACGAGCACTTGGCAGATGGTCGTCAACCTCGTGCAAAACGCTTTCTTCAAGGCGATCCTGCCCGGCTTCGACCGCGAGCTTCAGGAGGGCAACGTCCAGGTCGCGCGTAGAAACCAGAACGCGACCACCGCGCCGGCGAGTGAAAAGCCGTCGGCGCAGAAGCCGGCGGCGCAGCAACAGCCCAACACGGCGAGAAATACTCAGGGAGCAGAAACGGTCACACGGTGAGTGAGCTTACGGATTAACGGCTTCCATTAACACGCCGGCTTCGTTTAGCCGGGTAACCGACCAGGCGGCCTCGATGAGAGCCGCCTGTTTTTTTTCGCTCAGAACCCCTTCGCAGCAGGAGCGCGCCTTGGCTTCGACTTCGGCGTCCGTCAACGGATGATCCGGCCCGCCACGGTAGCGCTCGTCCGCCCGTCCTTCGACAGTCCGCCCGTTCTTCAACCGAATCGCGATGCGCGAGCGCATCTTGTCGAAACCCAGCTTTTCGATCTCCGGATCGAGCTCGGTCTGGATGCGTCGCTGCATCGCCTGCATCGGCGCGCTCGCGACGAAGGCGTCGGAGAACTCGCGTTTACCTGCCTTGCGCGCGAGCGCGATCATCGCGAGCGCCGCGGGCAGCGAAAATTTCGCCTGCAGATGGTTCGCCGCCACCGGGTAACGGATCGGCTTGAGAATATTCGTGCCGGCGTACACTTTGACGGTTTCGATGTCCTGCGCAGCGACGTCATTCTCCGTGACAAGCTTCAGCATGAGATCGATCGTCGGGTGCGTCAGCACGCCGCACGGATACGGCTTGATCGAGACTCCGGGCTCGACGATGCTCCAGACCTTGCCGAAGCCCTGCGCGATCTTATCGCTGCTGACGCCGCCGCCGTGAACGGCGAAAAAGCCCCATGGGCCGTCGAGCGCCGCCGGGTCGGCGCCGAAGCCGCGCGCCGCCAGCAGCGCCGCGACCACTCCGTTTTCCGCCGCGCGGCCGACGTGCAGCGGCTTGGTCATGGTGCCGAAATTGCACCGAATCCCGGCGGCGAAGCTCGCTGCGATGCCGAAGCCGTTGAGCAGCCGCTCCCCTTGTAGGCCGAGGAGCTTCGCCGCCGCGGCAAATGCGCCGAAGGTGCCGACCGTCGCGCTCGAATGCATGCCCCGCAGATAGTGCTGCGGCAGCATCCACTCGGAGATTTTGCATTCGACCTCGAAGCCGGCGAGGAACGCGAGCATGAAGCGCTTCCCGTCGACGGGCGCGAGCTTTTGCGCCATGACGAGCGCGCTGGACAGCGGCGGGATGGTCGGATGAGTCAACAGGCCGTAGACGTGCGCCGGATCGCGGCTCACCTGGCTGTCGTCCCAGTCGTGCGCGTGACCGGCCGTGCCAAGAACGCGCGCCGCCGCGGCGACGGGAACTTTTGTTCCGCGGCCGAGCAGAAGCGCCTCGGGGCGCCCGCCGGTTTCCTCCGCTTCGGCGATAAGAATTTTTACCGAATGCTCTTCGGAGCCGGCGACATAAAGCCCGAGACCGTCGAGCAGGCAGCGGGTGCCGATGCGAATCGCCTCGGATGGAAGATCGCCGTAAGCGACGCTTTCGACAAATTCAGCCGCCGCCGCGGTCGTTTTCATATCCGGAAGAACGCCGGCGAATACGTTTGTCTCTGAGCTCATGATTGCACGCGCTGTGTCGTCAAGTGGAAGCGTTACTCGCTCTTTGGCGCGGCGGCGGAAGGCGCCAAGCCCGTGGACGTATCCGCCAGCGTTTCGTTGTGGCCGATGCCGAGCGTCTTGATCCAGCGCTGCTGGCCGAGAGTCAGCGCGATAAAAAAGCCCAGCTCGACGAGCTCGGGCACACTAAAGTGCTCGTGCAGCTTCGCCCAAAGCGCGTCGTCGGCGATATCGGAGTTCCACACGATCGCGCTCGTATAGGTCAGCGCAACTTTTTCGCGCTCGGAAAATTTATCCGACGAGGCGAAGTTCAACAGCTCGTCGTATTTCGCTTCGGTGAGCCCTTTCCGTCCAGCCTGGACGGAGCGCTGCACGCCTCAATATTCGCAGTCGATCGATTTCGAGACGTAGACGCGGCAAAGCTCCTTGAGCGCGTGATCGACAACGCCGTTTCTAAAGGTCAGGTCCCACGCCTGCGAGAAGGCGCGGATGACACTGGGATTGTGCGCGCGGACGGCCTGGCTCTCCGGCCGCGGCGTTCCTTCGCGCCGTGCGCGATCGAGATAGCCTCGGATCTCAGGGTCGGCGACGGAGGCGAAATCGACGTACGGTATTCGCGACATAGATCACCTCGAAAGTGCTTTTGGTGCCGATGCGGTTGCGTCCCAGCTGACGCTTCTTTATCGCACAGCTTGCAGCATTTTCCCACACGAGCAAGAAGACGAGACCGTGGCGATGTATCTTTCCACGAATCTTGCTGCGCGCATTATTTTTCAGCGCTGATGAGATAGAAAATATGCAAGATCGAGGAGCTGCGCATCGTTAAGAGGGTATAGCACGTCCGCCATCGACGCGTCATAGCCGCGGCGCGCGTTGCTCTTGTAGTCGCGGAGCGCTTTGACGAGGTAATCCTCGCGCTGGCCGGCCAGGCGGGGGACGTTCTCGCCGCCGGAATAATCCGCTTTGTGGCAGAAATTACACCGGTGCTGCTCGATGAGCGCGCGCGCTTTGTCACTACGCGCTCGATCCACCGGTTCGGCTGACGCTGGCGGCGGCAATTTCGCAATCGTCGCCGCCAGCGATTGTAGATCCGCATCGGCGACCCCGTGGAGCATTTCCGTCATGGGCATGACGTCGCGGATCTTGTCACGGAACATGAGAAGCTGAACGCTCAAGTAAAATTCAGGTTGGCCGCCAAGCGAAGGCACCAGCGGAGTATCCGAGCTGCCTTGCGCTCCATGGCACGCGAGGCATGCAGCGATCCGGATATCGATCGGCTCGGCTGCCGTGATCGGTGTGGCAGCGACGACGGCGAGCGTGGCGCCGGCGGCAAATTGTAGGAGCGCTCGCGTCGCTCCGCTCAATTTCCGGGGACCTTGCCGTTGCCGTAGCTCACGCGATAAACCGCTCCCGCGTGATCGTCGGAGACGAGCAGCGAGCCGTCTTTCATCATCTGAACGTCGACCGGCCGGCCGGAATACTCGTTGTTCTTGAGAAAGCCGGTGAGAAACGGCTCGAGCGATTTCACGCTGCCGTCTTTATTGAGCTTCGCCACCACGACGTCGCCGCCGATCTTCTTCGTCTTGTTCCACGAGCCGTGGCGCGCGATGAAGATCGCGTTCTGATATTGGCTCGGGAACATCTTGCCGGTGTAAAAGCGCATGCCGAGCGCGGCGGAGTGGGGACCGAGAAGCGCGACGGGTTTTTCGAACTCTTCGCACGAGCGGCCCCAGCCGAGCTCGCGGTCGGTGAAATTGCCCTGATGACAATATGGGAAGCCGAAGTGCTGGCCCTGTTTGGTCACGCGGTTGAGCTCGTCCTCCGGCAGGTCCTCCGAGAGCCAGTCACGGCCGTTGTCGGTGAAGTAAAGCTCTTTGGTTATCGGATTCCAGTCGAAGCCGACCGAGTTGCGCACGCCGCGCGCGTACACTTCGGCCTTGCTGCCGTCGAGGCTGATGCGCCGGAGCTGGCCGTTCGTCGCGGGCGGCTCGCAGATGTTGCACGGCGAGCCGACGTTGACGTACAGCATGTTGTCGGGGCCCAGCGCCATGAACTTCCAGCCGTGCGATTGATGGTTCAAGAAATCGCTATATATGACCACCGGTTTCGGTGGATTGTCGAGATTGTCTTCGATTTTTTCCAGTTTGGAGATGCGCGTGCCTTCAGCGATGTAAAGGGTCCCCTGATGAAACGCCAGGCCGTTGGGCCGATCGAGGCCGGACGCGATAACTTTGACCTCGCGCTTGCCGTTCTTGTCGATGATCGCATAAACCTTGTCGAGAACGCGGTTGCTGACGAAGAGCGTTCCTTTGTCGCCGAGGCGGAGCGAGCGCGCGTTCGGAATGCCGCTCGCATAAACGTCGACCTTGAAGCCCTTCGGCACTTTAAGCTCGCCGACCGGTAATTTATCCTCCGGGGCACCGAACGGCAGCGGCGCGACATTCCGGAGCTTTTGCACGACTTCGGCGTTCGGAATGTCCGGCCGCCCGGGAACGGTCGTCGGCTCGGGCTGCTGGGACGGCAGCGGCTTTGAGGCGTCGGGCACCTTAGACGGTGAGGCGCCGGACTGCGCGGGCGAATCCGGCGCCTGCTGGGCGGAAGCGCTCGATACGAGCGCGGCGACCAGCACCGCGGCGACCATTAAAGTAGATGAGCGCATGAACATTAGCAGCCTCCGGTTAAGGAACGTGCAGGCAGACGGCCAGTAGATATACACCACAGCGTTGCCGCGTCAATATCCCAAAATTCCCGCATGCACCGGGCAGCGCGTCGAGTGTCCAGAAGTCGCTTCGCTATGGTGATCCTTCCAGATGACGAATAACGGTTTCGATGCGCCGATTATCCGTTGCGATGACGGATTATTGTAAGCGCGCGGCCGTTTCCGCCCGATATTTGCTCGATCGCCGAAGTGGCAAGCCTCTTGCGTGAGTCAATCCGAAAACACGCGGGAGGTTTTTATGAGTAATTTCTTTCTCGTCTTCATGCTGGCGCTCGGTCTTCCTTTTGGCGCAACGGCCAGGGGCGATGAGTTCACGGAACGCGCGGCACAGATCGCCGAATACAAGGCGTGGCTGGATGGGCTGGGTTCAGGCGGTTCGCGATATTGGATCACGCTTGACTCCGAGCGCCGGCCGCACAAACTCTATGTCGGCGATGCGTTTTATCGCGCCGATCCGGAAGTTCAGGAGCATTTCATCGACACCTTCTCGCACTATCTCGCAGGACATCCCGACAAGTTCATGTTGATCGATCTCTACGACGAGGCCACGAAGGAACCGGTGGGCGAATTCGGCTGGGGTGGATTCAAAATGTATCCGAAAGCAGTAAGCTCAAAAGAGATCCACAAATAGTCGGCTACTCTCTTCGATCCCCATCCGGCGCCGCCCGCTGTTCCCGTGAGGCGGCGCCGGCTTTTTTTCCCGAGCCCGTGTCCGCGTTTCCGCGGCAAGCGGCTTTCGATTGTGTTAAATTCGATGAATGCACAAAGCCGATCTGCCGATCTTCGAGATCGAGCGACGTCTTGTCGAGACGTTGCGCATCTCGAGGCGCGTCGTGCTCACGGCGCCGACCGGCTCGGGAAAATCGACGCAGGTGCCGCAGATGCTGCTCGACGCGGGACTGCTCGCGGAGCGGCAGGTCGTCGTTTTGCAGCCGCGCCGGCTGCCCACGCGCATGCTGGCGCGCTGGGTCGCCGAAGCGCGTGGCGCGAAGCTCGGCGGCGAGGTCGGCTATCAGATGCGGCTCGACAATGCCGCTTCGGCCGCGACGCGCATCTGCTACGCGACCGAAGGAATCGTGCTCCGGCGGATGCTCGCCGATCCGTATCTGAAGGATGTCGCCGCGATCATCTTCGATGAGTTTCACGAGCGGCATCTTTACGGCGATATCACGCTCGCTCGCGCGCTCGAAATTCAACAATCGGCGCGGCCGGATCTGCTGATCATCGTCATGTCGGCGACGCTCGATGTCGCAGTGATCGAAAAATATCTTGCGCCATGCACTGTCTTGTCGTCCGAGGGGCGCGCCTACCCCGTCGACATCGAATATCTGCCGAAGCCGGCCGGCGCGGCGCCGGTCTGGAATCTCGCTGTCGCGGAGCTTCAGCGGCTCGTCCAAGAACAGCGGGAGGGCGATGCGCTCATTTTCATGCCCGGGGTCTATGAGATCGGCCGCACCATCGATGCCGCCCGCGCGGCTTTGGGCCGAGACTTCGCAGTCTTTCCGCTGCATGGCGAGTTGCCGACGCGAGAGCAGGACGCAGCGGTCGCTCGGAGCGAAAAGCGCAAGATCGTCGTCGCGACGAACGTCGCGGAAACGTCGCTCACCATAGAAGGGGTGCGGCTCGTCGTCGACAGCGGGCTCGCGCGCATCCCGCGCTACGACCCGTATCGCGGCATCAACACGCTCCTGATCGAAAAGATCAGCCGCGCCGCGGCCGATCAGCGCGCGGGCCGGGCGGGGCGGACGGCGCCGGGTCGCTGTCTGCGGCTCTGGACGGCGCATGAGCATGGCGGCAGGCCGGCGCAGGAAATTCCGGAAGTAAAGCGGCTCGACCTCGCGGAGGTTATCCTTACGCTCAAAGCCGCTGGAGTCGCCGACGTGAAAAGCTTTCACTGGCTTGAAACGCCGGCGTCGCCCGCCCTCGAGCGCGCCGAGACGCTGCTCGCCGACTTGGGAGCGATCGAAGGACCGGGCGGCGCGATCACAGCCATAGGGCGCCGCATGCTCGAGTTTCCGCTGCATCCGCGCTATGCGCGCATGCTGCTCGCCGCCGGCGAATACGGCTGCGTGCCCTCGATTGCCTTGATTGCCGCGCTCACGCAAGGACGCGACGTGCTGCTGCGCCGCCAGGAGCAGCGCGTCGAAGAACGGCGCGATGAACTTTTCGCCGGCGCGGCGGAATCGGATTTTTTCGTCCTGATGCGCGCGTGGCGCTACGCGGAAACGAACGGCTTTGACGCGGAGCGTTGTCGGCGCGCCGGCATCAACGCAGTGGCCGCGCGCCAGGTGGGACCATTGCTAGAGCAGTTTCTCCGCATCGCCCGCGAGCAGCGATTGAAGCTCGGCGACGATGCGCCGCGCGAGGCAATTCAGCGCTGCGTGCTGCTGGGCTTTTCCGATCACGTCGCCAAGCGCGACGGCGCGTCGCAGCGGTGCGACCTGGTTCATGGCCGGCGCGGCACGCTGGCGCGCGACAGCGTCGTCAAAGCGTCGGTGTTCGTGCCGGCGGAAGTTCGCGAAGTGGAAACTCGCGGGGGCGGCGAGCGCAACTTGAACGTCGTTTTGAGCCTCGCGACGGCGATCAAGAAAGAGTGGCTGTGTGAGCTGTTTCCGGCCGATTTCAGCGAGACCCGTGCGGTGGCGTATGACGCCGCCTTGAAGCGCGTCGTCGTGCGCAGGCAGAGCCGCTTTCGCGATCTCGTCTTGAGCGCGGAGAGTGCGGGCGAGCCGGCCGCCGATGAAGCGGCCGCGATTCTTGCCCGCGAGGTCGCTGCCGGAGGCTTAAAGCTGGAGCAGTGGGATGAATCGGTGGAAGAGTGGATCCTGCGCGTGAATCGGCTGCGCGAATGGATGCCCGAGCTCCAGCTCCCCGCCATCGGCGGCGAAGACCGGGTCGAGATCATCGCGCACGTTTGCGACGGCGCCGCCAGCTACGCCGAACTCCGCGCCCGGCCGATTCTGCCGATCGTCAAGTCATGGCTGTCGCGGCAGCAACAGGCTTGGGTGGAGAAATATGCGCCGGAGCGTATCAAGCTCCCGAGCGGCCGCTCGGTTAAAGTCGTTTACTCCACCGATGCGCCGCCGACGATTGCCGCACGCATCCAGGACCTTTACGGAGTGACTGAGGGATTTTGGCTCGCCGGGCGGAGGGTGCCGGTGCGCATCCAGATTCTTGCGCCCAGCAATCGTCCCTTGCAGGTGACCGACAATCTCGCAGGTTTCTGGCGCGACACGTATCCGAAGCTCAAGCCGCACCTCCAGCGCCGATACCCGAAGCACGAGTGGAGATGACCTCAGAAAGGCAAAAAGCCCGGAGCGCATAGCGCCCCGGGCTTTTTAACCAGGCTGCAGCGGGCGGCGCGCTACTTAGCCTGTTTGAGACGGGCGACGACGTGCGTCGTTTGTTGCGGCTGGACAACCGTCGAGGACTTGGCTGAGCTTTTGTGACCGCCGTGGATGCGCGTGATGAGGAGCTTGGCGCGGCCTGAAGGAAGGCCGTTTATAACCGTGTGACCGTTACTCTGTGCGGTAAAGGTAAGCACTTTCTTTCCGCCTTTGGACGATTTTGCCGCTTTGGTTTTGCCGGCAGCGGGCGGAGTCGGTGTCAGCGATACGACCACCTGCACATCGTCATCGTCGTCTTCGATCTCATCGCCGTTTTGATCGACGACATGGATCTCGATACAGGTGGCGAAATTTTTAATCTCCAGCTCCGTCGCCGTAAGGGGTGCTTGGTTGGAGGAGAGCTTAACTTCGACGAACTGACCGGCAATCAATTGGCTGGGGTCTAACGGCGTGTGTCCCTCACCTTCGTGCGTTTCGGCTTCATCATCATCGTCGTTATCATGATGGTCGCCATCGATCTCGGCCTGGCTGATGTCGATGGTTAACCCCAAAACTGTAATGGTCTGACCGACCGGGTCTGTCGCTTGAATCGGCCCCTCGATCTGGACGCAATCATCGACGTCGCATTCGTGGTCTTCCGCCTCGACCTTTACCGCGGTCAAGAGCCCTGTCGTCGTATTGGGCAGATCGCTCGCCAGCTCGACTTCCACAGACTGGCCGGCGAGGAGTCCCGCGCATCCAACGGCACTGCCAGTTTCGTCCTCGTCGTCATCGCCGTCGAATTTAGCCGCGCTGATATCGATCGTAAGACCGAGAACGGTGATCGTCGGAGGCACGCCCGCGCAATTGACAGCGTCAAGCGGCGCTTTAATTTCAATCTCGGATTCACCGCCGCCGTTGTCTGCACCGGCGAGCTGGACGGCGAACGCCAAAAGCGCCAGGAACGCGGATGCAATCATGAAACGCAAAGCCAAGCCTTTCACGCCAAAATCCCTCCACTGTAGCGGCAAATTCCTACACCCCATCGATGTGAATATGACATCAGGCTTCTAAATTCCGCCGTTTTACTCCGTCGACGCATGCGCATCTTACAAGAGGCAATATGTGTACCATTCGCGGACAGCTGGAGCAGAACGGAGAAGATTGATCAAGACGCGATATTGTCCGTAAATACAGATCACGAAAGCAGCAGAGCGGTAAGTTTTACGCCAAAAAAACGGTCCGGGGACGTCATCCTCCCCGGACCGTTTTGTCGGTATATTCTTCCGAGCGCTGCCCGCTGATGCGCTTCAGAGCGGTTGTTGCTACCAGCGATCGTGATAATCGCGATAATAGTAGGGATTACGATAACTGTAGGAGTAAGAGTACGCGCGTGGATAATCGCGATAGTATGCGCCCCGGTAGTGCTCGTGATAACGATCCTCGTCGTAGTAGGCGTAACAGCCGGCCAATCCAGAGACGCTGATCACCAACAGCACTGCTCCGATAATTCTTGTCATAGCATTCATAACGAACCTCCTTGGTTCTTTGCAATTAAAGGCTGCAATGCGCATGCCCATAAAAGATGAAGCAATGGCGCATGTTTATTTTTGGTTTTCGGTCTGTAAGGTGGGAAAAAAGTGCGCCGAGCGGAGAAATTACAGGCAGGTAACTACCCGTCGCATGTAACGTGTTATTGCTGCCAAAGCCGCTTTGCGAATCCTTCGTTCTCGAGCTGGCGCAGGTAGCGATCTTCGATGTAGCTGCGTGCGTCGGCCGTTCGAGCCTTCGGACTCGTTTCTGCCATCTGCGAGACAACCGCCTGCATCGCTTCAAGCGATGGGTGCGGAACGTTCGGCAGCTGGTCTTTGAAATTGTCGTATGCTTCTTCGACGGCCTTGAGGTCGGAGACCCGCGTAAATTGCGCCAGCGCCTGAATCGACCAGGTGCGCTCGGTCTTCAGCACTTTGATGGCCTCCAAATAGGCGCGAAGCAAATTCAGCACCTTTCTTTCGTCGCGGTCGAGAACGCGCCGGCTGCCGAGCAGCCCCGTGCCAAAGAAAGGAATCCCCATCTTTACCGAGTCGGCGACGATGTTGAGCTTGAGGCGCTGCGCCTGGGTGCCGAAAGGCGCGTTCATGACGGTCCCCTCGATATTTCCGGCCTGAACCGCGGCGCTCCGCGCGGGCTCGTCGCCGATCTGCAGGATCGTCACGTCACGCGCGGGATCGATGCCTAGGCGGCGCAGCATAACCCTCAAGCCGAAATCCGCCGCCGAGCCGAAGCGGCTGATGCCCAAGCGTTTGCCTTTCAGCTCGGCAGGCGATTTCACCTCCGGTCGGGTCACAAGCTGATAATTCAGCTTGTCGACGAAACACGCGATATACACGATGTCGGCGCCTTCGAGATTCGCCGCCACGCCCGGCGCGGCGGTCAATTGCGAGATATCGAGATTCCCGGATATGAGCGCCTGGATGTTTATCGACCCGCCCGGGATATAGACCATCTCAGGCGCGAGATTGTATTTGGCAAAAAGATTCTTCTGCTTGGCGAGCCAGACGAGCCCGGATTGAACACTGACCGCACCGTAGGCCGTTCGAACGCGCTCCTGCGCCGCCACAGATCCGGGAACGAGGACGAAGGAAATAAGCCAGAGAACGAAATGCTGGAGGTTCTGCCGAAGCCGTGCGGAGGGCGCCATAAAGCGACCATAGGTTGAGCGCCGCGGGCTCGTCAAGAGCGCACCGGTTTAGGATTTACAGTCGCCTTCGACGAGATCGACGTTGTAGGCGTTCCCCTCGCTCCATTCAAAGCAGATGCGCCATTCGTGATGAAATTGAATTGAGTAGTGCGCCGGCTTGCCTACTGCGCCTGCATTCGCGGCGCCGTTGTGATTCGCGGGGACCCAATCTTCTTTGGCAACCGGCGCCTGATCGATAATCCGCAGCTCGCGCAACGCGAGCCTTTGGATTTCGTCTGGGATGGACCCGGACTTCTGCCGACTAAAGATTTTTTCCGTCTCTTTGGATTTAAACGACCGGATCATGAGTTTTCCCTATTTCGGCTTTCGGCTAAGAGCTCCATCATTGAGGATTTTACTCGCTCAATGTTAAGAGAAAATCACATATGAAAGCCGCCTCGCTCGCGGCAAGGCGGCTTTCATCGATCCACAACCACACCACCCCCCGTTAACGGCGGTAGTACGGATCTGGCCGGTCGACATCAGTTCGGTGATAGTAGAAACAGCCCGCGATGGAAGAAATGAGTATCGTAACCAGTGCCGTCGTAACTACGCCTTTGATAATCTGCATTCCCTCTCCTTTCGCTCGATGGGTTCACAGAGCAACGGTTATGCCAGCGCGGAAAGAACCGGTTTTTCATGCCATTGTAATGCCGCTGGCAAGCGATCATCCGGAAAAAAGGTAAACAGCCGGGAAAAAATTACGGGTCAACGGGAGATTTCAGTCATTCCATGCAGAGCAGTTCCTGAAGGAGCTTACAGAGGAAGGAAGCTAACGTCATAATTTGCCGGTGGAAAAGTAGCACGCCTGTGGGGAAAGTATTTCAAGGAACCATGGCACGTTGATTGCTCCAAAGCCGTTGCAATCGCCGCACACCTTCAATGCGCGTCCTCGTATTATCCTCCTTAGCTGCGGCTTTGTGCTTGCCGTTTGCTTCGCTCTTGTTCATGCCGACAACCGCGTTTGTCGCCGAGCCCCGCTTCGGTTTCGACAATGTCGCTGAGGCCGCCCGCAAAGCGGCCGCCGAGCCGTTCAGGCCGCCGCAGCCCGTCCCGGATTTCCTCATCGACATCGGCTACGACGACTATCGCGACATTCGCTTCGATCCGACGCAATCCCTATGGCGCGACGGCGGACGTTTTCAGGTCCAGTTCATCCATCCCGGCCTTTACTACAAGTATGCGGTGGCGATTAACCTCGTCGACTCTAAGGGTACGCAAAGGCTTCCATTTGCCACGAAGATGTTTACATACGGCAGGAATAAATTTGCCGACAAAATTCCCGCCGATCTCGGCTTCGCCGGCTTTCGGCTCGCTTATCCGCTCAACAAAAAAAATGAGTTCAATCACGTGATCGTGTTCGCCGGGGCCAGCTACTTCCGCGCCGTTGCGCGAAATCAGGTCTTCGGGCTGTCGGCGCGCGGCTTGGCGATAGACACGGGGCTTCCTTCGGGCGAGGAGTTTCCCTTCTTTCGCGAGTTCTGGCTCGAACGGCCTGCTCGCGACGCGCAAACGGCGCGCATTTACGCGCTGCTCGACAGCCAAAGCCTTACCGGCGCCTATGAGTTCGTCGTCCATCCGGGAGATCGAACCCTGGTGAATGTCCGGCTCAGGCTGTTTGAGCGCAAGCGTCCAAAGGAGCTGGGCATCGGTCCACTGACCAGCATGTTCTTTTATGGAGAGGAACGGCCGCGGCCGGCCGGCGACTGGCGTCCCGAGGTGCACGATTCGGACGGACTGATGATCTTGTCGGGAACCGGCGAATGGATCTGGCGTCCGCTGGGCAATCCCCAGAAGCTCCGGTTGAGTTACTTCGATGCCGAGAATCTCCGCGGCTTCGGTTTGCTCCAGCGCGATCGCGATTTTCACGACTACGAAGACCTCGAGACGCGCCACGAGCTTCGTCCGAACGCTTGGGTCGTCCCCACCGGATCGTGGGGAAAAGGTCAAGTCAAGCTGGTCGAGATCCCGAGTCAAAAAGAAGCCAATGATAATATTGTGGCCTATTGGATTCCGCGAAATCTTCCGCCGCAGGGACAGCCGATCGACTTCGCTTACCAGATTTCTTATCAGACCGACGAACCAGGCGATGCCGCGCGAGGCCGGGCAGTCGCGACTCGTTTCGGCGCCGGCGATAAGGACGACGCGAAGCGCTTTGTCATCGATTTCGAGGGCGCTAAGCTCAAATCCCTTCCCGCCGATTCCGCCGTCAAGGCTGTGATCAGCCTCGGACCGGATGGTCAACTGTTACAGCAGACGGTGATTAAAAATCCGGTGACGGGCGGATGGCGCTTGGCCTTTCAGGTTAAGGCGCCGAAGGACAAACCGCTGGAGATGCGCGCATTCCTCCAGCACAATAAAGACACTCTAAGTGAGACATGGAGTTATCAGCTCGAACCATGAATAATATCGATTCGACTTGTACTGAAACATTTACCGAAAAAACACGACCATCGGCGACGGCGGCCGCATGGCGGGCGTTCATGCGGCTCTCGAAGCTCGCCGCCCGTGAGAACGATGCGCCAACCCCGGCTCGTCCAATCCTGGAAGCGAATCTCAGACTTCTCTCGATGCCGCAGGTACGCCGACTTTCGATTCCGCCTTCCCGTCTGGAGCGCAACCCGGTGCGCGCTCTGCTGCGGAAGTTGTCGCGACGAGAACGGCAGCCGGAAGCTTCGTGCGAAAACCGGACTTGGCGCCGCGTCGCCTATCGTCGCCGCGCGCTCATCGCTGTGCTCGTGCTCGCGCAAACCGCCGCCGCCACATGGTCGCTCGCGAAGATTTTCCCGTACCCATGGCTCAACGGTGTCGAGACCGCACTGATTGCCGTATTTGCGATTCTGTTTTCTTGGATTTCGTTCGGATTCTGGACGGCAATCGCCGGTTTTGTTCAGTTGTGCCTGCGCGTCGAACGGCTTGCTGCGACGGAGCTGCCGCCGGAAGATGCCTCGCCGCTGCGATCGAAAAACGCGGTTCTGATGCCGATTTGCAATGAAGACACCGACCGGGTTTTCGCCGGGTTGGAGGCGATTTATCGCTCCGTCGCCCGGACGGGATATCTCGCGCATTTCGATTTCTATGCGCTCAGCGATACCGGCGATGGGGAAACCGTCGTGGATGAGGAAATGGCGTGGGCGAAAACCTGCAAAGCCGTCGACGGCTTCGGAAAAATCTTCTATCGTCACCGGAAGAATAATATCAAGCGCAAGAGCGGCAACATCGCGGATTTTCTCCGCCGTTGGGGCGCGAACTACGATCACATGATCGTTCTCGACGCCGACAGTCTGATAGCCGGAGCGACCATGGTGCGGCTCGCTCGGCTGATGGAGCGTAGCCCGCGCGCCGGCATTATACAATCCCTGCCGGTGACAGTTAACCGCGAATCGCTCTTCGGTCGTGCGCAGCAGTTCGCGGGGCGCGTATACGGTCCGATGCTTGCGGCGGGCTTGCATTATTGGCAGCTCGGCGAAAGCGTCTATTGGGGACACAACGCGATTCTGCGCGTCGAGGCTTTCGTCAAAAACTGCGGCCTCTCCCGCCTTCCCGGGCGGCCGCCGCTCGGCGGCGATATCATGAGCCACGACTTCGTCGAGGCTGCGCTCATGGGCGGCGGCGGTTGGGAGGTATGGCTCGCGCGTGACCTGCCGGGCAGCTACGAGGAAACGCCGCCGACGCTTCTCGACGAGCTCAAGCGCGACCGGCGCTGGTGCCAGGGAAATATGCAGCACTTACGGCTGGTATTGGCGAGCGGCATCCGCGGCGGCCATCGCGCGCTCTTCTCGATGGGCATCATGGCCTACACTTCCGCCCTGTTCTGGGCGGCGTTTCTCACTCTCACCAGCGCACAGCTCGCAATCGAGGCGATCTCCACGCCGAATTATTTTCCGACGGGACCGAGCCTATTCCCGATCTGGCCCCAGTGGCATCCGGAATGGGCGCTGGCGCTCTTGAGCACGACGGCGGCGCTGCTTTTCGTGCCGAAATTTTTAAGCCTGCTGGCAATCCTCATCAACCGCCGGCGAGTGAGCTTCGGCGGAATCTTGCGAATGACGGCGAGCGTGATACTTGAGATCGGCCTCTCGGCGCTTCTCGCGCCGATCCGCATGTGGTTTCACGCGCAATTCGTCCTACTGACACTAATCGGCCGACCGATCAAATGGGGGCCGCAGCCGCGCCGCGACGCCGAGACCGACTGGTCGCAGGCAATCCGCGCGCATGGCGCGTCGATCGTCTTCGCGGCATTCTGGATCTTGGCGGTGTTTTGGATCAATCCGGCGGCGTCGTGGTGGGTTCTGCCTGTGGCCCTGCCGATGATCTTCTCCGCGCCGCTTTCTGTTTATACGAGCAAAGTCTCGCTCGGCCGCGCCTTCAAGAAGAGCGGGCTGTTTCTGATTCCCGAAGAGCTCGATCCGCCGGAGATCGTCCGCGGACTTCGCGACGCGCTCGCCGAGCGTAACGCGGAGCGGCTCAGGGGATTTATTCTCGCCGCCGTCGATCCGGAGGCGCTCGCCGTCCACGGCGGCATAATGCGCGGCAAAAGCCCGCGTTCCGCCGCGGCCGTGGAGCGCAACCGCGAGTTGCGCGAAAAAGTCCTCAGCGACGGGCCGAAAAGCCTGTCCGCTTCGGAGCGCGCGCGCCTGCTGAACGACGCCGACAGCATGGCGGCGCTGCATGTAGCGCTGTCGCGGCGTCGTGCGCCCGACAGTGAGAATGGCGCCGCCGCGCCTCAATGAAAAAATGCCTGCCCTTGACCCCTGAGCGATTTCCGTTAACCTGATGGGAATTCAAGTGTCGAGGAAATAATTTTCGATGATGCGAACGACAACGTACTTTTTCGTGATCTTCGTCGCCGGGATGATTTTGGTGTTGCACCCGCGCAGCGCCGCCGCCGGCGAACCGACCGAGCAAATCCGCTACGCCGTCAATCAAGGCGTCGAAGTTCTCAACAAAGCCAGGCTCGACAGTGCCGCCGGCAAAGCCGAGACGATCGCGCGGCTGAAGAAAATCGTTTATCCGCTGTTCGACTTCGACGAGATGGCCCGCCGCTCACTCGGCGCGCATTGGCGCCGCCTCGATGCCGCACAGCAGAAGGAGTTCGTCGTCGTTTTTACTGAGTTATTGGAGAAGACGTACGCGAAAAACATCGACCTGTACGATGGCCAGCGCGTCTTATACACGGGCGAAACCATCGATCAGGAATTCGCCGACGTTCAGACGAAGCTGGTGGGAAAGAAGGGGGAGAACTACTCGGTCGTTTACAAGCTCCACCTCGTCAACGGCAAGTGGCGCGTCTACGATGTCGTCGCCGAGGGCATCAGCCTCGTCAACAATTACCGCTCGCAGTTCAACCGCGTCATGACGAACTCCTCTTTCGAGGAGTTGATCCGCAAAATGAAGGAGCGGAGCGTCTGAGCCAGGCGGCGTTTACCCGCCGCGCGATCCTGAAGCTTGCCTTAGGCGCCGCCGCGCTGGGATCCGGGCCATTTGCGATGTCGGTCGAACGGATGATTCAGCGGCGGATCCCACGCACCGGCGAATCCTTGCCTGTCGTCGGACTCGGCACCTGGCAGACATTCGATGCAGGGGACGCCGCCGCTCGCGCGCCTCTACGCGATGTCTTGCGAGAATTCAGGCGCCTCGGCGGCGCCGTCGTCGATTCGTCGCCCATGTACGGTCGGTCCGAGACTGAGGTCGGTGACCTCGCGGCCGAGCTCGACCTGCAAAAGCAACTCTTCATCGCGACGAAAGTGTGGACGACCGGCGCCGAGGCCGGCGTTCATCAGATGGAGGAATCTTTCCGGCGCCTGCGCGTCGAGCGTATCGATCTCATGCAGGTGCACAATCTCGTCGACTGGCGGACGCATCTGCGCACCCTCCGCGAATGGAAGGCGCAAGGCCGGATCCGCTACATCGGCGTGACGCACTATACCGAGAGCGCCTACGGCGACCTCGAGCGCGTCCTGAAAGGCGAAGAACTCGATTTCGTCCAGCTTAATTATTCGATCAGCGAGCGCGCGGCGGAGCGCCGCCTCCTGCCGCTCGCCGTCGATCGCCGCCTCGCCGTGCTGGCCAATCGACCGCTCGCGCAAGGCGCGCTGTTCGCGAAAGTTCGAGGCAAGCCGCTGCCGCCATGGGCGGCGGAAATCGGCATCGAGAGCTGGGCGCAATTCTTTCTTAAATTCACTCTCGGCCATCCCGCGATCACTTGCGCGATTCCGGCCACAAGCCGCGCCGATCATCTGCGCGATAACATGACCACCGGTTTTGCTCCGCTTCCGGATCAAGCGACGCGCGAGCGTATGGCGCGCTTTATCGAAGGTTTGTAACAAACAGCCCGCGCGGGAGAGCTCCCGGCGGGCTGTTGCATCCGTAGCGGCTTCGCGAACCGCCGCTACGCAGGGAAAACGCGGTCTGGCTCAGCGGAGAAACGCCATCAGCTGGACATTGTCGCTGGTGACGAATTCTCCTTCGACGCGGACGTAGTCGCCGCTGCGCAGCCGGCGGAAATTATCGACGTCCGCGCTGCGCGCGTTGTACGGCAGCGCGATTGTGACGATGCGACTGCCGTCCCGCGGACGCAGGTCGAAGACACCCCGATCATAGTCAATGCGGTCGACGGTGCCTTCTACCACTCGCGCGCGCGCCACCGGCCCCGCAACCCCTCCGCGAACGGGCGCACGCGCGTACGGCGAACCGGGAACGCGCGCTTGAACCGGAGCTTGGATTCGGATCGTGTCGACGTAGGGCGCTGTGCGCGGAGTGGGCAGGGCAACGAGGTCACCAGGCTGCAGCGCCTCTACAGGATAAGTGTAACCGTGGTACAAGACGCGCGTATAGTTCAGGTCATAGGGGATAATGTCGCGCCCCTCGTTATCGAACCAGATCACGCGAAGCTCGCGATGCACAGGGTCCACTTCAGTCACCTCCGCTCGCATCTCACCCGGCGCCAAAGCCGTGTCGTCGATCTGCGGTGTCTGTCCGGCGCGAGCGTCGGCGAGTGACGGCCGGCGCGCTGCGACTTGGGCGCTACAAGCGGCGAGCGCCAACAGGCCAAACGCGACGAGCCCGTAGCATAGCGCGGCAAAACCATACCTTGAGTTCCTCATAATTCCCTCCTTGCCCAAACTCACGTTTTTCTGGCCATCCACAGTTAATTGTGAACTGGGCCTATCGGCAGTCAATCGCGGGAAACACCTAGGGTGCGTAAAGAGAAAGGATAATATTCGTCAACGGTTTTCCCGGCCGCGGCGTCTAATAGAGTGCGCGGGGAAAGACCCGATACGGATAGGTAGTAGAACAATGTTAAAATCGGTCGGCGGCAGGGACCAACGAAGAGGAGGGTTCATGAGACTACGGTTGATTGAGGCGGTGCGGCGGATATCGGCCGGTATGCTGGCGATAGTGTTCTTATTTGCAATGACGCCCGACCTGGCGCGTGGCCAGAGTTACCAGGATACCCAGGACAATTACGACGACGACATCGATCAGATCGTCGCGCGCGTTTCGTTTGTGCAAGGGGCCGTGTCTTATGCCCGTGGCGACGATCCCGACGATTGGGACCCGGCCGTCATGAACATTCCTTTTTCACTCGGCGATCGGCTCTATTCCGCCGCCGACGGCCGGGCCGAGCTCACGCTGCCCGGCGGAAACTTCGTGCGCCTCGGAAGGGGCAGCTATATTTCGGCCCTGACGCTCACCTACGACACCAAGCAATTTTACATCGGTAGCGGCGCGGCGACCTTCACGGTCCGGCGCCTCGACCGCGACGAGATTTTCGAGATCGATACGCCGAGCGTCGCCGTGACCGTCGATCAGCCGGGGAGATACCGCGTCGAGGTCGACGACAACGGCGATACGCGCGTCATCGTGCGCAGCGGCCTGGCGTACGTCGCCGCCAACGGCCGGCAGGTCACCGTCCAGCAAGCCGAGATGCGGATCTACGGGGTCGACGCCGCGGAATACGAGGTCGCCGGCCTACGCGCGGCGGACACGTTCGATCGCTGGGTCGACGAGCGCCAGGCGCGCTTCGATACGCGCTACCGTGACGCGTATCAATACGCCGACGAAGATATCGTCGGCATGGAAGATCTGGCCGACAACGGCCGCTGGGAGGACATTCCGGAATACGGCCGCGCGTGGACTCCGACCGTTGTCGCTGCCGGCTGGCAGCCCTTCACCGTCGGGCATTTTTATTGGCAGGATCCGTGGGGCTGGACCTGGATCAGCGAGGAGCCGTGGGGCTGGGCGCCGTGCCACTACGGCCGCTGGACGTTCTACCGCTCGCGCTGGTACTGGGTCCCGGTGCGCCGCGGCGCCGTAATCGTGCGCTACGCGCCCGCCGTGGTCGAGATCGTCCCCGTGCGCGGCTACATCGGCTGGTTCCCGCTCCATCCACGCGACCGGTTCGTACCGTGGTGGGGCCGGCGCGGCCAAGTCGTGGAAAACGTGACATTCGTCAATCGCACGCGCGTCGTCGTCGTCGACGAGCGCACGTTCGTCTCGAGCCGCAGAGTGATCACGAGCATCGTGCGCGACACCACAATCATCCGCGAGACGACGACGGTGCGCATCACGGGGCGGAGCCTCCCAGTGCCGCAGCGCGAGTCGATCCGCGTCGTCTCCGAACGGCGGCAGGTCCAGCGGCCGTCGGCGACGATCGTGTCGCGCCCGGTGGTCGTGCGGACGGCGCCTTTGCCGCCGCCGCCGCGCTTCGACGAAAAGGTGAAGGTCATCCGCGAGCGCAAGGGACAGCCGCTCACCACGCGCGAGATCGTCGATCTCGGCGCGAAGGATTTCAAATCGAATCGGCGCGTGCAGATCCGCACCGTGACGGAGACCAAGACCGATTTTAAAGACCGCGGCGGTCAGGGAAGTCGGTCCGTTCAATCGCAGCCGATCGCGCCGCTGAAAGGCCGCAGTCTCGCGACGCCCGATAATCCGGTCCAAAGGGAAGTCACGCGCCGGCAGCAGCGCGACGACCGGCAGAACCAGCAACAGCAGCAAAAGGCGCAGGAGCAGCAACAGCGCGATCAGGATCAGCTTCAGAAAAAGCAGGAGCGCGATCAAAAGCAGCTGCAGGATCAACAGCGGAAAGATCAGGAACAGCAGCAGCGCAAGGATCAGGAGCAGCAACAGAAGGACCAGCAGCGTAAACAGCAGGAACAAAAACAATTGCAGGATCAGCAAAGGAAAGATCAGGAGCGCAAACAGCAGGAGCAGGATCGGCTGCAGAAGCAGCAGGAACGCGATCAAAAGCAGCTGCAGGACCAGCAACGCAAGCAGCAGGATCAGGAGCGGAAAAATCAGCAGCTACAGGATCAGCAGAGAAAAGATCAGGACCGCAAACAACAGGAGCAAGACCGGCTGCAAAAACAGCAGCAGCAGGATCAAGAGAGAAAGAACCAACAGCTCCAGCAGCAGCAACAGCGCGATTTACAGGAACAGGACGACCAGCGTCGCAAGCAGCTACAGGACGAGCAGCAGAAGCAGCGGCAGCTCCAGCAGGAGCAGCAGAGGCCGCAGCAACAACAGCTGCAAGATCAAAAGCGGCAGGAACAGGAGCAGCGCCGGCAAGATCAAGAGCGTCAGCGTCAGGAGCAGCTCCAGCAGAAACAGAATCAACAAGATCAGCGCCGCGAGCAGCTACAACAGCAACAGCGGAAAGGCGCTCCCGCGGATGATCGGCGGCCGCCGCGCAAGGGCGAAAAGACAGAAGAGAACGGCAAGGGACCCCCTCCGCCGCCGCCCGGGCCGCCGCCGAGATAAAGGCCCGGCGAAAGACGAAGAAAGATGCGTAGGGGCGGGTTTAAAACCCGCCCCTACTTTTCTGTTATTTATACAGCTCGTCGATGAAGCCGCTGTTGTCCAGCTCGCGAAGATAATGCAGGTTCCACAGCGAGAGCGCGCTATATTGTTTCGCTTCGGGAATTTTCATCAGACACAATTCGTACGCGTTGCCGATCGCATCCATCGTCGGATACGGCTTGATCGGCATGCGGCTCAGGCTCTCGTAGCGCACCGTGCGGGCCTCCGGCTCGCGCTTTCGCAGTCCGTCTAAAATCTTTTCCGTCTCATCGCGGCGCGTGCGCGCGTAGTGGATGGCCATGACGAGCGCTTTGAGCATGCGCTCGCCCAGACGGTCCTTACGCGCAAGGGCCGTCGTTGCCGTGGTCATCGTTGGTCCGTTGATCATCGGCAGCGGGTCGAGCGGGAGCACGTTGAGGCCGGCCTCTTCGTATTGCGCGGTCGAGCCGGTGATCAGCGCCGCGTCGGCTTTGCCAGAGACGAGCATCTCGAACTGCTCTTTGCGGAACGCCGGCGTGATGTCCTCACCGATCTCGATCCATTTCACGTCTTCAAGCTTGAGCCCGGCGCGGAGCACGTAAAGCGCATGGTTGCCTCGCAGGTGGTTGAAGCCCGCGACGCGTCCTTCGAACGCGAGGTCGACGACCTTTTTGCCGCGCAATTCGGCGAGCGAGCCGATCTTCTCGCGCGAGACGAGACGGTCGCGCACCTGGTTGCTCGGCGAGGCGATGCAGACGATCGGCTTGCCTTGGCCGACGAGCGCGTACGGCGTGATGTGGTTGCCGGAGATGAAGTCGATTCTGCCGTCGAACAGCGCCCCCTCGGCTTCCGGCGGGCTCGCGCAGAATTCCATCCCGCGGAGTTTGATGCCGACTTTTTCCCACATTCCTGCCTTATCCATCACCTCCCAGATCGGCAGATGCGAGTACGCGCGAAAGTAACCGCGTATCTCGATCGGTTCGTAGTTCATGGCGCCTCCAAAAACTTTATAGTCACCGAAAGCTATAGGCCGGATCGCTGCCTCGCGCAAGCGCGCCTTGACCCGGACTCCGCGCGCTGAATATACTCGTGTTCGAATCATGAGTAAGGCGTTCTTCAAAGTCGTCGCGCCAAGCGAGGCGCGCGAAATTCTGCTCCAGGTCGCGCCCGTGACGACCGAAACGATCGAGACGGTGCGCGCTCGCGGCCGCGTGCTTGCCGAGGACCTTTATTCCAAAGTCGATCTGCCGCATTTCGCGCGCGCCGCGATGGACGGCTACGCCGTCATCGCCAAAGACACCTTCGGCGCGAGCGCGAGCCAGCCGGGATACTTGAAGCTCGCAGGCACTATCGAAATGGGCAAAGAGGCGACGCGGCCGGTCGGGAAAGGCGAAGCCGTGCGCATCTCGACCGGCGGCATGATGCCGCCCGGCAGCGACGCCGTCGTGATGGTGGAATACACCGAAGAGGCCGGCGCCGGCACCGTCGAGGTCCATCGCGGCGTCTCGCCGGGGCAGAACGTCATCCAGGTCGGCGACGACATCCAGAAAGGCGCGCCGGTTTTTTCGCGCGGTCGCCGGCTGCGCGCGCACGATCTCGGCGCGCTCACCGGCATCGGCGTGTCGAAGATCAATGTATATAGAAAGCCGCGCGTCGCGCTGATCTCGACCGGCGACGAGATCGTCGAGGCCGACCGCGAGCCGCTGCCGGGTCAGGTGCGCAACATTAATCAGCATTCGCTCGCGGGTCTGATCGACGAGTGCGGCGCCGAGTTGAAAGACTTCGGCGTCGTGCGCGACGACCGCGACGCGCTGAAAGACGCGCTCGGGCGCGCTCTCGATTGGGCCGACGTCGTGATGCTTTCCGGCGGCAGCTCGATGGGCGCGAAGGATATCGCGCTCGATGTGATTCTCTCGTTTCCCGGCGCCGAGATGATCTTCCACGGCATCTCCGTCAGTCCCGGAAAGCCCACGATCTATGCGCGCGCCGCCGGCAAGCCGGTGCTCGGCCTGCCCGGCTATCCGGTCTCGGCGCTCGTCATCTTCGAGCTGTTCGCCGCGCCCTTGATCCGCGCGCTCGGCGGCGAGTACGCTGCGGCGGCTGGACAATTCAAGAAAACCACGCGGGCGCTGTTGAAGACCAACGTCGCGTCGCAGGCCGGGCGCGAAGATTACATCCGGGTCTGCCTCGAAGAAGCGGGCGGGAAAATTTACGCGCGGCCGCTGCCGAGCAAGTCGGGTGCGATTTTTACCTTGGTCAAAGCCGACGGCATGATCCGCGTCGATCTGAATCAGGAAGGCATCGAGCAGGGCGAAGAAGTCGAGGTCATACTGTTTTAATTTTGATTTAAATTTGAGTTTTGAATTCAATTCAAAATTCAACTTCAAAATTGATCAGTCATCGGACATGGCGCGAAAGAGATACCTCAAGAAAACTCCGCTGAAAGATGCGCGCGAGCTGTTTCTCTCGCGCGTCGATCCTGCCGCGCTCGGTAGCGAGGAGATTCCCATCGACGACGCGCTCGACCGCATCACGGCGGAGCCCGTCTTCGCGAAGATCTCGGCCCCGCATTATCACGCTTCGGCGATGGACGGCATCTGCGTGCGCGCCGAAGACACCTTCGGTGCGACCGAGTTCGCGCCGAAAAAGCTCCGGCCGGTTTCCGGGGAGAAGTTCGCGGGCGCGTTCCAGTACGTCGATACCGGCAACGCGATCCCGTTGTGGGCTAACGCGGTCGTCATGATCGAGAAGGTTCATCAGCTCGAAGACGGCGGCGTCGAGATTTTCGATTCGGTCGCGCCGTGGAATCACGTGCGCCTCGTGGGGGAGGATGTGGTCGCGACGGAATTGTTATTGCCGCGCGCGCACCGCCTGCGGCCCTACGATCTCGGCGCGCTGTTCGCGGCCGGACACACGAAAGTCAAAGTGAAGGAGAAGCCGCGCGTCGCGATTCTTCCCACCGGCAACGAGTTGATCGAGCCCGGCGACGAGCCTATGCCGGGCGCGGTGATCGAGTTCAACTCCAGTGTGCTGGGCGGCTTCGTGCGCGAGTGGGGCGGCGCGTCGGTGAGAACGGCGCGCGTCGGCGACGATCCCGCGAAGCTCGGCGCGGCGCTGCGCGAAGCGCTCAAGCATAATCACGTCGCGGCGATCATCGCCGGCTCGTCCGCCGGCGAGCACGACTTCACGGCCGAGGTCATCGCGAACGAAGGCGAGTTGCTGGCCCACGGCATCGATGTAATGCCGGGTAAGCCCGCCGTGCTGGGCATTGTCGACGGCAAGCCGGTCATCGGCATTCCCGGCTATCCCGTCTCGGCGATCGTCATCGCGCGCGAGATATTGCGGCCGGTCGTGGAAAAGCTTCTCGGCGCCAGCTGCGGAGCGCCGCCGACGGTCAACGCAGTCGTGCCGAAAAAAATTCCCTCGCATCTCGGCCTCGAAGAGTTCGTCCGCGTCCATCTCGGCCGCGTAGAAGATAAATTGATCGCGGCGCCGCTCGGGCGCGGGGCGGGCGTCATCACGACGATGGTTCACGCCGACGGCCTCATGCGCATTCCCAGCATGGTCGAAGGCGTGAACGCGGGAGAGGAGATGGAGATCGAATTGCTCCGCCCGCTCACGGATATCGAGAACACGGTTCTCGCGATCGGCAGCCACGATCTCGCAATAGGCATTCTCGAAGACCGTCTGAAGCTCGCGCATCCCCAATGCAAGATCGCCGCGACCAACGTCGGCAGTCTCGGCGGGCTCTTCGCGCTCCAGCGCCGCGAGACGCACATTGCGGGCTGCCACCTGCTGGACCCCGACACCGGCGCCTACAACATTCCCGATATCAAGCGCATGATCCCCGATACGCCGGTCGTGCTCGTTCATCTCGCGCGCCGCGAGCAGGGGTTGATCGTCGAGCGCGACAATCCGAAAAACGTTTTCGGTCTCGACGCGCTGGCGCGGCCGGACGTGATGTTCGTCAATCGCCAGCCAGGCTCCGGCACGCGGGTGCTGCTCGACTACGAATTGAAGCGTTTGCAAATGGATCCCGCCGGCATCCGCGGCTACGAGCGCGAGGAGTTCACGCACATGGCGGTCGGCGTCGCGGTCGCGAGCGGCCTCGCCGACACGGGCCTCGGCGTGCGCTCGGCCGCGAACGCGCTCGGCCTCGATTTCATCCCAGTCGGTGAAGAACAGTATGATCTGGTTTTTCTCCGCTCGTTTTTCGATTCGGAAAAAGGCCGGCGGCTGCTGGAGACGATTCGCTCCGGCGGCTTTAAGCACGCGGTGAGCGATCTCGGCGGCTACGATACGGCGAAAGCTGGGAAGATCTTGTACCGACAATAGAATTTAGGACCAGAATCCAGGAGCAACAATAAAACCGTTCCGAATTTTGTTGTTCTCTTATTGCTTCTGACTTCTGGCTTCCAACTCCTGGATTCTTCAATCAAAATCGCCGCAGCAACGGGAAGGAGCAACTCACATGGCCGAGATGAAGACGCGCTACAGCGCCGAGATTCAGCGCGCCAAGGGATTGTTGGAGCTCGCTGCCGCCGTGTATGATACTTCGCTTTCGTACAAGACGACGCGTGCGGCCGAGCAGGCGCTCCAGACCGACTCGCGCGTCGGCTATTCGCTGACGCTCGCGCTTACGACGACGCCCGCGCAGAGCGAGAACGGTGTGAGTCTCTCGTTCGCGGCCGATGGCTTCCGCGAGATCCAGGCGGTTGTGGATAAAAAAATCTCGCTCGCATGGATCAACCCGCAGGCGGCGGCGATGATCGCCTTCAAGGGCAAAGGGCCGTTCAGGCGGCCGGCGCCGATCCGCGCGATCGCGGTCTTTCCCTCCTACGACGTCGTCGCTTTCGCTGTGCGTCCGTCGCTCGGCATATCGTCGCTCGCCGAGATCAAGCAGAAAAAAATTCCGCTGCGCCTCTCGACGGGGCAGACGGCGAAGCGCGCGCTCACGCACCACCCGACGATGTTCACCGTCACGTCGGTGATGAAAGCCGCCGGCTTCACGCTCGCCGACATCAAAAAATGGGGCGGCAAGATCCAGTCCGTCACGCGCCCGAGCCACCCCGATCGGCGCGCGGCGATCGAGAACGGCGCGATCGACGCGGTGTTCGACGAAGGCATCAAGAGCTGGGGCAAGACGGCGGTCGACCACGGCTTTCGCTTTCTCCCGATCGGCGGGCCGATGCTCGACCGGCTGGCGGCGATCGGCTACCGCCGGTCGGCCGTGCCGCGCTCGCGCTTCCCGGCTCTGGAAGCCGACGTGCCGACGGTCGACTTCAGCGGCTGGCCGATGGTCGTACACAAGGACATGCCCGACGACGTCGCGTACGCTTTGTGCGAGGCGATCGAGGCGCGCAAGGATTTGATGCCGACCGACAACTACAAGCCGCTCGACATCGCGCAGCTCTGCGCCGGCGACGACGAGGCGCCCCAGGGCGTGCCGCTCCATCCCGGCGCGGAGAGATTCTATCGCGAGCGCGGCTATCTCAAATAACATTTCATTTGACACCGCGTCCGGCCGGTGGGATGGTTCGAGCGCACCGCTGAAATTCAACTCCATTTCGAAGGAGGCTGAAATGAGGCGCAATTCCTTCCTCGCTTTCTCTGCCGGCATCATATTCGCCGCGCTTCTGCTAAGCGCGCGCGCCGCCGCGCCTGCGGATCATTTAAAGATCAAGCTCGCCAACGGCTCGAGCCCGCCGATTCTCGATTCGATCACGCCCTACGTCGCCGTCGAGGCCGGCATCTTCAAGAAGCTCGGTATCGACGTCGAGATGGCGGAGTTCCGCGGCGACAACGTGCTCACGACCGCGATGCTCGCCGGCGACATCCAGGTGTGCTCGAACATCGGCGCGACCTCGGCGATGGTGAGCGCGTCGAAAGGCGCGAAGCTGCGCCTCTGGATGGTGCCGCAGCCGGTCACGCCGTATCATCTAATCGCGCGCAAGGACGCCGCGCCGTCGATCAAGTCATTGGCGGGGAAGACCTTCGCCGTCTCCGGCATCGGCGCGGTCTCGTATCACATCCCGCGCATGATCATGGAGCGCAACGGCGTCGATCCGGAGAAGGTGAAATACGTCGTCGCGGGGTCGAACGCCGACCGCTTCCGCGCCGTGATCGCCGGCAAGGCCGATGCGACGGTCATCAGCACCATCGAAGCTGCGAAGCTCGCGCAATATCCCGAGCTCGTGAATCTTGCCACCGCGGCGAAGATCGTGCCGGAGATTCCGTTCACCTTCGCGATGGCGCGCGAGGACTTCATTCAGAAAGAGCCCGACGCGATGTACAAGCTCGCGCGCGGGATGATCGAGGCGAACCGCTGGATTGCGGCGAACAAATCCGGCACCGTCGCGATCGCCGCGAAGATCATCCCCGACGAGACGCCCGATATTATCGCGAAAGCCTACGACCAGGCCGACCCGCGCCTCTGGGGCGCGAACGGCGATATGTCCGAGGCGAACTACAAGTTCACCAGCGACTTCCTCGTCAAGGTCGGCAACATGACCGACCCGCTGCCCTACGACAAATTCTTCGACCGCCGCTTTATCGACCGCGCGCTCAAGGAACTCGGCAGGAAATAAGGGCCGCTCCCCGCCGTCCAGCCGGTCGTTTGCGGCGCTTTATTCGCAGCCGGATTAATTAATTAGCCATTGACATCCAATTGCTATTTGTGATATTCGCATTGCAAATAGCAATATGAGTCTCGGCGACAAATTAAAATATCTGCGGGAAGTCGAAGGCGCGCTGCGCGGCTTGGGGCGCGCGATGACGCAACAGGAGGTCGTGCGGGCGATCAAAAAGATGCAGGGGAAGACGATCAGCCAGTCCTATCTTTCGCAGATCGAGAGCGGCGCGCGCCCGCACATGACCAACGCGACGCGCATGCTGCTCGCGCGCTTCTTCAATGTCCATCCGGGTTATCTCGTCGACGATCCGGAGGGGTACTCGACCGAATTGCTTTCGGATGTGAGCGCGCTGGAGGACAAGCTCGACCTCTGGCTAATCAATGGCGCCGAGCGTTTTCGCCGCGACCCCGAGCTGCACGACGCGCTCGTGCGCACCGCGCGCCACGCCGACTCGCGACGCTGCCTGGTCCTCCTCGGCGCGATCTTGGAAAACGACGGGCTTGCCGAGCGCCTGCTCCAAGTGCTCAAGCCCGCGGAAAGGAGCCGCCATGACCTGGTCTGATTTTTATCTCATCTGCTTCGCGTTGGGATTCATCTTGAGCCTGCTGTCGTTCTTCGGCACCTTCGATATCGATATTCCGCACTTCGATTTCGACTTCGGCCATCACGGCGGCGAGGCCGGCCACGGCGCGAGCGGCCACCACGTCGCCCATATCAATATCGGAACCATCGCTGCCTTTCTCGCCTGGTTCGGCGGCGCCGGCTATCTGCTGACGCGCTTCTCGGGCTTTTGGTTCGTCGTCGCTTTCGGCGCGGCGGTCGCCTCCGGTCTCGCCGGCGCCACGGTCGTATTCTACTTTCTCGCAAAGGTGTTGATCCGGCCCGACGAGAACATGGATCCGGCCGACTACAACATGATCGGCGTCCTCGGCACGATGTCGAGCGCGATCCGTCCCGACGGCATCGGCGAGATCATTTTCTCGCAGAACGGCTTTCGCCGTGCCTCGCCCGCGCGCAGTGAGGACGGCGCAGAAATTGCCAAGGGAACCGAGGTCGTCGTCACCCGCTACGAGCGCGGCATTGCGTATGTGCGGCCGTGGGAGGAATTGAGCGGTGGGAAGTAAGGCTCGAACGGAAATGGAGACCCTCACCCTGAAGGCGGGGGTGGTTCGCGAGCAAATTAAACGAAGTTTATAGGTCCAATGGCTGATCGCAAACAAGGAGGTCTTCCATGAGCACGGAATATATCTTCATGGTCGCGGGATTGATGGCGCTCACGATCATTTTACTTCTCGCCATGCTGGCGCGGCTTTACCGCAAGGCGGGGCCGCACGAGGCTCTCGTTGTCTTCGGCTTTCGCGGCACCCGCATCATCAAAGGGCGTGGGACGGTGATTTTCCCGATGATCGAGAACAGCCGGCTGCTCTCGCTCGAACTCATGTCGTTCGACGTCGCGCCGCAGCAGGACCTCTATACACGCCAGGGCGTCGCGGTTACCGTCGAAGCGGTGGCGCAGATCAAGGTGAAGTCCGACCCGGAATCCATCCGGACCGCGGCCGAGCAGTTCCTGACCAAGACGCCCGGCGAGCGCGAGGGGCTCATCCGCCTCGTGATGGAAGGCCATCTCCGCGGCATCATCGGCCAGCTCACGGTCGAGGAGATCGTCAAGCAGCCCGAGATGGTCGGCGAGCGCATGCGCTCCACCTGCGCCGACGATATGAACAAAATGGGGCTCGAGGTCATCTCGTTCACGATTAAAGAGGTGAAGGACAAGAACGACTACATCACCAACATGGGCCGACCCGATGTCGCGCGCATCAAGCGCGACGCCGACGTCGCCGCCGCCGAGGCCGAGCGCGACACCGCGATCAAGCGGGCCGAGGCGATGCGCGCCGCCGCCGTCGCCAAGGCGCAGGCGGACAAGGAGCGCGTGCTCGCCGAGACCGTCTCGATGGCGGCGCAGGCGGAAGCGCAGCGCGATTTGCAGATCAAGCAGGCCAACTATCTCGAAGCCGTTCAGAAACAGAAAGCCTCGGCCGACAAGGCGTACGAGATCCAGGCCAATGTCATGCAGCAGCAGGTCATGGCCGAGCAGGTGAAAATCGAGCAGGTGCAGAAAACCGGGCAGATCGCCGTGCAGGAGGCCGAGATCCAGCGGCGCGAGCGCGAGCTGATCGCGACCGTGCTCAAGCAGGCCGAGATCGAGCGCAAGCGCATCGAGATGCTCGCCGAAGCGCAGAAGCAGAAATCGATCGCCGAGGCCGACGGCCAGGCTTCCGCGACGCGGGCGACAGGCGAAGCGGAGGCGGATATCATTTTCAAAAAGGGCGAGGCCGAGGCGAAGGCGATGAACGTCAAGGCCGAAGCATACAAAGAATACAACCAGGCCGCGGTCGTCGACAAGCTCATCACCGGCATGCCGGATATAGTGAAGGCGCTCGCCGCGCCGCTCGCCAACGTGGACAAGATCACCGTCGTCTCGACCGGCAACGGCGGCAGCGCCGGCCTCAACAAGATCACCGGCGACATGACCGCGATGGCGGCGCAGATCCCGGCCCTGTTCGAGACGCTCTCGGGCATGCAGATGTCGGAGCTGCTCTCGAAGGTGAAGATGATCGGCGACAAGACGCCGAAGCCGGAGAAATAAATGGGTGTAGGGCGGTTCGCGAACCGCCCCTACGACGGAAATAAAACGTCAGGAGAATGTCGCAAGGAGGATTTATGGCATTACTGGAAAGAGTTTCGACGCTCATACGCGCGAATCTGAACGATCTCATCGACAAGGCCGAGGACCCGGAGAAGATGCTGAAGCAGGTGATCCTCGACATGCAGAACCAGCTCATGCAGGTGAAAACGCAGGTCGCGATCGCGATCGCCGACCAGCACGTGCTGGAGAAAAAGCAGCGCGAGAACTCCGACAAGGAGCAGGAGTGGATGCGCAAGGCCGAGCTCGCGGTGGACAAAAAGCAGGACGACCTCGCGCGCGCCGCGCTCGAGCGCGCGATGAGCTACAAGCAGATGGCCGAGAGCTTCGTCTCACTCGTCGGCGACCAGAAGACCGAGGTCGAGAATTTGAAATCCGCGCTGCACAAGCTCGACCAGAAACTGGCCGAGGCGGAGTCCAAGTGCGACGTGCTCATCGCCGAGCACCGACGCGCCCGCGCGCTCGGCAAGGCGAGCGACGCCAAGATGGCCATAGATGATAACACCAAGCTCGCCGCCTTCGAGCGCATGAAGTCGAAGGTCGGCCACGCCGCCGCCGTCAGCCAGGCGAAGGCCGAGATGGCCGCCGACAGCGTCGAGGATAGATTCGCCGCGCTGGAAAAAGAAGAAGAGATCGACCGGCTCCTGAAGGATTTGAAGGAGAAAAGGGCGGGGTGAGGTTCCAGCAATGACAGGCAAAAAGGACGATGGCTATTTCTTCAAAAGCGCAAAACTCAACAAACGCCAAGCCAACTTAGTTGGCATGGCTGTTATTTTTAGTTTTGTGGGTGCTCTGGCAGCGGCTTTAATGCCTGTGACCAAAGTTGTGGCATAAATGATTGTTCCCGGTTTTGTGATTGCCGGATACTTCTTTGGAGAAAGGCTCATGAAATAATGATTCTAGTAACGGAGCGCTCATGAAAAAAATCGTATTAGCCGCTTTGATAACTTGCTGCATTCTGACCGCCGCGCCATTCGCGCGCGCGCAGGATGCACCGCCGAGCGAAGAGTCGATCCGGGAATTGATGAAGCTGACTCAGGTGGGCACGATGGTCGATAGTCTCACGCAGAGCCTCGACGACTCGACGAGGGAGGCCGTGCGCCACGCCATGGCCGGGCAGGGCCTCAGCGACAAGCAGGAGAAGATGATCACTCAGATGATGAGCGAGATGGTCGCGATCATGAAAGAGGAGATTAATCCGGAGGCGCTGGAGCCGACCTACATCGAAATTTACCAGAAGACGCTGACGCAACAGGAAGTCGACGGAATGCTCGCCTTCTATAAAACTGACGCCGGCAAGGCGCTCGTAACGAAAATGCCTATCATCATGCGGCAAGCCTCCGAGATCATGATGCAGCGCATGCAGAAGATCTTCCCCAAGTTGCAGCAGGCGCAGGAAGAAATGATGCGGAGATTGAAGGAAGGGCAATAGAAGAGGCTCGTATTGCGGGAGGAATCATGCGCATCGCCATAGGATTGCCGAGCCGGGTCGCCTCCGCTTCGGGGGACGTGATGCTCGAATGGATCGCGCGCGCCGAGCGCGGGCCGTTCTCCAGCGTCGTCGTCACGGATCGGGTCGTGTCGCAGGCGCTGGAGCCGATGACGGTGCTCGCGCTCGCGGCGGGAGCGACCAAGCGCATCCGCTTGATGACGAGCATCGTGCTCGCGCCGACGCGCGAGACGACGCTCTTCGCGCGCGAGGCGGCGACCCTGGATGTGCTCTCGGGCGGCCGCCTCACGCTCGGCATCGGCATCGGCGTGCGCAAGAACGATTATCAGGCGACGGGCTTCGACTTTCACCGCCGCGGCCGGCGCGTGGAGGAGCAGCTGCCGCTGCTCCGACGCCTGTGGTCCGGCGCGCATCTGTCGAGCGAAGTCGGCGCAATCGGGCCGCGCTCAACGCGGCCGAACGGCCCCGAGCTGTTGATCGGCGGCTACGTGCCGGCGATCGCGCGGCGCATCGCCAAATGGGGCGACGGATACATGGCGCCCGGCGGCGGCGAGCCCGAAGCGCTCGTGGTGATGTGGCAACGCATCGAGAGCGCCTGGAAAGAAGAAGGGCGCGCGGGAAGGCCGCGCTGGGTCGGCGCGAGCTATTACGCGCTCGGCCCGAGCGGCGCGGATTACGCCAAGCGCTACATCGCCGCCAACTACGGCTACAACCCCGAGCTCGCGGCGCGCCGCCTCGCGACGCTCCCCGCCTCCCGCGAAGCGGTGGAAGCTTCGATCAAGCGCCAGGCCGACATGGGCGTCGATGAATTCATCCTGCGGCCGTGCGCCGACGACTTGGACCAGATGGATCGGCTGGCGGAGATTGCGGTGCGGGCCGCGTGAGCCGCCGGTAACGGCATGCAGAAGACATTCACTTACTCTGACGGTTGGCCATGGCTATTGATGCTAATCGTGCCGATGTACTTCGTATTGTTCATGCTCGCCAGGGGATATTACGTGGAGGCCGTGCGCACCGAAGAGCTTTTGGCGAAACTCGTATCCCTTGCCCTCGGCGGGTCCATTACTCTCTGCGGCGTCTGGGTCTTCATCGAGAGCGCCACGAATGCTCTGGGTTTAAGAAGGATCGTCGTGACTGACGATCTGCTTTCAGTGCAAAACCTGCTACATACCCGAAGCATCCTTTGGGGCGACATCGTTGAATTCGGCACGTACACTTGTCCGGGGTTCTACTGGAGATACTCTTATCCAAGGCGATTTTATGTAAAGCTCTACGATCGACAGGACAACCGCATCGAAGTTTGCACCGAAGACTTGGACAATGTGCGCGACTTTCTCGATATCGTTTTTCAAAAAGCGATCAACGCTAGATTCGTCATCGTCAACAATGTTGCGTGGGTTCCGTTTACGAAAGAGATCGAAGTCATGCCGTGGGCGCCGCACGATAAAAGTTTCTTGCGGGACTGACTCGGGATTGACACTCTCATTTTGTAGAGATGCCGATCATCGCGATGATGCATCTCGTGAATCCAATGGCGATCTAATCTCAAATATATTCTTTTTGTAATTCTCGATCTACGGGCGTAAAATCAGCGGTTGTATGGATATTGCGTTGTGCGCCCTTATTGGCTTTTTGCCTTACTTCTGCCGGCCGCAACTTGGATAATTGTGGCGGGGATTTTTTTCTTATATTTTCGAGATTGCGCTACGGTGTTATTCGCGATCAGGCATCAAGGTTGCCACGGATCGTCCGCGTTACGGCGAAAGTCTTTATGTGTTTTGGAATGGCTAGCAGTATGCCGTCAAGTTTACTTTACGGTGCGATCGGAGCCAAACTCGCCGGTCCGTTTGGCAGCATGCTCGACTCCCTTCTTCGACTGCCGTGGCGGATTTTTCGAGGGATCGCTGGGCTCAGCGCCACGATAATCTCGACGATGGGCGTAATGGCCCTGGCGCTGACGATTTGGTGTCTCATCGGTCTTCTGATCGGCCTCGGTCTCCATGCATGCTATCAGTCCCTTCAAAGCATCAGACCCCGCGCGCAGACGCGCTGACCGCTCGCCATGCCGCCCAAGCCAACCGACGAAGGCGATCGCAAGCTACTCGAAAACGTCGAGAAGTACGGCTGGCACGTCGTGCTCATCACCGGGGATAAAAATACTCCGGGATGGGCGTTCTCCGTCGGTCTGTATCACACCTTTAAGCATCCCGAGATCGTGATCTTCGGTCTCCCCAAAGACCGGATGCACGCATTCATCAATTGCATCGGCAACGATGTCCGCGGCGGAAAAGTGTATCGCTCCGGCGTCGGGGACACGGAACTGCTGCCCGGTTATACGACGATGTTCGAGGCTGTCGAAAAAATCTGGTACGGGCCCGTTCTCGGCTGGGCGACGTGGTTCTACGATGGTGACGATTTCCCGGCGCTCCAATGTATCTGGCCGGACAAAAATAACAGATTTCCCTGGGATGAGGATTTCGAGCCGCTGCTGGCAGCGGACCAGCCGTTTTTGTTCCACAAGGATGAAAAATCGGCGCGGATGGAAAAATTCCTAGAATCTCTCAAGACCGGCGAGCATCACGACCACGATTTGCGCCCGGAATTGGAGACGGGATCGCATCATAAATTTAAGCCCGGCGAATGGCCATTCTCGGACCGCGTGAATTTCGAGGTGTTTACGACAAGACGCGTCCTGGAAGAAAATCATCCGATCCTGCTCGTTACACACGACGAAACCGGGGATTGGCAATTTCTCTGCGGCACGACGAACAAAGCTGAAGACGCACGAGCGGTTTGCCTCGGCTGCATGTTCGAGCGTGATCGAACGATCGGACAGCTCGCCGACCTGCCGCGGGGGTGGGGCGCGTGGCGCGCGAGCCGTACGGCTAAATGGCAACCGCACAAGAACACCGAAGAGGATTGAATTTTTTTAGTGATCCCGCTGACGTGGTAATCAAAGGATTACCATGACCTTTCTTATCAACATCGACATCGACGACCTGGAAAGGGCGACGCGATTTTATACCAGCGCCTTCGGCTTGAAGATCGGCCGCCGCTTCGCGTTCGCAATCGAGCTACTCGGCGGTCCGGCGCCGATTTATCTGTTGCAGAAACCGGCCCGAACGCCGGCCGCCGAAACGACTCAACAGCTCCGCACATACGCGCGGCACTGGACGCCCTTGCATCTCGATTTCGTCACCGACGACATCGACGGGGCGGTTGCGCAGGCGGTGTCCGCCGGCGCGCGCCTCGAAAAGCCGGTCGCTACGCAGAAGTGGGGCAAGCTCGCTCTCCTGGCCGATCCCTTCGGACACGGCTTCTGCTTCGTCCAGTTTCTCGGCCGCGGCTACGACGAGATCGCGGAATAATAAGTCATGGTCGCACTCCTCGAAAACGCCGGTGACTTTCGCTAGGATGGGAACCTGCGCAACGGCGTTCCGAGCTAAGTACGGAGGTTCAATCCCATGCCCAAAGTCAGCGTGCGCTATATCGTGAATGACGTGGACGCGGCGATTCCGTTTTATCGCGACCTGCTCGGCTTCAAGGTCGACATCCACCCGGCGCCCGGCTTCGCGGCGCTGTCGCGCGGCGATTTGACTCTGCTCCTCAACCGGCCGGGCGCGGGGGGCGCGGGGCAGGCGATGCCGGCGGGGCAGGCGCCGGCGCCCGGCGGCTGGAACCGAATTCAGCTCGGCGTCGAAGATCTGGAAGCGACGGTCCACGAGCTGAAGGGCCGCGGGGCGAAGTTCCGCAACGAGATCGTCACAGGCAACGGCGGCAAGCAGATTCTCGTCGAGGATCCGTCGGGGAACCCGATCGAATTATTCCAGCCTTTCTGATCTAACAGCGCATTCCTCTCTCCCTCCTTAGTATTCGATTCCACTGTGATCGACTGCCCGAGCCTCAAGACAAGCGCGAGGCTAAGAATCATGGGATTAAAGCCAAACGGGCTTAAATTGACGAAAGAGCAGTCCGTCAACTTTCGCCAATAGGGGTCATAAATCATCACCTAAAATGTGACCTCGGATAAATTGACACTGTGGGTGTCGTTTAATAGCGTCACGGCTCACTTACTCTATGATAGGGGGGCGGATGAAATACGCAAAAATTCTCGTTGTAGCGGTTGTGCTTTGGCTCGCGGGCGCGGCGTCGGCGTCGGCACAATCGGCGCAATTATGGTCGGCGACTTTGACCGGCAACGGTGCGTGTAACGGACAGTCTGGCACTATTAGACAAGCCGTCTTCGTAGCTATCTTTCCGGGCGACGGCGTCGTCATCGCTCTCGATAGTCAGTTTAACCAAATTATCGGGGCGCTGCCTTTCGTCGATGCTGTGCAGACAAGCGCGACGGTCGGCGCTTTCAGCGCGGTCGAACTCGAAGGAGACCCCGTCAACTTTGTCAGCGTCGCGACCGGCACCATGAAAATCGGCAGAACCGGAAACGTGGCGGGCTTTAGCGCGCTTTTGCAAGGCGTCGAGGTCGGATGCTTCATCGGTGGCACGCTCAAGTCCGGCAAGCTGCTCGCCACGATGTGACAACGATGCCTTAATTATTTCCCCTCCGTTATTGATGTTCCACTTCCGGCTATGATAAGCGGTGACGGGAAGCGGAGGGTATCATGGGAAATCGCGCACGTGAGAATATCTTAGGAGTTATCGCGGCTTTTCTGGTCGCGTTCAGCCCATTCGCGGCCGAGGCCGCGTCGCAGGAGTTCTACAAAGGCAAGACGATCAAGGTCGTGATCGGCACGACGCCGGGCGCGCTCTACGATCAGTGGGCGCGGCTGCTCGCGGCGCACATGCCGAAGCACATTCCGGGCAAACCCGATATGATCCCGCAGAACATGCCGGGCGCGGGCCACAAGGTCGCGGCGAATTACGTCTATAAAATCGGCAAGCCCGACGGGCTCACGATCGCCGGGTCGATCGTGCCGTCGCTTTACTTCGACCAGCTGCTCGGCAAAGACGAGGTGCAGTACGACTGGGCGAAGTTCACCTGGATCGGGTCGCCGGTGAAGGGCGAAAGCCAAATGTACATGCGCGCCGACACGCCCTACAAGACGATCGACGACGTGCGCAAGGCGGGCGAACCGCCGCGCTGCGGCACGCAATCGACATCGGAATCAGCCTATTACCTGCCGCGGCTTTTCACCGAGACGCTCGGGACCAAGTTCAAGCTCGTCTCGGGCTATCCGGGCGGCCCGGAGATCGACTTGGCAGTCGAGCGCGGCGAGATCCACTGCCGCGCGTTCACGGTCGAGGCGTTCTTCGCGCGCGAGCCCTATCTCACCTGGTACAAGAATAAGTTCGTGCGCAACATCATCCAGACGGGGCGGCACAAGGATTCGCGCCTGCCCGACACGCCGACCATCTACGAGCTGATGGACCGCTACAAGACGCCCGAGGCCGGAAGGCGCCTGGCCGCCGTGATGCTCGCCTCCGAGGAGCTCGGGCGGCCGATGCTCGCGAGCCCGGGTATCCCGCCGGAGCGCGTGAGGATTTTGCGCGAAGCATTCGAGAAGACGATGAAGGACCCGGAGTTTCTCGCCGAGGTGGCGAAAAGAAAATACGAGCTCAGCCCGACGCGTGGCGAGGAACTCGAGAAAATCGCCCGCGATGCGATGACGCAGCCGAAGGACGTCGTCGAGCGCATGAAGAAAGTACTGGAGGAGGAAAAGTAAAGAGGTCGCGTCTGCGATAATAATTGCATTCGCGGGCCGCCGAGCCCGGCCGGTTGTCTCGGCCGGCTTTTGTTTACAGTGGCCCGAATACCGCGACAACCGTGAAAAAACAGGAGAAAGATTTGGTTATAAATGATGAAAGATTTCTTGTCCGTCCTATTCTCAACTTCAACCGTATCGGAGTTTAAAAATCTCGACGTGATCCAGCGCGCACAAATTATCCTCAGTTGCGCCGCGGTTCTGTGCGTGACCTATGTCATCTTGCAATCGCTCGGCATTTTCCCTCATACGTGGTGGCCGAACTGAATCAAGAATGAATTAGCGAATTATTGCGACTTAAGTTTCGCGCTGTGACGTATTCGCCTGGATTCCCGCGCTCGCGGGAATGTCAGAAGGGCGCCTCGCTGTCGTAAATGAGTCACCCCGCGCAAGCATGTCCTGAGCCGAATCGAAGAGCGGGGGTCCAGGTATTGTCCACGCTGTAAATGCCAGTGATCTGGAATTCGATTTTCCTCGCAACGTCTGCGGCGGCGCTTTACGGCAGTGCCGATTTTTTCGGCGGACTCGCGACACGGCGCGCATCCGTCCTTCCGGTAATGATCTTCTCGCAGCTCGCCGGCCTCGCGGCGCTGCTGCTCGTCCTGCCGCTGCTGCCGAAGGCAACGGCGACGGTCGCGGATTTCTCTTGGGGGACGCTCGGCGGCTGTGCGCTCGCGATTGGGCTCGCGCTGCTCTATCACGGCCTCGCGACCGGGAAGATGAGCGTCGTCGCGCCGGTCACGGCGGTGCTGGCGGTCGTCGTGCCGGCGCTGGCGGGCTTCGCGGCAGGCGACAGGCTGTCGTGGCGCGGATGGAGCGGCATCGCGCTCGCGCTCGCCGCCATCGTGCTGATCGGCCAGGAGGGCGCTCCCGCGGACGCGCCGGAGCGTCGCCGCTCGCGCGGCCTCGGCGCCGCGTTTTTGGCAGGGGCGCTGCTCGGCGCGTTTCTCACGGTGCTTAAACAGACCGAGCCGGCCTCCGGCCTCTTGCCGCTGATTCCGGCGCGCTTGAGCGCGGTCGCCGTCCTCTCTCTCGTGTCGCTGTTTCGCCGTCCCGGGTTCCGCGCCGTGCGCAGCGCGGCGTGGCTGATCGTCGCAGCCGGCGCGCTCGACGTCTCGGCGAATGTCTTGTACCTGCTCGCCGCGCGGCTCGGCACGCTGACGGTCGCCGCGACGCTCGCCTCGCTCTATCCCGCGAGCACGATCGTGCTTGCGCGCTTATTTCTCGGCGAGCGGCTGCAGTACATTCAGATAGCCGGTCTCGCGTGCGCGGCGACCGGCGTCGCGTTCATCGGCGCAGGCTGAAGATTTGTAATCAAAACTGCCCGCGCCTCACCCCTCCATCACCGCCTCGGCGTCAAGCGTGATCTGAACCGTGTTGCCGACGACGACGCCGCCGCGGTCGAGCGTCGCGTTCCAGCTGACGCCGAAGTCGCGCCGGTTGATCGAGCCCGTCGCGCTGAATCCGGCGCGCATCTTCGGCCCTTTGTCGACGCCGTCTTCCCACCACGGCGTTTGCCACTGGCCGAGATAATGCACGTTGAGAGCGACGGGGCGCGTGACGCCGCGGATCGTTAACACTCCGGTGACGATCGCGTCAGTGGCGCCGGTCATCTCGACGCGCTCGCTCTTGAAGGTGATCTTCGGATATTTCTCCACGTCGAGAAAATCGGCGCTCTTCAGATGCGCGTCGCGCTCGGGCTCGCCGGTCCATAGGGCGGCTGCGTCGATGACCGCCTCCACAGATGAGGCGGCAGGATTGGCGGCATCGAAGAGGAGCGTGCCGCGGACGTTTTTGAAATGGCCGCGGACTTCCGTCACCATCATGTGGCGCGCGCAGAACTCGGCGGCGGTGTGTCCGGGCTCGAAAAACCATTTCGCCATGGCGACCTCCCGATTGAGCATACAGGTGGATCGGCGAGCGCGCTACGGCGCGCAGCGCTTTCCAAATAGCCAACCATCGCCGGCTATGTTAAATTAGCACTGTGCCGCTCCGACATTTCGCAGCAATCGCCGCGCTCGCGCTCTTGCTTGTTTCCGCGCCGCCCGCCGCCGGCGAGCAGGAGACCGGCACTTTTTACCTCAAGGATAACGCGATCTCGCTCACCGCGCCTAAAGGCTGGGTGCTGGACGAGGAGTCCGGGCGGCCGCGCTTCCAGGGCGTCTTCTACCCCTCCGGCTCCTCTTGGGCGGCTTCCGAAGCGGTGATGTACGTGAACACGCTCGCGCGCTCGGTCGAGCCCAATGTGGACGCGTTCATCGCCGACGATATCGCGCGCGAGCGCCAGGATTCGCCGAACCTCCAGGTGCGCGCGGGCGAGCCGATCCGGCTCTCGGACGGTAAGACGGCGCGCGTCAATCTTCTCACCGGTGACAAGTGGGGCAACTTCGAGTCGGTCGCCTATATCGATACGTCGTCCGACTACGTCGCGATCGTGCTCACCTCCAAGAACGAGGCGGCTTACAAGAGCGCGCAGGCGGCCTTCGTCGAACTCGTCAAAAGCTACCGTCTGCTCGGTCCCGGCGCGGGGCTGTAGCATGAAGAGCTCCGCGCGGCGCCGCTTAGCGTTGAGTTTTTTTGTCACTCTCGCTATCGCCGGCTGCGCCGCGGAGAATCCCCCTGCACCGCCGGGCGCCGCGGCGCCGAAAATATTCGGCCCCGACGGGAAAGAGGCCAGCGTCGTGATCAATTGGAATCCGTCGGCGGTGTCGCAGAACGAAGGCGCGCTCTGGCTCGGCTATCTGCTCGCGCGCATCCAGTACCGCGGGCAAAACAACACGATTGCGCCGTATTACGGCACACAGCCGGCCGGCTTCGAGGAAGAAGTTTCGGCGCGCGATACGGCGGGCCAGATCTACGTCGACCTGCGGCAGAAAGAGCGCAATCTGAACGTCGCATATTTCAACGACCTCGAGCGCGTGCGCGCCGCGGGATTCATCCGCGAATACGTCTGGGTATACTTGAACCGCGGCGCGTGGAGCGATCCCGGCGGCCTGCGTTTGACCGAATTCGACCAATGGCGCCGCGCGAACCTCGCCGGCCACCGCGCTGTTACCTACGGCTCGATCAGCCTCGAGCGTCAGTGAGGCAGCCGCGATGGCTGGAGAAATCCATCAACATCTCGCCGGCGATCACCGCCGCCTCGAGGCGCTGCTCGCGCGCGCCGTGATCGACCCGGAGAATATCGACCCGGCTGCTTATGCCGGCTTCCGAGCCGGCTTGTTGAGGCACATCGGCATGGAGGAAAAGGTGCTTCTTCCCGCGGCGCAAAAGCTCTCCGGCGCGCCGCTCCCTCTTGCTGCGAAGCTGCGCCTCGATCACGGTGCGCTCGCGGCGCTGCTCGTGCCGCCGCCGACCGAGACGATCGTGACGGCGATTCGCATAATTCTCGAGAAACACGACCCCATCGAAGAGGATGAAGGCGGGATCTATGACCAGGCCGAGGGCGCCGCGGGCGGCGAAGCCGGCGCGGTTTTATCGCGATTGAAAAATTTCCCCGACGTAAAAGTCCTGCCGCACGTCGACAACGATTTGGTCATGAACGCCGCGCGCCGCGCGCTCGCGCGAGCCGGACACGACGTGAAGGTATAATCCGGCCGCGCGCGATGCGCGACGCTACTCCGTAATTTCGACCTTGATCAGTGCGGCGCCGTGGTTGTTGCCGACCCAGAAAGTCGGCGGCGAGGTCGTGTTGTCCACGGTGACGCGGCGGATATTGGTCGTGCGCGGCAGCAGATACTCTACGAACTCGTCGGTCTTGGGATTCAGGCGCGCGACGCGGTCGTTCGACATGCCGCCGGTCCAGGCGAAGCCATCCTTGTCGGAGATCGCGTCGTAGGGATTCGACCACGGCGACGGCACCGCCCACTCGCGCGTGCGCTCGATTTTAGTGTCGAACACGCCGATCATGTTGCCGCGATATTCCGCGAACCAAAGCCGATCCTGCGGGTCCATATGGCCGCGACGCGGCGCCGAGTTGGGCGTCGGCGTCGGGAACGGGGTCACGTTGAGAGTCTTGGCGTCGATGCGGATGATATACTGCCCACCGAAGTTCGTACCGTAGAAATTATTCTTCGAGTCGGAGATCACGCCGTACGAGCCGAGACGGTCGGCCGGCGGCCCGTCCTTCGGCAGCCCGCGCGCATAATCGACGGTGTACCATTCGTTCGTCTTGGGATCGAGGCGGTACTCGTTATCGCCGCCGATCCATACTTTGCCGTCGAGATTGAGATGCTTGGGATCGACCATCGCGAGGCGCGCCTCGTTGTTCTCCATGAAGCCCGGCGCGGTCCAGGTCTGGAACTTGCCGCTTTTGCGGTCGAGCTTGACGACTGCCCCTTGGTACATCATGCCGAGCCAGACATTGGCGTCGGGATCGAAGCGCAGATCGAGCCCGCCCGCCGGCGCGCCGGGCTTGGTCACGGGAATCGCATACTCGACCGCCTTGCCGGTCTTCGGGTCGAGCATGCCGACGAACTGCGACCCGAAGTCCGAGTACCAGACCATGCCCTGGGAATCGAGCATGGCGTCGTGCGGCATCGCTTCCGGCCGCGGCAGATCGTATTCGGTGACGATCGCTTTCGTCGCTTTGCCCTTCGGCCGCGGCAAAGTCTTCAGCGCGTAGCTCCATTTATCCGATTTGCTCAAATTCACCGTGCTGACGTATTCGGCGAATTTTTTCATCTGCGCGAGCTGGTTCGGCGACGGATCGCGCACGCCTGGGCGCACCTGCGGCCGCAGCGGCGTGCTGCCCTGCGCATAGGCGCGCATGCGCTTCAGCACATCCATCATTTGATCCGCGTTGTATTTCGAGCGCGCGATGCGCTCGACGGTATGGCACGAGACGCAGCTCAAAAAGCCCTGCTTCTGCTCGTCGGTGCCCGGCATACTCATGAGCCATTCGGCATTCGTGAGCTGCGCCTCGAGATCGGCCGTTTTCTTCAGCTTGAGGTCGATATCCGTAATCTTGCCCGCGGCGACCTCGGCCGTCTTGGTGCCGTCGATCTCGTAGCCGACGGCGCGGATCGCGAGATTGTAGCGTCCAGGTGAAAGTTTAGATTCGGGAAACGCATAGCGCCCCTGTGCGTCGGTGACGACGGTGACGGTAATCGTCCCGCCATCGCGTTTGGCGGAAACAAGCACGCCTTCCATGCGCGCCTCGTCGGCCGAGCCGACTTGGCCGCTGATCGCGGCGCGAGGCGCAGCGGCGGCGTGCCCCACGTGCGGCGCGGCGATCAGCGATGCGAATGCGATGAGGAATAGGATTTTACGGCGCATAAAACCTCCCGTCGTGCGGCTGGATCCTATTAACACCCGGTGCCCAAAACCGTCAAGGCGGTTTCCCCCGCGGCATGCGTGGTTTTTGCGCGCGCGGCGCGATACAATTCGCGTCTCGTCCTTAAGTGAACGATACGAAAGAAAGGAATCGATGAAAACGAATCGCAGATACAACGCGAAGATCCAGCGCGCGAAGGGGCTGCTCGAGATCGCCGCGGCAATGTACGACACCTCGCTGTCGTTCGAGACGCGTCGCGCCGCCGAGCGCGCGCTCCAGACCGAATCGCGCGTCGGCTATGTCCTCGGCCTTGCCCTCAGCGCCGCGCCGGCGCAGCGGGCGAAGGGCGTCTCGCTCTCGTTCGCGGCCGACAGCTTGCGCGAGCTCCGCTGGGTTGCGGAAAAAAAGATTTCGCTCGCGTGGGTGAATCCTTCGGTCGCGGCGACGCTCGCCTACAAGGGCACGGGGCCGTTTCGTCGGCCGCTGCCGCTCCGCGCGATCGCCGTTTTTCCCTCCTATGACGTCGTCGGCTTCGCCGTGCACGAATCGCTCGGCATCTCGTCGCTCACCGAAATCAAAGAGAAAAAAATTCCGCTGCGCCTCGCGACGCGCGAGACCGGGGCGCAGGCGATCGCCGAAAGCCCGACGATGTTCACGGTCGTCGCCGTCATGAAGGCCGCAGGCTTTACGATCGGCGATCTCAAGCGCTGGGGCGGCAGGATCCATTCCGTCGAGCGGCCGAGCGATCCCCGGCGGCGCGCGGCGATCGAGAGCGGCGCGGTCGATGCGGTCTTCGACGAAGGCATCAAGAGTTGGGGGCAGACGGCGCTCGATCACGGTTTCCGCTACGTTCCCATCGAAGGCGCGGTGCTCAAGCGCCTCGCCGCGATGGGCTACCGCCCGTCATTTCTCCCTAAATCGGAGTTCCGCGGCATGAAGTCCGACGTACAGACCGTCGATTTCAGCGGCTGGCCGATGGTCGTGCACAGGGACATGCCGAACGACGTCGCCCACGCGATCTGCGAGGCGATCGAGCTCAAGCGCCGCATCCTGCCGACCGACAACTTCAAGCCGCTCTCACTCGCGCAGCTCTGCGCCGACGACTCCGAGGCGCCGCGCGGAATTCCGCTTCATCCCGGCGCGCGCCGCTTCTACCGTGAACGCGGCTGCCTGTAAGGCTTGCAACCGGCGTTGGCGGTGATATTAGCCTGCTCAGGCTTTACCCGAGCAAATATCCCGGGAGGTGTATGGCATGGCGTACGATCTGGTCGTAAGAAACGGAACGGTGATCGACGGAACGGGGCACGCGGGCTACGAGGCCGACGTCGCGATCGAGGGCGACAAGATCGCGGCGATCGGAAAAAATCTCGGCGCCGGGAAACAGGAGATCGACGCGCGCGGCCAGGCAGTCGCGCCGGGCTTCATCGATCCGCACACGCACATGGACCTTTTCCTCGTGCTCTACCCGCACGGCAACCCGGTGGTGAACTTCGGCGTGACGACGATCGTAATCGGTGACTGCGGCGCGTCCTGCGCGCCGGTGCCCGACGGCGCCGAGCCGCGCAAAGTGCTCGTGTCTTATCTCCGCCGCGTGCTCGACAACTACGTCGACGACAAGGACTGGAAGTGGAAAACGTTTCCCGACTACCTCGGCTATCTCAAAGGACGCGTCGGCATCAACGTCGCCGCTCTTGTGCCGCATTCGCCGGTGCGGCTTTCCGTGATGGGCGAGGCTGCCTACCAGCGCGAGGCGACGGCCGAGGAACTGGAGGCGATGAAGCGGATGGTGCGCCAGGCGCTCGAAGCCGGCGCGGTCGGCTTCTCATCCAGCCCGCGCGGCGGCCCCGCCGTGCACGCCGGCACGCCCAGCACGTTTGCGACCGAAGAGGAGCTCGTCGGTCTCGCCAACGTCGCGGCCGAGTACGGCGGCTGTTTTCAGTTCAACGGCTTTCAGAATCTGCTGAAGCCCTCCAGCGGCTTCCCGAGTCTGATCGAGAAGATCAGGTCCAACATGATCGGCAACGAGTTCCGCGTCCGGCCGGGCGAAAAGGACGACGCGATGAGATCGATCGCCTTCATGGAAGAGGCGAAAAAGCGCGGCAAGGACATCAACGGTGTGGTGATCCCATATATGCATATCCGGCGCTTCGGCGCCGCCGACTGCTTCATCTTTCATGGCCTGCCGGCGTGGGAGGCGATTAAGGGGTCGAGCGAACTGCGCCAGAAGCTGCGCGACCCGGCGATTCGCGCGCAGCTCGAGCGCGAGCGCATCGAAGGCGCGGGCAAGCCGGAATTTCCCGAATGGCTCGGCTGGGACCGGGTCGTTTTCGAGCATGTGCAAAAGGAAAATCTAAAGCCGCTGGAAGGCAAAAACGTCGACGAGATCGCACGGGCCACCGGCAAAGCTCCGATGGACGCTTTTTGCGATACGCTGCTCGCGGACGATCTCGCGTCGCGGCTAATTTTCTACGGCTGGGCCAACGCGCACCTGGACCGCCTCGCCGAGATGATTAAGAGCCCGCAGGGACTCATCGGCACCGATGCCGGCGCGCACCTCGACCGCTTTTTCTGGCACGGCTCACCGGCGCGCATTCTCGGCCACTGGTGTCGCGAGAAAAAATTATTGGGATTGGAAGAGGCGGTTCATAAAATCACGGCGCTGCCGGCGGAAAAACTCAGGCTCAACCGTGGCCGGTTGAAGGCCGGACTTCCCGCCGACATCACGGTCTTCGACCCCGACAAGATCGACGACCTGGCCAGCGGACGGCTCCCGGACAAAGTCGATGCGAACGAGGTTCGCCGCCATCCGCCCGGTATCGCGGCGGTCGTGGTGAACGGACAAGTCGTGGTCGAGCGAGGCGCCTGCCTGGATGTTTTCCCCGGCAAAGTCACGCGCCAGGAACTCTGCGCCCCGGCGCTGTAGCTGGTTTTTAGCAACGAGATGAAAAAGGCCCGGCGCTCATGAGCGCCGGGCCTTTTTCATCTTACTGCACCGGATGCGTCGAATCGCGCGGGGCGAGCATGTTGGAGAGCAGCGCGCGCGCCTTGAGATCGACGCATTTGGGACAGAGCCGCAGCGCCGGCGGCAGCTTCTTGATTTGGATAAAGTCGGCGGTCGGCCAGTCCGGGCACTCTTTTTCGAAGTGCCATTCTTCAGGACGGTTGTTCGCGCAGCGAAATTGCGTTTTCATGCGTCCCTCCGTTGTCCTCAGGATAACAGCGGTGCGTATGTTAGGAACGGGGCGAACACCGTAAATCGGATACAATAATACCGGAATGCTGAGACAGCGTCCCCGGAACAACGCGCAAAGTCCTGTGAAAAATCGCAGAGGGCAGCAGCGCCGCGCGAAGCGACCGCCGGAAAATGCTCACTTCACGGCGCCTGCTGTCAGTTCAGTGCGTCTTCATGCGCAGCTGCTTTGCGCTACATTCGCCGCAGAGCTCGCCGCGCTGCGGACGCATCTCAATCTGCAAAAAATCACTGGTCGGCCAGCGCGAGCAGGTCTCGCAGAAATGCCACATGAAGTCGCCTTGGATCTTGCGGTAGACTGAATCGATCTGCTCTTCCCGCAGATCGTCGATGTGGTGCAGACGGTTGAGCGGCAATTGGCTCCGCTCGGGATCCTGAAGATTGGTGAAACAGTGCGGGCAGGGCGTCATCATCGGGACGATGAATACGCGCTCCAGTCCCAAGTGCCGCAAGGTAAATTTTTCCCTGCAAATATAGCAGCGGAGCGTAACTGTCCACTTCGTCCGGCTGGCCATACGGGCAATATTCTGTCCTCGCCCGTGCTTAACTTCCATCGGGGGATCGCCCGAGCGAGACGGTTAAACATACCCCTCGCGCCGGGAAAGTCAAAGGCCAACTTCCGTTATGAGGCTTGAATTCGCGACGGCCGGCGCGTAAGTGTTGAAAAACCTGTCCAGAGTGTTAGTTCGAGTGCGTTCACTCGCGCTCATGATTTTCGACACAACGATGTGGACGGCGGTGCTCCGCTGTCAGAGTTGCAAGTCCGAGTTTTCGGTCCACGGCGTGCCTTCGGCCGACGTCTCGTTTTTGCCGCAGAAACACGCCTGTCCAGCCTGCGGTTTCGTTCCCGCCGGCGTGCCGCCTGGTCTCTTCGGCGCCGGCCATCTCATCGTGCGGCTCGAAAAGCGGCCGTATTACCGCCGACGCTCCGACGGCGACACTTGGCATTTTAATTTCAACTGTTCGGAGTGGCCGGCCGTCGATCTGGTCGAGCGGCGGGACGCGCCGCCCGCCGACGCAGAGCTCTGCAACGAATGCCGCGTGAGGTCCGGCTTGGATTGTTAGGATAGCGCGAGGATAGAGTTTCTGATGACTTTCGCCGTTAGCGGCGGATCGCCTTTAGCCTGCGTGCGCGCGTTTGCGCCGCCTGAGCGCCTCGGCGCGCCGCGCCGGGAGGTGCGGACGGATCGGCCTTTTGCCGGCGCGTGCGGCGCCGACCGCCTTGAGCGCGGCGCGGCAAAGCTCGGCGGGCGGGGCCCATTCGGCGGGGACGCCCTTCACGTGGGACGACTTTTGCAGCTCCTTGGAAAATTTGCCGGCGCGGCCGAGAGCTTCCAGGCGCGCGGCGATCGCCGCAGCCTCGCGCGGCTCTGTGGAATAAGGCGGCACGCGCGCGTCTCGGAACCGACCGAGCTTATCGGGTTTCCTGCCGCGGTAGCCGGCTCCGCCGCTCTCGCGCCGGACATCCTTCCAACCCATCACAGCCTCGGCGACGAGCGCGTCGAGCTCCGGTCCCGGCTTCGGGTCTTCCACAGCGGCCATGGATGGATCATAGCCGATTCGCACGCGCGGCGCGAGGGCGTCTCGTCAGCTGTTCGTGACGCAGGACGAGAAGTTCTTTTCCTGACAGGTCGATGATGCGGTGAAGTCGGCCGTCGTCCGCTAGGCGCGGCTGCGCGCGCCGTAGTAGATGCAGCGCATAACCGGTGCGGCTTGCGCAAGGTCGTCGAGCGGTACAAATCCGAGTAATCGAATTATCTCCCTACATCCGCTCGCCTTTCACAGGCTTCTCCGGCTGCAGTTCCAAGCACTCTGCGCAGAGGTCCTCCGCATCGGGCGTCTCCGACTGCTCTAAATAATTGACCTCCGGCCAGTCCGGGCATTCGGGATGGAAGTGCCACTCGTCGAGCCGGTCGATGCTGCGTCGATACTTAACCGGCATTATTGCTCCTGCTGCGTGTGTTCTTCTATTTTTCAGGCTAGGACTTTAAAGAAAATCCTCAATACGGATTTTTCTGGCCTTCGGTAAATTTTGCGGAAAATTGCTTTGAGTAACGCCGGCCGATGCGCGTCAGCGCGTGGCCATGATCGCGTCGATCTTCGCGACTAATTCTTCCGGCCGGTAAGGTTTTTTGAGGATGTCGGCCGTGGGCGTATTCTCGATCTCAGCTTTGATTGCCCCCTCGATGTAGCCGCTGGCGAACACGACCTTGAGCTTCGGGTCGGCGCATTGCATCGCGCGAAAGCTCTCCCACCCGGATAGCTTCGGCAAACCGAGATCGAGCACGGCCATGTCGATACCGCTTCGGCTGCGGTGGAGTTCGAGCGCCTCGGCGCCGTCGCGCGCGGTCAGCACTTCATAGCCGGCCGAACGAAGAAAGCGTTCCATCAGACGCAGTTGGTTCTCCTCGTCGTCGGCGAGGAGAATCGTCGCGCGTCGTCGCGGCGCGACGACGGCAGTCTGTTTATCGCTGTCGGCGTGTTCCTCTACAGCTTCAGCGCCCCGCTCGGGGAGGTAGATCCGGAAGATCGTGCCTTTGCCGCGCTCGCTCTCGACGTCGATGAATCCGGCGTGGTCTTTGACGATGCCGTATACGACTGCCAGTCCCAGCCCCGATCCTTCACCCGCTGGCTTCGTCGTGAAGAAAGGTTCGAAGACGCGCTCCAGGGTGCCGTCTTCGATGCCGCGGCCGTTGTCGGCGACCGAGATCCACAGGTAATTGTCATAGACCGCGTCGGAGAAGCGCGCCCTAAGCGCGCCGCCGGCAATTCTTCCCGACGCGAGCTCGATTGTACCGTCGCCGTTCATCGCGTCGCGGGCGTTCACGCAAAGATTCAAAATCGCCTGGTTAAGACGGTTGGCGTCGACGCCTATGCGCGGCAGCGCGGGATCGAGGCGAAGGACGATGTCGATCGTTTTCGGAAAGCTTCCGTGAAGCAGGGAGGCATGATTTTCGAGCAGTTTGTTCACATCCGCGGGCTGGAAGCTGAGGGGCGCCTTGCGCCCGACCGCGAGCAGCTGCTGGACAACGTGCGCGCCGCGCTCCACAGTATCCTTTATCACTTTCACCGCGTCGGCGACGCGCCCCGCGTCGCGCTCAGCGGAAATCACCGCCGCGTATCCCAGAATGATATTCAAAATATTGTTGAAGTCGTGCGCGATGCCTCCGGCGAGCGTTCCAATGCTCTCCATCTTCTGCGCCTGACGCAGCTGCGCTTCGAGAACCTTCTGCTGCTCGACCTCGCGTAAGAGCGCCGCTCTCGCGTGCTCGAGATCGGCGGTACGCGCGCGCACGCGCTCCTCGAGATCCTGGTTGAGCTGGGCGATGGCTGTGGTCGCCTGCTGGAGCGCGGCTTCAATTTCTTTACGCCGCGTGATGTCGCGCGCTATCTTCGACGCGCCGATGACGCGTCCCGTCGCGTCCATGATCGGCGAGATGGTTAGCGACACGTCGAGGCGGCGGCCGTCCTTGGCTACGCGGACCGTCTCGAAGTGGTCGACGCGCTCGCCGCGTCGTAGGCTTGCGAGAATTGCCGTCTCTTCCTCGATCAGCTCGGGAGGGATGATGCGCGTGATCGACTGCCCGATCATCTCAGCGGCCGTGTAGCCGAAAAGACGCTCGGCGCCGGCGTTCCAGCTCCGAACGATGCTTTCAAGATTCTTGCTGACGATCGCGTCGTCCGAAGAATCGACGATGGCGGCCAGCCACGCGCGTGTCTCTTCCGGCGTGAGCGCCGTAATGGCGGATAGTATCGAAGGCGGAGTTTCTTTGAGCGGATCTCTCATAGGTAGAAACAAAAACCTTCCCCTAATCTTCGACTTAATTCAACAGGAGGCTTTCCCGACCAAAATTAAGGCAAATACCTGGTTGCAGCGCAGCGAATCAGGGAAACTAGGTATTGACACGATGGCCGCCGTAGAAATAAAGAGCATTTAAAAAGCTGGATATATTATTGATTTTCTAACGATTTTTACTGATTATGAGTTCGTCTTTCCGTCATTTTGTGCAGTTCCACAAAACCTCTGAGAAGCTGGCGGCAGCGATAGCCGGGTTCACCTCCGCCGGTCTGGCCGCCGGCGAAGCCAATATCATCGTCGCGCGCGGTCGCCACGGCGAATTAGTTCTCCAGGCCCTCGCCGAACTTGGTATCGACGCCGGGCGTTTCCAGGCTGCAGGCCAATTAAGACTGCTGGATGCCGAAGCGACGCTCGCTGCAATGATGGGCGCCAGTGGACCCGACCGGGAGCGGTGTCATGCGGCATTCGGCGGTGTGATCGATGAAGTAAGGGCCGCAGGGTACGAGCATATCCGCGTCTACGGCGAGATGGTCGACATTCTTTGGCGGCGCGGCAATCCCGCCGCTGCCATCCGACTCGAGGAATACTGGAACGATCTCTGCCGTATTTACGATTTTTCACTTTTTTGCGCTTACTTGCTCGACGGGTTCCTGGAAAGCTCATATGTAGGACCGGTCGACGAGATTGGCCGCACTCACACCGATATCATTCCGACCTCCGAAGACGAACGGCTGCGGGAAGCGATCGATGCCGCGACGCGCACGTTGTTGGGCACGCCGGTTTCAAAACTCGTGAGTGTCTCTGAAGGCACTCGGTGAGGGCCGTCTGCCCACTGGCCGGCGTGCCATTCTCTGGCTCAAGCGCGTCATGCCCCTCAAAGTCGGTGAGATTCTTAAACTCGCGCGCCAATACGGGGTCTAAAGGTATCGTTCAATTCGCGGAACGCAGCAATGAACGAGACTGTCTTCGGGAGGAAAGAGCTGGAAGCGCCTGGCAGGAAGCTTCACATCCACCACGCGCCGCCCCGTTAAGCCGCCTGCCAGGCCGCGCAATGGTGCATCATTTAGTCCCCGCTGTCAAACTCCTTCGATAGTTATTCGAAGCAGAATCGCATGACCTGCGTCGCTTCATCCTTTTAGGGTATCTTCTCGGATTGCCAGACGGTCGTCATCGGCGAGAATGGAGCGAGGAGGTGACTATGAAGAAGAACATTTTCGTTATCCCGCTGATAACGGGCGCGTTGGCGTTCGCGGGCTGCGGCGCGCATAACAACGGCGGCGACCGTGGCGGCGCGGCGACCGGCAGGGTCGACTCGGGCTCCAGCAGCACGCCGGGCGATCACAACGCGGTGGGCACCGATACGAGTGACTCGACGCGGTCGCGCGGCGGCTCGACCTCGGGCTCTTCCGGATCACGCTCCGGCTCGGGCAGCTCCTCCGGCTCGACTTCCGGCGGATCGATGTCTGGATCGAGCGGCGGCTCGAGTTCCGGCAGCACATCCGGCTCGGGCATGTAAAATCCCCGCCGTAACTTGCGAAGAAGCGGGCGGACGTCCGGATCGATTCACGGACCTCCGCCCGTGTCTTTTTTACGCGCGCCGCGCAACCGCCACTTTCGATTGCGAATTTTCAATAGACAACTAAGCCGGGATCATGATAAATCCTCGATACCTTTCATCGAGAGTTCTACATGACAAGAGGCGAACGCACGGAGGCGATGTTGACGTTGCGCGGTCTCGCGGCGTTTGTCGAGGTAGCGCACCGCTGCGACGCCGGCAGGGCGCGTCTCGAAGCGCCTGCGATGCGGCAGATAGAGCGCCTCGAGCGGGTGACCGGCGTCAGACTCTGCGAGATATCCACGGCAGGCGCGCGGCTGACCAGCCGGGGGCGGATCTGTCTTCGCCACGCGGAAAAAATACTTTCAGAAGTCCGGCATTTCGAACGTGCGTTCGGCATCGGCGCGCCGCGGCGTCCGCCGCGGCGGCTGAGGATCGGGGCCACCTACAGCCCATCGGCGCGCCTGCTCGAATGGCTCCTCGCCTCGTTTAAAAAAAGGCAGCCGCGCGCCGCCGGAGTGCTGACCACGACAGTCCGCCAGAAAATCGAGCCGATGCTCTTGAGCGGCGAGCTCGACATCGCGGTCGTCAGCGGACATGTCTCGTCGCCGCGACTCGTCTCGGAACCGTGGCGTCGGGAGAACCTCGTCTTCTTCGCGGCGCCGGACCACCCGCTGGCGAAGAAGAATAAAGTGACGCCGGCCGATCTCGCCCACGCGCGCCTGGTTGTACGCGGTGCGAGCGACGGCGGCGCGTCCAGCTTTCACGTGCTCGAACAAATCAAACGTCGCGGCGTTGAACCGCGCGTCATATTGCGATGCAATTCGCCCGAAGCAGTGAAGCGCGCGGTGCGGAGAAGGGGCGCGATCGGTCTTGCCTATCTGAATGTGATCATGCCGGATGTGCGCCGGGGCGATTTCAAATGCCTGGACGTGCGCGGACTCGATCTCCACGCCGACAATTACATCGTTTATCTGCGCGAGCGGCCGCTCAGCGAGCCGGCGCTGGCATTCAGAAAGCTACTGCTGCGCTACCGCAAGGCCGTGTGACGGCAGAGCACCATTGCGCCGCCGGCGCAAAATCCCCCGGCCCGCCAGCCGTCTTTTCGTTATCGGTTGTCTAAAATCCCCGTCTTGATTACACTGACTCCGATGAATATCTCCGCGACGCCGCTCCCGTGTCCCTTTTGCGGCAAAGAACCCGGCAATTTATTGATGGTCAAAATCTATTGTGCGACCGACGATTGCGCGATTTTCGACATTCCCGTCGATATCGGAAAATGGAACCGCCGTGAAGCTGCGGCGGGAAATAAAGAAGGCAACAGTAGTTGAGGGCATCAGTCATGCTGACGCGGGAAGAAAATAACAATTTGACGCGAGTCGGCCGCGGCACGCCGGCCGGCGAGATGCTGCGCCGCTATTGGCAGCCGGTCGCCGCCGCCGGCGAATTGTCGGCCGATAAGCCGATAAAAGCCGTCCATCTCCTTGGCGAGAAGCTCGTCGTCTATCGTGACACCAAGGGCGATTACGGCCTCGTCGGCGAGCGCTGCCCGCACCGTAGCGCTTCGCTCGCCTACGGCCGCGTGGACGCCGAAGGCATTCGCTGTCCCTATCACGGCTGGAAATTCGACGCGGCGGGACGCTGCCTGCAGCAGCCGGCCGAGCCGCCCGACGGCGGCTTCAAAGACAAGATCAAGCACACGGCATATCCGGTGCAGAAGCTGGGGGGACTCCTCTTCGGCTATCTCGGGCCGCAGCCCGCGCCCGTACTGCCGCGCTGGGACGTGCTCGCATGGGAAAACGGCAGACGCTGGATCGAGGTACAGGAGCCGCTTCGGTGCAACTGGCTGCAGCCGATGGAAAACTCCGTCGATCCGTCGCATCTCTATTGGCTGCACGGCGAGACCGCGCACCTGCTGCCGAACGTCGCGCATTATGAAGAGGATCACGAGTTCATCCCGTTCGACTCCGGCATCTACAAGCGCCGGATCACGCCGGGAAAAAATCCCGGCGAGCCGCCGGCGATCGATCAGCACCCGCTGCTGTTTCCGAATACGCTGAGGCACGTTTTTCGCGCCAAGGACAAGATGCTGCGCCACAATCTCCAGATGCGCGTGCCGATCGACGATGCCCATACGCAGGTCTTCGTCATTTTCTTCGAGCCCAACGACAAGGACCGCACGCCGGCCGACGCCGACGTGCCATGGTCCTATTTCCCGATCCGCGACGAGCAGGGGCGGTACCGCCTCGAACACGTCCTCGTGCAGGACGCGATGGCATGGGAAACGCAGGGCGCGATCACCGACCGAAGCGAGGAGCGTCTCGGCGCAGGCGATGAGGGCATCATTCTTTTCCGTAAAGTCTTGCGCGAGCAGATCGAGGCTGTGCGCCAGGGACGCGATCCGCTCGGCGTCTTCCGCCACGCCGATAACAATCGCGTCATGGAATTCGATGTCATCAACGAGCGCATCGGCGTCTTTCCGCGCGCGCAGAAAGTCGCGTAAGCTTTCCCATCACTCTCATGAAGCCGTATCTCGGCGGGCTTCTTTGCGCCGTTGTTATTCTGCTCGCTGCGGTCGGCGCGCATGCCGCCGATACTTCCGAATGGGATAGAATCGTCGCGGGGGCGAAAAAGGAAGCCCGCGTAAATCTCTACGTCGGCCGCTACGGCACCGAGCCGCTGTTGACCGAGTTCCGGCGCGAATATCCCGAGATCCAGATCACGAGCGTCAACGGTCAGGGAAGCCAGCTCGGGGCGCGCATCATGACCGAAGCGCGCGCCGGTAAAGTCATCGCCGACGTTTTCAGCGGCGGCGCGACCACCAACTATAATATTCTTTACAGAGGCAAGGCGCTCGATTCGATCAAGGCGGCGCTCGTCCTACCCGAAGTCCTCGATGTCTCGAAATGGTACGGCGGCGCCCACTTCTACGCCGACCCCGAAGGCACGAGCGTTTTCGTCTACATCGCGAACCCGAGCAGTTCGGGACTTTACTACAACACGACGCTCGTCAATCCCAAGGAGTTCAAGTCGTACTGGGACGTCGTTAAGCCGCGGTGGAAGGGGAAAATTGTCTCGCAGGACCCTTCCGGCAACGGGATCGGCCCGCCGCTGGTCTTCTTCTATAAGAACCCCGAGATCGGTCCGGAATTTATCAAGCGGTTATTCGGCGCCATGGACATGACCTTCGGGCGCGACCGGCGGCAGATCAGCGACTGGCTCGCGAGCGGGAAATTTTCCATTTGCCTCGGCTGCCGCGAGGCGATCAAAGCGAAGGAGCAAGGACTTCCCGTTGACGAGTTCGGCACCGAGGATTGGAAAGAGGGCGTCTACATCACGAGCGGCGGCGGATCGCTGAGCCTCATCAAAGGCGCGCCGCATCCGAACGCCGCGCGGGTCTTCATCAACTGGTTTCTCTCCCGCAAGGGACAAACCGCGCTGCAAAAATATCCCGATCTCTACGGCGAGGCCGCGCCCAACTCGCGCCGCATCGACATCCCTAAAGACGGCCTGCCGCCGGAGAGCCGCATCGTCAAGGGGCGGAAATACCTCGACATCTCCGACATCGAGCTGCAGGACGCCGCGCCGGTCTTGAAATTCATCAAGGAAATCCAGGCAGGGACTGGGAAGTAGTCTGACGACCCGAGCGCACCAGCGCCGCTGCCTCGCGAATCTGCTCTTTGGCGAGAGGCTGAAACATCGCGAGTTGGTATAGAACGGATCGCTGATCGTCATCGTAACGGACCGTAAACCGAAACACCCTCATTTCGACTCTATCATCGTAAACCCACGGCAGCGCTTCTTTCGTGATGACGATCGGTTCCGCCAAGCCGCGCCAAACCTCATCCTGTAAAACCGGTTCAAGGTCACCGACCATGGTTTTGACCGGATCGAACGTAACGTCATCGACGGTTACTGCCGCCACATTATGAGTGGACTTATTCTGCAAGCTGAAATTCCAAAGGAACTCGGGCTCTCTGCTGTTTGTCGGATTTGGGCGGATACCGATGCCCGCCCATTCGATTTTCATCCGTAAATCTTCCGCCCGAACCGGGCCGCCACGGCTGATATTCGCCGTGATCTTCTGACCGCCGGCGATGCCGATCTCGATCGTTTCTGTCGGCTGGGAAAAGCCAGCGAGCGGCAGAGCGAATAAACTCGCACAGAAGACGATCGCGAAGATTATTGCCGTTAAAGCAGGTGTTCTCATACGTTCCGGCAATATGGAGCCATGCGTGTAGGTTGTCAATTTCCCGCGCTCCAAACCACTAAAAATCTATTGACGAGTGTCGATATTAGGGCTTTAATCGCCCGTATCCCCTGCACCTTCGAAGGAGGCGAGTCGCCATGGACGACAAAAAAGGCAAGGGCGTTTCGCGCCGCGATTTCTTGAAGCGCGTCGGTGCCGGTTCGGTCGGCGCGGCGGTGATCTCGAAAGGCCTGCTCGACGCGCCCGGCGCGGACGCGTATCCGACCGAGGCGGTCGAGCCTGCTAAGGGCCGGTCGATCGTCTCGCTCAAGGTCAACGGCAAGGCGTATCGCATCGAGGTCCAGCATCGCCAGACGCTCGCCGAAGTCCTGCGCGACGAGCTCGGCCTCACCGGCACGCGTATCGGCTGCGACCGCGGCGAGTGCGGCGCCTGCACGGTCATCATCGACGGGCGCAATATGTACTCGTGCAGCCAGCTAGCCGTGTGGATGAGCGGCAAGGAAATCCTCACCGTTGAGGGACTTGCAAAAGGCGACAAGCTCGATCCGATCCAGCAAGCGTTCATCGACCACGACGGGCCGCAGTGCGGCTTCTGCACCTCGGGGCAAATCATGTCGGGGAAGGCGCTGCTCCTGCGCAACCCGAGCCCGAGCGAAGCCCAGGCGCGGCGCGCGCTGTCCGGCAATCTCTGCCGCTGCGGCAACTACAACCGCGAGGTCGAAGCGGTGCTGGCCGCGGCCAAGGCGCGCTAAGGAGACGATCATGGCACAAAAAGAATTCTCCGTTGTCGGCAAGGCGACGCCGCGCATCGACGGCTTCGAGCGCGTGACCGGCAAGGCCGAGTACACCGGCGACGTGCAGCTTCCCGGGATGCTCTACGCCCGCGTGCTCAGGAGCCCGCACCCGCACGCGAAGATATTGAGCATCGATACGTCGAAGGCCGAGAAGTTGCCCGGCGTGAAGGCGATCGTCCACAGCTTCAATACGCAGGTAACCTGGGCGAGCGGAGGCCTCACGCAGAAAAGAATGATTTTCAACAACCCGGTGCGCTACGTGGGCGACGCGGTCGCGGCGGTCGCCGCGACGGACCGCTACATTGCCGAGGACGCGCTGGAATTGATCGAAGTCAAATACGAAAAGCTGCCCTACGTGCTCGACGCCGCGGCGGCGCTCAAGTCCGACGCGCCGAAGATCTACCCGAAGGGCAACCTTTCCGTCGGCGACGGGCGCGTGACCGCGCCGATCCGCGAGCAGTGGGGCGACGTTGAGAAAGGCTTCAAGGAGGCCGACAAAGTTTTCGAGGACACGTACATCAGCAAGCACGTCAACAACGCGCAGATGGAGCGGCGCGTGAGCGTTGCGAAATGGGACGGCGCCAAGCTCACGGTCTACGCCTCGACACAGGGCATCTCGAACGCACGCGGCGATATCGCCAAGGCGCTCGACCTGCCGCTCAGCCGCGTGCGCGTCGTGTGCAAATATATGGGCGCCGGCTTCGGCAACAAGAATCAGGCGCAGGACTACGACATGATGACGGCGGTGCTGGCGAAGACCGCGGGCCAGCCGGTCAAGCTTGAGTTCACGCGCGAGGACGACTTCATCGGCATGCACGGCCGCTGGGCGTCCGAGCAGCATTACAAAGTCGGCGTCAAAAAAGACGGCACCATCACCGCGGTTGAGCTCAACGCGATCACCAACATGGGCGCTTACCGGAAGCAGAGCGGCGATTTGACCGGCTGCGACTTCTACAACATCCCCAACTACAAGAAGGTCGTGAGCCCGACGCACACCAACACCGTCGTCGCGGCGAACTACCGCGCGCCGGCTTATCCGCAGTCGGTCTTCGGCTTCGCCTCGATGCTCGACCAGATCGCTTTCGATCTCGGCGTCAACCCGTACGACATGTTCTTGAAAAACCGCGTGCGCGTATCGAAAGGAAAGAGCCAGTTCACCTCGAACGAGATGGAGGCCTGCATCGTCGAAGGCGCGAAGAAGATCGGCTGGCAGGAGAAATGGCATCCGGCCGGCGCGTCGAAAGGCGCGAAGCTCCACGGCATCGGCATGGCGCTCGGCGGTTACCCGTTTCGTCTGGGACTCGGCGCGGCGACGATCCGCTTGAACCCCGACGCGACGGCGCACGTCATCGTCGGCGTGGTCGATATCGGCACGGGCGCGAAGAGCACGATGGCGATCATCGCTGCTGAGGCGCTTGGCATCCCGCTCGATCAGATCCAGCTCGCGAGCGGTGACACCGACGTGACGCCCTACTCGATCGGCGAGTCGAGCAGCCGCACGACGTCTTTCACCGGCACGGCGGTCATCGCCGCGGCCGAGGACGTTCGCAAGCAAATCTTCGCCGTGGCCGCGCGCGAACTCGAGGCGAAGCCGGAGGAGCTCGATCTCAAAAACGGCATCGTTTTCTTGAAATCCAATCCCGGCCAGAAGATGCCGCTGGTGAAGGCGATTCGCAAAGTGGAGTCGGAAATCATCGGCCGCGCGACGACGAATCCGACATGGCCCGAGGGTTTCGACGGCAAGTGCTTCGCGGCGCACTTCTGCGAGGTCGAGGTCGACCGCTTCACGGGGCAGGTGCGGCTTACGCGCTATGTGGCCGCACACGACAGCGGAACGATCATCAACCGCCTCACCGCGACTAGCCAGGTGAAGGGCGGCGTGGTCCAGGGCATCGGCATGGCGTTCACAGAGGAATTGCTGATCGACCGTCCGACGGCGACGCCGATCAATCCCAATTACCGTGACGCGAAGGTCCCGACGCACCTCGAAGTGCCGGAGATCGAGGTCCTGTTCGTAGACGCTTCCGATCCATACGGTCCGTTCGGCGGCAAACCGGTCGGCGAGCCGCCGATCACGGCGTCGGTCGGCACGATCGCCAATGCGATCTTCAACGCGACCGGGAAAAGGTTCAAGGAGCTGCCGATCACGCCCGACAAGATTCTGCGCGCGATCCAGGTCTGACCAGCCGGAGGGACGAGCGATGAAAACGTTCGAAAATGTCGATGTTAAAAGCGTGAAAGAGGCGGTCGGCCTGCTGCAAAAATTCGCCGGCGAGAAGAAGAATGCGGCCGTCGTCGGCGGCGGCAGCGAGTACCTCCAGCTCATGAAGGTACGCGTGGCGACGCCGGATTACATCGTTAATTTAAAAACGATCCCCGGCTTGAATTACATCAAGGAAGACGCTGGCGGTTTCCGCATCGGCGCGCTCACGACACTCGCCGAGCTCGAAGAGCACAAAGGCGTACAGGAAAAATTGTTATTTCTCTCGCAGGCCGCGGGCGAAGCGGCGTCGCCGCAGATTCGCAACGCCGGCACGGTCGCGGGCAATCTCTGCCAGCGGCCGTTCTGCTGGTACTTCCGCTCGGCGAGCCATGTGTGCCTGCGCAAGGGCGGCGAAATTTGCTACTCCGTCGCGGGCGATAACCGTTATCACGCCATTATCGGCGGCGGCCCGAGCTACATCGTCCATCCGTCCGATCTCGCCCCGGCGCTCGTCGCGCTCGATGCAAAGATTAAGATCGCCGGACCGGCCGGCGAAAAGACGATCCCGCTGGAGAAGTTTTTCGTTACGCCGCAGGTGAACGCGCGGCGCGAGAATATTCTCGGCCCCGCGGACATCGTGACGGAGATCCAAGTGCCGGCGCCGAAGACGGGCAGCAAGGGATTCTACTACAAAGCCCGCGAGCGCCAGGCGTGGGATCACGCGATCGTGAGCGTCGCGACAGTCGTCCAGAGCGGGAGCGGCGCCGTGCGCGACGCGCGCGTCGTGCTCGGCGGCGTGGCGCCGATACCGTGGCGCGTGCCGAAGGCGGAGGAGTTTTTGCGCGGCAAGGCGATCGACGACGCCGCCGCGCAAAAGGCCGCCGAGATCGCCCTCGACGGCGCGCGGCCGATGAAAGACAACGTCTACAAGATCGACCTAGCAAAGAATCTCGTCCGACAGGCGCTCGTCGCCTCCGTTTAGATCGCATGCGAGTCGCAACGTTCGGCGGTTTAGCGCTCGCGTTTCTGTTCATTTTCGTTTTTTTCGCCGCGGCCCAGGAAGTCATCCCGCTGCAAACACGCCCGGGCGTGACCGAGACCTATTTCCTCGCGAGCGCGCCGAAAAATCCGCAGGCGATCGCGATTCTTTTTCCCGGGAGCGGCGGCTGGATCAAAATCCGCACGGAGAGGGGCCAGCCGAGATTCGGGCAGGATAATTTTCTCGTGCGCGTGCGCTCCGACTTCGTCAAGCGCGGCGTCGTCGCCGCGATCGTGGATGCGCCGTCCGACCAGCAAAGCGGCGACGGCATGGACGACGTTTTCCGGCTGGGGCCGAACCATTTTGCTGACATCACGGCCGTCGTCGCCGATCTCACAAAGCGCTTTCCGGACAAGCCGGTGTTTCTCATCGGCACGAGCCGCGGCACGATCTCGGCCGCCGCGCTCGGCGCGCGCTTCGGCGATCAGATCGCCGGGGTGATTCTAACGTCGACGCTGTTCAGCAAAGCGGGATCGTCGCCGTCGAAGCAGGGGCTTAGCAAATTCGACTTCGCGACGATCAAAGTTCCTTTGCTATTCGTGCATCACGTGTCCGATCAATGCCAATACACGCAGTACGCCGACGCGCAGCGCCAGGCCGGCAAATACCCGCTGATAACCGTGATGGGCGGGGATACACCGAAGAGCGGGCCGTGCGATCCGTACGCGCAGCACGGCTTCTACGGCAAAGAGTCGGAGACGGTCGAAGAAATGGTCAACTGGATGCTGAAGAAGCCCTATAAAGACATCATCAAGTAGGAGTGAACGCCATGGCGAGAATCAAACACGTCGCGATCCGCACGGCCGATCCCGAGAAGACGGCCACTTTTTATGAGGACACGTTCGGTCTAAAGCGCGCGGGGCTGGGCAAGAACGGCATATACTTGACCGATGGCCACATCAATCTTGCGATCCTCAAAGGCGGTGACAAACTCGGCATCGAGCACCTGGGATTCCAGGTCGACGACGTCGACGCGACGCTCGCGCGCGTCTCGGCGCACGGCGGCAAGCCGCTCGGCGAGCGCGTCAACGTGACGCCGACGGACGCAAAAAATCCGCAATCGTATTTCGAGATAAAATGCCTCGGCCCCGACGATCAGATCATCGACGTATCGGGGTCGGGATGGGCGGGGACGGACTGAGCTAGCCCTTTCGCTCGCGGCTCTCCTGCTTTGCGGACTTCGGTTTCTCTTCTTCTTTTCGCTTGCGGTCGCCTTCTGGAATAATCAGCATGCGCCGGTAGATGCCGGTCCCCAGGCTCTTCGTGGTGAGCCAGGGATCGTCGGCGAGTGCAGCGTGCACGATGCGCCGCTCCGTGGGGCCGAGCGGATCGACATTCATCGCTTTGCGCTGCCGCTTCGCTTTTTCTCCGAGCCTCAGCGCCATATCCTCCAGCGACTTGCGCCGCTGCTCGCGGTAGCCCTCGGCATCGATCTCGAAGTGAACGCCGCGCCGCGTCTCGCCGATCATGCGCGTCAATAAATAATGCAGCGCCTCGAGCGTCTGGCCCTTATTGCCGGTGAGGATGCCGCCGGTTTCGCCCTGGATCTCGAAGACGATCTCTTCCGGCGCATCGCCGCGCTTGGCAACGATGCGCGCGTCGACGTCCATGTGGCGCAGGATCTCGCTCAGCGCTTCGCACCCTTTTTCCTCCGCGGCCGCGACGTCGGCGGGATCGACGTTGCGCTGCGGCGAGCGCGCGCTGCGCTGCTCGCCTGCCTCGTTGTCGTCGGCCCGCTTGAGCGACGCGCGCACGCGCGCTTTTTTCGCGCCGATGCCTAGCACGCCGCGCCGCGGCTCGACTAGGACGTCGATCACGGCGTCATCGCGGCCGACGCCGAGGATTTTCAGTGCATTGTTAATTGCGGCTTGGAGAGTGTCGCCTTCGGCCTCGACAGTATCCATCGGACGTTCTTTCAATGATGCATGCGGTTGGTGACGTACTGCTGCCCGATGCTGAGCAGGTTGTTGACGAGCCAGTAAATCGTCAAACCCGACGGAAAGTTGATGAACATGAACGTAAAGACGACCGGCATGATCATCATCATGCGCCGCTGATTCGGATCGCCGGCACTCGGCGTCATCCACTGCTGCAAAAACATGCTCGCGCCCATCAGTAGCGTAAGAATCGGAATGCCGAAATGCCAGCCTGCAAAGTCGATCGGCAGCGATTCCCAATCGGGGCGGGACAGGTCCTTGATCCAGAGAAACGGCGCGTGGCGCAGCTCGATCGGCGTCCGGAGCGCGTTATAGAGGCCGATAAAAACCGGGAACTGAACCAGCATCGGTAGGCAACCGCCGAAGGGGTTAACCCCGTTGCGGCGGTAAAGCTCCATGATCTCCTTGTTCAAGCCTTCCTTGTCGTCCTTGTATTTTTCCTTCAGCCGCTCCATCTGCGGCTGCAGTCGCTGCATCTGCTTCATCGACACCATGCTCTTGTGGGTAAGCGGCGCAAGCACCACTTTGATGATGACCGTCAAGAGGATGATGTCCAACCCGTAGCTGCCGGTGAAGCGGTTGAAAAAGTGCAGCGCGTAGAGAAGCGGGATCGAGATGAACGCGAACCAGCCGAAATTGATCGAGTGTTCAAGGCCGCGCCCGACGCTCTTCAGGACCTCGAGTTCCTTCGGCCCGATAAACAGCGTCTTGCCCTTGGCCGTCGCTGGCTGCGCGATCGCCGCCAGAACCGCCGGTCCCGTCTCGCGCACGGTGACCGTTTGCTCCACCCCGTCATCCGGCAGCACGGCGAATAGGAAATAGGTGAAACCGAAGCCTGCCCAACCGACCTTGCCCGTCAAGGATTTGCTTTTGAGCGCTTCCCCGTGCTCGTGCACGAATTTGCCGTTGATGTCGGCCAAGAAGCCTTCGAACGGAGTGTCGCTATTCGGACTCGCGGGGCGGCCGTCGGCGGTGAGAACGATCGCCGGTGCTGCGCCGCCGGATGCACTGAGGTTCAGGCCGATCGTGTACCCCTGGCCTGTGAACGTGAATTCTTTCGTTACCGCCGGTCCGCCGGGAATCTGGCCCTGAAACGACAGCCGGGCCTGCTCCGCGCCTGAGAGACGCTGGTCGCCGCCGGAAGCCGAGTACCTCACGCTTTCGTCGCTGAGCGCCGCGCCGCCATCGGGCGACGGGACTTCGACGCCGAGGGGGTACGGCACTCCCGGGACCGCTGCGATCATATCCTGCGGCGGACTGTCTCTGTCGATGGTGGCGCGGTAGTGCTTGAGCTGGAAGCTTCTCAAGCGCGCACCTTGTGTCGTAAAGACCGCGATGTAATCGTCGGTCTCGATCTTGATCTCGCGCGGCGCCTCGGCCTTGCCGGGAGCCTGCGGCTTCGCTTGCTGAAGCTTCGCCTGCTCCTGCGGTGCGGGCGCTTGCTCGCGCACTGCCGGCGGCGGCGTCTCCGGCGGCTTTTCCTGCCGCTTCTCGTCTATCTGCGGCGGCGGAGCGGGATAAAAATGCGAAACAAGGAGCTGATAGCCGATGAGAATCAGCAGCGACAGGGCGACCGCTATAAGCGCGCGTTTTTCCATGAAGGTTACTTTGGGATGGGATCGTAACCACCCGGGTATCCCGGGTGGCAGTGGAGCACGCGAAGGACGGCGATGCGGAGACCGCGAAGAACACCGAAACGGCCGACCGCCTCTTCGGCGTACGCCGAGCAGCTCGGATAGAAACGGCACGCGCCGGGGAGCAGGGGAGAGACGGTCGTGCGGTAGACGCCGAGCGCGAGGAGAATCAATTTTTTAGCCAATTCGTGCCTCTACGCTTGCCCGGCGCCACGGATCAGTACCCGTCCGAGCTCGTTGGCGACAGCGGCTAGCGAAAGCCGATCGGCGCCCTGTTTGGCGATGACCACGATGTCACTCGACTGAATCATTCGCTTCTTCTGCCGACGGAAAAATTCGCGTACAAGTCGTTTGATGCGGTTCCGCGCCGGGGCGTGTCCGATCCGGGTGGTGACCGTGATGCCGAGCCGGCTTTGACCCACGCTATTCCTTTTGCTGAGAACGATAAAATGGGAGGTGTGGACTCTTTTCCCCTCCCGCGTGAGGGTCAGAAACTCGGAGCGCTTGGTGAGGCGGGCTCGTTTAGGAAAACCTTCTCCCCCCGAGGCGGGCTCCATTCCCTACGTGCGCGGCCGTTTCGGCGGAACGTTCACGGTGAGACGCTTTCGGCCTTTCGCCCGCCTGCGCTTGAGCACATTGCGCCCGCCGGGCGTCGCCATCCGCGCCAGAAAACCGTGCGTCCGCTTGCGTCGGATATTACTGGGTTGATAAGTTCGCTTCATACGTTACGTCCTCCGGCCTCTCCTCAGCCGAATTCAGTGTTGAATCATATAGGGGCCGATTTGTCAATTTGACTGGTTGGAATCTAGAATATAGAAGCCAGGATTCAGATAAGACCAACACCTCCGTCATTCTAAATTCTATCTTCCGAGTTCTACTTCTATTTTTAGGCCAGCTCCGCCTTCAGCGAACGCTGCATCAACTCTTTTACCGCCTCGAGGGGATTCTTCCCTTCGTGGAGCACGCGGTGCATCTGTTCGACGATCGGCATCTCGACGCCGAGCTTCTGCGCGAGAAGGTAAACGGAACGCGTGTTAGTGATTCCCTCGGCTATCGTGCGCGTGCCGCGCGTGATGTCGTCCAATTTTTTGCCGCGCGCGATCTCGAGTCCGACGCTGCGGTTGCGGCTCAAATCGCCGGTCGCGGTGAGAACGAGATCGCCGAGGCCCGGTAGGCCCGACAACGTGAGCGGGTCGGCGCCCATCTTGACCGCGAGACGGGTCATTTCCGCCAAGCCGCGCGTGATGAGCGCGGCGCGCGCGTTGAGACCGAGGCCGAGGCCGTCGCTGATGCCGGCGGCGATCGCGATGACGTTTTTGACGACGCCGCCCATCTCGACGCCGACGGTATCGCGCGAGGTGTAGACGCGAAAATTGGGTCCGCCGAGCAGATCTTGAACCACCCGCCCGACGCGATCGTCGAAGACGCCGACGGTTACCGCCGCCGGCTGTCCGCGCGCGACTTCGAGCGCGAAAGTCGGACCGGATAAGAAGGCATGCCGGTCTTTTTGCGCTGCGCCGAACAGGTCTTTAAGCACTTCGCCCATGGGCGCGAGCTTTGCTTCATCAATGCCCTTCGTCGCGGACACCAGAATGGATTTACCGTCGACAGCGGGCGCCGCCGCGCCGACGACGGCGCGAAAATAGTGCGAAGGAACGGCCAGAAAGAGGGCATTTTTTTTCTGCACGGCTTCGTCGAGCAAACGGGTGGCCTTGATCGCTGCCGGCAGCTTGATTCCCGGGAGGTAAGTGGGATTTTCTTTGTCCTGCTGGATGTAGCGGAAAGTTTGCTCGCCGTGGCACCAGAGGGTGACGTCGTGCGCTTTCTCGGCGAGCAGCTTGGCGAGCGCGGTACCCCAGCCGCCTGCGCCGATCACTCCGATTACAGAGCCCATTGGCTTCGGTCTCTTACGCGCGTGGCCGGCGGATTCTGCTTGGTTCCTTCTTCATCGAAGGGCCGGCTTTCAGCAACAGCTACCCCTCGGGCACGGCTGGCGGAGGTGCAGGAGGCTCCGGCGCGCTCTCGTCCTCTTCCTCTTTTTCGGCCAGGCGGGCAAGCGACACGAGCCGCTCGCCTTCTTCGAGGTCGATCAGGCGCACGCCCTGCGTGTTCCGTCCGATAATGCGGATGTCTTTGACGCGCAAGCGGATGATCTTGCCGATGTTGGTGACGAGCATGAGCTGGTCGTCCTCGGTAACCATCTGCACGCCGACAACCCGGCCGGTCTTGTCGGTCGTCTTCATCGTGATGATGCCTTTGCCGCCGCGCGACTGGAGCCGGTATTCGTTCATCGGCGTGCGCTTGCCGTAGCCTTTCTCCGAGGCGGTCAAGATATCCGCGCCGAGGCTCGAGATCTCCATGTTGACGACGCTGTCGTCTTGTTCCAGACTCATGCCGACGACGCCGTAGGTGTCGCGCCCCGTCGCGCGCACGTGCGATTCCTTGAAGCGGATCGACTGACCTTCGGATGTCGTTAAAATAATCTCCTGGTTGCCGTCGGTGAGGCGCACGCTGATGACCTCGTCGTTGGCCTCAATCGCGATCGCGCGGATGCCGCTCGCGCGCGGATTGGCGTAGGCCATGAGCTCGGTCTTCTTGATCAGCCCCCGCTTGGTGGCGAAGACGACATACCGACCTTCCTGGAATTCCTTGACCGGCAGAAACGCCGATACTCGCTCGCCCTGCTCCAGATTGAGCAGGTTGACGATCGGACGGCCGCGCGCGGCGCGCCCCGCCTGCGGCAGCTCGTGGACCTTGATCCAATAGACCTTGCCGACGGTCGTGAAAAATAAAATATACGAGTGCGTCGAGGCGACGAAGAGGTACTCCACGAAGTCTTCCTCGCGCGTGGTCGTGCCGATCTTGCCTTTGCCGCCGCGGCGCTGCGCGCGGTAGAGCGCGGCCGGGTTGCGCTTGATGTATCCCTCGTGCGAGATCGTGACCACCATGTCCTCTTCGACGATCAGGTCCTCAATGGAGATTTCCTCCGTGCGGTCGATGATCTCGGTGCGGCGCGCGTCGCCGTAGTTCTTTTTGATCTCTTGGAGCTCCTCGACGATGATGCGGTAGATCTCCTTCTCGTCGGCGAGAATCGTGCGCAGCTTGGCGATGAGTTCCAGGGTTTGCTTGTGTTCTTCGAGAATCTTGTCGCGCTCGAGTCCGGTCAGCCGCTGGAGGCGCATGTCGAGGATCGCCTGCGCCTGAACTTCGCTGAGAGCGAAGTTCTGCATCAGGCCTTCTTTGGCGGCCTTCGGCTCGCGCGCCGCGCGGATGAGCGCGATCACGGCGTCGAGATGGTCGAGGGCGATCTTCAGGCCTTCCAGGATGTGCAGACGTTCTTCGGCCTTGCGCAGGTCGTAGGCGGTGCGGCGGGTGACGACCTCTTTCCGGTGGTCGAGGAAAGCCTTGAGCGCTTGCTTGAGAGTCAGGACCCGGGGACGTCCCTCGACGATCGCCAGCATGTTGACGCCGAAGGACTCCTGCAGCGCTGTGTGCTTGTAGAGCTGATTGATGATGACCTCGGCGACGGCGTCGCGCTTGAGCTCGATCACGATGCGCATGCCCTCGCGGTCCGACTCGTCGCGCAGATCGCTGATGCCCTCGATCCGCTTCTCGTTCACCAGCTCGGCGATCTGCTCGATCAGCCGCGTCTTATTGACCATGAAGGGGATCTCGCTGACGATGATCTGCTCTCTCCCGGTCCGCTTGACGGTCTCCGTGAAGACCTTCCCGCGCATCTGAACGATGCCGCGTCCCTCTTCGTACGCCTGGACGATGCCTGCCTTGCCGTGGATGAATCCGCCGGTCGGGAAGTCGGGCCCCGGGATGTATTCCATCAGCTCTTTAATGGTGATCTCCGGACGCGCGACCATCTCGATAAGCCCGTCGATGACCTCGCCGAGATTGTGCGGCGGAATATTGGTCGCCATGCCGACGGCGATGCCGGACGCGCCGTTGACGAGCAGATTCGGGATGCGCGACGGGAGAACCGTCGGCTCTCTCAGCGAATCGTCGTAGTTGGGCACGAAGTCGACGGTCTCTTTCTCGAGGTCGGCGAGCATCTCGTCGGCGAGCCGCGACATGCGAATCTCCGTGTAGCGCATCGCCGCGGGCGGGTCGCCGTCGATCGAGCCGAAATTTCCCTGGCCGTCGACCAGCGGATAGCGCATCGAGAAGTCCTGCGCCAGACGCACGATCGTGTCGTAGACGGCCATCTCACCGTGCGGGTGGTATTTACCGATCACGTCGCCGGCGACGCGCGCCGACTTCTTGTACGCGGTATTCCACGTGTTGCCCATGTCGTACATCGCGTAGAGGACGCGGCGGTGCACGGGCTTGAGTCCGTCGCGCACATCGGGCAGGGCCCGCCCGATGATGACGCTCATCGCGTAGTCCATGTAGGACTGACGCATCTCGTCTTCGATGTAGACAGGAATCTTTTGGGGTTTACCGTTTGCGTCCATGATTCAAAACGAGGGGGAAGCTGTCAGCGGTTAGCATTCAGCTTCGAATCGGAAACTTTCTGGCTGACAGCTGAACGCTGACAGCTTTTTAGACGTCGAGATTCTTGACCGTGAGCGCATGGTCTTCGATGAACTTGCGGCGCGGCTCGACTTCGTCGCCCATGAGCGTCGAGAAGATGTCGTTCGCCTCGACGGCGTCTTCGATGCGCACCTGGAGGAGCACGCGCGTCTCCGGATTCATCGTGGTTTCCCAAAGTTGCTCGGGATTCATCTCTCCGAGACCTTTGTAGCGCTGAATGTATTGGCCTTTCTTGCCGGTCTCCATGACGTATTCAAGCAGCTCGGTTAACGACCCGAGCTTCGCGCTATGGTCGCCGTTGTCGAGCTGGTACGGCGGATAGCCGCCGCCGGTGAGTTCGTCGAAGAGGCGTTTGATCTCCCTGTATTCGGGGCTGATCAGGAGCGCGCGATCGACAATGGTTTTCAAGCCCGTGCCGTTATGGCGCGTCGAGCAGATGAGCCTGAAGCAGTTGTGCTCGGTATCTTCCTCGAGCTCGACGGCGAGCGGCGCCTCCTCGGGCGCTCTCAGATTGATGTACGTCTTCAGGCGCTCGGCGATGCGTTCAAGCGCGGCCTTGTCTTTCAACGCCTCTTCGCTCAGCTCCTCTTCCAGCAGCAGCGCTTCCATGACTGCCCGGCTGCGCTTTTTCTTGCGCGAGGCGAGATTCATGAGCTTTTCCCAGCGTAGCACTTTCTTGATGAACGCCTGGAGGGTTTCTCCCGTCATTCCGTTGCCGTCGTTGACGGCGCGGACGCGGACGTTTTCGGTGCCCATCTCGATGAGATAGTCTTCCAGGCTGTTCTCGTCTTTCAGGTAACGCTCCTGCTTGCCGCGCTTGATCTTGTAAAGCGGCGGCTGTGCGATCATGAGGTGGCCTTTTTCGACGAGGTCCGGCATCTGGCGGTAAAAAAAGGTCAGCAGCAGCGTGCGGATGTGCGACCCGTCGACGTCGGCGTCGGTCATGATGATGATCGAGTGATAGCGCAGCTTGCCGGCGTCGTAATCCTCCTTGACGCCTGCGCCGAGCGCGGTGATGACGAGGCGAATTTCCTGCGAGGAGAGCATCTTGTCGAAGCGCGCCTTCTCGACGTTCAGAATCTTGCCTTTGAGCGGCAGGATCGCCTGCGTGCGGCGGTCGCGGCCCTGCTTGGCCGAACCGCCGGCGGAATCGCCCTCGACGATGAAGATCTCGCTGAGCGCAGGGTCCTGCTCCTGGCAGTCGGCGAGCTTTCCGGGCAGCGAACCCGAATCGAGAGCGCCTTTGCGGCGGGCGAGTTCCTTCGCCTTGCGCGTCGCCTCGCGCACGTGTGCGGCCTCGACGCCTTTGACGACGATTTTTTTCGCGTCCGCCGGATGCTCCGCGAGGTAAGAGGCGAGCTTCTCGTTGATGAGCGCCTCGACGATGCCTTTCACCTCGCTGTTGCCGAGCTTGGTTTTCGTCTGGCCCTCGAACTGCGGCTCGGGAACCTTGACGCTGATGACGGCCGTCAAGCCTTCGCGGACGTCCTCGCCCTGGAGGTTTTCGTCGTCCTTCTTAAGCACGCCGCTCTCGACGGCATAATTGTTGATCGTGCGCGTGAGGGCCGATTTGAAGCCGATGAGGTGCGTGCCGCCTTCGATCGTGTTGATGTTGTTGGCGAACGAGAAGATGTTTTCCGTATAGCCGTCGTTCCATTGCAGCGCGATTTCGATGTCGACGCCTTCTTTTTCGCCCTGGAGGTAAACGACCTGCGGATGAATCGCCGTTTTGGCGCGGTTCAGGTGCTCGACGAACGAGACAATGCCGCCCTTGTATTCCAACTCGTGTTTTTTCTGGCTGCGCTCGTCTTCGATCGTGATGTGCACGCCCTTGTTCAGAAAGGCGAGCTCGCGAAGGCGTTGGGAGAGCGTATCGAAGCTGAGTTCCAGGCTTTGAAACATCTCCGGGTCGGGCTTGAACGTGACGCGCGTGCCGGTCTGCTCCGATCGCCCTATCTCAGCCAGCGGCGCCTGCGGCGCGCCGCGCCTGTAGTGCTGCTGGTAAACCTTGCCGTCGCGCTTGATTTCGACTTCGAGCGTCTCGGAGAGCGCGTTCACGACCGAAAGGCCGACGCCGTGAAGACCGCCGGAGACTTTGTACGACGCCTTGTCGAACTTGCCGCCGGCGTGAAGCTTCGTGAGCACGACCTCCGCCGCGGAAACCTTTTCCGTCGCATGGAGATCGACGGGAATGCCGCGGCCGTTGTCGATCACCGTTACGCTGTTGTCGATGTGGATCTTGACCTCGATCTGATTACAGAAGCCCGCGAGCGCCTCGTCGATGGAATTATCCACGACTTCGTAAACGAGGTGGTGTAAGCCGCGCTCGCCGGTGTCGCCGATGTACATTCCGGGGCGTTTGCGAACCGCGTCGAGGCCCTCGAGGACCTTGATATTATCTGCGCCGTAATGGGATGGAGCCGTGGTTTTGTCCGAAGCCATATTTCAGCTTGAGAACGTTCTAACTTTTCTCTTTATTCTCTAGGGGTTAGTGAATTTATGAACCTCAATAATTGTACCCCAAAATGAGACCCGAAGTAAAGTAAAAAAAGACGCGATTTTGGCGCATATATAATAGCGTTTTGCGGCAGAAATTTGGGTCCCAAATCGTCTTTCAAACGGCCGCTTCCGAAAGCCGTTATGGGCACCCCATAAGATATAAGATAAATCCGATATCTCTTTTAAAGATTGCGGGTAGTTCCTTATTGACATTTAATTCGCGTCTTGTTAGACACCAGCAGATTAAACGCCCGACCAGGGTATGCAGGAGGAAAAAAATGGCTGACGAAGCAGGCGAAGAGCTATTATTAGACGTAAGAGTCGCGGAGGCTTCGTGGCTCTACAAGTTTTATCTCAACCAAGAGCGGAAAATCCTCGGCACGCTCTCCGTCGCGATCTTCCTGATCGCCTGGGAGCTCGTGGGCGGCGTCTATCAGGTCGTCAATCCCATGTTCATGAGCGCGCCATCCTATATCTGGAAGGCGGCGATCCAGCTTTTCGGCTCGGGCGAGATCTGGAACGACCTTTATGTCAGTGGCGTCGAGTTCGCCTGGGGCTACGTTTTGTCGGTCATCGTCGCGATTCCTTTCGGGATCGCGGTCGGCTGGTATAAAAAGATGGCTTATCTGTTCGACCCGTTCGTAAACGCCATGAACGCGACGCCGCGCGTCGCGCTACTGCCCCTAGTTATCATCTGGCTAGGCATCGGCATGCTTTCCAAGGTGGGAATCATCTTCCTGGGCGCGGTCTTCCCGCTCTTGATCAACACCCGCGACGGCGTCAAGACCACCCCCGCGAACCTGCTGAACGCGGCGCGGAGCTTCGGCGCTTCCGAATGGCAGATCTTCCGCAACGTCGTCCTGCCCTCAACGGTTCCGTTCATACTCACGGGCCTCCGCCTCGCGGTCGGCCGCGCGCTGATCGGCGTCATGGTCGGCGAGCTTTATGCCGCTACGGCAGGCATCGGCTTCATGATCACGGTCGCAGGCGCGACCTTCCAGACCGATAAGGTCTTCGTCGGCGTGCTGATCTTTGCGATCGCCGGTATGGCCGCGACCGAAGCGATCGACCGCTTCGAGCACCGCTTCGACAAGTGGCGCCCGAAAGTGGGCGCGGCGTAAGATCGATTCGCTACAGGTAGAATAAAAGAAATAAAAAGGGGCGGTCCAACGACCGCCCTTTTTTATTGTTGCGAGATCGGACTAGCTTCCCGGCCGGTACGTGAAGGTCGGAAAAGCGTTCTTTCGGGAGTCCGCCTGCTGCTCGCGAGTGGTTGTCTCAGCGACATCGTGGCGCGCGAACTCACTGGCACAGCCGGCCAGTAAGATCAAGACGAGAATCCACGTCAGCTTGTAGATCATTCTCTTCCAATAACAGCCGCTGCCGTCGTCGGCAACCAGCGCCGATCCTGCCCGGAATTGAAACTTGCGCCCGCGCATTGCTTTCAACAATCCGCTTCTATAGCATCGTCGCGATGAAACGCATGGTCAGATTGTTGGGTTTTGCCGCGTTTGTTCTGATACTCTCGGTCGGCCAGAGCATCGCGTTTTACACCGATTGGCTGTGGTTTCAGGAAGTCGGTTATACGGCCGTCTTCACGACCATCCTCGGCGCCAAGCTCCTGCTCGCGCTTCTCTCCGGCGGAGTCTTTTTTCTCGTTCTCTATCTCAACCTGAACTTCGCGGCGCGGCCGCAGCGAGGCATACGCTTTTTCGATTATGAAAACGTCCTCGAACTTCCCAGCCCCGAGCTGATCGATCCCCTTGTCCGCCGGCTGCTGCTGCCGGCTTGCATTGTGCTCGCGCTGATTCTCGGCCCGCAGGGCGCCGGCGAGTGGCGGGACGCGCTGTTTTTTTTTAAGGCGGTTCCCTTCGGCCTCAACGATCCGGTTTTCGGGAATGATATCGGCGCTTATGTCTTTCGTCTGCCGTTTTTGATCGCGCTTTATCACTGGCTGATCGTGCTCGCGGCGATGACGCTGATCGCCACGGCTGTCATATACGTGGTGTACCGCGGCGTGCAGTATGGCCCGCGCGGCCTTTCTTTCAGTGCGCGTGCAAAATCGCACCTGCTCGCGCTGGCGGCCGTTTTCCTGCTGGCGAAAGCCGCCGGCTATTATCTGGATGGCTTCCAGCTGCTCTATTCGCCGACCGGCGCCGCCTACGGCGCCGGCTACACGGCGCTTCACGCAACGCTTCCCGTCCTGCGGCTGCTCGCGATATTATCGGCAATCGGCGCAGCGGTCCTGCTGTTCCAGATCTGGCGGCCGGGAATTCGCTATCTCGCGCTTACAGCCGCCGCGCTCGTCCTCGTCCACATCGTCGGCCTCGGACTCTATCCGGCGTTCCTGCAGCGCTTCCGCGTCGGTCCCAACGAGATCGTCGCCGAGCGCCCGTTCATCGAGCGCACCATCCAGTTTACCCGCCGCGCGTATGGACTCGAAAATCTCGAACTGAAGGAATTTGCCGCCGAAGAGCGCTTGTCGACAGCCGATTTGAAGCGCAACGACGCGACGATCAAAAACATCCGTTTGTGGGAGCACCGGCCGCTGCTCGCGACCTACGGGCAGCTCCAGGAAATCCGCACGTACTACAAGTTCGTCGACGTCGATAACGACCGCTATCCGATCGGCGGGGCGCCGCGCCAGGTGATGCTCTCGGTCCGGGAACTGTCGCACCAGCATCTCAACAACGCCGGCTGGATCAACGAGCACCTGACCTACACACACGGTTACGGCGCTGTCTTCGGCCCGGTCAACCAGGTGACTCCGGAGGGCCTGCCGGAGTTCTTCATCAAGGATATTCCTCCGGTCGCGTCGGTCGACGCGCTGAAAATCACCCGCCCCGAGGTCTACTACGGCGAGCTCGCCAACGATTACGTCTTCGTGAAAACGCGCGCGCGAGAGCTCGATTATCCCGCCGGAGACCGCAACGTTTACACCGATTACCAGGGCCGCGGCGGCGTTCCCGTCGGGTCGCTGTGGCGCAAGCTCGTTTTCTCGGCCCGCTTCGCGACGCTGAGGATCGCTCTGTCGAACGACGTCAGCGGCGAGAGCCGCATCCTCTACTACCGCCAGGTGCGCGATCGCGTCGCTAAAATCGCGCCGTTCATCGAATTCGACCGCGACGTTTATCCGGTCATCGTGGGCGGGCGCATCTTTTGGATCATCGATGGCTACACCACCTCGGATTATTACCCTTACGCCGAACCGGTGCGCGGACTCGGGAATTACATCCGCAACTCCGTCAAAGCCGTCGTCGACGCCTACGACGGCACCGTCGGTTTTTATATCAGCAGCCCCGACGATCCGATCATCCGCGCGTACGCGCAGATCTTTCCGAATATGTTCAAGCCGCTGGACGCGATGCCGGAAGACCTGCGCGCGCACATTCGCTATCCGCAGGACCTTTTCACCGTCCAAGCGCGCATGTACGCGACCTATCACATGCAGGACCCGCAGGTTTTCTACAACAAGGAAGACGTGCTCGCGATCCCGCACCGGACGATAGGGGGCCGCGAGATCGAAATCGAGCCCTACTACACGATTATGCGGCTTCCGGGAGAAGCGCGCGAAGAATTTATTCTGCTGCTGCCGTTCACCCCCAACAAGCGCGACAACATGCGCGCGTGGCTCGCGGCGCGGAGCGACCCGCCGAACTACGGCAAGCTCATCGCCCTTAACTTTCCCAAGGCAAAGCTGATCTACGGCCCCAAGCAGATCGACGCGCGCATCGATCAGGACCCCGTTATCTCGCAGCAGCTGAGCCTCTGGAACCAGCGCGGCTCGCAGGTTATCCGCGGCAGCATGCTCGCGATCCCGATCGAAGCATCGCTCTTATACGTCCAGCCGCTCTACCTCGCGGCGGAGAAGGGCTCGCTCCCCGAGCTCAAGCGGGTGATCGTCGCCTTCGGCAATCAGATCGCGATGGAAGAGACGCTCGAGCAGTCGCTCGATCGCATCTTCGGCGGGCGCATTGCCGCCGTCCAGACGAAGGCCGCGGCGGCGCCTTCGGAGACGGCTGGAGCGGCGAAGAGCCTCGCGCGCGATGCGCTCAATCACTTCAGCCGCTCGCAGGAGTATCTCAAGCAGGGCAACTGGGCCGCCTTCGGCGAAGAATTAAAAACCGTGGAGCGGCTGCTCAAGGAAATGGAGAGCAAAAAATAACCGCGAGAAGCCTGCGTTGACAAGGCGCCGCTTCGGGGCTAGCTTCTCTCGCGGAGCCCTCGGAGGATGCTGAGAGAATATCATCGGCGCAAAGCCTGGATCGTCCTCGCCGCGCTGATGATTTTCTTGCCCGGCGCGGCGCAAGCGCAGCAGAAAATTCGCGTCGCGACGCTCTACATCGGCTCCAGCATGCTGCCGCTCTGGATTGCCAAAGAGGAAGGCGAGTTCGCGCGCCGCGGCCTGGACGTCGAGCTCATCTGGCTCCAATCGACGCTCTCGACGTTCGCCTTGGTCGCGAGCGAGGTCGATCTCATCTTCGGCACGCCGCAGGAGACTCTGCTTGCGATGAATGTCGCCAATCCGCCGCCGCTCGTGACCGTCGGCTCGTGGGAGTCGAACTCCAAGCACTGGCTGATGGTGGCGCCCTCGATTCAGTCGCCGAAGGATTTAATCGGCAAGAGCCTGGCGACGAGCCGGCCTAAGGCGGCGGACGAGGGCTACGCGCGCATTATTCTCAAGCGCTACGGCGTCGATTCGACCAAAGTGGCGTTCATCAGTGCCGGGGGGCAGCGCGACCGCGCCGGCGCGCTGAGATCCGGCACCGTTCAGGGCAGCGTCTTCAATACCTACAACTCGCTGGCGCTCGAAGAAGCCGGCTACAAAAAGCTCGCGCTGCTGGAGACGCCGCAGTTTCCATTCCCGCCGGCGACATACACGACGCGCAAGGATTTTGTGATTCAGAAACGCGAGCCGCTGAAGGCCTTCATGGCCGCCGTCACCGACACGACGCGCAAACACAACCAGGACCGAGAGACGGGACTCCGCCTGCTCAAAAAATACATGAAGATCAGCAATCCCAAAGTACTCGAGGCGGCCTACCAGGACGGCGTGATCAATCAATATCCCTACATGACGCGCGAGCAGATGAACGCTTCGCTCGATATTCTCGAAGCGAGCACCGGCGTGCGGCCGAAAATCACCTTCGAGCAGTTCGTCGATCACAGTTTGCTTCAGGAAGCGAAATTGCAGCAGGAAAGGAGAAACTAACATGCAGCCCAGAGTCGATCATATCGCATTCGTGGTGAAAGACCTCGAGCGCTCCGTCGCGTTTTATCGCGACGTCTTCAACGGCGAGGTCGGCCGCTCGCGCGGCTTCAACGAAAAAGACAAAAGCGCCGGCCGGCCGGTCCACACGCTCGTGAAAGTAGGGGATTACGGCTTCGATCTTTTCGTGCAGGACCCGAAAGACCCGCCGCATCCACGCGCGCGTTATCTGCATTTCGCCTTCAATATTCGGACCGACGAAGTGGACGCCGCGCTGCAAAAGCTTCAGAAATTGAACATTCCATTCGACGGTCCCAAGGTGCACGGCGGCTCGACGAGCATCTCGATCTATTTTTCCGACCCCGACGGCTACCAGCTGGAATTCTCCGCGAAGTATCCCGATGCCGAGAGCCACAAGAAAGAGATGCAGCGCCTCGGCGCGACCTACGGCGGCGCCGGCACGAAAAATTACGAATGGAAAGAAGCGTAGATACGGGCTGGTAGCGCTGAAAATTTTCAGGAGGAGTGACTATGGGCGCCGAAACTCTCGATCACATCGCGTTTCCCGTGCGCGATCTCCCGCGCTCGGAGAAATTCTATCAGGAGACGATCGGCCTCAAGTTTCATACGCAGAGGAAAAATGCCGACGGCTCGCCGCGCCACACGTACGTGCTGGCGGGCGAGAATATCATCGGGCTCACGCTGCCTGGCGTGCAGGTGCCCGCGTCGGAGAGCGAGGCGCCGCGCTACGGTATCGCGCTGGACTCGGAGGCGAGCTTCGCGCGCGCCGCAAAGGAGATTCAGGCGAGCGGGCTTGCGTGCGGCGACGTCGTGGAGCATCCGGCGGATTCGTTTCGTGTGAGGTCGCTGACGTTTATCGATCCGGATGACAATCACATCGAGATCTGTCTCACGCGCCGCGGTCTGTCCGCGCCGTGCGTGAGCCACGTCGTGTTCGAGACCAAGGACCTCGCCAAGGCGTCGCGCTTTTGGACCGAGGCGCTCGGGCTCAAGCCCGCCGGCGCCGAGCGCGGCGAGACATTCTTCGAATTCCAAAACGGGCAGATGTTGGGCATCAAACAGGTAAACGAGCTGTCCGAGCGGACGAAAAAGCACGGGCGCGCCTGCCATGTCGCGTTCAACGTCAGCCAGCAGGATTTCGACCGCATGCTGGTCGCGATTCCCGAGCTCGGCGGCCGCTCGCTCGGCGACCACCGCTCCGAGGACGGCCTGCGCCCGCCCGGCGAGCGCAGCATCTACTTCTTCGACACCGACAACAACTATCTCCAGATCACGGCGCACGGCACGGAGAACTGGGACCTGCTGCCGGATGAGGAGAAGTGGCGGCGCATTCAGGAAAACCGCGCGAAGATCGGCAAAGGCATTTCGAGTTTCGACGCGGGGAAACGCGCAAAATAAGTTTCGAGTTCGCCTTTCGGGTTTCGAGTGCGGAATCCGGAATAAGGCCCGCGGGAAAAAATTTCCAGAAACTCGAAACTACTTTTATGGAGAAACCTATTATCCCGACCTTCTCTCTCGCCGAGCGCGATCGGCGCTGGAGCGCCGTCCGCGCCGAGATGAAAAAAACCAAGCTCGACGCCGTGATCGGCCTGCCCAATCAGGGTCACTGGGATCAGTTCGGCGCGGATACTCGTTACCTCACACAGATCGGCGGCTTCCAGAACGAAGTGGCCGCGGTTTTCCCGCTCGAAGCCGAGCCGACGGTGATCGTGCGCGGCGCGAACGAGATCGAGTGGTGGGGCCTCGCGCAGGATTGGATCAAAGACCTGCGGCCGTCGCGCCGCTCGTACGGCGAGCCGGTCATCCAACGATTGAAAGAAATCCGCGCCGAGCGCGTCGGCGTGATCGGCCTCTCCGGCATGGTGCGCGCGCCCGAGGGCGTCGTGCCCTGGGGGACGTACGAGAAGATCCGCGCGGCGCTGCCCGCCGTTGAATTCGAAAACGCGACCGATCTCATGCAGCACGCGCGCTCGATCAAAAGCGCGGAGGAGATCGCGTTCATCGAAAAGGCGGCCGAGATCATCGGCAGCGCGATCGGCGCGATGATCGAAATCGCGCGTCCCGGCGTACCGGAAAATTATTTAATCGCCGAGCTGCTGCGCGAGATGACGCGCCAGGGCGGCGAGCCGATCACGATGCTGCTCTTCGGCGCGGGCGGTACCGAGGTACCGTGGGCGCAGCGCGTCTTCACCTCGCGGCCGCTCAAGCAGGGCGATCTTATCAACACCGAGGTCGAAGGCCGCTACGCCGGCTACATCGCGCAGGCGCTCCAGCCGATTGCGCTCGGGCCGCGGCCGGATGCGATCGTCAAGATGTACGACGCGACGAAAATAATTTTCGACAAGATGCTCAAGCTGTTGAAACCCGGCGTGTCTTTCGGCGACATCGTCGCCTTCTATCAGGAAGAGGTCCGCGCCGCCGGCTACGAACCCGGCGAGGCGCTGATGCACGGGCGCGGCTTGGGCGAGGACGCGCCGATGGTGTGGGGCGGCGTGAGCGATTTCCCCGAGGCGCGCCAGCAGCTCAAGACCGGCCACGTGTTCATCTTGAAGCCGGCGGCGCGTAAAGGCGCGATGCGCGATTCCATCCGCGCCGGCGACACCGTCGCGATCGAATCGAACGGCGCGCGAAGATTGGGACAGCGGCCTTTAGAGTTTTTGGCGGCATAATTTTTGACGTCTGTCCTTCCGCTGGGCGAGGCCGTGTCGTGCCCGTTACGCGCTGTGGGCGCGCCGCACCATGCTCGGTCCGCAAGAAAACGGCCGGATTTAATACAAATGAAATTTTTTCCCAGGCCGTGCACAGCCGCCGTTCTCTAGTGTAAAATAACCCTCATGTCCGAGGTCTATATCGCCGGCGCCGGCCTGACCAAGTTCGGCAAGAGCCCGCTCTCGCTGCTGGAGCTTTTCTCCGAAGCAGCTATGGCCGCGCTGGCGGCCTCGCCGGTACAGGAGATCGACGCGGTCTATCTCGGCGCGATGAATCCCGAGGAGTTCACGGGCGCGAGCAATATCGCCGCCCAGGTGGTCGAGGCGCTGGGTATCACCGGAATTCCGGCGACGCGCGTCGAGACCGCTTCGTCGGCGGGCGCCGCCGCGGTGCACGCCGCCTGCCATGCGGTCGCGGCCGGCTATCACCGGACCGTGCTCGTATTGGGCGGCGAGAAAATGACGCACCTTACGACGAGCGCCGCGACGCGCATCCTCGCCGAAGTCATCGAGGCGCAGGAGCGCGCCTGCGGCGCGACGATGCCGGCGCTCGCGGCGATGATCACCGAGCGCTACCGCCAGCGGTATCGTTTATCGAGCGGCGATCTCGAGCGCGCGCTCTGTGCCGTGGCGATGAAAAATCACGCCAACGGCGCGCGCAATGCCTTCGCGCAGTTTCAGAAGCCGATCACGAAAGAAGTTTACCTCGCGAGCAAGCTTGTCTCGACACCGCTGAGACTCTATGATTGCTCGCCCATCACGGACGGTGCGGGGGCGGTGCTGGTAACGGCGGAAAAAACCGATTTGCGAATCGCCGGTCTCGGGCAGGGCACGGGCCCGGCGGGGCTGCGTGAGAGGGACGCGTTCACCTCGTTCGAGCCGACGCGCATGGCGGCGGAGCGCGCGTATCGCATGGCGGGCATTACGCCGAAGGACATCGATTTCGCCGAGGTCCACGACGCGTTCACGTCTTTTGAGATCATCAGCACGGAGGATCTCGGATTTTTCCCCGCCGGCAAGGGCTGGCAGCCGGTCGCGGACGGCAAGACCGCTCCGGACGGTCAGCTTCCGATCAATGTTTCCGGCGGTCTCAAGGCGCGCGGCCATCCGGTCGGCGCCAGCGGCGTCGCGCAGGTTGTGGAAGTCGCGCGTCTTATGCGCGGCCAGGGTGAGATAAAGCTCAAGCGAGAGCCGCGGCGCGGCCTCGCGCAGAGCACCGGCGGGCTCGGCGCCAATAATCTGGTGACGATCGTCGAGCGCGCCGACATCGGCGCGTCGCCCGCGCGCGCGCCGCTGCCGCCGGAGCCGAAGCTGATAAAACGCCGAAAGAACGCCGCCGCCAAGCGCAGCGAGGAGGGGACGATCGAGACGTTCACGATCCTTTACGTCACGCCCGACGGGTTTCTACCGCCGCTGGCGCTGGCATTGATTCGCGACAACTCCGGCGCGCTCGTCATGGCGCAGGGCGAGGACCTCGCGCATCTAAAGATCGGCCGCGATGTGTTTTTGCGCCAGCTGGATGGCGGGTACGTTTTCACCGTGAAAAGCCATCTCGATCAGGTGAAGCAGGCACTGGATCGGCTCATCCGCGCGCTGCCGCGCGGCGATAAAAAGACGCACTCGGACGAGGAGCGGCGTTGATCGGCAGAGGAGAACATCGCGCGGAGAAGCGCTTTCGTTCGCTTACCCGGCTGATCGCCGAGGAGCTCAAGCATGCGATCTCCGGCGGCAAACTAAAGCCGGGAGAAAAGCTCTCCGAACAGAGCTTGACCTCTTCGATCGGCGTGAGCCGCGTGCCGCTGCGCGAGGCGCTCCGGAGCCTCGAAGCGGAGGGATACGTCACGTTCCTATCGAACGATCAGGTAATCGTCAGCAAGCCGACGGTCTCCGAGATCGAGGATTATTATTCGATCGCGAGCGTTCTCGAAGGGCTTGCGACGCGCCTCGCCGTCGACCGCGCGCGCCCCGAAGAAATCGAGCGGTTGCGCGAGCTGCACCAGCACCTTAAGAACGCGTGCAAAAGCGGGGATGCCGCCGCTTACTTCGAAGCGAACAGCCGTTTTCACCGCTTCATCGCGGAAGTCGCCGGCAACGAGCGGCTCTACCGCATGATCGACCAGATGCGCCAGGAGATGCGCCGGACGCGCATTCTCGCGCTGCAGCTGCCGCGCCGGCTCGACTATTCGATGCGCGAGCACGACCAGATCATGGACGCTTTTCTCAAGAAAAATTCCGAGCTCGCGGAAGCGACGGTCATCAGGCATCTCGACAACCATATGAAAGCGTTGAAGCAGGCGCTCAATGGCTGATCTGCTCGCCGTCCGCGGCCTCAAAACCCACATTAAGACGTCCATGGGCCTCGTGAAGGCCGTCGACGGCGTTTCATTCGACGTAAAACCGGGCGAGACGGTCGCGCTCGTGGGCGAGAGCGGCTGCGGCAAAAGCATGACGGCGCTCTCGATCATGCGGTTGATCCCCGCGCCTCAGGCGGAGACCGTCGCCGGCGAGATCCGCTTCGACGGCAAAAATCTGCTCGGACTCGACGGCGAGGCGATGCGCCGCGTTCGCGGCGCCGAGATCGCGATGATCTTTCAGGAGCCGATGACGTCGCTAAACCCGGTGCTGACGATCGAGCGGCAGCTCACGGAGACGCTGGAGGCGCACGGTGCCGCGTCGCGCCGAGCGGCGCGCGAACGCGCGCTCGAGCTGCTGCGGCTCGTCGGAATTCCCGACCCGGCCGAGCGGCTGAAGCAGTATCCGCATCAGTTCAGCGGCGGCATGCGCCAGCGCGTGATGATCGCGATCGCGCTTTCCTGCCGCCCTAAACTGATCCTCGCCGACGAGCCGACGACGGCGCTCGACGTCACGATTCAGGCGCAGCTGCTGGAGCTCATGCGCGGCCTCAGCCGCGAGTTCGGCGTGGCGCTGGTGATGATCACGCACAACCTCGGTGTGGTCGCGCGCTACGCCGACCGCGTCAACGTCATGTATGCGGGGAAAATCGTCGAGAGCGGCGCCGCCGCGGACATCTACCGCGACCCGCGCCATCCCTACACGATCGGATTGCTCCACTCGGTGCCGCGCCTCGATCAGCCCCGGCGGACGCGCCTCGAGCCGATCGAAGGACAGCCGCCGGATCTTTGGGCGCTGCCGCCCGGCTGCAGCTTCCGCCCGCGCTGCCGGTACGCTATCGAGAAGTGCGCGCGGGAAGTTCCCGCGCTGCGCAGCGCCGCCTCGGGACACGATGCCGCGTGCTTCGTTGCGGAACAAACCAATAATGTTGAATGATGAATTTTGAATTATGAATTCCGGATCGGAAACTCAAAACTCAAAACTTAAAACTCAAAATTCCCCACCGGCGGACGCGCTCGTCGAGGTCCGCGGGTTGAAGAAATACTTTCCAGTGACCAGCGGCGCGATCGCTCGCCGCGTCGTTGGCTGGGTGAAGGCTGTCGACGACGTGAGCTTCTCGATCCGTCGCGGCGAGACGCTGGGGCTCGTCGGCGAGTCGGGCTGCGGTAAGACGACGACTGGGCGTTGCCTGCTTCAGCTCGAGCGGCCGACGGCGGGCAGCGTGCAGTTCGACGGTCGCGATCTCGTCACCATGGGCCCGGCGGAGATGCGCTCGCTGCGCCGGCGGATGCAAATCGTCTTCCAAGATCCCTACAGCTCGCTCAACCCGCGCATGACGATCGGCCAGATGATCGCCGAGCCGATCCGCGTGCACGGACTCGACGGCGACGGCGTCAAAGCCCCCGACCGGGTCGCCGAGCTGCTCAAAGTCGTCGGGCTCAATCCGTTGATGGCGCGGCGCTATCCGCACGAGCTTTCGGGCGGGCAGCGCCAGCGCGTCGGCATCGCGCGCGCTCTCGCGCTCGAGCCGAAATTCATTGTCTGCGACGAGCCGGTCTCCGCGCTCGACGTGTCGATCCAGGCGCAGATCATCAATCTGCTCGAAGACCTCCAGGACCGCTTCGAGCTCACGTACCTGTTCATCGCGCACGATCTCTCGGTCGTGCGCCACATCAGCGACCGCATCGCGGTTATGTATCTGGGCAAGATCGTGGAGATCGCCGACCGCCAGGAGCTCTACGACAACCCGCTCCATCCCTATACGCAGGCGCTCCTCTCGGCGGTCCCGGTTCCCGACCCGGTTATCGAGGCGCGCCGCGCGCGCGTGGTTCTCGGCGGCGAGGTGCCGAGCCCGTCGAATCCTCCGGCGGGCTGCGTCTTTCACCCGCGCTGTCCGATCGCAATCGAAGAATGTGCCGGGGGCGTGCCCGAGCTGCGCGAGCTCAGGCCCGGCCATTGGGTGGCGTGCATTCGGGCCGGCGAGCCGCTTGCGGCGGCCCGCCCGTGATGCTAGCGCCCGAGCTCTTTTAAAATCCCGCGTGCGAGCGTGAAATCGTAGACCTGCTCGGCGGGGACGCTGCGCTCGACTTTCAGCATTTTCCGCTGCTGCGCGATCATGCGCTCCTGCAGCGCGAGGGGAATCGTGCCGTCGGCGGACAGCACGCGGAGCGAAGCCTTGTAGGCTTCCGCCGCGTCACTCTCCGAGACTTTCATCGCGCGCGCCACGCGCTCGACCGCTTCCTTGCCGCTCGATTTGAACCAGAAAAACGCTTTCAGCGTGCCGCGCAGGAAGCGGCGCATGAAATCGCTCCGCTGCGCGAGCGTCTTCTCGCCCACGAGCGCGCCGGCGGTGACGAATTCGAGATCGTCGCCGTAAAAAAGCAGCTCGTTGTATCCCAGCCGCTTCGCCACGAGGCTGTCGGTCTGATTGAGCACGGCGGCATCGACCGCGCCGCCGACGAGCGCCGCGAGGCGCGTCGGCGTCGGCTCGAGCGCGCGCAAAATCACGTCGCGCTGCGGATCGAGCCCTGTTTTAGCGAGCAGGTCGCGCGTCATCTGATCGAGCGCGGCGCCGAAGCTCGACACCGCTATCTGCTTGCCTTTGAGTCCGGCGAGCGTCGTGATGTTTTTCGACGCATACAGCCAATTGAGCGGCTTAGTGTCGAAGACGAGCACGATCTTGAGCGGCACGCCGCGGAGAATCGCCGCGGCGCCTTGTCCGAGTATCTGGCTCGCATCGAAGTTGCCCGCGGCGAGCCCCTGGATGCCCGGCAGCATTCCCGCTTGAACCGGCAGCACCTCGATTCCTTCCTCGGCGTAGAGGCCCTTTTCGATCGCATAGCGGTAGATGATCGCGGTGAAGCTGATGCCGGTCGAGACGTGGAGATGCGCGCGTTCGACCGCGGCAGCGGATCGAGGAATCAAGATTGAGAGCGCCGCGAGGATGAGAATCGCCTGCCGCATCAGAAGCCGTACTTCTCGACGGCGGCCAATGCCGTCTTCAACGCCGGCTGGAGCGCGGGCCTCGCGGAGACTTCGCGATAGGCGGAAGTCACCGGGCCTTCGCGCAGTATCTCGTCCGCGGAAAGCCGGCGGGGAAGCTTGCCGGAACTATGCATTTCGGCGGCGATGCGCTCGATCGCCTCGGGCGCGACGCCGCCGTCGACCGGCAGCGCCCAGCTGTCCAGACGGTCGGGGCCGGTCACGATGCAGAGCCGCCGCTCGTCCTCGTTGTGGGTGTTGGTCTTCCGGAGGCGGGTCTCCAGATCTTTAACGTAATCGAAGTTTTTCACATCGCGCATGAACCAGAAGCTGCGAATGATAGCGCGGAAATATGCGGTCAATTCATCGCCGCGCTTCTCGATTGTCTGGCGCGTCGCGACGGTGATCTTTCCCGGCCGGCGCGGAAAAATCTTGTTCGGATCGAGGATCATCGGGAAGCCGTCGCGCTCGAGCGCGTCGGAAAACGGCGGCTGCGATGTGATCGCGTCGACTTTGCCCGAACGCAGCATGTCGGCGTGTGCCGGGCTGTTGCGATAGCCGAAGACGGGGTCGTAGACCCACTCGACCTCGCGCGCGGGGTCGATGCCGACGGCGCGGAGCGCGTCTTCGATGAAGACCTGCACGAGGCCGCCTTTTTCGCGCATGCCGACGCGCCCGCCGCGGAGCGCGCGCATGTCTGTCAGATGTTTCGAGCCGTACCACTTGAGAAACGGCGTGTAGCGCCAGCCGCCGACGATGAATAGATCCGCGCCGCGGGCGCGCTGCGCGATCGCCGCCTCGACGTCGACGGCGGTGGCGATGTCGACGCCGCGGTTTTTCATGGTCGAGGCGAGGCCCTCAGTCTCGAGCGGCCCGGGAATCAGGCCGCCGGCCTCGTAGTCGAAGGCGGGTAGATTTTCCTCGGTAAAGAAGCCTTGCTCTTTACCGACGAAAATCGCGATCTGATGGCCGACGTGATAATTGCTGTTGGCGACGAGAAGGGGTTGATCGAGCGCGCTCATAACGCGCGATCATAATCGCGCGTCGAAAGCGGAGTCAAGCCGCCGGCGTTTCTTACTGCGTGATGTCCATTCCTACCTTCGCGCCGTTCTCGTCCGTGCCCGACGTGCTGGCCTTGAGTGTCTTTTTTGCGCTCAGTTTGCCTATGACCACGCGACCATTGCCGTCCTCGGCAGGTGTTCCGTCGTCCTTGTTGACCAAGAGTTCAACCACGACAATCCCGATTTGGCCCCCCGAGGACAGCAACACGTGACCTGGTAGCACATACCCCGGCCCCTCACCGGCGAATAAGTATAGGTTGGTCGCGGGAACCGTCTGGTCGCAAGAATCGATGTCGTTCGGGTCAGCGAAATGGACACAAACGTCCGCGGCAGGCGACAAGTCGAACAATTCAAACGAACGAACGCGGTCTTTAATCGTTGTCGAACGCCATGATCCGGTCAAAGGTGTCAGCTGGACAGCCGGTGCGCCTTTCATATGAATGGGGCCATTGGTGCTGGTGCCTGTGATGCTGATGCTGAGGAAGTCTTTCCCCTTCGCCGTAAACGATATATCGAGGGGTACCTCTTCGTTGCCGCCGCTTAACAAGCCCGTCACGGTTCCCGATGCGTCGATTGTCCAAACCCCTCTGAGCGCGAAAAAGCCCATGTGAAAAACTTCAGGAGCATTTACGTTATTAATCGCCTTCGGTTTGATGATGATGTACCCCGCGACAGTAAAGTCGTCTGAGAATTGTATGTTTCCCGTCCCGACCGTAAAACCGCTGATCGCTACATTCCACACGTCGAGTGGGGTAAGCACCGGAAAGTCGGCTCGGGAGTCTTTAAGGCCGCATAACGTCGCGGCGAAGAACACGGCTGCGAAAAGCCACAGTTTGACACATCTCGCTTTCATCGTACCTCCACGCAGATAACCGAACTTCAGCGGACAGGTGACAGCAAACGACGTGCCGGAGAGGTGAAATTGTCGCTGTGCTTATTCGCATCGGCAAAATCAAGTAAAGTTTATGGATTTAGCATACCTATGGCTATTTTCGCGTACTTTAGGGTGACGTTTTTCGGCAATAGGCGGGGCAACACGGCATAGTTTGGAAGCGTATTGCGCCGTTTTGTGCACAAAGCCGTCGACGCTTGACATTGAGAAGCGATATGGACTAGCTATCAGCAAACATTACTCCGGGAACCGCTCTTGTCAGAGGGCAACAGGAGGGTCGTATGAGACCGATGTATCGAAGCACTCGGCTGCTGGTTTTGACCGTATTGCTGCTGATTGCGGCTCTGCCTGTTCGTCGCAGTTTCGCCGCCCAGACTGAAAAACCGCGCTACGGCGGCGAGCTGGTTTTCGCCGTCGGCGGTACGCCTCCTTCGTTCGACGGGCATCGCGAGACGACTTTTGCGATGCTCCATCCGCTCGCGCCGCATTACAGCACGCTGCTGCGTTTCGATCCGCAGGCGTATCCGAAAATCGTCGGCGATGTCGCGGAGGACAAATGGACCGTCTCCCGCGACGGGCTCACCTATACCTTCAAAATTCGCAAAGGCATCAAGTTTCATGACGGCAGCGATCTCACGTCGAAAGATGTGAAGGCGACGTACGACAAGATCATCTTCCCGCCCGAAGGCGTGGCCAGCGCGCGCCAGGCGTCTTACGGCGTCGTCAAGAGCATCGAAGCGCCAGATCCGTATACCGTCGTCTTCCAGCTGAAGCAGATCTCCGCTTCGTTCATCGCCAACCTCGCCTCGCCGTGGAATTTCATTTACAAAGCCGACATTCTCGCTAAAGACCCGCGCTGGTACGAGAAGAATGTCATGGGCTCGGGTCCGTTCGTCTTCGTCGAGCATGTGCCGGGCTCGTACTGGACGGGCAAGAAAAATCCGAATTACTACATGAAGGATCGGCCTTACCTCGACACCTTCAAAGCGATCTTCGTCCGCGACACGGCGCCGCGCGTCGCCGCGGTGCGCAGCGGTCAGGCGCTGATCGAGTTTCGTGGGTTCAACCCGGCCGCGCAGGAGGATATCGTCAAGACGCTGGGCAAAGAGGCCGTCGTGCAGGAGAGCCCGTGGATCTGCAATCTCACGGTGACGATCAATTCCGAGAAAAAACCGTTCAACGATCCGCGCGTGCGCCGGGCGATGTCGCTAGCCATTGATCGCTGGAACGCCTCCAAGGCGCTCTCGAAAATTTCGCTGATGAAGTATGTCGGCGGCGTCTTTCGTCCGGGATCGCAGTTCGCGACCCCGGAGGCGGAGCTTACCAAGCTCGCCGGCTTCCGCAAAAATATCGAGGCCTCGCGCAAGGAAGCCCGCGCGCTCCTGAAGGCGGCGGGCGTGCCGGAGGGCTTCTCCTTCACGCTCAAGAACCGCAACGTCAAGGAGCCGTACGAAGTCACCGGCATCTACACCATCGACCAGTGGCGGCAGATCGGCCTCAACGTCAATCACGTGATGCAGGAAGAGGGTCCGTATTTTAACGATCTCCGCCAGGGGAATTACGACGCCGCGATCGATTTCGCCTGCGACTTCATGGACGAGCCGGACCTCCAGCTGCAGAAGTTTTTGAGCGCCAAGAAGAGCCCGCTCAATTACGGCCGCTACAACGACGAGGTGCTCGACGATCTCTACGACCGGCAGAGCCGCTTGACCGACAAGGCCGAGCGCCTGAAGGTTCTGCGCCAATTCGAGAAACGCGTGCTCGACGAGCAGGCGTACCAGTTCCACATTCTCTGGTGGCAGCGCATCGTGCCGCACTGGACCAAAGTCCAGGGCTGGAAAATCACGCCGAGTCATTACGTCAACCAGGATTTAAGGGACGTTTACCTCAAATGATATTGAGCGAAAACGGAATCACCGCCGCGGCTTAGCTGAATTTTTGCCCCGAGATGGCGCGCTACATCGTCCATCGCCTGCTGTTGATGATCCCGACGCTGCTCGGGGTCGCGGCGCTGGTTTTCCTGCTGCTCAGGGTTCTCCCCGGCGACATCGTCGAATTGAAATACGCCGGCAGCGGCACCTTCGCCCCGCGCGAGGCGATCGAGCGCGAAAAAGCGCAGCTCGGCCTCGACAAGCCGCTGTGGCGGCAATTCGTCGATTGGATCGGCGGCATCGCGCGGCTCGATTTCGGCACATCGATGTGGACCGGGCGGCCGATCACGTACGAGATCGCGATCCGCCTGGAGCTGAGCCTCGAGCTCGCGATCATGGCGACGCTCGTCGCGGTTCTCATTTCCGTGCCGCTCGGCACGATCGCCGCGCTCAAGCAGGACACCTGGGTCGACTATTTCGTCAGGATTTTCTCCATCGCCGGGCTGGCGATCCCATCGTTCTGGCTCGGCATCATCATCATTCTCGTCTTCATCATCTTCTTTCATTGGCTGCCGCCGCTCACTTTCACCTCGTTCCGGGTGAATCCCAAAGCGAACCTCCAGCAGCTCATCTGGCCCGCGCTCGCCGTCGGCTATCGCTACTCCGCCGTGGCGACGCGCATGACGCGCTCCGCCGTTCTCGAAGTCCTGCGCGAGGATTACATCCGCACGGCGCGCGCGAAAGGACTGTGGGAAAAAACCGTGCTCACGCGCCACGCGCTCAAAAACGCGCTGCTGCCGGTGATCACCGTCCTCGGCCTCGAGTTCGCGTTCTTGGTGGGCGGGCTCGTGGTGACCGAGCAGGTTTTCAATCTCAACGGCATCGGCAAGCTCTTTGTCGAGGCGATCAGCCAGCGCGACTATACGATGGTCCAAAGCCTCGTCGTGCTCACTGCGTTCGTTTTCATCTTCGTCAACTTTCTCGTCGATCTGGTCAACGCGTTGATTGACCCGCGCATCCGCTACCAATGACCATGGCGCAAGAGACGGCGCGCGCCGCCCGCACGCGCGCATCCGGAAGACGCATCCGCGCCTGGCTGCGCGTGGCGCTCCGCTTCGCGCGCCGGCGGCCGCTCGGCGCGGCCGGAGCCCTGATCATTCTCGTGATGCTCGCCGCGGCGGTGCTCGCCGGATTCATCGCGCCCTACGATCCTTTGACGACCGACTATGCCGCGATGCTGCAGGCGCCGTCGGCGCCGCACTGGCTCGGCACCGATGCGTTCGGCCGCGACGTGCTGTCGCGGATCATCTACGGCTCGCGCACCGCGCTGATCGTGGGCTTTTGTGCGTCGTTTTTGGGCGCCTCGCTCGGAACCGTAATGGGCGTCGCGAGCGCATACTTCGGCGGCAAAACCGATCTGATCGTCCAACGCTTCATGGATCTGCTGCTTTCTTTCCCATTGATCGTGCTCGCGCTCGTGGTGGTCGCGGTTCTCGGGACCGGTACGCTGAACGTCATTTTGGCGATCATGGTGCCGATGATCCCGCGCGCTGCGCTCGTAGCGCGCAGCAGCGCGCTGTCGCTCCGCGAAACGCCGTTCATCGACGCCGCGCGCGCTCTCGGCTTCGGCCACGCGCGCATCATCTTCCGCCATCTGCTGCCGAACGTCATGGCGCCGTATTTGATTTTGCTCACGGCATTTCTCGGCCAGGCGATACTACTCGAAGCCTCGCTTTCTTTTCTCGGTCTCGGGGTCGCCGAGCCGGTGCCGGCGTGGGGACTCATGCTGTCGGGCGCCGCCGTCGAGTTTGCCGAGCGCGCGCCGTGGATGGCGATCTTTCCGGGCATAGCCATCAGCGTTTCGGTCTTCGCGTTCAATCTCTTCGGCGATTCGCTCCGCGACGCCCTCGATCCCAAGCTGCGCGTCTCGTAATTTCCCAGAGCATTTAGTTCTCCGCAGCGATAAATTCCGATGTTACCCGCTTAGGGTAAAAACCCTTATCGTAAAAAACGTCAGTGAACGCGAAACTTACTTGTGGAGCGGCTAAGTATGCGCGTTCAGAAGACGTTCATTGCAGGGATGCTCGGCGCCATGGTGGCCTTTTCCGCCGGCCCGGCGTTCGCGCTCGCTTGGGACTGGCCGTATCCGTGGGCAGATCCGAGAACGGCAGCTGAAGACAGCAGCGCCGTACCTGGCGAAAGCCGGGCGACTGAAAGCGACGCGCACCAGCTCGAATTCGCTTCCAGCCGAGGCCGAATGGAGAAGAAGCGCAGTCACACCGTCGGCGATAAAAACGCGCTCAGAGACGATCGCGGCGATCTCGCGGGAGATCGTTCTGCATTAAATCGCGACATACGCGATCGATAACTACGAGACTTGATCGGCGCGGTTCAGCGCGCGCCATTCTTTTTCGCTTGACGCAGCGTGAAAAAGAAAGTGGCGCCTTCGCGCTCGCGGCTCGTTACCCAGATTTTCCCGCCGTGCGATTCGACGATCATCTTGCAAATTGCGAGCCCTAGGCCGGTCCCTTTGTGTTTCGATTCTCTCCCGCTTTGAGCTTGGCGGTATTTTTCGAATAATCCGTCGATCTCGTTGGCGGAAATTCCGACGCCGGTGTCCTTTACCCAAATGCGCACCTCGTCATCGGCTTCCCGAGCCGCGCCGATCTCGATGGTTCCTCCTTCGGCGGTAAACTTGATCGCATTGCTCAGGAGATTTGCGAACACCTGGCCGAGCCGCGTGCGGTCGGCGTGTACGCTGCAGCCGAGGTCGGCGAGGTAGGTCGATAGCGCGATTTTTTTCTCGCGCAAAAGAACGGCGTAATCGTCGAGACTGGCGGCGACGACCGTTGCGAGGTCGATATCTTCGAGGAAGAGGTCGAGGCGTCCGGCTTCGATTTTGGAGAGATCGAGAAAATCGTTGATCAGATCCAAAAGCGTCCGGCTCTGGCCGGTGATTTTCGCCATCCAGCTTTTTTGCTCGTCGTTGACGGGTCCGACGAGTCCGTCCTCGACGATCGCCGCGGCGGACATAATCGCGGTGAGCGGGGCGCGAAGGTCGTGCACGATCATCGCAGTAAAGTCGGCCTTGAGCTTTTCCAGGGCTTCGGCCTGCAGCGTGGCCGAAAGAATCGGCTCCAGCTCGGCGGCTGCGATCCGGAGCGTCGCGGTCGTCTCTTCGCTGTACAGGGCCCGGTCGACTGTAAAAACCGCCAGGCCGCCTTCTTTGGACCGCGTGAATCGCGCTGCGATCATGGCAAGGTTCTTTTTCTCCGCCGTTTGTTTGTCGAGCATCTCCGGATTGAGCATTTTCACCGATATGGATTCGCCGTCGGCGACGGTCAGCAGGCCGTCGCGCAGGATGCTCTGCTTCGCCGCTTCCAGCGTTTCGGGGGCGAGGGGAGTAGCCGTGCGCGCCAGCAGCTCCGGTCCGGCGGATCCGCGGACGCAGATGACGCAAAGCTCGTAATCGATCAACTCATAGAAAAAATCGCACAGCGAGTTTCCAACGGCGACGACGCCGCCGCCCATACTCGCAGTCTCACGCATACGATTGCTGATCGTCGCCTCGAACAGCAAGCGGTCGAGCAGGTCGGTCAGGCGGGCGTGAGCGCTGTGGGCTCGGGAAAGCGCATTCGATGCGATGCGGCCCGCACGGGGCCTGCCGCGTCGTTCTTCCAGAAGCCGCGCGAGCTCGGCCTCGAGCGGCGCCGCGTCGGCTCCCTTGAGCACATAACTATCGGCGCCGGCCTCTTTTCCCCAAAACCGATGTTCCTGGTGATCGAGCGTCGTCAGCAGAACGATCGGAAGGTCCGCGGTTGCAGGGTCGTTTTTGAGCAATCGGCAAAGCTGATAGCCGGTTAGCTCGGGCATCACGATGTCCGAGACGAGGAGATCCGGGTGTTGTTCCTGGACGATGTGGAGCGCCTCTAGTCCGTCGCTCGCTTGCAGCACCTGGTGGCCATGGCGCTCGAGCGCCATGGCGATTGTGCTTCGCTGCGTGCGGCTGTCATCGGCGACGACGATCTTCGCCATCGTCTAGGCCTCCACCGTCGGCTGTACCGCCTCGACGATTTCGCCGGCGATCTTGTCAAGCGGGCTCACGATTTCGGCGGCATCGTTGAGAATCGCCTCGCGCGGCATGCCGAAAACCAAAGAGGTGGCCTCGTCCTGCACGATGGTCCGGCCGCCCGCGTCGCGGATGCTCTTCAACCCTGCGGCGCCGTCGCGCCCCATGCCGGTCAGCAGGACGCCGAGGACGTCGGGACCGTAAACATGGGCCGCCGATTCCATAAGGCGGTCTACGGAGGGCCGATGGCCGCCGCGCGGCGCGCCGGAGTTCAGCGTGAGGATGCGCCCGGATGCGACTTCAAGATGGCGGTCGTCGGGGGCGAGATAGACGTGCCCGCTCTGCAGCGGCACCTCGTCGGAGGCGACATGCACGGGTAGCGTCGATTGTCTTTCCAGCCACTGGCGCAAACCGGCTACGAAGCCGGTTGCGATATGCTGCACGACGGCGATCGGCACTGGAAGATAGCGCGGCAGATCGCCGAGGATTTTAGCCAGCGCGGGCGGTCCGCCGGTCGACGCGCCGATGACGACGAGCGGCTGCCTGAGCTTCCGCGGTGTATGCGGGTTTCGCTTCGCCGCGTCCGGGACGGGCGAGCGGCTGTAACGCCGCATCGGATGGATGCGCGATACCGCTTTAATGCGGAACTTGAGCTCTTCTCCGATGCGCGTGAACGCGCCCGGGCCGACGCCGCTCGGTTTGCCCATGATGTCGAGCGCGCCGCAGCGCAGCGCTTCGAACGCGAGCTCCGAATCGCGGTTTTCAATGAGCGAGCTGACCACGAGAATCGGAACGGGGCGGGTCGTAGAAATGGTGCGGATCGCTTCGAGGCCGCCCATCAGCGGCATGTTGAGATCCATCGTAATCACGTCCGGCTCGAGCGTATTTCTCATCGACACGGCTTCGCGGCCGCTCTTCGCCCATCCGACGATGTCGATCTCCGGATCGCGCTTCAACAAATCGCGCATGATCGCGGCAATGGAAGGGGAGTCTTCGGCGATGAGTACTTTGATCATAGCTGTTCCCGCAGGTAATTCTGAATCACTCAGCTGTCAGCACATGACGGAAACTTCATACGAAGCGGCGGACGATCTCCAGAAACCGCTTCTGGTCGAAGACGGCCTTCGTCAGGTACGCATCGGCGCCGGCCTCGATGCCGCGCCGTTTGTCCGCTTCCGTCTGCAAAGCGGTCACGAGAATCACCGGCAGGTCCTTGAAGCGGCCGTCCTTTTTGATCCTCTCCGTCAGGCGGAAGCCGTCGAGCCGCGGCATCTGAACGTCGGTAACGACGATATCGAACGTTTTTTCGTGCAGCTTGATCAACGCGTCCTCGCCGTCCACCGCGGTCGTAACGTCGAACCCCGCGGCTTCGAGGATATTTTTCTCGAGCGTCCGCGTCGTCAGCGTATCTTCCACCACGAGCACGCGCTTCTTGACCGAGGGCGCCGCCGGCAGGGCGCGCGCGGCGGCGACCGGCGCGGTCTTTGTTTGCTGCGTGACGGAGCGCAGGAGATCGTTCGGATTCAATATCAGCGCGATCTCGCCTTTGCCGAGAATCGTGCCGCCGGAAAGCTGCGGAATGCGGCCGAAGAATTTGCCCAGCGCTTTGACGACGATCTCCTCCTCGCCGAGCAGCCGGTCGACGCCGAACACGACTTTTCCCCGGGGGCTCTGGAGAATGAGCGCCGGCACGACGCCGTTCCCGTTTCCCGCCCGCGGCAGGCCGAGCACATCCGCGAGCCATGCGAACGCCAGCGGCGCGCCGTCGACCACAACCGCCGCTTTGCCCTCGACGGGCGTAATATCGTCGGCGGCGAGCAAGAGCGTTTTCTCCAGCGTGTCGGTCGGCAGGCAGAAAATATCGCCGCCACAAAGAAAAAGCAGCGCATGCGTCGTGCTCAGCGTCAGCGGCAGCGAAAGCAAAAACGCCGTTCCCTCGTTCGGCTTGGACTCGATGGCGATCGAGCCCTTGAGCTTTTCGAGTCGGTCGAGCACCGCGTCGAGGCCGATGCCGCGGCCTGAGACCTCCGTCACGCCGGCCGCGGTGGAAAAGCCGGCGCGGAAAATCAGTTCGAAAACCTCCTGGTCGCTCCACCGCGGAATATCTTCTGCGGATACGAGCCCGCGCTCGATCGCTTTCACCGCGATGGCGGCACGGTCGAGACCGCGGCCGTCGTCTCTGACCGTGATCAAAATTTTCCCGCCGGCCTGGCGCGCGCTGATGACGAGCCGCCCCGCACGGGACTTACCCTTGCGCACGCGCTCGTCGGGCTCTTCGATGCCGTGGTCGAGCGCGTTGCGCAGTAGGTGGATCAGCGGCTCGCGCAATTCTTCGAGAATTTTCTTGTCGAGGCGCGTCGCGGCTCCATCGAGCCGCAGCTCGGCCTCTTTGCCGAGATCGCGGCTGAGATCTCGCACCATGCGAAAGAAAGGCTCGAGGATCGTCGAAAGCGGCAGCAGCCGCAGGTCGCGGACGCCTTCGTGGATCTCGTCGACGAGGAGCTCGACGCGCCGGGTGTTTTCGGAAAGTCGCTGGAAAACCCTGGTGAGGTCGTCGCCTACTCTTTCGATGTGATCGACGGCGGCGCCGTCGTGCGTTGCCCGCGGCAGCTTCCTGCGCCAGCCGGCGAGCGCGTCGAGCGTCTCCTCGATGTCGTGGAGATTGTCGAGCGCTTCGATTTTCGCGACGAGCAGCTCGCCGGCCTGATTGATGAGGTAATCCAGTTTCTCGGTCTGAACGCGAACGCTGCCCAGCGCGGCGCCGTCCTGTGCAACGGCGGGCCGCGTAAAACGCGCCGCCTCTTTGACCTCCTTCACATCCCCCGTGGTCTCCGCTTCCGCGGAGGGGGCGGCTGCCGGCGCTTCACCCGCCGCGACCTTCAGCTTCTCGACGAAGGCGTCAACCGCCGGCGGATCTTTTCCTTCGATCAATGCCGCCAGCCCCTCGCTGACGGCGTCGATGGTCCGATAGAGCGCGTCTATGATCGCCGGCGTTGTCTGCCGCTCGCCCCGATGCAGCTGCGTCAGAAGCGTTTCCAGATAATGCGCGAGCGTCTCCAGGGTCTTGAAGCCCATCATCCGCGAAGCGCCCTTCAAGCTGTGCGCCGCGCGGAGGATTTCGTCGAGGCGTGCGCGCTGCGGGTCGCGTTCGAGCGCAAGCAGCCCGTCGTTGAGCTTTTGGATGTGCTCGTCGCATTCCTCGCGGAAGATCTGGAAGAGGTGCTGGTACTCTTGATCGCCGGGCTGCACTTTTACTCCCGGGTTCCCCCGCTAAGGTGATGGTTGTTGTTCCCCTCGCCGATCCTGAACCGCTGCACCATCTGCTCCAACGATCGGCCGAGGGTCATGAGCTGCGCCGCCGCGCGGTTGGTCTCTTTGGTTCCCGCAACCGTCTCTCTCATCCCCTGATCGATCGCCCGCATGGCGTCGGAGACCTGATCGGCGCCGATCGCCTGCTGCCTGGTCGCCAGCGTTATCTCCTGCACCGAGCCCATCGTCTGCTTGATCGTCTCGGTGACGCCCTCTAACGTCTCGCCCGCCTGAAAGATCTGCTTGACGCCTTCTTCGACGCCTTTGTTCCCCTCCTCCACCGCCTGGATCGTGCTGTGGGTGGCCGCTTGGATCTCCTGAATGATGGCGCCGATCTGCTGGGCGGCTTTCTGGCTCTGGTCGGCTAATTTTCTGACTTCGGTGGCGACGACGGCGAAGCCTTTGCCGTGCTCGCCGGCTCTGGCCGCTTCGATGGCGGCGTTAAGCGCCAGCATGTTGGTCTGCTCGGCGATGCTGGAGACGGTGTGGACGATCGAGCTGATCCTCTGGATCTGCTCGCTTAAGTTTAAGATGTTTCTGCCGACTCCCTGGGACTGGTCTTTGAGCCGGTGCATCTCGTCGATGCCTCGCTTGACCGCTTTGTTGCCTTCTTCGGTCATGCGGCTGACTTCTTTCCACTCGCTCGCCATGTCGTCGGCGGTCTTGCCGACCTGGTTGGAGGATTGGGCCAGCTCCTGGATCGTGGTGGTGATCTCGTTGATCGACGCCGCCTGCGAGGCGACGGTCCGCTCCTGCTGCTCGGCGGCGGCGGAGATCTGGGAAGCGGCCGAGCTGGTGTTCTGGACCATCTCGGTGATCCTAAGCACGATCTGGCTTAAGTCCGCGGCCATGTGGTTGAGCGACAGCGAGAGCTGGCCGATCTCGCTCTCGTCGTGGGCGGGCAGCGTGACGGTCAAGTCGCCTTGCGCGACCTGCTGGGCGAAGCCGACGCTCTCTCTTATCGGCTGGGAGATGGTGCGCGCGAGCGCGACCGAGGCCGCGGCGGCGACAAAGAGCGTCAACAGGCCGATGACGGCCATGACGTTTCTCAGCTGGATGATCGGCGCCAGTCCTTCGGACTGGTCGATCTTGGCGATGAGCGCTGCGCCGATCTCCGGCAGAGGACGGTAGGATGCGATCACGGGCACGCCGCGGTAGTC
>Ga0070741_10000258_pt1 | contig 203529 bp, 178 predicted proteins | sample Coa_R1_4_FD_66440 | JGI IMG/M metagenome (GOLD analysis project Ga0070741, IMG submission 66440) | Surface soil microbial communities from Centralia Pennsylvania, which are recovering from an underground coalmine fire - Coalmine... | ecosystem: Environmental > Terrestrial > Soil >... | reverse complement strand
TCAATCCGGATTATCTTCGCCATCGGGTGTAGGTCTCCTTTCCAGGAACGGCTTCGCTTGCTAGGCAAAGCCAACTTACACCCTCTCGCTTTTTACACAATCAACGTTACGTCACCCGCTGCTGGCGCGGCCGTCAGGTTGACCATCCCCACGCCGCAGCTTAGAATCGAACTCGAACACTGCCCGGCGCGCCATTTTCCGCGGTACGCTCCTGTGGCTGCGCGCTGCCCCCTCGTTCAATGGTAGGACAGCTGACTCTGGATCAGCATATCGGGGTTCGAATCCCTGGGGGGCAGCCAAACTTTTCAATCACTCGCTAGTTCACTCTTCCGGTCGTGTCCGACCTGTGCCCCAAAACGTGCCCTGAAATTTGCCGCGCATTGATTGCCTCGCGCACGACATTCAATTCAGGGTGCTGGTACGTCATGGCCGTCTTCACATCCGAATGGCCCATCGCGTTTTGACATTCCACTCTCGCGCCTTGGATTTGGGCCGCACGTCGCGTCGCGACGAGCTCAGGGATGGGCAGTTGCCCTTCAACCATAGGTACACACCTCTGCAGAAGACTTCGGATTGATCGGAGGAATGGCTAAGGGGAATGGGAGAGGGAAATGGGTTAAAGGAAGGGGCTGCGCGATGCCTTTAACCGAGAATCTCGCGAGACATTCACCGTTTTTGTCAGACGCCAAGCGTGGTCCGCAGGTCCTTCATCAGCAGCATGAGGTGCAGTTCCAGGCCGGGGCAACTCTCGAATCCGTACTTGCGGTAGAAGGCAGCGGCTTCGGCGTCAATGGCGTGCACTAGGACAGCACGGCCACCGATGATCTCCGCCCCCGCGTATGCGCGCTGCAATGCGTCTTTCAGCAGAGCAGAGCCAAGCCCTTGGCCCTGCTCTGCCTTGTCAATGGCGAGACGCGCGAGCAGCACGATGGGAACCGGCTCTGGGGCCGACTTGCGTGCCCGAACAGCCGCTTCCTTTCTTGAGACGCTGCCAGGAGCAAGCGAGTAGTAGCCCACGACCTTCCGATTTCGATGAACGACGTAGGTGCGCGTATCTCCGCTCGACTGATTCATGCGCGCAAAGCGCTTGAGCCAGTCGGTTAGTGAGACATGCTTGCCGCAGTCAAAATCACTCACGTCGTGATCAGAGGTCAGCAATTCGACCGCTGAAAGAGGCGGCTTTGTTCGCGATTCGTTCAATCAGCGCTCAAGAACCGACTTCTGTGCGAACAGTTTCTGCAGGGAGGGGATGACCTTTGCAGGCCGGTCGAGCGCGTCCGCGAACCGGGCAAACTGGGCGGGAGCGAGTTCGAAGTGTTTCTGGTCAGCCAGAGCCACTTCGGCGGCGGCACATGCGCTTTGCACAATGAAGCGGGTCACCTTCTCGCCTCTTTTCTCCGCTCCAAGCCGGATCAGGCGCTCCTCAGCCGCCGATACACGGAAGTTGATCCTCTCCGATTTCGCCGTCGACCGCTTCTTAACCGCTGTCGCCATCGTCTACTCCTGTATGTACAATGTGCGTACAAACGTAGATGCTACCTCAGCGGCCTAAAGTTGTCAATTTTCCTGTGCCATCACTGTGTCATGCGCTCCGAGTCCCTATGCGCCAACACGCGATTTTTCGAAACTTCGAACGCGGCGCTTCCGTGCGGGCTTGCGGTTACGCAAGTGACTGAATTAGAACGGCGTTGCCATGAATTCGGCCTCGGCTGACTCGTAACTCTGGATCAGCATATCGGGGTTCGAATCCCTGGGGGCAGCCAAGTCCCTGCAAGACCCGTGGTGCCGCCGGCTGGCCACTCGGTCTCGTCGCACAGGGTGGCGCAGCCGACCTCGTAAAAAACCGCCTCTTTCTGGTCAGCGCAAGAGCATTGCCGTAGCGCGGCAACTCACTCCGCCCACTCGCTCTCGATCTTCGGCGGCTTCAGCAGCGTCTGCATCACCACGCAGTACTGTTCGGTTTTTTCCTGCAGCGCTTTCCGCTGCTCCGCGGTCGCCTGCGGCGCCCGGATGTCGAACTTCACCCGGATGCTCCCGAATCCCACCGGCACTTCCTTCGACATGCCCAGTGTTCCCCGCAGGTCCAGGTCGCCGTCCACCCGCACATCGATGCTTTCCGTCGGCACGCCCATCGCTGCTGCCACCATCTGGCACGTAATCTGCGCGCATGCCGCCAGGGCGCCCAGCAGCAGGTCGCCGGAGCAGGCGCCGCTGCCCGCGCCGCCCACGCCCTGGTGTGCCTGCGCCTGGTAGATGGCGCGGCCCAGGTCCACTGAGCAGGCAATCGGCGCAGCCGTCTGCGAACCGCGCGCGGTCAGCGTGATGCGGGAGCTGTTCGGGTCCTGCCGGTAGCGGTCCTTCAGCGGGCGCTGCAACGATCGAATGTCCATATCCCCTCGTAGTTACGGTATTCTAAAACGCGGCTCATCAGGGTGCCCTGCCCCAGGCCCAGCGCCGCTGGTCCGCCGACCCAACCCGGACATGAATCCGCCGCTCACTCCGGCCGTAGCCGCGTCCGCCTTGTCCCCGGGGACACGCTTCGGCGCCTACGAAATCCTCCAGGTCCTCGGCGCCGGAGGCATGGGCGAGGTTTACCGCGCGCGCGATCTCCGCCTCGGCCGCGAAGTCGCCATCAAGACCATCTCGCTTGACCGCCACTCGCTTCCTGATGCGCTGCAGCGCTTCGAACAGGAAGCGCGCTCCGCCTCCGCGCTCAATCATCCAAGGTGATTTCGGCGCTGCGCGCTCCTACGACGACGAGGCGCTCGCCAACTCAGGCCTCAAGGCGTGGATGGAAGGCTGGGCAATGCCGGTCGAGCGGGCGGTGGTGGAAGCGCTCAGCGATGAACCTGCGCCCTGAACTCGCCCTGATCAGCCCGCCGTGCCCGGATCGATCAGCCGCCGCACTGCCGACACGCGGTTCGCCGGAAAGCCGCCGCGGCGCGCGTGCTCGCGAACGGTTTCCTCGTCCGGCGCCAGGTAGACGCAATACACCTTGTCGCCGGTTACGTAGCTGTGCAGCCACTTGATCTCCGGGCCCATCTCCTTCAGAACGGCATTGGATTTCTTCGCTACCGCCTGAAGCTCGGCCTCCGACATGTTGCCGGCGCCCGGAATCTCTCGCTCGATTACGAATTGCGGCATGGCGTTTTCACCAGCCGTCATCGTAGCACTCTTTCCGCAACCTGCGCTCGCCGCCCCCGGGGGTTTGCGGGCCCGCTTTACGGCGACGTCGCGGCGGACGCCCACGACTGGCGTGGCGCGGACGCCCTCGTCCCCGTTCTGGCGCAACGATGCAGCTCGAGAACTCTGCTGAATTTGGCTTGAGTCATCCTGAGCGGAGCGCGAAGCGCGGAGTCGAAGGGTCCCTGCCCCTACGCCGCTCATTGCGCGAGCACGACCCCGGGTAGTACGGCGCCCTCGCCCAAGCATGCACTATTCCGGATCGTAAACCGCGCTCCGGTATCCCTGCTTTCGCGCCTGCTCCTGGATCTCCGCCAGGGCGGTTCGCTGTCGATTGAGTTCTGCCTGAAGGACCTCGCGCTCCGCTGCAAGCCGCTCCGGTCGGTCGCAGTACTCCTTGTAGGGTGAGAAGTAGATCGCTTGTGATCTGGCGCAGAATCCAGGCCCAGGATCGCCCATACCGGTTCCGTGGAGCAGCACTCGTTGTCCGACGGGCACATCCCCGAGCTTTTCTGAGGGGTCGATCTGCCGGCCGATCTCATCGATCCGCGCCTGCAGTTCTTTGATCCGCTGTTTGTAGGCAAGAACCTTCGCGCGCAGCTTCTCTGCCGCCGCGCTCCGCTGCGACGCGGCTCCGCTTCCCGGCTGTCCGCCGTCGGGCTCTGCCGCGTCGCCCCGCTTTGCCGGCGCCACGTCGTCATTTGTGAAGACGTGCCGCGCCGAGGCTGCTTCCGTCTCCCTGCGCGAGCGCTCCTGGCGCGCCATTTCGGCAAGTGACTGCGCAGAGGCCGCTGTTCCGCAACTCGCAACGATAAGCACGCTAATCAGAACAGATTGCATTGGTAAATACCTCGCAGCCTTGCGCCGGTGAGTCTACCTCACCCACCGCCGTTCCACCTCGTGCTCCGGCGTGTCCGTCTGGTGCTCGCGATGCGAGTTCACCAGCCGCCGCCGCAGGCTCCGCAGCGCCTGCTGCACCGCGCTCTTCGAAAGCCCGGTCTCGCGAGCGATATCGTCTTTGTCGCCGCCGACGTGAAGCGCACCTGCGACGAGCTCAAATCCAGGGGCGTGCAATGCCTGCAGCCGCCCAAAAACCAGCACTGGGGCGGGCACGCCATCCTGAAAGACAGTGAACGAAGTCCCGTGCTGGTGGGAACCTGGACGCGCCCCCGAACTACAGCGGCGAGCCGCTGCCCAGGCAAGTAGACGAGCTTCCGCCGGCGTCGTAGCGGACGGCCCCGCCCTGGTCCGAGCAGAATGCACGCACGCCGCTCTGTCCGATCGAGACCGGCGTCGCAGTGGACTGAAATGTTGCGTTCACCGTCGACGATCCGCCGGCCACACAGTTGGTGAACGCGAAGGTATAACCCGCCTTGTAGCCGCTGGCCAGGCCGGCATCAATCAGGCCGGCTGCATTCGACGTGGCCAGGCCCGAACCCGCCGGCGGCCCCATATCCCCGATATTGCAGGTAAACCCGTACTCGGGATAGGTGTTGGCGTAGGTTGTTTCCGCGGTGCCCAGCGCCCTGATCGACGCCACGGCCGACGCTTCATTGGCCGCCATGTGCGCCCGCAGCATGTTGGGAATGGCAATGGCAGCAATTACCAGGATGACGGCCACCACGATCAGCAGCTCGATCAGTGAAAACCCGCGTTGCTGGCCAAGTTTCGCCATGGGCATCCCCCTTGCCCTTGATGGCAAAGATAGCCGGGACCCTATGGCGTGACAAGATGACTTCTGTAATCCATCTTTACCGACTCAGTACTTTCAGCGGTTGATCGCGCAGCCCGCCGCAGGTTCGGTAGATGTCTTCTCCGGCGGGCGAGGTCGAAGCTGCTCGCCCGGCTTGCGCCGGTAGTACCTGGCCGAAGGATGCGGCTGGTTATCGTAGATAACCATGGAAGGCGGCGGGCTCAATCGGCAGCCGCCTGTGCCTCCAGCTCGTGCCCCTCGCCCAGCGTGTCCTTCTCGAACAGCACTGAGACGAAGCGCCACACAACGATCGGCAGCATGACCATGCATCCCACTACCCCGATGACAAACATGTAGGTAATCACCTTCAGAAGGAAATCCAGCACAAACCCTCCCGCATGTACAAGAGCAACGGCGCCGTTGCGCAAACGCGCAGCGCCGCCGGCAGGCGGTTGACGCCACCGGGCACAGGACCGTGCCCGGACATCAGCTCAGGGTTGTGCGATTAGCAGAGGCGCGTGCAGGTCAGGTCGAGCACATCGCGGCCGTGCAGCAAGCAAACTGGCTCGGCGACGCGTGCGCTCGTGCTCACGCGCGAGAGGGCAAGCGCCAGCAGCGCCAGGGCGAAAATGCTCACCGCCGGGGCCGCCTGTTTGCTCTTGTACACCGCGATGGGTGTAGGCGCGAGCGGAAAAACCGTGGCGAAAAAAACGCCGAACGCCGCCACCAGGACGATGGCATTGCGGTAGCGCGGCTGCAAAGCGCCCTTCACAGCGCAAATTCTATCTGAGAAGTGAGGACCGGGAACTGAGAACTTGGGCTACTGCGTCACGCTCACCGTCGCCGGCGGACTCTGCTGCCCACCCGCCTGCGCAACCACCGTGACCACGCCGGGCGCAACCCCGGTCAGCAGCCCGTTGGAATCGATGGTCGCCACGCCCGCGAAGCTCACGCGCCACGTGATGGGCACGCCCGCCAGCGTGTTGCCGCCGGCATCCTTCGCCGCCGCCGTGAACTGCTGCGTTGCGCCCACCTTCACGCTGGCCGTCTGCGGCGCAATCGTCACCGACGCCACCGGCGCCACCACCGTCATGGTTGAGTTGGCGCTGGTCACCGTCGCCACCGTCGCCGTGATCTGCGCCGTCCCTGTCGCGATCGCCGTCGCCACGCCGTCCTGGTTGATCAGCGCAATGCCCGGCGCACTCGACGTCCATGTAAACGTGCCTGCCGCGATGGGGTTGTTCGAGCCGTCGAACGCCTGCGCAAAGAACGCCTGCGTGCCGTTCACCGGCACGGTGATTGCCGTCGGCGTGACCGTTACCTTGCTCACGCCGAGCGGATTGTTGTTCACGGGGGTGCTCGACTTGCCGCCGCAGCTCATCATGGCCACCGCGAGCAGCAACAACGACGCCAGCAGCAGCGCGACGCGCGGCAACCGGCCGGGACCCTCGGAGATGACGTTACGCATGGATGGCGACGCTCCCGCACTCAGAACGGGCCTGCGTCGCCGGGTTGCGGCGCGCCGCCCTATTCACATCAGCAGAAACTCTCGCGGGAGAATCAAGTTTCACCCGGACGTGGAATTCCGTCAACTCGGGAAGGAAGCGCTCGAGCAGGTTTCAGTCACAGGCGCCGCCGCTCATGGCCGTCCGGACGCTCGTTCCGCCTCCGTTCACGGCCATCGGGACGCGCGGAGCGCCGTCGCTCCGGCGGTCCCGGCTGCCACACCACCTCCGCCGGGCACTGATGCAGCTGCTCCACGATGAGAAGATTTTTTTCCACCGGGCTCGCCCCGAGGCGGACGTGACACTCGGTGCACACCACCTCCAGCAGCCTCCCCATGCCCACCGGAAACCGCCGGAACCAAACCATGCCGTCTTGGATGCTGAAACTCGGGTACTCACGCTCCCGCCTAAGGTTCTGCGGCGAATTCCGGTTGTCGCGGCCGGCCAGCCCCGAGCATCGTCGTTCCCTGCTGCCGGTTGACCTCAATCCGCCCCAGCTACTACCATTTAGTTAGGCGATGGAGTTCCGCCCTTAACCGCCCCACAGAGTCCCCCGGGGCTGATGACTCCTACCCATTTCTGAGTAGGAGTTCTCCATGATCGAGAATCTCGCGTATCTGTCTGCCGGCGCCGTCCTGGGCGCGCTCGCCCGCTTCGCCTTCACTCACTTTTCCTCCGAATTCTCGCGGCACCACGGATTTCCCGTCGGCACGCTGCTGGTGAACGTGCTCGGCTGCCTCATCGTGGGCTACGTGCTCACCTGGACTGCCGACCACGATCACGACCGCTGGCGCCTCCTCGCCGCCACCGGCTTCTGCGGCGCCTTCACTACTTTTTCCGCCTTCGCCTACGAGAGCCTCGCCTACTGGCACGCCGGGCAACTCCGCGAGTTTTTTCTCAACGTCGCGTTGAACAACGTGCTTTCGCTGCTTGCCGTGGTCGCCGGCATCGCGCTGCACAATCGGCACGCCGGTTGATCGCGCGGGCCGGCGAGTCGAATCCCGCGATGCGGTGTTTATAATGGCGCCAAGCTCCTGATCATCACTTTCAGCCACTCGTCCGGGTCCCGGCGTGAAACGAAAAAAGCGCAAGCCAGCCGCAAAGAAGGCGCGCGTCGTCAAGCTGTCTCCGGAGTCCCCGGCAGCGCGCGACGAAGGGCCGCGCCTCATCCCGCTCCCGCCCGGCCGTGCCGCCGAACACCCCACCCTGCAGAAGTTCTACGACTTGGCCGACGTCGCGCTCGGCCGCAGGGGCGGCACACGCAAGCCCTGACGCCGCGCCGCCGCCCGCATTGACCCGCTGCTGCCTTCTCCGTAACATGCCTCTCCCATTGCGAAACCGCCTGTGTGGCCGCGATTTCTCCTTGTCCCGCCGGGGGATGATGCGGGAAGGCCGCGCGCAGGTGTCATCCTGAGCGCAGGCGGCCCGTTGCGCGCGGGCCGCCGAGTCGAAGGGTCCCTGCCCATGCTCTGCTCACTCGGCAGGCGATCCTCAGCGCCAAAATAAACTTCAAGCATCAGGTCCGATTCTTCCACGTATGACCCTGTTGCGCAGCCACTTGCTCTCGAGGGTCATCCTGTTTACTCTCCTGGTTCCTGTCCTTCCTCCCGCCGCCGCCGCCACGCAACAAAACTAAAATTCTGCTCCTCACCGCCGCGCTCCACGCGTCGGCGATGGGACCTCCGGACCGCAGTCCGGAAAGGCGGCCCCCGAGCGCCTGCATCGCAACAAGACTTCGCCCTGGACAGAAGAACAGAAGAATAGGCGGATTCATGCGCCGCGTACCACCAGCCGCCTGGCACGGCTTTGTGTTGCTGGCCGTCGTGTTGTCGGCCGGCGCAGCTCACGCTGCGCTGGAAGACTCGGTCTTCGTGTACGACCTGTTCGCCGGCAAGCCCGCCTGCGCCCAAATCGAGCAGCGCCTCGCCGCTCTCGACCTCCGCCCGACGGTCCTGCTCAGCGTCGAGCAGGGCCCGGCGTTCATTCCCGCCACGCCCGAAGGACGCGAGCAGGTCGCCTGCGCCGTGCGCGCTCTGCGGCGCGGCAAGCATCACGTGAAGGCCATGCTTCTTCAGGACCCCGGCTTCCTCAAAGATCGTTCCGCTGCCGTGCAGCGCGTTCACGCCGCCGCCACCCTGCCCGGCATCGAAGGCCTGCTGATTGACGTGGAGCCCTACACCGATCCCGACTGGGACTGCGGCAAGCCGGAGGTACGCCGGCAGATCGCCGCCGGCTACGTCGACCTGCTGCGCACGCTGCGCAGCGTCGCCGACCCAATGCCCCTGGAAGCCGCCGTCGCCTGGTGGATGCCCGGCATGGAGGGCGTCCCCGAATTCGCCACGCCCCGGCTGGCCGACGCCGCCGACGGCCTCTATCTCATGCTCTACGGCGACGAGGGCGGGCCGCTGGTGGGCGCCACGGTCGCCGACGTCGCCGGCCGCATTCCCGGCAGCAGCGAGATGCTGCATCGCGCCCGCGTTTACTTCGCGCTCGCCCGTTACGAATCGCCGTCACCGGAGGCGCTCAATGAAACCATCGGCGGGCTGCGGCGCCTCTACGGCAAAACGCAGGGCTTCCGCGGCACCGCTGTCTTTCACGCCGGCAGCCGCTACAACGCGCGGCGCATGCGCATCCTCAGCGGCGTAGTCACCGACGCTGAAGGCAACCCGGTTCCCAACGCCCAATTGGAAATGGCCGGTGTAACCACGCGCGCCAACATCTGCGGACAATTCCTCCTTCGCGGCATGCAGCGCGACTCGGCGGAGCTGGTCGTCACCGCGCCTGGTTATCGCCGCGTGCTTCAGTACGTCCCGCTGCGCCCCGCCGGATATCAAACCGAAATCCCGCCCATCCGCCTCGCCATCGGCCCAACGTTCTCCGAGCGCCCGCAACTCCGCGGCGGAAACTGACAACCGGCGCCTGACAACCGGCGAACGCGTTTTCCACTGCACCATTTCCGGGTAATTGACGCCCAGCGACTTCCGTCCTATACAAGATGGGCTATGTCGGCTGGGCTTGAGAATCGTCCTGTAGTTCGGTTGCGTTTCGAATCCAGCCGTGAGGCCGCTCGCCACATCCTGAGCAGCGCCCGCACCGCCGAAGGCCATTTCCTGCCGGTGAACGCCGCCGAACTTGCCGCGCGCCTGGAAAGCGAAAACTTCTTCGTCAGCGCCTCCGACGCCGAAGCCCTCCTCCGCGAGCTGGCAGCCGACGGCGAAGCCGTGGAAATCGACGCCCTCGCCGGCTATCGCTGGATCGCCGTCGCTTAGCAGACAATGGACCGCAAGTGGTAGCGGCCGGCGCCCGCGCCCGCCGGCACGCGGCCACGAGCTTGAGGCCCGCTTCCCCCGCGCTCCCTGCTCCGTCCAACGTGTACACTGGTGCGCTCTCACAGAGGAGATTCCGTCGCATGAAGTCCTGTGTTTTGTTCCTGGTGTGCCTGCTTGCCCTGACCGCTGTCGCCCAAACTGCCGCTCCTGCCGCCACGCCGCCCAAAGAAACACCGGCCAGGGCGCTTCCCTACATCCCCAGCCTCGACACCAGCGCCATGGACCGCTCCGCCGACCCGTGCGTTGACTTCTACGCCTACTCCTGCGGCGGCTGGCAGAAGAACAATCCCATCCCGCCCGACCAGGCGCGCTGGAGCGTTTACGGCAAGCTCTTCAACGACAACCAAAGATTTCTTTGGGGAATCCTCGACGACCTCGCGAAACCCGGCGCCAAGCGCAGCCCGATCCAGCAGAAACTCGGTGACTACTTCGCCGCCTGCATGGACGAAGCTGCGATCGAGAAAGCCGGCCTCGCGCCGCTCAAGCCCGAACTGGACGCCATCGCCGCTCTCAACTCCAAGGGTGATCTGGCCGGGCTGCTCTCGCGCATGCAGCTCACCGCGGGGGCCGGCGGCTCAACCATGTTCGGCTTCGGCTCCAATCAGGACTTCGGCAACTCCTCCCAGATCATCGCTTATGCCGGCGCGGGCGGACTCGGCCTGCCCGATCGCGACTACTACACAAAAACAGACCCCAAGAGTGAGGAACTCCGCCAGAAGTACCTGGCGCACGTCGCCGCCATGCTCCAGCTCCTTGGCGACTCGCCTGACGCCGCCAAAAACGAGGCCGCCGCCATCATGCGCATGGAGACCGCGCTCGCCAAGGCGTCGCTGACGCGCGTTGAGCGCCGCGATCCCTACAAGCTCTACCACAAGATGTCGCGCGCCGAACTCAAGGCTCTCACGCCGTCTTTCAACTGGGACAATTACCTGAAGGCCGGCGGCCTCGACACGATTGACGTCATCAACGTCTCGCAGCCCGCCTTCATGAAGGAACTCGAGCAGCAGATCCAGTCCGCCTCGCTCGACGATTGGAAGGCCTACCTTCGCTTCCATCTGCTCAGCTCCAACGCGCCCTACCTCTCGTCAAAATTCGTCGACGCCGACTTTGACTTTTACAGCCGCACCCTCCGCGGCACCCAGCAGAATCGCCCGCGATGGAAGCGCTGCGTGTCGCTCGTTGACCGCCAGCTCGGCGAGGCCCTCGGCCAGGAATTCGTCGCTCGCACCTTCGGCCCCGACCTGAAGGCCAAGGCCCTGCTCATGACCAGGCAGATCGAGCAGGCCATGGAGCAGGACATCAACCAGCTCACCTGGATGGGCCCGCAAACCAAAGCGCAGGCGCTCGCCAAGCTGCACGCCACCGCCAACAAGATCGGCTATCCCGACAAGTGGCGCGATTACAGCTCCGTCGTCATCAAGCGCGACGATTTCCTCGGCAACGTGCACCGCGCCGGAGAATTCGAGTCGCGCCGCCAGCTCGCCAAGATCGGCAAGCCCCTCGACCGCGGCGAGTGGGGCATGACGCCGCCCACCGTGAACGCTTACTACAACCCGCAGATGAATGACATCAACTTCCCCGCCGGCGTGCTCCAGCCGCCCCTCTACGATGCCAGGCTCGACGACGCGCCCAACTACGGCAACACCGGCGGCACCATCGGTCACGAGCTGACCCACGGCTTCGACGATCAGGGCCGCCAGTTCGATGCCCAGGGCAATCTGCGCGACTGGTGGACGAAGGAAGATGCCGCCGAATTCAACAAGCGCGCCCAGTGCATCGTCGATCAGTACGCGCAGTACGTCGTGGTGGACGACATCAAGATCAACAGCAAGCTCACCGAGGGCGAAGACGTCGCCGATCTCGGCGGCCTCATCCTTGCCTGGATGGCGTGGAAGGAGCAGACCAGGGACCAGCAGCTCACCTCGCGAGACGGCCTCACGCCCGAGCAGCGCTTCTTCGTCGGCTACGCGCAGTGGGCCTGCGAAAACGATCGCCCCGAAAACCAGCGCCTCAACGCCGCCACCGACCCGCACTCGCCCGGCAAGCACCGCGTGAACGGACTGGTGGTGAACATGCCGGAATTCGAAAAAGCGTTTTCCTGCAAGGCCGGCCAGCCCATGGTCCGCGAGAACCGCTGCCGCGTCTGGTAGGCCGGGGTCTCACACGAAAATCACAAAGGTTGCGCGAAGGCACGCATCCAGCCGGGCCTTCGTGCGCACTTTGTGTGAAAGGTTCTCAGCTTTTGTTTCGCGCCGCCGGCGATCTTTACAATAGGACGATGCTTCACCTCGTCCTCCCCGTCGGCCCGCTCCAATGCAACTGTTCCATCATTGCCGCCGAGCAGTCTCGCGAAGCCATCGTCATCGACCCAGGTGACGAAATCGAGGGAATCCTCGCCCTCATCCGCGAGCACAAGCTGACTGTCCGCCAGATTGTCATCACCCACGCGCACATCGACCACGTCGGCGGCGCCATGAAGCTCAAGCAGGCCACCGCCGCGCCCATTCTGCTGAACCAGAACGACCTCGCGCTGCTCAGGATGCTCGATGTGCAGGCCGCATGGGTCGGCATGCGCTCGCCCGGCAAAGTGGAAATCGACGCCAGCCTCGCCGAGGGCGACGCCATCCGCGCCGGCTCCATCGTGGGCACGGTCATGCACACCCCTGGACACACCGAGGGCAGCGTCTGCCTCTACATTCCCGCGGAAAAACTTCTGCTCGCCGGCGACACGCTCTTCGCCGGCAGCATCGGCCGCACCGATCTGCCCGGCGGCTCGCTGCCCGCCATCCTGCGCTCGCTGCACACCCGCGTCCTCGCCCTGCCCGACGAAACCGGCGTCATCCCCGGCCACGGCCCGGCAACGACGATCGGCAAGGAGCGCGCAACCAATCCATTCCTGACAGGAAAAATCGCCGGCCAATACGCGCGCGAGTGAAAAGTGGATAGAGATCGTGGACAGTGAATCAGAAACGGCGGGCAATTGGACCCCTCTCTCCCCCGGGTCATCCTGAGCGCAGCGAGCCCAGACCGCGTGGCGCCGACGCCCCCGTCCGCGCAGTCGCGGAGCGACGCCATTCGCTGGCCCAGCACGTGAGCGCTGGGAGAGCAGCATCAAGTCCGAGCGCGTAGGGGCGACGCTACCCAACTACCCGCAACACCCGCTTCATCCCCTCCGCAAACGCTGCAACCGGCGCAATCAAGCTGACCACCAGAAATCCTTCCCGCTGAAAATCATAAAAATGCCCGGGATGCGCCAGGACCCCCTCGCGCCGGACCAGTTCCACCGCCAGGTCGTCATCGTTGCCCACTGCCGGCACGCGCAACACCGCATACCATCCCGCTTCGACGTTGAGTCGCGAAACCGGTTTCTGCGCCCCCAGCTGCCGGTCCAGTTCGGCCAGGTTTCGCGCGACGCGCGCCTGGATCTGCTCGTTTACGCGCTGCGCCAGAAGCACCGGCAACGCGTGCTGCACCGGCGCGTTCATCGAGAGAAAGGTGTCGGCAATGACCTCCAGCCGCGCGGTCGCGGCCGCCACCAACTCCTGCGGCCCCGACGCCGCCACCCACGCCGCCTTCATCTGCGGCAGGGCCGCAATCTTCGAGAGGCCGCTCAGCACGAACGTGAGCGCCTCCGCATTCCCGGCAAAGCTCGTCCGCGCCGGGCCATCATGCGGATAATCCAGAAACACCTCATCTGCCACCAGCGCCAACCCGCGCTCGCGACAGAGTGCATTCAGCGCATCGCGCTCGCCCGCGCTCACATACGATCCGGTGGGATTGTTGGGATGCACCAGCATCACCGCGCGCGTGCGCGGCGTAATCGCCTGCTCCAGCGCGTGCAAATCAATTTGCCACCCGTGGTCGTAGACCAGCGGATACCGCACCAGCCGCACGTTGTCGAGCGCCGCCAGAAAATCGAACAGCGGATAACTCGGACTCGGCGCCAGCACCTCGTCGCCCGCATCGCACAGCAGTCGAAACAGGTGCGAATGGCCTTCGCTTGTGCTGGTCGTAAGAAAAATCTGCTCCGAAGAAATCTCCGCTCCGCGCGCGGTGTAATACCCGGCCACCGCTTCCCGCGCGCGCGGCAGCCCGCGCGGCTCCGGCTCGTAGACGAGCGACTGCTGGTCACTCAAGGCCCCAAGGATCTCGCGCTCGTTGTACTGGAACCCGCAGCGCGTCGGGTTCGATTCGGTCAGGTCCAGAATCTCCCGCCCCGCCGCCCGCGCTTCCGCCAGCGCCGACGCCAGCCGGTTCGGCCCCAGGTCCCACGATGTGCGGGAGGAGAATTTCACTCCGGGAGTGTACCGGAATTGTCGAATTGCCAACCTGCGGACTGCCGCATCGAAAGCTGCCCGCGCACAGGTTTTTCAATTCGGCAGTTTGGCAGTTCCGCAATGCGGCGGTTACAGGTAGCTCACCCACCACGCACGATGCGTCCGCTTGCACTCGGCCCACCACCGGCACGGGAAGTACAGGATGACGAGCGCCGTCAGCCACAACAGGTCCACCGAAGCCAGCCGAGGCGCGATCGCCACGAGCTGCGCCGCCCCGCCCACCTCAACCACCGGAAACGGCCTGACTTCCGTTGCCATCCTCGTGCCTCGTTCACCTCGAGTCTATGCGAACCTGAGCGCCCACGCCCCCTGAAAAACACACCGGCGAGGCATGACGTTTCTGCATGCCCCGCCGACGTTGCTCTGCTCAAATTGAGCGTTCCGCCAAGACGTCTGGTCCGCGTCTTCGGCACGGCCTAAAAATGTAACGAAAGTACCCGGATGGAAAGGAACTCACAATCCAGAGTAGCCCCTAGTACTCACGCGTTCGTGCTAGGGCAGTTACCTGATTCGGATTGGGACGATGTAGCGGCGCGCGCCCTCGCCCGCCGGCGCCGAGCCACAACTCTCAGACCAGAATGACAGCGCGAAGGGGCCCGCCAGCCACTAACGACGAACGACCAAAAAAATCAGGGACGCCCTCAGGCGCCCCTTCGCAATACCGACCGCGACTACGCTACGCGACGTGAAGCAATCCCCCGTTGACCTCCCCGTAGGGCGGCAGGGTGCTATACGACTGTCCGGCGGCCGCTGATGAGCTGGAAGATCAACGCAATCACTGCCAGCACCAGCAGAATGTGAATGAATCCGCCCAGGGTGTAGCTGCTCACCACTCCCAGCAGCCATAGAACTAACAGGACGACAAACAGGGTCCACAGCATAAGCACTCCCTCCCACCGACTCCGGGGTTCGTACCGCTACACAGTTCGGTGCGCCGCCAGCAGCGCGGGTTGTCACCCCAGGGCCTGGGCCACGCTCAAAACCGCCCGCGGAATTCCCTCCTGCGGACAACCATGCCATGCCCTCCTTTGGGCAACCGCAGCCGGGTAGCTGCCGCCCTGCTCCGCCCTGTAAGCTGTGTCCTTCATGGCCTTGCGCGTCGCCATCCAGGGAGAGCTCGGCTCGTTCAGCCACGCCGCCGCCGGGCAAATGCTGCCCGGCTGCTCCGTCGTCCCATGCGCCGTCTCGCTCGACGTCTTCAACGCCCTGCGCGCCCGCCGCGTCGATGCCGCCGTGATCCCCATCGAGAACACGCTCGCCGGCCCCGTCAGCGAGCACTACGACCTGCTCCTCGAGCGCCCGGTCTTCATCCAGCGCGAATTCCGCCTGCGTATCGAGCACAACCTGCTCGCCGCCCCCGGCGTGAAGCTTGCCGGCGTCCGCCGCGTGCTCTCTCATCCCGTCGCGCTCGCGCAATGCCGCGACTTTTTCAAGCGCCACCGCAACATCGAACCGGTGCCCTTCTACGACACCGCCGGAAGCGTGAAGCACGTCATGGCCCGGCAGCTGAGCGACACCGCCGCCATCGCCGGACGCGCGGCCGCCCGCGAATACGGCGCGCGCTTCCTGCTCCGCGGCATCGAAGACGACAAGCAGAACTTCACCCGCTTCTACCTGGTGCTGCGGGCCGGCAGACCGCTCCCCCGCGCCAACAAGACTTCGATTGCGTTTTTCCTGAAGAACCAGCCCGGCGCCTTGTACCGCGCGCTCAGCGGCTTCGCGTCGCGCGGCATCAGCCTCAGCAAAATCGAATCGCGCCCCGTTCGCGGACGCCCCTGGGAGTACGTCTTCTTCGCCGACTTCCTCCGCGGCGACGACCGCGAATCCCGGGCCGCGCTCCGCGATCTCGCCCGCGCCGCCCAGCGCGTCAAGCTCCTCGGGGTTTACCCCGAAGCGAAATGAACGTACACCGCGTGTACGCAGGCTGGGCGTGCCTTGGGCGCCTTTGACCCTAATTCTTTATCCAACCGATGACCGGATCGGCTGGGCTTCCTGCGTGCCCTTCGTGGTCGCGGTTGAACTTCTGCCAACCACCGACGGCCGGAGACCAACCAGCCTTTATAATCCCGCTCCCGTGCCCGGACCGCTTCGCATCGCCATCGACACCGGCGGAACCTTCACCGACTGCCTGACCTTCGATCAAGGCCGGCTCCGCATCGTCAAGCTCTTCTCCACCCCGCGCGACCCCTCGCGCGCCATCGTCTCCGGCGCGAAGAAGCTGGCCGCCGGCCGTCCAATCCTCCTGCTCCACGGCACCACGGTCGGCACCAACACACTGCTCGAGCGCAAGGGCGCCCGCGTCGCCTTCATCACCACCGCCGGTTTCGAAGACACCATCGAGATCGGCCGCCAGGCCCGCCCGCGCCTCTACGACTTCTTCTTCGACCGCATTCCGCCCCTCGTCCCCGCCGAACTCCGCTTCGGACTCGCCGAGCGCACCGGCCCTGACGGCCGCGTCATCATCCCGCTCCAGAACGCAGAGCTCGCCGCGCTGGTGAAGGCGGTCAAGGCCGCCCGCCCGCAGGCCATCGCCATCTCCCTGCTGTTTTCATTCGCGAATGCCGGTCACGAGCGCGCCGCCGCCCGCGCGCTCAAGAAGCTCGGCGTGCCGCTCTCCATCTCTCATCTGTTATTGCCGGAATTCCGCGAGTACGAACGCGCCTCCACCGTCGTCGTCAACGCGTACCTGCAACCGGTGATGCAGCGCTATCTCGAACGTCTCGCCGCACGGCTTGACGGCTTGCGTAGGCCCGGACGTCGCGTCCGGGCAGGCCGAGCGCAGCTCGGCAAAGAAACCCGCGTCTTCGTCATGCAGTCCTCCGGAGGCATTACCGCTCTCCAAGCCGCCGCCCGCGAGCCCGTCCGCACCGTCCTCTCCGGCCCCGCCGGAGGCGTGGTCGGCGCCGCCGCCATGGCGCGCCGCAGCGGATTCGACCGCATCATCTCCTTCGACATGGGCGGCACCTCCACCGACGTGGCCCTCGTCGACCGCGTCGCCCGCGCATCGTCGGAAGCCGAAGTCGCCGGTTTTCCCGTGCGCGTTCCCATGCTCGACATTCACACCGTCGGCGCCGGTGGCGGCTCGCTCGCCCGCTTCGACGCCGCCGGCGCGCTCCGCGTCGGCCCCGAATCGGCCGGCGCCGATCCCGGACCGATCTGCTACGGCCGCGGCGCCCAGCCCACCGTCACCGACGCCAACCTGCTCCTCGGCCGCATCTCCGCCGACCGCTTCCTCGGCGGCGACTTCCGCCTCCACCTCGCCCGCACCCGCCGCCTCACCGAAGCCTGGCTCCGGCGCTCGAAGCAGCGCATGTCGCTCGAGCGCTTCGCCGCAGGCGTCATCCGCGTCGTCAACGCCACCATGGAGAAGGCCATCCGCGTCGTCTCCATCGAGCGCGGATACGACCCCCGCGACTTCTCCCTCGTCGCCTTCGGCGGCGCCGGCGCCATGCACGCCTGCGAACTCGCCGCCGCCCTCGGCATCCCGCGCGTCATCGTCCCGCAATATCCCGGCGCCCTCTCCGCCTTCGGCATCCTCGTCTCCGACGTCGTCAAGGACTACTCCCGCACGGTCCTCCTCCGCGTCACACCGAAGCGCCTCGGCAACATCATCATCGGAAGCCCGGCAACGCCGGCCGCCGAAGTCCGCGCCGTCGGCTCGCAGCAGCTCCTCGCCAACAATGTCCAATCCGTCTTCGACGACCTCCGCGCCTTCGCCACTCGCGACTTCGCCTCCGAATCCTGGCGCGGCGACGTCGCGTTCGAAGCGTCCGCCGACCTCCGCTATCACGGCCAGGGATACGAACTCAACATCCCCATCGCGCGCGAGTTCAGCCTCGACCGCCTCTTCGCCGCCTTCCACGCCGAGCACCGGCGACGCTACGGATACAGCCGCCCCGAAAGCGACCTGGAAATCGTCACCCTGCGCCTTCGCGCCACCATCGCCTCCCCGCCACTCCGGCCGTCGCTGCGCACCAGCAAAGCAAAGGCGCCCCGCCTTCGCGGCGGCCGTATTGCCGCGAACGTGCGGAACGCCGCCCTCTTCGACGACAAGCGTTACCCAACCCCGATCCACGACCGCGACTCGCTCGCGCCCAACCGCACCTACCGCGGCCCTGCCATCATCACCGAGTACAGCGCAACGACCGTCGTCCCACCCGGCGTGCGCTTCCACCTCGACCACGCCCTGAACCTCATCCTCGAAACGAAACGATCGTAGAGACAGCTTGCTGCGTCTCCGCTTCCACGATCACTACCGCTCCAGCTGTCATCCTGAGCGAGCGCGAAGCGCGAGTCGAAGGATCCCTAGGTCCATCCAGAGTCGTCATCCTGAGCGAGCGCGAAGCGCGAGTCGAAGGATCCCTGGTCACCTACGAGCACGGCGAGCAGCGCTTCCAGGACATCACCGTTAACGGCCAGCCCGCAGCCAAGGACTACGCCGAACTCTCCGGCATGTGGTCCATCGGCGAGTTCGGCAACTACCTGCTTGTCCTGTTCGTGGAAACCAGCAAGACCGAATTCCGCTTTGCCAGGGAAGAAAGAATCCAGAACCGCTCCGCGCTCGCTTACGACTTCCGCGTCGACGCCGCCAACAACCGCAGCTACGAGGTGCGCGTCAACGGCGCCAGCTACTTCCCCGCCTTCGAAGGCCGCCTCTGGATCGACGCCATCACCGCCCACCCTCTGCGTCTCGAATTCCGCACTCCCGCGCTCGCCGCGAGCGGCGCGCAGCTCACGCGCTCCGAGTTGACCATCCAGTACGCCGACGTTCCGCTCGGCGACGGCACCACGTTCGTCCTTCCCATCGATTCGGAAACTCGTGCCTGTCGTCGCCGTCCGTCGCAGTGCTCACATAACCAGACCACCTTCCGCGGCTGTCGCAAGTTCACCGCCAAGTCCCGCATCCTTCCCGATTCTGGCTCCGCCCCGCCGCCCCTGCCTCCAACGCCTCCGGAATAGTTCGCGCCGCCTTGCGCCAGGGCTGCCGGTTTCGCGACGGAAAGCTCCTAGAAACGCGCCGCCAGTCCCACCCGAACCGCCCGCGTCGGGCCCGGTGAGATGTTGTTGTTATTGTCCGCGTTCAGGTAGTAGCGCCGGTCGAAAAGGTTCTCAACGTTCGCCTGCATTCGGATTCGCTCGGTCAGCGTCACGTAAAGGGCAGCGTCCGCTCGCACATATCCCGGCAGCCGCACCGTGTTGTCCGCCGCCGCGAACATGTCACTGCGCTGCACAATTCCCAGGCCGGCCCCGAGTCGCGGCATGATCCGGTACGTGTTCCACAACGAGAACGTGTGGTGCGGTGTCTGCGCCACCTGCGCTCCCACCGCCGCCGACGTCGTCGCCCCCGTGATGAACACGTCCTGGTAGGCGTACCCGCCGGCAATTCCCCACCGTCGCGTAACGCTCCCGCTCACGCCCGCCTCGAACCCGTTGCTCCGCGTGCTCCCGGTTTGCAGGATTCGCGTCGGATCGTTGGGATCGCTCGCCCGCGTGTTCGTGCGGTCCAACCGGTACACCGCCGTCGTCACCGCAAGATCGCGCAACAGGTTCCATTTCGCGCCGACCTCGTAGTTGGTGAACCGCTCCGGCTTCACCTGCTGAGTGATCACCGTCAGCGACGAGAACTGGTCGCCCGAACTCGGCAGGTACGACACGCTGTAGCTCCCATACACCGAGAGCGCGGCCATCGGCTTCAGCACCACGCCTGCACGCGGCGACACCAGCCGGTCCACCCGCTGCAGTTCCGTGCCCGTCCGGTTGTCGTGGAAGTTCAGGTCGAAGTAGTCGAACCGTACGCCGCCGAGCAGTTGCAGCCACCGCGTCACTTCCACCTGGTCCTGCCCGTACACCGCCCCCACCACCGTCGTCACGTGGTTGTTGGCGTCGGTCGAGCTCTGCCGAAACGTGACTGGCGTCGAGATCGCCGGATTCGACACCGGCGCCAGGATCGATGTCGCCGTGTTGCCGAAGAACCCCGTGTTGCGGAAGTTGTCCGTCAGTTGCCTTCCCAGTTCCACGCCGCCGAGCAGCGTGTGCTTCGCTTTGCCGCTCGAGGCGAGCCGCGTCACGTCCGTCTGGTTGAACAGGTTCCGCCGCTTCGTCGCATTGTTGTATGCGGAAAGCGCCGCCCGCGTCCCGTCCGGCGTCACCGCCCCCGGCACGAAGTTCTGATACCCGCGATCGTAGTCGCCGATCAGAAAGCGGTTCCGGACCACGAACGATCGCGCCACGTGCTCCACCCTCAGCGATCCCAGGTGCACCCGCGCTCGCACCCGGCTCTGGTCCGGGTCCCCGAAGTACAGCGATGCCGGCACATCCACCGGCAAACCGTGGAACGACGGAATGCCGCGGTCCGCCACCCGCCCGTCGTGAAAGTACTCATACCCGCTCGTGACCGTCGTGTTCTTCGTGACCTTCAGCCTCGCCGTCGGATTGGTCCCGTAGCGCTCCAGGCCCACAAACCGGCGGAAGCTGTCCGCAATTTCGTACATTCCATTCAGCCGCACCGCCAGCCGCTCGCTGATCGGCTGGTCCAGGTCCGTCGCAAATCGGCGATCGCCGAACGCCCCGCCCAGCAGCGTGAACTCGCGGACCGGCGCCGCGTCCGCTTCCTTCATCACCCGGTTGATCACGCCCCCGCCTCCGCCGCGCCCGAACACCATGGCGTTCGGTCCCTTCAATGCCTCCACTCGCTCCACGTTGTAAACATCGCGGTAGTACTGCACGTCGTCGCGCACGCCGTCCACGAAGAAATCGGCCGACGTGCTCTGCCCGCGTATCACCAGCTGGTCCCGATTGTTCTCACCCTGCACCGCTGTCACGCCCGGCACGTAGCGCACCACGTCGGCCATGCTCAGCATCATCTGCTCGCCCAGCTGCTTGCGGCCCACCACCGTCACCGACTGCGGGACGTCAACCAGCGCCGTCGGTGTCTTGGTTGCGCTCGTGATCGTCGCAATCTGCTCGCCGGCCGGTTCGGTCACCGTCACCGTCTCGCTCACCCGCGCCACTCGCAGCACGAATTCCCGCACTTCTGCGTCTGGCGGGCCGTTCCCCTCCAGCACCCACGACCGCGTCTCGAATCCTGCCGCGCTGATCCGCAGCGTGGTTCGCCCCGGCGCCGCCGGCGCCCGAAACTCCCCGGCCGCGTCGGTCACCGCCGTCCACTTTGCCGCCCCTCCACTGGCCGTGACCTGCGCGCCCTGGATCGCCGCGTGCGAGCTGTCCACCACCCGTCCGCAGACCGATTGCGCCATGGCTGCGGTCGCTGTCAGGCACACGCCGAACACGACGGGCGCCACCCGCCTGAACGACTTGCAACTTAGTTGCATCTGAGATAGCATGCTTTCGATTTAACGGGACTGCTCGCTTCGCTGTCAACGGTTCGGCCCAGATTCTGTTGCAAACAGGTTGCAACTACTTGCAACTCGTATCGTGGGCTTCTTTGGGCTTGTGATTGGTTTGGCCTTCGCCGGCCGCCAGCGACTGAACGTGGACCCTTATGCCTCTGCCTCAAACGGAAAGCCCCGGCGCCCTGCTCGGCGAACTCGTTCGCCGCGGCGTCCGCATGACGCGTCAGCGACGCGCCATCCTCGCCGTTATCGAAACCGCTCAGAAGCACCTCGACGCCTCACAGCTCCTCCGTCGCGCCCGTCGCCTCAACCCCAACGTCGATCGCGTCACCGTCTACCGTACCCTCGGCCTCCTCAAGCGCCACGGCCTCATTGACGAGCTCGATCTCATGCACGTGAAAGGCGAAGGCCACTACTACGAGCGCAAGATCGGCCGCGATCACCTCCACATGACCTGCCTCCGCTGCGGCGCCGTCGCCGAATTCGAAAGCACTCTCTTCCGCAAGCTCACCCGCTCGGTCGAGACAGAGTGCGGTTTCCACGTGGTCGTCGCCCGCCTCGAGATCGGCGGCTACTGCTCGCAGTGCCGCAAATGATTTGCTGGCGACGCTGCAGCCCGGGGCGTGCCCGCTCTTGTGCTCGATCCTCGCCGCGCCGGGCTTGCCGCTCACTGCCCTCGCAGCTCCCGGCGGTCACCATCCAGGTGCTATGGAGACAGGCGGCCCCGCCCGTGTGATGTTTGTGTCCATCAGAATGTGACGAGGAAACAAACGGGTCGTCCCGGGCCGCGCGCTGTGCGGGCTCACGACCTGTGCAGTTCGCGAGGGCGTGAAAGCAATCGCGCCGGCGCGGGGCGCGATCACGAAACTAATTCGGCCGCCTCTTCAACGTCGGTGGGCCGCCGTCATCCGTCGCTTCGCCATCGCGTCGCCGCAACGTCGGCTTCCCTTCCTTGCCCTCATCAATCCGCCGCCGGTTTTCCAACTGCGCCAGCCGCGCCTTGATGTCGTCGAACTCGCTCGTGCTCACGATGTACTGGTTTTTCGCCGGCAGCATGTCCTCCATCGCGCGCTCTGCCCGCTTCACTCTGTCTTCCGTCATCGGATGCGTCGCGAACGCGCGCGCCAGCACGTTCTGCTTCTTCTTCTCCTTCGACTCCAGTTTCTCGAAGAACGCGATGAACGCCTCCGGGTCATACCCGCTGGCGTACTGATACTCCAGGCCCAGCAGGTCGGCCTCTCGCTCCGCGTCGCGGCTGAACTTCAGGAACGACATCGGCATCGCTATCCCCGCCACCTGCCGCACCGCATACCCCGCCGGCCCGCCGACAAAGATCAGCGGTATCGACGCCAGGTTGAAGATCTCCGCCTTGGTCGCGTTCTTGGTCGCATGCCGCGCCGCCACGTGCGCGATCTCGTGCGCCATCACTCCCGCCAGTTCCGCCTCGTTGTCCGCCGCCTCGATCAGCCCGGTATTCACGTAAAAGTACCCGCCCGGCAGCGCGAACGCATTGATCTCGTCGTTGTCGATGACCTTGATGGTGAACGGCACGCGCGCGTCGGAGTTCCGCACCAGCTGCTGCCCAATCCGGTTCACGTACTCGGTGATCACCGGATCGCTCACCAGCTTCGCTGACCGCTCGATCTCCTCCGCCAGCTCCTTGCCGAGCAGCTGCTCCTTGTCCAGCGAATAGAAATTCATCCCGCCGCCGATCCCGCGATCGCCGATGCGGCTTACGTCGTACTTCGTGGGGATTTTCGAGCGCTTACCGTCCTCCTTCGCGTCCTCCGGCATGCCGGCGGAGGATGCCGCGACCGATCGAGGCGGGCAGCTTTCGGGAAGCGGGGTCGGCGCCGTCTCCTGCGCCAACCCGGCAGCTACCAGCAGCAGGACAACGGCAACACGCATGGGGCCCAACCTTCAAACCAGTTAGAGCCGCCGCACCCTCCCGCCTGTTGCTCCCGCCTGCCAACCACCACTCTCACCCCATTCACACCGCAATCCCCTTCCGCCCCGAGCGCCCCCCCACCACCTCGGAACTGACCCGCTAGACTTGACAGGAATCAACCCTCATTGATACATTGGCACTCGGTCTGGCGGAGTGCTAACAACGACCCTCCGCCCCACAGCATTCGCGACCGCGAACGGTTTTCATTTACCCCTATTTAGCTGATTTGAAAGGAGTAGCACATGGCGACAAAGTTTACGCCCCTGCACGACCGAATCCTGGTGCGGCGGGTGGAAGAGGCTGAAACCACGCGCGGCGGCATCATCATTCCCGACTCGGCGAAAGACAAGCCGCAGGAGGGTGAAGTGGTGGCCATCGGCAAAGGCAAGGTCAACGAAGACGGCAAGGTGTTTCCCCTGGCAGTGAAGGAAGGCGACCGCATCCTGTTCGGCAAGTACGCCGGCACGGAAGTCACCATCGACGGCGACCCGGTGCTGATCATGCGCGAGGAAGAGGTTCTCGGCATCCTGACCGGCGCCCGCAAGGAAGAGCCAGCGAAAGCCGGATCCAGGAGATAGGTTTCGCGCTTCAAGTTTCGAGTTTCGAGCGAAGTCAAACAGCTGAAACACGAAGGGCACGAAGGAACACGAAGGCAACGTCAGAAGCTGAACACAGGGGGCACGAAGGGCACGCAGGACACCAGGGAAAGCCAGTCGCGCCCGGTTCTGAAGCTTGAAACTGTGAAACTTCGCAACCTGGGTTTTTGAAACTTGAAGCTGTGCAACTTCGAAAGCTGGCAGACGCTTCGCTCAGAAACGAATTTGCAAACCAGCCGAGCGCACAGCCGCTCACAAAAGTTTGGAAGAGGAGAAGACAGCAATGGCTAAGCAGATTATTCACGGTGAGGATTCACGGCAGGCGATTTTGCGCGGGGTCAACGTGCTCGCCGACGCGGTGAAGGTCACCCTGGGCCCGAAGGGGCGCAACGTTGTCATCGAGAAGAAGTTCGGTTCGCCGACCATCACCAAGGACGGCGTCACCGTGGCCAAGGAAATCGAACTGAAGGACCCGCTGGAGAACATGGGCGCGCAGATGGTGCGCGAAGTGGCGTCCAAGACCAGCGACGTCGCCGGCGACGGCACCACCACCGCCACCGTGCTGGCGCAGGCCATCTTCCGCGAGGGCGTCAAGACGGTCGCGGCCGGCGCCAACCCGATGGCCTTGAAGCGCGGCATCGAGAAGGCGGTGGAAGCGATTTGCGGCAAGGTGGGCAAAGACGGTGAGCGCAGCAAGGGCGCGCTCGACCAGCTTTCCAAGCCCGTCTCGGGCGAGATGATCGCCCAGGTGGGCACCATCAGCGCCAACAACGACGACACCATCGGCCGCATCATCGCCGAGGCGATGAAGAAGGTCGGCAAGGACGGTGTCATCACGGTGGAAGAGTCGCGCACCATGGAGACGCAGCTCGACGTGGTCGAGGGCATGCAGTTCGACCGCGGCTACCTCTCGCCCTACTTCGTCACCGATCCGGAGCGCATGGAAGCGGTGCTGGAGAACGCCTACATCCTGATCCACGAAAAGAAGATCAGCTCGATGAAGGACCTGCTGCCGCTGCTGGAGAACATCGCCAAGGGCGGCCGCCCGCTGCTCATCATCGCGGAGGACGTGGAAGGCGAAGCGCTCGCCACCCTGGTGGTCAACAAGCTGCGCGGCACCCTGCAGGTGTGCGCGGTGAAGGCGCCGGGCTTCGGCGATCGCCGCAAGGCCATGCTGCAGGACATCGCCATCCTGACCGGCGGCAAGGCCATCACCGAAGACCTGGGCATCAAGCTGGAGAACGTGCAGGTCCAGGACCTGGGCCAGGCCAAGAAGGTCACCATCGACAAGGACAACACCACCATCGTCGAGGGCAAGGGCAAGGCGGCGGAAATCGAAGGACGGGTGAAGGAAATCCGCAGCCAGATCGACAAGACCACCAGCGACTACGACCGCGAGAAGCTGCAGGAGCGGCTGGCGAAGCTGGTCGGTGGCGTTGCCGTCATCAAGGTCGGCGCCGCGACCGAGACCGAGATGAAAGAGAAGAAGGCCCGCGTGGAAGACGCGATGCACGCCACGCGCGCGGCGGTGGAGGAAGGCATTGTCCCGGGCGGCGGCGTGGCGCTGGTGCGCTGCGTTGAGGCCATCGACAAGCTGAAGCTCGACGCCGACGAGCAGATCGGCGCCAACATCGTGAAGCGCGCGCTGGAGGAGCCGCTGCGCCAGATCGTCCAGAACTCGGGCGAAGAGGGCGCGGTGGTGGTCGGCAAGATCCGCGACCACAAGGAAGCCGACTACGGCTACAACGCGCAAACCGGCGAGTTCGAGCACCTGGTGAAGGCGGGCGTCATTGACCCGACCAAGGTCACGCGCACCGCGCTCCAGAACGCCGGCTCGATCGCGTCCCTGATGCTCACCACCGAAGCCCTGGTCAGCGAGGTTCCGGAAGAAAAGAAGGAACCCGCGATGCCGGGCGGACATGGTGGCGGCATGGGCGGAATGTACTAAACCAGTGGCCAGTGGTTAGTGGTCAGATGTCAGGAGCCCCGCGCGGAAGCGCGGGGCTTTTTTTTGCTTTCCCCGGTGGAAGCGCGGGGCTTTTGGCCCCGCGAGTGCCAGCCCTCTTGATGAAACTGGGGCTTTTGCCCCGGCACAATGAAACCACCCGCTCCTCAAGAAATCCGCGCTTTCCCCGGTGGAAGCGCGGGGCTTTAGCCCCGCCAATAGCCATGCTATAGAACTGGGGCTTTAGCCCCGGCACAATGAAACCACCCGCTCCTCAAGAAATCCGCGCTTTCCTCGGTGGAAGCGCGGGGCTTTAGCCCCGCGGATAGCCATGCTATAAAACCGGGGCTTTAGCCCCGGCTAACGAAAGCCTGCTCGCAAGAAATCCGGACGTTCTTCAAAATCTTGTCAAGGCCCCGCAACGTGCCTTTTCTTCGGAACTCCAACTACACGCTCGAAATAGAGTTTCGCCTTCCCTTCCCATTCTCCCCACCAAAGCTGCTACGCTGGAAGCAAGGCCTGCTGCGTCCAGACGCGCGGGCCTGATCTACGAATCAACGCTCTTTGACAACCTGTTCACGCGCTAACTCCTTTCTCCGGCGGATTTTGCGTGTAACTCCTTTAGATCATCGGATCACGATCGGATCCCCATCGCTAAACTGATGATTCTGCTGGACCGCACCGGAGGAGTATCCCTCGCGCAAACGCCATGCCCGCTCGCGAAGCCCGCGTTGCCGCGCACTCGTCTTGCGCTAAGTCGAGTAAACAACATACTTTGCGTGTAACTCCTTTAAACGAACATACCCGCAACATACCCGCACGCTTAACTTCATGATTCCAGTGAAGTGGGCGGGGGGAGGGTACATGTCGTGCTAACGAATGCCGTCCCTGCGGGATGGGGGGCGTGTAGCGATCCGCGTCATCCGCGTTCACCCGCGGTAAGGAAGTCCTGCAGCAGACCTCTGCGATCTCTGCGTCCTCGGCGGTGAAGCCTTTCGGGTCTGCTACGATAAAACGTTTGCGGGAGCGGCGATTGCGGATCCTGTTTGTGGGCGACATCTTCGGGCGGGCGGGGCGGCAACTCGTTCATCATCATGTGCCGCATCTCGTGAAAGAGCGCGGGATTGACCTGGCCATTGCCAACGTGGAGAACGCCGCCGCCGGTTTTGGCGTGACGCCGCAGATTGCCGACGAGATGTTCGAGATGGGCTTTGACGCGCTCACCAGCGGCAACCACGTGTGGGACAAGCGCGAGATCGTGGAGTACTTCCAGCTCGGGGCCGACAGCTTCAGGGACAACGCGCGGCGGCTGCTGCGTCCGGCGAACTATCCGGAGGGAACGCCGGGCCGGGGGCTGTATGAGGGCAAGACCCGCGCGGGCGTGCCGTTTGCCGTAATCAACCTGCAAGGGCGCGTCTTCATGATCCAGAACGATGACCCGTTTCGCGTGGCCGACCGCCTGCTCGCCGGCGTGAAGGCGAAGGTGGTGCTGGTGGACATGCACGCCGAGGCCACGTCGGAAAAAGTGGCGATGGGATGGCACCTGGACGGGCGCGTGACGGCGGTGCTGGGAACTCACACGCACATCCCGACGGCCGATGAGCGCATCTTGCCGAAGGGGACGGCGTACCAGACCGATGTGGGCATGACCGGGCCGTACGACTCGGTGATCGGCGTGGAAAAAGACCTGGTGCTGAACCGCTTCCGCACCAGCATGCCGGCGCGCTGGGAGGCGGCGAAAGGCGATCCGTGGCTGTGCGCGGCGGTGATTGATTGCGACGCGGCGACGGGGCGGGCGACGAAGATTGAGCGGCTGGTGATTAAGAGCTAGTCGTTGGTCGTCGGTCGTTGGTCGTCGGCAAGAGCAGAATCAAAGGCCGCGGACGAGGGCGTCCGCGCCACGCAAGCTCGGGTGACTCAAAACTGGAAACTTGAAACTTCGTAGATGACTGTTCCCCTGGCTCAGCGCTCCACGTCTCCCTTCGCGTGGCCCTCCGCCGACGCTTTTCTATTTGATATAGACGGCACGCTGGTGAATAGCCGCGATGGCGTTCACTACAACGCCTTCCACTCGGCCCTGCGTTCCACGTGGAACATTGGCGCGGTGATTGACGGTGTTCCCGTTCACGGAAACACCGACCTTGGGATCTTGCGCGCGGTTGCGCGCAAGCAAGGCATTGCTGACGCTGACTTCGACGCGAAGCTGGAATCGGCGCTCGAGCGCATGCGCGCGGAAGCCGCGCGCAATGCCGCGGAAATGAGTCCGCAGTGCTGCTCGGGGATTCGCGAGCTGCTGCGCGCGCTCACCTCGCGCGGCAAGACGCTTGGCGTCGTCTCGGGAAACCTGGAGCAGATTGGCTGGCTGAAGCTGCGCGCGGCGGGCATTCGCGACTACTTCACGCTGGGCGCCTTCAGCGACCAGCGCGAGCGGCGAGCCGACATCTTTCGCCACGGCATGGAGCAGGCGCGCGGGCTGCGCGGAGCGAGCGCGCGCGTGGTCTTCGTGGGCGATACGCCTGCGGACATCGCGGCGGCGCGCGAAGTTGGCGCGCCGGTGGTCGCGGTGGCGACCGGAATCTTCTCTGCAAGTGAGCTGCGGAAACTCGATCCTGATGTGTGCGTAGGCTCGTGCGATGAGCTGCTGGCGGAACTCGCGAATGCGAGCTGAGGGATACAATTAACGCGATGCGAACCGAGCTGCTGCGCGCCGCGGCTGCTGCCTTGCTGGTTGCGAGCTGCGCGCTGGCCCAGGTCCCTGCGCCTTCAACTTTGGCGCCGTCGCCGCCGGCTGCGCCGTCCGCGCCCGCTGTGCCATCGCCAGCGGCGGAGACGCAGGTCGCCATCACGCCGCTTCCCTGCACCGCCGCGAACGGCTCGGACTGCGGCGTCTCGAAGGGTGACATGAAGCACGCGCGCGAGGCCTTTGCGCGCGGCTCCAGGCTGATGCGCGAATCGCGCACGGAAGAGGCGCTGGCCGAATTCCGGCGCGCGTCGGAACTGGCGCCGCGCAGCGCGCAGTTTGCCACCGTGCGCGAGCTGGCCAAGCAGCAGCTTGTGCTGGAGCACATCCGCCGCGGCAACAAGTACGAGGCCGAGCAGCGCGCGATTCCGGCGATGGCGGAATTCCAGGCCGCGCTCGCGCTCGATCCCGCCAACAGCTATGTGCTCGAACGAATACGCGCATCGTCGGACGCAGGCGCGCCGCCGCGCCCGCCCGCGCTGCTGCGCGTGGAAGACTCGGGCGAAGTCGACCTGAAGCCGCAGGCTGGAGTGCGCAGCATCCACTTCCGCGGCGACACGCGCGGGTTGTGGACCGAGATCGGGCGCGTCTTCGGGCTGACCGTGACGTTTGACGACACCACACCCGCGGTCCCGGTGCGCTTCAACGTGGATGAAGCGGACTTCGAGTCGGCTGCCGCGGCCGCGCAGCGCGTGACGCGCACGTTCTACGTGCCGCTGGCCGAGCGCGCCATCATCGTGCTGCCCGACAATGCGGGCACGCGCAACGCCATGGAGCGCTCGGTGATGCGCACCTTCTACGTGGAAGGGCTGAACAGCGCGCAGGAGCTGAACGACTACGTCAACGTGCTGCGCGTGATCTTCGACCTGAGCAAGATCACGATCTCGAGCCAGAACTTTGCCGTCACCGTGCGCGGCACGCAGGCGCAGGTTGACGCCGCGTCGCGCTTCATGCAGGAAGCGGTTGGCGGACCGCCGCAGGTGCTGCTCGACACAAAGTTCTACGAGGTGAGCAACAGCACGCTGAAGGACATTGGGATCGATCTGCCGCTGCAGTTCCAGCTCATCTATCTCACCGGTCTGGCGCTGCCCGGCGGAACGAACCTGCAGGACCTGATCAACCAGCTGTTCGCCACCGGCGCGATCAACCAGGCCAACAGCCAGGCCATCCAGGCGCTGCTGGCGCAGCTGCAGAACCAGCAGGCTTCCATCTTCCAGAACCCGATCGCCACGTTCGGCGGCGGAATCACGTTTTTCGGCGTGAGCGTTCCGCCGGCGACGATACGCGCGGCATTCAACGAGTCGAATGTGAGCAACCTCGAGCACCTGACGCTGCGCGCCGGCAACAACACCGCCGTGACGATGCGCGTGGGCAGCCGCTTCCCCATCCTGAACGCGACGTTCTCGCCGATCTTCAACACCGCGTCGGTGTCGCAGGTGCTGGCGAACAACAGCTTCCAGGCGCCGTTTCCCAGCTTCAGCTACGAAGACCTTGGCGTGACGCTGAAGGCGACGCCGATCATCCAGAGCGATCGTGACGTGACGCTGAAGCTGGAGATGCAGATCCGCGCGCTCACCGGCCAGAACATCAACGGCATTCCGGTGATTTCCAACCGCGAGTACACGGGCACGATCACGGTGCCCAACGGCGACACCGCGATCCTGGCGGGGTTGCTGACCGAGTCGGACCAGAAGAGCCTTCGCGGGCTGCCGGGGCTGACGTCAATGCTGGGACCTGCGGTGAGCAGCAGCCAGCGCACGAAAAACTACGGCGAGCTGCTCATCACCATCACGCCGCACATCGTGGCGTCGCGGCCGCAGAGCTCGGCGACGTTCGTGATGGGACGATAACAACGGTCGCCGGCCGCTGGCCGCTGGCAAGTCAAACGCAAAGGCAAAAGCTGAACACAAAGGGGCACGAAGGGGCACGAGGGCACAAAGGCGGCTTCGTCGTCGCTATTTGCTTGACGCGGCGAACTTGGTGATGGCGTCGAGGGTTTCGAACGGCGCGCCGGCGACGTTGGCGATCTTGCGGCCGTTGATGAACAGCGTCGGCGTGCCGGTGACGCCGACCTGCTCGCCCAGCTTGAGCGCGGCGTCCACGCGGGCGCGCGTTTCCGGCGTCTGGGCGCAAGTCATGGCGCGGGCGGAATCGGCGCCGCCGGCCTCGGCAATGGAGGCGAATTTCTCGTTGGCGTTGGCGGCGGTGATTTCATTCTGCGCGTCGTAAACGCCCTGCACAAACTTCCAGAAGGCATCGTTGTTGCTGCGGCCGATGCAGTCGGCCCACGAAGCGGCGACACGCGCCCAGTCGTGACCCTGGAGCGGAAAGTGCTCGAACACCAGGCGCGCATTGGGATTCGACGCCAGCAGCTTGTCGACGATGGGCTGCGCCGACTTGCAGTGCGGGCATTGCAGGTCGCTGAACTCCACGATGGTCACCGGAGCGTCGGCCGGACCGCGCGCCGGGCCGTTCGCCGCGGCGAGCTGCGCGCGCGCAGTGGCAAAGGGATCGGCGCCGAAGGGGATCATTTCACCGTTCACGGCGTGCTTGCCGTCGGGCGTGATGTAGAGGCGGAGCGTCTGCTGTCCCTGCTGGCCGGCGACCTTCACGTCGGCTTGAGGGAGACCGTATTCGGACATGGTGATTGGACCGACTTCCCACTGGAGCGTCGGGTCGTAGCCGAACATCTGGCGCATGAAGGAGTTCACCGTGGCTTCGGTCGGGAGGGCTGAGTTGGCGGCCGCGGCGGGTTTCGGAGTGGGTCTTGGAGCGGATTTGGTTTGGGCAAAGGTGACGGTGGCCAGTAAGAGGGCAATGAGGACGCGCTTCATGAATTGATTATCGCAGGCGGAGGAATTATCGGGAAATTGAGTAATTTCGTAATCGGGTAACTGAAAAAACAAAAGCCAACCATAAAGGCCACGAAGGGAGCACGAAGGGCACCAAGGAAATTGATTGTGAGCGCTACATGAACGGTTCGGTTGCGCGCTCCCGCTCTTTGGGAGCAACGGCGCTGGGCAAGGGATTGGAGCACGCAGGGTGGTATCGCTCGCCTTGGAGACGCAGCAAGCTACGTCTCTACAAAACTAGTTATGCAGCGCGCTGGCTTGTCCTGCGCGGCTGAGTTGTGGGTAGGGATCCTTCGACTGCGGACGCGCTCCCGCTCGCGCGGGAGCGCGTCCTCCGCTCAGGATGACCCCTCACAATTCGCTCGGGATGACCCCTCACAATTGGCTCAGGATGACCCCTCAAAATTCGGTGCGGGCGGCGATTGGGAAGCGGCGGCCGACGCCGAAGGCCTTCTCGCTGATCTTGAGGCCAGGGGCAGCCTGCTGGCGCTTGTACTCGGCGGCGGCAATCATGCGGACGACCCTGCGGACAAGAGCGATGTCGTATCCGCGGCTTGAGGCAATTTCTTCGGCGCTCTTGTTGTCTTCCACGTAGTCTTCGAGGATGGTGTCGAGAACTTCGTATTCGGGCAGCGTATCGGTGTCTTTCTGGTTGGGGCGCAGCTCCGCGCTGGGTGGCTTTTCCAGCGTGGACTTGGGAATGACCGGGCGGCGCGAGTTCACGTAATGGCTGAGGCGATAGACCATGGTCTTGGGCACGTCGGAGATGACGGCGAGGCCGCCGACCATGTCGCCGTAAAGGGTGCAGTAGCCCACGGCGAGTTCGCTCTTGTTGCCGGTGGAGAGCACCAGCGCGCCGAACTTGTTGGAGAGCGCCATGAGCAGAACGCCGCGCAGGCGTGACTGCAGGTTTTCCTCGGTGGCGTCTTCCTCGCGGCCTTCAAAAACGGGTTTCAGCGTCTTGCGCATCACGTCGAAGCCTTCGGAGATGCGCAGCACTTCGAAGCGAATGCCGAGGTTGGCGGCGAGCGCACGGGCGTCATCGATCGAGCCGCGCGAGGAGTACGGGCTGGGCATGCTGACGCCCATGACGTTGTCGGGGCCGAGGGCGTCAACGGCGATGCAGGCGGTGAGAGCGGAGTCGATGCCGCCGGAGAGGCCGATGATCACGCGGCGAAAGCAGCACTTGGAAACGTAATCTCGCGTGCCCATGACCAAGGCTGCGTAGGCGCTGGCCTCCACGCCTTCGATCTGCGGATGAATGTCGCCTTCGAGCGAGGCCGAGTCGAAGTAAACCAGATCTTCCTCGAAGGACCGGGCCTGCGCGATAACCTTGCCCTCGCGGTCAAGGACCATGCTGGAGCCGTCGAAGATGAGCTGGTCGTTGCCGCCGACCTGATTGACCATCAGGACGGGAACGTTGTCATTGGTGGCGATGGTGGCGAGCATCTTCTGGCGGAGTTCGCGTTTTCCCACGTGGAAGGGCGAGGCGGAGATGTTGAGCAGAAAGTTGCCGCCCTGCTTGATCAGCTCCTCGACCGGGTCGACGCCGTAAAGCCGGCGGTTCCAGAAGTGCTTGTCATTCCATGCGTCTTCGCAGATGGTGAGCGCCATCTGGTTTCCGCAGAAGGGGAACAGCTGCTGCGATTCGGCGGGAGCGAAGTTGCGCTGCTCGTCGAAGACGTCGTAGGTGGGCAGCAGGCGCTTGTGCTGCACGAAGGCAACCTGCCCGTTTTGCGTGAGCGCGGCGGAGTTCATCACGCGCTTGCCGGTCTCGGCCCGGGCAGCGGTGACCAGCCCGGCGACCACGGCGATGCCGGCCGTTTCACGGGCGATGCGCTCCAGCGACTCCCAGTTCCTGGCGATGAACGAAGGATTTTCGACCAGGTCGCGCGGCGGGTAGCCGCAAATGGCGAGTTCGGGGAAAAGAATGAGGCCTGCGCCGGCCTGGCGGGCGCGATGAGCGTACTCGATGATCTTGCCGGCGTTGCCTGCGAAGTCCCCGACGGTGGGATTGATCTGGCCGAGCGCGATCTTCACACGTCAATTCTAGCGCAACGCCTGAGATCAAAAGTTAAACACAACGGACACGAAGCAGCACGAGGGAGCTGGGACCGCCGAGTGTGCCGCTCGCTTCGCGAGCTCGGACAAATTACGCAGTAAACCCACAGCTTGCGCTGCGGGCTGCTCATTTGGCGCTGGCTTCGCCAGCTGCGCGGGCGAGGTCGGCCGCGTCCACACGGTCGGTGGTAGGGCGCCGACGGGCGGGGGCGCCCGGTCGGCACCTAGTGAAGGCCCGTGGTTGTGGCAGACGCAGCCAGCTACGTTTCTACCGGGGAGGGTTTGGCGGCGGCCCTTGCGGCTCCTGCGGGCGCGGCGGCGGTGGAGGAGTGCTGACGGTGTCGGGCGTCTTGTCAGGCGGAGCTTCCTCGCCCTGACGGCGCAGCGTGGGCTTCTTGGCCGGCGCTGATTTGTCGCCGGGCGCGGGATCGGAGCTGAGGTCGGCGGCGCCTCCCGGCTGCCCTTCGGTGGCTTGCGCATCGCGATGCTGCGCCAGGGCGGTGGCCACGTCAATTTCCTTCTGCGTGCGCAGGATTTTTTCGCCGTTGACCTTCATGGTCTTCACCTGCGTGACCTCGTCGCCGGTGAAGCGCACGAATTCGACTTCCTGCGGCGGCTGTCCGTAAATCCACTCCTCGTACTCGGCGCCGGCTTCGCGCTCGCGGACCTTCTGGTCAGGACGGCCGCGGGCGGCGTTGACCAGCTCGCGGTTCATGCCGACCAGGACGTGGTGATTGGCGATAGCGTCTTTGAGCTTGGGGGGCAGACTTTCGACGAAGACCTGCGACGCGCTCCTGGCAGTGAAATCGAAGACGGGCGCGAGCAGTCGCTTGGCCTGTTCCACGGTGAGATCGGGGACGAACTTGTCGAACTCAAGGGTCAGGACCGAGCCAACCGCCATCTCGCTGTTGTCGGGCGCGACCGGGACGGTGTTGGCGCCTACGCCGACCTCGAGGTGCTGATACCACTTTTTCTTTTTCTTGGGCCCGCCGTTCAGTTCAAAGACGATGCTGCGGTCACGGATGAGGATGTTGGTGATCTGCCCGCGGTCGCCGGGGCGTCCGGCCAGTCCATTGTTGGCGATAAGGTTGCGAATGCCAACGTCGTCGGGCGAGAGGCGTCCGTCGCGGAGCTTGAGTCCTTCTTTGCCCATCGGAAAAAGCACTTTCAGGAACACAAACTCGGACTGGAGCCCGCGGATGAGGTCCATGCGGGTGGAGGTGGTGATAGGCCTGTTGGGGATGGGCGCGGGCGGCTTGTTCTGCGTGTCGGCGGCGCTCAGCAGAGAGGCGAAGGCCAGGATAACCACGAATACGCGAGTCATGACAGCATGTGGGCGGGGGCGAAGTGATTATACGCCCAGCGTGGCTGATGATTGGATGCGGGCGCAGGGTCCAAAGGCTTAAACCGCAGAGGACGCGGAGGGCCCGGCCGCGCCGCGCCGGCTTCGCTCAGGATGACAATTGTTCCGAGGCGGCGCCGGGCGATTGCGAAGATCGTGCCCTCTCGGCGCGGCGCGTGCAGACAAGCACGATGACCACGCCGAGCGCCATGGCGGCGGTCCCAGTGGCCGAACCCTCGATCCCATAGTTGCCGCCAGTGAGCCAGATGGGGCCGGAGACGGTGGTCCGGCCGAGAACGGAGAACAGCGAGAGCCCGCTGACAGGCAGGCCGAGGACAAGCCCCAGCGCCAGGTTCCAGCCGTAGTGAATGCCCCAGGGCAGCCAGAGGGCGCGGGTGCGCAGGTAAGCGATGGAGGCGAGCACGCCGAAGAGCGCGGTGTTGAGCACGCCCCAGGTGGTGGCGTGCGGATTGGAGGCGTGCATTCCACCGAAGAGCAGAGACACGAAGACGAGTGCGGGCGCAACGCCGACGGCTTCGATGAGGCGCTGGAAGGGGTATCCACGGAAGACGACTTCTTCGCTCAAAGCGCCAAAGGCCAGCAGGGCGAAAACAGCCGCCGCGCGGACCAAGTTGCGCGCTGAGAGATTGTAAAGCGTCGAAGAAACCGAGCCGATGACGACCAAGATGAGGAACGCGACGACCACCAGCAGCGCGCCCATCGCGAATCCGGTGAAGGATTCACGCAGCCATGGGCGGCGCAGGGTGAGTCCCATGGCGGAGAGCGGCGGGCCTTCGACACCGTCCACGATGATAAGCAGAAAGCTGAAGCCGGCGAGCAGCAGCGCGAGGTCGAGAAACTCAAATACAAGGTTGAACAGGAGCGGACGGCGTCCGGGGACAAACGAGGCGAGAGCGGCCGCCAGGTATTCGGCCGCGAAGAAGACCAGCAGGGCCAGCAGGAAACGCCAGATGGGGCGGAGGCGCTGGCCGGGGGTGAAGAAGATGGAGGGCACGTTCGAGTGGAGGATAGGGCTTGCCGCAATGAACTGCAAAAGCTAACCACAAAGGGCACGAAGGAGGCACAACGGACACAAAGGAAGCGCGGCAGTTTGCGCAGCTAGCGGCGCGGGCTGATGACGGTTAGGCCGTCGCGGGCGACGCGGCAGTCGAGAATTCTGGCGCCGTGGCGGCGCAGCGCGGTGGAGACGCGCTGCTTGGCGTCGGGCTCGACGAGGAAGACAACGCATCCGCCGCCGCCGGCGCCGCAGGCCTTGGCGGCGCGCGCGCCCTGCTTCATGGCGGCGGAGACGAGGCGGTCGATGAGCGGCGTAGTGATGCCGGGGGCGTTGGTGCGGCGCAGCTTCCACTCGGCGCGGAGCAGGCGCGCGGCCTCGGTCCAGTCGGCGCGGGTGAGCGCGTCGCGCATGCCGCGGGCAATGGCGGCGATTTGCTCGAAGTTGCGGTGAACGCGGCGGTCGCCGTTCACGTGCGCCTTGAACACTTCCCAGTTGTTGATGCCGCTCTGGCGCGGCGCGCCGGTGTAGGCGAGGACGAAGCGCGCGTCGAGATCTTCGGGCGGAACGGGCAGCGCCCGGCGATGAATGCCGTCGGGCTCCAGGTGCAGCGCGGCAACGCCGCCGAAGAGCGCTGGATAGTAGTCCTGGCATCCGGTCGGAACCTGGATGAGCTGCGCTTCCACGTTCTGGGCGAGCGCACGGAGCCGCTCGCGGGAGAATTTGCGCCCGGTGTAGCGGGCGAGGGCGGCAGCGGTAGCGACCATCAGCGCGGATGAGCCGGAAATGCCGGCGCCGGCGGGCGATTCGGAGCGTGTCTCGATGAGCACGCCGCCTTCCGGGGCGAAAAGCCGCACCAGGTGCGCGGCCAGCGCGTGGCGATAGCCGCGGGCACAGGCGAGATCTTCGAGCGACCGGAAGCGGTCTTCGCGGCGCGTGTCGAGCGAGCGCAGATGGATGCGCTTGCCGGAGAGCGGCGCCACGCGGCAGCTGGTGAGCACGGTGACGGCGAAATTCACGGTCACTGCGCCGGGATGGAAAAGGTAAAGCGGCCAGAGATCGAGCGTGCCGCCGGCGAGATCAACGCGGCATGGGGCCTGGGTGAGGACCGAGGGTCGGGGCATGGCGGGATTGTAAAGCGTCGCTGGCCGTTGGCCGTTGGTCGTCGGCGACGATCAGGATCAACAGCTCAGACACAAATGACACGACGGAACACAAAGGGCACGAAGGAGTGCCGGCGGGGGAGGACGCCCGCCGCTGCACGGTCTGGTCGTCAGCGCAGCGCGGTTTGTGGCGGGCGGGAGTGAGCGGGGTTGTCGAAGCGCCTGAGGATGACGAGCTTGCTGCGGCCGTCGCGTCCGCCGGGGACGTAGATGAATTGGCGCTCGGCGTCGAAGGCGAGAGTGTGGCCGCGGACTTCAGTGACCAGCTCCTGCTCGACGAAATAGCGGGCGCCGTCGCGGCGGATCACGCTGACGATACCGCCGTTGGCAGCGGTGTAAAGCGACTGCGACGAATCGTCGTACCAGAGCATGTCGGTGCCGGCGGGCATGGGCACGCGGGCAAGTTCGGAACCGCTGTCGAGGTCGAGGACGACGACCGCGTAACGGACCGCGATGAAGAGCTTGCGGTTGGCGGCGTCGAGCGCGACGCCGGTGGGCAGCGAGCCGGCGAGCGGAAATTTTCCGCGCGCGTTGAGCGCGGAATCGGTGATCAGCACGTAGTTGCGGCCCTGGACGGTGATGTAGAGGCGATGGCTGGCGGGATCGAAGAGCAGGTCGGCGGGGCGTCCGCCGACGGCGACGGTGCGGGCCTGGCCGGTGACCGGGTCCACGGCGGAAACGGAGCCATCGTGCCAGTTGGTTGCGTACAGCATGTTGGCGGCGGGCGCGAAGAGCAGCGCGTCGGGCGAACTGGAGAGCGGGAACTGGTTTTCGACTTTCCAGGTGTTGGTGGAGACGGTGGAGATGGTGCGGTTGCCGGCGTCGGCGATGAAGAGCCGACGGCCGGGTTCGTCAACGGCGAGTCCGCGCGGATGATCGAGATTGCCGATCTGGGCGACGAGGCGGCGGCGGGCGGGATCGAAGATGTCGACCGTGCCGGCGCCGGCGTGGGCGATGACCACGCGTCCGCTGGCCAAGGCGATGGCGTCGAAGCCCGGGCGGCCGGGGAGGTCGAGGATCGCAACCTGGCGCAGTTGCGCCGCGGTTGCGGCCGACCACAAGACGAGGACCAGGGGAACAATAAGCAGCTTCAGGCGCATTGGGATCCCGCAGGACTGCCACGCGATAAGATGCCCTTGGCTGGATTCCTGCTGCCTGCCGCGGCGGGGCTTCGATGCTCGGTACTAGGAGGCGCGGCTGCGGCGCGGAGGTTTACGCGCGTTTCCGCCCTTCGCCTTGGCATCGGTGGGCAGGAAGATGGAGAACACGGTGCCGGAAGCGCCGGGGCGGGTGCTGCTGCGCATGCGGATGTTGCCGTCATGCTTGCGGATGATGCCCTGCGAAACCCAGAGTCCGAGGCCGGTTCCCTTCTCGCCCTTGGTGGTGAAGAAGGGCTCGAAGAGGCGGGCGCGCGCGGCGGGGGCGATGCCGGGGCCGTTGTCGGCGATCACCACGCGCACGCCGCGGCGCTGCGGATCGACGGGATGCGCGGTTTCGTAGACGTGCAGCCGGAGGCGGCCGCGCAGCGGCAGGGCCTCGATGGCATTGATGATGAGATTGGAAAACACTTGGCGGATTTCGCCGGGAAAAGCGAAGACATCGCCGTCGGATTCGTAGCGGCGCTCAACCCGAATTCCCTGCCCGCGAATGCGGCGGTCGTAGAGGGCGAGCACGCCGTCGAGCACCTCGGTGAGCTGGATGGGAACGGCGGTTGTCGTGTCGCGGTAGAAGCCGAGCGTCTGTTTGACGATCGACGCGATGCGCGTGAGCTCCTGCTGCGCGATGGTCACATACTGCGCGGCAGCGGGAGGCAGATCAGGCGTGCGGCCGAGCAGATAGAGCACGTTGGTGACGGCCTCGAGCGGGTTGTTGATCTCGTGGGCGATGGTGGCGGCGAGGCGTCCGACGGTGGCGAGCTTTTCGCTGTTGCGCAGCGCGGCCTCGGTGGCGCGGCGTTCGGTGATGTCCATGAAAGCGGCGACGGCGCCACGAATGCTGCCCTGGTCGTCATGCAGGGGCACAGCGGAGCCGAGCAGGTGGGCGCTGGTCCCATCGGGGCGCACGACCTCGAGTTCATAGTGGTCCACCGGGCGGCCTTCGCGGGCAGCGCGGTGCACGGGCAGCTCTTCGGGGCGCAACTCGCGGCCATTCACGAGGTAGCGCAGCGGTGGACGATCGGCGTTGCCGTCGTTGGGTGAAGCATTCAGGTCAGGCGGAATGCCGAGCAGATCGGCGAGGCGGCGATTGATGCGGATGCGGTCGGCATGCGGATCGTCGGAGATGGCGATGCCGATGGGCACGATGTCGAGCAGGGTTTGCAGTTCGCTGAGGCGGAGCTGAAGGTCGCGGTTCAGCTCGCCGATGTAGCGTTCGGCGCGGCGGCGCTGGCGGCGATTTTCGGCGTCGCTCATCTCGCGCTCGATGGCGGGGCCGAGGCGTCCGAGCGCGTCTTTCATCACGTAATCGTGGGCGCCATACCGCATGGCCTCCACCGCTTTGCGCTCGCCGACCGCTGCGGAAACGATGATGAACGGCAGGTCGAGGTGGCGCTGGCGGAGCAGTTCAAGGGCCGTGGCGATGTCGAAGTTCGGCAGGTAGTAGTCGCTGAGGACGATGTCCCAGGAGTCCTGTTCGAGGGCGGCGATCATCTCCTCGCGGCGAGCGACGCGGCGGACCTGGGGATCGTAGCCCTGGCGCCGCAGCTCGCGATTGAGCAGCAAAGCGTCGTCTTCGGAATCCTCAATGAGGAGTACCCGCAGGGGTTTGCCGGCCATTTCAGGGCTGCCTCGAAAGGGGAGATTCATTCAACGTGAGCCAATAGACACCGAGCTGCCGTGCCGCCTCCATGAACTCGTCGTAGTCGACCGGCTTGCGGATGTAGCTGTTGGCGCCGTTTGAGTAACTGGAGCGCACGTCGCGAGTTTCGTCCCACGAGGTGAGGACCACGACAGGAATCAGACGAGTGGCCTCTTCGGCGCGCAGCCGCTTGAGCACCTCAATGCCGTCGAGCTTAGGAAGACCGAGGTCGAGCAGGATGAGGTCGGGATAGGAGCGCTGGGCTGACGAGGGACCGAACAGGCGCTCCAGCGCCTCGGCGCCGTCGCGGGCGACAACGATGTTACGGATGGCGGCGTGCCGCCGAAGGGCGCGCAAGGTGAGGGCTTCGTGGTCGGGATTGTCCTCAACCAGCAGGACCGTCTTGGCCGGCAGAGCGCTCTGCATTCCGTCCGTCACCCCAAAGTGAAGTAGAAGGTCGCTCCCTGCCCCGGGTCGGATTGGGCCCAGACGCGTCCGCCGTGGCGGGCAATAATGCGCTGAACGATCGCCAAGCCGACACCCGTGCCTTCGAACTCGCCGGGCGCGTGCAGCCGCTGGAAAGGCTGAAAGAGTTTGCCTGCGTACTCCATGTTAAACCCGGCGCCGTTGTCGCGAACGAAGAAAGCGCGCTCACCCAGGACAGACGTCTCACCAAATTCGATGCAGGCTTGGGGCTTCCCGGCTGTGAACTTCCAGGCATTTCCGAGCAGGTTGGCGAGAGCGGCTTCCAGCAGCCGGGGATCGCCGCTGGCGGTCAGGGACGGTTGAAGTTTTACTTCAATGTCTCTGTCATTGTCATTGTCCTGCAACTCTTTAACCACCAATTGAGCAAGGGCGGTCAGATCCACCGGGTCGCGGGTGAGCTCGGCGCGGGAGAGCTGCAACAGGTCGTCGATAAGGCGTCCCATGCGGCTGCTGGCGTTGCGCACGCGCCGCAGGTCATCGCGCGCCTGCAGGTTGAGCTCGGGGCCGTAGTCTTCCAGCAGCATCTGGCTGAAGCCGTCGATGCTGCGCAGCGGGGCGCGCAGGTCGTGCGAGACCGAGTAGCTGAAGGCCTCCAGCTCGGCGACGGCGGCCTGCAATTCGGCGGTGCGCAGCCGGACGCGCTCTTCCAGCTCGAGGTTGAGTTGTTCGACTTCGCGGCCCTTCTGCTCGAGCTCGCGCGCGGCCACCACCTGTTGGTGGTAAAGGTGGGCGTGCTGAATGGCGGTGGCGATGCGGTCGGCGGCGTACTGCAGGAGGTCGCTCTCTTCGGGAGCGAACTGCCGCGGCTGGCGGCTGCCAACGTGAACCACCCCGATCACGCGTCCCTCGGCGATCAGCGGCGCGCCGAGCAGGGAGACGACGCCGGAGTTGCGAAGCACGTCGCTGAACCCTTCGACGGCGGTGAGATCTTCGATCGCCACCGGGCGCGGTGAAGAGGCGATGCGCCCGGCCACACCGCGTCCCCATGGAATCCTGACTTTCTGGACGACCTCCTGCTCGAGGCCGACAGCGGCGCGAACCACGAACTCGTCTTCGTGCTCGTCGCGCAGAAGAATGGCAATGGTGTCGCCATCGAGCAGCCCTTGCAGGCGGGAAACCAGTACTTTCAGCAGGTCGGGCAATTCCAGGTGTGCGAGCGCGGCCTCGGTGATGGTCTGGAGGCGGCGCACGCTTTCCACCGCCTCTTCGGCGGCGCGGCGGGCGCGCTGCTCGCGCTCCAAGAGCTCGGCGCGCTCGCGCTCCACGCGCTTGTGCTCACGCAGATCGAGGGCGAGCGCGATGGCGCGCTCGGAGCCGGGCTCGTCGAGCAGCGCGGCGGCGAGCACCGGAACGCGCTCGCCGTCTTTGCGAACAAGTTCGCCCTCGCGGGGCGCGAGCGAACCATCCCTGATGAGGTGAACAAATTCCATGCGGCTGGATTCCACGCGATCGGGCGGGATCAGTTGCGGCCAGCGCACCGAGGAAAGTATTTCTTCGCGCGTGTAGCCGAGCATTTCAACGGCGGCATCGTTGATCTCGGTGATGTTACCGTCCAGCTCGACGGTAAGGATGCCCATGATGTTGGAGTCCACCAGGCGCCGGAAGCGGGCCTCGCTGGTGCCGAGCAAGTACCCGAGCTTGCGGTTGGACTCCTGAAGGTCTTCATACGTGGCCTCGAGCGCGGTGCGGCGCTGCTCGGCCAGTTTTTCGGCGCGAACGAGCGAGAGCGTGCGCGGAACCAGCGGCGGCAGCGCAACCGCGGTAAATGCCGAAGCCAGCGCGGTAATGACTTTGACCTCGCCGCTCAGCCAGTAGTACGGCTTGAAGACGGTGAGCACCTCCATGAAGTGGGTAAAGCCGCAGGCAACGATGAACAGGCCGAAGGCGACGAAGATCCATCGGAAGGGTATTTCCCGGCGGCCGCGATACACCAGATATCCGAGGGTGAAGGAAATGGCGACGTAGGAGAGGCCGATGACGACGTCAGCGGTAATGTGCAGATACGCGAGCGGACGGTTGCCGAGGTAGCAGTACCAGTGCGGCAGAAAGTCCGTCGCCAAAAGATGCCGCAGGGCGGGCCAGAGAGCGAGGGCCGCCAGGAAGGGCAGCGTCCAGAAGACGATGACACGTTGGGTGTGATTGGCGGGCAACGAGGGAGGAGTGGCTGCGTCGGAAACGGGCATAAGGTGCGGACCTCAGGACGGAATAGCGGGCGCGCAGAGAGGACAGCGTTGCAGGGGATTCTAGCACCGGATTTCCGGAGCTGAACTTCAGGATGAGTTTCCAGGGAGGGCCAGTTCGCCAGCAAGGTCTCTGTAGCCCGGAAAGTCATGAGATGTGGCGTGCCGGGCGAGAGCGCCGGCCGCCGCAACGTTGAACTCGGGAGCCGTGGTAGCAAGCTCGCGGACGAGGGCGTCCGCGCCACACGGTCCGTGGTGGCGTGCCGGGCGAGGGCGCCGGCCGCCGCAACACTGAACTCGGGAGCCGTGGTAGCAAGCTCGCGGACGAGGGCGTCCGCGCCACACGGTCCGTGGTGGCGTGCCGGGCGAGGGCGCCGGCCGCTGCAACATTGAACTCGGGAGCCGTGGTAGCAAGCTCGCGGACGAGGGCGTCCGCGTTACACGGTCCGTGGTGGCGTGCCGGGCGAGGGCGCCGGCGGGCGCGTGGTGCGGCGCGTCAGTAGCCGCGGGATTTGTCGACCAGGTTGAGCAACGGCCGGCCAGCGAGGAAGCGGCGCATGTTTTCGGCGATGAGCGCGTAATGGCGCTCCCAGAGTTTCTCTGTTACGGCGGCGGTGTGCGGGGTGATGAAGACGTTGGGCAGGGTCCAGAGGGGCGAGGAAGCGGGGAGCGGCTCTTCGTCGAAAGTATCGAGGGCGGCGCCGGCGAATTGGTTGCGGCCGAGCGCGTGGGCAAGAGCGGCGGCGTCGATGAGCGGGCCGCGAGCGACGTTGACGAGGTAGGCGTCTTTGCGGAGGCGCGCGAGGCGATCGGCGTTGAACAACCGCAGTGTGCGCGGCGTGAGCGGCGCGGCGAGGACGACGTAGTCGGCGCCCGGGAGCAGCGAATCGAGCTGGTCGAAGCCGTGGACCTCGTGCGCAGTTTCGGCGCCGCGAGCCGGATTTTCGCGCACGGCGGCCACGCGCATACCGAGCGCGGCGGCGCGAGAAGCCACTTCCCTGCCGATGTTGCCCAGTCCGATGAGCAGCAGGTTAGCGCCGGAGACCTCGCGCGGGCGCGGCTCGGTGTCCCACATGATCTGCTGCGCCCAATTTTTTTCCTGCTGATAGCGCATGGCCCACGGGAGGCGCTTGGCCAGGGCGAGGATGAGCGCGATAGCGTGCTCGGCGACCACCGGGCCGTGGATGGTGGCGGCGTTGGTGATCATGACGTCGCTTTGCGCGATGGAGGGCACGAGCAGGAGCTGGTGCACGGCAGCGGCGGGAGAGTGGATCCAGCGGAGTCTTTTGGCGAGCGCGAATTGCTCGGCGCGAAGCGACCACCCGATGAGGGCGTCGGCCGACGCGATGTGGTCTTCGACGTTCTGGTAGCTGGGGAGCTGGGTGGCGTGGACCTGCGGAAAATCGCTCCGGAGGCGCGTGCTGAGCCAGTCGGGCGCGCGCCAGAGGGAGAAGGGATGGTAGACCACAGCCAGAACGTTGATGCGATGGTTGTCGGTCATGCGAAGGTCAAAGCTTAACGGCAAAGGACACAAAGATACACAAAGGAGTGGTGTGCGCGGAGCGCTGAACGCCGCTGATCGTTGTGGTGCGAACAGCAAATGCAGATCCCTCGCGCAAGGAACGCGCTCGGGATGACAATTCCTGAGGGTTCGTCGTGACTTGCCGACGGGCGAGGGCGCCCGTCGCTACAACGTAAAGGGATTGACCTTCGCGCAAGGAACGCGCTCGGGATGACAATTCCTGAGGGTTCGTCGTGACTTGCCGACGGGCGAGGGCACCCGTCGCTACAACGTAAAGGGATTGACCTTCGCGCAAAGAACGCGCTTGGGATGACAATTCCTGAGGGTTCGTCGTGACTTGCCGACGGGCGAGGGCGCCCGTCGCTACAACGTAAAGGGATTGACCTTGGCAGCAGTGATGGCAAGTTCGCGGACGAGGGCGTCCGGGCCACACGGTCCGTGGTGGCGTGCCGGCCGGCGAGGGCGGGCGCGCCGCTACAACGTTGGAAATACCAGCGCGGGGCGAGGTCGCCCGCGTCCACACGGGCCGTGGTGGCCGCGGGAGACGTAGCAAGCTACGTCTCTACGGCTTCCCTACGGTTTCACCCGCAGGTCGCGGCCGGTCATCTCTTTGGGCTGCGGGATTCCGAGGACGCCGAGAATGGTGGGCGCGATGTCCTGAAGGGCGCCGTCGGGGCGGAGGGAAAAGTTCTTGCCATCGTTGCCCGCGATGATGAGCGGCACGGGGTTGGTGGTGTGCGCGGTGTGCGGGCCGCCGGTGGCGGGATCAATCATCATTTCGGCGTTGCCGTGGTCGGCGGTGACCAGCACCGCGCCGCCGTGCGCGCGCACGGCTTGCAGAATGCGGCCGAGGCAGGCGTCCACGGTTTCCACGGCTTTGATGGTGGGCGGGATTTTGCCGGAGTGGCCCACCATGTCGGCGTTGGCGAAGTTCACGATGATGACGTCGAAGGCGGTATCGTTCACGGCCCTCGTGACCACGCCGGCAATTCCCTCGGCCGACATTTCCGGCTTCAGGTCGTAGGTCGCAACCTTCGGCGAAGGGACGAGGGTCCGCTCTTCGCCGGGAAACGGCTCTTCGACACCGCCATTGAAGAAATACGTCACGTGCGCATACTTTTCGGTTTCCGCGACGCGCAGGTTGCGGAGGCGCTGCTGGCCCATGACGTTGGCAAGGATGTTGTCGAGCGACTCGGGCGGCACGACGTAGGGCAGGGTGAACTGCTTGTCATAGCGCGTCATGCAGATGTAGGTCAGGTTCTTCGGGACGCGATCGCGCGGGATGGTGGCGTCGAGGTCGGCGGCGCCGGGGAGTTCGCGTCCGGCTTGCGGGGTGAGTCCGCTCTCGCGGGCGAGGGCGCGGGTGATCTGGCGGGCGCGGTCGGCGCGGAAGTTGAAGCAGATGCAACTGTCGTCGTCGCGAATTGTGGTGACGGGCCCGCCGCGATTGTCGGCGACGACAAAGGGCACGATGAACTCGTCGGTCACGTCTTTGTTGTAGGAATCCTTGATTCCCTGCACCGGGTCCACGTAGCGCGCGGCCTCGCCGTCGGCACGGACGATGGCGTTGAACGCCTTCGCGACGCGCTCCCAGCGGCGATCGCGGTCCATGGCGTAGTAGCGGCCGCTGACGGAGGCGACGCGGCCCACGTTGTACTCGCGCATCTTCTGCTGGAGCGCCTGCATGTATCCGGCGCCGGAGGTGGGAAGCGTGTCGCGACCGTCCATGAAAGCGTGGACGAAGGCGCGATCCACGCCCTGCTGGCGCGCCATCTTCAATATTGCGAACAGGTGGTGGATGTGCGAGTGCACGCCGCCATCGGAGAGCAGGCCGAAGATGTGCAGGCGGCGGCCGCCGGAGCGCGCGTTCTTCATCGCCGCGAGCAGCGCGGGGTTGGAGAAGAAGTCGCCGGACTGGATCATCAGGTCGATGCGGGTGATGTCCATGTAAACGATGCGGCCGGCGCCGATGTTGAGATGGCCGACTTCGCTGTTGCCCATCTGCCCGTCGGGGAGGCCGACGAAATGGCCGCTGGTGTGGATGAGCGTGTTGGGGAAGTCGGCGAGCAACTTGTCGTAAACCGGCTTGCGGGCGAGCGAGATGGCGTTGGCGGGCGAGGGCGGGGCGTATCCCCAGCCGTCGAGGATGACGAGGACGAGTGGCTTCGGGCGCGGCATCGGCGGCGATTGTAAACGAAGGCCAACCGCGGAGACGCGGAGGCGCGGAGCAGACTGCCGAAGGGCCGAATTGCGGAACTGCGGAATTGAAAAGCAAGAGGCCGTCACACCAGGGACACGAAGGTTGCACGAAGGACACGGCGAGAAATCGAGCGTGGTTGAGATTCCCTCGGGCAGCCCAGACGGCGCCTTCGGTCGCGGGGTCCTTCGACTGCGCACGCGATCCCGCCGTGGCGGAATCGCACGCTTCGCTCAGGATGACTTCGAGGGAGAGTGGCCGCAATTGTGAGACGGCAGCCTATCAGGCAGGCCGTTTCACGCGGACGACGGTGATTTTGCTGAAGCCTTCGTCAAAAGTCGGCGGCTTCAGCTTGGCGGCCATGCGCTGCATGACGTCTTCGGGGACAACCCGCTCGCGGCGGCGGTTGCGCTCCAGGCAGACTTCGAGCGGGACATCGAAGAAAACCGCGTGCACTTCGTAGCCGAAGCCGCGGGCCATTTCGATCCACTGCTGGCGCTCGCGCGGGTTGAGGTTGGTGGCGTCGACGTAGTTCCACGGCATGCGGGCGATGAGGCGGGCGCGCAGCATGGCGCGGAGCACGCTGAAGACCAGGTGCTGAAAGCGCTGCTCGGTGATGTTGTCGAACAGCACCGTGCGCAGCAGGTCGCTGGAGAGCGGTGTAACGCCGCGGCGCTTGAACCAGGTGGTCTTGCCCGAACCGGGCAGGCCGATGGCGAGCACGACGACGCCGCGCGGCGCGCGTGGCGGCGCCGGCGCGCCTGAGGGCGTCAGCTCGGGCGCGAAGGGCGTGGTCGGGCCGGAGGTGGGCTCGTCGAGTTCGGCGTCGGAGGGCGCGAAGTCATTGGTCATTTGCCCGGCGCCGCTGGATCCACCGTAACCGGCGGCGAAATCGGGACGGAGGGGCGTGGGAGCGGAACCGGAAGGCGAAGGGCGCTGTGCGGCGCGCTGCTCGGGTCGCGACGAAGTGTCGCGCGCGCCCTGCCCGGCTTGCTCCTGCTGCTGCGGGCGTGCGCGGCCGGCGCCTCCGCGGCGGCCACGGCGTCCGCGACGGCGGCGCGAGCGGCGGCCTGCGGGCGCGGCGGCGTTGGATGCGAACGCGGAATCAACGTTGCCGTTCACTTCCGGCGCGGCGGGCCCGTCGAAGCCGGGCTGCGCGTCGTCGTCGGACGGCGCAGGCTCGTGACGCGGCGCGCCGAAGCGCTCGTCGGGATAGCGCGGTTCCAGAGGTGGAGGCCCCTGCTGCGGCGGCTGGCGGTCGGTGTTTGCCGCTTCGCCCGATTCCGGGCGCCGCTTCTTGCGGCGGCGTGGCCATTTTCCCATGCATGCGCTTGTAACACAGCGCGGCGGTGGGCGGCAAACGGGGACCAGGAGCTTGAACGCAGGGGACGCAGCGGGGCGCCACGGGCGCGGAGGATCCGATATCTGCATCGCGCGCCAGGAAAGGAGAGCCTGGCGTGACGGCGATGGTTTTGCATTGCGCGTAATCCGAGTGCTAGCATCGGTGGTTTGTTTGGCCAGACCCTTACGCGCCGTGTAGTGCGCGCGCGGCGAGAAGCAGCAGGCTTACGTCTCTACGGACATCAGGAGAAGGACGACGCATGGCGATCAAAGTTGGCATCAACGGCTTCGGGCGCATCGGGCGGAACATTTTTCGCACGGCGATCAACGACGGCAACCTGGACTTCGTGGCGGTCAACGACCTGACCGATCCCAAGACGCTGGCCCACCTGCTGAAGTACGACTCGATCCTCGGCAACCTGACGCACAAGGTGACTGCCGGGCCGGACTACATCGAGGTGGACGGCAGGCGGGTGAAGGTGTTCGCCGAAAAAGATCCGGCGAAGCTGCCGTGGGAGTCGGTGGGCGCGCAGGTGGTGGTGGAGTCGACCGGTCGCTTCACCGACGCGAACGACGCGAAGAAGCACCTGCGCGGGCCGGTGAAGAAGGTCATCATCTCGGCGCCGGCGAAGAACGAAGACGTGACCATCGTCCTGGGGGTGAACGACGGCGCGTACGACGCCGCGAAGCACCACATCATCTCGAATGCGTCGTGCACCACGAACTGCCTGGCGCCGATCGCGAAAGTGGTGAACGACGCGTTCAAGATCCAGAGCGGGACGATGACCACGATCCACTCGTATACGAACGATCAGGTGATTCTCGACTTTCCGCACAAGGACCTGCGGCGCGCGCGCGCGGCGGCGATCAACATGATCCCGACCAGCACCGGCGCGGCCAAGGCGCTGCACCTGGTGATCCCCGAGCTGAAGGGCAAGCTCGACGGCTTCGCCATGCGCGTGCCGACGCCCGATGTGTCGGTGGTGGACCTGGTGGCATTCGTGGAGAAGAAGACGACGCCGGAAGAAGTGAACGCGGCGCTGAAGGCGTGCGCCGAGGGTGGGATGAAGGGCATCCTGGGATACGAGGAGCAGGAGCTGGTGTCGAATGACTTTCGCGGCGACTCGCGGTCGTCGATCGTGGACGCGACGATGACGCGGGTGGTCGCCGGCAACTGTGTGAAGGTCATCTCCTGGTACGACAACGAGTGGGGATACTCGTGCCGCGTGCGGGACCTGATCAATTTCCTCGGTAAAAAGGGGCTGTAAAAAAACCGCTTCACGTTTCGCGTTTCACGTTTCGCGAAAGGGCAAAGACAAGAGCGTTTCACACGAAGGTCGCGAAGGGCGCACTAAAGACACGAAGGGCAGGAAGCGCGCATGAAAGCCGAGACCATGGCGAAATTGTCGATCCGCGATCTGGACCTGACCGACAAGCGCGTGTTCATGCGCGTGGACTTCAACGTTCCCCTGACCGAAGACGGGCGGGTGGCCGACGACACCCGCATCCGCGAGACGCTGCCCACGATCGAGTACGCGCTGCGGCACGGGGCGCGGGTGGTCCTGGCGTCACACCTGGGGCGGCCCAAGGGAAAACCGAATCCGAAGATGAGCCTCAGGCCGGTGGCGGAGCGCCTGCGCATTCTGCTGGACGAGAAACTGGACCGCGGCGAGAACGTTGGGTTCTGTCCCGATAGCGTGGGGCTGGAGGCGGAGGAAATGTCGCGGCAACTGGAGAAAAGCCAGTCGCTGCTGCTGGAGAACCTGCGCTTTCATCCGGAAGAAGAGAAGAACGACGAGAAGTTTTCCAAGGCGTTGGCCAGGCTGGCCGACATTTACGTGAACGACGCCTTCGGAACGGCGCACCGGGCGCACGCTTCGACGGTGGGGATCACGAGGTTTGTTTCGAAGGCGGCGGCCGGGCTGCTGCTGGAGAAGGAGCTGGAGTACCTCGGGAAGGCGCTGCACGAACCGGCGCGTCCGTTTGTGACTATCCTGGGCGGCGCGAAGGTTTCCGACAAGATCGGCGTGATCAAGAACCTGATCGAGAAAGTGGACGCGCTGCTGATCGGCGGCGGCATGGCGTACACATTCCTGAAGGCACGCGGGCAGGAAGTGGGCAAGTCGCTGCTCGAGCCGGACAAGATCGAAGACGCCAGGCAGATGCTGCGGCGCGCCGAAGAGCGCGAGATGCGGCTGCTGCTGCCGGTGGACCACGTGGCGGCGCGCGAAGCGTCGGCCAATGCGAAGGCGCAGGTGATCGCGCCGGGGCAGCCGATTCCGGCGGACATGATGGCGCTCGACATCGGTCCGCGCACGATTGACCTGTTCGTGGAGGAGATCGAGACCGCGAAGATGATCGTGTGGAACGGGCCGATGGGTGTGTTCGAGCTGCCGCCGTTCGCCAAGGGCACGGTGGCAATCGCCGATGCGGTGGCCGGGAATGCCGCCGCGACCTCCATCGTAGGCGGCGGCGACAGCGTGGCCGCGGTGCAGCAGGCGGGCGTGGCCGACAAGATCACGCACATCTCAACCGGCGGTGGAGCGTCGCTGGAGTTTCTCGAAGGGCAGGAGCTTCCCGGAGTCGCGGCGTTGAGCGACAAATAAATCGCTCTGGGCTCTTGGCTCTTGGCTCTGGGCTGACCCGGTTTTGGTTTGGCCAACAGCCAGGAGCCAATAGCTAAGAGCGCCTTTCCTAAGATGCGTAACAAACTCATCGCGGCCAACTGGAAGATGCACAAGACGCCGGCGCAGGCGCGGGAGTTTGTGCGCGCGTTGCTGCCGCTGGTCCAAGGCAAGACGGAAAACGACATCGTGCTCTGCCCGCCGTTCGTGGACATTCCGTCGGTGGTGGAGGAGACGCACGGGTCGCGCGTGGCCGTGGGCGGGCAGAACCTGCATTGGGAAAAAGAAGGCGCGTACACCGGCGAGGTGTCGGCGCAGATGCTGCTGGCGGCGGGATGCAAGTACGTGATCATTGGACACTCGGAGCGGCGGCAATACTTCGGCGAGACCGACGAAATTGTCAACGCAAAGCTGAAGACGGCCCTCGCGGCGGGATTGAAACCGATTGTCTGCGTCGGTGAGGTCTGGCCGGAGCGCGAGGCCGGACTGACCGAAGACGTGCTGCGCCGGCAGTGCTCGCTGGCCTTTCGCGAGGTTTCCGGCGATGAGGCAGGCCCGATCGCAGTCGCGTACGAGCCGGTATGGGCGATCGGGACGGGGAAAACGGCGACGCCGCAGATGGCCGACGATGCGCATGCAGTGGTGCGGGCCGTGGCCGCCGAAGCGATGGGCAAAGCGGCGGCCGGCGCGATGCGAATTCTGTATGGCGGAAGCGTGAAGCCCGAAAACGCGCGGGCGCTGATGGAGCAAGGACACATCGATGGCGCGCTGGTGGGCGGGGCGAGTTTGGATCCGAAGTCCTTCGCGGCGATCGTGGCGAGTGCGTAGAAACGCAGGTTTCACGTTTCCCGGTTCACGTTTCACGTTTCCCAAAAAAGCAGGACCATGCCCCCCGAAGGCCTGCCGCGGACGACGCGGATTAAGACAAGAGCTGCCCACAAAGGAGACGAAGGTCACAAAGAAGCGCGATTAGCGCTTCTTTTTCTTTGCAACCTTCCTGGCTGGTTTTGATTTGGCGGGCTTGCCAGACTTCTTGGATGCGGGCTTGGAGGCGGGCTTGGCTGCCGGTTTGGCCGCCGGCCTGGGAGCAGAGGCCGGCTTTGCGGCCGCGGGTGGTGCGGGCTTCGCGGCGGCGCCGGGCTTCGCTTCAGCCTTCCCTTTTGCCGCGCCTTTGGCCGGAACGGCTTCGGGCGCGGGTGCAGCCGGAGCCGGAGCAGCGGGTTCGGGGGCCTTTCCCTTCTTCTTTTTTGAAACCGCTGGAGGTTTTGCTCCAGCAGCGGGCGCGGGGGCCCCTGCCGCGACGGCGGGCGCTTCGGCAGCCTTGGCGCGTTTTTTGGTTGGCGGCGGCGGCGGTGGCGGCGGCGGCGGCTCGTGCGGCTTGAGGAACTTCAGAATTTCGTTGTGCGAGCGGAGCTTGCCGTCGAGCAGCAGCAGGAACGCGTCGTCCATCAGCTTGGGATAGACGGGCAGGTCAGGCGTGATGCGCAGCTCCGCCATTTCCGGGAACGGCAGCTTGGTGGCGCGCACCTGGCGCCATTTGCCGAGGAAGTTGCGGATCTTCTGCTGAACCGCCGACTGGCGGCCGGTGATCTCCAAAAAGATGATGGTTTCGGGCCTGGACTGGGTGAGCAGCGTCCACGCCTTGGAGGGCGTGGCGGCTTCCTTGCCCGCCAGGCGATGCGAGAGTTCCCTGGCCTGGTCTTCCAGATTGCGCCAGGCGGCGACGAATTCCTTGTGCGGGATGAGGCGCTGCATCTCGGCGATGTCGGAGCCGCTCATATTGCTGGTGAGGAAGTACATCACCGCGGGGGCGAGGTCGAGCGTATAGCCGAGGTTGATGAACTGCTCGCGCAGTTTGGCCAGCTGGTTCAGCGCCTGCGTGTCCACCTTGTTGGTGCCCCAGCGCGGGTGCAGCACCTTCATCCAGTTTTCTTTTTCCAGCGCGCGCATGATCTGCAGCGGGTCGTCTTCGTGCGCGATCTGCTCGATTTCCGCGCCGATGGCGCGGTTGGAGATGTTGTCGATGTAGCGGCCTTCGCGGGCGGCGTCGAAGCGCGCCTGGGTACGCTCCTCCAGCGTCCAGTGGAAGCGGGCCATGAAGCGCACCGCGCGAATGAGGCGCGACGGGTCCTCGTAGAACGAGTAGTTGTGCAGAATGCGGAGGAGCTTGCCCTCCACGTCGGCCACGCCATTGGCGGGATCGAGCAGCAGGCCGCGCGAGGCGGGATTCAGCGAGAGCGCCATGGCGTTGACCGTGAAGTCGCGGCGGCGCAGGTCTTCGATGATGGTGCCGGCGGCGATGATGGGCCTGCCCGGCTTCTCGTAGCGCTCCGAGCGCGCCATCTGAATTTCAGCGCGGACGCTGGTGGGAAACAGCAGCGAGAGCGTGCGCGTTTCTTCGTCAACCGAGCGGACGGTGGCGCCGGCTTTTTCGAGGTCCTTCTGCAGCCTGAGGGGATTGCCCTGGACGGTGAAGTCGAGGTCACGGATGGGGAACCCGGTCATCAGGTCGCGGACCGCGCCCCCGGTGAGATAAACATTGAGCCCCTGTGCCTGCGCCGCTTCCTGGACTGCGGCGGCGGCCCGCTGCTGGTCGGGCGACAGGCGGGTCTCCATCATGTAGATGTAATCAGCCATTCAGCTTGAGGGGGAATCCACCTCCCGGGCAAGAAGCCAGGTTGTGAGGGCCCGGTAAGTCTTACTTCGGCAATGGCTTAGCGCCAAAGACCGGAGGACACCAAAACATGTCAAATTACCACAAGGTTGCTCATTTTGGCTACAGCGGCGATTCGCAGGCGGATTGGCGGCGAAAAAGATGCGAAACTAACCCAGTACCGAGTGGCGAGTACCCAGTTGAGCTGGCGGCTGCGCCGCAACTTGTGCATCGTGCACGGCAGGTGAACTGAAGCGTCAGGAATTCCGCGAGCGGTGCTGGGGTCCTTCGACCCCGCCCGCGAACGACGCGGGCCGCGTCCGGGATCACTCGCAAAGGACCCGGTACCCAGTACTCGGCACTCGGTACTGCTTGGAAAATGTCTTCGACACACAAAAAGGTAATTGTCCGCAAGCTGGACCGCGACGCGGTGCAGGGCTTCGTTGCGCCGGCGAACTTCGTGGTGGACGGCAAGGTGGAGCTGCTCAACACCGCGGGCAACGTGGTGAGCATTGAGTTGCGCGACATCAAGGGCGTGTACTTCGTGCGCGAGTTTGGGGAGGACGATACGGCCTCGCGGAAGACGTTTGTGACGCGGCCGCGGACGGCGGGCTTGTGGGTGCGGCTGCGCTTCAAGGACAACGAAATCCTGGAAGGCATGATGCCCAACGACCTGGCGCAGGCGGGCGCGGACGGTTTCCTGATCAACCCTCCTGACACGCGATCGAACACGCAGCGGATTTTTGTGCCGCGCACCGCGCTGGCACAGCTCACCGTGCTGGCCGTGATCGGCGGCGCCGCGGGGCGCAAGCGGCAGCCACCCGAGGCGGACGAGCGGCAGGTGGCGATGTTCGAGTGACCCGGTTCTCGTTTGCCGGTTCCCGGTCCTCGGTTCTCCTCGCGTATCCGATACATCGAAAGCCCGGCCGAGGGCCGGGCCCCATCGGAGTCAACCTGTGAACTGTGAAGCGCAAACGGTAAACTTCCCTGCATGAAGCTCACAGAGATTGCATCCAGGCTCGGTGCGCGCGTGGAGCCGGCGGGCGCGCAGGCGGAAATTGCGGGTGTTGCCGGGATTGAAGAAGCCGGGCCGGGGCAGCTCACGTTCGTGGCCAATCCGCGGTATGCGGCCGCGGCAAAGACGACGCGCGCCGCGGCAGTGATCGTGGCCGACGATTTCCCTGCCCTGGCGATACCGACATTGCGCATCAGGAACCCGTACCTGGCGTTTGCCCGCGCGGTGGATCTGTTTTACGCGCCGCCGAAGTACGCGCCTGGCGTGCATCCTACGGCCGTGGTTGAAAAGTCGGCGAAAATTGGCCCTGGCGGGCACATCGGGCCGTACGTGGTGGTGGGCGAGAACGCGGAGATCGGCGAAGGCGCGGTGCTGCTGGCGCACGTGGTCATCTACGCGGGCGCGCGCATCGGGAAGAATTTTTTCGCGCACGCGCACAGCGTGGTTCGCGAGCACTGCCGGCTGGGCGACAACGTGGTGCTGCAGAACGGCGCGGTGGTCGGCGGCGACGGTTTCGGCTACGCCAAAGACGGCGCGCGCTGGCTGAAGATCACGCAGTCGGGTCCAGCGGTGCTGGAAGATGATGTTGAGGTGCAGGCCAACGCGTGCGTGGACCGCGCCAGCGTGGGCGAGACGCGCGTGGGACGCGGCACGAAGGTCGATAACCTGGTGCAAGTCGGGCACGGGTCGCGCGTGGGCGAGAACACGCTGCTGTGCGCGCAGGTGGGCCTGGCGGGATCGACGCGGGTGGGCAACAGCGTGATCCTGGCCGGGCAAGTTGGCGTAGCCGGACACTGCACGCTGGGCGATGGCATGATCGCAACCGCGCAGAGCGGCATCCCAAATGACGTGCCGGCGGGGATGACGGTGAGCGGGTATCCGGCGATCGAGAACAGGCAGTGGCTGCGCTGCGTGGCCGCGTTCAATCGGCTGCCGGACATTGCCAAAGCGGTGAGGCAGCGGGCAGCGGCGAAGTCGGAGTGAACCGGCAGCTGGCCTTTAGCAATTGGCATTGGGCCGTCAAGGTCCGCGCCCAAGCGCGAGGGCCAAGTGCCAATTGCTCAGCGCGAATTGCCGATGTCTGACGAAACCAAAGCGCGTGGGCCGACCCTGATCGGCGGCAAGGGCGGCGCGAAGCCGCCGGCGGAGAAGCCTGCGCCGAAGAAGCCGATCCGCGTGCTGCTGCTGGACGATCGCGAGGAGAACCTGCTGCTGCGGTCCACCATCCTGCGGCGCAACGGGTATGAGGTGGTGAGCAGCTCGTCGGTGGACGATGCGCGCGCCAAGCTCGCCGCCATCGACATCGCGGTGCTCGACTATCACCTTGGCGCGGGCAAGTTCGGGACCGAGGTGGCCGAGTCGCTGCGCGCGGAGCGTCCGCACGTGCCGATCATTATTTTGTCGGCCACGCTGGAGCGGCGCTTCGGCGGCATTGCCGACATGCATCTGCTGAAGGGCTACAGCTCGGTGGATGACCTGCTGATGGCGCTGCGCAACTTCGAGGCGAAGCGGCGCGGGCGTCCCGTGGTGGTCGACGCGCGCGATTTCTACTACTCGCGCATTGCCATGGCCATGGGCGACGACGTGGTGCTGGAAATCCTGGACCGCGACGGCAATTGGCAGTACGTGAACGATTATTTCGCCGGGCTCTTCGACCAGAAGCGGCCGTGGTTCATGGGAAGGAACATGTTCGAGAGTTTTCCCGAACTGGGCGAGGAGTGGCGCGAGATTGTGAGGACCGTGGCCGATACACGCGAGACGTACATCGATCGCAGCTTCCGCGGACTGCCGAACCTGCCCAAAACGGACGCCCGGCGGGTGTGGAACGTGCTCGCGTTTTCGCTCAAGCTGCACGACGACCGCAACGGGTTGGCGCTGACGGCGAGAGTGATTGAAAAAAGAAGTTTCTAGCAGTTTCCAGTTTCGAGAAAAATCCGCAAAAAAAACGTACCGCGGATCCAGACCCAGGGGCTCTCACACGAAGGAAACGAAGGGTGCACGAAGGGCGCGAAGGAAATCTTGAGCGCGAAAGCGCCAGCGGGCCGCGGCGGGTTGTGTCGTTGCAGCCGAGCGTGACGCTTACGCTGGCGCGGCTGGGGACGCTGGACCGGCTGGCGGCTTGTACGCGGTATTGCCGGGATGTGTGCCCGGAGGCGGCCGAGGGCGGGCGGCGGATCGTGCAGGATTCGTGGAGCGCGACGGCGGAGGAGATTCTGGCTGCGAAGCCGGACCTGGTGATTGCGTCGGTGCCGTATCGGGCCGAGGCGCTGGCGGAAATCCTGAAGGCCGGCGTGCCGTTCCTGGCGCTGGCGCCGCATTCGCTCGACGACGTCTTTGCGGACATCGCGCTGATTGCCGGCGCGATGCAGGTTCCCGAGCGCGGCACGGCGTTGATCGCCGAAATGCGGCGGGAGATTGCGGAAGCCGGCCAGCGGGCGCGACGGGCAGTGCTACGGCCGCGGGTCTTCTGCGAGGAATGGGGCAAGCCAGTGATCCACTCGCAACGCTGGGTGAAGGAGCTGGTGGAAATCGCAGGCGGCGAGTTCGTGGGCGAGCCGGGCAAGCAGGCGCCCGCCGACGCGGTGCGCGATGCTGATCCGGAGGTGATGATCTTCGCCTGGTGCGGGGCCGGCGATCGCGTGCCGCTGGAAAAAGTGATCCGCGAGCGCCGCTGGGACGAAACGAGCGCGGCTCGAACGGGGCGCGTCTTCTGTCTGCGCGACGAGCTGCTGAACACGCCGGGGCCGAGCCTGGTGGACGGGCTGCGCGCGCTGGCGTGGTGCGTTCATCCGGAGATTTTTGCTGCACCAGAATCGGGCGTACGAGGGCTGAAAGCGCTTGTGATTAAATGAAACCGCATGCACGGGCAAGAGCGAACACCTGCCACAGAGTCACCGAGACACAGAGCACAGCATTTCTTCCTGCCGCAATCCGGGCGAAACCAATCCAGCGAGATACGAATCGCGTGACGCCGACCATCAAAGTGGTCGCGGCGCTCATGGTGCGCGACGGCAAGCTGCTCATCTGCCAGCGAACCCGGTATCAGACCATGCCGCTGAAGTGGGAGTTCCCCGGCGGCAAGATTGAACACGGAGAGTCGGCCAAGCATGCGCTGGTGCGCGAACTCGACGAGGAGCTGGGCATTCAGCCTGACGTCGGCCCGGAGGTGGCGCGCCTGCGGCACCGGTATCCGCGGGGAAAGCGCACGGTGGAATTGATTTTCTTCCTGGTGAAGGACTGGGAGGGTGAGGTGGACAACCGCATCTTCCGCGACGTGCGCTGGGTGTCGCGGCGCGAGCTGCCGTCGTACGACTTCCTGGAGGCCGACGTCAAGCTGGTCAAAGAGATCGCGGCGGGAAAAGTGGTTTAAAGGCAGTTTCAAGTTTCACGTTTCAAGTTTCACGTTTCACGTTCTTGCGCGCGCGGTTGTGGCCGGCGCAAGCGGCAATGATGGCGCAGCGCGGAATGCAGGTCCTTCGCCACGCACGGGATGACAATTCCTGCGGCAGACTTTCTGAAAATCACCGCGTTGTTTACTGCATCAGCAGAAGGGCGGCAGTGAGGGTGATCATCACGATGGTGGTGGTCCAGGCGATGGCGTTGAACAGGCGGCTGTTCACGAACGTTCCCATCAGGTCCCGCTTGTTCACCAGCAGCAGCATGAAGATGAGCACGAAGGGCAGCAGGACCCCGTTGATGACCTGGGAGAGCACGGCGACCTTGAGCAGTGGAAAGTCGGGAAAGAGCACAACGCCGGCGCCGAGCACGATCAGGATGGTATAGAGCCAGTAGAAGAGCGGCGCTTCGCGGAAGGGCTTGTCGAGCCCGGATTCGACCCCCAATCCTTCGCAGACTGAATACGCGGTCGAGAGCGGCAAAATGGATGCCGCGAACAGCGACGCGTTGAACAATCCCGCAGCGAAGAGGATATAGGCATACTGGCCGGCCAGTGGGCGGAAGGCCTGGGCGGCGTCGGCCGCGTCGTGGATCTGGTGGTGTCCGGCGGCGTAGAGCGTGGCGGCGCAGGCCACGACGATGAACCAGGCGACGACGTCGGTGAAGATGCAGCCGAAGATGACGTCGAGGCGTGAGGCGCCGTATTGGCGCGGGGTGACGCCTTTCTCCACGATGGATGCCTGCAGGTAAAACTGCATCCAGGGGGCGATGGTGGTGCCGATGACGGCGATCATCAAATAGAGATAACTGCGGTCGGCGAACAGCTCGAAGTCCGATGGCCTGACCGTGGCGATAAGGGCGGCGGTCCAGTCGGGGCGCGCGAGAAAGCCGGCGATGATGTACGCCACATAAAAGAACGACGCGGTGAGAAAAACCTTTTCCACCGTCTTGTAGTTCCCTTTCACCACCATCAGCCAGACAACAACGGCGCAGATTGGCACGCTGATGTACTTGGAGACGCCGAACAGTTCAAGACTGCTGGCGATGCCGGCAAATTCGCCCACCACGTTCCCGTAGTTGGTCAGGATGAGCGCCAGCATCAGGAAAAACGTGGTGCGGAAGCCGAACTCTTCGCGGATGAGGTCGCTGAGGCCCTTGCCGGTGACGGCGCCCATGCGCGCCGACATCTCCTGCACGATGATGAGGGCGATTGTGACCGGAATGAGCGTCCAGAGAAGGCCGTATCCGAAGCGCGCGCCGGCGTCGGAATAGGTGAAGATTCCGTTGGGGTCGTTATCGACGTTGGCGGTGATGAAGCCCGGCCCGACCACCGCGAAGAGCATGAGCACGCGGAGCCGCCAGAGATTCCATTGTTTGCGGATCTTCATTGGACCGCAGGCAGAATAAACGTGAGGCGAGGAATTCGGGAAGGATTAACGGAGGTTCGGCGCTTCCGGGAAGATTGCTTCGCAAGAGGTGAGGCGCGTGGTGGCTTTCAGCCCGCCCACGCTAGCGCCGCAAAGAAGGCGGCGCGAAACGCGGGGCACCGCCGGGCTTCGAGTTTCGCTGGGGCGACCGTGGTCGCAGTGGCGATCCTTCGACTCCGGCCGCGATCCCGCAGAGCGGGCCCGCAGCCCCCGCCCAGGATGACAAACCAGACTTATTCCTTTTGGCGGAGGAGGTTGATGACGTCGTCGGCGGTGATGACGCCGGCGAGCTTGCCCTGCGGGTCGACTACGGGCAGCGACAGCAGGTTGTACTTGTCGAAGGTCTCGGAGACTTCTTTTTCGTTGGCGCTGGCCGGTACGGAGATGAGCGGATCGGTCTTGAGTTCGGCGAGCGGGGTGGTCAGATTGGCCAGCAGCAGGCGTGAGAGGGGCACGACGCCGGCGAGCTTGCCGTCGGATTCGACGAGGAAAATATTGCTGACGCTTTCGACGCCGCCCTCGTAGTTACGCAGCTGATTGATCGCGTCGTTGACCGTGGCGATGGGCGAGAGCGAAAGATAGTCGGTGGTCATGCGCCCGGCGGCGGTGTTTTCTTCGAAGGTCAGCAGCTCTTCGACTTCGCCGCGCTCTTCGGGCTCCATCTCTTCCAGGATCTGCTCGGAGCGCTCCGGCGGCAGGTCGCCGAGCAGGTCGGCGGCGGCGTCGGGGTCCATCTCCTGCACGATGTCGGCAGCGGTCTCGGAGTCCAGCCCGGAGACGATGGAAACCTGGAGCTTGGGGTCAACTTCTTCGAGCGCGTCGGCGGCGACGTGCTCGTCGAGGGTTTCGAGCACCGCTTCGCGCTCGGCGGGCGCGAGCTCTTCGATGATGTCGGCGATGTCGGCCGGGTGCAGCCGCGCCAGGCGGTCGTGCGAAATCTTCAGCTTCACGCGGCGGGCGGGGTCGGTCTCGATGAGGTCCACGAACTCCCAGGGGATGGTGCGCGGCGGGAACTTCTGCAGCATGCTGTGCAGCAGCGCGCGAGGCACAAGTCCCTTGAGCAGGCGGCGGATGGCGCCGCGCGCGCCCACGTCAACCGTCGCCATTTTCAGCACGGGCGCGCTGTCGGAGCTTTCTTCCTCGAGTTCGGCGTCGTTCACGCGGACGACCTTGCGGCCGTGCACGTCAATGATCTGCTGGTCGAGCAGGTCGCGCTCCAGCAGCAGCAGACCTTCCGACGAGTTGAACGGCGTCCAGTCGTCCCGCCGAGTGGCGCTGCGGACGCCGTGCAGGTCAACCCACTTCAGGGCGGATGCAGGCAGGATGTAGTCGCGGCGGCGCGAGCGGACGACGAACAGGGCAATTCTTGCCGGGTCCTCCTGCGGGGCGATGGCAGCCTCGCGCACACGTCCGCTAACCATGCCGGTGACGTCGAAAACCGGCGTGCCGAGCAGCTCGGTGAGCGAAAGATTGGGCACGAAGGCAGGATACTCGCGCGCGGCGGTGCGAAGGAAGCCGCTTGCCAGGTTCGTAATCGCTGGCGGGGGACCTGTTCCAGGTTTGCGGAACTCAGCAGGCCCAAGCGGTGTCTGAAGCGCGGAGCGATGGGTGAGAAAATAACGGTAAGCGCAGGGTGGCCCTGGGTTTGACATTTCCCCGGGCGGCAGGCAAACTGCGCAATTCACACCGGCAGGCCGGCGCGAACAGGGATTTCGGCGCGCGGCGGGTGCGAATGCCCATTTTGAAAACCACCGGTAAACGCGTGTGGTACACGCTGGACTCCACCCTGGAGGCGGTGAACACGGTGGAGCAGATCGCGGAAAAGTTTGCCACGGACGCGGGCTTCGACGAGGAGGAGCTGCACAAGATCACCATGGCGGTGCGCGAGGCGGCGGTGAACGCCGTTCTCCACGGCAACGCCTATGATCCGAGCAAGAAAGTGACGGTCGGCCTCGATTCAACCGGCGATTCGCTGGTGATCAGCATCGCCGACCAGGGGGCGGGACTCGACGAAACCAACATCCCCGACCCGCTGGCCCCGGAGAACCTGCTGCGGCAGTCGGGACGCGGAATTTTCCTGATACGCGCATTCATGGACGAAGTGCGGTTCCGGCCGCTGAGTCCGGGCACCGAAATTACGTTGGTCAAGCACCGCGGCAAGGCCGCGGACAGCAAGGAGGGTTCACAGTGACGATGAAAACCAGCACGCGGCAGGTCAACGGCGTAACCGTGGTTGACCTGAGTGGCCGCATCACCCTGGGCGAAGGCAGTGTGATTCTGCGCGACACCATTCGCGACCTGGTGGGTAAGGGCGACAAGAAGATCCTGCTCAACCTGGGCGACGTCTCCTACATCGACAGCTCGGGCATTGGCGAGCTGGTGAGCGCCTACACCACGGTACGCAACCAGGGCGGCGAGCTGAAGTTGCTCAACCTCACCAAGAAGGTGCACGACCTGCTGCAGATCACCAAGCTGTACACCGTGTTCGACGTGAAGGACGACGAGGCCACGGCGATCAAGGCCTTCACGGCATAGTGGCATCGCCTGGACGCGCGGATGACGCATGATTGCGTTTCCGCGCGCCGGCGGGCGGGGTTTAACTTTAGCCCGCCATGCTGCCCATTCTCTCCCGCAGTCTCCTGCTGACCCGAGGCGCGGCCGTGCTCGCCCTGTGCACGATGGCCGCGGCGGCCGAGTGTTTTCCCATCGAAGAAGCCCCGAAGCGCATCGGGCAGATGGCCTGCATCACCGGCAAGATCTACAGCGTGAAGCACGGCAAAAACATCTGGTACCTGGATTTCTGCGAAGACTACAAGACGTGTCCCTTCACCGTGGTCGTCTTCGACCGCGACCTGAAAGATCCGGAAAAACTGGAGGCCTTCGAGGGACACACCATACGGATCTACGGCCCGATCGTCAATTACAAGGGCCGCGCCGAGATGGCGCTGAAGCTCGAACAGCAACTCAGCGGAGAGCCTGGCGGCTACGCCAACAATCTGGTTCCGAAGCAGAAGGCGCAGCCGCACGCGCCGCGTCCGCAGGGGACGGGCGGGTTCGAGCATGGACGATGGCCGGCGAAGAAGAGGCCGCGGTGAAGCAGCACTCAGCATTCAGCATTCAGCATTCAGCACTCAGCATTCAAGAGCGCTGAATCCTCGGCGCGTAGCGCATTCCATACAACAGGATGATGCAGGACAGGGCGCACGCAGCGATGGCGGTGCCGAAGGCGGCCTCCAACGAGCTGCGGTCGGAGATCCATCCCATGAGGGTGGGCGAAAAGGCGTCGCCGAGCAGGTGGATGATGAACACGTTGAGCGCGATGGCGGTGGCGCGGATGGGGGCCGAGACCGAGTTGACGATGGCGGCGTTGAGCGGGCCGTTGTTCAAGAAAAGCACGAACTCTGCCAGGAAAATCGCTGGAAACATGACTGGTCCGGCGACGTAGATGGCCAGCGCCATGAGCGGGACACCGGCGCCCATGGCGAGTCCGGAGAAGCGGTAGTAGGCGGCGTGGTCGCGGCGCAGCATGTGGTCGCCCCAGTATCCGCCGATGAGCGTGGCCACGATGCCGTTGATGCCGGTCATGGCGCCGAAGATCAGGTTGGCGCGGTCGAGCGGGATGTGGCGCACGCGCGAAAGAAACGTCGGCATCCAGACGGAGATGCCGCCGAGCGCAAACGTGAGCATGGCCATGCCGAGCGTGGCGCAAAGGAAGGCGCCGTTGCGGGCCAGCAGCGTGACCTGTGTGCGCTCAGGCGTCGCTGCGAGGGTGTCGTGCGCGCCCCGCGCGGGCTCGGCGATGAACCACATGGCGACGGCGAGCAGGAAACCGGGAGCGGCGGCGACGTAGAAGGGCGCGCGCCATCCGAAGCGGTGTCCCATGTAGCCGCCGATCATGTATCCGGCGGCGGTGCCAACCGGAATGGCGACGTAAAAAATGCTGAGGATCTTGCCCCGCTTCTCTTCCCCGAACAGATCGGCCAGAAAAGCCGGCGCAATGGTGACGAAGCTGGCTTCGCCGATGCCGACCAGGGTGTGGCGAATCAGCAGTTCGGTGAAGTTGTTCGTCACCGCTGTCAGCAGCGTGGCGGCGCTCCACACGATGGCGCCGGCGGCGATGAGCATGCGGCGCGGATAGCGGTCGGCGAGCATACCCATGAAGGGCGCGGCGATCATGTAGCAGAAGAAGAAGGCGGTCGTCAGCAGGCCGAAGTCGCGGTCGCTGCGCTGGAATTCCTGCTGCACCAGCGGCTGCACCGCGAAGAGCACCGAGCGGTCAATGTAGTTGAAGAAATTGAGCGCGGTAAGGATGACCAGCGCGAGTCGGGGATGCGGGCTCGGGCGCATTTTGCCGGGGACTATAGCAGATGAGCAACGGAGAAGAACGAGTTCATCTGATTACTTCCTCGGCCTCGGCCACTTGGCTTCAACCACGGTTGAAATCCCGCCGCGCGGGCGGAAGTCACCTTTGACGACGGCCCACACCGGCCTGGCGGCGCGGACCACGTCTTCGAGGATGCGGTTGACGGCGTTCTCCTGGAAGATGCCGAGATTGCGATACACGAACAGGTATTCCTTCAGCGACTTCAGCTCGAGGCAGCGCTGGCGCGGCATGTAGCGGATGGTGATGTGTCCGAAATCGGGGAGGCCGGTCTTGGGACAGACGGAGGTGAACTCGGGATCGTCGATGAGGACCTCGTATCCGGGAAACTGGTTGGCGAAGGTTTCGATCTCGGGAAACCTGGCGTCGAGGCCGGCGACGGCGTGCTGGTCGGTGTAGCGGGGAGACTTCGGCATTGGTGTTTATTGTAGCGGAGAGGCTGACTGACCGCGGAGGCGCGGACAAAGCCCAAAGCGTTCCCACGAAGGACTACGTAAGGATGCATGAAGGTCCAAAGGAAAGGCCGGGTTCTACGCGGCGCGCGGCACTTCTTCCGGCTCTGGCCCGGTCTTCACGTGCGGAGGTTCGGCGCCGGCGGCCTTGAGCAGCTCGGAGTTGACTTCCGCGCCGATGAGGATGAAGAGATTGGTGACGTAGAACCACACCGGCAGCGCGATGGCGGCGCCCAGCGTGCCGTAGGTTTTGTTGAAGTGGGCGAAGCGCTGGATGTAAAGGCCCAGCAGATACGACGCGCCGATCCAGACCACGACGGCGAAGGTCGCCCCGGGCAGCGTGCAATCGAATTTCTGGCGCACGTTGGGGGCAAGGTAGTAGAGCAGTTCGACGCCGAGCACGGTGAAGGCGATGGCCACGGCCCAGCGGGCGTAATTCCAGGCGAAGCGCCATACGGCGTCGAGACCGAGCTTGTCGGCGAGCCACGCGCCGAAGTGTGGTCCAACAATCATCGCCGCAAGAGCCACCACAAAAAACGTTCCAATAACTACAGTGAGGAGCGCCGCTAGGGCATGGGTGCGAAACCACGAGCGCGTTTCGGGGACGTCGTAAGCAACGTTGAGGGCCTCGATCATGGAGGAGAAGCCGCCCGAGGCGGCCCAGAACGTGCCCAGCAAACCGACGGAGAGCAGGCGCGGGTGTCCGCTGCGGAGCACGTCATCGAGCACGCGGCGGACCACGCCCATGGCGTCGGCTGGGACGACGCGCGACATCGTCCAGAGAGCGCGGTCCCAGAGATCGGGCACGGGAAGGAACGGCGCTACGCTGGCCAGCACGACCAGCAGCGGGAACAGAGAGAGCAAAAAGTAGTAGGCCAGGCCCGCCGCCATCAGAGTGGTGTGGCTGTTGTTGACGCCGGCATAGGCGGCGCGCAGAGCGCGGCCGAATTGTCGGATGGTCATTCGCGGGCCCGTCTTGCAGGGAACGCAAGGTACGATGGCGGAAGTCGGCGCGCGGGTTTGCGGGGAATGTGTGCGACGTGCCAAGACGAGAGGCATCTAAGGGGGGACGCTCTTTTGCAGCAGTGCAGGCGGCCCGGGCGGCCAATCCGGGCGGCGGTGTGCGCACGTAATCAGTGGGTTACCCGCGCAAGATGTGAGGGATAGCTTGATAGAATCACCCAGCACCGTTACAGCACCTTCAGCTCCGCGGCGGGAGCCTGGGCACGGTTCCGGTTCGGCCGGAACGCGGCGGACGAGCGGCGGCCTTTTTCCGGGCTTGATTCCAAGGATGGCAGAGAACAACAAAGCTCCGTTCTGGCAGCGGCATCGGCTGATGATCATCGCGGCCGCGGTGATCGCGGTGGTGCTGCTGGCGTCGTTCAATCCGTTCAAGCGGAGCGAGCTGCCCGTGCGGGCGGCCAAGGCGGAGCGCGGGCCGATTGCGAGCACCATTTCCACCAACGGCAAGATCGAGCCGGTGGAGAACTTCGAAGCGCACGCGCCGGCGCCCACCACGGTGAAGCGCGTGCTGGTGCACGAAGGCGACTGGGTGGTCCCGGGACAACTTCTGCTCGAACTTGACGCCGCCGACGCGCAGGCCCAGGCGGCACGCGCGCTGGCGCAGTTGAAGTCGGCGCAGGCGGACTTGCTCGCGGTGCAGAAGGGCGGGACGCAGGAGGAGATCCTGACGTCGCAGGCCGAGTCCAGCAAGGCGCGCGCGGAGCTGGACGCGGCGCAGCGCAACCTGACCGCGATGCAGAACCTGCAAAAGACGGGCGCGGCTTCCGCCGCGGAAGTTCAGGCGGCGCAGGTGCGGCTGGAGCAGGCGCAGGCCCAGGCGCGGCTCCAGGAGCAGCGGCAGACCAGGCGCTTCTCCAGCGAGGAAGTGGCGCGCACTGAAGCGCGCGTGGCCGAAGCGCAGGCGGCTTACCAGGCAGCACAGGACCTGCTGAAGGACTCCCATGTGCGGGCGCCGCGGCGCGCGCTGGTGTATTCGCTGCCGGTGCGGCCGGGAGTGTTTGTCAATACCGGCGACCTGCTGGTGCAGGTGGCCGACTTGCACACGGTGAATGTGCGGGCGTTCGTCGACGAGCCTGATATCGGCCGCCTGACGCGCGGACAGGAAGTGCACGTCACGTGGGACGCGCTGCCCGGGCGGTCATGGACCGGCAGGGTAACTACCGTCCCCACGACGGTAACGTTGCGCGGCACACGAACCGTTGGCGAAGTGATGGTGGAGGTCAATAATCAGGACCTGCGCCTGCTGCCCAACGTCAACGTGGGCGTGGTGGTGATGACCGCGCAGAACAACGACGCGCTCTCGGTGCCGCGCGAGGCCGTCCACCAGGATGACGGCAGGCGGTTCGTCTACGTGGTGAACGACGGCGCGCTGAAGCGCCGCGAGGTGCAGACGGGATTGAGCAATTTGACGCGCATTGAAATAACCAAAGGACTGGAACCCGGCGCGGTGGTGGCGCTGGGCACGGTAAACAACCGTCCGCTGGTGGAGAACGCTCCGGTGCGGGTGGTGCAGCCGTGATGCGCCGCGTGGTGGTCTCTCTCCTGCTGCTTTTACTTTTCTCGGCGCCGATGCTGGCCGACGGTCCTGAAGCGCTGCTGGCCGAGGGAAGGGCCGATGAAGCCTTAGCTCTGCTGAAGGAGCGGGTGAAGCAGGAGCCGCGCGACGCGGGGGCATGGCATTTGCTCTCGCGCGCCTACTTCGGCATGGAGCGTTGGGGCGACGCGGTGAACGCCGGCGAGAAAGCCGTGAGCCTGGAACCTGGCAACGCGCGCTTCCACCTGTGGCTGGGCCGGGAGTACGGCGAGAAAGCGGAGCACTCGATCTTCTTCACCGCGATCGGGCTGGCGAAAAAGACGCGCGCCGAGTTCGAGAAGGCGGTGGAGCTGCAATCGAACGACCTCGACGCGCAGTCGGACCTGGCGGAGTTTTTCATCGAGGCGCCGTCGTTCCTGGGCGGCGGAAAAGACAAGGCCGAAGCGCAGGCGCAGAAGCTGGCCAGTGTCGATCCGGCGACGTCGCACTGGATCCGGGCGCGCATCGCCGAAAAGGATTCGCGGCCTGACGAAGCCGAGCTGGAGTACAAGGCGGCGATCGCGGCAAGCAACAACAAGGCCGGCTACTGGCTGAACCTGGCGTCGTTCTACCGGCGCACGAAGCGGTTCGCGGAGATGGAGTCGGCGATCAATAAGGCGGTGGCGGCCAACCGCTCGCATGACGACGTGTTCTACGAAGGCGCCGAGCTGCTGTTCAAGGCGGGGCGCAACTTCCCTGTCGCGGCGCAGTTCCTGCGCAAGTACCTCAGCTCGAACGACAAAGTGGAGCAGGCGCCAACCTACCAGGCGCACTACCTGCTGGGCTCGATCCTGGAAAAGATGGGCGACCGCCAGGCAGCGGCGGTGGAGTATCGCGCGGCACTCTCGCTGGCGCGCGACTTCGGCCCGGCGCAGGATGCGCTCAGGCGCCTGGCGCCATAGCCGAAGTTCCAGGTTCCCGGTCCTCAGTTCTCAGAAACCAGTTCACAGTTTACAGTTCACAGTTCAAGGCCGCGGCCCGCAAAGAGCGGGGCGCCGCGGCGTTCCAATGTGAGCGGCAACCTGTGATTTTTTCGGGCGGCAGCCGACAATGTATTGCTGACAAATGCTATTCCGAGGTCGCGCGATGAAGCATTCTTCCCTGCTGAAGTGTTCTCTTCTGACGATGTTTGTCCTGGCACTGTGCGCCGGCGCCTCCGCGGCACGGCTGGATTTTCGCCAGGCGATTGAGCTGGCGGTGAAGCGCAGCGGCACGATGGCGATCGCCGCGGCCGACCAGTTGCGCGCGCGGCAGGCGTACATGGAGGCGCGCAATCAGTACATCCCCCAGGTGACGTTCGGCTCGGGGATCGCCTATTCGGCGGGGTTTCCGCTGAGCCTGGAGGGATCGGCACCCTCGGTGTTCAACGTGAACACGCAGTCGTTGCTGCTGAACGCGCAGCAGCGGGAGTTCATCCGCGCGGCCAAGCTGGATTGGATGGCGAGCAGCACCTCGACCGGCGACAAGCGCGACCAGGTGATCCTCGACACGGCGGTCGCGTACACGCAACTGGACACGCTGGCCTCGCAACTGGCCCTCATGGAACAGCAGCAGCAGGCGGCGGACAAGCAGCAGCAGATCGTGTTACAGCGTGTGGACGCGGGCGTGGACAACGCCATGGAGCTCACCAAGGCAAAGCTCACGGTGGCGCGCGTGCGCATGCGGCTGGCCGAGTTGCACACCGCCGCGGACGTGCTGCGCTCGCGGCTGGCGTCGCTGACCGGAATCCCCGCGGGAGAGCTGGAGACGGTGACCGAGTCGGTGCCCGATCTGCCGATGCCGGCTGAAACCGATCTTGTCGGCAAGGCGCTGGAAAACAGCGCCGCCCTGAAGGCGGCGGACCAGCAAGCGCAGGCGAAGGAGATCCGCGCGCGCGGCGAAGGCAAATACTGGTATCCGTCCATTGACCTCGTGGGCCAGTACGGGCTGTTTTCGCGCTACAACCACTATGACGAATTCTTCCAGAAATTCCAGCGCAACAACGTGACCTTCGGCGTGCTCATACGCTTCCCGCTGCTGAGCGCGCCGCTGAAGGCGAGGGCGGAAGGCGCGTCGGCTGAGGCGCTGAAGGCGCGCAAGGAAGCCGAGGGCGTGCGGCAGCAGGTCTCGGAGGAGACGCTGAACCTGCAAGGCGCCGTGCGCCAGCTGGCAGCCGCGCGCGACGTGGCCAAGCTGGAGTACGAGCTGGCGCGCGGGCAGGGCGAAGCCATGCTGGTCCAGGTGCAAGCGGGAGCGGCCAACTTGCGCCAGCAGCAGGAGGCGGTGCTCAACGAAAACGAAAAGTACAACGTTCTCCTCGATGTGACCTTCCAACTCGAGAAAGCGCAGCTCCAGCTGCTGAAGGCCACGGGCGAGCTGGCAAAGTGGGCAATGAAGTAGGTCCGACATCTTCAACGCAGAGGGCGCGGAGGAATCCGGCGAAAGACCGATATCGTACGGCGACAGGGCGGGAGGGGGCCTCCGGCCGCCATCCAGAAGAATGAGTCGAGCCGAGGGCGGCGCGAATGTTGCGAGTGGCTGCTCGCGCGAGGAGGGAGCTACTGCCGTCCCAACGATGGTGGATTTCAGGCTGCCCGATGCAGGGATTTACCACTGGCTGCTGTTGACTCGCTGGTTCATACCGAGTCCATTACACTATCGTGTTTTAGCCCGGAAGTGTTAGGATAATCGGACTTTAACGCGATGCCACTGAAAACCCTTTTTCTCAACCCACCTTCGTTTGAGAACTTCGACGGCGGCGCGAGTTCGCGCTGGCCTGCTACTCGAGAAATTGAGTCGTACTGGTATCCGGTATGGCTGGCGTACCCGGCAGGAATGCTGGAGGGATCGCGCCTGCTGGACGCTCCTCCGCACCACGTCTCGGTGCAGCAAACCATTGATCTGGCAAAGGATTACGAGTTCCTGGTGCTGTTCACGTCCACCCCCGGCTTCAAGGGCGATTGCAGGCTGGCCGAGGCAATGAAGCAGGTGAATCCGGCGCTGAAGATCGCCTTCGTGGGCCCGCACGTGACCACCCTGCCAGCCAAGGCGCTGAAGGATTGTCCGGCGATCGACTTTGTGTGCCGGCGCGAGTTCGACTACTCGACGGTGGAGTTCGCCCAGGGCAAGCCGCTGGAAAGCATCGCCGGAATTTCATACCGCAACGGTAACCAGGTGGTCCACAACCCGGACCGTCCGTCGGTGGAGAACCTGGATGCGCTGCCGGACGTGACCGATGTCTATCACCGCGATCTCGACGTCAAGCGGTACAACGTGCCCTTCCTGCTGCATCCGTTCGTGTCGTTGTACACCACGCGCGGCTGCCCGGCGCAGTGCACGTTTTGCCTGTGGCCGCAGACGCTGAGCGGACATCCGTGGCGCAAGCGCTCGGCCGACAAGGTTGCGGCCGAGATGGCCAAGGCGAAGGAATACTGGCCGTGGGTGAAGGAATACTTCTTTGACGACGACACGTTCAACATCCAGAAGGCGCGCACCATCGAGCTGTGCTCGAAGCTGAAGCCGCTCGGCCTGACCTGGTCGTGCACTTCGCGCGTGACCACCGACTACGAAACGCTGAAGGCGCAGCGCGAAGCCGGCTGCCGGCTGCTGATCGTGGGATATGAATCGGGCGACCAGCAGATCCTGAAGAACATCAAGAAGGGCGCCACGGTGGAGCGGGCGCGCGACTTCACGCGCGACTGCAAGAAGCTGGACCTGGTGGTGCATGGCGACTTCATCATCGGGTTGCCGGGCGAGACGCGCGAAACCATCCGCCGCACGATTGACTTTGCCAAAGAACTCGACGTCGAGACCATCCAGGTCTCCCTCGCGCACGCCTATCCCGGCACTGAACTCTACGACTTCGCCAAGGCGAACGGCTTCATCACCAACGAGCAGCAGATGGTGGATGAGGGCGGGCACCAGCTGGCGCAGATCGAATACCCCGCGCTGCCGCGCGAAGAAGCGCTGGAGGCGGTGCACCGCTTCTACGACGAGTATTACTTCCGCCCGAAGGCGATCTTCCGCATCGTGCGCAAGGCGGTGTTCAACAACGGCGAGCGGAAGCGGCTGTACAAGGAAGCCAAGTCGTTCATGAAGCTGCGCGCGCAGCGCAACCGCTACGTGAAGGAGCAGAAGGCGGGCGGAATGGCGCCTCCGAATGAGCGGCGTCCGGCGGCGGGCGCGGGCGACGCGGCCGAGCCGGTGAACGCGTTCGAGATCGTGTGACGCTCCGCCGATACCTGCTGCTGGCCACCATCGTCCTGCTGGGCGCGGTCGGCGACACGATGCTTTCGCGCGGCATGAAGGACGTTGGCGCGATCTCCCTCCACAACCTGGGCAGCGCGCTGGGCGCTCTGCTCAACCCCTGGGTGGCCGGCGGCACGCTGCTGCTCATCGGCTTTCTCTCCGGATACACTTCCGCGCTTTCCTGGGCCGACCTGACGTTCGTCCTGCCGGCAACGTCGTTCGGCTACGTTGTCGTGGCGCTGCTCTCGGTCTTCTTCCTCGGTGAAACGGTGACCGTGACGCGCTGGGCGGGGATTTTGCTGATCACCGCCGGGGTGGGCTTCGTTGCCGGAGGACCTTCCTACACCACCAAGCACGAGCGGGCGCGCATCGCCGCGGGCGAGGAGCTGCATGGACGTCCGTGACGCGTATACGTGGGGCGGAATCGCCGCCATCGTGCTCTCTTCGACGGCGGGCGAAATCCTGATCGCCGGCGCGATGCAGCAGGTGGGCGACATGGGCGAGATCACGCGGGCACGCGGCGTGCTCGGCGCGGCGCGCGCGGTCGTGAGCAACGCGCGCTTCTGGATGGGCGTGGGGTTCCTCGCCATCGGATACTTCAGCCTGTTGCTGGCGCTGTCGTGGGGCGACGTGTCGCTGGTGGTGCCGGCCTCGGCGTCGCTGACGTTCGTCACCAACGCGGTGGCCGCCCGCATTTTTCTGCACGAGCGCGTGGACGGCCGGCGGTGGATGGCGGCGGCGTTCGTGGCGGGCGGGGTGGCGCTGCTGGCGCGGTAGTTCTCAGTTCTCGGTTCACAGTAAGGCTGGAACTGGCGGGGAGACGGCGAGGATGGCCGCGTTCAGCCGGCCCAACGCCCCCGTTCGCCCAGGATGATACGCAGGGAGCGTGTGATCTGTTTCTACGCAAGGCGCCGCCACAGCAGAGGAAATGGCGCCGCAAGCAGCGACCTGGCAACAATCGCCCGCACTTCGCCGCGTGAGATCTTCACGCGTTCCCTGATCTGCGCAACGCTCGAGGCGCGCAGCTTCTGAATGGTCTTCAGTCCTATCAAGATGGGCCAGGCGCAGGCCAGGCGGACGCGGAATTGGCCGTAGGGCAGCGTGGTGGTGTAGCGCCAGCCGGCGCTGAGGTGCTGTTCGGCGATGTCGAGATGGCCGCGGTAGAGCGGCACAAACTTCGCTTCGTTCTCCGGCGCGAGCAGGGTCGCGGGCTCCAGACCAGCGGCGCGAAGAGATTCGCGCGGCAGATAACACCGGCCATTCGCGAGGTCGGCGGGCAGGTCGCGCAGTACATTCACAAGTTGCAGGCCCTTCCCGAAGCGGACGCCGTCGGCAATGAGCTGTTCGTCATTGAGCGGCGCGCGGGGAAACAGGTGCGCGCGGCAAAGCCTGGTCCAGAACTCGCCCACGCAGCCGGCGACGCGGTAGGTGTAGTCGTCAAGCTCGGCGTCGGTGTCGAGAGCGGCGCCGGCGCCCCCTTTGTTTGCGCCGAAGCGCAGCAAGTCGAGTTCCTGACCGCTGATGATGGTGGAAAGGACTTCGCGAATGAGTTGCTGGTCCGGCTGTGAAAGGCGGGAAAGCGCGGCGAGCGCTTCGGGCGGACGTTGCAGCAGGGTCTTCTCTGCTTGCGAGGCTTGCTGGGCGGCAAAGCTGTCGAAGCTGTGAGGCGGCGCGGAATCCAGGATCGCTTCGCGAAACTCGCGCAAGGCGGCCAGGCGCTGGTCGAGGGGCAGAGCGTCGGTGTCGGCGATGGTGTCGGCGGTGCGGGCGAGCAGGTACGCGAGGCTGATCTGGGGACGCACGGCGGCGGGCAGCACGCGCAAGGTCAGGTAGAACGAACGCGAGGTCCCGCGCAGCAGTTCATTCAGCGCCGCGGTCATGCCGAGGGTCGCGGCGCCGGCGTGATCGCCCAGCGCGTGAGCCGCAGCCAGAGGCCGCGCAGCAGCAGCAGGCCTTTTTCTCGCGCGGAGAGCCGGATGCGATCGGTGAAGACGTCGTAGTTGCGGGCCACGATCTTCTCCAGCAGGCGGCGATAGATCTCCACCAGCACCCAGAGGGCGGGCCGGGAGTCTTCGTCGATGAGGGGCAGGAGCTTCTGCGCGGCCTGGTAGTGATCGCGCGCGCGGAAGGTCTCCAGTTCGAGCACGCCGCGGAAGCGCGACGCATCGAAGCCGTTGCCCGGCGCCGCCGGCGCCAGTTCCGCGGCCGTGCGCTGGAAGCGCGCCAGGTCGTCGGCCGGGATGTAGATGCGGCCCATCAGCGCATCTTCTTTCACGTCACGGATGATGTTGGTGAGCTGGAAGGCGATTCCGGTTTTCTCCGCGAGCGGTTCGGCGGCGGGATCGCGGTATCCGAAGATCTTGATGCAGACGAGTCCGACGACCGAGGCCACGTGGTAGCAGTAATTGCGGAGTTCGTCGAAGTTCCTGTAGAGGACCGTGGGTTCTGTTGTGCCAGCCGCCGGATTTCCCGCCCTTTCCGGCGCAACGTGCGCGCCGGAAGAGGGTGGGGCGCCCACAGCTTGGTTGGGTGGGGCGCCCACGGACCCGGACACATCCATCGCGGTGCCGGTGATGAGCTCGTCGAGGCGCTGGATGGGGATTTCGAAGCGGCGCTGGGCGTCGGCGAGCGCGAACAGCACCGGATCATCGGTGGCTCCGCCGTCGAGGACGCGATGCAACTCGGCGCGCCAGGCCTCGAGGCGCGCGGCTTTTTCCTGCGGCGGCAGCGTGGTGTCGTCGGCGATGTCGTCGGAGTGCCGCATGAAGGCATAGACGGCGGCCAGCGCGTCGCGCTTCTCCGACGGGAGCACGAGAAAGGCCCAATAGAAATTCCGCGCGTTGCTGCGGGTGATGCCTCGGCACACCGAATACGCGGCGGCGAGCTGCAATGGCGGGGGCTGCCTCATGCGTATCGCCACTGCTCCCACTCAGTGGCCCGGGATGATGGCGGTCTTGATTTCGCCGGTGCGCTTGAGCATGGCCTGCAACACCTGTTGCAGGCGCGAGAGCGGCGCCTCGCCGGTGATGTAATCGTTGCTGCGAATTTTCTTCTCCGCCAGCAGCGCGAAGGCGCGGCGCACGGTGGCGGGCGTGTGGTGGAACGTTGCTTTCAGCGTGATCTCGGAGTAGTGCAGGCGGTTGGTGTCGAGATTGACCTTGGTGCCGCTGGCGCATCCGCCGAAGAAGTTCACCGTGCCGCCCTTGCGGACCATGTCCACGGCCATCTCCCAGCCTTGCGGGCGGCCGATGGCTTCGATGACGACGTCGGCGCCGCGGCGCTCGGGCGTGAGCGAGCGCACGGCGGCAATGGGGTCTTCGATCTTGGTGATCTGCACGACGTCGTGCGCGCCCATGCGCTTGGCGGCGCTGACCTGCTCGTCGTGCTTCACGACCGCCACCACGTTGCAGCCGGCAAGCCGGGCGACCTGGACAAACATCAGTCCGACCGGTCCGGCGCCGATCACCGCGACGGTGTCGCCGATCTGGGCGTGCGTTTCTTCCAGGCCGCGGACGACGCAGGCCAGCGGCTCGACGATGGGCGCTTCCTCCATGGACATCTGCGGAGGAATCACCAGCATGTTCTTCTCGACGATGCGGCGCGGAATCTTGATGAACTCGGCGTAGGCGCCGTTGTTGAACAGCAGGTCTTCGCAGAGGTTTTCCTGGTGGCGCGCGCAGTAGAAGCACATGCCGCACGGAGCCGAGTTGAGCGCGACCACGCGCTCGCCGCGGCGGAAGTTAGTGACCCCATGGCCGGTTTCCGCAACCACGCCGGCCAGCTCGTGCCCGAACAGCGCGGGAGGAACGATCATGCGCGCGTGGTAGCCGCGCTGGTAGACCTTCAGGTCGGTGCCGCAGGTGAGGGCAACTTCGACTTTGACCAGGACCTCGCCGTCTTCGACGCGAGGAATGGGGACGCGCTCAATCTTTACGTCCTCTTTACCGTAGAGGACGGCTGCGGTCATCTTCTTGCCGTTCAAAATAAGTGCCTTTCAATTACGGTACGACACTCAAGGAAGGCTGGATGACTACCTTCATCGAGTCCGGCCGCGGATGCGCAGCCAACTCCAGGGCCTGTACCGCCTGCGCCAGCGGGAAGCGGTGGGTAATCAGCCGCTCCAGGTCGAGTTCGCCGCTGAAGACCAGGCGGGCCGACTCTTCCTGCAAGTCCACCGACGCGCTATAGGAGCCCAGCAGCGTCTTCTCGTCCACGCAAACGGCAGCCGGATCGAAACGCGCTTCGCTGCGCACCGTCTGGGCAAACAGCATCACCCGCCCGCCCGGACGCGCCGCGTCCAAGGCAACCGGAATCAAGCTGTTACCGGCGACGGCGAGCAAGACCGCGTCGGCGCCGCGTCCGCCAGTCAGTTCCCTCACGCGGTCGACCACGTTGGCGCCCGAGGCGTCGATGGTCGCCTGAATGCCCAGCGATGCAGCTATTTTAAGCCTTGGGACGAACAAATCGGAAGTGATTACCTCGCCTCCGGCCCGCCGCGCCAGCAGGGCCAGCAGCAGGCCAATGGGGCCTTGTCCCATGACCAGAACGCTCTCACCACGCTGAAGTTGCAGCTGTTCGATTGCCTTCAGGCAGGTATTGACCGGCTCCACGAACGATGCCTGCTCGAAGCTGACGCCGTCAGGGATGCGCACCACGCCACGCTGTGGCATGCGCTCGCCGACATCTCCCACAATCCAGGGCAGGACGCGCACGTATTCGGCGAAGCCGCCGCCCGAGGGCTCAAAGCCGGCGGTGACGCCGACCTTCTTGTACGTGGGGCACTGGGCGAAAACTTTCTTGGAGCAGTAGTAGCAGCGCCCGCAGGGGATGTGGTGGAAGACCATCACGCGATCGCCCGGCCGAAAGGCCGTGACACCTTCCCCTACAGCGGCAATGGTTCCAGCGGTTTCGTGACCAAAGATGCGCGGGGCCGAGTGCGAGCCGGTCGAGATCTTCTTCAGGTCCGTGCCGCAGATGCCGCAGGTGTGCACGCGGATGAGCACCTCGCCGCGGCCGATCTCGGGAACGGGAACGGTCTCGATGCGCACGTCATTGACGCCGCGATAGACGGCGGCGGTCATGGTGGCCGGGATGGCGCGCGAGGCGGCGCCCGCTCCGGGTTGGGTGATGGTGGCCATCAGCTGCTTTGCGCCGATACAGAATTGTAGCTGCTGCGCGGGCCGGCGTGGGTGTCGCGAATCATCGTGGTGAGCAGCTCGGCGAGGGCCTCGGCGGCGGCGGCGCTGTGGCGCTTGAGTTTCCAGATGAGCGGCCACCACGCCGGGCGCACGGCGGCGTGGAGGGTGAAGCGGGCGGCCTGGAAGCGGCCGTCTTGGTCCACGAAAGGCTGGAGCGGCGGCAGCGGAAAGTCGAGCGCATCGGACACCGCCTTTGCAGCCAGCAGGGGGATGCCGTGCTTCGCGGCGACCGAGGCGATGGCTGCGCCCTCCATGTCCACGATGTCGGCCGAGAAACGCGCGGCGAGTTCGCGCTTGAGTTCGACGCCGGCGATCACGCGCGAGCTGACCACGGTCCCGGCGCCGCGCAGCGTGGCATAACGCTGGCCGGTAGCTTCTTCGATAATGATGGCGGGGGTGAGCGTCTTGCCGAGCGTCCACTCAGGCTTGAGCCCGCCGGCGAGGCCGGCAGCGATGATCAGGTCGGGACGCGCGTAGGCGATGGTGGCTTCGGCGGCGCGCTGCCCCGCTTCGTAGCCGATGCCGCCGCAGAGCGCAACCTCGTCGCCGTGCTCGTAGAACTCGTACCGGCGCCCGGCATGCTCGAACTCACGCTGCTCCCATCCGCGGATGAGCGGCCAGATTTCGGTGGGCATGGCCGTCACGATGGAGACCCTAGGCATAGCCGTGCTCCCGGAACCAGGCGATGGCGCGGCGCAGGGCGTCGTCGATCGGGCCGGCCTTCCATTCCAGCTCCCTTTCCGCCTTGGCCGATGACGCCCACATCTTCTTGCGGCCCATGCGCACGGCTTCGCGCGTGGCGCGCGGTTCGCGCTTGCGGATGCGGCCGGTGAAGGTCTCGTCGAACGTCGCGAAGGCCATGGCAACCCCATGCGGCACGCGCACCTTGGGCGAAGGCAGGCCGGTGATGGCGGCGAGCCGGTCGAGGAGCTGCTTCAACGTAAGGTTTTCGCCTCCCAGGATGTAGCGTTCGCCGGGCCTGGCCCGCTCGCAGGCGGCGAGGTGTCCGCGGGCGACGTCGGCCACGTCCACCAGGTTCAGCCCGGTGTCCACGTAGGCGGGAAACTTGCGCTTGAGGAAGTCCACGATGATGCGGCCGGTGGGCGTGGGTTTGATGTCCTGCTCGCCGATGGGCGTGGTCGGGTTGACGATGACGACGTTTGCGCCGCTGCGTCCCGCTTCGAGCGCGACCTGTTCGGCGAGGAACTTGGAGCGCTTGTAGTGGCCCACCATGTCGGCCACCGAAACCGGCGAGTCTTCGTCGGCGATGCGGCCGTCGGAGCCGAAACCCATGGTGGCGACGCTTGACGTATAGACGATGCGGCCCACACCGGCGACCAGTGCAGCCTCGATCAGGCGGCGCGTGCCTTCCACGTTGGCCAGGTACATGGCTTCGGGATCGCGCACCCACAGACGATAGTCGGCGGCCACGTGGAAAACGGCGTCGCATCCGGCGAGCGCGCTCGCGTAGGTTTTGGGATCGGTGAGGTCGCCGATGACGCGCTCGGCGTTCAGGCCTTCGATGTTCTGCGTGCGTGAGGACGAGCGGACGAGCAGGCGCAGTTCGGCGCCTTGCGCGGCCAGGGCCTGCGCGACGTGGCTTCCCACGAAGCCGGTGGCACCGGTGATGAAAACTCGTTTCAAGTTTCCCGTTTCACGTTGCGCGTTTCGGCGATTGTAAGGCTTACGCGGGACTGCAGTGGCGAAGTAGGGGTCCTTCGACTGCGTGCGCGTCGCGCGGAGCGCATCGCGCACTCGGCTCAGGATGACGTTCAATCCAGCGGCTCGGGGTGCAGCCCGATGTTCTTCTCGCCGGCTGCCTTTTTCTCTTTGTACTTCTTCACCCAGGCTTCGAAGCTCTTGCCGGCGGCGGTGTCTTTGCCGAAGGCGAGGGCGGCGATGTCGCTGTAACGGACGTTCACCTTGGCGCGCTCGTTCTTCGGAATGACGCGGGCGATGCAGTCGGCCAGCGCGGGCGAATCGGCGCGGCGGTCGAAGACGTAGCCCTCGATCTTGGTCCCGTCCTTGAGCGTGATGACGAGGTCGCCGCGATAGTCGAAGGCTTTCTCGAGCGCCACACGGACCTCGTCTTCGGTGGCGAGCGCCGGAATCCAGCCTTCCAGGTTCTCGTGCTCGACGCCTAACTTCTCATCCTCTTCGGACGCGGCTTTCGCGGCGGTCGAGTTCGGATGCAGGTTGGAAGCTTCACGACCGGACATTGGTTATGCCTGAGGCGTAGAAATCTGCACGAGCGGGCCGTGGCTCGCAGCGGGTGCCGGCGGCGGGCCGACGTCGGGGTCGCGATAGCTGTTGAACAGCGAGGCGCGCACTGTGGCCAGGAAGCCGCGCAGCGAACCGAACGTGTCGTTGACCGCGCTGGCCTCAAAACCAGAGTGGACCATGCAGTTGGCACACTTGGGATTGCCGTGCTCGGCGCCGTAGCGCTCCCAGGCGGTGGTCTCGAGCAGCTCCTGGAACGTGTCGGCGTAGCCGTCCTGCATGAGATAGCAGGGTTTCTGCCAGCCGAAGATGTTGTACGTGGGCATGCCCCACGGCGTGCAGTTGTAATCGCGCCGGCCCATGAGGAACTCGAGGAACAGCGGGCTCATGTTGAACTTCCAGCGCGGGCTGCGGTTCGACAGGATGTGGCGGAACAGGCGGCGGGTCTTCTTCTTGCTGAGGAAGTGCTCCTGGTCGGGCGCCTTGTCGTAGGTGTAGCCGGGCGAGAGCATCATGCCCTCGACGCCCAGGTCCATCATCTCGTCAAAGAATGCGCGCACCGATTCGGGATCGGCGCCTTCGAACAGCGTGGTGTTGGTGGTCACGCGGAAGCCGCGCTCCAGCGCCGCCTTGATGCCTTCGTAGGCCTTGTCGTATCCGCCTTCCAGACAGACGGAAAAGTCGTGGTGCTCGCGCTGGCCGTCCATGTGGACAGAGAAGGTGAGGTACTTGGTCGGCGTGAACAGGTGGAGTTTTTCTTTCAGCAGCAGCGCGTTGGTGCACAGGTAGATGTACTTCTTGCGCGCGACCAGGCCGGCGACAATCTCAGCGATCTGCGGGTGAAGCAACGGCTCGCCGCCCGGGATGGCGACGGTTGGCGCGCCGCATTCGTCAACCGCGCGGAAGCACTCTTCCGGGGTGAGCTGCGACTTGAGGATGTGGGCCGGATACTGGATCTTGCCGCAGCCGGCGCAGGCCAGGTTGCAGCGGAACAGCGGCTCCAGCATCAGGGTGAGCGGGTACCGCTTGCGTCCCGCCATACGCTGGCGCAGGACGTAAGTGGCTACCGTCCACATCTGTGAAATCGGGACAGCCATTCAGCTCCCTGCCGGGGCTAAAGCCCCGATGCAATCTCTTCGTATTTCACCGGGCTAAAGCCCGGTGCTTCCACCGGCTTCCGCGCTCCCCAGCGCTTTCGCGTATGCCGTGAGCGCCAGCAGCGGGAAATAAATCTCGTACAGGTGGTACTTCAAGTAGAAGACGCGGGGGAAGCCGGTGCCGGTATAGTCGGGCACGCGCCAGGCGCCGTCTTTCTTTTGCGTCTTCAATAAATATGCGACGCCGCGGGTGATCGAATCGCTGCGCGTGTCGCCGGCGGCGAGCAGCGCCAGCACCGCCCATGCGGTCTGCGAGGGCGTGCTCGGGCCTGCGCCTTTAGTGTTTGGATCGTCGTAGGAGCCGCAAGTTTCTCCCCAGCCGCCGTCGTGGTTCTGCACCATGCGCACCCACTCGGCGGCCTGCTGCACGAACGGCTCGTGGTGGTCTACGCCGATGGCGTCAAGCCCGCGCAGCACCTGCATGGTGCCGTAGAGATAGTTCACGCCCCAGCGCCCGAACCACGAACCATCGGACTCCTGCTGCTTGCGAATGAAGGTGAGCGCGCGCTCGATCTGCTTCTCGTCGCGGTTGTGGCCGTAAGCGGCCAGCATTTCCAGCACGCGGCCGGTAATGTCGACCGTGGCCGGATCGAGCATGGCGTTGTGGTCGGCGAACGGGATGTGCTGGAAGACCATGCGGTCGTTGTCTTTGTCGAACGACGCCCAGCCGCCGTCCTTGCACTGCATGGCGTAGATCCAGGCGATGGCGCGTTGCGCCACCTCGTGCTGATAGCGTTCGCGCGGGTTGTCCACGCGCTCCAGCGCGAGCAGCACCATGGCGGAGTCGTCCACGTCGGGATAGAACTCGTTGTTGAACTCGAAGTACCAGCCGCCCGGCTCGACGTTGCGCGCCTTCACCGCCCAGTCGCCCTTGTGGCGCACTTCCTTGCTCAGGAGCCAATCGGCAGCCTTGAGCAGGCGCGGATCGCGCGAAGAGACGCCGGATTCGGCCAGCGCGAACAGCGCGTAGGCCGTGTCCCACACCGGCGACTTGCACGGCTGCATGCGGAAGGTGGGCTCGCGGCGCGCTTCGTCGGATGCGGCGGGATCGCCCGGCTCTTCGATGCCGAGGTTCTCGAATTCATCGAGCGCGCGGATGAGCTGCGGATCGTCGAGCGAGTAGCCCAGGCAGCGCAGCGCGATGATGGAATTCATGATGCCCGGGAAGATGGCGCCCAGGCCGTCAGACATTTCCATGCGCTCGAGCATCCAGCGCTCGGCGACCTTCAGCGCGATCGAGCGCAGCGGCCGCACGTGCACGCGCTCGAACATGTGCGTCATGCGGTCGGCCACGAGGAAGAAATTCCGCCAGCTGACGAGCTTCTTGTCCCACGGCAGGCGCATGCCGCTGCGCGTGCGCGTTCCGGGGCGGTAGAGCTCTTCCACGCCCATCTCGTCGGGAATCTTCTTGAACGGCTTCTTGGCGTAGGCGATGGCCAGCGGCACCAGAATGGCGCGCGACCATGACGAGATTTCGTACAGGTTGAACCAGAACCACTTGGGAAACAGCACGATCTCCGGCGGGATGGCCGGGACGGCGTCGTAGTCGTACTGGCCGAAGAAGCAGAGATAAATCTTGGTGAAGGTGTTGACCTGCGTGACGCCGCCCAGTTCCAGCACTTTTTCGCGGGCGCGCCCGAGCGCCGGATGATCGGCCTTGTAGCCGGCGAGCTTGAGCGCGAAATACGCCTTCACCGATGCGCTGATATTCGAGGGGCCGCCCGGGTAAAGGCTCCATCCGCCATCGGTGTTCTGGTGCCGGAGGATCCAGTTCGCCGCGGCGCGCATGCGGCCTTCGGCGCCGGTGCCAAGCAGCGTGTGCAGCAGGATGTAGTCGGATTCCAGCGTCGCGTCGGCTTCCAGTTCGCCGCACCAGTAGCCTTCCTCGGACTGGAGCGAGAAGAGGAAGCGGCGCGAGGCGTCGGCGGCAGCCGCCACGCGGCTGCGCATGTCGTCAATCTTGCCGAACAGGATTTCCGCCGGCCGGCGGGTCAGCGAGCTGTCGTCCATTCCGTTCATTCCGCGGTGGCGACTGAGGGCGCGGCGGCGATTGCCTCCACGATCTCAGGGGGGAGACCGAACCGCACGTGCTCGGGCATGACTTCGAGCTCGCGCAGGTTGGTGTAGCCGGCGCTACGAAGGAACTCGACAACCTCTTCCACCAGGCACTCGGGGGCGGAGGCGCCAGCGGTCAATGCAATGGTCTTCACGCCTTCGAGCCACTGCGGCTTGATGGCGCGGTAGTTTTCGATCAGGTACGAACGCGTGCCCAGGTTCTGCGAGACCTCGACCAGGCGGTTCGAGTTCGAGCTGTTGTCGGAACCGACGACCAGCACCAGTTCGGCCTCTTCGGCGACGTGCTTGACGGCCACCTGGCGGTTCTCGGTGGCGTAGCAGATGTCCTGCGCGGCGGGCCCCTTGATGTTGGGGAACTTGCGCTGCAGGGCCTCGATCACGTCTTTGGCTTCGTCGAGCGAAAGCGTGGTCTGGGTGAGGTAGGCCACGCGGTTCGGGTCGGGGACGCTGATGGCGTCCACTTCCTCGGGCGAGCCGACCACCTGGGTCACGGCGGGCGCTTCGCCCAGAGTGCCGATGACCTCGTCGTGGTCGCGATGGCCGATGAGGATGAGCGAGTAGCCTTCGCGGGCGAACTTCACCGCCTCGACGTGGACCTTGGTCACGAGCGGGCAGGTGGCGTCAATGACGCGCAGCTTGCGCGCCTGGCTTGCCTCGCGGACCTCGGGCGAGACCCCGTGCGCGCTGTAGATAACGCGCTCGCCGTAGGGCACCTCGGCCACGCTGTCAACGAAGACGGCGCCCTTGGCGGTCAGCTCCTCAACCACGTAGCGGTTGTGGACGATTTCCTTGCGGACGTAGATGGGCGGGCCGAAGGCGTCGAGGGCGATGCGGACGATATCGATGGCACGGACCACCCCGGCGCAGAAGCCGCGGGGCTTGAGCAACAGCAAGGTCTTAGCGTCGGGAGAGGGAGTCATCCGTGCTCCAGTATATGGGAACCGCCCGGCTCTGGGGAAGCTCGAAGCATACCCGTAACCCCTTGGATAATGGAACCTAAGCGACTGGAATGGCGGGAATTAGCAGCGAATGGCAACCATTGACCATTGAATACCGGGTCATCGGGCCTCACATTGTATATCGGGCGATCGGGTCATTGAAGATTGGGCCGAACACCAAAACGCAAGGCCCAATGACCCAATGACCCGATGACCCGATGACCCGATATTCAATGCCTCAGCATCTGCTCGGCGTGCTTGAGCGAGGTATCGGTGACCTTCTCGCCGCTGAGCATGCGCGCGATCTCGCGGCGGCGCTCCTCGGCGTCGAGCGGGCGGATGCTGGTGCGGGTGCGTCCGCTTCCCTCTTTCTTCTCGATGGCGAAGTGCTGGTCGGCGAAGGCCGCGATCTGAGGCAGGTGAGTCACGCAGAGGACCTGGTAGCGGGCGGCAAGCGCTTTGAGTTTTCGGCCCACGGCTTCGGCAGCGCGTCCGCCGATGCCGGTGTCGATTTCGTCGAAGACGAGCGTCGTCGGTCGCTGGTCGTCGGTCGTCGGCTTATGACCTGAGCTCCGCGAGCGCCCGCCATTGGATGCTGCGCCCGCGTGCTGCACGCTGACTTTGAGGGCGAGCATGACGCGCGAGAGTTCGCCGCCTGAGGCGATCTGCTCCACGGGGCGGAGCGGGTCGCCGGGGTTGGTGGCGATCAGGTAGCGTACCTGGTCGAAGCCGGATGACGTCCAGCGCTCGGTTGAAGCTTCGTCGGCGGTGATTTCTGCGCGGAATTTCACTTTCATCGCGAGGTCGTTGACCTCGGCTTCGACGCGTTTCTCCAGGTCTTTCGCTGCGGCGGCGCGGCGGCGGGAGAGTACGCGGGCCGCCTCGCGGTACTTCTCTGCTGCGGCGCCGAGGCCGGCCTTGAGGCGGCGCAGGGCCTGGTCGCGGTCCTCGACTTCGTCGAGCTTGCGGGCCACATCTTCGCCGAAGGCGATGACGTCGGCGAGCGTAGCGCCGTACTTGCGCTTGAGCTTGTCGAGCAGCGCGAGGCGGTCTTCGACTTCGGCCAGCCGCTCGGGCGAGGCCTGGATGCCGGCGGCGTAGTCGCGCAGCATGATGCCGAGGTCCTCGGCGGCGATGCGCGCCGACTCGAGTTGCGCGATGGCATCGCGGAAGCGGTCGTCGAAGCGCTGAAGCTGCTCCAGCGGTCGCGCGGCGGCGCGCAGCGCGGCGGCCGCCGAGTGCTCGCCGTCATAAAGAAGGTCGAACGCCGTGTTCGCGGCTTCGTACACGCGCTCGGCGTTGGCGAGCACGTGCTTCTCGGTTTCCAGGCGTTCGTCTTCGCCGGGCTCGAGCGCGGCGCCGAGAATTTCCTTTTTCTGAAACGACCACAGGTCCACCAGGCGCAGGCGGTCCTGCTCGTTCTGTTCGAGGTCAGCGAGGCGGGCGCGCAGGTCGCGCCAAGCGTCAAAGGCGGCCGCGACGGCAGACGTATCAAGCACGGCGAACTGATCGAGCAGGGCGAGCCGCGCGGCGGCGTCGAATGAGAGGATGCTTTCGCTCTGCGCATGAATCGCCGCCAGGTGCGGCGCCAGTTGCCGCAGCACAGCGACGGTGGCTGGCTGGTTGTTGACGAACACGCGGCCCTTGCCGCCGGGGGCGATCTCGCGGCGGATGATCACCGGCTCGCCGGCTTCCGCGCTCAGGCCATTGGCGTCGAGGATCGCAGTGGCGTGCTTCTCATCCGCCGGTTGGAAGACTCCGGCCACGATGGCGCGCTCGGCGCCGTGGCGGACCACGTCGCTCGAAGCTTTTTCTCCGAGCAGGAGCGCGAGCGCGTCCACCAGGATGGACTTGCCGGCGCCGGTCTCGCCGGTGAGCAGATTCAGGCCGGGAGCGAACTCCACCGCCAGAGTGTCGATGACAGCGTAGTTTTCAACCCGCAGCTCAAGGAGCACGAAGTCGTCCCGGTGAGGAGTTGGGCGAAGAATAGCACGGAGAACAATTTGCTATTGGTGAATGGCCATCTGCTATTGGTTATTGGTGACTGATGCGAGTCCTGGTGGGCCCACGCGGGTCAGGCTGGTCCGGGTAGGGATCCTTCGACTTCGTCCGGTTCCGCGTGCGCCGAATCGGACTTCGTTCAGGATGACGGCGTGACGAACACGGAGCGTTCCGGATCAACCGAAAATCCGCAAGAAGGGGTGGACTATAATGAGAGCGCCGCGACTGACACGATGACCATCTTCCCTTTCTCTGCATACGTGATCGGAGGCGAGATCGCCAACCTGATCGAGCAATCAGGCGCAGTGGCGAAAATCGTTCTCCTGATCCTGCTGGCCTTCAGCGTTCTTTCCTGGGCGATCATCCTGAGCAAGTGGGGCCTGCTGCGGCGCGCGCGCGTGCAGAGCGGCCGCTTCCTGCGCGCCTTCCGCAAAGCGCAGCGCATACAGGACGTGGCCGCCGTGGCCGAGCAGTTCAAGCCGTCGCCGCTGGTGGCCGTCTTCGACCATGCCTACGAGGAACTGCGCAAGCAGGGCGGCGCGCCGCGCAACATCATCGCCCTTCAGCGATCCATACAGATAGGCGCGTCGGAGGAGCTGACGCGGCTGGAGCGCCGCCTGCCCTGGCTGGCAACGACCGGCGCGGTCACGCCGTTCATCGGGCTGTTCGGCACGGTGTGGGGCATCATCGACGCCTTCCACGGACTGGGCGACGCCGGCGCGGCAACGCTGCGCGCGGTGGCGCCCGGCATCTCCGAGGCGCTGATCACGACGGCGGCGGGCTTGTTCACGGCAATCCCGGCGGTGATCGCCTACAACCTGCTGACCAACGGCATCCGCGAGTTCGGCTCCCGCATGGACGACTTCGGGCTGGAGTTCCTGAACGCGGTGGAGCGGGCGCCGGCGGCGCGGGCCGCTGAAACGATGGAAGTGGGGAGATAACCCGCTGCCGGCTGCTAGCGGCTGGCTGCTAGCTCAAGCAAAATCGCCTGTCCGCCAGCGGGCGGCAGCGGTACTTGGTTTTGGCCAGGAGCCAGCAGCGGGCAGGCGCTTTTATGGCATTTACGAACAACCAGGGACGCACGCAAACTTCGCTCTCCGAGATCAACATCACGCCGTTCGTGGACGTGGTGCTGGTGCTGCTCATCATCTTCATGGTGACGGCGCCGATCCTGCAGTCGGGCATCGAGGTCGCCGTGCCCAAGACGCGCACGGTGAAGGAGATCACCGAGGAGCGCGTGGTGATCTCCATCGACAAGGCGCAGCGGGTTTACCTGGGCAACGATCCGGTGAACATCAACGAGATCGCGGCCAGGCTGCGGACCAAGATTCGCGATCCGCAGAACCAGTCGATCTTCCTGCGGGCCGATGAGAACGTGCCCTTCGGCGCCTTTGCCACGGTGATGGACGCGGTGAAGCAGTCAGGCATTTCCAACGTGAGCATCGTCACCCAACCGCTGCACGAGGGCCCCGCGAGGTAAGCCGCCTGCGATGCCCGCGACTGCCGACATCTTCGAACAGCGCGACGACATCAGGGTGCCGCTGGGCGCCAGTGTGGCGCTGCACGCCATGCTCTTCGGCGGAATCCTGCTCTACGCGGCTGTGCGCGGCGGATTGCACCGCGAGGACTGGGGCGGAGGAGGATCGGGATCGGGCGCGGCCATGAGCGCCACCCTGGTAAGCGCCGTGCCGCTGCCGGCGCGCGAGGCGCCCGCGGAGAACGTGCTGGCGAACGAGTCGAAGGGTGTGTCGCAGTCGTTGCCCAGGCAGGTGGAGCAGGCGCCGCCGGAGACCCTCGCGATTCCCGATCGGGAAACGAAAAAGGTCAGGAAAGACACCAAGACCGCCACCAATCCGAAGCCGCAGCCGGTCGAACAGGCCTCGAACGTAGTTCCCTTCGGACAAGGCGGACCGGTGAGCGCTCCATTCACCACCTTCAACGCGGGCGCGGCGACCGGCGGCCTGAGCTTCGGCGGAGGCGGCGGCGACTTCGGCAGCCGCTACGCGTGGTACGTCGACAAAGTGCGGCGCGTGGTCTCGGAGAACTGGCTGAAGTACGAGGTTGACCCGAACGTGGTCAACACCAAGCGCGTGTACCTGACCTTCGACATTCAGCGCAACGGCGCGCCGTCGAACGTGCAGGTGGAGCAGTCGAGCGGCATTCCGTCGCTGGACATTTCGGCCAAGCGCGCCTTGCAGCGCATTGACACGTTTGGGCCGCTGCCGCCGGATTATCGCGGCGACAAAGTTTCCGTTGAGTTCTGGTTCGATTACCGGCGGTAGAGCAAGTGCCGAGTGCTGAGTACCCAGTCCCGAGTTCAGGAGCGTACCGAGTGCGAAGTACTGATTGGCGAGCGAGACGTAGCAGGCTACGTCTCTATGGAGCGCTCTTTGCGGCGCTCGTCGTTTTCAACGCAGCGGCGGCGGCCCAGGATTGGATTCGCACCGGCACCGGCCTCGGCGTCGAAAGGGTCCGGCTGGCGGCGGCCGACTTCAAGTTGGCGACGCCGGCCAACGGGCAGTCGGTCGAGCTGCTGAAGACGTTCAACGACACGCTGTGGAACGACCTGGAGAGCGCCGGCATCTTCGATATGGTGTCGAAGAGTTTCTATCCGCTGGCGATTCCCGGCGCGCCGCAGGAGATGAAGCTCGACGCCTGGGGCAATCCGCCGCCCAATGCCGGCATGGTGGCGTTCGGCAACATCGGCGTGGCCGACACCAACCTTGCCATGCAGGGCTGGCTGTTCGATGCCAAGAACGCGAACTCGCCGCAGGTGCTCGGCAAACAATATCGCGACACGGCCACCACCGAAGGCGCGCGCCGGGTGGCGCACAAGTTCGCCAACGAGATCATCTTCCAGCTCGGCGGCGGAATTCCCGGCATCGCCGAGAGCAAGATTTATTTCATCAGCGGGCGCAGCGGGAGCAAGGAAGTGTGGGCCATGGACTACGACGGCTACGGCCAGCACCAGGTGACCAAGCTCGGCTCCATCGCGCTTTCGCCGCGCGTTTCGCCCGACGGCACGCGGGTGGCGTTCACGTCGTTCATCAACGGCAAGCCGGACGTGGTGATGTACTCGCTCGAATTAGGGCGGCTGGTGAGCTTCCCGCGATTCTCCGGGACAACCTCGTCGCCGGCCTGGTCGGCCGACGGCACCAGGATCGCGTTTTCGTCGTCCCTGCCGGGTGATCCGGAAATCTACGTGGCCGACGCGAGCGGCGCGGGCGCCAGGCGAATTACGGCCGTGCACGGCCCCGACGTCTCGCCGGTGTGGAACCCCAAGACGGGAGCGCAGATCGCTTTCGTGAGCGGACGCAGCGGGCTGCCGCAGATCTACATCATGGACGCCGACGGCACCAACCCGCAGCGCATCACCGACCAGGGATACGCGGTTTCGCCCTCGTGGTCGCCCAATGGGCAGTTCCTGACCTTCGCCTGGAACCGCCACTATGGGCCTGGCGCGCCGGGCGGGCTGGACATTTACATCATGGACATTGCCAGCCGGCAGTGGGTGCAGCTCACGCACGATTCGGGAGTGAACGATTATCCGTCGTGGGCGCCGGACGGGAGGCACATCGTGTTCCAGTCCACCCGTTCGGGCAGCCCGCAGATATGGACGATGCTGGCCGACGGCACGCAGCAGAAGCCGCTGACCAGCGGTGGCGCCAACATGATGCCGAACTGGAGCGCGAGGTAGCCGCCGGCTTGCTGACAAGCCGGCAACTTTGGATGTATTCTCAGCAGTTCCGTTGGACAGACGCAGTTGAAGTGCAGCAATGGCGCACATGCGCATCGGGAGGATGAGGTGAAGCACCGCAACGCGAAGTGGACTCTGATTGTTGCCCTGGCCGGTCTCCTGCTGGTTACCGCCTGCAAGAAGAAGGAAGCCGCGCCGCCGCCCCCGCCGCCTCCGCCGCCGCCGGCTCCGACGGCCAGCATCAGCGCGAACCCGAACACGGTGCAGCGCGGGCAGTCCACCACGCTCACCTGGCGCACCGAGAACGCCACCGACGTGAACATTGAGGGCGTCGGCAAGGTTGACCTGAGCGGATCGCAGCAGGTCACGCCCAGCGACTCCACCAGCTATCGCCTCACGGCCAAGGGCCCGGGCGGAACGCAGGAGGCAACCGCGCGCGTCACGGTGGTCGCGCCGCCGCCACCGCCGCCGGCCGCGGTCAGCGTAACGCTGGAAGAGGACTTCGCGCGCAACGTGCGCGACATTTTCTTCGACTATGACCAGTACGACGTCCGCGCTGACGCGCAACCGGCGCTGCAGTCCACGGCGGCGTGGCTGAAGGCGCATCCGGGCGTGAAGGTCACCATCGAAGGACACTGCGACGAGCGCGGCTCCACCGAGTACAACCTGGCGCTGGGCGATAACCGCGCCCATGCCGCCCTCACAGCCCTGGGCCAGATGGGCGTTCCCAACGGCGCCCTCAACACGGTCAGCTTCGGCAAGGAAAAGCCGTTCTGCACCGAGTCGAACGAGCAGTGCTGGCAGCAGAACCGCCGGGCACACTTCGTGCTGGCGGGCCGCTAGTCCTTCAGCACCGGGGTTCCCCACCCTTCGTCACACAACGGCGAAAGGGTGGGGCGCCCACAGCCGGGCAACTTGCGGCGTTGCGGCCCGCCTGTCCCACAGCGGTTTCCTCCCGGAGTACTAGACTTCAAATCGCCCGCTGGCATCTAATCTGACTTATGCGAAACAGAGTGCTTGCTCTTCTGATCGTGGTCGTGGCTGCCGCACCCGCGCTGGCCGCCAACAAGGAAATGGTGCAGCTGCAGACGCAGGTGCAGGCGCTGCAGGACGCGATGGCGCGCATGCAGCAGTCGTTCGACGAGCGCATGGGCGTGATGCGCAACCTGATCGAGCAGTCCACCGATACCACCAACAAGCTGGCCTCCAGCGTGACCGCCCTGCAGCAGGAATTGCAGAAGCAGCACGCCGACACCGGCACGCGCGTGGACCAGGTATCGGCGCAGATCCAGGCGCTGAACGATTCCGTGGACGAGCTGAAGGCGCGCATGGCGAAGGTCACCAAGCAAATGGACGACCTGGCCGCGGCGCAGCAGAACCTGCCCGCAGCCGGCGCGCCAGCCGGACAGCCCGCCGCCGGTGGACCGGCCGCCCCGCCGCCGCAGCCGCAAGCGCCCCCGGCTGACGTGCTCTACAACAACGGCCTGCGTGACTACAACTCCGGCCGCTACGACCTTGCGGTGCAGGAGTTCAACGATTACTTGAAGTATTACGCAACCACCGATCTGGCCGGCAACGCGCAGTTCTACCTGGCCGACATCCTCTACCGGCAGGGCAACTACGACGGCGCGGTGGCGGGATACGACAAGGTGCTGGAGCAGTATCCCGGCGGAAACAAGACGGCGGCGGCGCAACTCAAGAAGGGCTTCGCGCTGCTCGAACTCGGCCAGCGCCAGGCAGGCGTGCGCGAGCTGAAGAACCTGATCGCGCGCTATCCGCGCTCGATCGAGGCGCAGCAGGCGCGCGACCGGTTGCGGAAGCTGACGCCGGCCTCGAGCAGGCGGTGAGTTCCTGCCGCGGGATGACGCGGATGAACGCCGACTAGAACTCAGGCCGTCCCCGCGGGACCTGCCTCCTTTTCTCACGCTTAGCCGGCAATTCGCGCTGGGCCACACTCAGTCGCGCTTCGCGCTGGTGCCGCATCCGCGACGCACTCCCGATTGATTGAATCGCGACTTTGATTTGAATCCGCGTTCAGCCGCGTCCATCCGCGTCAGGAAGTTCCCGCTACTTCGGAATTCCCAACTCACGCAGGCAATAGCGGATCTCGGTCGCCATGTCGGTAACGCGCATGCCCTGCGCGACCATGAGCTTGCAGGAGAGCCCGACGTGCGACTTGGTGCCTTCGCCCATGTCGTAGGTGACGCGGCAATACTGGCAGTCTTCGTTCCAGCAGAAGCGGCCCATGGAGATGTTCTCCGGCGCCAGGTATTGCAGGGCCCGCAGCAGCATGTTGCCCTCAGGCACGGAAAACTCCTTGCCCTTGATGCTGATCTGCACCAGCTTCTCGAAAGGCTTGTAGAGCGGGCCGGGCGAACTCATGCCGGGATTTTAGGGTGGAATGCCGCGCCGGGAAAGGCTTTTGCGGCTCCGGGGATGACGGCGGTAACTGCGGAACCACGGCTGCGTGGAGGTCCCTCGGCCGTCACGCGACTGACGGGCCTTGCTCCGCGCAGCCGTGACAAGTACTGCGACCTTTTCGAACCCGGCGGCCTGGAGAAAGTTGCGCGGGCAACGGCGCGGCGACATCTGATTGCGAAGCAACATCTTTGGCGGACGTGGCCGCGCCCGCCGAGCAGCGTGGTCGCCGCGATGACGATGCCCTTGTGCTCCGGCGGAGGCGAGGTGGGACGTGAAACTTTAAGACCTGTTTCGTTAAAACCATTCGCTGCGGAAGGCGATCCACCAGCTCACCCAGAGCGCCGGGATGTTGGCGGCGACAGCCCACCAGAATGGCAGCGTGAAATCGGCAATGAGCCCGAGGACGGCGTAGATGAGCCAGAACATGCGCTTCTGCACGGCGGGATTGTAGCGCCTCGCTCACTGCCGGAGCACGCGGCGACTGTCTTCCCGACTTCGGGACTGGTTCCCATGCGCTGCTCCCACACCGCCGCGGGGCGAAACGCGCAGCGCGCCTGACACGCTTCTTGCCTAAGATGCCGTCGCGCCTGAGCTGGCTTTCCGGGGGTGCGTGCTTCCGGCGCAGCGGGTAACTCTTTAGAGGTGAGCTGCAAACAGAAAGGCCCCGCGCGGCGGCGCGGGGCCTCTTTTCACTTTTCACTATCCACGATCCAGTGTTTCTTACGTCAGCTCTTCCATCACCGTGTCGAGCGCCGACTTCGGCGGGCGCGTCAGCGATTCGGGCAGCGTGGCCAGTGGCGCGTCCGTCAGGTTCAGCAGGTCGAGGAAGTTCGGCTTCTGCGTATTGACGTAGAAGACGCCGGTGAGTACCTCGCCCTTCTCGTGCGCCTCGTGCAGGCGTGTCATGGCGCCGATCCGGTTGGTCGGATCGTAGTCCTCTTCGAGCTTGCGCAGGCGCAGGCGCGAGCCGTCGTGCATGGTGACTTCGGTGGTCGAGCCGGGCTCGTAGTCCACGGCGATGTCTTCGAAGAAGGGCACGAAGTTCACGTCGTGGATGGGCTCGTCATGGTCCTTCATGTACTTGTACGACTTGGTGGAGCCCTCGTGGTCGTTGAAGGTCACGCAGGGCGAGATCACGTCGAGCATCACGGTGCCGTTGTGCGCCAGCGCGGCTTTCATCATGGCCGAAAGCTGCTTCTTGTCGCCGGAGAAGGAGCGCCCGACGAAGGTGGCGCCGAGTTCGATCGCCAGGGCGCAGGTATCAATCGGCGGTAGGTCGTTGATGACACCGGTCTTCAGCTTGGAGCCAAGATCAGCGGTGGCGGAGAACTGTCCCTTGGTCAGGCCGTACACGCCGTTGTCTTCGATGATGTAGATGATGGGCAGATTGCGCCGCATGAGGTGCACGAACTGGCCCATGCCGATGGAGGCGGTGTCGCCGTCGCCGGAAACGCCGAGCGCCAGCAGCGAGCGGTTGGCGAGCACGGCGCCGGTGGCGACCGAGGGCATGCGCCCGTGGACCGCGTTGAAGGAGTGCGAGCGGCTCATGAAGTACGCCGGGCTCTTCGACGAGCAGCCGATGCCCGAGAGCTTGGCGACGCGCTCCGGCTTCACGCCCATTTCGTACATCGCCTCCAGGATGCGCTCGGAGATGGCGTTGTGCCCGCAGCCGGCGCAGAGCGTGGTCTTGCCGCCCTTGTAGTCAACGACGGAAAGGCCGATGCGGTTTGTTTTCGGCGGCGGAGCCGATGGAGTGCTGGAAGTTGGAGTCGTAGCCATGATTATCGTGTCCCTTAATTGCCGAAGTGCGGAATTGAAAATCAAAGTCGCAGGGGCCGAAGTTCGGCAATTCCGCAATTGCGCACTTCGACAATGTCCCTACTTCCCTTCCTGCGAAATGATCTCGTCGGTCACGCTGCGGGCGTCGATCGGCAGGCCGTTATAGTGCCTCACGCTGCGCAGGCGGGTGACCTTGTCGGCCGGCAGGTCCAGCTTCAGCAGCGAGAGCATCTGCGCGTCGCGGTTCTGCTCCACGACGTACACGCGCTCGTGCTTCTCGACGAACTCGTGCACGTCGCGGTTGAAGGGATACGCACGCAGGCGCAGGTAATCAGTCTGCACGCCGTATTCCTTCTTCAGCTGGTCGCGGCTCTCGAACACCGCCCAGTGACTGGTGCCGTAACAGATGATGCCGATGTTGCTCGTCCCCTCGGCGACTTTTTCGGGTTTCGGAACGAAGCTGCGAGCCGTCTCGAACTTGTGGTTCAGCCGGTCGAGGTTGTTCTGGTAGTCGTCGGGCCGCTCGCTGTACCTGGCGTTCTCGTTGTGTCCGCTGCCGCGGGTGAAGTATGACGCGGCGGGATGGTCGGTGCCGGGCAGGGTGCGGTAGCCGATGCCGTCGCCGTCCACATCTTTGTAGCGCGCGAACGATCCGAGGCGGTCGAGGTCTTCCTTGGTGAGCACCTTGCCGCGGGCGATCGGCTTGGTCGGATACGGGAACGGGTCCGACATCCAGTTGTTCATGCCCAGGTCCAGGTCGCTCATCACGAAGATGGGCGTCTGGAATTTCTCCGCCAGGTCGAACGCCTCGCCGGCCATGGTGAAGCATTCGGCCACCGAGCCGGGGAACAGCATGATGTGCTTGGTATCGCCGTGCGAGAGGAACGCGGTCGAGATGACGTCGCCCTGCGACGTGCGCGTGGGCAGGCCGGTGGAAGGGCCTACGCGCTCGATGTTCCAGATCACCCCGGGGATTTCGGCGTAGTAGCCCAGACCCGCGAATTCCGACATGAGCGAGATGCCTGGCCCGGCGGTGGAGGTCATCGAGCGCGCGCCCGCCCATCCGGCGCCGAGCACCATGCCGATGGCGGCCAGCTCGTCTTCCGCCTGCACGATGGCGAAGGTGGCCTTGCCGTCGGGGCCAATGCGGAAGCGCTTCATGTAATCGATGAGCTGCTCGCACAGTGAGGACGACGGCGTGATGGGATACCAGGTGACGACGGTGCAGCCGGCGAACATGCAGCCCAGCGCAGCCGCCGCGTTGCCGTCGATAATGATCTTGCCCTGGTTCTCGTTCATACGCTCGACCTTGAACGGGTCGGCCTTGGTGAGCGACGCGGCGGCGTAGTCGTAACCGGCCTTGGCGGCGCCCCAGTTCAGGTCGGCGGCCTTCACTTTTTTCTTGAACTGCTTGCGCAGAGCCTTTTCCACCTCGGCCATGTCGAGCGAAAGCAGGTAGCCGACAACCCCGACGTAAATCATGTTCCTGACGAGCTTGCGCAGCTTCGCGTCCGGACAGACAGCGGCCACCAGCTTGTCGTAGGGAACGGCGTAGAAGGTCAGGTCCCTGCGGAGCTTGTTGAGGCCCAGCGGCTCGTCGTAGAGCACGGCGCCGCCGGCGGCGAGCGTCATCACGTCTTCCTCGGCCGTTTCCGGATTCATGCAGACGAGGAAGTCGATTTCCTTCTTGCGCGCAATGTAGCCGTCCTTGCTGGCGCGGATGGTGAACCACGTCGGAAGGCCGGCGATGTTCGACGGAAACAGGTTCTTGCCTGAGACCGGAACGCCCATCTGGAAGATGGTGCGCAGCAGGACCATGTTGGCGGTTTGCGAGCCCGATCCGTTCACCGTGGCGACCTGGATGCTGAAGTCGTTGATGACCGGTTTGCCCCCGGGGCGTTTCTGGCCAGCCTGCGGGGCGATATCAACAGTTGCCATGCGACTGCTTCCCTTTCAGTGCTGAGGAAATAAGACGGTTGGCTTGCTGGTTGTTACGGATAACAGTCGATTATACGGCAGGGGCGCGAGGCGGCGGCAGTGATTTCGGTCACAGACGGAGCGGCATCACGCGCGGCAACAGCGGAATCCGCTATTCGCCGCTGTGCGCCGCGGCGGTGGTCTCCGTCTCATGATGCGAGCCAGGTTTAGCATTTTTTTCGCGAAACCGCGCCACCACGCGACTGCCCATGACCGACAAAGGCACGAGCCAGAAGCTGAACCGTTGGTCGAAGAATGCCACCACGGCGGCGGCGAGCGTCGCGATGGCCAATGCGCCCAAGCGCCAGTTGAGTTTGGCAGCGATGACCGGATCCACCTTCCCCAGCAGCGACGCCCGCCTCGCATAACGCCAATTCAGCACCAGAAATAAGGCAGCCCCAGCCTGATTGCCGAAGTACGCAACCTGCGCGACCGGGTTCCTGATGAAGTGGCCGAGCAGCGCCGCGCTGAACGGGAACAGCGAGATGAAGAACAAGAATCCGACGTTGATGAATGCCAGCTTCTGGTTGGCGTGGGTCACAAACTCCATGCTCAGGTTGTGAAAGAACCAGTACGTTCCGGCGAGGATAAACGTGATGCAGAAAGCCAGGAAAACCGGGCCGAGGTGCTTCAGCTCGTGCAGCAATTCCGACGCGGTGACGGAGCGCGACAGCTCGGGAACTTTCAGTTCGAGCACGAGCAGCGTCATGACAATGGCGAAGACGCCATCAGCGAGAAACTCCACACGAGTCTTCGGGAGCCGGAAGTTGTGCAACCCATCGCGCGCCATCCGCGGTACTCTCGTTCACCGAGGCCGCGAAGTCAATCGGAACAGTTGTGCAGTACTGGAAGGCGCTTACCTACTGCTTCGAAATCGTCAAGTCTCCCGCGCGCTCGCCCGCGACCAGGCGCCAGCCAGGATTCAACGTGAGCGTCCAACCGTCGCCCTTGCTGTCGGCGGCGGAGGCGGGTGCGGGAACGTGGGCGCGCTGCACCTTGCCGGCGGCGTCGCGGATGAGGAGCGCGCTGCCGGAAACGTCGAGGATGCCCCACTCATCGGTGAGGCGGCAGCGTGGATACACCGTATTGTTGCTATCGATGGCGACCACGGTGTTGGGATCGTAGGAGTAGTTGAAGCTGTTGCCAACCGGCAGCACGAGCACGGGCCCATCGATCAGCTTCTTGCGCGCGTCGGCCACACGCTGCTGGCGCACACGGTCGCGGCGCTGCTCAGCGGCAAACACTTCGTCGGCGTTGTACTCGGCGGCGCGGGCTTCCGCTTGCATCTTCGTGACGGGCGATGGCACGCGAATGGAATACGCCGCGGCGAGAAGCTGGCCGAGGTCCTTCACCTCTTTGGCGCGGGGGCGCCACGGCTTGCCGCTCAGGTCGAGCAGCGCACCGTATGCCGGTCCGGACGCGTACGCGAAGGAGCGAACGAAAGTGGCGTTCGCTGTGCCCTGCCGGACCGCGAAGTCGGCAAGCACCGCAAATTCCTCGGGCGTCGAGGCGCTGATCTTCACGCCGGTGTATTCGGCCAGCCCTTCGTTCATCTCCAGCGCGTTCTCGCGCTCGGCTGCGTCGGGAAACAGCGAGCGGCGATAGGCGCGAAACAGCAGCGCGTCGGCGGCTGCCACGCGGCGGTCCTTGCCGCGCTGGCGCAGCGCGCGCTCCAGCGCACGCCACTCGAGTTGCAGCCAGGTCCGTCCCGCCATCGAGTCGAGATGGCTGTTGATGGCGTCCCGGCCGGGGAGGCCGATCGAATCCTGTATTCGATGGAAGCATTCGTGCGCCAGCAACCGGCGGCGCGGCTGCCGGAACTGGCTCACTGGCCACATCACCATCGTCCAATGGACGCCCGCCCAGTTGATGGCGGTGTTGGCCGGGCTGACTTCCGGCGGCAGCGTGCCGGTGAAGACGCTGCCCTGCGGCTTCAGCTTCCCTTCCGCGTCAGCCTGGTTGGCGACGACGGCATGCGTCTCCGGGTCAACAAAGAAGAACGGCCCGCACAGCGGCACGCCCCAGAGTCTGCCGGCGTCGGCGTCAGACGTGGCCTGCAGGTCGCGGATGTAGCCCGCGGCAAGGTCTGGATCGATGGCGTTGGTTTGAGCGTCGGCGCTGGCAGCACAGCCAGCGAGAAGCAGGAGCAATACGCGGGCACGTCGCACGGTGAGACCTCGCAGTTGGACGCCGGATAGACGTGGCGGAACGGGCGCGGTCACCAAGTGGCGGGTCACGGCGCGGCGTGACGCCGCGCGTTGACGCTGCGGCCAAGCGGCGCGTATCATGTCTAGTTGAAAATGAAATTCATTTTCAATTTCATCATCTGCCGTCCGTAATCGCGAACGCGGGCGGCCTGGAGCCGGTTCGCCCGCGTCCGCACAGGCCAAGAGATGCTACAGGCATTCATCATTACCTTGCGTGAGGGCGTGGAAGCGGCCCTGATTGTGGGCATCACGCTCGCCTACCTGGCCAAGATCGGCCGGCCCGAACTCCGCAAACCGGTGTATTGGGCGCTCGGCGCGGCCTTCGTCGCCAGCGTGGCGGCAGCCGTCGCCGTTTCGCGCCTGGACCTGAACCAGGACATCGTGGAAGGCTGGATCATGCTGGCCGCGGCGCTCTTCGTCGTCACCATGATCATCTTCATGATGAAGACGGCGCGCCACTTGAAGGGCGACATTGAGAAGAAGATTGGCGCGCTGGCCGGCCGGGGCTCCGCGCTGGGCCTGTTCGCCTTCGTCTTCCTGATGATGGTGCGCGAGGGCATCGAGACGGTGCTGATCCTCTCGGCCGTGTCGTTCAACACCGCCGAACTGCTCAGCTTCCTGGGCACGATGGCCGGCGTGGCGCTGGCTGTGCTGTTCGGCGTGATGTTCGTGAAGGGCAGCGTGCGGATCAACCTGCAGAAATTTTTCCGCGTGACCACGGTGATCCTCTTCTTCGTTGCCGGGCAGCTGCTGATCTCGGGGCTGCACGAGCTTTCGGAAAACGGCGTGCTGCCGTCGAGCCGGCAGGAGATGGCGCTCATCGGCCCGATCGTGCGCAACGACCTGTTCTTCTTTGTCACCATCCTGGCGCTGGCGGCAATGATGGTCCTGTTCGAGACGCGGCGGCGCGCGCCGACGGCCGAGCCGGTATCGCCAGCGGAGAGGCGCAAGCAGCTGTGGAGCGCGCGGCGCGAGCGGCTGTGGATGGCCGGCGTCTATGCCAGCTCATTCCTGTTCATTGTGCTGGTGACGGCCGAGTTCATCTACGCCAAGAGCACCAGTTCCCTGCCGGCGGCCACCGAGATCGCTTTCGTGGACGGCCAGGCGACGATCCCGGTCGGCGACCTGGTTGACGGCGACCTGCATCGTTACCAGGCGAACGTGAACGGCGCCGAGGTGCGCTTCCTGCTCTATCGCAGGCCCGACGGCAAGGTCGCCAGCATCTTCGACGCGTGCGAAATCTGCGGCCCGGTCGGCTTCATGCGGACCACGACCGGCCTGGTGTGCAAGAACTGCGCCGCGCCCATCAATCCGCAGTCGGTCGGGCAGCCGGGCGGATGCAATCCCATTCCGTTGAAGGCGACCGTGAATGGCGACACGGTGGTGGTCGCGCAGGCCGACGTGGCCGCGGCCGTCGCTACTTTCCAACCACACTGACATGTTCGCGCGCCTCCTCTATCAGTCGTTTCTGCGCCAGCGGCGGCGCAAGCTGCTGGCCGCCGCGGCGGTGGCGCTCGGCGTTGCCGTGGCCACGGCCATGATTGCGGTCGCGACCGATATCGGCGACAAGATCAACCGTGAGCTGCGGACCTACGGCGCGAACCTGGTCGTCTATCCCGCCGACGACACGCTCGAGGTGGAAGTCGGCGGCGTCAACCTGAAGCCCGCCAACGCAGGCGCGTATCTGAGCGAAGCTGAGCTCACCAAGATCAAGGGCATCTTCTGGCGGAACAACATCGTGGGCTACGCGCCCATGCTGCCGGTGGTCGTGAAGATCGAGTCGGCCGAGGGCAAGCCGCTGGGCGGGGCGCAGCTTCTGGGAACGTATTTCAAAAAACAGCTCCGCTTCGGCAAGCAGGAGTTCACTACCGGCGTGGAGGCGGTCAATCCGTGGTGGCACGTGGCGGGAAACTGGCCGCGCGACGATTCGAACGAAGTCCTGATCGGACACACGCTGGCGCAGCGGCTGAACTTCGAGCCGGGCGCGACGCTGCGCGTGAATGGCGAGGAAGTCAAGGTCGTGGGCCTGCTGCTGGCCGACGAGGCGACGAATCAGCAGATCGTCGGGCCGCTCGGGCTGGCGCAGAAGATTGCGGCGCGTCCCGGCGCGGTGCGGCGCGTGATGGTGAGCGCCATGACCAAGCCGGAAGACGCGTTCGCGCGGCGCGATCCGCGCAGCATGAGCCCGGCCGACCGCGATCGCTGGTACTGCTCGCCGTATGCGAATTCGATTGCCTTACAGCTCGAAGAGGCCATTCCCGGCGCCAAGTCGGAGCAGATCCGGCAGGTGGCGCAGAACGAAGGCACGGTGCTGAGCAGGATCTCGGGCCTCATGCTCCTGCTGGCGGTGGCGGCGCTGATCGCGTCGGCGCTGGCGGTTTCGGCGGCCATGGCCAACACGATTTTCGAGCGCCGCGAGGAAATCGGATTGATGAAGGCGCTCGGCGCGGGGCGCGCGTCGGTCGCGGCGCTGTTCCTCGCCGAGGCTGCCATTCTCGCCTTGATCGGCGGCGCGCTGGGATTCTCGCTGGGCGCGCTGCTGGCGCAGCAGATCGGCAGGACGGTGTTCGCCTCGGCGATCGCGGTGCAGCCGGTGCTGGCGCCAATCATCCTGGCGGTTGCCGCGATCGTGACGTTTGCGGGCAGCGCGGCGTCGATCCGGCGCGCGGTGCGGCTGGAGGCGGCGCCGGTGCTGCGAGGTGACGCATGAGCGCGCGGCGCGGCGGGCGCGGGCGCATGTTTCTGCGGCTGATCTGGCGCGCCGCGCTGGTGCGCCGCGGACGCGCACTGACGGCGTTGGTGGCCGTGGCGGTGGCGGCTGCGGTCGCTACGACGCTGCTGAACCTGTACGCCGATTCGGAGGCGAAGCTGCGGCGGGAGTTCCGGAAGTTTGGTGCCAACGTTGTGGTCGTAGCGCGCGAGGGCAATTCCCTTCCGGATGATGCGCTCGCGCGAGTCGAAAAGGCCGCGCCGGGAGCGCTGGCGGTGCCGTTTGCGTACGTTGTAGCCAAGGCAGGAACCACATCCGTGGTCGTCGCCGGCACAAATCTTCCGCAGGCACGCGAAATGAATCGCTGGTGGTCCCTCACGCCTGGTGTCGGCGGCCCTGGAGTAAGCGCGTTGGTGGGTGAGCGTGTAATGAAGGCGCTGAATCTGAGACTCGGGGCGCCTTTCGCGCTCGAGGCGAGCGGACAAACGCGGCAGATCGCCCCGGCGCAGGTCGTGGAGACCGGTGGGCCGGAGGACAACCGGATTTTTGTGAATTTGAACGTCCTGGAAGAATGGACGGGGGTGCGCGCGAGCACGATCGAAGTCGCCGTGTCCGGGACCCGCACGGAAATCGAGTCCGCTATGCAGCGCATCCAGAAGGCGCTGCCCGAGGCCGACGTCCGCCCCATCCGTCAGATTCAGGAAGGCGAGGCCCGCGTGCTGGGCAAGACGCGCGCGGCGCTGCTGGCAGCGACAATCCTCGTCATCGTGACGGCGACGCTGTGCGTCCTGGCCACGCTGATGAGCTGGGTCCTCGACCGCCGGCGCGACTTCGCGGTGATGAAGGCGCTGGGCGCCAGCGAGCGCTTGTTGCGCGGTTTCTTTGCCGCCGAAGCCGGCCTGATCGGCGCGCTGGGCGCCGTGGTGGGTTACGCAGTCGGCCTAGGCGCAGCCCTGTGGATCGGGCGCGTGAACTTTGAGGCGGCTGTTTCGCCGCGATTGAGCGTGTTCCCGCCGGTGCTGGCGGGCGGCGTATTGGTCGCGCTGATCGCGGCGCTGGCGCCGTTGGCGGCGCTGCGGCGCATACAGCCGGCTGTTATCTTAAGGGGAGAGTAGTCCGGCGCGGGTTTGCCGGCAGGACGGCGCCTAGCGCTTAGCACTTGGCATTTTGGCCGTCTGGCTCCTCATGTCAGGGGCCAAGTGCCAACCGCTAGGTGCCCCGGCTGGCAACCGGCAACTGACAACTGCCAACTGCTGTGATCGAGCTTCGCAAAGTCACGAAGGCGTATCCGACCGAGGCGGGCGAGCTGCGCGCGCTCGACGGCGTGTCGTTGCATGTCGAGCCAGGCGAGTGGCTTGCCGTGATGGGCCCTTCCGGCTCGGGCAAGAGCACGCTGGTGAACCTGATCGGCTGCCTCGACCGGCCGACCAGCGGCGAAGTCCTGCTTGACGGTGTGGACGTGGGTGCGCTGAGCGCCACCGAACTGGACCGCGTGCGCGCAGAAAAGGTCGGGTTCATCTTCCAGCACTTTCACCTGATTCCCTACCTCACCGCGCTGGAAAACGTGATGCTCGCGCAGTACTTCCACAGCATGGCCGACGAGCAAGAGGCGATGGGCGCGCTGGAGCGCGTCGGGCTGCGCGATCGGGCGCGGCATGTGCCGAGCCAGCTCTCCGGCGGCGAGCAGCAGCGCGTGTGCATTGCGCGCGCGCTGATCAACGATCCCAAGATCATCCTCGCCGACGAACCCACCGGCAACCTCGACGGCGCCAACGAAGACATCGTGCTCCGCCTGCTGCGCGAACTGCATCAGCAGGGGCGCACCATCGTGATGGTCACGCACGACCCGGTGGTCGCCCGGCTGGCCGACCGGCGCATTGACCTGCACCACGGCAAGATTGCGTCGCAGGAAATCTTCAGCATCGAAGAAGAGCAGCTCTTCGACGAAGTCCTGGAAGAGATGTGGATCCTGTCGGAGAACGGCGAACCGGCCGAGCCGGGACGCATGCACGTGGAAGGCGCGCTGCCGCTGGAGATCGCCATCGAAAAGATGAAGGTCCTGGGCCTGGTCGACTTGCTGCCGCACGACAAGCTCGACGAGCACACTCACAAGCTGGTGCTCAATCGCTGCCACGACACCCTGCCCACGCACGGCGAGGACACCACGCAGCTCCACGACCGCGAGTTCATGCAGTTCACCGCGCGCGGGCGTCAGCGGGCAGCCGACGTGATCCGCCGTCACCGGCTCGCCGAGCGCCTGTTTACCGAGACGCTGCACATCGAGAGCGAGGCCGAGATCGAGCAGCAGGCGTGCAAGTTCGAGCACATCCTGTCGGCCGAGGCGACGACGCGCATCTGCTCGTTCCTGGGACATCCCAAGACCTGCCCGCACGGCAGCCCGATTCCTCCGGGCGAGTGCTGCGGCAAGTCCGGCGCGGCGGCGGACTGAAGACAAGTTCTCAGCTCTCGGTTCCCGGTCCTCAAACCGACCCGCGCGGCGCCCGAAAACGGAGAGCTGAGAACTGACTGAAAAACGGCGGGCCATTGCCCGCCGTTCCTACTTAAACCGTTACTTTAACTTTCGTCAGTACAGCCTGAAGTTCACTTCCACGTTGATCTGGACCGCCACCGGGGTGCCGTCTTTCATAGCGGGCGCAAACTTCCAGGTCCTCACCGCTTCCACGGCCTTCTCGTCGAGGCCCATGCCCAGGCTGCGGGCAACCTTGATGTCGCGCGGGCGGCCGTCAGGACCGACGATGAGCCACAGCATGCAGGTGCCCTGATACTTGGCCTTGCGCGCCTCTTCCGAATATTCCGGATCGGGCGTGTAGAGTCCGCGTGGCGCGCTCACGTTCCCGCCTACGCGGAACACGCCGCCGCCAAACCCGCCGCCGCGTCCCGGACCGACGCCCGGACCTTCACCCGAGCCTACGCCGCCACCGGAGCCCGATCCGATGCCGCCGCCGGATCCGACGCCGTTCGACGGCGGGCCCGAGGGCATCTTCGAAAGCGGATCGCCCAGGTTCGGCATCGCCGATGCGATCTTCACGTTCGGCGGCAGGACCACGGTTGGCTCAACCGCGAGCTTGGGGTGTTCGTTGCGGATGACTATCGCCGGCGGCGTGATCTGCTCCATGGCAGCCTTGGGCAGCTTGCCTTTGGGGGCCTGGAGCTTGTCGCGATCGCCGCCACCACCGCCGCCGCCCATGGGCCGCGGATCGGGCTTGGTGGGGACAAACACGGCGTTATCGCTCGGCACCCAGGTAATCGTCTCTGTCGGTTTTGGTTTGTCCATGATGCGCGGCGCGGCCACTGACAGCCACACCAGGAAGCCGATCATGCCGGCGTGGAGAACGCTCGTCCCGACGCCGGCTTTCTTTTTGTAGTTGTAATCGCCCCAGATGTCGCGCACCTTCACCGGGCGCGAGGTAAGGCGCAACGGTGGCAGCTTGCGCGGAAAAAGCGCGTCGCGAACGTTTTCGCCTACCGTGCTCCACCAGGGCCGATCCAGCTGGTCCGAGATGGGACGCAGGTTCAGCGTAGGTTGAAGCTCCGAGCGGGGGATCAGGACCTGATGCGCCATATTCGCTTTTCCAGGGTTCGGCCAATTGACGGTGAACCGTCGGGACTGCTCACTACCCCTCGGAAGATGAGCACGTCAGTGGCCAAGTTGCTTCTCAGTAAGGAACGCGCCGGCACGTAAAAATTGCGCTTTCTAGAGTCCGGTTTTTTCAGCGCTGCGCCGGGTGAGTCCCTCCATGCCCAGGTTGGATGCTTCGGTTCCCATTAGGGACGCAAGACGAAACAGAGCGATTACGCGGAGTTTGCTCGGCAGTGCATGTACCAGCGTGACGCCCGGGGCGAAATCTGCGCTGTTGCTGCCGCGACCCAGCCATACAGACGGGAACGCAAGTGCGATTCGGGTGTGAGGGATGAAGGCTGCGGAACGGGGCTCGGCCAGGCTCACGCCGTGGCTATGGGGTATTAACGGAGCAACTTCGGTGTGCGCCACTGTCCTGGCCGTCATCGTGTCGCTCACGGGCGGAATCGGGGCCGCGTTCTGGACGGGCTTTGCCGCGTACGGCATCGCAGCGGGCGCGTTCTTGTGGATGACCGTCAAGGTCCACGACCGCTCAAGGCGGTGGCGGGCAGCCGGCACGCCGGCCCCGCGCGCGCATGGCCACGCTGCCGCCGCGGTTGGACGCAATTTTCTGCGCTCCCTATAATGTAATGAAATTTCGCTCCATTTCACTGTTCCGCGAGGCGAGTTGCCGCTCGCGTGAAACTCGAGGGACCGCGCCGATTGCCGCTTGACCTGAAATCAACCATCAGCCTGCCCAGGACCGCCTTCGGCATGAAGGCGAACCTGCCGCAGAACGAGCCCAAGCTGCTGGCGAAGTGGGCCGCGCTCGGCCTCTACGAGCGCATCCGCGAGGCGCGGGGTGGGCGGCCGCTGTACGTCCTGCATGACGGCCCCCCCTATGCCAATGGCCCGCTGCACCTGGGTCACGCGCTCAACAAGTGCCTGAAGGACTTTGTCGTGAAGTCGAAGACCATGTTCGGCTTCGACTCGCCCTACATCCCCGGATGGGACTGTCACGGCCTGCCCATCGAAATCAAAGTGGACGAGGCGCTCGGGCGCAAGAAACTGGAGATGCAGCCGCTCCAGGTCCGCAAGGCGTGCCGCGAGTACGCGGAGAAGTTCGTCAAGCTGCAGCGTGATCAGTTCGTCCGCCTGGGCGTCTTCGGGCAGTGGGACGATCCATACCTGACCATGTCGCCGCGCTACGAAGCGGCCATCATGGAGACGCTGTTCTCCTTTTTCGAAAATGGCCTGATCTATCGCGGGCTGCGGCCGGTGTACTGGTGCATTGTCGACAAGACGGCGCTGGCTGAGGCTGAAGTGGAGTACGAAGACCACACCAGCCCAAGCGTGTGGGTGAAGTACCGGCTGACGAGCGATCCGGCGCAGATCAACTCAGCGCTCGCCGGCAAGAAAGCTTCGACGATCATCTGGACGACCACGCCGTGGACGCTGCCCGCGTCGCTGGCGGTGGCGTTCCATCCCAACGAAGAATACGTCGCGCTGGAAGCCGGCGGCGAGGTCTACATGGTCGCGGCGAAGCTGGCGCGCGTCACGGCAGAGAAAACAGGCCTCGCCGGCGCAAAGCAGATCGCGCGCTTCCCCGGCGAGCGCATGGAGCGGGTGACGTTCGCGCATCCGTTCCTGGAGCGCAGCATCCTGGGCGTGCTGGCCGAGTACGTCACCATGGACCAGGGCACGGGCGCGGTGCATACCGCGCCTTCGCACGGCGCCGATGACTTCTACACCGGCGGGCGCTACGGTTTGGACCAGACCTGCAACGTCGACGAAGCCGGACGCCTGCGCCACGGCCTGCCTGAATACGACGGCGAAACCGTGTTCGATGCCAACCCGAACATCATCGAGCTGCTGAAAACGCGCGGCGCGCTGCTTGCGGAAGAGAAGATCACGCACTCGTATCCGCATTGCTGGCGGTGCCACAACCCGGTCATCTTCCGCGCCACCGAGCAGTGGTTCATCGGCATGGAGAACAGGCTCGCCGGCGGCGAAACGCTGCGGCAAAAAGCGCTCGATGAAGCGCGGCGCGTGAAGTTCGACCCGGCGTGGGGCGAAGAGCGCATTGGCAACATGATCGCCACGCGGCCGGACTGGTGCATTTCGCGGCAGCGCGTTTGGGGCGTGCCCATCGCGGTCTTTTTTTGCGAAGGCTGCGGCGGCGTGCTCAACGACCACGCCACCAACCAGGCCGTCATCGAGCTGTTCCGCACCAGGGGCGCCGACGCGTGGTATTCCACCGATCCGGCCGGCATCGTTCCACGGGAAACAAAGTGCGCCAAGTGCGGCGGCGGCAAGTTCCGCAAGGAAATGGACATCATTGACGTGTGGTTCGAGTCGGGCTCGAGCCAGGCGGCGGTGCTCACCGCGCCCGAGGGCAAGCACGTGCCCGCCGGCCCTTCGGGGCTTCCCTTCCCTTGCGACATGTACCTGGAAGGCGGCGACCAATACCGCGGCTGGTTCATGAGCTCGTTGTTCTGCGCCGTAGGCGCGCGCGGACGGGCGCCCTATCGCCAAGTGGTCACCCCCGGCTGGACGCTCGATGAGCAAGGCCGCGCCATGTCGAAGTCGCGCGGCAACGACGTTGATCCGGTAGACGTCGCCAACCGGCTGGGCGGCGAGATCGTGCGGCTGTGGGTCGCGTCGGTTGACTTCCGCGAAGACGTGATCGGCTCGGAAAACCTGATGCAGCGCGTGGCGGAAAACTATCGCAAGATCCGCAACACGTTCCGTTACATCCTGGGAAACCTGAACGGCTTCGATCCGGCGCGCGACGCCGTCCCGTTCGCCGAGATGCAACCGCTCGACCAGTACATGCTGCTGCGCACCGCCGAGCTGACCGAGCGCGTGCGGCAGTGGTACGAGGAGTTCGCGTTCCACAAAATCTACCACCGGGTGAACGACTTCTGCGTGGTGGACCTGAGCGCGTTCTATTTCGACGTGCTCAAGGATCGCCTCTACACGGCCTCGCCGCGAGGAGTGAAGCGGCGGTCGGCGCAGACGGCGATCTGGAGAATCGGCGAAGCGCTGGTGCGCCTGATGGCGCCCATTATGAGCTTCACCGCCGACGAGATCTGGCAGTTCCTTCCGCCGGTGGCGGGCCGCGAGCCCAGCGCTCACCTCGCGCTTTTCCCCGACGTGAAAGACGCTGCGGGCGACACCGCCGGCGCGGATACGAAGGCCCTCATGGCCGACTGGGACGCGCTGATGGCCGTCCGCCAGCAGGTGTTGAAGCCCTTGGAAGTGGCGCGACAGGAGAAGCTGATCGGCGACAGCACCGAGGCCTTCGTGCATCTTTCCGCCCCCGAGCCCGTCTATACGATATTGGACCGTTACCGGCCCCACCTGCGTGAGCTGCTGAAGCTTTCCGGGGTGAGTGTGGAGCGAGAGGGCGGGAATGGAAGCACACCGCTGCGCGTCAAGGTGAGCAAGGCGCCGGGCAGAAAGTGCGAGCGCTGCTGGAACTATTCACAGCGCGTCGGCGAAGACCCGCAGTATCCTACGGTGTGCGAGCGCTGCGCGCCGGTGCTGCACGAGCTGGAAAACGGCGGCATCTAATCGGGTGCGGCGGGCGGACCAAAGCGAGGGCCTGAGGCGGGAATGAACGGACCCCATGCAATGCGGAAGTATCACTTTCTGATCGCCGGGCTGGTGCTTCTGCTGGACCGCGTGACCAAGCTGGTGGTCGCCAGGAACATTGCCCTGCATGAGAGCATTGCCGTGCTCCCCGGCTTCCGTCTGACGCACGTACAGAACCGCGGCGCGGCCTTCGGGCTGTTCTCCGAGTCACCCTCGGAGTGGAAGGTCGCCATCCTGATCATGTTTTCGCTCGGCGCCCTGGTTGTTGTCTCAACGCTCTTGTGGCGCAACAGCCACGCTATGACCACCACGGGCGTGGGACTGGCGCTCATCCTGGGCGGCGCACTGGGAAACTTGTGGGACCGCGTGATGGACGGCCGCGTGGTTGATTTCCTCGACTTCTACATCTCCGGCTATCACTGGCCGGCCTTCAATATCGCCGACAGCGCCATCGTGATCGGGGCGCTGCTGCTGGTGAGCGAGATTCTTTTCGACAAGACGCCCGACGCGGAAAAGGCCATCGGCTAGCGCGCATGAAGGCACGCGCGGCGCTCCGCCGGAATCGCGCATGGCCAAATCGTGGCGCAACTCGGCCAATCAGAAGCCGAGCGGCAGCGTCGCGCGCACCAGGCGGACGCGCGTTTCCGCTTCGGGCCCGTAGGGGTGTTGTCCGGAAGCGCTGCGGCGGACGCCGCTGAGCAGACGATCGCGTTCATTGAAGCGCGGCGTGGCGTCACTCACGCCGGTTTTTGCTGCCAGCCGGCCGATGCGAATCAGGGCGGGATGATAGACGGCCGGCGCGGGAGAACGTACCGCCTCGCCGCAGAATCCGGACGACACACCGGCGCAAAATTCACCTTGCCCTTCCTTCAGCGGGTGTATGCTTTCAGGAACGGTTCCCCGCCGCGCCCGTTCCCAACGGGGGCAGTGCAACCTCCGGACCAGCTGCAGGAGGTGCCGCATGGATGAACGTGAAATGGCTGCCCACGTCCTGGAGGTCGTGGACCAGGCGGCCTATCGCAACTCGGCCCACCGCGTGCTGAGCGTCAGGGTAGAAATTGGAGGACGCCGCCACCTGGATCCCCTGGGGATCATGCGCCACTTTCAGCAAGCGGCGCGCAATACGGTGGCCAGCGGGGCCCGCCTGGTGATCGAGTTCCTGCCAGTGCGGCGCCACTGCGCCAGCTGCGGCGCTGACTTCCTCGGCGACCTGCGCGACGTCCCCTGTCCGCAATGCCGCTACCCGCACACCGGCGCCGTTTCGGGCGAAGAGTTGCGCGTGGTCAACATCGAGGTTGAACCTCGGGAACCGCAGGCCTGAGGGCTCCGCTGTTTCAGCTCAGGAGGCATGTGCATGGCTGCGATCCAGCGTCCGCTGCAAGTCGAAGAGGACCTCAACCCTTTCCGAATTGCGATGCGGCAGTTCGATACTGCCGCCGACCACCTCAAGCTCGACGCCGGTCTGCGCGAAGTGCTGCGCCGCCCGCATCGCGCGCTCACCCTTTCGCTGCCGGTGAAGATGGACAACGGCAGCATTCGCGTCTTTGAAGGCTTTCGCGTGCAGCATAGCAATGCCCGCGGGCCGTGCAAGGGCGGCATCCGCTACCACCCCAGCGTCAGCTTCGACGAAGTGAAGGCGCTGGCCTCGTGGATGACCTGGAAGTGCGCCACCGTGAACATTCCCTTTGGCGGCGCCAAGGGCGGCATCATCTGCGATCCGCACAAGCTCTCCAAGGGCGAACTGGAGCGGCTCACGCGGCGCTACGCCTACGAGATCTCGCCCATCATCGGCCCGGATCGCGACATTCCCGCGCCTGATGTCTACACCGACTCGCAGGTCATGGCCTGGATCATGGACACCTACAGCATGACCCACGGCAACAACGCGCCCGGCGTGGTGACCGGCAAGCCGACGTTCCTGGGCGGCTCGCTCGGCCGCAATGAGGCCACAGCGCGCGGCTGCCTGTTCGTAATCCGTGCGGCGTGCAAGGTGCTCGGCATCGAGGTCGGCAAGGCGACCGCCGCGGTGCAGGGCTTCGGCAATGCCGGCAGTATCGCTGCCGAACTGCTGGCCGCTGATGGCGTGAAGATCGTCGCGGTCAGCGATTCGCATGGCGGTATCGTGAACCGCGAAGGGCTCGACGTGCAGGCGCTGCTCAAACACAAGCGCAAGTCCGGTACGGTGCTCGGCTTCCCGGGCGCGCGCCAGATCAGCAGCGGGCAGGTGCTGGAACAGGACTGCGACGTGCTCATTCCGGCGGCCCTGGAGAACCAGATCACGCTGGAGAACGCTTCCCGCATCCGCGCGCGCATCGTGGCGGAGGCGGCCAACGGCCCCACCACGCCCGGCGCCGATGCCGTCCTGCACAAGCAGGGGACGATGGTGCTGCCCGACATTCTTGCCAATGCCGGCGGCGTGACCGTCTCGTACTTCGAGTGGGTGCAGGACCTGCAGGAGTTGTTCTGGGAAGAAGACGATGTGAACCGCCGGCTGGAGAAAGTGATGGCTCGCGCCTTCGACAACGTGCATCGCACGGCCACCAACTACAAAGTCGACATGCGAACCGGCGCCTACATCCTGGCGATCGATCGCGTGGCCACGGCGACCAGCGCGCGGGGAATCTGGCCATGAACCGCTAGCCTCGAACCGGACCTGCGATTTACGGGGCCCCGCCAGGGGCCCCTTTTTCTCTTCACGAAAAAGTCCTCATCGCGAATTGATCCCGGGCGCTCTGGACGCCGTATCCAGAGCGGCTTTTGCGGGCTGCTGCGCGAATTGGCGCATCATTTTCCAAATGCCGCGGCATCTCAGTGGCATAGACCGCGGGGTGCATGCAAGCACGGTCAGGGGGACCGCATGAGCCGGTGGAGCAAGATTCTGATTCTGTCGTTGTGCCTGCTGGTGGCGCTGCTGTTTGCCGCGCCGGCCTTCGCGCAACGCGACGTCAGCAGCCAGGACCTCAAAGGGATCAGTCGTAAGCGAAGCCGCTACTTGGTCGCGGTGCTCGGCGGCACGGCGCTCGGCGCCGGCATCGGCGCGGCCGTTGGCGGCTGGTCGGCGGCGGGCAAAGGCATGCTCATTGGCGGCGGCGGCGCCAACGCCTGGTACCTGTCGAAGCATCGCGCATCAACCGCCCAAAAGGACATTGGATTCATCCTTGGAAATACAGCGCTGGTTGGCGGCCTGGGCTGGGCGCTGTGCGACTGCAACGATGGTCTGGTCGCCGGAGCACTCATCGGCGGCGGTGGCACCGCTGCCTATCGGGCCCTGAAACGGGGCGGCCGGTCCTCAAGCTTTCCTTCCCCGTGAGAGCACGCCAACGGGGCGCACACCAACGAGGCCGGAAGGCCTCCCTTTCATCGGCAGAAAACGGTTGACGCGCGGCTGGCTGACTTAAGGCGTGCCGTATAACCGGCGGTAGACGTGCACGTTCCGCATGATGGCCTGCACGTATTCGCGCGTCTCGGTGAACGGGATGTTCTCCACGAACTCGGCGGTGTCGCGATATTTGCCGCTGGCGCTCCAGTCCTCCACGCGATCGGTGCCGGCGTTATAGGCAGCGAGCGCGTATTCCACCTTGCCGTCGTACTTGTCGAGCAGGCCGCGGAAGTAGCGCGTGCCGAGCTGTAGATTGATCTGCGGCATCAGCAAAAGGTCGGTGGAGAAGTTGCGCAGCTTTACCTCTTTGGCCAGCTTCTTCCCTACCGACGGAAGAATCTGCATCAGCCCGAAAGCGTTGGCGTGCGAGATAGCGGCGGGGTTGAATTCCGATTCCTGGCGCACGAGTGACGCCACCAGGAACGGATCGAGCTGATTATCGGTCGAGTAGCGCTTGAAATCGGTCCACCACGGGCGCGGAAAGAGCGCCTCCCAGTACGGGCGCGGGAGGGCGGCGATCTCCACCGCGAAGTAGGAGGGCACGGCGCGCTTGAGCGTCTGCAGCGCGCGGTCGTAGCGCCCGGCGTCTTCATAGACGCGCGCAATCTCGCGCGCCACCCAGGCGGTGTTGTCGTCTTCGCCCGCGGCGGCCTGCAGTTCCTTCACGGCGTAATCGAACAGCGCGGCGTTGCGCAGCACCAGGCTGCGCGCCACGCGAACATTGTCGGCGGGCGGCTCCACGTCACCGCGCGGCGCGGGCCGCTCGCTGATCCCCTGGAATGCAACCGGCTGCGCCACCGGATCGAGCTTGATCTCCTTCAGCCGGTCACGCGCCAGATCGGCGTAGTAGTACATGCGGAAGCGATCGGAGAGCGTGCTGTAGCAGGCGCGCGCGAACGGCAGGTCGCCCTGCTCTTCGGCGACGCGGCCGCGCCAGTAGAGCGCGGGCGCCGCCTCGGCCGACGCGGGATAGTTGCGCAGGTGCTCGTCAAGCAGCGCGCGCGCCTCATCGGTCCGGCCATTGCGAAACGTCAGCCAGGCTGTTTTCCAGTGCGCGTAGGCCGAGCTGCGCCCGTTGGGAAAGCGCTCGTAGATTTCGCGATAGGCGCGCGCCGCCGACTCGTAGTCCTTCTTGAGCAGGTACATGTTTCCGGCCGAGAGCAGCGCGTCGGCAAGGACAGGATCGTTGGGCGCCATCTCGCGCAGCTTCGCGATCATGCGCTGCATGCGGTCTTCGTCGCCCTCGCTGCGGGCGATCTCGCCCAGGTAGAAGTAGCGGCGCGCGCTCGCATCGGCGGGCTGATCGGGCAGTGACTCGAACAGCTGCCGTGCATCGGAACGGTTGCCGGCCTTGTACAGCGCGATCGCCAGATTGAGCTGAAGGCGCGTCAGGTTCCCCGGCTCGGTCCCGGCAAGCAGTTGGCGATATTCGCGGGCGGCGTCGGCGTAGCGGCGAGCTTCGAGCAGCAAGTCGGCGCGCTTCTGCCGATCGGCGAAGGCCGGCGGCGGCAGGTCCGCGGGCAGCGATTGCAGGTCGGCGCCGGCGGCGTCGGCCAGCGGCGAGGCCGGCGCCGTGTAGTAAAGCCGGCGCAGCGCTTCGGCGCCTTTCGCTGTCTCGCCCGACTTGATATAAGCGCGCCCCACCGCCAGCTCAACCTCGGCGCGGAACGGAACGCGATACGGCGCCAGCACGGCCAGCGCCTCCCGTGGCTTGCCGGTCGCGACCAGGCTGTTGGCGGTCAGGATGGCGGCGTCGCGCGCGAAGATGGAATCGGGATAGTTCTTGCCGAATTCGGCGAGCGTGGCGATCGCCTGCTCCGGCTTCCCTCCGGCGGCGTACGAATTGCCAAGGAACCACGCCGCGTAGTCGCCCAGCTCACCGGCGTGCGTCTGCGCGCGCTTGAGGGCGGCAATGGACGATTCAAAGTCGTGGTCGAGGAAGTGTGCGTATCCGACCACCAGCCAGGCGAGCGCGCCTTCCTCGGTGGCGGCGTGCTTCCGCGCCCACGATTCCACGCCGCTGTAGGCCGAGGCGGTGCGGTTCTCGAGCAGCTGCTGCGCCATTGGCTTCAGTTCGGCGGAGGCGACGAAGGCGCGCTTCATGCGGCGCGCCCGCCGCGCCAGCGCGACACGCGCCGCGGCGCTCATCTGCGCACGCGACGGCTTGCGCTTCTTCCAGACCTTCTTTGACGCAGGCTTCTTGGCGGCCGGCTTCTTGGCGGCGGCTTGCGGCTTTGACGGGGCCTTCCCGGTGCTCTGCGGATAGAGCGGCGCGCCGGCAGGCACAGTCAGCAGGAGCAGGAGAAACCAGGTACGCAGGGTCACGGCTCAGGACCGCGGAAAATTGCTGCCCAGCAGAGCAGCATCATTATCCGCCAGAATGCGAATGAGCTCCTGGTTAAAGTAGTCGCCGGCAGCCGCGGGAGTACTGCCGTAGCGCTTATCGTAGGTGGCGCGGCTTTTGTCGATGTCGTCCTTCAGCCGGTCGTATAGATCGCGACGCTGGCGGCCCTCGGCGACCTTGGCCTGGTTGTAGAGGCGAATCTCGTCCACCAGAAGCTTGGCGAAGCGCTTCGCTTTCTTGTGCACCTCTTCGTCGCCGGGCGCGATGGCGGCGGCGGCCGCGGGCTTCGCCGCCGGCGCAGGTGCTGGCGCTGGCTCAGGCGCGAGCTGCGGGGCGGCGGCGGTCAACTTTGCTGAAGATTCCTCCACGCGCTCAGCCGGTTTGACGGGCGGCTGGGGAACCGGCGGCGGCGTGGGAACCGGCTGCTCGACAGCCTTTTCGACCGGAGCAATTGCGGGTTCGGCGATTTTTTCCGGCGCCGGAGCACCCGGCCCGGCACGCCGCGAAGCGATCGCTTCCAGCCACAGGCCGGTCGTGCGCACCAGGATCTCCAGTGCGGAGGAATCGAGCGCACCGCCGGTTCCGGCGTCGGCATAGAGCAGGGCCGGTACTTTGTCGCGCACCAGCAGCGGCAGGACCACGCAATTGCCTCCGGCGGGATTGCCGGCGCGGCTGACCAGGTCAGACGAGAACTCAACGGCAGCCGCCGACGCCGGCATGCGGTCGCGAATGGCGCGTGCCGCCAGGCCGCTGTTGCCGTCCACGGCCAGCGCCTTGACTACGTTGTTGTCAGAAAAGCCGCGCGACTGCCAGCCGTTGGCCGCTCCGCCGCGCATCACGAACAGCGCCGCGCGTCCCGCGAATACGGCAGCGCCCTCCAGCAATGCGGAGAGAATGTCGGCCTGCGACGTGGCCGATTGTATGGAATTGGAGGCTGAATTGAGCTGCGCGCTGGTGTTTCCGCCACCGGCGGGGGCGGGCGCAGCCTCCGGTTCGGGCAGTGCCGCAGCCACCTGGCGTGCAATCTCGGCGCGCAACTCCGGCAAACGCGCTTCCAGCGCCTGCTGAACGGCGGATTCGATGATCTCCTGGAGCTGCTTCGACTCAGACATGACTGTGGCGCGGAGCGCGATTATAGGTGCCGTTCTCCTACTCTACAACGATTTTGGGCCGCGCGGCTGCCCCGTTCGTTGCCTCCGGGAACAAGCACCGTCCGCGCCGGTTTGAACTCCAGTTACCGAACTTACGTATTCATGCTGTGTCAACCCGTGCCCGACAGATCACGGGGCCGGGGCCAGCGTGTGAAGCCGCACCCATGCTGAGCAGAACAGCGTCAAAAATAAACGAAGGATTGGCCCCCGGCTGCCTGCCGGGACAAGTAAAATAGCTAGTTCCCAGCGGACGAGTTTTTGAATCGAGCGCAAATGGCCACAATCCAATCCAAGGTAAGCGAGACCGCCAGCGACGAAATGGCGCTGGTGCAGTCGGCGAAGGCCGGCAGCGTGGAGGCCTTCGAGGAGCTGGTCAGGCGCTACGATCGCAACGTCTTCCGGATTGCGCAGCACATTACGCAGAACCGCGAAGACGCGGAAGACGTGGTGCAGGACGCGTTCCTGAAGGCTTTTCAGAACCTGGAGCAGTTCCAGGGGAACTCGAAGTTTTATACCTGGCTGGTGAGGATCGCGGTGAACGAGGCGCTCATGCGCCTGCGCCGCCGCCGCACCGGTCAGATGGTCTCGATCGACGAAGACATTCAGACGGAAGAGGATTCGGTTCCGCGCGAGATCGCGGACTGGAGTCCGAATCCCGAACAGCTGTACGACCAGGGGGAGCTGAAGGAGATCCTGGGCAAGACGATCCAGGGACTGCCGGCAAGCTTCCGCACCGTGTTCGTCCTGCGCGACGTGGAAGGTCTTTCGACGGAAGAAACAGCCGACGCGCTCGGATTGAGCGTTCCGGCTGTAAAATCACGGTTGCTGCGCGCCCGGCTGCAATTGCGTGAGCGGTTGAACAAGTACTTCAAATCACGGCAAGGCGGAGACGGCAAGCGGTGAACTGCAAAGAATTCCTCAAGGAACTGTCCGACTATCTTGACGGCGCGATGGACGAGGGCCTGCGCTCGGAGCTGGAAGACCATCTGACCTGGTGCCACGACTGCTACGTGATCTGCAACACCACCAAGATGACCATCCAGATTTACCGTGATAATCGAATGTACGACCTCCCCGACGATCTGCGAGGCCGCTTGCACAACGCCATCGTGGCCAGGTGCCAGTCGAGCAAGAAGAAGACCATCCCCGATAAGTCCTGAAGTTCCCTCCCTTTTTCATTCTTTCTTGGCGGCGAATTCACCGCGCCGGACCTGCGCCTGCGCCGGCACGCCAATCTGCGCCACGAAGGCGCTCACCCGATGGCGCCTTTCTTCCCGGTCGAACCTTTTTCGGCTTCTCTGAATCTAAGTAGATGGAAGAGGCGGGACCCCACTCCCAGGGGCTATACCATGATGGCGAATCTGCTCGACATGTTTTTTGGTTGCTGGCACAAAAACTATGGCTTCCCGATCACGGTAAAGCCAGGACAGCGTCGCAACGGCGCCGCGTCCGCCACCGGGACGTACATCGTGTGCCTCGATTGCGGCCGCGAATTTCCCTACGATTGGAAGGCGATGAAGATCGTCTCCGGCGGCGGCGAGCGCGCTGGGCGCCTGGCCGGCGCCGTGGGGTCGTACGTGGGTGAGTAATCGGGCCGGTGCGCGGCGCCTGCCGTGGTCAGCGCGCGATCTCCGCAATTCCCGGCTCGCGGGCCAACTCCAGTCACCCGTCGCGTCTCTTACAGAGTGAACGCACTTTTGTTGGCGATGACCTGCTTCCCGCAGACGACATGGTTGCGCCGCCACGCCATGGTATTGATTTTCTCGGTAGCGTACGTGCTGCTGGCTTTGCTCGTGGTGGAACAGAACCGCACCATCCTGGTGCAGCAGCAGCTCATCCGGCAGCTATTCCACGACAGCCTCGAACTGAACGCCATGCGCTTGCGCGACGCGCGCGCGCACAGCCCATAAAAGATTTTGAGTGGCGACGCGCCTGACCGAGTCGTGGGGGCGAAGCCATGGTTCCGGCGAAGCCGGAACGAGGCGAGTCGCAGGCCTCCTGCGAATGCCGGCACAACCGGCGCCGCCCAAGGTCCCTCGGCCACGAATTCTGGCGCGGTGGCGCTGAGCAGCGCCCTCATGCTGACGGCTCGCGGCATTGAAACCAGGAAAAAACCGGCGGCCGTGAGGCCGCCGGTCCTCATTTCCCCACAACACGTCGTTTGCGGTTAGTCGCGGCGCTTCAGGGTTGGACGGTCATCGTCCTTATCGCCCGACTTCTTGTCCTCGGTCTGCGAGCTGCGGCGCAGCGTCGGCTTGTTCTCCTTGCCGTCGTCGATCTTGCGCCGGTTCTCGATGGCGGCCAGACGCGCCTTCACGTCGTCGAATTCCGAAGTGCTGACGATGTACTGGTCGCGCGGCGGAAGCACGGTGGCGATTTCCCTCTGCGAAGACTCGATGCGGTCGGGCGTCTGCGGATGCGAGGCGAACGCCTTGGCCAGCGTGCCCGGCTTCTTCTTTTCCTGGGCCTCCACCTTCTCGAAGAACGAGATGAAGGCCTGCGGGTCGTAGCCCGCTTTGTACATGTACTCCAGGCCAAGGTAGTCGGCCTCCGCCTCGAAGCCGCGCGAGAACTTCATGAACGTGGCGGGCAGCGCAATGCCGGCCGCCGAACGCACCGCGTACCCGATGCCGCCGCCCATGAAGATGAGCGGAATCGTGGCGATATTGGCGAATTGCCCGCGCGTCATCTGGCGGGTGGCGTGGCGCGCGCAAACGTGCGCGATCTCGTGCGCCATCACGCCGGCCAGTTCCGCTTCCTCGTCGGCCGCCAGGATCAGCCCGGAGTTGACGTAGAAGAACCCGCCGGGCAGCGCGAAGGCGTTGATGGAATTGTCATCCACCACCTTGATCGTGAACGGCACCTGCGCGTCGGAGTTGCGCACCAAGTTCTGGCCCACGCGGTTCACGTACTCGTTCACCACCGGATCGCTGATCAGTTTCACGCTGGCTTCCACTTGCTGGGCGTACTCCTTGCCCATGCGGATCTCGCTCTCCAGCGAATACCAGTTGCCGAACCCGCGGCCGCCCATCTTGCGATTGCCGATGGCATCAACGTCGTCCTTGCCGCCGCTGCCGCGCTTGCCCGCCTCGATGGAGTCCTTAGTGTCCTTGGCGTAGCGGTCATCGTCGCCAGACGCGTTCTGCAAATCTTTGGAATCTTTGGAATCCTTCGCGTCCTTGGAATTCGAAGCGCTCTTTGCATCCTTGGCGGAACCCTTGTCGTCCTTCGGCGGCTGCGTCGAATCCTGCAAGGAGCTTTGCGTGGCAGCGGGTGTGCTGCCCGCCTGCTGCGAGGACTGCTGGTTGTCCTGCGCGAGGCCAGAGGCAGGCAGCAGCCAGAGCGCCAGTACGAAAGTCATTACGGCGGCGCGGAACTTCATAAAAAAGTGCTCCTGGGTTGAGAGCGCACCCCGAACTGTGCGGCGATGGAACTGATTATACGCCCGTCCCGCGCCGTGCCGAGCGGCCCTCATTTGGTTGGACGCGAACACCAGCGGTGGCGTTTTCCGCTCGCAAGCGTCTTCCCTTCTGAGATTTAGAACGCCGCCATCGCGCAAACTTGCGGCAAGCACCGCGAATCTCCACGGTGTAGCGGCGGGCGCCCCCGCCCGCGAGCACCCGGCCACGGCCCTTCAGGAATTGTCATCCTGAGCGGAGCGCGAGGCGCGTAGTCGAAGGGTCCCTACCCGCACCCCGGCCCATCGGGGCGAACACAGCCTGCGTGGCGCCGACGCCCTCGTCCGCGTCCCTCGCTTAGACCTTTCCAGCGAGAAAAAGTTTCCTGCTCCCGCCCGCCGCGGGTAGCATGTGCCGGTCTGGTTGGCTATCGCCAAGGAGCAACACAATGGGACTGGATCGCAGAAGCTTTCTGATGAGCGCCGGCGCCGCCGCCGCCGCGCTGGGTTGCGCGACGAACGGATGGACGCAGCATGCCTGGGAACATCCGTCGTCATTCGAGCCCCTGGCGGCATCGCTGACTCAGCTCCCGCTCCCCTCGGCGGCGCTCTACCAGCGGGACGCCGAGGCTTACTGGCGCGAGCTTCGCCAGCAGTTCCTGATCCCGCCGGACGAGGTTTATCTGAACAACGGCACCGTGGGCTCCTCGCCGCGTCCGGTGCTGAAGGCCATTTTCGACGGCTACAACACCACCGAGCAGATGGCTGACGAAAATCCCGAGGACTACCCGATCTGGGGTTACGCGGCGTGGAACGAGTTCCGCGATCCGCTGGCAAAGTTTGTGGGCGCCGATCGCGACGAGATCGCGCTGCTGCGCAACGCCACCGAGGCCAACAGCTACATTGCCAACGGCCTCGACATGAAAGCCGGCGATGAAGTATTGACCAGCGACCAGGAACATCCCGGCGGCGAGCACCCGTGGAACCTGCGCGCCAGGCGCTACGGCATCGTGGTCAAGAAAATCGCGCTGCCCAAGCCGGTCAAGAGCGCGGCCGACGTGCTGAACCTGGTCAATGACGGCATCACGCCGCGCACGCGGATCATCTTCCTGAGCCACATCTCGACGACCACGGGCGTCGTGCTTCCGGCGAAAGAAATTGCCGCACTGGCGCGCTCCAAGGGCATCCTCTCGGCCTTCGACGGCGCGCACGCGCCCGGCATGATGCGGCTGAACCTGCACGAGCTCGGCTGCGACATGTACACCGCCAGCCCCCACAAGTGGCTCATGGCGCCCAAAGGTTCCGGCTTCCTCTACATGCGTCCCGAAGTGATGGACCGCGTGTGGAACACCATCGCCACCGAAGGCTGGAACGAACCGCAACTCAAGGCCGAGCGCTTCCAGCGCATCGGATCGTCGAACGTGCCGTCGCTGTGGGGGCTGCGCGCGGCCATCGATCTGTGCAACCAGATCGGACTCGACAAGATCGAAGCGCGCCACCGCCAGCAGGCCGACTGGCTGCACGCCGAGATGGTGAAGCGCGGCGCCGAGTCGTGGACCTCGCCCGATCCGGCCTTGCGGTGCGGCATCGCCACCGTGAACGTTCCGCCGATTAAGCGCATGGAGCTGGAGCGCTGGATGTGGCAGAAGCACAAGATCCGGATCCGCGGAGGCGAGCCGTCGAAGCTGCGGCTTTCCACGCCCTACTACCTGTTGCGCCCAGACCTGGAGCGCTTCCTCGCCGCCTTCGACGAGTACCGGAAGACTGCTCCCACCGCCTGAACGACGGCGCTGCTGGCTGCTGGCTTGTTGCTGGCGCAGTTTCCAACCCGCGGTTGACGCAGCAGGCAGCGATTTCTCGTGGGTGGCAGCCGCGGTGTGTTTTTGTGACTCTCTCTTCCCTCGCGGCGGTTCGCCGCCGCTCTGCTTTCCCTCGGCGATCCGGGCAACGAACCGCGCCCTGAACGATTCCTCATATACACGCCCTTGGGCAGAGGTCAGCGCCGATGGAACGAAACAATGGAGTGTTGACTTTACTCGGCGGCGCCGCGGTCGGCGCCGGACTCATGTACTTGCTTGATCCCGATCGCGGCAACCGCCGCCGCGCGCTGCTGCGCGACAAAGCTGTTCGCGCCGAACATGTAAGCGCCTGCGCCGTTGACAAGGCCGTTCGCGATCTGCGCAATCGCGCCCTGGGTGTGGTCGCCGCAACGGTGCGCGCCCTGCGCCGCGGGTCGGTTCCCGACGAGAAGCTGCTTCAGCGCGTGCGCTCCACCCTGGGGCGCTGCTCGTCGCACCCGCACGCCATCAAGGCCGAAGTGCGCCATGCCGTCGTCACCCTGAGCGGTCCGGTCCTGGCCGAAGAAGTGGACTGCGTGCTGAACGGCGCCTGGTCGGTGCGCGGCGTGAGGTCAGTCGAGAACGCGCTGGAGGTCCACGAGCAGCCCGGCGACGTGGCTTCGCTACAGGGCGGCGGCCGTCCTCGCAGCGGACAGCGGCTCGACATCTTCCAGGAGAAGTGGGCCCCCGGCACGCGACTGCTGGTGGGCGCCGGCGGCGCGCTGGCGCTTGCCGTCCCGCTCAGACGCCCCGCTGTTCCCGCGCGCCTCGCCGGCGCCGCCCTGCTGGCGCGCGCAATCACAAACTTTCCGCTGCGCCGCCTCGCCAGGGGCGAGCTGCCCGGCGTGGTCGTGCAGAAGTGCATCTCCATCCATGCTCCGCTGGAGCAGGTCTTCCAGCTCTGGGCCAACCCGGAAAATTTTCCGAAGTTCATGGCGCACCTCGTCGAGGTCAAGCGCCATCACGACAACCGCTATCGCTGGGTCGCCGAAGGGCCGGCCGGCATTCCCGTGGAGTGGGAGGCGGAGATCACCGAAGCGGCGCCCAATCGCCTGCTCGCCTGGCGCAGCCTTCCGGGTTCGGAGATCGAGACCAGCGGCAAGGTGTTGTTTGAACACCAGAACGGCATTACGCGCGCGCATATCCGCATGGAGTACGTGCCCCCCGCGGGGGTCGCCGGACACGCGCTCGCCGCGCTGTTCGGGCGCGATCCAAAGAGCGAAATGGATGAAGACCTGGCCCGCATGAAGTCGCTGCTGGAGCTGGGCAAGACACGAGCGCACGGAAGACGCGTGACGCCGCGGCAGATCGGCGTCGCGTGAAGCGATATTTCACGTAAGCAACCATGAGGAGGAATAGATGAAGGTCCGCGAAGCAATGACGGGAGACCCGGTTTGCGTGCTTGCCACCGACTCGGCGCAGAAGGTCGCGCGCCAACTGTGCGAGCACAACATCGGCTCGGCGCCGGTGGTCGCCGATCACGGTTCCAAAAAGCTCATCGGCATGGTCACCGATCGCGATCTGGCGTGCACCATCGTGGCCGCCGGGCTCGATCCGAAATCGACCACTATCGAGCGCGCCATGACGCGCGAAGTGGTGAGCTGCCGCGAGGGCGAGAACCTGGACAATTGCCAGCGCCTGATGCGCGAGCACCAGGTCCGCCGTATTCCCATCGTGGATGCCAGCGCATCAGTGATCGGCATTCTGTCGCTGGCAGATGTCGCCCAGAAGGAGCACCCGGAGAAGGTTTCCGCCACCGTGAAGGAGATTTCCAAACCCAGTCCGGAAAACGCGAACAAGGCTGCCTGAAGCTGCTCAGCGGTCGCGGCGGCCAAGCACCGGCGTGCGCGAATTGTCGGCGCCGCTGGGCGGAGGCGGAGCACTCTGGCCGGCGGCGCGCAGGATCTCGATGGTGCGGGCCCGCCACAGGCCCTGGCCATTCTCGTCGGCTTCCACGCGAACTTCAGCACCGTGCTTCAGCCCGCAAACGGCGTCGCGCTCACGGATGGCCGCGGGCACGCTCGCCGCATAGCTGACGCTGGCGCCGGCAACGCGTACCTTGCGCAGCGAACCCCTCCGCCCCAGGACAAAGATAGTGTGCGGGCCCGCATCGGCGAAACGTACAACTTCGCCCCGAAAAACGGCGGCTGTTCCCGCGCCGGCCAGCAGCGGCCAGCAGAAAAGCAACAGCAGCGCGAGTCCTGGTAGAAGACGGCGAACCACCCTCATGCCTGCCTTAGGATGCGTCCTTTTGCCTCAGAGTGCCCTCGCAGGGCCGGGGTTGGCCCTCCCACGGCGCGGGCGCGGCATCGTAACAGAACTGGTGCGTTCCCCACCGGGAGGAGGAGTATGCGGAAAGGAAAACTGACTGATGGTCTCTTGGCCCTGGCCCTGATGTTTGCCGTGGGAATCGGCCTGGGTTGCGGCAAACGGAATGGTCCGTCGGTGAAGGCAACGGTCGAGAATTCGATCCAGCAGGCCGGCGTTCAGGACATCAGCGTCGCCGAGGATCGGGACAAGAAGGTGATCACGCTGAAGGGCAACGTGCCTGACGAGGCGCAGAAGTCGCAGGCGGAGCAGGCCGCGACGGCGGCGGCCCCCGGCTGGGTCGTGGCCAATGAGATCGGCGTGCGCCCGGCAGGCGCTGAGGGCGACGCCAAGAGCATCTCGTCCAACATAGACGACGCCATCGAAAAGAATTACAAGGCCGCGCTGGTGGCGAACAATCTCGAGAATGCAGGCATCCACTTCGGCGCCAGGAACGGCGTCCTGACCCTGGACGGCAAGGTGGCCACGCCGCAGCAGCGCGAAGAGGCGCAGAAGCTGGCCGCCACCGTGCCCAACGTTGGACAGGTGGTGAACAAGCTGGAGGTGAAGAACCAGCCGGCGACCATGAGCCACAAATAACGGCCAAACTGCGGAACTGCCGAATTGCCGAATTGGGCGCACCCCCGGTTCGGCAATTCTGTTTGGATTGGGCAGTTGGCGCTTGGCACTTGGCCACGGCGCAGTTCCGGTTGAGTGGCCAGAGGTCGAAGGCCCTTCACACAAAGAAGCGAAGGGTGCACGAGGAGACGAAGGAAACGAGTTCGGCGCTTCAGCGATCAGAACGCTTCCTTGTTCACCACGTACGGCATCTTCTTCACGTCTCCGCCGTAGTTCCCTTCCAGGATGTCGCGCAGGCCCTGTACGGTGCGTCCCGCCATGCCCTTGTCCGGATCAGTGGAGAGGCGGGTGATCGTCGCGCCGCTGGCGAAGTGGTGGAACAGTCGCAGCCGGTCCCCGAGGCCCGGATCGCGCAGCTGTGAGTTGGCGGGTAGCGGCTCTCTCTCGAAGACGTCGAGCGCCGCGCCGGCGATCCAGCGTTCTCTCAGCGCCTTTGCCAACGCGTTCTCGTCCACCACCGGACCGCGCGACGTGTTCACCAAATACGCCGTGGGCTTCATCATGCGCAGCGTCTTTTCGTTGAACAGGTGATACGTGGGCGTGGGGCTCTCGCCTTCGCGCAGCAGCGGCACGTGCACGCTCACGAAGTCGGCGTCGCGCAGCGCCTCCTCGAAACCGCCGTACCTGATCCAGGTCTTCTCCCTCTGAATGCCGCGCGCGTGGCGCAGGTCCATGACCTCCTGGGTTTTCTTCACATAGTCGTGGTTCTGATACGCGGGGTCGTAGCACAGGATGTTCATGTCGAACCCGCTGCACTTTTTGATCAGCGCCAGGCCGATGCGCCCCGTGCCGATCACTGCGATCGTCTTACCCGTAACCTCATCGCCGAGAAACGGCAGGAACGGGTGCCACGAGCCCCATTGGTTCTCGCGCACCAGGTGCTCGCTGGACCACATCTTGCGCGCTAGGACGCCGAGCATGAAGAAAGCGAATTCGGCGGTGGCTTCGGTGAGCACGTCGGCCGTGTGCGTGAACGGAATCTTGTAGCGGTTGGCGTCGGCGCGGTTGATGTTGTCGAAGCCGACGGCGATCTGCGCCACCGCCTTGAGCGTGCCCTTGCCCGCTTCGAACACCTCGGCGTCGATCGCATCGCGCAGCGTGGTGATCAACCCGTCCACGCCGCTGCGCGCCTTTTCCACGATGAGCGATTTGGGCGGCGCGTCCGGGCCGGGATAGACCTCGAGGTCGTAGCCGTTCTGGCGCAGCAGGTTTTCGGCGGCGTCGCCGATATGGCAGGTGGCAAAGACGCGGAAGCGCGGCTTCTCGGGCATTGAGTCCCTCCGACCGGTGAAGACGAACCGAATAGATTACGCCGCCGATGGGCCTGCGGATACTTCGCCGTCGTCGACTTCTCCCAAGGCCACACTCGACGGCTTTTTCCCATTTCGGCGTTTCGCGACATTCTTTCCGACACTGTGCAGTCAATTGCACAGGGTGAAGTTACTCCCCCTCGCCCAGGCCTTTCACTTTCAGCTACTTAGGTTTGCTGCGATTGGAAGTCCAGATGCCTTGGATTAGCGTGGAGGCTCTACGTGTCCAAGCGCTGTCTCATTTTGGTGCTTCTGGCTCTTTCATCTACCGCGACGATGGCGGATACGATTTCCGGCTCGGCGGGCGCGGGCTGGCAATCCTGGACCAACACTAGCCTCAATCAGAACGGTATTCCGTACTGGGACGGCACCAGCTCCGATGGCGCGAAGAAAAACATCGGCTACTGCCTCACTGGCGCCGGCAGCTGCGGCATGTCAAACCCTCCTGGCAACCTGTCGTATTGGGGGTTCTCCAACGGCGCCGCCGACCCGAATATCACCTTCAATGGCACTGGCGGGTCCAACGTCGCCACCATGCAGATTGAGATCGCCGGCTATGCGAACCTGAATCAGTTCGGGTACATGGATTCCACCGGCATGCACGTTTTGTTTACCGGCAGCCAGGGCAGCGGCGCGACCACGACGTTCACCGCCATCGGCAGCTACGTCTTCTTCATCATCTCCGGCAATGGCCAGACCTACTTCACCAACTCGAGCCTCAACCCCAGTGGCGATCAGAACTTCCAGCACTTTGCCGTTTTCGGCGGAGGCACCCCTGGGGTCTTCTACCTCGGCATCGAGGACCTGCCGGGTGGCCAGGGCGACAAGGACTACAACGACATGGTGGTGAAGATCGCGCCCACCAAGGTCCCTGAACCCGGCAGTGTGGGAATGCTTGCGATGGGCCTGGCGGTATTGATGCGCCGTGCGCAGCGCAAAGCACGGGGATAGTGCCCGCCTCCACATCCGGCTTGGTCAGTGCTTCCTTGTGACCTTTCCGGTCCCTTCGGATCTGCATCCATCCGCGTGAAGCTGAGTTCCAAAGGCCAGGTTCTCCGAGCCCGACGCGGGCCCGGCCTTGATGAAGATGTTCCCACCGTCGCGAAAATGGATGAGGTGTTCACCTTCGCCGGCCGCGAGCACATTGCCGTGACCCGCCGCGGCCTGGGCGTGGGCAATGCCTTGTAGCAAAAGTTGGCTGACGGCCACGCCGCCCAAACCGAACAGAACGAGCGACGTTTGTTCTCAGTTGCGTTCATGACCAATCGCCTCCGAGTCGGCGGGAACCTAGGTCTACTTCATCCGCTTCAACTCGGACTCTGAGCAGCGATATCCCCACGGCGGGGTGTATTTGGTCGCGACAGCCTTTTCGAAATATTCCTTCGCCTTGTCATTGCGGCCGTTCAGCAGGTGCCAGAGGCCGATGCTGTAGGCGACGCTGGTGACGGAGAGATTGCCCTCGGAATTCATCTCGGGCAGCAGCTCTTCTTCTTTCTTGTCGCCCTTCATCAGCAGAATGCGGTCCTGGTACCAGACCGGATGGCCGATGAGCTTGGGATCGGGTTGGAATCTGGCGAGGAGGGCCGCGGCGTCCTGCTTGCGCCCGGCGCGGAACAGGCTGGGATAGAGCCAGGCGATGCACTCGGTGGTTTCATCGGACTGCTTGCCCAGGTCGAGGCACTTCTGGAAGGCGTTCGCGGCGGCGGCGAAGTCGCCCTTGATGTAGTTGCCCACGCCGAGATGGTAGTAAACGCCGCGGTCGTTGGGCGCGATCTTTTCGGCTTTGCGCAGATCGGCGAGGCCGGCGGCGACGTTGCCCAGGTTGAGGTAGTAGTGTCCGCGATCGCGGAGAGCGTCGGCGTAGGCGGGACGCAGGCGCAGCGCCTCGCTGCACTCCGGAATGGCCTGGTTGTGTTTCCCGAGTGCTGCCAGCGCATGACACTTGCCGAGGTGGTATTCGGGATTGACGGGCGCCAGCGACAAAGCGCGATCGAACGATTCGAGAGCTTTATCGGGCTGGTTGGCCTTGAGTGCGTCGTTGCCCTTGGTAAACGCCTGCTGGGCCTCGTCGGCCGCGGCCTTTGAGCCGGGGGCCAGGGTTGCCGAAGATTGCGGCGCAAAGGAGAAGCCTGCGAGGAGCGCGATGGTGAGCAGGAACATGCGGAGAAATGTAGCCGAGTTGGCGGAACATTTCCATGCCGCGGCGGGTTGCGTGTCGCACAGGAACTGCCCCCACTCAAACCGAAGGAGGGCTTGAATGCGCCACCCGTCCGCTCGTCCTGGAGAGCGGTAGTGCGGGTAGGGATGCTTCGACTGCGCCTTCGCGTACGCTCAGGCTCCGCTCAGCATGACGGCATCCTTTCTGGTCATTTCGGAGCATCGGAGCGGCAGAGCGCAGACGAGGGCGTCCGCGGCACGGGTTCTTGCTCGCCCTGGAAGCCGTGCTGGCGTGCCGACGGGCGGGGGCGCCCGTCGCTACAACGTGCAAAGCTACCAACCATGGTGACCCAATTGGATGGTGGTCAGCTGCGCACGTTCTTCTTCGCCCACTGCTCCACGCGGTCGAGGGCTGTGTTGATGTTCTCCAGCGAATTGGCCACGCTGAAGCGCAGGTAGCCTTCGCCGAAGGCGCCGAACGCCGTGCCGGCCAGCGCGGCGACGCCCGCGTCTTCCAGGAGCGCGTCGGCAATTTTCTTTGAAGTCCAGCCGGTCGCCTTGATGTTGGGGAAACAGTAGAACGCGCCCTTGGGCACGCGGCACGAGAAGCCGGGGATGCGGTTCACGCGCTCCACGAACAGGTCGCGGCGGCGCTGGAACTCGGCGCGCATGTTCTCCACCGAGTCCTGCGGACCGCGCAGCGCCTCGATGCCCGCGACCTGGGTGAAGGCCGCGGTGCAGGAGTTGCAGTTGGTCATCAGGCGCGCGACGAGCGAGGCGAAGTCGGGACGCATCACGCCCCAGCCCAGCCGCCAGCCGGTCATCGCCCAGGTCTTGGAGAAACCGTCGAGCAGCACGGTGCGCTCTTTGAAGCCGGGCACGGAGATGGGCGAGAAGTGCTCGCCCTCGTAGATCAGGCGGCTGTAAATCTCGTCGCTGAGCACGGCGATGTTGCGGTCGCCGATGGCCGCCACCAGGTCTTCCACGTCCTGCCGCGTGAGGACGCCGCCGGTGGGATTGTGCGGCGTGTTGAGCACGATGAGCTTGGTGCGGTCGGTGATCTGGTCGGCGACCTCGTTGATGTCCAGCCGGAAATCGCGGTCCTCGCGCAGGTGGACCGGCACCGGCCGCGCGCCCAGGAACTGCACCATGGATTCGTAGATCGGGAAACCGGGATTGGGATAGATGACTTCATCCCCTTCTTCAACAAGCGCCAGGAAGGGAAAGAAAATCATCGGCTTGCCCCCCGGCACGATGACGACTTCCTCCATCTTCACCGGCACGCCGCGCGTTTGGCCGATGTAGTCGGCCACCGCCTGGCGCAGTTCGGGCAGGCCGGCCGAGGGCGTGTAGTGCGTCCAGCCGCCTTCCAGCGCATTGACGCCGGCGCGAACCACGTTCTCGGGGGTATCGAAGTCGGGCTCGCCGATTTCCAGGTGGACGATGTCGCGCCCCTTGGCCTCAAGCGAGCGGGCGCGCGCCAGGACTTCAAATGCTGTTTCCGTGCCCAGGTTGGCCATACGCCGCGCCACCGGCAACGGATGAGTGGCGCGGGTTTCTGTAGACAACTCGGTAGTCCGACTCATCGAGCAACATTATAACTCCGGCCAGCGGTTACACTGCTCGGTGATGCCGCCGGCCGCAACGGAGAAAAAATCAGCGGATGCGCGCGAGAATCCGCTGGCGCGAATCTTCGACGGCTTGCTGGCGCTCTCGGCGGCTCTCGCCCTGTGGTTCGAGCTGACGTACCTGTTTCAGCGCATCGGACTGCCGTATCAGCTCGATTACGAGGAAGGAAACATCCTGAACGCGGCCCTGCGGCTCACGCACGGCGTCACGCCGTATCCCGATCCGCACGCCTTTCCCAACGCGCTGAATCCTTACGGACCGGTTCCGTATGTGCTGGTAGCCGCCGCCGTGAAATTGGGCGGACTGCGCTTTCTGCTGCCGCGGATGATGGTGTTCGCTTCGCTGGTCGCGGTGGCGGGAGTGATCGCGCGATTCGTGTATCGCCAATCGCGCTCGCGGCTGACGGCGTTCGCTTTCGGCGCCGTCTTCATGTGCGTGCCGCTGGTCGAGGACTGGTCGCCGGTCCTCCGCGTGGACTTGCTCGGGCTGGCGTTCAGCGTGATCGGCCTGGCGGTGTTCGCCGAACACGTCGGCGGCGGCGAAAAAGACCGGCCACTGCTGGCCGCGCCCTGGTTCACACTGGCCATCTTCACCAAGTACACATTCGTGGCCGCGCCGGCCGCGTGCCTGCTGTTGCTCATCGTTCGACGCCGGTGGCGGCTCGCGGCGCGCTTCGTCGGGATCGGTATGGCGATCGGCGCCGTCGGCTTCGGACTCATGCAATTGGCGACGCACGGACGCTTCGCCTTCCACATGTTCGGCACACACGCCGATCCGTTCTCGTTTGCGATGTACCAGCGAAAGATGGCCGACCTGCTCGTGGCGCACTGGCTGCTGCTGGCGCTGGCGGCGTTCGGCATCGCGTCGCAGTGGGCGCGGCGCGAAGTCACCGCGGCGCAGCTATGGCTGCTCATGGCGGCGGTCACATCGCTCACGGCGGGCAAGGCCGGATCGAACGGCAATCACTTCCTGGAATTTCTGGCGGCGCTCGCGCTGTGCGCCGGACTGGGATACGCCGAGTTGCGGCGCCGCATCACGCGTCCCGCGCCGGCGCTGCTGGCCAGCGGCGTGGCCGCGCTGCTGCTGTGCCTGTTCGTGCTGAGCGCGGGGCCAATCGTGGATCCGGCAGGCAGGACCGGCGGATGCGGCGAGGCCTACGAATATGTACACGGGCATCGCGGCCAGAACGTGCTCTCAGAGAACGTCGGCGCGGTGGTGCTGGCGGGCAAGCCGGTGTTCATCTCGAATCCGTTCGTCTATCAGTTCCTGGTGGCGAACGCGGGCTGGAGCGATGGGCCGATCGTGGATGCCGTGCGACAGCACAAGTTCGAACTGGTCATGCTCTCGGCGCCGATTGATCGCGCGCCGGCGCCGGCCAGCATTGGCGAACGCTGGAGTGCGGCGGTTGTCGAGGCACTGCGGCAGGAGTATCACCCGGTGCGCAGGTTCGGGTGCGAAGACGCGCAAGTGGCGTTGGAGCCGAACTGAGTTGCCAGTTGCCAGTTGTCCGTTGTCAGAGAAACCGGCTCACACAAAGGGCACGAAGGACGCGCCAAGGCCTTCGGGAAGGCGCAACGACCCGTTGACGGATTGCCTTGGCCAAGGGCCAATCGCTAGTGGCCGGGAGCGGTCTAGTTTTCCGAGATTGCCTGCTCGTTCTCCTGCGAACGCAGGACGCGGCTCACGCTGTAGGGCGCGCGGCGCGAGGGCTCGTGGTAATGGCGCACCTGCATCTCGCCGAGCAGTCCCAGCGCGCACAGGTTGACGCCGCCCAGAATCAGCACCGAAGCGAAGATCACCAGCGGCCCGTGCTGCTCCATGACGTGGACGTGGTAGAGCAGCTTCCACAACACCAGCCACATCGCCAGTCCAAGCCCACCCATGACGCCCACCAGCCCCGCTGTGCCGAAGAAGTGCAGCGGGCGCGAGAGGTAGCGCAGCAGAAAGCGAATGGTGATGAGGTCGAAGAAGACGCGCAGCGTCCGCCCGATGCCGTAATGCGACGTTCCCCGCTCGCGGTTCACGTTCTGGATGGGAATCTCGCAGATGGCCGCGCCGTGCCACGAGGCCAGCGCCGGGATGAAGCGGTGCAGCTCGCCGTAGAGCGGGACCTGGTGGAGCAGTTCGCGGCGATACGCCTTGAACGTTGTGCCGAAGTCGTGGATGGCAACGCCGCTCAGGCGCGCCATGAGCCAGTTGGCGACGGCGGAGGGCACGCGGCGCATCCAGAAGTTATCGATGCGGCGGCGGCGCCATCCGCTCACGATGTCGTAGCCTTCGTTGATCTTCTCGACGAAGCGCGGTATGTCGTTGGGATCGTGCTGCAGGTCGCCATCCATGGCGATCACGTAGTCGCCCCGCGCGTGATCGAAGCCGGCGGCCAGCGCCGACGTCTGCCCGAAGTTGCGGCCCAGCTTCACCACCACCACGCGGCTATCCACGGCCGCGATTTCCTTCAGCAGGTAGAAGGTGCGGTCCTTGGAGCCATCGTCGACGAAGACCAGTTCGAACGTCTCGCCGACCGACTCCATGACCACCTTCAGGCGGTCGTAGAGCTCGGTGACGTTCTCTTCCTCGTTGTGAAACGGGACGACGATGGAGTACTTCAGCACTCTGCGATTATACGACGGAAGCTCTCGACTTGTGCTTCCTTCCGTGGCGCGTGGAGCGGCAAGACCGTGCACGCGCGGCACAATTCTCGGCACATCGGCGCAGCCCAGAATCAGGTTTCGCGCAGCAGCTTGCGAATCCCGCCCAACCGGCTCTGGATGTGCGACATAATCGCGTTGGTAGCAAAAATTCCGGAGGAGAAATCATGGCGACCGACAATCGCAGCACCACTCAGGGAGGCAACAATCCGGCGGACACGGGCGGCGGCGACGTTCGCTTCCGCTGCTCCGACGCCGGCCAGGATTGTCCGTGGGAGGTTCGCGGACGCACTGAAGCCGAGATCATGCCGAAGATCGAGCAGCACGGCCGCGAAAAGCACAACATCGCCCAGTTCGACAGCGAAACCCGCGACCGCGTGCGAGGCGCCATTCGCCGCGCCGCGTAGTTGAGTGTGCCCTCCCCCTGTAAGCCGAACGCCGCCGCCGAGGCCCGGCGGCGGCATTTTTTCTTGGCCGTCAGCAGTCGGCATTCAGCCCCTGAGCTTCCGCGCGCCCGGCAACGAGCTGCTGCCCGGCCCGGTCGTTCAGGGGCTGAATGCTGAATGCTGACGGCTACTTGAAGCACTTGGCGATCGCCGCGGCCATGCTGGAGAGCTTGGTCAGGTCGGCCGGGGTGAAGTCGGGCCCGGATGCGGGTGCGTTGGCGCCTTTGCGGGAGACCTGGATGACGCCCACAACGCCGGCGGCGCCCAGCACCGGCGCGGACATCAGTTTCTGGATCATGTGCACGCTGTGATCGTGCTTGTCGCCGAAAGCGTTGGTGCCTTTGCCCTCCAGCTCGACGGACTCGAAGATGGTGGTGTGCTTGGTCTGGGCGAAGTTGTTGATGATCTCGCCACGCTTGCTGTTGACCGTTCGCACCGCCACGCTGCTGGTGGTGTTCAGCGGAATGCTGCCCACGTTGTGCAGCTTGACCGGATAAACAAACACCAGGTTCTGCCGCTCGACCCGCAGGATGCCGACTTCGTGTGTCTGCACGCCGAAAGCGCGCGCGATTTCGGCGCCGATTTTTTCGGCGTTCTTGACGGTGAGCCCGTCGGCTTCGCAGTCCTTAACCAGCTGCGGAAAAGGCACTGCTGGCGTCGCCATGGATCGGGCCTCCTTGGGAGATGTGCGAGTCGGAATTATACGGTCTAAAGTTCTTAATCCCGAAGCGAAGCGAGGGATCCCTATCCCCCGGCGTGCGGTGCCAGGTATATGGATCCCTCACTTCGTTCGGGACTGAATAAGAAAACCACTACTTGTTGATGTCCTGCTTCTGCTCCAGCCGTTTCACCAGCGCTTCCAGTTGCACACGGAAGCCTTGGGGCGCCAGCGGCACCGAGGCTTTCATTTCTTTCACCGCGGTGTCGTAATCGCCTTTGGTGACCGCGAAGCGCGCGGCTTCGTTGTGCGCCGCCCAGCTGTTGGGAAAGCGCTTCATGACCACGCGAAAGACCTCGAAGGCTTCGTCCTGCTTGCCGCGGATCTGCAGAAGCCGGCCATAGGTGTGCAGTTGCGCCGCGTTCCCCATTTCCATGGCGCGCGCGAGCGCCGGCTTGGCTTCGGCCTGGCGGTTGAGGGCGTCGAGCACCTGCGACTTCAGCAGCATGTTATCGAAGCGCTCTTCCACGCCGATGGAAGTGTCGGCGTATTTCAGCGCGGTGTTCAGGTCAAGCTTGTGGTCGTACAGATACTGCGAAGCCTCGGCCCAGCTCTCCCACACGTACTGCGCTCCGCCGCGAAGCTGCTCTTTCAGGCTGGCGGGGACGAGCTGATCCACGTCCACCGCAACCTTGAAGGGCACGGCGAGTTTTTCCCAGCGCAGAGTAACCACAGCGGAGTTAGGCACTGCATCAACGGTGTAGGCGAGCGCCTCCTGCATCTCGGAGGGCTGCGGCTTTACGGTGACGCGCAACGCGTCTTCGTCTTTGTTGTAGCTGAAGCTGCCCCAGGCGCCGGCCTGCCTGGAGAAGATCACCGTCCAGTCATTTTGCGTGGGAAGCATGTGCAGGCCGTAGCTGCCCTTCGCCAGCGGCTGGCCTTCGATGCTGACCGGATCGGAGAACGTAATCACGGTGTTTTCGTTGGCGCCGGCGCGCCAGACCGCGTCGTACGGGACGAGTCCGCCCCAGACCTTGCGTCCATTCACCAGCGGGCGGCTGTACGAGACGCTGATGTTGGTCAGGCCCACGCGCTGCATGACCTCGGCGTGCTGGCTTTGACGGGGAAGATCGAGAATGCTCTGCGCCGCCGCGCCGGTGACCAGCAGGGCTGCAACGGAGATGATGCTGAGAAGTCGCGTCTTCATGGCGTACCTCGGGGAACGGGATTTGGGGTTCTAGGGCTGACAGTCGGACGTGCGGCTGCCAGAAACGTTAACGCGGTGTTCGGAAGCGGACGCAGCGTGGGACGAAGTGCTTCACCGCGGAGACGCAGAAACGCATTCGTTGCAGATGCATGTTCCGGTGCGTTTCGGAGGCGCCGAGATCAATGCTTGCGCCGCGTTCTGCGTCTTGCCGCAAAAAGAGCAGCGCTTCACGTCGTCGTTCAGCGAACCTGCTCCGCAGGAAACGATACGCCTGATGTTCAGCGAAGCACAGCCTTCCTTGACTTGCCCGCGCGTGAAAACCATAATGAAAGGTTCGGCAGTCACTCGGCGAAAGTCATAGGAGCGCGCCTCTTGGCAGCAGCACGTTCGACGGTTCCGGCAGTTCGCGCCGGAGTTGAGCCCCTGCGCGCAGGCCAGGGGCATTCGTTTTGCTGGCGGCGATTGCACTCCCTGAGCGGCATTGTGCCGGTTGGGGCCTTCCTGCTGGAGCACATCCTCATATCCAACGCCACGGCCATCAACGGGCCCGAGGCCTACGCCAACCAGGTGAGGTTCCTGGCGTCGCTGCCCATGGTGGTGGCGCTGGAGGCGCTCGGCATCTGGCTGCCGCTGGCGTTTCACGGCGGATACGGCATTTACATCTGGTGGCGCGGCGACTCCAACGTTGCCGAGTACCCCTGGCAGGGCAACTGGATGTATACGCTCCAGCGCTGGACCGGGTTGATCGCCTTCGCCTATATCGGCTGGCACGTGTGGCATTTACGGTTCGACGGCATTGACCTGCACGCGCATCCCGGCGCGAGTTTCGGCAAAGTGCAGAACGAATTGTTCATCCCCTGGCAGTTCGTGTTTTACGTGGTTGGCCTGCTCTCGGCGAGCTGGCACTTCGCTTACGGTGTGTGGCTGTTTTGCGCGAAGTGGGGTATCACGGTGGGTGAGCGCGCGCGGCGGCGCTTCCTGGTTGTCTGCCTGGCGTTGTTCTTCGTGGTTTCCGGAGTGGGCCTGATGTCCATTACCACTTTCCGGAAAACCCCTCGCCAGCCGATGGATGAGAGCGCCGACATACTGTTGCGCACCAGGCCGGCACCAACGAATGCACCGATCACCCAGCCTCAAACCCAGCCCGCGGAGAAGAAATAGCCATGGCCAGCCCGAAGATCATCGTCATTGGCGGCGGACTGGCGGGACTTGCGGCCGTCATCAAGACGGCCGAGCTCGGCGGCGACGTTGACCTGTTCTCCATCGTGCCGGTGAAGCGGTCGCACTCGGTATGCGCGCAGGGCGGCATCAACGCCGCGAAAAACCTGAAGGGCGAGGGCGACTCCACCTGGCAGCACTTCGACGACACCATCTACGGCGGCGACTTCCTCGCCAACCAGCCGCCGGTGAAGGCCATGTGCGAGGCTGCGCCCGGCATCATTGACCTGCTCGACCGCATGGGCGTGACGTTCAATCGAACGGCGGAAGGCCTTCTTGACTTCCGCCGCTTCGGCGGCACGCTTTATCACCGCACGGCATTTGCCGGCGCGACTACGGGGCAGCAGCTCCTGTACGCGCTCGACGAACAGGTGCGGCGGTTCGAATCCGAGGGCAAGGTAAAAAAGTACGAGCACTGGGAGTTCCTGAGCGCGGTGCTCGATGCCAATCGCGTCTTCCGCGGCATCTGCGCAATGGACCTGCGCAGCATGGAAGTGCGGGTCTTCCCCGGCGATGCCCTTATTGTCGCCACCGGCGGAATCGGCGCGATCTTCGGGAAATCCACGAATTCAGTCGTCTGCACCGGCTCGGCACAGTCGGCGCTGTATCAGCAGGGCTGCTACTACGCCAACGGCGAATTCATCCAGGTGCATCCCACGGCGATTCCCGGCGAAGACAAGCTGCGGCTCATGTCGGAGTCGGCGCGCGGCGAGGGCGGACGCGTTTGGGTGCCGAAGCAGCCCGGCGACAAGCGCGATCCCAAGGCGATTCCGCCTGGCGAGCGCTGGTACTTCCTGGAAGACTGGTATCCCAAGTACGGCAACCTCGTTCCGCGCGATGTGGCCACGCGCGCCATCCACAAGGTCGTGTTCGAGTGCGGGCTCGGCATTGACGGCCAGCCGATGGTCTATCTGGACCTGACTCACATCGATCGCGCCACGCTCGATCGCAAGCTGGAAGGCATTCTCGAGATCTACGAAAAATTCGTTGGCGACGACCCCCGCACCACGCCGATGAAGATCTTCCCCGGCATGCACTACACGATGGGCGGCCTGTGGGTGGATGAAAAGCAGGCGACCAACATTCCCGGCATCTATGCGGCGGGCGAGTGCGAGTATCAATATCACGGCGCCAACCGGCTGGGAGCGAACTCACTGGTGTCGTGCATCTTTGGCGGGTTCGTCGCCGGCCCCGCGGCGCTGGCGTATGCGAAAGGCGCGGCGAAATCCGGCGCGGCGCCCAACGGCGCGGCCGACGCCGAGAAGAAGCGCCAGGAGCAGATCAACGCCGGACTGATGAGCTCCTCGGGCGAAGAAAATCCGTTCCGCCTGTGGCGCGAGCTGGGCGAGATCATGACGCGCAACTGCACCGTGATCCGCTACAACAAGGCCCTTCAGGAAACCGACGCGAAGGCGGTTGAGCTGCTGCATCGCTTCCGCAACATCAACCTGAGCGACAAGTCGCAGTGGGCGAACACCAGCGTCGTGTTCGCCCGGCAGCTCTACAACATGCTGCAGCTGGCGCGCGTGATCGCGCAGGGAGCGGCCCTGCGGAATGAATCACGCGGCGCGCACTACAAGCCCGACTTCCCCGAGCGCGACGATGCAAACTGGTTGAAGACGACGAAGGCGTGCTTCGCGCCGGATGCGGATGAGCCGAAATTCGAGTTTGAACCGGTGGATACGTCGTTGATAAAGCCGAGGGCGCGAAAATACTGACAATGGCCAAGACTGTTCTCCTCAAAATCAAACGCCAGGATTCGCCCACTGCTCCCGCCCGCTGGGAAGACTTCGAGCTCGAACATCGTCCCGGGATGAACGTGATCTCGGCGATGATGGACATTGCCGCGAATCCCGTCACGCGCGACGGCAAGCCGACCACGCCGATTACCTACGACTCAAATTGCCTGGAAGAGGTCTGCGGATCATGCGCCATGCTCATCAACGGCAAGGCGCAGATGGCGTGTTCCGCGCTGGTGGACAAGTTCGAGCAGCCCATCCGCATCGAGCCCTTCAGCAAGTTTCCCGTCGTGCGGGACCTCGCCGTGGACCGTAACGTACTGTTCGAGAACCTGAAGCGCGTCAAGGCCTGGGTGCCGGTGGACGGTACGTACGACCTGGGCCCCGGACCGCGCATCTCGCCGAAAGACCAGGAAGAGGCGTACCCGTATTCGCGCTGCATCTCGTGCTGCTGCTGCATGGAGGTGTGTCCGCAGTTCAACGAGCACACCGGGTTTGTCGGCGCGGCGGCCATCGGACAGGTGCGCCTGTTCAATACGCATCCGACCGGAAAGTTCCAGAAAGACGAGCGTCTGCACGCGCTGATGGGCGATGGCGGAATCCACGAGTGCGGCTACGCGCAAAACTGCGTGGAGATCTGCCCCAAAGACATCCCGCTGACGCGCGCCATCGCCGAAGTGGGGCGTGATGTGATGAAGCAGGCGGTCAAAGACTTGTTCAGCAAGTAGCAGCCCCTTCCAATTGCCGAATTGGGGAATTGCCGGACTGCCGAATGGAAACCCTGGCGCGCGCGCCGCAACTCTTCAATTCGGCGGTTCCGCGGTCCGGCGATTCGGCGGTCGATCAGCTGAATGCTCACTGCCGCTCCCTGCGGTACACGTCCCTCCGTACCCGTTTTCTGCCTGCGGCACCACGAAAGTTAATGCTCGGACCGGCAGCTCTCCTCTAGAATCCCCTCTGCTTCACCACAATCTGGCCGTCCACAAGGGACTCTCGCTTGAAGCAATGGAAATCAAGGCTCCTGGGCCTGGTGTTGTCGGCAGCAGGCTTGCTGTTTCCGGCGGCCGCCGAGGCGCGCGTAGTTGCCGCGCCGGGCATGGCCGTGTACCGCGCGTCGCTGAACGCCTCGCGCGTAACGGGCAACCGTACGCAGGCCCGGCTGTCGCGCACCCGCCGTCGTCCGCTTCGCCGCCAAACTGTCCGCCGTTCAGGCTTGCGTCGCGGCGCTCGCGGACGCGCGCGTTCGGCTCGCTACCGCCGCCGCATCCCGCGCGGATACTTCAGCCCGGCCCTGGCCGGCTCGCGCGAGTCGCTGCTCCGTCAGAATGAGGAGATTGACGCGCAGAACCTGCCGCGCATTCAGGACGACGACCAGCTCCAGGACCTGATTGATCAGAAGGAACTCGTCCCCATGGAGGACACGCGCTACGTCCGCCTGGCGATGCGCGAAGACCGGCGTTGGTGCCGTCCGGCGGCCAACGATTTCATCAATGATCTTGGCAAGGCGTACTACACGAAATTCAAGCGGCCCATCCAGGTGAACTCGGCGGTGCGCACCGTGGAGCAGCAGAAGGAGTTGCGGCGCTGGAACTCCAATGCCGCGCCGGAGACCGGCGAAACCGCCTCTTCGCATCTTTCCGGCCTGACGCTCGACATCGCCAAGCGCGGTATGACGCGCGCCCAGCACAAGTTCGTGGCCGATTATCTCGCCCGTCTGAAGGAAGAAAAAGTGATCGAGCCGGAGGAAGAGCGGCGCCAGCCGGTCTTCCATGTGATGGTGTACGAACGCTATCCGGAGTGGCGCGACGAGCGGGTGACGGCGGAAAAGAAAGTGAATAGTGAAGAGTGAATAGTGAAAGGCTGCGTCGTCCAAACTGCTCACTTCAATTTCACCTGGTCGCTCGGTCGCACCGGCTCGCCGCGCCTCGGCTCCGGCTGACCACTATCCACTAACCACGTTCCACTGCTCTTCGATACAATGCCCGTTCGCCCCGCCAGGCGTGGGCAACCCAACGATGCGTCCAGCATTTATCCTGCTTGTAGTCACACTGCTCTGCCCTGTCCCCATGGCCCAGTCTTCCAGGTCCAAGCCGGCAAGGCCGTCCACGGACCCCCGCGTGGTGCACGCCGCTGCGCTCGTCATTGATACCCACGCTGATACGCCGCAGCGCTTTCTCGACGAGAACTTCGATATCGGCAGCGACGCCGGCGAGGGCGAGATTGACCTGGCCAAGATCGCGCGCGGCAACCTCGGCGCGGAGTTCTTCTCGATCTGGGTTGAGCCGCGGCACAAGGGCCAGTACGCGCGGCGCGCCTTCCGGCTGATCGACTCGGTGTACCGCCAGGCGCAGCTGCATCCCGACAAGATCATGATGGCCTTCAGCCCGGCCGACATCGAGGCCGCACATCGCCAGCACAAGCTGGCCGCGCTGATGGGCATCGAGGGCGGACACGCGATCGAGAGCGACCTCGGCCTGCTGCGCGACTTCGCGCGCCTTGGCGTCCGCTACATGACGCTCACCTGGTCGAACACAAACGAGTGGGCCGATTCTTCCGGCGACATCAGCGATCCCGACGTTCCGCATCACAACGGTCTGACGCCGTTCGGCCGTGACGTCGTGCTTGAGATGAACCGGCTGGGCATGATGGTGGACATCTCGCACGTCGCCGACAAAACGTTCTGGGATGCGATCCAGACCACCAGGGCTCCGGTCATTGCCTCACACTCATCTGCCCGCGCGCTCACCAACGCGCCACGTAACATGACCGACGAGATGCTGAAGGCGGTCGCGAAGAACGGCGGCGTGGTAATGGTGAACTTCTACAACGGCTTCATCGACGATGACTACCGCAAGGCGAACGCGGCGCAGTCGCGGGCGCGCGATGCCGCCGTGGAGCAGGCCGTGGCCGACTGGCAGAAGGCGCATCCCGGCAAGGAAGTTCCCTACTACGTCTCTGAGCGCGTCTCGCGCGAGTGGGCGAAGAAGATTCCGCGTCCGCCGCTGAAAGCTTTGATCGACCACATTGACCACATTGCCAAGGTGGCGGGCGTGGACCACGTCGGCCTCGGCTCGGATTTCGACGGCGTCTCCGGCGGGCTGCCGCAGGGGATCGATTCGGCCGCCGACTTGCCGAAGATCACCGAGGCGCTGATGGCGCGCGGTTACACGGCAGCGGATGTGCGCAAGGTCCTGGGCGAAAACCTGATGCGCGTCTTCCGCGAGGTGGAACGCGTGGCAGCACAGTTGCGCGGCAATCAGCCGGAGTGGCATCCGGCGCAGACCGCGGGAGCGGCGCCGAAGGCAAAAGGAAAGGCGGCGGCTACGCCACGTTAGCGCCGAAAATCGCGGCGCGCACGCGGGCGCCATCGAATCAGACATTGGGAGTAGAGCAGGGATGAAGAATGTAGCGATCGCAATCCTCCTCGCCGCGGCAACACTGGCGGCGCAAACCGCTCCAGCGAAGAAGCCGGCTGCTGCAACGAACAAGCCGGCCTCGTCGTCAAAAACCACCACCACGCCGGCCACGACGGGTCCGCCGACCGCGACCATCCAGACCACAGCGGGTACGCTGAGCTGCGAACTCTTCCCGGACAAGGCGCCCAACGCCGTGGCCAACTTCGCCGGCCTGGCGCGCGGCACCAAGGACTGGACCGATCCCAGGACCGGCGCCAAAAAACACGGTGTGCCGCTCTACGACGGGACAATTTTCCATCGGGTCATCCCCGAGTTCATGATCCAGGGCGGCGATCCCATCGGCACGGGCATGGGAGGTCCGGGCTACGAGATGAAGGACGAGTTTTCGCCTGATCTCACCTTCAATAAGCCGGGCATGCTCGCCTACGCCAACAGCGGCCCGAACACGAACGGCTCGCAGTTCTTCATCACCGAGGTGCCGGTGCCCTTCCTCGATCCCTGCCTGGACGAAGGCGGATGCCTGCGCGGCAGCCGTCGCGTGCCCAAGGGATACGGTTACACCATCTTCGGGCACTGCACCCCGGCGACGGTGGACCTTGTGAAGCAGATCGCGCGGGCGCCGCGCAACGGCAACGATCGCCCAAATGCGCCGGTGACGATCAAGCACATTGCCATCACCGGCTTGAAGCCGGCTGCCAGGCCGGCGGCCAAACCGGCGCCGAAAGCGGGAACGGCCGCGAAGCCGGGGACAGCGGCGAAGAAGGCGCCGGCGAAGTAGTTTTTCGTTGCGAAAAGCAAAAGCGTTTCACACAAGGACACGAAGGTCATATGAAGGGCACGAAGGACGGCGCCGCCGGACATCGCGAGCGCCCTGAAAGAGGAGAGGAAAATGGCACGCCAGCCTGGACTGTACGCAACGCTGAACACGTCGGAAGGCAACGTTGTGGTCCGCCTGTTTGAAAAAGACGCGCCCAAGACGGTCGCCAACTTCACCGAACTCGCCGAGGGCAAACGCCAGTGGACGCATCCGTCCACCGGGAAGAAATCGTATGACCGGCTGTACGACGGCAGCATTTTTCACCGCGTGATCCCGCAGTTCATGATCCAGGGCGGCGATCCACAGGGCACCGGCTTCGGCGGCCCGGGCTACCAGTTCGAAGACGAAACGCGCGGCTCGCCGCACCGCTTCGACAAGCCCGGCAAGCTCGCCATGGCCAACGCCGGCCCCAACACCAACGGCTCGCAGTTCTTCATCACCGTGGCAGCCAGCGACTGGCTCACCGGCAAACACACCATCTTCGGCGAGGTCGTCGAGGGCCAGGACGTGGTGGACAAGATCAGCAAGGTCGCGCGCAACAAGCAGGACAGGCCGCTCAAAGATGTGGTGGTGCAGAGCGTGAAGGTGGAGCGGGTGTAGCGACGCAGATTCTTCAACGCAGAGGATGCGGAGCACGCAGAGAGGAAAAAACCGCCACGGATTCCACGGATCGACACGGATTCTTACCTGGTCCGGGTTGATGCGTGAATCCGTGGCAGATTTGTTTGGCGGCGCTTAGACCCCGATCACCGCGCACAGCTCCTTCACCGAATCAGCGCTCTTCTGGAGCGCGAGCTGTTCTTCCGCCGTCAGCTTGATCTGGATGATCTGCTCCAGGCCGCGGGCGCCGAGCTTGCATGGCACGCCGACGTAGAGGCCGTTGATGCCGTACTCGCCTTCGAGGTACGCGGCGCAGGGGAGGATCTTCTTTTTGTCTTTGAGGATGGCCTCGACCATCTCGGTCACGGCGGACGAGGGCGCGTAGTAGGCGCTGCCGGTCTTCAGATACTTCACGATCTCGGCGCCGCCGTCGCGGGTGCGCTGGACGAGGCGGTCGAGCGTGGCCTTATCCATGAGCTCGGTGATGGGAATGCCGGCGACGGTGGAATAGCGTGCTAGCGGGACCATGGTGTCGCCGTGGCCGCCGAGGACGAAGGCGGTGACGTTCTCCACGCTGACTTTCAGTTCTTCGGCGATGAAGGTGCGGAAGCGGGCGGAGTCGAGCACGCCGGCCATGCCGATTACGCGGTTGCGCGAGAACTTCGAGAGCTTGTAGGCGGTCTGCGCCATGGCGTCGAGCGGGTTCGAGACGACGATGAGGATGCAGTTGGGCGAGTACTGCACGACCTTGTTCACCACGTCCTGCATGATCTTGTAGTTGGTGTTGAGCAGGTCGTCGCGGCTCATGCCGGGCTTGCGCGGCACGCCGGCGGTGATGACCACGATGTCGGAGTTGGCGGTGTCGGCGTAGTCGTTGGTGCCGACCACGTGCGAGTCGCGCTTCTCGATGGGCATCGCCTCGAGCAGGTCGAGCGCCTTGCCCTGCGGCACGCCTTCCACAATGTCAATCAGCACCACGTCGCAGAGTTCCTTCGACGCCATCCAGTGCGCCGCGGTGGCGCCCACGTTGCCCGAACCGACTACGGTGACTTTGTTGCGCATTCTCTTCCTTTCATTTCTTGACCGCCGAGGCGCGGAGACGCGGGGAACTCGTTTCCTCCGCGGCTCCGCGTCTCCGCGGTAATTGGAACGTCCACTTCGTCGTGCTTTGGTCGAAGTCCTTTTCGTGCAGGCCGAAGGCCACGCGCGGCGTTACGGCCATAATCGGGCCGAGCCTGGGATCGAACACCCACTTGTATTTCTTTTTGTAGCTGGCGGAAACTTCCCGCGGAACATCGCGTGGGTCCACAACCTGAGCGGTGCCCTCCACAATAACCGCGCTCGATGCGCGCTCGGTGCCGATGACGCAGGCCGCATTCGCGCTCAGGTTCCGCGCCTTGCGCGACTTGGCGCCCGTGCTGAACCAGAAGCGGCCGCCGATCCAGACGCCCCAGATGACCATCAGGTGCGGGCCGCCCTCGGGACGCGCCGACGCAAACCAGTAGTTGTGCGACCCCACCAGCCGGCGCTCGGCCCACGACCACGGCAGCAGGCCCTTGCCCTGGGTCGCGTCGGGCAGGCCGTAGCCTGGCATGTACGGGCGCGAGGCGCGAGGTGCCGCGGCGGCAGATTTGGCGGGCATGACGGTCAGTCACAGCTCAGCGAAATCAAAAGCGTTCCCACGAAGGACACAAACCATTCACAAAGGGCTGCGGGCCGAAGTTCGAATCAATCCGCCGCCGAACTCTTCCTGGCCCCGTTCATGTTCTGCACGATGTACTCGGCGAACTCGCTCGTCTTCACCTTGGTGGCGCCTTCCATCAGCCGCTCGAAGTCGTAGGTGACCTTCTTCTGCTGGATGGTGCGCTCCATGGAGTCTTCGATCAGGCGCGCCGCTTCTTTCCATCCCAGGAAGTCGAACATCATCACTCCGCTCAGGATGACCGAGCCGGGATTGATCACGTCTTTGTCGGCATACTTGGGCGCGGTGCCGTGGGTTGCTTCGAAGATGGCGTGCTGGTCGCCGATATTGGCGCCCGGCGCGATCCCGAGGCCGCCGACCTGCGCGGCGCAGGCGTCGGAGATGTAGTCGCCGTTCAGGTTCGGGCAGGCGAGAACGCTGTATTCTTCGGGGCGCGTCACCACCTGCTGGAAGATTGAGTCGGCGATGCGGTCATTCACCATGATCTTCTGCTTCCACTGGCCGCGGCCGTGGGTTGCGTAAATCGCGTCGAGAACCTGCTTCACTTCGTCGCACACGGACTTCTGGAAGTCGGGCGAGGCGTACTCCAGGCCAGGCTCGACCAGGTTCGCGTTCTGTTCGATGGTCACGTTCGGGTTCTTGTCCTTGTTGTCGAGGATCCAGCTCTCGCGCTCGGTCACGGTCTGCGCGCGGAATTCCTGCTGCGCCAGCTCGTATCCCCACTCGCGGAAGGCGCCCTCGGTGAACTTCTGAATGTTGCCCTTGTGCACGAGCGTGACCGTCTTCAGCCTGTTCTCGATGGCGTGCTCGATGGCGCGGCGCACCAGGCGCTTTGTCCCGGTAATCGAAATCGGCTTGATGCCGACGCCCGAATCCTCGCGCACGCGCTTGCTGCCGCCCTTGAGCATTTCATTGTTGAGGAAGGCGATGAGTTTCTTCGCGCCGTCGCTTCCCTGCCTCCACTCGATGCCGGCGTAAACGTCTTCCGTGTTTTCACGGAAAATGACCACGTTCATGCGCTCGGGATGCTTCACGGGCGAGGGCACGCCCTGGTAGTAGCGCACCGGACGCACGCAACAGTAGAGATCGAGCACCTGGCGCAGCGTTACGTTCAGCGAGCGGATGCCGCCGCCCACCGGCGTCGTGAGCGGCCCCTTGATGGCGACGCGCAGCTCGCGGATCGCCTCGACGGTGTCGTCCGGCAGCCAGTTCTTGAATTTGGTGAACGCCTTCTCGCCGGCGAAGACCTCGTACCACACCACGCGCCGCCTGCCGCCGTACGCCTTGGCGACCGCCGCGTCAAACACGCGCTGCGATGCCTTCCAGATGTCGCGGCCGGTGCCGTCGCCCTCAATAAAAGGAATGATCGGGTCATCGGGGACAACGAGCTTGCCGTTGGCGTAGCCGATCCTGGCGCCGTCGGTCGGAACTGCGACTCCGTTGTAACTGGCTGGCATTCGAGGGCCTCCCACAATGTGCGATGCGCGCGTGCGCAGAAGAAAACGAGTGATTATAAACTGCTGCCCGCTCCCCGCTCCCTGCTTTCCGCCGCGCTTGGCTTGATCTGGTCTTCGCGCGTTTAGCTAAAGTCGCGGCGAATCGCCAAGAGCGCCTTCCATCATTTCATGACTCGCTCAAACACCTTCCGCACGCGGGTGCGCTCCTGCGCCATCTCCGCTTCAAGCCCTTTGACGAACTGGCGGTTCAGGATCTGCGACGTGAGCCGCTCCACGGTTTGGCGCGCGTGTTCGGCGGCGGGCAGCGACTTTCGCGCGCGTCCCTGCACCAGCCGGACCACGTGCTCTACCGCGCGCAGCAGTTCGGCGGCACGGTCGAGCACGGTGCAGTCATTTTGTGGGAGCGCGCGACGCCGGCGCAGCTCGTCGAGCGTTTGACGGACGTTACCGCGCGGCTGCTCCTGTCCCTGGCGGACGAGCAGGTAACCGCAGATGAAGTCCACATCGTAGAAGCCGCCCGCCTGGGTCTTGAAGTTGTCGCCGCCCGACTCGCGCTCCAGGCGCGTGCGCATGGCCACCAGCGACGCCGCCAAACCGGCATCGTCGCGGAAGCGCGGAAGATGCGAGCGCACGGCGCCCAGCGCGGCGTCGCCGAGATCGCGCGATCCCGCTACGTAACGCAGCTTGCTGTACGTCAGCGCCTCCCAGGGTTGCGCTTCGCCGCCAAAGTACGCGGCAAGCTGCGCCGGCGTGATCACCAGTTCGCCCTCGCCGCCATGCGGACGCAGCCGCGAGTCCACCGCAAAAACGGTGCCCTCGCGCGTGTAGGCGGCCAGCGTTTCCGTCAGACGTTCGGCCGCGCGCGTGGCGTCAGCCGGCGCCGTGTTTTCGTCGCGCAGGAAAAGCAGGTCCGCATCGCTGCCAACATCGAACTCGTGCGTGCCCAGCCGCCCCAGCGCCATCACCACCATGCCGGGAGGCGCATCGGCCACGGCCAGCGCGGCGCGAATGGCGGCGTCGGCGGCGTCGCTGGCGTCGGCGAGCGAGTCGTACACGTTGCGCAACTCCGCCAGGTCGCGCGCCGACGAAGCGAACACCCGCTGCCGGTAGCGTTCACGCAGCAGCGCCAGCTTTTCTCCGTACGGCAGCGCGGCCGCGCCCAGATACTCGAGCACCGCATCGTGTCCCTCGGCGGACGCGAGCGGAACGCCGCCAAACAGCGCCGCCGGACGCCATCCCAGCTTGCGCGGCATGCCTTCCAGCAGCGCTACCTCTTCGGGATGCCGCACCAGCACGTCGGTCAGAAATTCCGAAACTTCAAACAGCAGCAGCGCGCGTTCAACCGCGTCAGGATGCCGCGCCACCGCGGCGTATCGCTCCGAGCCGGTGAAGGCTGAGCTGAAGAAGCGATGCAGGTTGCGCCGGGCCAGCGTCGAGAGGTCAGGACGCGAGGCCAGCGCGTGCAGCGCGGGCGAATCGGCCGCCAGCCGCTCCAGCATCTGCTGATACGAGTGGTCGCTGCCGATTTCCGCTTGCGTGCCGCGGAGGCGAAAGCCTTTCTCCGGCGCGACGACGCGGGTCTGCTGCACCTGCTGCCGATGGATGATGCGGTTGTAGATCTCCGCCACCGCCGCCATGCGGTCGCGGACGGCGGCGGCAATCTGATCGGGCGAACGCGATTGCCCGGGATCGCCGCCCAGCGAGCGCCCGAGCACGACCAGATCTTCTTCGGCGTCCGGCAGCCGATGCGTCTGCTGGCCGCGGCGCAATTGCAGCCGATGCTCGATCTGCCGCAGGAACTCGTAGGCGTTGCTCAGTTCGTGGAAGTCCTTGCCGCTGAGATGCCCTTTGTCGTGCAGCTTTTGCAGCGAAAACAGCGTGCCGCCGGAGCGCAGCCAGGGCTCAGCGCCGCCGTAGACGCGTTGCAGGCACTGCACCAGGAACTCGATGTCGCGGATGCCGCCGCGGTCGAGCTTCACGTCGAGCCCGCCGGCGGCGCTGCGCGGGCGCCGCTTGTCAGAAATCTTCTGCCGCGAAGCGAGCGCGGTCTCGATGGCGGGAAAATTCAGCCGCTGCTGAACCGGGCCGGCCGGGCTCGCGTCCGGCTGTGCGCCCACGTACACCAGCGGCTCGATGCCGCGCAGGAATTCGCGCGTCAGCTCCAGGTCGCCGGCCGAGTGCCGCGCCTTGATGAGCGCCTGCAACTCCCAGTCGTGTGCCACGCGCGTGTAGTAGTCGAGCGCGTGCCTGAGCCCCACCGCCGGCTCGCCTTCGCCGCCCTGGGGACGCAGCCGCAGGTCAATGCGAAACACCGGGCCCTCGCCGGTGACCCGCGAAAGAATCTCGGTGACCTGCTGGGCCAGCCGGATGAAGTACTCGCGATTGGAGATCGCGCCGCCGCCCTCGGCGACACCCGCGTCCCCGTAGAGGAACAACAGGTCCACGTCGGAGCTGTAGTTCAGCTCATTGCCACCCAGCTTGCCGAGCGACAGGACGGCCACGGCCGGCTCGATCCAGCGCCCGGCGGCATCCTGCAGGCGCGGCGCGCCGAAGCGCGCGCGCAGCTGATGCTGCGCCTCGCGCAGCGCCTCGGCGATAAGCACGTCCGAAAGCGCGGAAATTTCGCTGGTGGTCTCCGCGAGCGTTGAGATGCCGAGCACATCGCGCAGCATGATGCGGACATACTCGCGCCGCTTGAAGCGCGCCAGCAGCAGCGACAGATCGGCATCGAGCGAGCGCGAGCGGAACCGCGCCAGCGATTCGCGAAAGTCATCCACGCCGTGCGAGCGTCCGAAGCCCTTGTCGCGCAGCAGCATCTGGAACAGATCGGGATTCTGCAGCAGCGTGTCGCCTAAATAGGGGCTGAAGCCGAACACCGTCAGCGCGTAGTGCACCAGGAACGGATGCCGCTCCAGCAGCGCCAGCAGGTCGGGCGCTGCGGTGGAGCACAGGCGCTCGAAGCCGTTCAGCGCGCTGTCGGCGTCGGGCGACTCGGCCAGCAGGTTGGGCAACGGCCCCAGCACTCCCGCCGGCGCGCACTCGGCCACCCGGGCGAGGTTCTGCCGCGCCCGCTCGGCGTCGCGAAAAACCACGCCATGCATTGCCTCCGGCGACAGTTGCGCTGGGTTAATGGTGGACACGGTGCGGGCCGGTCCAAGGATAGCACCGGGAAAAACTCTCACCGCAGAGTACGCAGAGATCGCGGGGACTCGATTGCCACCCATTTTCACAGATCTTCACGGATCAAAAACGCGCGTTTCAAGACAACTCAGAAAGAGCTTGGGGTTGATCGGTGAAAGTCCGTGTCAATCGGTGGCCAGATTTGCCTTTCTCAACCGCAGCGAGTTCGAGATCACCGAAACCGAGCTGAAGCTCATGGCCGCCGCCGCCAGGATCGGGCTGAGCAGAAGTCCGAAGAAGGGATACAGCACTCCGGCGGCGACGGGCACGCCAAGCGCGTTGTAAGCGAACGCGAAGAAAAGGTTCTGGCGGATGTTGCGCATGGTCGCGCGGCTGAGGCGGCGCGCGCGCACCGTGCCGCGCAGGTCTCCCTTGAGAAGCGTGATGTCGGCGCTCTCGATGGCCACGTCGGCGCCGGTGCCCATGGCGATGCCCACATCGGCCTGCGCCAGCGCGGGCGCGTCGTTGATGCCGTCGCCCGCCATGGCAACGCGCCGGCCCTGCTCCTGAAGTCGCTTCACTGCGGCCGCCTTCTGATCGGGCGCGACTTCCGCCTGGAATTCGCCGTTGCCCAGGCCGAGCGAACGCGCCACGGCGGCGGCCGTGGTGCTGTTGTCGCCGGTGAGCATCACCAGGCGCATGCCTTCGGCGCGCAGCGCGCGGACTGCTTCGGCGGCGGAGGGCTTCAGCGTATCGGCCAGCCCGAGCAGTCCGGCAGGACGGCCATCCACGGCGACGAAGATCACCGTCTGGCCTTCGCGGCGCAGTTCTTCAGCGCGCCGCAGCAGCGCCGTCGCGCCTGCGACGGTCGCGGAGATCATTTCCTGCTTGCCAACCATTACTTCCCTGCCGAGTACGCGGCCGGTCACGCCGCGTCCAGTGAGCGATTCGAAGCGCTCGGGCTCCGCCAGCTCGGCGCCGCGCTCGCGCGCGCCGGCAACCACGGCGCCGGCGAGGGGGTGCTCGCTGTTGCGCTCCAGGCTGGCGGCGAGGCGCAGCAGTTCCCTCTCGTCCTGGTCCGCCGCCGCGATTACTGAAACCAGGCGCGGCTTGCCTTCGGTGAGCGTTCCCGTCTTGTCGACAACCAGCGTGTCCACTTTCTCGAAGCGCTCCAGCGCCTCGGCGTTCTTGATCAGCACTCCGGCTGAGGCGCCGCGCCCGGTCGCCACCATGATGGCCATCGGCGTGGCCAATCCCAAAGCGCACGGACACGCAATGATCAGCACGGCGACGGCGCCGACCAGCGCGTGCGCCAAGCGTGGCTCGGGCCCCCAGAGCATCCAGCCGGCAAAGCTCAGCGCCGCGATGACGATCACCGCCGGCACGAACCACGCGCTGATGCGGTCGGCCAGCCGCTGGATCGGAGCGCGGCTGCGCTGCGCCTGCGCCACCAGCCGCACGATCTGCGCCAGCAGCGTCTCGCTGCCCACGCGCTCGGCGCGCATGAGGAGCGCGCCCCAACCGTTCAGCGTCCCGCCCACCACCTTGTCGCCCGGACCTTTGTCCACCGGGACGGACTCGCCCGTGATCATGGATTCGTCCACCGCGCTCGCGCCCTCGAGCACCACGCCATCCACCGGAATCTTTTCGCCGGGACGCACGCGCAGCCGGTCGCCCTTCACCACCTGCGCAAGCGGAATGTCCTGCTCGCCGCCGTCATCACGCAAAACCCGCGCGGTCTTCGGCGCCAGGTCGAGCAGCGCGCGGATGGCGCTCGAGGTTTGGCTGCGTGCGCGCAATTCCAGCACTTGCCCCAGCAGCACAAGAGCGGTGATCGCCGCGGCGACCTCGAAGTACACCGGCGCCGTGCCGTTTTCGCGGAACGCGGGTGGAAAGATCTGCGGCGCGAGCACTGCAACCGCGCTGTACGCGTACGCCACGCCTGTGCCCATGGCGATGAGCGTGAACATGTTGGCGCTGCGGTTCCGGACCGACGCCCAGCCGCGCTCGAAGAACGGCGCGCCCGCCAAGAGCACGACCGGCGTGGAGAGCACCAGCTGTATCCATCCGATCGCGCGCATGCCGAATAGGTGTTGGAGCGGCTGCCCGGGGATCAGGTCCGACATGCCCAGCAGCACCGCCGGCGTGGCCAGCGCGACCGCCACCCAGAAGCGGCGCGTCATGTCGCGCAGCTCGGGATTTTCTTCGGCGGCCGCGGCGATCGTTCTCGGCTCCAGCGCCATCCCGCAGATCGGGCAGAATCCCGGCTCCGCGCGCACGATCTCCGGATGCATCGGGCAGGTGTACTCAGTGCGCTCGGCGGCTGCCACCGGCATCTCCGGCTCGAGCGCCATGCCGCACCGGGGACATGCGCCCAGCCGCGGCTCGCGGACCTCCGGATCCATGGGGCAGACGTAAGCAACGCCAGGCGCCGCCGGCGCTTCCGGCGCTGATGGCTTCGGCTTCGCAGCGCCGAGCGCTACCAACTGCGGCCCGAAGGGCTTCGGCGCGAGATATTTTTGCGGATCTGCCTGGAATTTCTGCGCGCAGCTTTTCGCGCAGAAGTAGTACGTCGTGCCGGCGTGCTCAACGGTCGCCGCGGCGCGCTCGGGCGCGACCTTCATGCCGCACACCGGGTCGGTCTGTCGTTCCGGCCCCGCCGCGCCTCCGTGCTCCGCGATGTGGTGATGATGCTCCATAGTTTTATGAATCCTGGTGCTCGGCGTTCTCCACGATCTCCGCCGTGGGCCGGTTTTGGTTCACAGCCGCGGACCACTGTAGTAGATTCGAGGCAGCCGCGGCGAGATTCATCGGCCGCACTTTCCCACATGACGACGCTCGACGTGATGTTCCGCTACGGCGTCCCGCCCGACGAGCCGCAAATGCGCGCGCTCGACGGCGTGCGCGAAGTCTACGGCGTGCGCCGCCTCGTCTTCGACGAGCAGCGCCGCACCATCCGCGTGGAATTCGACGCCAGCCGCCTCAGCGCCGACTCAATCGCCGCCCTGCTGCGCGGCGCGGGCGTGGACCTGCGCGAGAGAGTGGCGCTGGTGTAGGTCCCCGCTCCCGGCTTCAGCGAGGGCGTGCGGCAACGTTTGTTATAATCAAGTGTTTCCGCCGCGGTTGCAGCGCGCCCTTAGCTCAGTTGGATAGAGCGTCTGGCTACGAACCAGAAGGTCGGGAGTTCGAATCTCTCAGGGCGCGCCATTCCTTCATCATCTGCACAACCGGTGCCCCAGCCATCATCGCGGATGAGGCGAAACTGATTGCCCTTACCGATGCGGTGAGGCCGATTGCGATCAGCGCGATTCGGGCCCGGTGATTATTCTCATCAGCCAGCCGCTTCAGGGGGAAGGACCATCAATTCCGCTTTCACGTAAATCTTTCCCCGCGCCTGAAATTCCTACTCGCGGGCTTCTGCGCAACCCGGGTTGATGCTGAATAAGTGCCGTGTTTTCAATGCGGAACACAGCTCAGACGATGGCATGACCGTTGCTCTTTAGACGGCCAGACGAAGTGGCGCGCAAGGGAGCGCTCTCGAGAGTACTTCGGCCAGAGGTTATTCTTGAGCGCTCCTTTGCTTTTTGTTTTGAGAAAGCGCCCTCGGCCCTCGGCCGCCGGCTTTCGGCCTAACACTCGGTGCGCCGACCTCCCCGCTCATCTTCAACCGAGCTTCCAACCGTCCGAATTCAAGTGACAACCGGCAACTGAGAACTGTCCTGCTCTGCTAACCGTACATTGCGCCGGCCGTCCATCTGACGACGCCGGCGAACGTCAGCCTGACATGAACTTTGCTGAAATCCTGCGCCAGACGCTGGCTTCCATCTCCGCGCACAAGCTGCGGAGCGTGCTCACCATGGCGGGGATTGTGTGGGGCATTACGTCGGTGATCCTGCTGGTCGGGCTCGGCATCGGCTTCAATCTCGACCAGAAAAAGCGCATGCGCTCGATCGGCACCGACATCGCTATCGTCTGGGGCGGACGCACCAGCTCGCAGGCGGGCGGATACGCGGCGGGCCGCCCCGTCCGGCTGAGCATCAACGACGCCTACCTGATCAAAGAACGCTGCTCGCTCATCAAGACGGTGAGCCCGGAGCTGCGCCGCTCCGTGCCCGAAGTCAGCCGCTACAATGCCGCGAATCGGCCCGTGCGCGGCGTGTGGCCCGAGTATCAGCGCTTCCGCTCGCTCAGCGTGAGCGAGGGCCGCCTGATGAACGACGAAGACGAGGCCCAGGCGCGCCGCGTGGTCCTGCTCGGCTGGGAGGCGCGCAATCAGCTCTTCCCCGGCAAACCCGCCGTGGGCGAGACGCTGATGATGAACGGCCAGCCCTACAGCGTGATCGGCGTGCTGGAAAAAAAGAAGCAGAACGGCAGCTACGGCTCCGGCCCCGATAACACGCAGTTGTTCGCGCCGTACTCGGCGATGGCGCGCGATTATCCGCCGCCGGAGCGCCCGGGCATCACGCGCGGCTGGATCAACAACATCGTGGTGGAGGTTGCCGACCCCGAGCAGCACGAAGAAGCGATGAAGCAGGTTTACCGCGTGCTCAGCCAGGCGCACCACTTCGAGCCGCACGATAAAGACGCGCTCTTTGTGTGGGACACGCTCGCCGGCTCCAAGCTGACCGCGCGCATCTTCAGCGTGATGACCCTCTTCTTCGGCTGCGTTGCGGTGATGACGCTGGCGCTGGGCGGCATCGGCGTGATGAACATCATGCTGGTCACCGTCACCGAGCGCACGCGCGAAATCGGCGTGCGCAAGGCCATCGGCGCCACCCGCGGCGATATCCGCAAACATTTCCTCGCCGAAGCCGTCACGCTCACGGCCATCAGCGGCGCGCTCGGCTTTGCGCTGGGAATCGGGTTGTGTCTGGTCATGCGCTCAGTACCGCTGCCCGACTTCATCCCGCAGCCCGCCGTCTCGACGACGGCGATCGTGGCATCGCTGGCTACGCTCTCGGCCATCGCCATCTTCGCCGGGATGTATCCCGCCGAACGCGCCGCGGCGCTCACCCCCATCCAGGCGCTGAGGCACGAGTAATGCAGCTGCGCGAGGCCATGCTGCAGGCGCTGGAAGCGCTCACGCGCAACCGCATGCGCTCGCTGCTCACCATGCTGGGCATCGCCTGGGGACTGGTCACGGTGGTGCTGCTGCTGGCCTACGGCGAAGGAGTGGGCAAGAGCGTGCTGCAGGCCTTTCTCGGGATCGGGAACAACGTGGTCATGATCTGGGGCGGGCAGACCAGCATGCACGCCGGGGGGCAGCGCGCCGGCCGCCGCGTCCGCTTCAAGTACGAAGACGTGCAGGCGGTTCGCGACGAGGTGCCGATCGTGAAGGCGGTCAGCGCCGAAACCGACGACGTGCTCGGCTACAAGTACGGCAACAAAGTGATTTCGATCTCCACCAAGGCCATCCAGCTTCCGTACGGCAGCATGCGCCGGCTCGAGGTCGAAGACGGCCGCTACTTCGAAGAAGGCGACTTCGTCGAGCACCGCCGGGTGATGATTCTTGGTCAGCAGGCGGCCAGGCAGATCTTCAGCGGCTTGCCGCCGGTGGGCCAGCAGGTCACGCTGCGCGGTCAGTCGTTCACCGTGATCGGCGTTTTGCGGCTGAAAATCCAGGACTCATCCAACAACGGACCTGACAACTGGAACGCGTTCCTGCCCTTCGAGACCTACCGCGAAGTGACCAACGCGCGCGATCCCGACATGATCGTCTTCCAGCCGGTCGCGCCCGACCAGCACAAGCGGGCGCTGGAGGCGGTGCGCGCCGTCATCGCCCGCCGGCACCAATTCGATCCCCGCGACGACAAAGCGACGCCCGACTGGGACACGGTGGAAAATGCGCAGGAAATGCAGCAGTTCAACCTCGCGCTCGACGCGCTGCTCGGGCTGATCGGCGCCTTCACGCTCGGCGTGGGCGGGATCGGCGTGATGAACATCATGCTCGTTTCGGTGACCGAGCGCGTTCGCGAAATCGGCTTGCGCAAGGCGCTGGGCGCGCGCCGCCGCGATCTGCTCGCCCAATTCCTGGTCGAGTCGTTCACCCTTACCTTCGCGGCCGGCATGGGCGGGCTGCTGCTGGCTGTGATTCTCGCTTATGCCATACCGCCGATGCCGCTCTACTCCGAGCAGTTCAAGACCGCCAACCACGAAGGCGACATTTTCCTGCGTGCATCGCCCATGATCATGCTTATTTCTACAATGATTCTGAGCGCGGTCGGCGTGGCTTCCGGCATCATTCCCGCATGGAAGGCGGCGCAACTCGATCCGGTGGACGCGTTGCGTGCGGAGTAGTGAGCAGGACGAAGAATGTAGCAGTTATTAGAAGATAAGTATTATCAGAGGATAATAATTGTTATCTCTATGAATGTTTCCATTCCTCTCTCCAGAGCAGGGTTGTTACTTCGAAACAGCCGCGAACAAATCCGACTTGAGCAGCGACTCGAACCGGCTGTCGTCGGTCTTGAAGCGCAGGCGCAGCTTGTCGCTGTCGTTGTTCACGGTCACGCTGTCGAGCGCCACTTTTTCGACGCCCGTCGCTGAAAGCTTCCGGTAGAGCACTCCCGCCTTCACCAGCGACGAAAGCGCGCCGGCGGTGAACGAGTCGCTGGTGAAAACGTCCAGGTCGAGATTCACGCCGCCGCTGAAGTTCATGGTGTAGCGCGAGCCGACCAGGCGTTTCTTCACGGTGTCGTAATCGGCGAGCCGCGAGGCGTCGCCCAGCGCCGAGCGCATCATGTTCTGAGTGCCGTTGGCGTCGAGCACGCTCCACACCGTGCCGTCCTCGATGCCGCCCATGAGGTCGGCAATGCGCGAGTTGGTGTTGAGGCTGGGTAGTTCGCCATCGCGCGTGTCGAGCGCGAGCTTCACCGAGGCCGCGTCGCCGAACAGCATGGTGGCCGGATCAAGGAACGTCATCTGCATGCCGCTGGCGGCAGGATAAAGGTCCGCCAGGCGGTACTTCGCCGGTTTCACCTTGCGCACTGCCATGCGGCGCGCAAACTGCGTGGTCGGGAATTGCCCCTGCGCGATGCCGATGGTGTGCAGCGTCGAGCCGTCGCGGAACGAGATGAAGTCGAGCTGGTCCACGTCCTGGTCCAGGTCGAGTCCCATGCCGCGCAGCGCGGTCTCGAACTGCTTCAGGTTCTCGGGCAGGACACGCTCTTTCAGCGCCATCGCCGTCGACGAGGAGCGCAGCGCGCGGTAGTCCACCGAGATGATCTGTTGCACTTCGCTCGGGATGATGGTGCGCGCCGAGGAGCCCAGCGAAGCGCTCCAGACCGGCGCCGCCGCCATGGCCAACAGAACTGCCGTCCATACCATGCGCTTCATCACAGAGTGATTGCTCCTGCCCTTTCAGATGCCGTTCTTTGCCGTTGCTGCTGCATTACTGTAGCGCAAACCCCACCCTCGGGGAACGGACTCGCAGCCTGTGAGGTGGTTACCTTAGAACGAGGGCCGCGGGACTTCGTGCGCGAGGCAAAACAACCGGCCAACCGGCAAAAACACAAAGGGACACTAAGGACGCAACGGATGTCAGTTACGGTTCGTCCCACGGGGCGGCATCATGCGGATTTCTTCGACCGGGGCGTCAGGCGGAAGGGCAATCGCCTCCACCACCATGGCCGCGATGGCGGCGGGCCGCATCATCGTCTTGCGGTCGGCTTCGGGCATGAACTGCTGCCAGATATCGGTGTCGGTCGCGCCGGTGATCAGCGCGAGCACGCGAATGCCGCGCCCGCGCAGCTCCTCGCGAAGTGTATTGGTGAAGCCGAGCGCGCCGTGCTTGGAGGCGTCGTAGGCCGAAAGGCCGGCAAACACGGTGCCCGCGGCGATCGACAGGTTGTTCACGATCACGCCGCCGGCGCGCATCAGCGGCAGCGCCGCGCGCGTGCACAGAAACGTCCCGGTCAGGTTGGTGGCGATCACGTCCTGCCAGGCGTCGACCGAGAGCTCCTCCACGGGCTTCATCGTGTGGGCGATGCCTGCGTTGTTCACCATGATGTCGACGCGTCCGAATTCGCGGCGCACGGCGGCGAAGAACGCATCCACCGATCCCGCCGCGCGGACGTCGCATGCCAGAGTGAGAAGGCGCCCGCCGTGAATTCGCTTCGAAGCTGCTGCGAGTGACTTGGGATTGCGGCTGGAAACTGCCAGTGCGCAGCCCTCGGCCGCCAGCGCCTGCGCGATGGCCAGTCCGATGCCGCGGCTGGCGCCGGTCACGACCGCCACTTTTCCGGCGAGCCGCCCGGCCTGGTTTTTTCCGGCGCGCTTAGATGCCATTCGACTTGGCGCGGATCAGGGAGAGAAATTCCTGGCGCGTTTCCTGCTCGTCGCGGAAGCAGCCCAGCATGCTCGACGTCACCGCCGACGAGTGCTGCTTCTCCACCCCGCGCATCATCATGCACAGGTGCCGCGCTTCGATCACGACGCCAACACCCTGCGGCTCGATCGCTTTCTGGATGGTTTCCGCGATCTGCTTCGTCAGCCGCTCCTGCACCTGTAGACGGCGCGAGAAGACGTCCACCAGCCGCGGCAGCTTGCTCAGGCCGATAACTCTCCCGTTGGGAATGTACGCCACGTGCACTTTCCCGAAAAACGGCAGCAGATGGTGCTCGCACATGGAAAACATCTCGATGTCTTTCACGATGACCATCTCGTCGTAGCACACCTTGAACAGCGCGTTGTTCAGCACTTTCTGCGGATCTTCCTGGTAGCCGCGCGTCAGATACTTCAGCGCCGCGGCCATGCGCTCGGGCGTGCGGCGCAGTCCATCGCGCTCGGGGTCTTCGCCCAGCCGCACCAGCAGTTCGCGCAGCAGTTCGTCGGTGGAAGCCGAGGTCAGCGTGGCGGGTTCGCGGGTTTCCTTCATCGTCTTCTCTCAGCCTACAGGATGCCCAGGCGCCGCAGATGATGCAATTTTCACCGCGGCAATTCCGCGCCGCCGGCGTACTCAAACGAGTTCAACATGGTCTCTTCGATCCGCACGCGCTGTACCTGCGCCGGCTTGAAGTTGCTCCGCAGCGCATCGTAAATCGCCACGCACAGGTTTTCCGTGGTCGGCACCTGCCGCTGGAACTCGGGCAGCGTGTTCAGGTTCTCCAGATCGTAGCGGTCCAGCACTTCGCGCTGCACGGCGGCGTCAAGGTCGGCGAGGTCGCAGACCATCCCGGTCCTGGGATCGACCTGCCCGGCCACGGTGACCTCAACCTTGTAGTTGTGCCCGTGCCCGAATGGGTTATTGCATTTTCCGTAGGTCGCGCGGTTTTCCGCCTCGCTCATCTCCGGGCTATGCAGCCGGTGCGACGCGGAAAACAGATAACGCCGTGTCAGGTGCGCCTTCATGCTTCTCCCCGATTCAACTTTCCCCAAAGAAGTCCACGAACAGGTCGGGCGTCTCGTACACGCGCACCCGATGCAGTTGCGCGCGGCGTAACTTCGTCGCCAGCCGCTTCCAGATGGCGATCGCCAGGTTCTCCGTGGTCGGGATCGCGTGCTGGAACTCGGCAACTTCCTTGTTCAGGAAGCGATGGTCGAGCGCGTCAATGACTTCGCGGTTCAGGATTTCCTTCAGCTCCTTCAGGTCCACGACAAACCCGGAGCGGCGGTCCACCTCGCCCTTGACCGTGACCTCGAGCGTGTAGTTGTGGCCGTGTCCGTTGGGGTTATTGCACTTACCGAAGACGCGGCGGTTCTCTTCCGGCGAAAATTCCGGGTTGTGATAGTAGTGCGACGCGGAGAACTCGGCTTTGCGCGTGAGATACACCATATTGAGTACGTTCCAGACACTCGAGCGGATTTCAGTCACTCATGACCGATGAGTTCGGCGGGCCCGCGGCTTCGTGAATTGGTCCGCGGAACCCGCCTTCACCGGCGGTGAGTCTTTCCGCCGTTTGTGCGGAGTAACTTCTTCCCTTCCAGGTAACCTCGCCCTCGCCGGCGTAGCGTTGCGCCGACCGCCGCAGGAGATACGCAAACAGCGGCAGCCCCAGCAGCGCCAGCGTTTCGGCGCGGCCGCCGGCATGGGCACGGTGGATGCGCCGGCGAAAGTTGCCGTAAGCTGCGGCCGCAAGCGCGCCTGAGGCGATGGCCAGGCCGCGGCGTCCGCTGGCGGCCGCCCATGCGCCGACGGCCGCGCCGCCCACGATGGCGGCAAACTCCAGTCCGCGGCGCGCGGCCAGTTCTTCGGCCTCGGGAAACAGCAGCGCCAGGTTCTTCGTCCAGCCCTCGCGCAGTTGCTCAAAGCTGCGGTACATGCGCGTGCGCACCGCATCGCCGCCGAAGCGGAATTGCAAATGGCGGCCGCTGCGCTTCACGCGGCGCGCCAGCTCCACGTCTTCCAGAAGCGTCGTCGCTGCGGCGGCGTGCCCGCCCACTGCGTCGTAGGCTTCACGCGTGATCAGCAAATACTGCCCATTGGCCGCGGCCGCGGCAGATGCCGGGTCCGAAACCTCGCGCGGACGATAGGTCCCCGCCAGCTCGGCAAAGATCACCGGCATCACCGCCTGCCCCCACACCGTGTCGGTCACCTGCTCCGGCGAGTAAGACAGCAAATCGGCGCCGCAATTCTCCGCTTCGGCCACGGCGCGCGCCAGCGAACCAGGCAGGTGAACCGTGTCAGCGTCGGTGAACAGCAGCCACTTGCCGCGCGCTTGCCGTGCGCCGGTGGCGCAGGCGTTCGACTTGCCGCTCCAGCCGGCCGGCAGCGGCCCGGCCGCGATCACTTTCACGCCCGGGAACGAACGCGCGACCTCCCCCGTCGCGTCGCTCGAATCGTCATCCACCACAATGATCTCGCAGGAAACGCCATTCTGGTCCGTTAGTGATGCCAGGCACTCGCCGATCGAGATTTCCTCATTGCGCGCCGGCACGACCACCGAAACCAGCGGCGCCGCCGCATCTTCTGCCGCGGACGACGGCTGCTTGCGGCGCGATGCAGGCGGTCCTGGCGGCTGCGGCGGCATGAGGCGAAGTTGTTATTATACGTTTGTGCGCCGTGTGGCTGCCGCAATCGCGCTTCTGTTGCTCGCTTCCGCCTGCGATCGCGGCACGGCCCCGCCCAAGATCGGCTCCCCCGCGCCCGATTTCACGGTCAATGATCAGCAGCGAAGCGTGTCGCTCAGCGGTCTTCGCGGCAAAACGGTGGTTCTGAATTTTTGGGCGACGTGGTGTCCGCCGTGCATCGAAGAAATGCCATCGCTGATGGCCATGCAGCGGCAGTTGCGCGACAAGGGCGTGGTGGTGCTCGCCGTCAGCACCGACGAGGACGCCGACGCCTATCGCAATTTCCTCACGAAGTACAACATCGACCTGCTCACCGTCCGCGACCCGCGCCAGGCCAGCAACACCCTCTACGGCACCTTCAAGTTCCCGGAAACCTACGTGATTGACTCGGAGGGCGTGATGCGGCGCAAATTCATCGGCCCGGTGAACTGGACCACACCCGAGATCATGGACTACCTGACCAGGCTGTCGCCCGAGCGCCGCGCCGCTCGTTGATCGGGCGCCGTTACTTAGCGCTTCCGGCAGCCGCTGGGGCCGGCGCCGGGGCCGCGGCCACCGGCTGAATCGGATATGCCTTGTCGGCGCCGTCGTGAAACACGAGCCCGCCGGCTCCTTGCGGAACTTCGAAGGCAATGCGCGCTGATTTTGAGTTCTTCTCCTGGAAGAAGTACCAGTCGGTGTACTTGGCGCCGGCTGCGTCGGTGAGAAAGAGATTGGGCTCGTCGGTCGCCGAGTTGTCCTTGGCCTCCAGGCGGCCGCGGTCGCCGCTGCTGCTCAGCTTCACCACGCCGTCGGACTTCTTCTTCTCCAGCGGCGGCTTGTCGTCGAAGTGCAGCACCACCCACGTCTTGCCCTTGGCGGCTTCTTTGTCGTCGGTGCTTGTCTTGAGCCCGTTCACCGTCAGGTACATCACGCGAACTTTCGTTTTCGGTGAAAGCTCGGCACGCACCAGCTTCCCCTGCGATGTTTGTGGCGGCGGTGGCGGTGGCGCCGGGGCTGCCGCCTGAGTAGGCGTCTCCGCCTTCTGGCAGCTCACCAGGGCCGTGAACAGCAGCAGGACCCAACCCAGGGATGGCCGGAAGTGGCGGGTTCTCATCTCATCCTCCTGAACAGCGCGCGCATTCTCACCCCGCATGGTGAGGGCGTCAAGCAACAAAGCGAAATCCGCCAAAGCGGGCCTTTGGCGCGCCATTCCGCACGTGAGATCGTGGTTCCCTGTAAAATCACGGGTTGTTCGGAGGCGTTGTGTCCGCCCTGCGTGTTCCGCTTCCTTCGGCCGTGCCCGAACTCTGGCCGGCACTCCCGCTGGCAGAGTGGGAGCCGACCCGCGCCACGCTCCACATGTGGACGCAGATGGTCGGCAAGGTGCGCACCGAGCTCACGCCCCCGGTCAACCACTTCTGGCACAGCGCGCTCTACGTGACCTCGCGCGGCCTGACCAGCAGCGCCATCCCCTACCACGGCGGCAGCTTCGAGATGGAGTTCGACTTCACCGAGCACAAGCTGCGCTTCCGCAGCAGCCGTGGCGAGCGCCGCGCCATGCGTCTCTACGCCCGTTCGGTGGCCGACTTCTATCGCGAGTTCATGAGCACGCTGCGCGCGCTGGGAGTGAACGTCAACATCCGGACGATGCCGCAGGAAGTTCCCGACCCGGTTCCCTTCGAGCGCGACGAGGAGCACGCCAGCTACGAACCCGATCAGGCGCATTGCTTCTGGCAGGTTTTGCTGGCCTGCTGGCCGGTGCTGCACGAGTTTCGCGGACGCTTCATCGGCAAATGCAGCCCGGTGCATTTCTTCTGGGGCAGCTTCGACCTGGCGGTAACGCGCTTCAGCGGACGCCGCGCGCCCGAGCGCCCCGGCGCCGACTTCCTCACCCGCGAGGCCTACTCGCACGAGTGCGCCAGCGTTGGATGGTGGCCCGGCGGCGGCCCCGTAAAAGACGCAGCCTTCTACGCCTACGCCGCGCCCGAGCCGGATGGCTTCAAGACGGCCGTGAACTCGCCCGGCTTCTACAGCTCAGACCTGAACGAGTACCTGCTGATGTACGAAGACGTCCGCAACGCCGCCGACCCGCGCGGCATGCTGCTCGACTTCTGCCAGAAGACCTACGAAGCCGCCGCCGGCCTTGGGAAGTGGGACCGGGCCGCGCTGGAACGTTCAGGCATCTAGCGATTTGGTGGTTTAGCGATTTGGTGTTTTCAGATACAACGACCACGCCCGCATCAGCCAAGTCGCCAGGTCACGAATTCGCCAAATCACCAAGTTCTGGGTCTCTGCGGTGAACAAGCCATTACTCCATGAACAGCTCGTCCACGTAGCACCAGCGCCAGTTCTCGCCGGGCTCAAACGACTGGATGATGGGGTGCTTGGAGTGATGGAAGTGTTGGGTGGCGTGCTTGTTCTTCGATGAGTCGCAGCAGCCCACGTGTCCGCAGCTCAGGCACAAGCGCAGATGGACCCAGGTGTCGCCAATCTTCAAACAGTCCTCGCAGCCCTTGGCGGACGGCGTGACCTTCTTGATCTGGTCGAGATGAGTGCAGGTTTCGGCCATTGAGTTCCCTTCCTACCGAGTCGGCTACCAACCAATGGATGCACCCGCGCCGCGTCCCGGCTCAGGGCTCGAATTCATCCGGCTCGGCGACGGCGGCCGCTCCACTCCGCGGACGCGGTCCGCGGCGCAGCGGCGCGAGCACGTCGGCATAAGGATCGGGCGGCGGACTCGCCCGACGCCGGCGCAGCCACGCACGAACACGCGCCAACCAGCGCTGGCGCGCTTCGGAAAGACGCAACCGGAAGAAATAGAGCGACATGCATCGGCCATTCTATGCTCTGAGCCGCTTGCCTGCCGCACTGCGCCGCTGCGCAATCTGAGTACTGGAAGACGTCGTCGAGACGAAGCGTCAGCTCACGCGCCCCGGAGCACCTCGCGGCCCCGATTTGCATCCGAACGCTGATGGCTAAGGAGGCCAGCTATGAATGAATTGATTGAGCAACTCAAGTCGCGCGTGGGATTGAACGACAGCCAGGCAAGCTCGGCCGCGCAAACCGTTATCGAGTTCCTCAAGCAGCGCCTGCCCGCGCCGGTGGCAAGCCAGTTGGAGAACCACATTGCCGGCCAGGGCGGCGAAGCCGGGGCGGTGGAAGGCATGAAGGAGAAGCTCGGCGGCGTGTTCGGGAAAAAGTCCGCGTAGACGGCCGTTCGCGCGCACATTTTCGTTGAAAGAAAAGCCCGGCCGAGGGCGGCCGGGCTCCATCTGCTGGTGTGCGCCGGGCTTCCGCCCGGCGCCCGGACGGAACGTCCGGGCCTGCGCACACCGACTAGATGTCGTAATACAGGGCGAACTCGTAGGGATGCGGGCGCAGACGGACCGCGTCCACTTCCTTCGAGCGCTTGTAGTCGATGTAGGTGTTCAGCAGCTCCTCGGTGAACACGTCGCCCTTGAGCAGGAAGGCGTGGTCTTTCTCCAGGTGGTCGAGCGCCGACTCCAGCGATCCGGGCATCGAGGGGACTTTCGCCAGCTCCTCGGGGCCCAGATCGTAGATGTCCTTGTCGAGCGGCTGGCCGGGATCGAGCTTGTTCTCGATGCCGTCCAGTCCCGCCATCATCATCGCCGCGAACGCCATGTACGGGTTGCAGCTCGGGTCAGGCGGGCGGAACTCCACACGTTTGGCCTTGGGTGACGCCGAATACATCGGGATGCGGCATGCCGCCGAGCGATTGCGCCGCGAGTACGCCAGGTTCACCGGCGCCTCGAAGCCCGGCACCAGGCGCTTGTAGCTGTTGGTGGTCGGCGCGATGATCGCGGCCAGCGCCGGCCCGTGCTTGATCAGTCCGCCGATGTACCACAACGCCAATTGTGAAAGCCCGGCATAGCCGTCGCCGGCGAAGAGCGGTTTGCCGCCCTTCCACAGCGATTGGTGCGTGTGCATGCCGCTGCCGTTGTCCTGGAAGAGGGGCTTGGGCATGAACGTCACCGTCTTGCCGTACTGGTTGGCGACGTTCTTCACGATGTACTTGTACAGAAGCATGTTGTCGGCCGAGCGGACCAGCGAATTGAACTTCAGGTCGATCTCGGTCTGGCCGCCGGTGGCCACTTCATGGTGGTGGCACTCGACCTCGAGCCCGCAGTTCTGCATGGTCAAGGTCATCTCGGTGCGCAGGTCCTGGTAGTGGTCGGTCGGCGGCACCGGGAAGTAGCCTTCTTTGTAGCGCGGGCGATAGCCGAGGTTGTTGTCGGAGCGGCCCGAGTTCCAGCGGCCCTCTTCCGCGTCAATGTGATAGAAGCCCTCGTTCACGTTCTGGTCGAAGCGGACGTTGTCGAAGATGAAGAACTCGGCCTCGGCGCCGAAGTAGGCCGTGTCGGCCAGGCCGGTCGAGCTCAGGTACATCTCGGCCTTCTTGGCGATGTAGCGCGGGTCACGGTCGTAGCGCTGCTTGGTGACCGGGTCAATCACGTCGGCGACCATCACCAGCGTGGGCACCTCGGTGAACGGATCGAGCATGAACCATGCCGGGTCGGGGATGAGCAGCATGTCGCTCTCGTGGATGGCGGCCCAGCCGCGGATGGACGAGCCGTCCATGCCGAAGCCGTCTTCGAACGACGACTCGCTGAACTGGTCAATCGGGAACGAAACGTGGTGCCAGATGCCGGGCAGGTCGGTGAAGCGCAGATCGAGGAGCTTGACCCCGTTCTTCTTCACAAACTCCATTACCTGTTTCGGATCAGCCATGTAAAGCTCTCCTTGAAGGTTTGCCCGCAAGCTCACACTCGCCAGGCTGGTGGTCACTGGGCCGACATCGCCGCAAACACCAATACCGGTTGCCGCCGTTGCCGCGCCCGCCAAATTTCATGGAAGCACGCTGAGGATGTGCGCCGGCGGATTCCAACCGCAGGAGCACAGAATTGACCATAACCGCTCGGTGCCGGATTGTGAAATCAAACGTTTTTATGTCGGCCATAATGCCGGGTTATGAGAAGCTAAGTGCATCGCCGACAGTGGAATACGTGGTGGAAAACGGCGTTTCACGTTCCCCGTTCGCCTTTCATGGAGGGGGTTGCACTGGGAAGGCTGGGTGGATAAGTGAACGCGGCGCACAACCCGATCGAATACGCTCTTGGACGCACGCCCATCGAGTACGAGCGCCTGATGCGCCAGGCTCAGCTCTTCGAGCCGAGTGCTGCCCAAGATCGTCGAGCACGGAGTGGCGGCCGCCGAAGAAGTGCGGATCGAGACACTCGGCCGGCGGCTTCGCCGTGAGGCTGCGCCGACCGGAGCGCCGAGCATCATTGCGCCGCACGTCGTCGCGTGGGGCCGGAAGGAGTAGCCGCAACGCATGGACTTTGACCAGCTGGAAACCTTTCTCGACGTGGCCCGCCTGAGTTCGTTCTCACGCGCGGCGGAGAAGCGCTTTCGCACGCAGCCGGCCATCTCGTCGCAGATTCGCGCGCTGGAAGAAGAGGTCGGCGCCAAGCTCCTGGACCGCACCGGCGGCAAGGTTTCCCTCACCGCCGCCGGCAAGAGCTTCTTCAAATACGCCGAAGACGCCCTGGAGGCCCGCCGCGTCGCGCTCACCGCCGTCGCCGAAATGGAGCGCGTGCCGCGCGGCGAATTGCTGGTCGGCGCCAACGAGGGAACCTGCCTGCACGTGCTTCCCGAGGTCTTCGCCGAGTTCAAGAAGCAGTACCCGAAGGTCGGGGTGAGCATCCTGCGGCTGGAACACCCCAAGATCCTCGAATCCGTCATCGACAACACGGTGGACTTCGGCGTTGCCGTGCTGCCGGTGCCCGACAACCGGCTGACCGTCGTCCCCATCCATCGAGACGAGCTGGTTGTCATCGTGCCGCCCTCGCATGCGATGGCGGAGATGAAGGCCGTCAGCATCGCCGACGTGGCCCGCTTCCCCGTCCTGGTGCCCAAGCTCGGGCGCACCCGCGATACCATCGAAAACCTGTTTCACGAGCGCAACCTGAAAATCAACATCTCCATGGAGCTGGAATCGAGCGAACTGCTCAAGCGCTTCGTCGCCGCTGACGTCGGCGTGGGCTTCATCGCGCGCTCCTCGGCGCAGGAAGACGTCCGCTCCGGCGCACTCGTCGCGCTGGGCATCTCCGACGCCACGGTTCGCCGCGACCTCGCTCTGGTTTTCCGCAAGGACAAGGCCCTCAGCCGCGCTGCCTTGGCGTTCATTGATATTGCTGTCAAGCTGAAGCCGGCGGCGGCGATCAGCGCAAAGTGAGCTTTCACCGCAGCGCGCAGCACTCTGCACTCAGCATTCAGCCCTTGCGCATCCCGCTCTGGAGTGCACACCCTCGCCGAAGCCGTGCGGGGGCTGAATGCTGACTGCTGAATGCTGAGTGCTTCTTCCGGAAAAACCGTGAAGCTCCGCCCGGTGCTCACCATCTATTACAATCGCAGTCAGTCTGGAAATCAGAGGAGAGAAATGAAGCGCACGGTCATCTGTGTAGCCGCAATCCTGGCACTTTTCTCGTTCGCAACCGCTGCCGACAAACCGCAAACCCTCACCGGCGTGATCACCGACGAAATGTGCGGCGCCAGGCACATGATGTCGGGCAGCGCCGCCGACTGCGTCCGCGCCTGCGTGAAAGAAGGCTCCAAGTACGGTCTCGTGGTGGGCGACACCGTCTATACCCTCGACGGCGGCGATCAGGCCGCGATCGATAAGCTTGCCGGCGAGCGAGCCAAGATCACCGGCTCCGTCAACGGCAAGACCGTGAAGGTGCAGTCCGTCTCCGCGGCAAAGTAGCCGTCGGTGGCCTCCCAGGTCTGCCGTCGTTCTGGCGGACGTGGGTCGGCGAACCCGCATGACCCGGGTACTCGCCGCTCGGCCCCGGGCGCTCTCCCTGGCCGTTCCCGGCCGGGCGTTGCGTTTGAGAAAACCTCAGTTTTCTCTAGCGCAAATTTCCTGCTGTTGCTAAATTCTTCCATTCTCCTGGATTTCTAACTGGCCGGAGGCTCGAAAATTGTCGAAAGACATGGTCCCCAAGCGCATTTTTCTCACCAAGGGGGTGGGAAAGCACAAAGAACGGCTGACGTCGTTTGAGCTGGCGCTTCGGGACGCGGGCATCGCCGCGCAAAACCTGGTCCGCGTCTCTTCCATCTTTCCGCCCAACTGCAAGCTCATCCCGCGGGCGCTGGGATTGCGCTACCTCTCGCCCGGCGAAGTCGTGTTTGCCGTGGTCGCGGAAAACTCCACCCGTGAGCCGCACCGCCTGATGGCTTCCAGCATCGGCCTGGCGATTCCCGCCGACCGCACCACCTACGGCTACCTGAGCGAGCACCACAGCTTTGGCGAAACCGAAGACGCGGCCGGCGACTACGCCGAGGAACTAGCCGCCGAGATGCTCGCCACTACGCTGAATGTGGAGTTCGACTCGGAAAAGAGCTGGGACGAGAAGAAGCAGATCTATCGCCTGTCGAACAAGATCGTCCGCACCATGAACATGACGCAGTCGGCGGTGGGCGATAAGCGCGGCCTGTGGACGACCGTGATCGCGTCGGCAATCCTGATCTTCGAGTAGGACCGCTGCCTATTTCTTCCGGGCCGGCGCTCGGACCCTCGACTTGCCGTTCTTCGACGACGCCGCGGATAGCTGCGGCGAGTGAGTACCCGCCTTCGCCGGGCCGGCATTTTTCTTCTCAGCCGCCCCCGCCCCAAGGCCCAGCCGCTCGAATACCGCGGCGACAATCAGCGGCAATCCCACCGTCGCGTCCACGAAAACTTCGCCGAAGCGTCCGCCTTCCGCGGGCGGAACGAACTTGCCCCACGAGATGGCTTCGCTGTAAGGCGAGCCCGACAGACCGCCCCAATACACCGGCTCAGGACAGATGCGCAACCCATAGTGATAGCGCTTGAGCGGCATCGGCTCGCCGCCGCGGCGCCAGCGCAATTCAATGTACGGCCCGAACTGCTGCGCCCAGTTGCGCGGCACGCCGCCGCCGATGGTGAAGATGCCGATGCGCTTGGGCTTCAGCATGGTGTCGGCAAAGTGCTCCAAATCGAGGAAGGGATCGTACTTGAGCGGCGGCTTGCCGTTGCGCTTGCGCATGCGGTTGGTGAGCGCCACGTCGAGCCCCAGTTCGGAGTCGGTGAACGCCGGCACGAACACCGGCACGCCTTTTTCGTAGGCCGACTTCAGGATGCCGCGGCCGGGCGAGTGCTTGTGCAGGTGCTCGCCGATGGCCCGGTTCAACTGCCACGAGCACAGCGTCTCTTTCGGGTCCCAGTTCTCCAGGATCTCACCGACCACCGCTTCGACGTGGTCCAGGTTCGTCTCCGGCTCCAGCGTGTCGTACACGCGGTTGTAGCCGGCTTCATACAGCTCAACGTCGTTCAGCTTGGCGTCGTAGCGGAAGTGGGACTTGCCGGTGGCCTCCACCAGGCCGTGCGCCATCAGCGCGCCGGTGGAGACGATGGCCTTCACCACGCCGTAGTCGATCAGGTCGGCGATCACCAGGCCCTGCTTGGCCACCGTCATCGCGCCCGCCAGCGTCATCACCACGAAGCACTGCTTGTCGCGCGCCATCGCCTCGAGCACGTCGGCGGCCTCGCCGAGCTGGCGCCCGGTAAAGGCGGTGCGTCCCATGGCGCGCACCAGGTCGTCGATCGAGCGGACCTGCGAAAGGTCCAGCGGATCGAGCGGGACCAGCTTGTCGGCGACAGGGTCGTGCAGCTTGCGCTCGATGCCCGCGCCCTCGTGATGCTCACCCTCGTGATGGTCCTTCAAGGTCGAACCCTCGCAAAGAATTTCTTCCGTGACGAAGTGCAAAACTACAAGAAAATTTCACACGGCGTCAATAAAACAAAGGCGCAATTCGCGCCACTCAGCACTTGCCACTCAGGACTCGGTGCTCGTTTGCTATGCTAGTCGGTTGCGCCAAGGAGACGCGATTTTGCCTGACCTGTATCGCATCGGGCTGGTGCAGATGCGCTGCGGCCCCGATCCCGACCAGAACCTGGCGCACGCTGTTGAAATGACGCGCGACGCCGCCGCCAGGGGCGCCAACGTCGTTTGCCTGCCCGAGCTCTTCCGCACGCAGTACTTCTGCCAGCGCCAAGACGCCGGCCTGTTCGACCTGGCGGAGCCTGTCCCCGGCCCGACCACGCTGGCGCTGGCCGATGTGGCGCGCAAGGCGAAGATCGTCGTGATCGCGTCGGTCTTCGAGAAACGCGCCGCCGGCGTATATCACAACACGGCGGTGGTGCTCGGCGCCGACGGGACCGTGCGCGGGTTGTATCGCAAGATGCACATCCCCGACGACCCGCTCTACTACGAAAAGTTCTACTTCACGCCCGGCGATCTCGGTTTCAAGGCCTTCGACACCGACTTCGGCAAGATCGGCGCGCTCGTTTGCTGGGACCAGTGGTATCCGGAGGGCGCGCGGCTCACGGCGCTGCAAGGCGCCCAGGTCCTCTTCTATCCCACGGCGATCGGCTGGCACCCCTCGGAGAAGAAGGAATTCGGCAAGCAGCAGCACGATGCGTGGCGCACCATCCAGCGCGCCCACGCCATCGCCAACGGCGTCTACGTTGGCGGAGTGAACCGCGTGGGCCACGAGACGGGCAGCGTCCGCGGCAACCGCGCCCCCGGCGACGGGCTGGAATTCTGGGGCGGCTCGTTTATCTGCGACCCCTTCGGGGTCGTCGTCGCCGAAGCGGGACACGACCGCGAAGAAGTGCTGGTCGCCGAAGTGGATGCGCGCAAGCTGGAAGACGTGCGCCGCAACTGGCCCTTCCTGCGCGACCGCCGTATTGACAGCTACGGCGGCATCACGCAGCGGCTGATCGACTAGACTGCCGAATTGCCGAATTGAAATTCAATTCCGCAGTTCGGCAATTCGGCAATGCAGCAATCCAGGATGAAGCGCAAACAAAACAGGACGCCCCAATCCCTCGGCTACCGCATGCCCGCCGAGTGGGAGCCGCACGAGGGCACCTGGCTCGGCTGGCCGCACAACCAGACCGACTGGCCGGGCAAGTTCCAGCCCATTCCGTGGGTGTATGCCGACATTGTTTACCACCTCGCGCAGGTCGAGCGCGTGCGCATCCTGGTGAACAGCCAGGCCGCAGAAGACCACGCGCGCGAGGTCCTCCAGCGCGCCAACGCCCTGCGCGAGACGGTCGAGTTCCTGCGCTGGCCCACCAACCGCGGCTGGACGCGCGATTCCGGCCCCATCTTCGTCCGCAACGACGGACCAAGAGCGCGTGGCAGCGCGCGCCGGAAGAAGAAGGACGGCGCCGCGCCGGTCGCCGTGGTCAACTTCCGCTTCAACGCCTGGGCCAAGTACAACGACTGGAAGCTCGACAACGCCATCCCCGGGCGTGCCGCCAGGCATTTGAAGGTCCCCGAATTTTCTCCCCGCATCGGCGAAGACGGCGCCCACATGGTCCTGGAAGGCGGCAGCATCGACGTGAACGGCTTCGGTTCGATGCTGACGACCGAGGAGTGCCTCCTCTCCGATGTCCAGCAGCGCAATCCCGGCGCCACCCGCGAAGACCTGGAGCGCGCCTTCGCGGAATATCTGGGCGTGACCAACACCATCTGGCTGGGAAGCGGAATCGTCGGCGACGACACCCACGGCCACGTGGACGACGTTGCCCGCTTCGTCGCGCCGGATGTCGTCGTGTGCGCCTCCGAGCCCGATCCGGCCGACGCCAACTACGAGCCGCTGGCCGACAATCTTCGCCGCCTCCGCGAAGCGGCCACCGAAACCGGACGCCAGCTCCGCGTCGTCGAGCTGCCCATGCCGCGGCCCATCATCCATCGCGGCCGGCGCCTGCCCGCCAGCTACGCGAACTTCTACATCGCCAATCGCCTTGTGCTGGTTCCAACCTTCAATGATCGCAACGATCGCGTGGCGCTGAACACGCTCGCCGAACTCTTCCCGGACCGCGACGTCGTGGGCATCCACTGCGGCGACCTGGTGTGGGGATTGGGTACGCTGCACTGCATGACCCAGCAGCAGCCGGGATAGAACGATTGGCTATTTGTGATGTGTTGTTTGCTGTTTTGCGCTGATGGTCGCACCCGCGAGCAGCAGGCGATGGTCAATAACAAATGGCCAAGGAAATAACAGATTCCTAGGCTCTGGCCGTCCTCTCCTTCTCACTCCGATAATTCAGCGCCTTGATTCCCACGAACCGCGCCGCGTCTCCCAGGCTCTCTTCGATGCGCAGCAGCTGGTTGTACTTGGCGGTGCGGTCGGTGCGCGAGGCCGAGCCGGTCTTGATTTGTCCCGCGCCCGAGCCGACGGCGAGGTCGGCGATGAACGTGTCTTCCGTTTCGCCCGAGCGATGCGAGATCACGCTGGTGTACTTGTTCCGCCGCGCCAGCTCGATCGCCGCCAGCGTCTCGCTCACCGTGCCGATCTGGTTCACCTTAATAAGGATGCTGTTGGCCACGCCCGCCTCGATGCCGCGTTCCAGCCGCTCGGTGTTGGTCACGAACAGGTCGTCGCCCACGAGCTGGATCTTTGACCCCAGCTCCTTGGTCAGCAGCGCCCAGCCCTGCCAGTCGTCTTCGGCCAGGCCGTCTTCGATGGAAACAATCGGATACTTCCGCGCCCACTCGCTCCAGAAGCGCACCATCTGCTCCGGCGTGTGCGCCGACTTGTCGGACTTCTTGAAGACGTACCGCCCGGCCGCGCCCTTCTGCCCTTTCTTCGACCGGGGCTTCTCGTAGAACTCGCTCGCCGCCGGATCGAGCGCGATGGCGATCTGCTCGCCCGGCAGGTATCCTGCCTGCTGGATCGCCTCGATCACCAGCTCGATCGCTTCCACGTTCGACTTCAGCGACGGCGCAAAGCCGCCCTCGTCGCCAACCGCGGTGTTCAGCCCGCGCTTTTTCAGGACTGACTTGAGCGCGTGGAACGTTTCCACGCCCCAGCGCAGCGCCTCGTCGAACGACGTTGCGCCGACCGGCATCACCATGAACTCCTGGAAGTCCACGTTGTTGTCGGCGTGTGCGCCGCCGTTGAGGATGTTCATCATCGGTACCGGCAGGATGTTCGCGCCCACGCCGCCAAGGTAGCGATACAGCGGGAGCCGCAGCGCATTCGCCGCTGCCCGCGCCGCCGCCATCGAAACGGCCAGGATCGCATTCGCTCCCAGCCGCGACTTGTTCGGCGTGCCGTCGAGCTCGATCATCTTGTCGTCGAGCGCGCGCTGGCGCGTGGCGTCCATGCCGGCCAGCGCCTGGGCGATCGCTCCGTTCACGTTCGCCACGGCCTTGGTCACGCCCTTGCCGTTCCACTCCCTGCCGCCGTCGCGCAGCTCCACCGCCTCGTGCTCGCCCGTGGACGCGCCGCTCGGCACGGCCGCGCGCCCGAATGCGCCGCCGGCCAGCACCACGTCGGCTTCAATCGTGGGATTGCCACGCGAATCCAGAATCTGGCGGCCGCGAATGCGAACGATGGCAGTAGGCGCTGATGGCAAGGTCGTCCTCCAAAGTGCGACTGCGGATTATACCGAGTCGCCAGTTGTAGGTTGCTTCTTGCCAGTTTCTCCAGGTGCGAGCTGGCAACTGACGACCGGCAACCGAGAACTGCTTCCTGCACTAACCACCTTGGTTCCCGCGCGTTTCCGTCGTTGTTCCGCCCTCGTGCCTGTTCTAGAGTCGCGACAGTGGCGCGTGCTTCGGAAACTTTGAAAGTCGGCGACCACGCGCCGGCGTTCACGCTTCCGGCGGCGAATCGCGAGGGCCTGGTGGCGATGGCCGACCTGTTGCGCGACGGGCCGGCGGTGCTGGAGTTTCTGCGCGGCACATGGTGACCGAACTGCGTCAAGCGCATGGCCCAGTTCGGGCCGGAAGCGGCGCAGAAAATTCGCGACCTGGGCGCGGGGTTCGCGTTCATCGCGGCGGAAAAACGGGGCGGCATGTTCAGGCCGGAGCAGTTTTTGCAGAAGGACCCGGTGCCATTCCCCTTCCTGCTCGACGAGGACCGCACGGTGACGAAGGCTTACGGCGTTTACCACCGCCTCGGGCACGACGCGTTCAACATCGCGCGCCCGGCGACGTTCGTGGTGCGACAGGACGGGACCATTCGCTGGATTTACGTGGGCAGCACGCAAACCGACCGCGCGCCGCTGAATCAGGTGTTCGACGCTATTGCGGCGCAGCGATGAGTGTTCGCAATACGGAGCGCTGGAGCCCGGGCCCGCGCTCAGGCCATAACCGGAACCAGGCTGCAAGAATGGAGGCAACATGAAGCACAAGACATTGGCCGTGCTGGCGCTGTTGGCGGTGGTTTCAACCTCCGTCGTCGTGGCGGCACAGCAAACCACAAGCAGGCAGAAGCCATCGGCCGGCCGCATCGCGCTGGAGAATGGCCGCACCACCGAAGCCTCTTCGCCGCAGGTGAGGGCAGTCACCGAACCCGCGACGCCGGCGGCAGCGCCCTCAACAGCAATCGCCCCGGCCGCGGCGGCGCCGGCCGCGGCGGCGCCGGCCGCTCCTGCGGTCGCGCCCGCGAAGCAGGAAACGCCGGGTGCTGACCTGAACGAAAAGACCGCAGGCAGCGCCGCCTCCATGGACGGCGTGTTGCCCGTGGGCACTACGCTGCGCATGAAGCTGGAAACGCCGCTCTCCACCTCCAGCAGCCGCAAGGGCGACATGTTCTCCGGACGCCTGATGGAATCAGTGTCCCTGGGCGGCCGCACCGTTATCCCTGTCGGCGCATCGGTCGAGGGCCGCGTGACGCACGTTTCTGAATCGCGGCGCTTCCGCGGCGTGCCCAGCATCAACATCATGCCGGAAACGGTCATCATGCCATCCGGCGAGCGCATGAACATCAACGCCGTCGTGGTTGATACCAACCTCACCAACGACATCGACGTCGATGAAGAGGGCCGCATGAAGGGCGTGGGCCACAGCGGCCGCGACATCCGCGACCTGGGCATCTTCACGGGCGGTGGCGCGATCGTTGGCGCGCTGATTGCGCACACCGCCAAGGGCACGCTCATCGGAGCGGGTGTGGGCGCAACCGTGGAAGCCGTGCGCTTCCTCGCCCGCAAGCACTCGGAAGACATTCCCGCCGGCACGGAAATCTTCATGGAACTCAGCCGCCCGGTGACGCTGGGTACCGGAGGCTCAGGCCGGTAAAGCAGTGGAGAGTGGAACGTGGTCCAGTGGATAGTGCGCGCGGCTTCGGCTGCGCGCTTTTTTTTTGGAGACATTGCTTGCAACGTCTCCCGGCCAGCCGTGAGAGACGTAACAAGTTTTACGTCTCTGCCGTCGACGCAACTCGGAATTCCGCAATTCGGCAGTTCGGCAATTTCTTCACCAGTTCCCCGCTCCTGACAGCTCGTGCTCCGGCGCCACTTTCAGCTCGATCCATCCGTCCAGCGGGAGCGCGTCCACCGGAAGGCGCGCGCGCCACAGCGTGACGCGAACACGAAGGCGGCTGCCCTCGCCGGCGGACAACAGCCGCAGCGGGATCTGCGCCTCCAGCGCATCGCGCAATCGCCAGAGCAAACCGTCCTGCGCGGTCGAAGTTGACGCCGCGGTCTGGTCGCCATCCGGTGCGATGCCCACATCGCCGTTGCCCGCCGGCTGCGGATCGCGCACGAGCCGCGAACTGCGGATGGCTCCGCCTTCCATCTCCAGCGTCAGCCGGAGCGAATGCGCGGGCTTCTCCGTGCCGGCAGCCAGGCTCTCGGCCGCGAGCACCGCTTCGAATACGCCTTCGTCGGCGGACGGCGGCCGGCCTCCGGCGAACTCCACGTGAACGTAGAGCGACTCCTCGTCGATGCCCGCCTGCAGCACATCGAGGAAGAAGCTGCGCCCGTGCATGGCGCTGGTGGTCCGGTCATGCGTGTACATGGCCGCGCCCAGCCAGTCGAAGTAGCGCGCCGCCGCATCGCCGATGCGCGGATGCACATACGCCGTCTGCGGCACGAAGTACGGACGCCCCGCCGGCTGGCCGATCGCCTGCGCCAGCGACTCCGGCGGCGCCGCGCCCAGCAATTGGTAAACGTTCGACAGGTGTTTGCGATAAAGCTCGTCGAACTCGCGATCGTTGGCCGAGTGATGCTCCGGCCCGTACCACCAGTTCCAATCGCTGCCCTCGGCGATCAACAATTCCTCGAAGGCAAGCGCGCGCCGCTCGGGATCGGCCGCGGCCGCGTTGCGCTCGTAAAAGTCGCGCGCCATGCCAAGCTCGTCCCATGCGCGGTTGTCTTCCGGAGCGCCGATCCACACGTTGAAGTTTGCGTTGATCCACGACCCCGGCGCCAGCGATCCAAGCTCGCCGAAGTTGCGATGCCGCGCGATCGCCTCCGTCATGGTCAATGCTTCCAGCTCAGCATCGCGCGCGATGCCGTCGTACAGCCGGCGCAGGAACTCGCGCCCCGACCTCGGGTAGTACTCCCACGCGTTTTCTCCGTCGAGGACAATGGGCACCACCACGTCACGCCCTGAAGCTGCTATCACCCGCGCCGATTCCTTGATCCGACGGATGAGGTGGTCCGCAGCCTCTTGCGGGGGCATGCCCGAGTACACAAACCCGATCAGGTCGCTCAGCGCGTGGTCGCGGAAGATGAGGTTCATCTCCGTTCCGCCGTTGCGGTAGCGATACAGGTTGTAGAGCCGCGCCGCGGCGTCGGCCGGCAGCCGCCCGTCGTGATCGCGCAGGAAGTGGCTGCCCGTGCTGCGCCCCAGCACACCTTCGTCGGTCGCCATCCACCCGATGCCCAGTTCGTGCGCGATCGCCAGCACCGCCTCCGACACGCTGCCCTCCGACGGCCACACGCCGCGCGGCCGCGCTCCGAACAGCTGCTCGTGCAGCTCGATGGCGCGGCGCAGCTGTTCGCGCGCATCGTCCGGACGCTGGAAACGCGAGGGCAGCGGCAGCCCCGGCGACGACGCTGCCCCCGCATTCGTGTCGCACAGCAGCGGAAGAATCGGATGGTAGAACGGTGACGTCGAGACCTCCACCAGTCCGCGCTCGGCCGCGCCGCGATACGCCGGCAGCACCCGCGCCATCAGGTCGCGTTCGCGCTCGGTGACGAAGCGCTGGTCCTCAAGCGAGTATCCGCGCCCTTTGCGCACCAGCGCCGCAATCTCGGGCTCGTCGAGAAAGAACTCGTCGAACCACGCCAGTTGCGAGAGCACTTGCAGGTCGGTGAACTCGGCGGCGGTGAAGAACGGCTCGGCGCGCTTGGGGTCCTGTCCGAAGCCGCGGAAGCGCTCCCACAACTCGTGGTACCGCGGATAGCGCCCGATCATGTGCGTGGGATTGGCCTGAAACAAATACTGTAGGCCGAAGCGGCGATCCTCCGCGGTGAGCTCGCCCACCGGACGCGCGGCCACATCGAAGAACGGATCGCGCGCCGCGCCGGTCACGTAGTCATCGAGCTGCGTGAGCAGCGACGGCACCAGGTTGAACGTCTGGTGGACGCTGGGGAACTCATCCAGCACCTTCACCATGCCGTAATAGTCCTTCAGCGCATGCATCCGGACCCAGGGCAGGCGGTACTCGCCGCTCACCAGGTCCTTGTAGTACGGCTGGTGCATGTGCCAGAGGAAAACGATGCGAATTGCCATCCGAAACAGTTTCGCGTGACGCCGACGAAAAACGCAACCGGGTCAGAAGCGCGCTGCTTTCCGCTTCTCGCGCCGGCATCGGGTTCGGCCCGGCACCCAACGGCTGCTTTTGACAGTTATTGGCGGCGCCCTCGCTTGCCTGGCATCGTCCAGCTTTTCCACCGGGGCGCAAGCCGGCGGCAGGATGGGAGGGGCAGGCGCCGCTAGCGTCGCGAGCGTCGCTGGCTGCCTGGCCGTACATATCACTCGTGCCCTTGGTTTAGAATCTCGGCCGATGGAGATTTCCCGGCGAACCTTTCTGCAAAGCGCGCTTGCGGCCGGCGCCGTGTCGGCGCTTGGCCCGCTGGACGCCCTCGCCGCAGGCGGCGTTCCCGGCAAAGAGCGCCTCATCGTCAACTCGCTCCGCTACTTCGACCTGGAAGCGCCCGCATCGGCGCTGACCACGTTCATCACTCCCGTCCCGCTGTTCTTCGTGCGCAACCACGTCTCGGAACCATTCGCGTTCGACCTCGACGCCTGGCGCCTGAACATTGTGGGCGAAGTCGAAAGGCCAGTCAGCCTCACCATGCGCGACCTGGTGCGCATGGAAGCTGCCAGCGTCACCAACACGCTGGAGTGCGCCGGCAACGGACGCGCCTTCTTCGGGCCGCATGTTCCGGGCATCCAGTGGAAGCGCGGCGCGGTCGGCACCGCGCGTTTCACCGGGCCGCGTCTCAAGGACGTGCTCGCGCGCGCCGGTCTCAAGTCCACGGCAAAGCATGTCGCTTTCAAGGGACTCGAAGAGCCGCCGGGCAGGGTGCCGCAGTTCATTCGCAGCATTCCCATTGAGAAGGCGCTCGACTCCGGCACGCTCGTTGCCCTCCACATGAACGGCGCGCCCCTGCTCAAGCATCACGGATTCCCTGCCCGCGCCCTCGTGCCCGGATGGATCGGGGCCGCCAGCGTGAAGTGGCTTACCGAGGTCCGCGTGCTCGATCGCGAGTTCGAGGGCAACTTCATGAAGCCGGGGTATCGGTTGCCGGCTTCTCCCCTTGCTCCCGGCGGCGAAGTCAATCCCGATCAGACCGCTGCCATCACCCGGCTCAACGTAAAGTCGCTGATCACGCATCCGGCGGAAGGCGCGCGAATCCCCGCCCAAGCCGCGCGAATCGCCGGCATGGCCTGGGCGGGGGAAGCCGAGGTGGTTCGCGTGGAAATCTCCACTGACGGCGGCGCGTCATGGAGCAATGCGCGGCTCGGCGCAGAGCGCGCCAGGTACGCCTGGCGGATGTGGGAGTTCGCCTGGAAACCGCCGCGGGCCGGCGAATACACCATCCTGTCACGCGCGACCGACAGCGACGGACGCACTCAGCCCGCCGCGGGCGCCTGGAACCCCAGCGGATATCTCTGGAACGGATACGATCGCGTGAGGGTGAATGTTACCGCATAGCCAGCTTCGTGTTCGCCCGCGTGCAGTCGCCACGGTTGCCGCTTTCGGCCTGGCGTTCATCCTGCTGCCGCTCGTCGCGCAGACTCCGGGCAAGCCGCCGGCGAAAACCGGCGTCAGGTCCGCCGGCCCCGATCTGCCACGCGGCCCCATGAAAGCAAAAGCGGAGACCGCCTGCCTCGAGTGCCACGACGCGCACATCATCGTGCAGCAGCGTCTCGACAAAAAAACCTGGACCAGGGAAGTGGACAAAATGGTCCGCTGGGGCGCGCTGGTTGAGTCCGGCGATCGTGACGCCCTGATTGACTACCTGAGCGCTCACTTCGGGCCGTAGGGCGCGATGCAGGACAAGTGAGGACCCTGTTTGCGCGCTTGCAACCTGGTCCTGGGGAGACGCTTCCTACTCAGGAGACCCTTCGGCGCTCCGGATGCGGGCTACAACGTGACAATGCGGGCAGTTTTGTGCCTTCTCGGACGCGCGGCGCGTGGAATGAAGGCTAGGCGGGCAACTACTCTGCTGGTATGAGGTGGAGGGCCCAGTTCGATGCGGAACAAGTCTGAGAAGCTACTAGGAGATTCCGGTAAGCCTCGTTCTCGCTGCCGTAGTACCAGCGCAAACACCCCGTTCGATGAAGGGACAGTCCTGCTTCTGACGACTGATCAGCGCGTGAATGGCGATTCCACGAATTTCAGGCGGACTAAGGTCTGCGAACAGCCCACTGAACACCATTCGCAATGCGTGCAAGTGATTGGGATCGAGCGGATTGAGGCGCCAAGGAACCTGGAGGCCCCGGGCAGAGTCGAACTGCCGACCTACGGTCTAGGAAGTCGTCGCACTCCACCCCTCCTGCGTGGATTCAATGACCCAGGCTGGGAACAGCAGTCGTAATTCGGGCCGCCGAGTGTCGGTCGGGTCAGGCTTTTCAGTGCTGTGTGCAGTGCAAAATCATGCTTACCTACGGCTTCGTAGCCGCAGCAACGACTGGTGCGGATGCTCGCTCCAGCTCCTTGCGCCTCGAGCCCATGCCGGCCAAGGCAGCTGATCCGATCAGCACCATAGCGCCTCCCAATAGCTGTAAGCGCGCTGGCAAGGCGGTCCCTGTGATCATGCCGATGGCGACCACAGCCAACGGGCGCAGGGAGTCGATCGGCGCGCCGCGAGCCAGTCCGACGACATTGAGCCCGGCGTATAACAAGCTCATGCCGATCATGGCGCCTGAAATACCCGCGGCGACACAAAGCCCAATACTCCTCGCCGTGCCAAAATGAAGGCTTCCTGAAGATATCGCCCCGATCAATCCCCACGTTGCGACCAGAAACAAGGAAAGAGTCATCACGCTAGGGAGGTGACCAACTCCAGTCGCATGCTTCATCAGCGACTTCTTCATGGACATGAGCACGCAGCCGGCAACCATGAGCCCGATGCCTGACCAGTTCATCTGGCCATCCCGGTAAGAGAAAACAAACGCACCGGCAATCGTCACGCCGACGGCGAAGAGTTCACGTAGGCGTAGGCGTTCTCCCGAAAGCAATCCAGTAAGGACGAGAATGGCGGGAATCAAGTTGCCAAGAAATGCGGTGAACTCGGGCCCGTAGAGCTTGTTCGTCTGGTTGATGAACCAGCCTCCGGACGCCGCGCCGAACCCGGCCAACAGCACCGGCCATCCTTGTGCCCGCGCCGCCTCGATGCAGGCTGCGAACGATACTCGATGCAGTGAGCCCCAAGTAAGACCCAACTGACGCCAAACCCAGCCAGTGAGGAGACACGCGACAACGCTCCCGTAATTTGCCGCGATAACGACGCCCAACGGCGATATTGGCGGGCTCGATTCCGGCTGGACGTTCAGGGCCGCCGCCTCGAGGTTGTATCGCAGGCCGTTGAATACGATGGAGGTTACCAGCATGACGTAACCCCAAATCATCGGCATTGAGGCAAGTGCCGACCCTGTGCTTCCGGGTGATGTTGAGGGATGCACGCCGGCAGGCACGCCGTCGGCGGGTTCCCTGGCGTCAGACTTCTTGAGGGCCGCCCCACCCTGTTCAGTCATCGATCTCGCCCCCGGAAAGACCGAGGTCGGCGTTAGCCAAACGCCGGCTTCGAAGTTCTCAAACACACACTACAGCACGACCCACAGTCCGGCCATGTGCCATCCCTCATTATGGAACAGCTCGTTCGTACCCGCCGAGCTTTGCTAATCTTCGTTCGCACGCAGAAGAGGCTAAATGCCGCACTTCAAGGACCGCCGCCGCTTCCTTCAGAAATCGTCAGCACTTCTGGGCACCGCAGCCCTATCGCCCTGGATGCGCGCGGAAGAGGCAGCTACGCCTTCATCAGGCGGCAATGCCACGTCGCCAGGCGGCGAACAGCTGCATAACGGGATCGTCCTGCCCAAAGAATGGCCTCCGCGTTACACGACCGTGCCGACGCGCGAGCCGATGATGGTGCCCTACCTACACTACATTCCGGACATCATCCCCATTGATGTAGGCCGTCAACTTTTCATTGATGACTACCTGATCGAGCCGTCCAGGCTCACGCGCCGCTACCATTGCGCCAAGTACGGATCGGAAAACCCGATCGTGGTCGCGGACAAGCCGTGGGAGAGTGAAGCGGTTGAGAAGGAAGTGCCGGCGGCGCGCGCCATGCCTTTCAGCGACGGCGTCTGGTATGACCCGAAAGATAGAACGTTGAAGATGTGGTACATGGGCGGTGTAGACCGGTACACCTGTCACGCCACGTCCACCGACGGAGTGCACTGGACCAAGCCCAGTCTCGACGTAGTCCCGGGCACGAACATCGTGAGCACGTTCGGTCGGGACTCCACGGTGGTTTGGCTCGACCTGTTCGAATCGAACCCGCGGCAGCGCTACAAAATGTTCGCCTATCAGCGCCCCGAGAACACGCGGCAGCAGTCGTTGTTCTTCTCCCCCGATGGCATTCATTGGACCGGTCCCGTCGGAAAGAGCGGGCCAACCGGGGATCGCTGCACGGCTTTTTATAATCCGTTCAGGAAAGTTTGGGTCTACAGCATAAAAGCCACCACGTCGCGCCTGTATGGACGCCGGCGTTGGTATCGCGAGCACCCCGACGTGGTTGAGGGACTAAAGTGGAGCATGGGAGAGCCGCTGCAGTGGGTGGGCGCGGACTGGCTCGACAAACCGCGGCCTGAATACGGCGTCAACCCAGAGCTCTACAATCTCGACGCAGTGGCGTATGAAAGTATTCTGCTTGGCTTGTTCGCAATCTGGACGGGCGAAGGCGGAAATGGGCGGCCAAAGCCCAACCAGCTTTTTGTCGCCTTCAGCCGGGACGGCTTCCACTGGCACCGGCCAAATCGTGAGCCCTTCATTCCAGTTTCGGAAGACCCGAAGAGTTGGAACTACGGGAACGTACAGTCAACCGGTGGATGCTGCGTGATCATGGGTGATCGCCTGCTCTTTTACACCAGTGGACGACAAGGGATGCCGGGTTCGAAAGAGCCGGGCGTGTGCGCCACGGGGCTGGCAACACTGCGCCGCGACGGCTTCGCCTCGATGGATGCTGGACGCGAAGAAGAGTTCGTCACAACGCGGCTACTCCGGTTTGGCGGCCAGTATTTGTTCGTTAACGTAGAAGCGCCCGAGGGTGAGTTGCGCGTGGAAGCGCTTGACGCGGAATACAAGCCGATTGAGCCGTACACGCGCGAGAACTCCGTTCCCATTCGCGTGGATTCCACGCGCTACCAAGTGTGCTGGAAGAAATCCACCGATGTAGCGCGCCTCTCGAATACGCCAATGCGATTCCGATTCCATCTGCGCAATGCCAGTCTCTATTCGTTCTGGGTCAGTCCATCAGAAAGCGGCGCCAGCAACGGCTATCTCGCCGCCGGAAGTCCCGGGGCCACGGGTCCCGCCGACACGACCGGAGTGTGACTCCGCGGCGTATTCAGATATTGCAACGTGCGCGATCTCGCGTCGGCAGCACGCAGCCGTGCTGTCGCCGCCGTGCTTATCGCAGCAGGTAGATACCACCGACAACTACCCCTATCGCCACTACGGACCAGCGGAGCGTACGAGGCTGAATCCGTGAAGCCAAGCGACCACCAATCGCCCCGCCGGCAATCGCACCCAACGCCATAAACAGCGCAGCCGTCCAGACGACATGCCCCGAGGGGACGAACAAGAACACGGCGCCGATATTTGCCGCTAGAGCAATCGACTGTTTCAGCGCGTTGAGACGCGTCAGCGTGTCTTTTAGGAGGACGCCGAGCGCTGCGAGGATGATGACGCTAAGCCCTGCCCCGAAGTAACCGCCGTAGATAGCCGCCGCGCCGACCGGCACGGCAGCCAACATCGGTGACTCCGATCCCGCGGCTTCCGCGCCTCTCTTGCGCAGCAACCATCCTCGGACCCAGTCCTGGATCGCGAGCAGGGTCGAAGCCAGCAGGATGAGAAACGGCACCAGCGAGCGAAACGCGCGCTCGCCAGTGTGCAGCAACAGGAGTCCGCCGAGTATGCCGCCGGCCACTCCAACGGGCAGCATCACCCACAGGCGGTGGCCCTGGCCTCGAAGATCGGAACGCTGCGCTAGCGTTGCGCCCAGATATCCCGGCCACAGCGCTACCGTGCTGGTGACGTTCGCCGAAACGCCGGGCAAACCGATAGCCATCAGCGCCGGAAACGAGAGAAGGGTTCCCCCTCCCGCGATGGCGTTCACCAGACCGGCGCCGAACGCGGCAAGCGTCGCAAGCCCCAGATCAAAAGATGTCAAAAAAGGGCCTCCGCGCAGAAACCGAGTTGAAACGCATTTGCGAAGGCTTGCGGCGTCACGCCTTCTCCAAGACTATGTGACGGTCGCCCTGCACGTTTCCCGACGCCGACCTAACGCTGATCTCAACGCGATACTCGCCGGGCCGGTCCGAGGGATTACCGCTGATGACGCCGTTTTTTGAGTCGATCGTCAGACCTCGCGGAAGCGCGCCCTGGCTGAGGGTGAAGTTGAGCGGTGCCATGCCGCCGGTTCCGGTCAGGCCGATTGCTGGGGCGCCGATCGTGAACCTGAGCGGTTCAGAGTCGAACTTGAATTCCGGTTGAAAGCACAGCACGCGGAATCGAGCATTGTCCATCATGTAGACGGTTCCCGTTCGAGGATTGACGGCGAGGGCGTCGATGTTTCCGCCGAAGCGATGGCATGCAGGCACTGAGTAACCGAGCTGGTCCGCTTTCGGACCGCCGTGCGGCTCCGCGATTTCGGGCCGCTTCCTTCGGTCCGCGGCATCGCCAAGCTGTCCAATCAGCGGAACGGATTTCCGGATGTTGCCGGAGATGTCCAGGGCGAATCCGTCGGACCACAGCCGCCGTCGCTCCTCGTCAATGCCCAGCCATTCGCCCACAAATGGCAGGTCGGTTTCGACGGTTGAGTGCGCCCCGCCGATTCGAATGGCAGGCGCCATGCCGTTGGTGATCGGACCGGAGAGATCAAATCCGAGGATCTCGCGCCCGTCGTTGACCACAAAAAACATCTGCGTCACATGGTCGTACGCCGCGCCTTTGGGTTCCTTCAATCCCGCGGGATGCCAGGGCACTTTCTTTTCTGCGGGCTTGGTGGCGCGCTCGCCCATCGAGTCGTTCGCGATGAAGACACGGTCGTGATCGTTGTCACTTATGGCCTTCCCGCGATACGGGCCATTGCTGTCAAAATCGGCCTGGCCGAGAACCGCGAAAGCCGGCATAAAGGTTTTCACACCTTTGCTAACATCCATGATCACTACGCGATTGTTCTGCTTATCAGTGATGATGAGCCAGCCCCGCTTTCGGTCGAACGCCAATCCACTGATTTCTTTTCCTAGCTGACTGATCGATGCTGCGTTTCGCAAACTGGTGTAGAAGTCCACCTGTCCGAGCACGGCCTTCGCGGCAGCTCCGCATGTGATACTATGAAATAAGAGGTTATCTTTGGTTCCTCGCATGCCGGGAGCACCTCCCGCAACCGTTGCGCCGTCGGGCGACGGCAAATTCGGCCGCAGTGGATCGAGAGCACCCTTCCCGGACGCCGCCGTCAGACCTGGTAGCTCGAAGTAAAGAATTCGTGCGCCGCTGAAGTCGGTGATGAAGACCCGGCCATCTGCGGTCATCACGCTGGAACACGGTCGGGCAAAGCGATCCGGGCCATAGTTGCTAACCTGTGTCGTCAGGTCTGGTGCACCCAGCGTGAAACGCGCGTACCGATCCAGAGGCAGTCCATCGCTGGCCAGCGGGAAGAACAGCACGCGGCCACCTACGCTGTCCGAAGCCAGCAGCCACTGGCCGTCTTCGCTCACCGAGATCCCAGGGACGCCGTCAATCAGACTAAAACCGTAGGGATTGGCTCCGCCATTGTGCCCGTACTGGTTGTAGCTTGGTCGCGCCGAGTCACCAGCATACGACTGGCCGAGTACATTCACGGCACGGCGAGCCGGGTGCGATGTGTCGTAGCACAAAACGCGGCTGGCACGCGGTTCCGCTACGTACAAGAACCGACCGGCTATTGCCAGACCGGTAGGTCCTTCCGCCTTGCCGAGGCCCTTCACCTGTTCCAAGTCAGTCAGCATCTCGAAGCGCCCGAGTGCAGCCTCGGGTGCGGGTTTTCCGCTGAGAATCGATGCCAAACTGTAAACAAGAACTCTCAGTCCCTTGCGGTCCGATACGAAAACGCGATCGGTCTCATCAACCACGACGTCCACGATCCCCTTGAAGTCCTTGTCGGCGGGACGCCACTCAGCCGGAACGTCGTCATTCTTTCGTACGACAGCCACCGCTGGCATGCCGTTGCGGATCTCCTTGCCAACGTCGAATACCAGTGCGCGATCGTTCTGGCAGTCGGCGACGAGGAGGTAACGATGCGTGCGATCCAGGGCAAGTCCGGTTGGAAACAGCATCGTGTCCGGACCTGGTTTTCCGTAGAAATTGTTCAGGCTCTCCCGGTCGGAGCTTGCCATCAGCTTGATCGTCGGGCCCGCCGCACCGCCTCGGTTCGGCTTGAATCCATCAAAGTCGGGCTGTCCGAGCACAGCGATCGCCGCCGGCCCGTTTTCCGTACCGCTGATGTCGAAGACGAGTACCCGATGGTTGTCGCAGTCAGAGACGAACAACCGCTTGCCGTCGCACGCCAATCCGCTGGGGAGAAAGAACCCGCGAGGACTCGGGTGGCGATGCAACGGGAAGGGGCCATCGTAGCCATAAAGGCTGCGCAACGAGTCCCGTAGGACGCGATTTGGATCCCCCGGCTGTGCATCGTAGCCCCACGAGTCAAAGTCAGGCTGGCCGTACACCCTTACGGCACGCTGCAGCGAAGCCATGTCGTATTGCAGGACGCGATTGTTGTGCTCGTCGGCCACAAACAGGAACCGGCCATTCGGATCGAACGTACACGCGGCGGGATAGTGCAGCCCGCCCGGGCCTTGGCCGATTTCTCTTGCGTCGAAGGCCGCCTGTCCGATGATGCCGCTGGCAACACGGCTCGCAAGCGACCCATCCGACCGCAGGTCGAACAGCAGCACACGATGGTTCCAGGTGTCCGGCACGGCAAGTTTGCGAAGGCCGAGGTGGGCGGCCAAGCCGGTGACGGTATCGGTGCGTCCCATCGCGGCGTAGAAGAAAAAGCCGCGGTCATTGGCGCCGCCGTTGGGGCCGTACAAGCCGTAATGCGGTCGCGCAGGGTCGCCTCCAACCAGCTGGCCAAGCACGTCGCTCGCCAGGGTTTGTCCATGCGGAGCTTCTCTCCAGCCCCATCCCAATAGGTGGCGCTCCGCTGTGCTGTAGGTGCCAGGGGCCTTTGCGGGGGGCGGCATTTCTGTGGCTGGCGCCGCCTGCCAGTTGCTTGCGCGCAGCAATCCGGAGAGGCCCACCAGCGAAGCGATGCCACCCTGGAAAAAGTCACGACGCTTCATCAACTCACCTCGTCGCCTTCGTTCCCGCTCATGCTACACACACAGAGTTCTTCCCTGCCCTGTATCCCGTCATGTGGAACCAAGAAACCCGTGAAAACCGCCTAAGATGATTGCATTGTGGTGTGCTCGATTGAAGAGCTATTGAAATGTGAGGCGAACCTGCTGCAATGCGGGCGATGTGGAGCCGTTTGGCGAAACGAGCACGGCGCGATATTGGATCCAGGAGTGCTCCGCATTCACATGCAGGGGGCTGCCGCTGACCTCGTAGTAGCTGCCGACGCCACGCGGACCGGTCCAAACTGCCCTTTCAAGCGCCTCCGCGGTTGCGGCAGTGCGCACCTGGAAGCGCACCTTGCTGCCGCGCCGCTCACGCGCGACCCATTCGATGCGCCCACCGGCCCTGTGCTGGAATTCAAATGCTTGGGAGACGTATCCAAACTGGAAACTGCGATCGTAGATGTTGCCCAGATCCACGCCGCTGTCATAGTGAGCGCCCTTCGACGGGATCAGGAGCCGGCGTGCTGGCGAAAGGCCGTGTGCGCTGCCCCAATATAGAAAGGTGTCTGTCTGATGCTCGCCGAAGATGCCGACACGGCGTGGATCCCCCTCGGACCTATGGCAGGTGAGCAGCAGGTCGTTGTAGCCGTCGTGATTGTAATCGGCGATCTGGCTTCCCGTGCCGCCGTTAGTTGGAAGTTGCAACATAGACCTTGCACTTAGCCCGTTCGGGCCGCCGAAGTAAACACGGGAGAGGGTCGCCCGGCTCTGATTGTTGTTGTAATTCGGGCAGACAACGTCGAGCCATCCATCGCCGTTGAGGTCTCCCACGGTGACCTCCTGCGTCCCGACCGTTTCAAATTCCTGGCGATTGTCTGCGCCAAACACGCCGCGCGCATTCCCGTAGTAAACAAACGATGTGGCTCGACGGTCGTTCTTCCAGACGCTGCGCGTCAAAATCAGGTCCAGATATCCATCGCGGTTCAGATCGGCAATCTCGGAATTCGACGCGCCTTCGCTGCCCGGCACGGAAAACGAGCGCTCTGCATTGTAGTTGCGTGTGCCATCGCCCCAGTAGACGACCGCCGTGTGGGCCGCCGAATTGGAATGTCCGACGATGTCAAGAAACCCATCATGGTTCAGGTCCGCGATTTTCACGGTGCCCGAACCGTAGTTGGGCAGCCCGGTGCGCTCCGTAGTAACGAAACCATTCGGTCCTCCCCAATAAATGATGATGCCCAGTTTTGGATCCGGATCGCGGGTGTAGAAGATCACGTCGAGGTATCCGTCGCGGTCCAGGTCGGCGACGCCGACACCGCACGTTGCCGGACTTACCAGCGCCGAACGCCGTTCTACACTGAATCCTTCCGGACTACCCCAATAGATAAAGCTTTCAGTAAGCTTGCGCCCAACCTCGTCCATGTTCGCGACGAGCAGGTCGGGCCAACCGTCGCCGTTCAAGTCCGCCGCCGCCCACTGGTAGGGATCCAGTGCCGGTAATTCGATCCGGTCCCTTACAGAAAACTGCCCTGCCGGGTTTCCCCAGTACACCTGGACGGAACCTGATCCCAGACCGCGGCTTCCGCTCATGGTGTTGTTGAACAGAATGTCGAGGTGACCGTCGCCATCAAAGTCGCCGATTGTGTTGCCTACGGCGCCGTGAGTGAAGATGGACGTTCTGAGGCTGTCGCTGAAGCCACTCGGCGAGTTCCAATAGATGTAAGACGCCACGTCGTACGAGTAGTGCTCGCCATAGTTGGAAACGACCAGGTCGAGTCTACCGTCGCCGTTGAGATCAGCCGTAGAAACTCCCCAAGCACCAATCGTCTGAAAGGACTGGCGTCGCTTCGGCGAAAACCCATCCTTGCCGCCCCAATACAGGTACGACAGGGTGAACGGGTTTCCGGCCCTCTCGTGATTGGCAATGAAAATATCCACAAACCCGTCGCCATTGAAGTCCACGGCCACGCAGCCTCGTGCGTCGCTGCTCGGCAGTTCAATCCGGCGTGCCAGATCGAAATGCCCTCGATCGCTCAGGTAGACATAGCTCGCTGGACCGCGTCCGTTGGCGAAAACGATGTCCTGGTAGCCATCGCCGTTCACGTCGGCGACTTGCACCGCGTTCACTTGGTTGGTCGGCAGGGCGGATCGCCTCTCCTTGCTGTACCCCTTCTCGCTGCCCCAATAGACAAAAGAGTCCACCTCAAAGTTGCCGTCTCGCTCGCGATTCGCAAGGACCACGTCGGGCCAGCCGTCGCGATCCAGATCGGCAATCGCAACGGCAGTCGCGCCTGCTGCTTCCAGGTCGGTAAACCGTGCCTTGTCGAAGCCCGCGCTTCCTCCCCAATAAATCCTGCTTGGCGACAGGTACGCATCACCTCGAGCGCCTCCCGCGCGGTACTCCCAAAAGCCGGCTGATTGCGCAAAAACAATGTCCATGTGGCCGTCGCGATTCAGGTCGCCGACTGCGGCTAGCTGCGCCGCGCGCGTGGGAAGCTCGGTCCGCCCCAGCAGGTGGGAAACGTCCGTGCCCTTCTTCAGGTCGGACTTCCTGTAAGCGGACCAGTCACCGCGATACACGTAGGACGGCATGCCATCCCAGGTGCCATTCGTGTAGTTTGGAACGATGAACTCGGATACCCCATCGCCATCCAGATCCGCGGCCACCGTCCATTGCGCACCGTCATTTGGCAGCGGAGAGGAGCGCCGATTGTCGAAGTCGTGGCCATTACCCCAATAAATCACCGCATCGAGCTTCTCCGTTTGCGAATGCGTATTCGCGAAAACAATGTCAAGGTTCCCGTCTCCATTGAGGTCCCAACTATGTACGAGCTGAATCCGGCCCAGATGGGAAACATAGGTGTTTGCGCCTCCGTCTTCCAATCGTCCTTTCCGGAAGTCCTCGAATGACGATTGATTCCATACCAACGGAACTGGCTTGCTGTTCATCATCCCCATGGACGCAAGCCCGATGGCTACGCAGGTACGGATGCAGGCGCGGTAGATGCCCGTCATGCTTGTTCGTCCGCCATTTCCATCCAGCAGCCGTCAGCGCGTGAATCGCTGCCGCCAACCAGACTGCCCCCCTCGCGTCGGCAGATGATTTGGCCGCGCCCGAACATAACGCGATCGTAGCCGGCGATGTTCAGTACCACATCATGGCCGCGCTCGAGGAGGCCGTTCGCGATGTCAGTGTCCATGCCTTCCTCGATATAGACCTTTCCGTTGGCCGAGGCAGGGTCCAGTCGAAATCTCGGCCGATCAATCGCCTCCTGCGGCGAAAGGCCATCGCTGAGCGATGCAATGACTTGAAGGTGTCCTTGTGGTTGCATGTATCCGCCCATGACCCCAAACGGGCCAAGCAGCGTACCATCGGATTCATTTGTCAGCATGCCAGGGATGATGGTGTGGTACGGCCGTTTACGCGGAGCCAATTCATTCACATGTCCAGGCTCCAGCGTGAATGTGCATCCTCGGTTCTGAAGCGTGAAGCCCCAACCGACAGGAATAATGCCGGTGCCGAATCCCAAGTAGTTACTGTTGATGAATGAGCACGCGTTCCCGTGCTGGTCAACCACACACAGGTATGTTGTGTCGCACGACACCGGCGCGCCGGGTCCGACATTGCTGAGCACGCCATCCAGCCGGATCAGGGTCGCGCGCTCCGCCGCATACTCACGAGAAAGAAGTTCTTCAACTGGAGTCGGGGAGAACGCAGGGTCGGCTACGTACCAGCACGCGTCCTCGAATGCGAGCCGCATCGCTTCGATCATCACATGCCATCGCTCCACACCCTGCGCGTCGAACTGGTCGAAAATATTCAACGCGAGCAATGCCGCGATTCCCTGCCCATTGGGTGGGCATTCCCACACCCGCATTCCGCGAAAAGGCGTGCTGATCGGGTCTTCCCAGCTGGACTCGTGCGCCGCCAGATCCACCATTGCCATCGCGGCCCCGCGTTCACGCAGCACCTTGACGATAGCTGCGGCGATTGGACCTCGGTAGAACACCTCTGGGCCGTCGTCAGCGATTGCGCGAAAGGTCCTTGCAAGTCCCGGATTTCTAAACGTTTCACCCGCTTTCGGAGCGCGGCCGCCAATCGTGAGTTCCGGCGATGTAAGGCAGTGGAGTCCTTCATTCCAGAAGTGCGCCGTGATCGGCTCGACCTGAAAACCCTCCTCCGCGAGCCGAATGGCTGGGGCCAACAGCTCTTTCATCGGCAGCGAACCATGGCGCGCGATCAAGTCGAACCATGCCGCACACGCGCCGGGAACAGTGACCGAATTCGCATCAAATAGCGACAACTTGGAGATGCGGTCCCGTGTGAGAGCCGCGGGCGCACGACCCGAGCCATTCAGTGCCGTCAGTTGTCCCCCAGAGTAATAAAGCGCGAAGCAGTCGCCGCCGATGCCCGTGGAACACGGCTCGGTAACGTTGAGGGCTGCCGCCATCGCCACCGCCGCATCAGCGGCATTGCCGCCGCTTCGCAGGATGTCAATTCCGACTTGAGATGCAGCTCTCTGAGAGCTCGCAACCATCGCGCTCATCGAGGGCAATCCACTTGTGCCCCTAGGGGGCGTTCATGCCGCGAGGTGGAGGTAGCGGGCGAAGCCCACAAGAACGTTGCAAGTCGTATTCAAGCGCAGGTCCAGCGACTGCTCTTGAGCACCGCCGCCGGTCGCGTCGGCAAGCCACTGTCCATCGGACCGCTGCCGCGAGAGGATGTACTCCACACTCCGTTCCGCCGCTGCGCGAAGTCTTGGCTCGGGATTCACGCGGTGCAACTCGAGCACGCCCCACAGGAATTTGTGAGATTCAACGCAATCGTAAATGCCGGTTGGGCCATCCAGGAACGGCAGCGTATAGCCCCAGGCCGCCTTCAAATAGCGCTCATCCCCCAGCAACTGGAAGAGTCGCACCAGCAGTACCTGTGCCGGCCCGATGCGGGCAGGCCGCTGCCTGACCGCCGTGCAATCCACGTAGTCGCTCGGATCTTCCGACTGATCTAGCTGCTGCTGGCCGTCCCTCGTCGCTTGCACTGTCAACGCGATCCGGTCGCACTTCGCCGGCTGAAGGTCAAGCAAGTCAATCAGAAAGTCGCCGGCGCGTCTGGCTTCCTGCACGCGGCCGGCGGCCAGCAGCCCCCAGCCTGCCATCCCCACGGTCATGGCGTGGTGCCTGCCGCGGCCCTCCGCGAGCTCCTTCCTGCTGTCCCAGAATCCTCCGGTGGACGAATTCTGAAATGTGCGGAGGTCTTTCGCGAGGCGCAGTGCGATGTCGTAGCGCTGGCACAGGGACGCACCCCAGATCATCCAGCCGCGATCGTAAGCACGTCCCTCCGATTGCTCCTTCGGCACTGAGAGCGCGCCTTCCTTTGTGAGCAGGTGCTTCGCGATCCAGTCCAGGCTGCGCAGCGCGCCGCGAACATCGCCACTTAGGGCGAGTGCCACGGGGACCTTGTAATAAAGAGAGGCGGCTTCGTTGCCGGCGATCTTGCCGTCCGAATCCATCAAGCCGGCGAGCCACTCACGGCCTTGGCGAAGACTCTTCTCCACTGATGCGGTGAGGGTGGCCTCGACTTCACTTTGCGCCGACACGCAGCGCCTCCCTTTGCCCCGCAGCAGCCACGCGCCGCAAGTCCTGCATCCCGGCACGTGCCGCTTCGGTCAGCAACATGAGAGTGCTGCCGAAGACGACAAAGCGAACGCCGTAACCCATCCAGCGGGTGGAAAGCTCGACATTGCGGCCCTGAATTCCGACTTGCCGGTTCGTCCTCTCGGCAGCCGACACGACTTTCCGAATAGCTTCATCGAGCGCAGCCGACTTCCATTCGTTCGGAAACCCGAGCGCGATGCTCATGTCCTGTGGACCCACGAACAGCACGTCAACTCCCGGGCGGCTCGCCAGTTCCTCCACGCGGTTCAGCCCTGGCAACGTCTCGATCTGAATGCAGACCAGAATTTCATCGTTGGCCTGCTGCATCGCCGTGCGTGGATCGCCAATCGGCTGAAACTCACTGTGGCGGCCACCCAGGGCGGCGCCGCGATCCCCTTCAGGCGGATACTTGCAGTACCCAACGATGGTGTCCACTTGCTCGCCTGTCTCCACCCGCGGAACGATAACGCCCTGGGCGCCGATGTCGAGCGCCCGGCTGATGTAAAAGCGCTCCGTGTCGGGAACCCGCACAATCGGCGCTATCCCGGCACAGCGGCTGGCCCACACCAACTCGCTGATCGTCTCCCACCCCTCCGCGCCGTGCTCCATATCGAGAAAGAGAAAATCGAATCCGAGCCCGGCCAGGATCTTGGGCAGCGTGATCGACCGCATCTCCCCGATCGAGATTCCGAACACATGTTCGCCATTCTTCAGTTTCTGCTTAGTGACGTTGCGTGGGTACACGATTCGAACCTCCTCGTCCATCTATTGATCGGAACCAAAACCCGTACACAAGATCCCAAACTTCACACCTAAGGCTCTAACTTCTGTCTTCATGCAGCTGCATTCGCAAGCGATCTTTGAAAGTCTGCGAGCAGTGGATCCCGGGTTCGCCGCATCCAGTCCCGCAGCTCTCCTTGAAGCCGACGGAGTACGGCCTTTTTTGCCGTTGTCCTAGCCAGATTCGTGAGCTCGTAAGGATCGACCGAGAGGTCGTAACATTCGTCGATGTCGCCTTGATTCCAAACGTACTTGTAGTGATCGTCGGTGACCAGCCGCCAGTCGACGACACCATGCCAATCCGCCTTAGGAGTGAACTCGCTGAACAACAGGCGCGGACCACCAGATCGCGTTGACGAAAACAAATCGACGCCCTGAACCGCAGCTGGAGAAGCAACACCGCAGGCCGCAAGCACAGTGGGCGCAATGTCGATCAGGGAAGAGGGGGTCCGGGTCCGCAATCCCGGCTTGAACAGCCAGGGCGCGCGGATGATCAATGGGACGCGAAGGGACTCTTCGTAGGCTTGATACTTCATCCACAACCCGTGCGATCCCATCAGCTCGCCGTGATCGGCTGTCATAACCACCAGCGTCTCGTCGAGAATTCCTTCACTGCGCAGCCGTTCAACGAGTCGCCCGATCTGGGCATCAATCATCGTCACGAACCCCCAATACACGGCGACGCTCTTGCGCCATGCGCCCCAGCTGGTGCCGTGGTCGCGCCATACAGTTCGATAAAAGCTGCGTGAAAGTGCGGCCGGCTCTCCCGGCGTCGGCCCAAAGTTTTTCGGCTCAGGTATGCTCGCCGGATCGTACATGCTGTAGTACGGCTCCGGAATCTTGAAGGGCGGGTGCGGACCTTGGAACGCGCAGGTCAAGAAAAAAGGCCGGTTGCGATCGCGCGTATTAAGAAGCTTGATCGCATGGTCTACCGTCCAGGCTTCATTTGTCTGCTCTGGCTTGAGTGAACTTACCGCAGTGGCAGGACTGGAAACGTCTTCGCGCCGCGAATGCATCTTCGGATCGTTGAACGCCCAGCCATCTTCCAGGCCTTGTTCCGCGCACCACCGGCTGTACTCGGCAGTGTCATTCGCTTCTGCGCGGTCAACCCAGCCGCTCGGAATGGACTTCCCCATTCCCCACTTCCCCGCGTAGTCGACTTGATACCCGTTAGCCTTCAGCCTCGTAAGAAGAATGGGTTCGGCGGTCAGCGTGTCCGTGTTCCGCACGGTTTCTGTCTGATGTCCGTATTGCGACGTGAACAATGCCGTCCGCGCGGGCAAGCAGATCGGCGTCGGCGTGAGGCAGCGGTCGAATGAAGCGCCCTCGGCGGCAAGGTGATCCAAGTTGGGTGTCCGGCACGGGGTGAGCCTGCGATATCCCAACGTATCGGTGCGCTGCTGGTCGGTAATAATCAACAGAACGTTCGGGTGCCGAGGGCGTCTTGGCTGGCTCGCCATCGATGGTAGCGGCAGTCCGGCTGCCATGGCGGCGCCTAGCGTTTTAATTGAGTCCCGGATGAACCTTCTGCGTGTTCTCCGTGACATCGACACCCCCGATTCACCACGCGCATGCTACACGGGAAGGGTCTGGGTGGCTCCTTCCATTCCGCATGGCAGAACAGTCTTCTGGCCTTCTCAACAGCCTACTCGGCGCCAGACTTGGAAGCCGCAAGGGTCGCTAGCGCGGATCGCGAAGGATGCACCGAAATCCGAGATGGCACGTGGATGTGTCAACCGCTTCAGGCATTCGCGCCGCGGGCCGGTAGCGAAGACAGTAGTTTGGCGCGCAGAGAAAGGACCCTCCCTTTACGACGCGGCGCGGAAATCCACCCGCATGCGCCGGGTCGTAACTCTGCTCCTCGCGTCCTTCCCGGGGGTTCTTCGGGATGCAGCAAGGCTTGGCCGCGTCGGGCTTGTGCTTCCCCTGGTACCAGTCGCTGGTCCATTCCCAGACGTTGCCCGTTACATCGTATAGGCCGTATCCGTTCGGCGGAAATGCTCCTACCGGCGAGGTGGCGCCGAAGCCGTCAAGCAACTGGTTCTCCCAGGGAAACTCACCCTGCCAGGTGTTCGCCATATACTTTTGCGAGGGAAGGAACTCATTACCCCACGCGAACTCGGCGCCGTCGAGACCGCCTCTGGCGGCGAACTCCCACTCAGCTTCCGTCGGTAGTGACTTTCCCGCCCACTTTGAGAAGGCTTCCGCGTCATCGTAGGTGACGTGCACGACTGGATGATCGTCTAGGTCTGCGATTGAACTGTTAGGTCCATGAGGATGCTTCCAGTTCGCGCCGGGCCGATATTCCCACCATTGAAGATAATTGCCGCGGTCCACACGGCAGGATGGCGGGACAAAGACCAGGGAACCGGGCTGGAGGGCTTCCGGCGGAATACCGGGATATTTGCTGGCATCGGGCGTGCGCTCGGCGAAAGTGACGTATCCGGTGGACTCGACGAACTCTCGAAAGGCCCGGTTGGTGACGGGGAAGCGATCTATCCAGAATCCGTCAACGGCAACCCGGTGGACGGGACGCTCCTCCGGATAGTGCTTGTCCGAACCCATCCGGAACGTGCCGCCCGGAACGTAGACCATCTCAGGAAAGCGCTGGGTAGTTACAGCGTGCGGCGCCGGCCGAGGCTGTGACTTGGTTTCGCACATACTTTCAACCGTTTTTATCACAGCGCGAGAGGCCCCCGCGCCTCGCCGCTGGTCACGATCGCCAGGTACGACCGTGACCTGCGCGGCGAGGCGCTTAACACCTAGAAGATGAAACGCAGAGCCGCCTGCATCCGGCGAGGCCCAAGCGTTCCCTGCGAAAGCAGGTTGAGGGTCGAGGGATCGCTGGGCTTGATCGCATTCGGCTGCTTGAAGTTGACGTTATTAAAGAGGTTGAAAGCATCCAGTTGGAGCTCGAAGTGGGCCCGCTCGGTAACTGGGATGGCTCTCCTCACACTCATATCGACGTTCTTGGTGTACGGCCAGCGAATGGCGTTGCGTGGGAGATTGCCGAATGTACCGTCCGCGGGCTGGCTGAAGGCCGCCGCATTGACGTAGATGTGCTTCGGGTCGGTCTCCCAGTTCGGATTGATCAGTGGTGCGCCGGTCGCATTCGGACGCTCCCAGCATTGCTTCGAATTGTCGCAGATGAAGCTGTTGTTCTGTGCTGCGAGAACGTTCACCAACCTGCCATTCTGGATCGTCAGCACCGGGGTGAGCGACCAGTTCGAGACCAGCAGTCCAATCAAGTCGTGTCTGCCTTTCCCGTAGGGAGATTCCCAGGACGGAGCGAACACCAGCCTGTGCGGGATGTCCATGACCGATGGCGACCAGTCGGCGTCGAGGTTGTTGGGATCCCCCCGACCATAACCGTTTGCATCGCCTTTGGAGAACTCACCGTCAATGTTTGAGTAGGCGCGTGAATACGTGTAGTGCGAGAGCATGTGGAACGGTCCGCGCCCCCTTGCCTTGACTGTGACCTGGAAGGCGTTGTACGAGGAAGAACCGTTTGCGGCGATGAACGCCTTGTCCGTCAGGCGATAGGTCTGATCGGGCCGCCGTGACGCAAGGTTCGCGTTATCCCAGCTGTCGGTCGAGTCTTTGTGCACAGGCAGGTTCCAGAAGTCCAATCCCCATAACTTGACGCCCTGCGTTCCGAGATAGGCCACACTGTAACTCCATCCCGGATGGAACTCGTGCTCGAAGGTGACGTTGTATTGATGGACGTAGCCGAGTTCCAGTCCGGGCTTGTAGATCCCGGGAGACCCGCTATTTGGGTTGAACACCCGTTGGCTCGGATCAATCTTTTTAACTAGATCAGAGAAGTTAGGGACGGGCAGATTGGCATATTTGAAGATGTCGAGCCAGCCTTCCGGCCCGGGGTATCCCAGATTGAAGCTTGTTCCGAAGCTTTGCAGGAAGGCATCGGAATTCAGATCGATTCCGTCATGCACGCCATTCGTTGCGTCAAAGAAGAGGCCCCACCCACCACGCAGGACCATCTTGCCCGCCGAGTCGAGCTTGTACGCCACACCCACACGGGGCGCGAAGTTATAGATGTCGTTTTCCTGGCCTGAGAGATTGGGCGATGCGCTGTCGGAGGTCAGGATTGTGCCCGATGGGAAGTTCGCAAAGCGGGACTTGGCGCCCGGAATGAAGATCAACGCGCTGTCCGATGTCAGGTGGCCCCAGAAATGAGGCTCCCATCGCAACCCAAAGTTGAGAGTCAGGTTCGGCCTCAGTTTCCAATCGTCCTGGAAGAAGGCATCAATGTAGTGGATGCGCGCATTGCGATTGCTCGGCGCCTGGATGGAGCCGAAACTGGCGGGCCAACCGATGAGGAATTCCGCTGCGCTGTTGCCAAGCCACTGGCCGTTGTACAAGTAGTTCTGGTTGGACGCAATCAACTGCTGAATCCGCTGATACTGGAAAGCGCCACCTGTTTTCATCAGGTGCCGACCCTTTACAAAGGATACGGTATCGCGGAAATCCGTTACGCTCCGAACCTCGTCCTTGAAGGAAGGCGAGTTCAGGCCAAACTGGCTCGGAGTCAGCTTGTTGAAACCGACAAACGAGTTTGGCAGCTGCGGATATGCCAGGCCGAGGGATGCAAAGTCCGCATTCCCGAAGTTGGCAACCTGAGTTTGGGCGATCTTGGTGAACCCGAAAGCCGCTTCATTCACCAGCGTCGACCCGATTGTGGTCACGTTAACAATCGAGAGATGCCGGTCTCTCAGCTTGTTTCCCTGCGCAAAGCCCAGGGGAGCGTTGTCCACTTGCTTGGGATCCGGGAAATTCATGAAGTAATAGCCGCTGGCACTCACTTTGTTGTTGTGGTTCAGCACCTGATCAAGTCGTACCACGTAGTCAGGTTGGTCCTGCGCCTGGTTGAGGCTCTGCACCGGGTTATCACCACTGACTGCAACCGTCGGGAACCCGAGCAGCTTGTACCACTTCACCGCCGTCGGACTCAGGAAGGGCACAAGGTTGGTGATCTTCTGCCCGGCCAGGCCTTTGAAAGGCGAGTTCGGGGCGTTCGCCGCCGACGTGCTGACGACGGGCACCTTCGCCGATTGCGAAAAATCGCCCGCCAGTTCGGCCGCAGTGAGCCCGCCCGGATGGTACAGGTAGGCCGTCGACGGGGCCCAGAGCCGCTGAATATTGACGAAGAAAAACGTCTTGTTGCGTCCGTCGTAGAGGTGCGGCACGATGACGGGCCCGCCGAACGAACCGCCCCATTGATGCTGCTTCAGAGCTCCTCTGGGCAATCCCTGGGCGTTGCGCTCCCAGGAATTCGCGTTCCAGCCGCTGGTCTGGAAGTAGTCGTAGGCGCTCCCGTGCCATTGGTTCGTGCCGCTCTTGGTCACGGCGAGCACGGCGGCGCCGCCGCCGTGCCCGAATTCCGCGGAGTAGTTTGTTTGGATGGTGAACTCCTGTAACGAATCCGGCGGAGGGTTCCGTCCGGCGACGCTCTTGAAAACGTCCAGATTGTCGGTGCCGTCGAGCCTGAAGCTGTTCGAATTTTCGCGAACGCCGTTGGAAGCGAAATCCCCCTGCACTCCCGTCGTCATACCGGGCACGAGTGCGATCAGGTTGTTCGCATTCCGGCCAAGAATGGGAATGCGATCAACAAGAACGTCGTCTATCGATGTTCGAACCACTCCTGAAGTCGTTTCCACCGTAGGCAAACTCGCCACGACGTCCACCACCTCGCTGACGGCGCCAACCTTTAGCTGGACGTTGATTTCGCGCCGGTCGCCTGCGTCCAGCACAATATTGGTCTGCCGCGCGGTGCTGAAGCCGGCTAGCCTGACCTCAATCGTGTACGTGCCTGTCTGGAGTCGCGGCGCGCTGTAGGTCCCCTCACCGTTTGTGCGGACCTCGCGCCGATAGCCAGTGCGCGACTCGGTGACAACGACTGTTGCGCCTGCTGCGACCGCACCGGAGGTGTCGGTTACGAGCCCGAAAATATCGGCGGTGGTGTTTTGGCTGTATGCTCCGGCCGGGAACATCGCCATCAGCACTAAAACCAGCGCTAATAACCACGAGCCCAGCCTTTCCGACCTGCGGATGATCGACGCTGCCATAACAACCACTCCTCTTCCAGTCGCTCTCTTGACGGCGAGCGAGGCGTTTTCGGAAGGAAGATGGCAGATCACAAAATAATGTCAATTGCATTCCCACTCTGTCCCGAACTGCGGAACAGAGGTTTTCGGGGTGACGCATGCGCGATAAGAACTAAAACAAACGAACTACGTTTTCCGAGCACGCCGTCGCACCCTGTTCTCAATCGCGGGACGGAGCAGACGAATCCTCTGTCTCCAGAGATCATGTAGAACGCTAAGCGAAAAACCGATGCAAGGACACCACACCCGGGTCCCTGCACAGACTTTAGCGCGGGTCGTGGGAACAAGCGCAAAGGGAATTCATGCGGCTGCGTCTCGACTACGGAACGTCAGGCTTGGAGGTCTCGCTTCCTGATGAGCGCGTAACTGTGATCAAGCCAGTTTCCACTCGCGCCATTTCCGACCCCGCTAGTGCGTTGATGGCGGCTCTGCGAGATCCGGTCGCGGGACCTCCTCTGAAGCACGTAGCGCGTCACGCGCGACATGTGGCCATTTCGGTCTGCGATATCACGCGCCCGCAACCTCGACGAGAAATGGTCGAGGCCGTGTTACACGAGCTCAAGGCTCTTCACGCGATTGATGTCACGATCCTGATCGCCACCGGCACGCATCGGGGCAACAGTGATCGTGAGCTCGAGAGCATGTTGGGCCGCTACGTGTTGAGCAGTTGCCGGGTTGTGAATCACGACAGCCGTGATCCTGGAGTGCTGGTTGACTTTGGACGAATCGGAGGTGTACCGGTCCTTCTCAACCGCCTTTGGCTCGAAGCGGATTTGCGGATCACAACCGGGTTCGTCGAACCACATTTCTTCGCCGGATTCAGCGGTGGTCCCAAGATGGTTGCTCCAGGCCTTGCCGGCTTGGAAACCGTTATGGTCCTGCACGACGCAAAACGGATTGGACATCCATCCGCCACATGGGGTGTTATTGAGGGAAACCCCGTCCATGACGACATCAGAAGAATCGCCCGAACGACCGGTGTTCATTTTGCCATTGACGTGACCCTGAATGAGGACAAGAAAATAACCGGCGTTTTCGCGGGAGAACTGTTCACCGAGCACCGGCGTGCGTGCGAAGCGGTGCGGCAGTCCGCCCTTCGCGAGGTGGCCGAGCCCTTCGACGTCGTGCTCACTACCAATTCCGGATATCCCCTGGACCAGAACCTCTACCAGGCCGTAAAGGGTATGTCGGCGGCAAGCCGGGTCGTCAAGCCGGGCGGAATAATCATTTGTGCCGCGGAGTGCCGGGATGGTCTACCCGATCACGGGTCTTACGGGACCGTTCTGGCATCCCAACCTTCACCCGAGCGCCTGCTGGAAATGATCCACACACCGGGTTTCAGCATGCCTGATCAGTGGCAGGTACAAATCCAGGCACAGATTCAGCGTAAGGCCCGCGTCCTGGTTCGCGCGGACGGGCTCTCGCCGGATCAGGTTCGGAAGGCGCACTGTGAGCCAATTGATGACGTTGAAAAGACGGTGCGGGATGTCCTTCAAGCTCGCGGCCCGAATTCCACTCTGTGCGTAATGCCGCACGGACCGCAAACGATTCCCGTCCTCGCTCGAGACGCGCATCCATAAGACGCCGCTCTCGACAAACGTCCGCTTTGCAGATTGTCCCGTCAGCCGGAACGCGGCGGATTTAGGGTTGAAATTCACAGCTTCGCGGATCAGCATCGTTAGCTCCAACTGACTATCAATCAAAACACATATGAATATCGGATGGATCGGAACCGGAGTGATGGGCGCCTCAATGGCTGGCCATCTGCTGCAGGCAGGACACAGACTGACTGTCTTCAGCCGAACCAGGCAGAAAGCCGAACCGCTAGTGTCCCGAGGCGCCACGTGGGCTGACACGCCCAAGGTCGTGGCGCAGAACAGCGAAGTCTGTTTCACCATGGTTGGGTACCCTCGCGATGTCGAGTCGATTTATCTCGACAGCAACAATGGGATTCTCAGCACCCTGGATTCCGGTACAGTGGCGATCGACTGTACGACAAGTAGCCCATCCCTCGCGGTTCGCCTCGCTAACATTGGCGCCGAGCGCGGAGTCGCCGTGCTCGATGCACCCGTCAGCGGTGGCGACGTCGGCGCACGGACCGCGGCCCTCTCGATCATGGTCGGAGGAGACGAAGCCGCCTTCAATCGGGTCAGGCCGCTGCTTGAGAAAATGGGGAAAACAATCGTGCTGCACGGACCTGCCGGTAGCGGACAACACACCAAGATGGTGAATCAAATCCTTCTGGCTAACACAATGGTTGGCCTAGCGGAAGGATTGTTGTATGCCAGAAGCGCCAAGCTCGACCCGGAACGCGTGCTTGCCAGCGTTGGCGTAGGGGCGGCTGCTTCATGGAGCCTTCAGAATCTATTGCCCCGAATCCTTAAGGGAGACCTTGAACCAGGATTCTATGTCGAGCACTTCATCAAGGACATGGGGATCGCATTGACTGAAGCCGAGACGATGAAGATCGCACTCCCTGGCTTGGCAGTGGCCAAGCAGCTTTATCAGGCGCTTGCCGGCTGTGGGGCGGGCCGCAAGGGAACTCAGGCGCTGATCTTGGCGCTCGAAGCAATGTGCGGCCAGAAGGCTCTCGCCGACACACCCAGTTGATGACGCGGGCGTGGATTATCTCGGCCGACGCAAATTCGTAGTAATCTGTGCGGACATACGTCGCAGTTTCGACACGAGGTGCGGGATAGCGGTCGGCGGCATGTCGCCCGCTGCGTTCGAGATGCTCAAGGCCGCCGCCAATCTGCCGTAGGACAGATAAACGGGAACCGCCAGGCAGCGCATGCCCGTATAGGATTCCTGGTTGTCGATTGCGAAACCTTGCTGGCGGATCTGACGTAACTCAAGGCGCAGTTGCTCAGGTGAGCTGATCGTAAAGTCCGTGTATGTCTTGAGCATCTTGCGCGGGCCCAGGAAATTGCGCAGATCGTCATCGCTGCCGTATGCGAGGAAGATCTTGCCCTTGGCTGTCGAGTGCGCCTCCCGGCGCGTGCTGAACTTGGGCGTCTGAATCATTCGCGAAATGGTGCAGAACCGCAGCAACTCGACCGACTCGCGACCGTCCAGCCGACTCAGGTGCGCGATAGACCCCGTTTCCTCCGCGAGCACGCGTAAGGCCCGCTCTGATGCTCGAATCAGACGGTCATTGATCTGAAACATCATCCCGAGCTCCATGCATCGGAGTCCGAGACGGTAGCGGTGCCCTTCGGTTCTTTCCAGATACCGGGCTGCCTCAAAGGAACTGAGGAAACGATGGACAGCACTCTTGCACATTCCCACGTAGTCGGCGAGCTCGGTAACCCCCCACTCCGGATGATCGTCGGTAAAACAGTTCAAGAGCTCGAGGGACTTGGTGACTGACTTGACTGAGTTTGACTCGGTCCTGGCATTGCCACCCGCGGTCCTGGTCCCATTCGCCATGCTTCCTCCCGGGCGTTATTGTTGAACAAAAGCGCCTCTTCAGGGCAACTCGGACCGCGCGTTCCGCCTATCGGAACGCAATACCCGAGACCACTCGGCCGGCGCCTTCCGTGTTGGGGTAACTGGTACAGGAGGTCCGGCCGCTGCGTCAAGGCGGCGATTGCCTCAAACCAACGCCGTGAATCTCCTAGAAGCGGACATAGTGGCACAACTGAGATGGGTTCGGAGCCGAGAGATTAAATCATCGCGTCGACGAAGGCGCGCGTTACAACTCGCGGGCGCGTGATGGCGGTGCCAACCACGACGGCATGCGCGCCAAGATCAAGACCACGCTTTGCCTGCTCTGGCTTCCACACGCGGCCTTCCAGAATCACCGGGCCAACCTTCGCGCGAACCAGCGCCCGCAGCAGCGCCCAGTCGGGCTCTCGATCGTCGGACAGCGCCGTGTCATCCGTGTACCCGGCGAGAGTCGTCGCCACGAACGCGGCGCCGGCCTCCCGCGCCGCGCGACCCTCCTCCAGCGTCGAGACATCCGCGACAATTGGGACGCTCCATCGCTTCACGATTTCCGCAACGAGTTGGTTGCCGGCGAGACCAGATGAGCGACGCCTCAAAGTTGCATCAACAGCGATGAGGTCGGCGCCAGCGCGCAGCAGTGCTCCTACGTCCGACAACTCCGGCGTGATCAGGACGCGGCCATTGGGATACGAGCCCTTGGTCAGCCCGATGATTGGCTGAGAAACCACCTTGCGAATGGCATGGACGCTGCTTGTACCGCACGCTCTGATTCCGGCGGCGCCGCCCAGGACAGCAGCGGCGGCGAAGCGCGCAAGCAATTGCGGGGAATTGAACGGGTCGGCCCCTTCCGCCTGACACGACACGATCAGCCCGTGCCGAAGCTTCTCCACAACCGTGGTGGGTCGCCGCGCCATTTTTCCGCTCTCCTCGATAAGGGTCTGGCGCTACAGCAGCGCCTCGGTTCTGCTGATCCACAGCGCAAACTGTGCGGTGATGTTCAGTCTGGGCGAATACGACCACTCGTCCGCCGACTTGACCAACGCCCAGTGCACGAACGACCCGTCCTTTTCCTGATGCGCCACCAAATAATCGCAAACCCGGCACGCCGATTCGAGGTGCTTCGCGTTCTGCGTTGTGCGATACAACCAGGAGGATCCCCAAGCAAATTTGTGGGCCAGCGTGGTCTGATAAATCTCCTCGCTTCCCCCCGCAGCAAACTCGTAAACCGTCAAAGCCGCATCCAGGTACTTACTTTCGCCGCTGACGCGGTAAAGATCGCTGAGGAATGCGATCATCATGCCCGTTAGATAGTGGTGCTGATTGTTGCCAAAGCGCTCGATAACCCGCGGCATGTTCGGTGACGCAGGCGCGTCAACATCGGTCCGCAAACCGCGCTCAGTATCCCAGATGGGATAGAAGCACACCCCTAGGTCGGAATTTGAAGCTACCAGGTTGAGAATGTGATCTCCCATCCTCATGGCTTCCGCCACATAGCCGGTAGTGAGCGCCGATTCGCCGGCCACGCATGTCACCGCGCAATTGACGATTCCCTTGCGTCGCGTCGCATCATCGCCGGTGCCGAACATGCCACCACTCACTGGGTCCTGGAGCATTAGAAGATGAGGCATGGCACGCAGCGAGATGTCGTAGGCGAGGTTGACATGTGAGGAATAGATGACCCAAGCTGGCGCATAGCCACGCTCCAGCAGGGCCGATTTCCTGCCGGCTCGCACTTCGGGCGCGTCAAAGCTTCCGTCCTGCGCTACAAAGAGTGCCTTCATGGCGCGCATCAGTGCCGCGGCTGCGTCCGCATGCCCGGTGTACAGCATTGATGCGCCCAGGACCATGTAGTGACTCATTGTCTCCACCGGTCCGAAGCTGCCGTCGGGCTCCTGATGGGAGAGTATCCAGCCCATCGCCCGATCGACCGACGCTCGATACGCTCGTTTCCGATCTCGGGTGGCGACCTGTCCCATCGTCATTCTGCGTCTATCTCGCCACCAGACTGACCGATAGCAAGTACGGCGTAGGCCCTCCGTTCGGCGTGGAAAGCCTTGCGCGGTACTGCACCCAGGGGCCTGCAGCGAGGGAAGTGGGCATGCCGCTCCTCTCAAACCAGGAATTTGGCCCTTGTGGACCGCTCCATTGCGCTGTCTCCAATCCCTGCCGAGTCGAGGCGGCGCGCAACTGGAACTTCACCGTTGTCTTGAATGGCGTTTCGGTCTCCCATGAGATTCGGCGCACGCGTGCACTCGGGTCCTTAGGGCTCCAGGCCGGTGAAATGTAGTACTCCGCCAGTTCGCGCGTTTCGATGTTGCCCACGTCAGCCACAATCTGCGCGTGCGGCCCTACGGATGGAAGCTCCGAGTGCCGGTCGGCCCGAAGTCCATCAGGGCCACCCCAATAAATGAGCGAATTGGTCTGGTGTCTGTGCGGTTTCCCTGCCTCATCTCGCGATCCGTCCTGTCGGTGGCAGGCGACGAACAGATCGAGGAATCCGTCGCCGTCGAAGTCGGTGATCATCGACCCGGTGCCAGCATCGGCCGGCAACTCCTGGCGCCTCTTGCGGTCGAATCCGCCCGGGCCGCCCCAATAGATGTAAACGGGCAACGTGCGCTTTCCCGCGCGAGTGGCTGAGTAGTTCGGGAACACAATGTCGAGCCAGCCATCGCGGTTAAGGTCGGCGACGCTCGGGTCATATCCCGCCATAGTCGGCAGCCCGACCTTGCGGTCCTCACTGAACCCATTGGCCGAGCCGTAATAGATAAAGGAGTCGGCTTCGGTGTCCTTGCCCAACCTCCGCGTCGGGGCAATGATGTCGAGATAGCCATCCTTGTTCAGGTCCGCTGCTTCCGCATGCGCGAACTGACGGTCCTTACCGAGGACTGTGGGGCGTGACGGATCGAATCCCTTCGCGCTTCCCCAGAAGATGTGGAGCCCGTTTGCGTCTTCGGTGGAGGCGGCAAGATCGAGATATCCGTCGCCGTTCAGATCCGCCACCAACGGCTCGCGTGAACTCGCACCGAGCGGGAACACCTGTCGCCGCCGAATCGAGTAGCCGTCGGCGGAGCCCCAGAAGATGACGAAGCCTCCCTTCGTCCCACCGTCGCTCTCTTCGCCGCCCACGATGAGATCGAGCCAGCCATCTCGATTCAGATCGGCCGCCTTCGCGCCTCCGGCGGGATTAAAGTTGGAGAGTATCGTCCGATGGTCAGCCGAAAACCCGGCCTTCGACCCCCACCAGAGATAAAAGCCCTCCAGCGTTCCGGGCCGGCCCGCCGCATATCGGCCCTCGTTGAACCCAAGGTCAACCCACCCATCGTCATTCAGGTCGGCCTGTACCGAGCCGGTCGTGTAGTAGCTCGGCAGAATAGTTCGCCGGGCCACGGAGTAGTTCCTTGTGCCGTCCCCCCAGTAGATGTAATTGGGGCTGAAGCCCTCATGCAAGTCGCCATTCGTGTTCGTGAAGACCAGGTCCGGGCGGCCGTCGTGATTCAAGTCGCCAACCGCTACTCCAGAGGCGCCTCGAGTATCGAGCATCGTCTTCCGGCCGCGATCGAATGTTCCGTGCACGTTCCAATAGATCAGTGATTGGATGTTGTTGTCGTTGTATGCGCGACGGTCCGCGAATATCGCTTCCGGATAGCCATCACCGTCTAGATCGGCTGCCGCGGCGTCCATCGCATCCACCGTTGGCAGGCGGGTACGTTCGCGATGATCGAAGCCTTGCGGATCATTCCAAAGAATGAACGAGTCGGTGAACTCATTGCCGGATATGTTCTGCACTGAAACCAACAGATCCTTGCGGCCGTCCTGGTCGAAATCAGCCCAGGCAAGAGCGGACACGTTGACGATGTTTAGAGCAATCGGTGAGCTGCCAGGCATATGCCGATAGAGTTTCACTGTTTTCTTGTCGGCAACCGCGACATCCGTCTTGCCGTCGCTATCCCGATCGCCCGCCGCGATCGGACCGCCGCCGGTATCAAGCAGCGGTTGCGCATCCATGAGCTGCTGCTTCGTACCGCGGTAGAGCAGCACGGACTTTGCTGTCGACACGAGCAGGTCGGCGATGCCATCGCCATCCCAATCGGTCGCAGTCAGACTCTCCCATTGCGGGCCGGCGAAATCCTGTCGACGGCCAGCTGCAAAGCTCCCATTGGAATTCCAGTAGACCGTCGAGACAGCAGCCTTCGGGTCGGTGCTCTCGTTTTCGCACGCAAAGGCAAGGTCAATCCACCCATCGCCGTTCAGGTCGGCAGCCACTACCTTGCGTGCCGCAAATGCGGGCAGCTCCAGCCTCCGCTTCACGGTGAGTCCGTCCGGACCATTCCAATAAATGAATGCGTTCAGGCGTGGACTGATGCCGTTGTCTCGCTGGGCGAGTATCAGGTCGTTATATCCGTCCTTATTAAGGTCCGCGATCGCGGCGGCGTAAGCTCCATCGGCGGGCAGGGCAATTCGCTCGACCGAGTTGAAATCGCCATTGCGGTTCGGATAGATGAAGACGTCTTCCTTCTCTGTTTTGGGGTGACCATTACCGATGGCGATATCGACGTTGCCGTCGTTGTTTAGATCGAGCCGGTTGATCATCTGAATGCGGCCGCGCGCGCTGACATAGATGTTCCGGCCGGCCCCGCCGAATGTGCCTTGCGAAAACTCGTCGAACCCACGCTGCGTCCACGTTTCCTCTCGCGATCGCTGCGGTAGCAATCCGCAGCTGATCAACATTGCCGCGAGCAAGAGCCGTAATGTGATCCCCATCAAGGGTGCGCCTCAATTTCGAATGCACTGCGCGTGATTTCGCGAGCGCGAATGTGTTTTGAGCAGCGCCGGACGGTATCACAGCAGCCCGGACTGCACGACGCCTGTTCCACAATGAAGAACTCCGTCCAAGGCTTAACTGCGGTGAGCGGACGCGACCACGGTGAGGCCTCTATGAAGCGCGGCGAAGGCCCTGCGGGCGGGCGGCAAGACACTCAACAGCGCGGTGGCTGACCGGCCAGATGAGGCGCGCGGCGGCGTCGAACTGGCGAGTGTGCAGTGAGTGTGCAGTAGGCAGTGACGGGCGCGCGTGCGACGAGCGACGTAAGCTTATGAAATCGCTTCCTAAACAGCTGGAGGCCCCGGGCAGAGTCGAACTGCCGACCTACGGTTTAGGAAACCGCTGCTCTATCCATCTGAGCTACGGGGCCGTGACAAGCGCACAGCCTCTTCAGTTTACACCTGGGGCTTTGTTTCGCGGTTTTAGCGAAGATACGCGCCGCGCGTGTTGCGCAACGGCGATCGCGCCGGTGGCCCCGCTACAACGCAAGCCACAGGCGCTACTCCGTGCTCCGCGCCGATTGTGACTGGCTCAGGGCCGCGGCCTTGGCCTGGCGCATTCGGGCGTGCTTCGCCATCGCTCGCGGATGGTCGTAGGCGCCGCTCTGCTGCAAAAGCTTCGCGACCAGGCCCGTCCATCCTGTCTGGTGGCTGGCGCCCACGCCCGATCCGTTGTCGCCGTGGAAGTATTCGTAGAACAGGATCAGGTCG